>PVML01017365.1_pt1 | contig 457422 bp, 400 predicted proteins | sample 1853371 | NCBI WGS metagenome assembly PVML01 (sample SAMN08533508, study PRJNA380276) | Human gut metagenome, whole genome shotgun sequencing project. | isolation source: participant 1, chromium library | host: Homo sapiens | collected 2017 | reverse complement strand
CGATTTATTCAAACTCGATCGTTGCCGGCGGCTTCCCCGTACAATCATACAGTACTCGGTTCACATGCTTCACTTCATTTACGATTCTGCTGGATACTTTTCCAAGTACTTCCCACGGAATCTCAGCTGCTTCTGCGGTCATGAAGTCGATGGTGTTGACTGCTCTTAATGCGATGGCGTAGTCATAGGTTCTCTCATCGCCCATGACACCTACGGAACGCATGTTGGTCAGGGCTGCGAAGTACTGGCCAATGCTGCGGTCAAGGCCTGCATTTGCGATCTCCTCGCGGTAGATGGCATCTGCTTCCTGTACCATTTTTACTTTCTCAGCGGTTACTTCGCCAATGATACGGATTCCAAGACCCGGACCCGGGAACGGCTGACGGTATACCAGCTTCTCCGGAATACCAAGCTCCAGACCAGCCTTGCGGACCTCATCCTTGAACAGGTCACGCAGCGGCTCAATGATTTCTTTGAAATCAACGTAGTCAGGAAGTCCTCCAACGTTGTGGTGGGACTTGATAACAGCGGACTCACCGCCCAGACCACTCTCTACGACGTCCGGATAGATGGTTCCCTGTACCAGGAAGTCTACAGCGCCGATTTTCTTAGCTTCTTCCTCAAATACGCGGATAAATTCCTCACCAATAATTTTACGTTTGCGCTCCGGCTCCTCTACGCCTTTTAACTTTGCGTAGAAACGATCCTGTGCGTTGACACGGATGAAGTTTAAGTTGTACGGGCCATTTGGTCCGAATACTTCCTCGACCTCATCGCCCTCATTCTTACGGAGCAGGCCATGGTCTACAAATACACAGGTCAGCTGGTCGCCAACCGCTTTTGCCAGCATAACTGCTGCTACGGAGGAATCTACACCGCCGGACAGTGCACAAAGCACTTTGCCCTTACCAACCTTCTCGCGGACAGCTTTGATGGTGTTCTCTACGAACGCGTCCATCTTCCAGTCACCGGCACAGCCGCAGACTTCATATACGAAGTTGGAGAGCATCTTGGTTCCTTCTACGGTATGCAGTACTTCCGGATGGAACTGGATTGCGTAGAGTTTCTTCTCCTCACACTCTGCTGCTGCCACCGGACAGTCCGGAGTATGCGCGATCACTTTGAAGCCCGGAGCTTCTTTCTCAATATAGTCATTATGGCTCATCCAACAGATGGTCTTCTCAGATACGTTGCCGAATAGCTTGCTGGATTTGTCTACGGTTACTTCAATCTTTCCGTACTCACGAACAGGAGCCTTGCAGACATGACCGCCTAACACATGACTCATGAGCTGCGCACCATAGCACAGTCCCAGCACCGGAATTCCAAGCTCGAACAGTTCCTTGCTGCAGGTCGCAGCGCCTTCCACATACACACTGTTTGGGCCGCCAGTCAGGATAATGCCCTTCGGATTCATTTCTTTGATCTTTTCGATATCGGTCTTGTAAGAATAAATCTCACAATAAACATTGCACTCACGTACACGGCGGGCAACCAGCTGGTTGTACTGACCGCCAAAGTCGATTACAACAATCTTCTCTCTGTTCACGAGTCTTCCTCCTATTTTTTGTGATAAAACCAAAGTAACCCAGTTTCATCTTGATGTATCTCACGCTATTATACCTAAAAACACCGCACTATACAAGTAGGTTCCGCAAAATCGGCAAATTAGCAAAATCCACATTTGTATCTGCGTCCTGTAAAATTTTCAGTTCAGAAGCCCCTGCTCCTGGATTGCAGCCGCATTCCCACTTCCTTACAATTCACTTGCCAACTGCTTAAGATTCCCGTGGACGCCTTGTTTTATCCCGAAAATATGGGATAATAAAGGTAAAGAGAGGAGGAACTGATTATGAAGAAAAAACTGATTACCCTTGTGCTTGCGTCCATCGTTCTGACCGGATGCGGATCCGCATCCAAGAATGCTTCCTCACCGGTCTATATGGCAGAAACTGCAGCCGCTTATGACACAGCTTCCGGAGCAGCAAATGGAATGCCGGCCAGCTTTTCCAAATCTGCCTCCGCAAATTTCAATGCCGGTGCAGAGGAGGCTTATGCTACTGAAGACTACGAAGCAGCTGCAGAAGATTTCTCCGCCGATTCTGGTTCCGCGGAACTGTCCCCAAACGCCTTGCTCTCCCAGAATACCGTTAACCCGGAAACAGATCCAGTCAAAAACCCGGATGAGACCCCCCAGGCGCCCATTGAACGTAAACTGATCCGCAATGTCAATATGGATCTGGAAACCCGTGAATTCGACACGCTCACGAAATCCATTTCCGATGCAGTAACCACTTTTGGCGGCTACATCCAGCAGTCCGATGTCTCCGGCAACAGCCTGAACTGGTCCGGTGACCGTTCCAGCCGCTACTCCAGCATCACGGCCCGTATCCCATCCGATAAGCTGGATGCTTTTCTTACAGAAGTATCCAGCCAAGGCAATGTCACCTACAAAAATGAAAGCGTACAGGATGTTACACTTCAATATACCGACATCACCAGCCGGAAGAAAACCCTGCAGATGGAGCAGGAACGCTTATGGGCACTTCTGGAAAAAGCAGAATCTGTCGATGCCGTCATCGCACTGGAATCCCGTCTTTCCGAAGTCCGCTACCAGTTAGAATCCCTGGAATCCCAGCTGCGCAGCCTGGATAACCAGATCGTGTACAGCACCGTTTACCTCTCCATTCAGGAAGTCCAGGTTCTCACCTCCACCGACCCAGACACCATCCCGGTCCGCATTCAAAAAGGACTCAGTCGCAGTTTAAACCAGCTTCAAGTCTCCTCCGTAGATTTTGTGGTGTGGTTTGTATCCAGCCTCCCGATCCTGATCGTGCTGGCAGTACTGGTTTTGATCGTAATTGCAGTGCTGCAGAAAATCTTTAAAATAAGAATACTGAAGAGACATAAAAAGACATTAGAAAACATGACAGCCACAGAACAGAGTGAAGCAAAGCAGGAAACGAAATAGCAGTTTAAAGGAATAGCTAATAAGGTCCGAAAGCGGTCTCTTTCACTTCCGGACCTTTATTCGATTTTGTAACTCAAATTTTTATTTTCTCAGTTTCCGTATCTCCTCCCCCAGTTCCTTCGCGCTTTCTATCATCCCGTCAAAGGCCCCATACTGGTACAGATTCATCACAAAAATTCCAATCGGCACTGCGATGATCATGCCGGATATTCCGTGTATCTTAAATCCTAGATACAGGAATACCAGCGTCCACAGCGGCGGAAGTCCCATGGAGTCTCCTACAATTTTAGGCTGGATGACCTGGCGGGTGACCTGGGTCAGGACATAGAGCAGGGCCAGCCCCGCAGCCAGCGCATAATCTGCTGACAAAAGCTTGAAGATAGCCCAGGGAATGAGTACGGTTCCGGTTCCAAACAGCGGCAGGAAGTCCAGAATTGCCACCAGCACGCCGATCAAAAACGCATACTTGATTCCAAGCACCAGAAATCCCACGATCAGGATTGCTGCTACCACAAACATAATGCGAAACTGCGCCAGAAAATAACCTCCGATCAGTTTCTTTACATCTGTTTTCAGATAATGGCCATACCCCTTCACGCTCTCTGGCAGGTGCTTTCGCCAGAATTCCATGATCTTATCCTGCTCGGCAATGAAAAAGTAGGCAGAAAGAATGGTCACTACAATGTTGACCAGGGCATTCGGAATGCCTTTTGCCACGCTTCCGGCCACTTCTACCGTTGGAGAAGCCGCTTTCTGCACCAGGAGACTGGCGGCATGGCCAATGTTTCCGACCAGTTCCTGCCAGTTTGCCTGCACATCGTCCGGCAGTCGGGAAAACACACTGGCAAAGCGTACGGAAATCTCTTTTAAGTCATCCGTTACCATATCATACAGCACCGGAAGATCCTGCGCCAGGTTCGCCGCCTGCATCACCAGTCTGGAAACCAGAAAATAACCAAGCCCGATGATCAGCGCCAGCACTGCCACTACAATGATCATGGAGCTGTGCTTTCGCAGCAGCCTGACCCGGCTTTCCAGAAAACGAACCAGCGGGTTGGCAATCAGGGCAATGATCCATCCAATCACAAAGGGCATGAAAAATTTCAGAAGCTTTGGTCCCAGCAGGCAGACCAGCAAAATCTCCACTGCCGGGATCACAATATTCAATATCAAACGGGCATAACGTCTGTCCATACAATCACCTTCTTATTTCAGCCGCAACTGCTTCCCGGTTTCACAATCACGGACAAAAATCCATTTCAGATCGACCTTGTCGATGAACCGATCGCTTTCATACTTTTCCCCGATATTCCCTTTTTCATACCCCGAGAGACCTTACTGTGCCAGATACTTCTCCAGGAACGCAAACAGCGCTTCCATCTCCTCCCGCGTACCAATGCTGATGCGCAGATAATTGGAGAGTCTTGGCTGGTCAAAATAGCGCACATAGATCTGCTGTTTCTTCAGTTTCTCAAACAACTCCTTTGCCGGAACCCGGTTGTGGGAGGCAAAGATGAAGTTGGACATGGAGTCCGGGAAGGTAAAGCCAAGCTCGGTCAGGCGGATCTTGGACCACTCCCGGGTGTCAATGATCTTCTGGACTGTCTCCTTAAAATACGCGTCATCCTTCACGGTCTCTGTTCCCAGAATCAGGGATGGCATGTTCATGGTGTAGGAATTGTAGGAATACTTGACATCATTCAGTGCCTTGATCAGGTCCGGATGTCCAATGGCAAAGCCAATGCGCATACCGGCCATGGAACGGGATTTACTGAAGGTCTGCACCACCAGCAGATTCTCATATTTCGCCGTCAGTTCCAGCGCGGATTTTCCACCAAAATCAATGTATGCCTCATCCACGATCACCACCACATCCTGGTTGTGACGAATGATATCCTCCACATCTTCTAACGATAACAGAAGGCCGGTTGGCGCATTCGGATTCGGGAAGATAACGCCGCCGTTTTCCCGGTAATAATCTTCCGGTCGAATGCGGAAATGCTCATCCAGAGCCGGAGTCTCATAAGGAATGGCAAACAGATCTGCCCACACCTTGTAGAAGGAATAGCTCACATCCGGGAATAACACTGGTTTCTTTGAGTTGAAGAAGGTCAGAAAGCTCATGGCAATGACATCGTCAGAGCCAACACCCACAAAGACCTGGTCATCGCCCACACCGTAATACTCTGCCAGCGCATGCACCAGATCGGACGCGGTCGGATCCGGATACTTGCGGAAGCGGTCAATATCCATATGTTTCAATGCCTCAGCCACCCCTGGCGCTGGCGGATATGGATTCTCATTGGTATTTAACTTGATCAGCCGGTCCCCTTTCGGCTGCTCCCCCGGTACATAAGGAACTACTTTACGAATATTACTCTCCCATGCTCTCATCTTCGTGTCCTCCTGTTTGTCGTTTCTCATGCTTTGAAACAGATTATTTCATCAAACCATACTCTTTTGCCAATGCCTCAAATGCCGGCATGGAGCGCTCAATCTGCTCATAGGATACGCAGTAAGCAATGCGAACGTAGCCCGGACATGCAAAGGAACTTCCCGGCACTAAAAGCAGGTTGTGCTTCTGGGCCTGGGCGCAAAACTCTTTATCATCCGCAACCGGAGCTTTCACAAACAGGTAGAAAGCGCCTTCCGGCTTAATGCACGCAAAACCGAATTTCTTTAAGCTGTTGTATAACAGATTCCGGTTCTTATCGTAAGCATCCAGGTTCACGGCAGCGCCCTTCTCAATGCAGCGCTTGATGACTCTCTGAATCAGAGACGGAGCATTGACACAGCCGATGACACGGTTTGCGATGGTTGCCGCGGTAAAGACATCCTTGCTGTCTGTCAGCTCATCCGGGATGACCAGATAGCCGATACGCTCACCGGGCAGGGATAAGGACTTACTGTAGGAATAGCATACCACCGTATTGGCGTAATATTTTGTCACATACGGTACCACCGCTCCATCGTAAGCCAGTTCCCGGTAAGGCTCATCGGAAATCAGCACGATCTCGGTTCCAAACTCTGCGCTCTTTGCACGGAGGATATCAGCCAGACGGGTCAGGGTTGCGTCCGAATAAATAACACCGGTCGGGTTATTCGGAGTATTGATGATGACCGCTTTGGTACGCGGGGTGATCTTCTCAGCAAACTCATCCAGATTCGGCTGGAAATCTACGGTATTCGGAGATACCACAACCAGCTTTCCATCGTAGTTGCGCACGTAGTTTCCGTATTCTACAAAGTACGGCGCAAAGGTCATGACCTCATCTTCCGGATTCAGAATGGTCTTTAAGATGATGTTCAAACCGCTGGCAGCACCTACCGTCATCAGGATGTTGCCCTGATGGAACTTTGTGTCGAAACGGCGGTTTAAATCCTGCGCGATGGTCTCCCGCACATCTTCATAACCGGAATTGCTCATATAGCCGTGGATAAAGGTGGACTCCTCTTCCTTCAGTGTTTCAAGAATGGAATCTTCCACCTCCTGCGGAGCCGGCACGTTTGGATTTCCAAGACTGAAATCATAAACATTTTCCGCACCGTAAATTGCCGCCAGGCGTTTTCCCTCTTCAAACATTACCCGGATCACAGAGTTATTCTGGACCAGCGGATTCATTTTTTTTGAAATCATTTCCATATCCTCCTCACGTATTTCATATTGCACTTATGATACCGGATTGTTCCGCACTATATGCTCTCACAATCCCCTGGTATCATTTATCATTACCAGCGGCTTGCCCGCAGATGGTAAAACAAAGCCATGATCCCCGTCAGGATCAGATAAAACCAGGTGGTCGTGTTGGAAAACCAGGTGGTAAAAAAGGACAGCATCAGGTATGCCGCAAACTGCGCATACAGAAGATATCCCAATGGATTTCGCATCTCCCGAAGCTTCACCACCAGAATATAGGCAATGGCACCAAGGATGCAGGAAAAAAGCAGCACTCCGATCCATCCAAAATCATAGTAGGAATCATAGAACAGTGTCAGGGTTGTCAGCTCGGTCTTATCCACGTAAATCGGGAAATTGATGAGCTGTGGGAAGAAAAACTTCAGCCCCGACAGCGCCCACAGCGGGAACAGCCCCTTAAGGCCAAAGCTGTGTCCCGGAAGTGCCTCAACCATGCAGTTGAAATTGTCATAGTTGTTTGCAATATAAATATACGGCTGACTGATGAAAATCGGCATAGACGCCTTCTTCATCTCAAAAATGCCGTTCAGATACTCAATGTTATGGCTTCTCGCCACCGTCAGGATCAGGTAAAACGGGATCATAACCACAAACAGTCCTGCAAGCCAGCCCGGATGAAACAGCTTCTGCAGGGAAATGTAGGTAAATGCCGCCAGCAGTACTGCGAACACCAGCTGAAAGCGGGATACGCAGAGGATCGGAATCAGCAGGGAGATGGCCGTCATGACCAGCGCTGCAATGAGAAGCTTCTCACTGCCCCGTCCGTTCCGCATATGCACATACAGCACAGTCAGGGATGGCACAAGCACACAGGATACCGTGAAATAGTGGATGCCTGTCAGGTGGAATTCTGAGTACGCGTGGGGAACGCCCCGCAGAAATAGCGGCACATAGCCCAGTATGACTGCTTCCGCGATAAAGCATCCAAGGGATAATACCGTAAGACCGCAGATCATGGCAAAAACCGGCTTTGAATCCCCGGAGAAGCTTCTCCACCTGCCGTAGCCATCGTAACCGGAACCATACACACGGACCAGAATTTCAAAAACCATCCAGAACCCTATGTACGCCAGAAACAGACAAAACCAGGTCATATTTGACCAGTCGGTCTGCAGATTACTGAGTTTCAGGCAGGCCAGGCCCTCGCCGCCTACCCAGAACAGAGAGAACAGACCACGCAGATGGATCAGGTTCTTATATTTCCGGTAGTCCTCCATATAAAGCCAGCCAGCCGCTGCCAGAAGCAGGACGCCGGATATCAGGTAATGACCAAACCGGGCCAGTATATAAGATGCCAGATAACAGATAAGATAAACTGCCATGATCGTCTCTCCTCGTGTGAATGTTTTCTTTCTTTTTATAAATGGCTGCCGCCTGCAGTGCAGGTGACAGCCAGTAATTCCAAATTTATGCCTGACCAGCCATGAATTCCTTCATATAGGCTTCCACTTCCGCAGCCGTTGCAAAGCTCATGGCCTTGTCAGCCACAGCCTGAAGCTCCATGGTGCTGTAGCTGGTGATCAGCTTTCTGGAGTACAGAATTGCGGATGCGCTCATGCTGAACTCATTTAAGCCAAATGCCAGAAGCAGCGGAATCATGAGCGGATCGCTTGCCGCCTCGCCGCACATGCCTACCATAATGCCCGCCTCGCGGCCGCAGGTGATCACACGCTTGATGCTGCGCAGCACCGCCGGGTTAAAGGTGGAATACAGGTAAGATACCTTGTCATTTCCGCGGTCCACGGACATGGTGTACTGGGTCAGGTCGTTGGTTCCGATGCTGAAGAACGCAGCTTCCTTTGCAAATACATCTGCCATCAGAGATGCTGCAGCGGTCTCCACCATGATACCAACTTCAATATCTTTCTTATAAGGGATGTTTTTCTCATCCAGTTCTTTTTTAATTTCTTCAATCAGAGCCTTTGCCTCGCGAAGCTCCTCGATGCAGGTTACCATCGGCACCATGATCTTGATGTTGCCGTAGGCACTGGCACGAAGCAGCGCGCGCAGCTGCGGCTTGTATACATCTTCCTTGCGGTCCAGGCAGAAACGGATTGCCCGGTAACCCAGGAACGGATTTTCATCTTTGGTGAGTCCCATATACGGAATCTCTTTATCTCCGCCGATATCCAGGGTACGGATGATGACCGGCTTGCCTTTCAGGCCCTCTGCCACCGTCCTGTAAGCCTCAAACTGCTCGTCCTCGGTCGGCATGGCCGTGCGGTCCATAAATAAAAACTCGGTACGGAACAGGCCAACGCCCTCACCGTCATACTGAAGAACCTTTTCCAGATCCTCCGGTTTTCCGATATTGGCAACCAGCTCAATGTGTACACCGTCTTTGGTTACCGTCGGCTTTCCAATGTACTGTTCCAGTTCTTTTTTCTCTTTCAGGAATTTCTCCCGCTTTGCGGAGAAGTCATCTACCACAGCCTGATCCGGATCCACATAAACAACGCCCTCGCTGCCATCCAAAACGATCACATGGCCGTTCTTTACCTGGTTCATCAGATCCGGCACTGCAACAACAGCCGGAATTTCCAGAGCCCGGGCCAGAATTGCGCTGTGGGAAGTCTTGCCGCCAAGCTCCGTCACAATACCGGCTACGTTCTCCGGCTTGATGCCTGCTGTCATGGACGGGGTAAGGTCTTTTGCCACCAGAATGGTGCCTGCCGGAAGGGAAGCAATGTCCACGCTCTCCACGCCCAGCAGTTCCCGCTGCATACGCGCCTTGATGTCACGCATGTCGGTGGCTCTCTGCTGCATCAGTTCGTCATCCATGGACGCGAACATCTCCGCATAGGTGGTGCAGACCTGCTCAATCGCGTATTCCGCACAGATGCTCTCTCCGGTGATGGCTGTCTCGATTTCTCCAGTCAGCATCGGATCCATTAACAGCATCATGTGGCCCTGCATGATCTCCGCTTCCTTCTCCCCTACTCTGGTCGCAAGATCTGCCGCAAGCTCCTCGGTTTTCTTAAGAGTTAAGTCGAGCGCGCCCTTAAAACGCTCCACCTCAGCCGCCGTGTCACGGACAGTCTCCCGTTTGATCACCAGTTCTTTCTCTTCTACGATTACAGCGTTCCCAATGCCGATACCAGAAGAAGCGTTAGTACCCTTTAACATGATACGTCCTCCTTATTAATTATTTATTCTATATGAAACCGCGAAATCAGATTCCGCGAATATCATCTTCCTGTTGCCTTTTACTCCCCAAGACCGCTTTCGATCACTCCAATGATTCCATCCAGAGCTTCCTGCTCATCCGGGCCCTCGCAGATGAACTCTACCTCGTCGCCGCATTTGATACAGGCTCCCAGCACACTGAGTACACTCTTTGCGTTGGATGTGGTGTTGCCAAAATGAAATTTGATGGATGATTTGTACTTGATGGCTTCATTGCAAAGCACCCCGGTCGGGCGAAGATGAAGTCCTGATACGTTTTTGATAACAATTTTTCTGCTAACCATGTTATCCCTCTTTCTGTCAGCCGGCATTTGCGCCGTTTGTCTCTGTGTTCTGCGACTTTGTAATATCGTTTTCCGCTCCGGTTTCTGTCTCGGTGGTTTCTTCCTCTGCCGCGGTTGTCTGTTCCAGCTGCGCGGCAGGGCCACCCGCTGTAACTTCCACGGTAAACGCGGAAACGGAAATCAGTTTAAAGTTTTTTCCAAGTCCGCTCATGTTCAGGGTTCCGTTATGGTTTCCCAGCTGCATGCCGGACAGGTTGATGGCCGCCTTTAAATCGGCTGCCTTTAAGGTATCGAGATCCTCCTTCAGTCCCTGAAGCTTCACCTCAATCCGCGCTGGCGACAGATGGTAATGATAATAATCTGCGCCATTTTCCATGGAAATATCCGACTCACTCAGGCTTATCATCCTGGTAGTGAGCTGTTCTACCTTCAGGCGTATGGTTACGTTCGCGTCATCTGCATTGGCCAGTGTTACATCCTCCGGCAGGTAATCATTCAGATTGACGGTCACCACCTTATCCTGCGTTGCTCCTGAAACACTGAGCACAGAGGAAGGAATGGTGATCTTGTTCACCGATGCCAGGCTGTTTTTCAGGCCGAGCACGGAAACACTCTTCGCACTGCTCTCCACACCGGTATACTGATAACCGGAAGCTGCGGTTCCTGTCACCTCAAAATCAAGCGGAAGGTTTTTTACCTTGCTGATTTCCAGGCTGTACTGAATCTCTGACGGATTCACGCTCACGCGGTCACTGACCGTGATTTCGTTGCCATTGGCATCATAAAATACCGGCTCTGCTGTACCATCCGTGCTGCTTTCCAGTCCATTTACATTGAGTTCGATTCCCACATGATTGATCAGGCCAACCTGGGAGGTCGGACCTTCCACAGTTACATGGTCCGGTGTCAGAACCGCTTTATTCACTGCGTAATCCTCCGCCAGATTTCCGTATGTGTTCATGATCAGTGAGAACTGCTTGCTCTGAAGTTCTTCTGTCTGAATGCGCACTACGCCCGGGCGGCTTTCCGCATTGGAAACCAGTTCCTTGTTATTCAATACTTCGATTTTTACCTGAACAGACCCGGTCACATCATACAGCTCCGCCAGATCTACATAAGCACGGAAATCTGAGGAACGAATCTTGTAGGCATCTTTTGTCCGCACATCAAAATATACCGTTACCGTATCTTTTCCGCCAAGTTCATAGGTTCTTCCTGCCTTGGTCAGTACCTGTTCGTTTACGATCTCCAACGGTACTTCCTTGCTTCCGGTCACTTCCGGATTGGAGACATTCACAACGACCAGCCACACAAAAAATGCCAGAAAACAGGAAAGAATCTTAAGTCCAAGATTATTTATCAGTTTTTCTTTCATTTCTGCGTTTTCCCTTCCAGATCTTTAACAGTGTGCCATTGCTCTCTTCCTGATTTTCTGCTACCGCCAGTGCCCTGCGCAGGTCTTCTGCCGTGGAGATTCTTCTGAGTCTGCCGTTTTCTACCACAGAAACTCTTCCGGTCTCCTCGGATACGACCACGGTAAGGCTGTCTGTGACCTCACTGATGCCAACCGCAGCGCGGTGTCTGGTTCCCAGATCCTTGCTGATGGTCATGTTGTCGGACAGCGGCAGATAACAGGTTGCCGCCGTGACACGGTTTCCGCGGATCACTACCGCGCCATCGTGAAGCGGTGTGTTGTGCTCAAAAATATTGATCAGGAGCTGGCTGCTGACCAGTCCGTTGATTTCAATACCGGTACGCTCAATCTCTTTCAGGGAAACGTTCCGCTCAATGACCATGAGGGCTCCGGTCTTCACCTTGGCCATCTCAAAGGTTGCCTTGACGATTTCATTGACTGTGCGGTCAGTAAAGCCCTGATTTTCCTGATTGCTTTCAAGGGAAAAAATCTCAGAGATCAGATTTCTGCTTCCCAGCTGCTCCAGAGCCTTACGCAGTTCCGGCTGGAAGATGATTACCAGCGCCGTTACCGCGATACCGCCCGTTCTTCCCAGAATCCAGAGGATCGTGTCCCAGTGAAAGATGGCTGCCGCTACCGCGAATGCCATGATCATGGCAATGCCCCGCAGCAGATACCAGGCTTTGGTACTCTTGATCCATAACAATGCATAATATACCAGGATCGTCAGTATGATGATCTCGGTCAAATTAGAAAATGTAATTCTTGGCAAAAAGGAGATCCAGGAGCGCATGCCCTGAAAAACCATCTCCAAATCCTGGAATATGCCAGTCATACCTGGTCCTCGCTTTCTATTCTATATTAATACCACTTATTTTCCTGCCCTGCGGTCATGTCTGCCGCGGGCCGGATTGTTGATGCGCTGTACTTTTACATCGGTCCGCGCTACTGCCACCTTCGGCACAGCCTTTACATAGTACACGTAATCATCGTCCTCGTACTGTACGTATTCTGTCCGTGTGTAATCTACCGTAAACACGAAGAAATGATACAGCAGAGCCACTGCCAGGGAAAGTAGCGCCCCGATCAGAAGCTCCGGGACCGGCATGGAAACATGGAAGAGGAAATCTCCCACAAATACCGCTGCCAGCTGCGCGATGGTTCCGGTTATAATGGCAATTTCCCATGCGTAATCCAGTGACATGTTGTGGAGCAGATATACACAGAGAATGCCAACCACACATACCATGATCATGACCATCATCTCGTGGCTGGAAAGAAGGCCGCGGATGATCTGTACAAACTTCTGGGTAATGTCCACCGATGCGTCATTGGTCAGCACACCTGCGTTCTGCTTTACATAGGAAATAATGTAATAAATCACAACGCCGCTGCCCACCGGAATCACGCTGAGAAGACTTCCCGACAGCCCCGCCAGAAGCGGAACCGCAAACGGAATCTTCAGCAGAAATGCCATAGGTGTCAGCACCAGCCAGAAGCTGTCTCCCGGCTGAAATCCGTAATACAGCAGGATGAGGATGATCAGGATAACCGCCGCGATCAGCGCGGTCTCCATGGATACCGCATAGATATGCGCCAGCATGACGGCTCCAAGCAGGCATCCAATTGCTCCATAAGGCAGAAACGCGCTCACAAGCGCCACTGCCAGCAAAGCCACCGGCCCCGTAAGTTCCGGGCGGTAGCCAATGTTTCCATTTAACAGGGCCATAGCCGCCAGACTGTATAAAAATTTGATAACGCCGTTTGCCGGTGTCGCGTATTTTCCGTAAAATGATTTCAGCCGTTCTTTAAGCACGAGAAACATCATCATAGCGGCTGCCCTCCTTTGTCAGTTCTCTGGTCCGGTTCTGAACGTCATAGCGTTTCTCCAGCCGTTTCAGCTTTGCGATGTAGACCCGCATGCCACGCCTTGCGTATTCGTAGCGTTTGCTGCTGACAATCCAGGTGATGATGAGATACAGCACCAGACCGGCCACATACAAAACCGCGCCTGCTTTGGCTGCGCCGACAACCTCATCCAGTTCCATTACATTTAAAAGACGCTCCATGCTGTAAAGCACCCACATGAGCGCGCATAAAATGAAGCATACGGTATAAGCAAAAAAGGAGCGCAGTATGCGTCCGCTGATATAATCACTGCGGAAATAACGGTTCGCCGGAAAAATATGTTTTCCCTCCCGCTTTTCAAACAGGGCAATTCCTGTCATCAGTTTGATTTTGTCTTCATTGAGCATAAAGTCGTTCTCCATTTTCTTTTTGCGTCCGCTGTTCGTCAGCTCGTTACATTGTACCATAATTATTCTGTCAATGCCACCGTTCAAGACGCATTTTTTCCTATATTTTCAGTATAACACAAAAATACCGCCATGTAAAACACGGCGGTATTCTCACAACTTATTTTGTCTGTTTTGTAACGGTCTTTTATTCGTCTACGCTGTAGTTCGGAGCCTCTTTGGTGATGTGGATATCATGCGGATGGCTCTCTTTTAAGGATGCTGCGGAAATCTTTACGAAACGTCCGGTCTCCTGTAAGGTCGGGATGTTTTTTGCTCCACAGTAGCCCATACCGGAACGAAGTCCGCCAAGCATCTGGAATACGGTATCCTCTACCATGCCCTTGTATGCCACACGGCCCTCAACGCCTTCCGGAACCAGCTTCTTCGCGTCGGACTGGAAGTAACGGTCCTTACTTCCGTTCTCCATGGCTGCGATGGAACCCATGCCACGGTAAACCTTGTATTTTCTTCCCTGATACAGCTCGAAGGTTCCCGGGCTCTCGTCACATCCGGCGAACATGCTTCCCATCATGCAGACATTGCCGCCTGCTGCGATGGCCTTGGTGATGTCTCCGGAGTACTTGATACCGCCATCTGCGATGATCGGGATGCCGTACTCTTTTGCGACTGCGTAGCAGTCCATAACAGCGGTGATCTGCGGAACACCGATACCTGCAACGACACGGGTGGTACAGATGGAACCAGGTCCGATACCAACCTTAACTGCGTCAACACCAGCCTCAATCAGGGCTTTGGTTGCTTCACCGGTTGCCACGTTACCTGCGATAACCTGAAGATCCGGATAAGCTTCCTTGATCATTCTGACACAGCGCAGAACATTCTCGGAATGTCCATGAGCGGAATCCAGAACAACAACATCGACATGAGCCTTCACCAGTGCTTCCACACGGTCCAGAACATTGGCAGTAATACCAACAGCAGCGCCGCAGAGCAGGCGTCCCTGTTCGTCCTTTGCGGACAGCGGATATTTGATCTGTTTCTCAATATCCTTGATGGTGATGAGTCCCTTTAAGTTGAAGTCATCATCTACAATTGGAAGTTTCTCGACTCTTGCCTTAGCCAGAATGCGTTTTGCTTCCATAAGGGTGATGCCCTCTTTGGCGGTAACCAGATGCTCGGAAGTCATGCACTCCTTGATCTTCTTGGAGAAATCCTCCTCAAATTTTAAATCACGGTTGGTGATGATACCAACCAGCTTGCGACCCTCTGTGATCGGCACACCGGAGATGCGGAACTTCGCCATAAGCTCGTCTGCGTCCTTTAAGGTATGCTCCGGGGAGAGAAAAAACGGATCCGTGATGACACCATTCTCTGAACGTTTTACCTTGTCTACTTCCTCTGCCTGCGCTTCAATTGACATGTTTTTGTGAATGATACCAATACCACCCTGACGCGCCATGGCAATTGCCATACGGTGTTCTGTAACGGTATCCATGCCCGCACTCATAAGCGGAATGTTCAGTTTGATCTTCTTGGTCAGATAAGTGGTTAAATCTACCTGATTCGGAATAACCTGGGAATAAGCCGGCACCAGGAGCACATCGTCAAACGTAATGCCCTCACCAATAATTGTACCCATTATTCGTTTCCTCTCTTTCTTTGGTTTTTGTGTTCATAAAGATTCCATGGCAATCGTGTTTTCATTATTAGCACAGCTAATATTTCGATGTCGTTGAATCTATTGAACTTATTAATTGCATATTGTAGCAAATTTCTGTCCGCTTGTCAAATACTTCTGTAAGGAAATTGTCCGCGTATATTTTTGTTCAAAAAAAGCAGGCGAAACCGCCCCGATGGGGTGATTTCGCCTGTGAGTTTGTTAGATTGGGGTGTTGCTTGCCGAGGTAAACTACATCATTCCGCCCATGCCGCCGCCTGCTGGCATTGCCGGAGTTTCTTCTTTGATGTTGGCTACTACGGACTCGGTGGTCAGAAGGGTGGATGCTACGCTGGTTGCGTTCTGCAGTGCGCTTCTGGTTACCTTAGCCGGATCAAGAATACCAGCCTTGATCATATCTACATACTCTTCCTTGTATGCATCAAAGCCATAGCCTACCGGAGACTCTTTTACCTTGTTGATGATAACGGAGCCTTCCAGACCTGCGTTTGCGGAGATGTGGAACAGCGGAGCCTCCAGAGCTTTCAGGATGATCTTACCGCCGGTCTTCTCATCGCCCTCAAGAGCGTCTACAACAGACTTGATCTCCTGGGTTACGTGTACATATGCGGAACCGCCGCCTGCGATGATACCTTCCTCAACTGCTGCTCTTGCTGCAGACAGTGCATCCTCCATACGGAGTTTTGCTTCTTTCATTTCGGTCTCGGTTGCTGCGCCGACACGTACAACTGCTACGCCGCCTGCCAGTTTTGCAAGACGCTCCTGCAGTTTCTCTTTGTCGAACTCAGAGGTGGTCTCTGCGATCTGGGCACGGATCTGGGCAACTCTTGCTGCGATCTCGTCCTTGTTGCCGCAGCCATCCACGATGATGGTGTTCTCTTTCTGTACCTTAACAGATTTCGCACGACCAAGCTGCTCCATGGTGGTATCTTTCAGTTCCAGGCCAAGCTCCTCGGAGATAACGGTACCGCCGGTCAGGATAGCCAGGTCTTTTAACATCTCTTTTCTTCTGTCACCGTAGCCCGGTGCCTTAACACCAACAACGGTGAAGGTTCCTCTTAACTTGTTGACGATTAAGGTGGTCAGTGCCTCGCCCTCGATATCCTCTGCTACGATCAGCAGTTTGGAACCGGACTGTACGATCTGCTCCAGAACCGGAAGGATCTCCTGAATGTTGGAAATCTTCTTATCGGTAATGAGGATGTACGGATCGTCCAGATTTGCTTCCATCTTATCCATATCGGTGCACATGTAAGCGGATACATAACCACGGTCGAACTGCATACCTTCTACCAGGTCAAGCTCGGTCTTCATGGTCTTGGACTCCTCGATGGTGATAACGCCGTCTTTGGAAACCTTCTCCATAGCGTCTGCTACCATCTCGCCAACCTCATCGTCTGCTGCGGAAATAGATGCAACACGCGCAATACTCTCACGTCCGGAGATCGGCTGGCTCATCTTTGCGATAGCCTCAACAGCAGCCTCGGTTGCTTTCTTCATGCCCTTTCTTAATACGATCGGGTTAGCGCCTGCTGCCAGGTTCTTCATACCTTCGTTGATCATAGCCTGTGCCAGAACGGTTGCGGTGGTGGTACCATCACCAGCGACATCGTTGGTCTTGGTAGCAACTTCCTTTACCAGCTGTGCGCCCATGTTCTCAAACGGATCTTCCAGCTCGATCTCTTTTGCGATGGTCACACCATCGTTGGTGATGAGCGGAGCGCCGAAGGACTTGTCAAGAACTACGTTTCTTCCTTTCGGTCCAAGGGTTACACGAACAGTATCTGCTAACTGATTTACGCCTGCTTCCAGGGCTTTTCTGGCTTCTACGCCATATTTAATCTGCTTTGCCATGATTCAAATTCCTCCAGTTTCTATAATATATGCGATGTATTACTCGATTACTGCCAGAATGTCATTCTGCTTTACGACAACGTATTTCTCGTCCTCAACCTCTACCTCGGTTCCGGAGTACTTGGAGTAGATAACCTTATCACCCGGCTTTACCTGCATGGTGATTTCTTTGCCGTCAACCACACCGCCAGGACCTACTGCTACTACCTCTGCCTGCTGCGGTTTCTCTTTTGCCTGGCCCGGAAGTACGATACCAGATTTGGTAGTCTCCTCTGCCACAAGCTGCTTTAATACAACCCGATCAAATAACGGTACTAATTTCATGGATAACTCCTCCTTACATCGAATCTTTTTTCGTTGCGGTCCACACACGGTGAACGAAACTTTTCTTTATTTAAGGGGTTCTTAAAATCCCCTCTCTGATGTACATTACCATTTATAGCACGAGTTGTTAGCACTGTCAAGTATCGAGTGCTAATTTTATCTATTTTTTATAACTTTCCCCTTTCTTTTTTACTCTCTTCGTATTAAAATTACTTTTATAAAGAATATTCGTAACTGCCGGGAATGGACCCACAGCGAATGTTCAAAGAAAGGAGTACAGGGGTATGGCAAAAAAAGCTTTTGGAAAACTGGCAGCCCTCTTAACCATTGCAGGCGCTGCTGCAGCCGGCATTTCTTACCTGACGAAATACCGGTCTTTTAATAAGGAACTGGATGAAGACTTCCACGATTTTGAGGATGAAGACGACACCGAAGTGCCGGACAGCACCATGAGCCGCAATTATGTTTCCCTTCACGCAGACAAGGACGAATTTCTGGTAGCCGCAGGCGACATGATGAACGCCGCAAAGGATGCTGCCAGCGCCGCAAAGAATATGGTAAAGGATGCTGCTGCCATCGTGGCAGACAACACCCGTGAAGCAGTCAGCGTTGCAAAGGACGGCGCACAGAAGGCCACCGTTGTTGCGGAGGATACCGTAGAAAAGGCAGAAAGTGCTGTGGAGGACGCTGTCATCAAAACAGCTGATGCCATGGAGAGTGCAGCAGAAACCGTCTCCGACGCCGTGGAAGAGACCACAGAGAAACTGGCCGAAGCTGCTGACAAAGCAGAGGATATCACCCCGGAGGATAAACCGGTGGAAGAAAAAGAGGCTGCATCTGAGGAAAACGCAGTCGAAGAAGCTTCCGCTACCACCGTCAGTGACGATACCGAAGCGTAAAACGAAAACAGCTGAAACAGGAAAGAAGCAGAACACGGAGTTCTCATAACTCTGTGTCCTGCTTCTTTTTTGCTGCCATGCACATTCTTGCGCCGGGGCATGCCTGCTGGCTTCAGTACGTTATGCTCCCCAGCATTCCATAAGAAGCCGCACTCCTTCCATAATCTGTGCTTCGCTTAAGCTCGCGTACCCCAGCACTACCGTGGCTGTCCGGTGATCATGCTCCGGATGGATAAAGTAACTGCTCAGTCCGTACACCTTCACGCCCGCTTCCGCTGCTTTCTGAATCAGTTCTTCCTCCGACTCTCCTTTTTGGGAGGTCAGAAGAATGTGAATGCCCGCGTATTCCCCGCGGATTTCAAACCGTTCCCTGAGTGGCTCGATCTGCTCCATCAGAAGATCATGCTTGGTTTTATAGATGGCGCGCATGCGGTTTAAATGGCGCTCAAAATAGCCGCCCGACAAAAACTGGTACAGAATGTTCTGATCGATGCGCGACACCGTGGATGCATAAAAGGAGGTCTGGCTGCGGTAACGTGCCAGCAGCTGCATCGGCAGCACCAGATAGCTGACACGGATGGCCGGCGCAATACATTTGGAAAAGGTTCCCAGATAAATGACCCGTCCGCTCCGATCCATGCCCTGCAGCGCCGGAATTGGTTTTCCACGGTAACGGAATTCACTGTCGTAATCATCCTCTATGATATAGCGGTCCGGTGTTTCCACCGCCCACTTTAATAGCTCCTGGCGGCGGCCTACCGGCATGACGATTCCCGTCGGGAACTGGTGGGAAGGCATCACATAAGCCGCATTAGCCCCGCTCTTCGCCAGAAGCTCCGGCTCCATGCCGTTTGCGTCCATCTCCACCGGACAGACCTCATACCCAAGGCTCTGGAAGACCCGGTATGCCTGTTTGTAGGTTGGATTCTCCATGGCGATCACATGCTTTCCCTCTAAAATCTGGGACAACAGCATCAGCAGGTACTCACTTCCCGCGCCCACAATAATCTGCTCCGGGCTGCAGTTAACCCCGCGGGCCGAGTGCAGATAACTGCGGATGGCCTCCCGAAGTCCCGGCTCCCCCTGATGGTTTCCGGAATGAAACATTTCTTTATTATCATCGACCAGCGTGTTGCGGCTCAGCTTTCTCCAGACATGATAAGGAAAGCTGTCCAGATCAATGCCTCGCGGAGAAAAATCCACACGCCACCCTGCATCCGGCTCCGAAGTCGTTTCCATCTCCAGAGTGCCGGAAGACCCGGTCTCCACCAGTTCCTCCAGATGACTGACAAAATAGCCGCGGCACGGCCGGGCTTCCATATATCCCTCGGCCAGCAGCTGGTCATAGGCCATCTGCGTTGTGCTGCGGCTAACTTTCAAATGCTCCGCCAGAACCCGCGTGGAGGGAAGACGGTCGCCCGCTTTTAAGGCGCCGCTCCGGATCTCCGCGCAGATATGGGAGTAAATCTGTTCATACAGTGGTTTTTTTGACCGGGAATCAAGCGGAATCAAAAGTTCCATCATCTCATCCCCTAATCTTATTTCTGGATCTTAAAGGAACTCTTTAAGGAAACGATCCGGTTAAATACCGGCTCGCCCGGCTTGCTGTCCTTGCAGTCTGCGCAGAAGAAACCATTGCGGACAAACTGGAAGCTGTCGTAAGCCTTTGCCTCTGCAAGAGCCGGCTCCACATAGCAATTCTTTAAGATGGTGAGAGAATTCGGGTTTAAGTTGAGGCTTCCGTCCTCATTTAACTTGCCCTTCTCCTCATCTACGATATTCTCGTACAGGCGAACCTCAACCTGCTTTGCAGTCTCAGCTGCAACCCAGTGGATGGTGCCCTTTACCTTACGCTCGCAGAAGCCGGAACCGCTCTTGGTAGCCGGATCATAGGTAGCGTGTACTACGGTCACATTGCCGTTTTCGTCTTTCTCAAAACCGGTACAGGTTACGAAATAAGCGCTCATGAGGCGAACCTCGTTGCCCGGGAACAGACGGAAGTATTTACGCGGCGGCTCCTCCATGAAGTCCTCGCGCTCGATGTAGAGTTCTCTGCCGAACGGAACCATACGGGAGCCAAGCTCCGGATTCTCCAGGTTGTTCGGAACCTCCAGCATCTCGGTCTGGCCCTCCGGATAGTTGTCGATGACCAGTTTTACCGGATCCAGGATTGCCATCATGCGGGCTTTCTTTAATTTCAGATCCTCACGGATGCAGTACTCCAGCATCGCGTAGTCAACAGAACTGTTTGCTTTGGATACGCCAACCAGGTCTACAAACTTGCGGATAGCCTCCGGGGTATAGCCACGTCTGCGCAGTGCAGCGATGGAAACCAGGCGCGGGTCGTCCCAACCGTCTACGATACCGTCTTCTACCAGCTTCTTGATGTAACGCTTACCGGTGATGACGTTAGTCAGGTACAGCTTTGCAAACTCGATCTGGCGCGGCGGATTTTCAAACTCGCACTCGCGCACGACCCAGTCGTACAGCGGACGGTGGTCCTCAAACTCCAGGGTACAGATGGAATGAGTAATGTGCTCAATGGCATCCTCAATCGGATGCGCAAAGTCGTACATCGGGTAAATGCACCATGCGTCACCGGTATTGTGATGAGTCATGTGTGCCACACGGTAAATAACCGGATCTCTCATGTTGATGTTCGGGGAAGCCATGTCAATCTTGGCGCGAAGCACCTTCTCGCCGTCCTGATACTTGCCCTCTTTCATCTCCTCGAAGAGCTTTAAGTTCTCCTCGATGCTGCGGTTGCGGTATGGGCTCTCCTTACCCGGAGTGGTGAAATCACCGCGGTACTCACGGATCTGGTCTGCAGTCAGGTCACAGACGAAAGCCTTTCCCTTCTTAATTAAGAGAACCGCGCACTCATACATCTGCTGGAAGTAGTTGGACGCGAAAAACAGTCTGTCCTCAAAGTCTGCACCCAGCCACTTGACATCGGCCATAATGGACTCGACGAACTCGGTTTTCTCTTTGGTCGGGTTGGTATCATCAAATCTTAAATTGAACTTGCCGCCGTATTTCTGGGCAAGACCGTAGTTTAATAAAATGGACTTGGCATGTCCGATATGCAGGTAACCGTTCGGCTCCGGCGGGAAACGGGTCTGAACGTGATTATAAACACCCTCAGCCAGATCTTTGTCGATCTCCTGCTCAATAAAGTTCTTGGAAACAACTTCTTTCTCTTCCGCTGTCTCTAAAACTTCTTTTTCTTTTTCCATCGTGAAGTCCTCCATACTGTTTGCGGCGTCTTCTGCAGGCCGCATGATAATAACCTATGATAACACATTTCCTTTAAATGGGAAAGGGGGTAAATGGCTTCCAAAATTTTTAAAACTTTTTTTGAAAATAGTGTTGACATTTGCAGAACCCCATGCTATATTATACGAGGTTCGCTGCTGTGGCTCAGTCGGTAGAGCGTCGCATTGGTAGTGCGGAGGTCACGGGTCCGATTCCCGTCAGCAGCTCTTCTATTTTAAGTCAAAAACCTTTAAATTAATGGTTTTCGACTTTTTTGTATTTGCGTAACTGCTCAGTTCCTCATAGTTACATATTCGCGACAGTTTCAACTCAGTTAGGAGTCATTATATACATCCCATAGATTACTATCAATATAACAAATTACTCTCGCAGCAAAAACTGAACTGCATTCTTATGAATAATCCCATCTCTTGAAAAATCCATTTTATCAAACGAGATTACATATTTCGGATAATTGTCCCGAATCTCTTTAAATGCTCCAAACTCCCGATCAATAACCTTCTGGTCATACAGATAATATGCAATCTGATAATACTCTTTCTGCTGTCCCTTGACTGCAACGAAATCTACTTCTCCATTTCTTGTTTTACCGACATAAACTTCATATCCCCTTACAAGGAGTTCATTATATACCACATTCTCCAAAAGCGCCCCCATCTCCAGTTTAAATCCAGAATTCCGAATTCGTCCCAGTCCCAGATCCGTCAGATAATACTTATCCATTTTTGTCAAAATCCGCTTGCCACGAATGTCATAACGGCTCGCCTTTTCCATGATCATTGATGCCGTAATATTCTCCAGATAATTGTAAACTGTTTCTTTGGAAACCTTACGGTTAATACTCTGAAAATAATCAGTAACAGATGTGATAGAAAAAGTCTGTGATGGATTGCATACAAGGTACTCCACCAAACGGTTAAAAAGATCGATATCCTTGATTCCGGAACGCTGTACTATATCACGAAGTACAATCGTGTCAAAAACATCTCTCAAAAATGTCTTTGTCTGCTCCTCGTCCTGCATCTGAAACCGCTGCGGCAATCCTCCCCAGACCATATAATCCAACAGCATGTCTTCCGATGCTTCTTCCTTTCCAATATTACGAACTCGGCACATTTCTGAAAAGGAAAAAGGATAGACACGAAAACTTACATATCTTCCAGACAAAAAAGTAGCCAGTTCTCCAGAAAGCAGTTTTCCATTGGAACCGGTAATAAAAATACTGGAACCAAATTTCATGCGAATTGAATTAATGACGCGCTCAAAATCCGGAACAACCTGAATCTCATCCAAAAATAGATAATATTTTTCCGGCGTAACAATCTTCTCCTTGATATACTCATGCAAATCCTTACCGGACTGGATAAATGTATAATCATAATCTTCAAAATTGATATAAATAATCTGCTCTTTCTGAATTCCCTGCTCTTTTAATTCATCCATAATCTGCATCAGTAAAACAGATTTTCCGCATCTGCGTATTCCTGTAATGACCTTGATCAGATCCATGTGATAAAATTCTCTTATTTTCGTCAGATACTGTTCTCTCTTTATCATTATATTTCCCCCCTCTCATTTCATTATAAGACTTACTTTCCTTTTTGTAAAGTAAGTCTATTTAAAACAGACTTTCTTTACGCCTTGTGTTGTTTTTCTATCATGGCTGATATTTTGTTTTTTATTGCTAACTCTTACTATTTTATGCTTATTTTAATTCCATTATCCACATAATACCGGGTATTTCATCTTTCTAATAACATCATTTTCAGGTCATCAAAATCCTGTATTGCTTTGGACAGTCCACTATTTGCATTCGAATTATTTTTTCCGCTATGCCACTGCCTTAAGAAATCACTTAATTGAGTTGCATTTTTCTTTCGATCATTTTGCGTTGCTTCCGCTGCCTGAAACTGCGCAAGCACATGATCCTTAAAATCATCCTGATTAAATAACATTTATTCCTATTCTGACGTTCCGGTGCTATTTTTTCAGATTCTGTACCTTTTCCCAGCACTGGCTCTCCACAAACAGGCGGGTCAGCTCCGGATCCAGTTTTCCTTCCTTATTGGCCATGCTGTCTAGAATCGTTAATGCTTTCTCCACCGGCATGCCCGGTTTATAGGGCCGGTCATCTGCCACCAGAGCATCAAAAATATCCAGAATGGTGATGATACGCACTTCCATGGGAATCTGCTCTGCCGTCAGGTGTTTCGGATATCCGCTTCCATCCAGCAGCTCATGATGGCTTGCCGCCCATTCCCGGACATGGGACAGCTCCTTGGAAAAATGGATTTCCGAAAGCAGTTTGTCGGTGATCACCACATGGCTCTCCATAACGGCTCTCTCTGACTCTGACAAGGTCCCTTTGCGGATCATGAGCATCTGGAATTCTTCATCCTCCAGCCAGGGCCTCTCGCTGCCATCCTCCTCTGTATAAGTCTTCTCATGAATCCGGCTGACCGCATCCCGCAGATCATCCGTGCAGAAACCGGCAGTATTGGCACGGAGCACGGTTTCCTGCGCTTTCTTTACTTCTTCCACGCGCTCCTGCATGGCCTCAAAGGTAAGTTCTCCTTTCAGGCTGGCAATCTGAGTCAGCAGGCGGATTTTCTCAAAGCGGTGCAGAATCGCGGTTTTCTGCTCTGGCAGAAGTCTTGCGTCCTTGTTCATGACCTCCAGCGGAATGACCAACTTTCCAATGTCGTGCAACCACACGCTCATCAGAAGCTCATGTTTATGGTCTGCATGAAACAGCACCGGCCTTCCGGCTTCTTTCGCCTTTTCATTGAGATAGTCGATAAAACACCGTCCATACTCCACCATATGCCGGGTGTGGCTGGCATTGTACGGGGTTCTTTCATCGACTGCGGAAGACATGACGCGCACAAAGGATTCGAACAGCCCTTTGATGTTTTCAATATAAAGGACATTCTGAACCGTGATGGCCGCTTGGGAAGCTATGGATTCCACAACGGGAATGATTTCCAGAGAAAAAGCACAAACATTTTCATCTGCATCCATGGCATTGATCAGCTGAATCACGCCCAGGCGCTCTTCCTGCCGGTTGTGCATGGGAACCACCAGCATAGACTGAGTGTGATATCCTGTCATGGCATCGTACCGGATTGGCCCGGAAAAATCGTACTCCGTGGAAGTCCGTACATTTTCAATGCAGATGGTCCGGTTTTCCAGATAACACATGGAGCAGACATTTTCCCGGCTCATTTTGACCGGTGGAAGATTTGGCTCTTTGCCGTCTCCTCCCTCGTAGGTATTCATGGTGTTGTTGCGCATGATCTTAAAGCGCAGCAGATCTCCGTCGGCCAGATAAAGGGTTCCTGCATCGCAGTGGGTCAGCTCCATAATGCGGTTTAAGATCATCTCCAGAAGCCGGTTATAATCCTTTTCCGAAGAAATGGCTGTGCCGATCTCCAGTATGCTTTGCATTTCCTTTTGCGTCATAAGTAGCTCCTCCTGATTTTCAGTTCAGGCTATTCTCCAAACCGTATTTTCGTCTTTCTATTGTCATCTGTCATTGCCATTTACTTTGAGAGCCATGCCTTCCCGCGCAAACAGACAGGCCGGATCCTGCGCCAGTGACATTTCCTCCTGCTTTCGCAAAAACGTATCCTGATAGCTCCGTTCATAATGCATGAAAAGCGCCTGCTGCGCTCCGCTTGCCTGACGCAGCTTCCGGCACCGTTCGATAGAACCATGTCCCCATCCCTGCCTGAGCATAAGCTCTTCCTCCGTGTAACAGGCATCACAGATCAGCAGGCCACAGGCTCCGGCAAACTCTTTCAGCTTCTGAAGCATCGCATCGGTCAGTTCGCAGTCGAGCCCGTACACGACACTGGCTGGCTCCGGCCCTTGCCCTACCTCCTCCAGCCGGTATAAGATGCTTCCGCCCGGATGTACGCCGCGGAGTGTATGCACCCGGATCTGATCCTCCAGCAAAAATACATCTCCCGCCTGAATTTCATGAAATCGGACAAGGGCCGGAAGCTGATCTAACGGAAGCGGCCAGTAAGGCGGTCCAAACATCCGGCAGAGGCATTCCTTCAGACCTTTCTCTCCAAAACGTTCCCCATAAATATGGACTTCCATCTGCGGATCAAAAAGGAAGGAACAACCGTACAGTCCCATCAGATGATCCATATGAAAATGACTGAGCAGCAGATCAAGACGTCTGCGCTTTCCTTCCATCTGCCGCTTAAAGCTCCGGTCAAAATTTCCAATCCCGGTTCCGGCATCCAGGATCACCGTTTTGTCTTTTGTATGGACTGTCACGCAGGAGGTATTTCCCCCATATTCCTGATATTCCGGACCACATTCCGGCCCGGACCCGCGAACTCCCCAGACTCTCACCTGAAGTCCCATATCCGTTCTCCCTTCTGCCTTTCATACCGGCTTTCAATCCATATTATTTTATTATAATCCATGATCCGTTCCAATGGAAGCCTGAAAACTTTATATTTTCCGGCACCGTGTGACCTGCCGTTTCATACAGTACAGTAAAAAGCAATGAGGCTCAATATGGCTGAAAATGATACACATTACAACGGAACTTCTGATATAAGTGACAACAATGCGGCGGCTCCGCTTCCAGAGCTGGAAGAAGAAAAGGCAGTCTATCCGGACGATGCAGCAAACATCCCTGTGGCTCCGCTGCCGGAGCCCGGTGAGGGCGGTCCGGTCTATCCGGGCAATGACAATACCGGAACCATCGGCGGAAACTGGAACTGGGGCAATGGAAACTGGGGAAACAACGGCAATAACAACAATGGAAATGGCTGGAATACCAGCTTCTTCCCGATCACTCCGACCAATCCGACGATCTCCCCTCGCTACTACGGGCAGGTGCGTTTCTTAAATGCTTCCACCAACAGTTTTGCCGTCAACATCACCATCGACGGCACTGCTTATGCCATCAACTCCCGCTTTGGCACTATCTCCAACTACGACTGGATTTCCGATGGCTTCCATACCATTACCGTTCGCCGTGTCTCCGGCATGCGTTCCGTGCTGCTTCGGCAGAACTTTCCGTTTACCGCTGGCAAAAAGGTAACTATGGTTCTGGTAGATTCTGCCTCCGGCGGTCTGGAAATGGTCCAGATTTCTGACACTGGCTGTAATACCCGCGCCTACAATACCGGCTGCTATCGCTTTGCCAACATGACCTTCAGTGGTTCCCGGTATGACCTGATGCTCTACGGCGGCGAAACCGTATTTCGCAACGTTGCCTTCCAGACCGTGACTCCTTACAAGCAGGCCATGGCAGGCACCTACCAGTTCTATGTAACCAACTCCAACAGCTACTCCTTCCTGCGGGAAATTCCGATTATCGTCATTGGCGTAAACGGCTCCGGCACCATCACCGGAAACAATATGGCAGAGCCACTGCTCTCCGCGCAGATTGAGATTGCCGCCGGCCAGAACTACACCTCCTACCTGATTGGAAACACCTGGTCCGATATGGGACTGCGACTGCTGACGGTAGAGGATTCATAAAACAGGTCTACACAAAAGGGGAGTCCCCGGTTGGTAAAAGCAACCCGGGACTCCCCTTATATGTCTGATTCTGTATTCTTTTACAGTCTTGCCAGCTTCTTCTCCATCAGCTCGCCATTGCTGCTGTAGATGATGGCATTTTCCTTGCTGATCTTTCCTTCCCGGAACAGCTTTATAATGCTGTTGTCCATGGTGATCATACCTTCCTCCTGAGAGGTGGCGATGATGTTGTCGATCTGGTGGATCTTGGACTCACGGATCAGGTTGCGGATCGCGTTGTTGAAAAACATGACCTCGAATGCCGGGGCCACACCGCCCTCCACCTTCGGAATCAGCTGCTGGGAAACCACGGCCTGCATGACCATGGAAAGCTGTGCCCGCACCTGCTCCTGCTGTGCCGGCGGAAAGCTGTCAATGATTCGGTCTATGGTATTGGCGGCACCCACCGTATGCAGCGTGGAGATGACCAGATGTCCGGTCTCTGCTGCCGTCAGCGCCGTCTTGATGGTTTCCTCATCACGCATCTCACCAACCAGAATGACATCCGGTGCCTGACGCAGTGCCGCGCGAAGACCTGTCACATAGCTTTCCGTATCCAGCCCAATCTCTCGCTGGGTAACCACACTCTGGTTATGGCGGTGCAGATACTCAATCGGGTCTTCCAACGTAATAACATGGGCATTGCGTGTCTTGTTGATCTGGTCGATGATGCAGGCCAGCGTGGTACTCTTACCACTGCCCGCCGGTCCGGTTACCAGAACAAAACCCTTAGTCATGTGGGAAATGTCGATGACCACCTGGGGAATGTGCAGGTTATGGAAATCCGGAAGATCAAACGTAATCACACGAATAATAGCTGCCAGAGAACCTCTCTGCCGGAACACATTGACACGGAAGCGGGATACACCCGGCAGCGCCATGGCAAAGTCATCATCACCGTGTTCCAGAACACGGTCCATGCTGCGGTTATTGGCAAGTGCGTAGATTTCCCGCACCATCTCTTCAATTTCTTTGGGAAAGATTTTCTCATCGGTCTGATAAAGGATCTTTCCGCCCACTTTCCAGGAAAGCGGCATACCTGGGATCAGGAATATATCTGCCGCGCCCTGCTCCACTGCTTTGCGCAGTACGTCTTCTGTATACATACGCATTCCCTCCATAGCTTCCTTTTCTATGATGCGCCCGCTCCACTCCATACCGGAATGGACTGGTCAATCTCATATTCCTCCTGATGATATACCTTCCAGGAAAGAATTTTGTATGTTTTCTTTTCCCAGTCAAAGTTCAGCTCCACCCGCAGCGCCTGCCCGGCGTCCATGGAGACATCCGTGCAGTAGGTGCCGGTATCACTCTGCAGATACGGCGCAAGGCTGTCTTTGTCACCCTTTAAAAGTGCCTGATCTGCCATCTGTAAAAAGGCCTCTCCCTGGGCGTCTGCCCGGTAATATTCCTGAACCGAGTCCGCGCTTCTTACCGAAAGCGCGTCTTCCCGCTTTGCGTTGCCAAGGGACAGCACGCTGAATGTCACAAGGCAGAGCACAATAAAGATCAGGATCAGACTGGAGCTTCCGATGTTGGCTTTTCTTCGGATTTCCTGTTTTGCCATCTGTCTTTTCCTCCGAATATTTCCTGTAATGTTTCACCTGCAGTCTGTCTGCTGCGGTCTGTTAACTGCTTTCAGGCACAGTTTTCAAAAGCCAGTCCGCATAAATTACGGCCTTACATACTTTGCCGCGTCCAACGCAAACAGTTCTTCGCCGTCCTCTCCGGCTTCCCGGATCACGATCTGAAGGTTCTGTATGCCGTCTTCTTTGCTGGTTTCTGTGAGACTGCCCATATAAACTGCCTCCGACTGATTTTCCGTTTCTTCCCAGTCCGCGTTCCAGTACAGGCTCTGTTCCCCCTCCTGCTGCTCTTCCGACAGCTTCCAGACCTCTGCCACCGACTGGGCTGCGCTGACCGCGTGGTCACGCTCCCAGGCAAGACGGCTCATCCGGTCGGATTTCGCGAATGCCAGAATGCAGGTGGAGGCGCAAAGCATGAAGAAAAAGACGACTACCATCATTTCCATCAGGAAAATGCCGGAGCCGGAACCGCTTCGTTTATTCATGTTCCGTCACCGCCCTTCCACTCCGCAGGGACAGGATCAGGCTGCCGCCACCCGTGCCAAGCGTTGTCACATGGAGAAGCTGGCCGTCTTGTGTCAGTTCCAGGCCGTCACACTCCAGGATTTCCAGACCGTCCGCAAGTCCCAGACCACTGTCCTCATAGGTAAATAATTCCCGGATGCTGCCTTCATAATAATAGATCCAGGTGATGTAATCACCACCCTCTATGCTCTCGCGGATTTCCAGGACCGGCTGTCCATCAACAGTTTTCACCTCAACAGCCCCGTCCGTGTCACCCTGACGCACCTTATTTGCCACATACTGAAGGGCCACACTGCCGGTATAGGTCTGGTCCATGCGGCTGCTGATATTTTCGTAAACCTTGCTGCCTGCAAGCACTGTAAACAGCGCGCACATGATGAAGACAAGAAACAGCAGCATGGTAAAGAGCACGCTCATGGCCTGCCCGTCGTTTCGATTACGGCTGCCAGTCACTGTCATCACCTCCTTCTGCGGGGATCACGGTGATATCCGGCATAATATTGGAGGCAAAACCGCTGTAGAACACATTGTAGCGTTCCCGGTCGATCTGAATGCCATAGTTTTCTTCCAGATATTCCACGCTTGGCGGATAACGTCCTTCAATGGCATAACACTGTACCGATGCCTGACGGATTGCCTTCACCAGGGTATCCGAGCCTTCCGACTTTGCCCGTCCAAGGAAGGAAAACACACCGTTCATAAACAGGCCCATAATGACGCCAAATACGGCCACAGAGATGACACATCCGGCAAGGAACCGTTTATCCCATTTCTTTTTCATGTCTACTCCTCCGTCCGTCTCAGCCTACTCCGGCCAGAATTCCGGCCAGCGGAAGCATGACAGAAAGAAGGATCAGGCCCACTGCCACAGCCAGTACCGCAACCAGGGTCGGTTCCAGTCTTGCCACCATAGCATCGATGGAGGCATCTGCCTGCTGTTCGTAGTCATCCGAGATATTCTGCAGCACTTCGTCCATCTTACCGCTCCGCACGCCAACCTTGATCAGCTGGATATGGAAGCTGCTGAACAGACCGGACTCTTTCATGGCCTCGTAGTAGCCTTCGCCCAGCTGCAGTTTTTCGCTGCAGACATCGATTTTTTCTGCCACCGCACTGTTATCTACCAGTTCTCTGGCAAGCTCCATGCCTTTATCCAGTTCCATGCCGCTGCGGATGGTCAGCGCCAGTACCGCGGTAAACCGGCGTCCTGCTGCGGCCATGGCAGTCTTGCTGTTTCGTTTCAACCGCTCCATCAGCTTATGGGCAATGGTCAGCTCCTTGCCTGCGCCTGCCGCAATGGCTGCCACGGTGACAGCCACAGCCAGAAGTACAAATACCACCAGGGCCGCGCCGCTTAAGATTCCGCCAAGGCGGGATGCCGCCTGGGAAAGCGGGGACATCTGCACACCGAGCTGCGCGTACACCTGTTCAAATACCGGCATAACCCGGGTAAACAGAACAAACAATACGATGAGCAGCATGCCGACCATCATCACCGGGTAGGTGATGGCGTTACGGATGTTTTTCATCATATAATATTCTTTTTCATAGTAGTCCGCCAGGGACTCCATCATCTGATCCAGGGTACCGCTCTGCTGTCCCAGCTTTGCCATGCGCACCACATAAGGCGGAAACGCACCGGTGCGCTCCAGGGATTCGAAGAACGGGTCTCCCAGTTCCACATCCTCTCCCATGGTATGGAGAAGTTTCTTTTCCTCTTCGGTCGGGGCATCCTCCGCCATCAGGTACAGCCCCTCATCAAGCGGGACTGCTGCTTTTAACAGAATGGATACCTGAAGACAGAATGCGGACAGCTCCCGGCCAGAATAAACTTTCGCTGCCATAGTATACTCTCCCCCTGCAGTTTAGTAGGTATATTTTGCCTGATAGTTGGATCCGTTTCCAATGTACTGCTTGATTGACTCACTCTGTCCACCGGAAGATGCGAAGGTCGGATCCATCAGGGACCAGTCGTGTCCGTCGAAGTAAATAAAGTTATCAACCCAGCCTACGTTGTCGATGTATACGTTTACCCACGCATGATACAGACCGCCGCTGTAGCCGATGACCAACTTGGTCGGAATATCCTGGGAACGAAGCATAGCCGTCATCAGGGCCGCGTAGTCGAAGCAGATTCCCTTCTTCTGGGCCAGAACCTGATCGACATTCGGAAGATAACCGCTCTGCACGGAAGCTGCCTTGGCGGTATCGTATGTAACGTTGTTGATGACATAATTGTATACATTGGTCACCACGCCAATCTGATCCGCCGCGGAAGCTGCCAGCTCCGCGCCTTTTTTCACGGCTGCGCTGCCGCTTGAGAAATTCACATACTGGTTCGGGGTTAAGAACGGCGCAAACTCGTCAGAGAGACTTACCGTAACATTCTGGCTGAGTACCTGGGCGTACTGGTTGCCTCTGACATTCTCAAAAATCTTGATGCTGTAGGCTCCGCTTCCCTCGGTAAACGGGAATACCTCGTAGGCATCGCGGGCATTTAAGTCGTAGGTATAGGTGGTGGATTTGGCAATCTGAATCTTGATTCTGCTCTGTCCACCGGTGTACTTAATCATGACATAGCCCTTGGATGTGTTGGATGCGTCAATGGTGGCACGGCCGTTGCCGTAGGTCACGGTACCGCTGGCTACCGGGGTGCGCACATCACTGCCCGCCGGTTTCTGATACAGCGGAACTGCCTCATCCTCGATGACGGCCAGAGACTCCTGTGTATCTGTGTCTGCCGCAGCCACGGATTCCGCAGTCTCCTGCTCATTCGCTGCTGCCTGCTGTCCAGCGTCCTGTACTTTTGCCACAGTTTCTTCCTGCTGTACCTCTGATGAAACCGGAACGCTGCTTCCCGCGCACCCATAAAGCGCTGCTGCCGTCAGAATAGCTGCCGCACTGACACTGATCCTTCTTTTTCTCATTTTATAAACACCTCTTTTTGTACTGCTCCGGCACTTAGCTTAAGCGCTGTCTCACGATTTCGTAAGCCAGCACACCTGCTGCCACCGAAGCATTCAGAGAATCGATGTCGCCCTTCATCGGGATGGAGGCGATCATGTCGCATTTCTCCCGGATGAGCTTGCCGACTCCGTTTCCTTCGTTTCCGATCACAAGTCCGATCGGTCCCTTTAAATTCAGGCGGTACATGACCTCGCCGCCCATATCGGCACAGACAAACCAGAGACCGCGCTTTTTCAGATCCTCGATGGTCTGGGCCAGATTGGTCACCTTTGCTACCGGTGTGTAATTTAAGGCACCCGCGGAGGTTTTTGCCACCGTAGCGGTAAGGCCTGCTGCCCGGTGCTTCGGAATAATGACGCCATGGGCTCCGGCCAGGTTTGCGGTACGGATGATTGCACCCAGATTGTGCGGATCCTCAATGCCGTCCAACAGGAAAATGAACGGCGGCTCGCCATTCTCTTCCGCTGCCTTTAAGATATCCTCCACCTCTGCGTACTCGTAAGCTGCCGCGTGGGCAATAACACCCTGATGCTTTCCGGTCTCGGACATCTGGTCCAGGCGCTCTCTCGGCACAAAGTTAATGATGGTGTCTGCTTTTCTTGCCTCGCGGACAATGCTCTGGATGGGGCCATCCTTGCAGCCATCCTGCACAAACAACTTGTCGATGGTTTTTCCGGAACGGAATGCCTCCAGTACGGCATTCCTTCCTTCTATGGTCAGTTCTTCGTATCTCATGAAAGTTCTCCAATCTTTTCCAGTCCGTCCCGGATCAGGTCCAGCAGACGGTCGTGCCGTGCCTGCAGGTACAGATACCCGACCAGAGCCTCAAAACCGGTGGCCATGCGGTAGTCGATCATGGTGGCGTGCTTGGCTGTGGTGGCGGATTTCGCGTTGCGGCCCCGCTTGTATACAGCCAGTTCCTCCTCGGTCAGATCGTCCTGAATGGCTTTTATGAGGTTGGCCTGGGTCTCTGCTTTCACCAGGCTGGCACTCTTTTTATGCATCTTGTTGACCTGCATGCTGCCGTGGTTGATGACCTTGGTGCGGATCAGCAGTTCGTAGACTGCGTCTCCGATGTAAGCCAGCACCAGCGGCGAATAGGTCCGCGGATCCACCTCTTCCAGCTTTAACGCCTTCGCGATGGCTTCCTCGATTTTTATGCTCTCTTCCATTTTACACCCTCTCTGGTATCTTCCAGCACGATGCCCATATCCAGAAGCTTCTGGCGGATTTCATCAGCCAGGGCAAAATTCTTTTCTTTTCTTGCCTGCTGTCTTGCGGCGATCATCTCTTCCACCTCGCTGTCCAGAACCTCGGCCTTGCGCTCAGTAATGATACCAAGGACATCGGAAAGCTTTGCGATGGTTCCTGCAAGAAGCTCCACATAGGCCTTGCTGCTCTCCTCATTTGCGGTGCTGTTAGCCAGTTTTACCAGCTCGAAGATTGCGGATACAGCGTCTGCGGTGTTGAAGTCATCGTCCATGGCTGCCTCGAATTTGACAACCAGCTCGTCTACCGTCTTTTTATTCTCCTGCTCTGCCTCAGTCAGCGTGTCACCGGATACTTTGCCCTGAAGCTCTTTTAAGCGCTCTGCGGAGGTAATGATACGATCCAGACCGTTCTTAGAAGCCTCCATAAGCTCCGCGCTGAAGTTGATCGGGCTGCGGTAGTGAGCGCTCAGCATGAAGAAGCGCAGTACCTGTAAGTCATATTTCTCACCGATCTCGCGGACGGTAAAGAAGTTTCCGAGGGATTTGGACATCTTCTTATTGTCGATGTTTAAGAAGCCGTTGTGCATCCAGTAGTTGGCAAAGGTCTTGCCATTGGCTGTCTCGGACTGGGCAATCTCATTCTCATGATGCGGGAAGATTAAGTCCTCGCCGCCGGCATGGATGTCGATCTGCTCGCCCAGGTACTTCTTGGACATCACAGAGCACTCAATGTGCCAGCCCGGACGGCCCTGGCACCATGGAGACTCCCAGTATGGCTCGCCGTCTTTTTTCGGTTTCCAGAGAACGAAATCGGACGGATCCTCCTTGTTCTCTTCGCCGGTTACCTTCAGCTCACGGAAGCCGGACATCATCTCATCTAAGTTCTTGTGAGAAAGCTTTCCATAGCCCTTGAAGGATTTGGTGCGGAAGTAAACGGTTCCGTCTGCTGCCACATAAGCATGGCCCTTGTCGATAAGGGTCTGGATCATCTCCAGCATGCCCTGGATTTCCTGGGTTGCCTGTGGATGGGTGGTAGCCGGTTTTACGTTCATGTCTGCCATGTCCTTTTTGCACTCGGCAATGTAACGTTTGGAGATGGTCTCTGCATCTACGCCTTCCTCGATGGCTTTCTTGATGATCTTGTCGTCTACATCGGTGAAGTTGGAAACGTAGTTGACATCGTAGCCCTTGTATTCAAAGTAACGGCGCACGGTATCGAAAATGATCATCGGGCGTGCGTTTCCAATGTGGATAAAGTTGTATACGGTCGGGCCGCAGACGTACATCTTTACCTTGCCTGGCTCTAACGGTACAAACTCCTCTTTTCTTCTGCTCAGTGTATTAAAAATTTTCATGATGTTCCTCCTTGTATTCTGTTTTCTTTCCTTTATTCTGCGCTCTTACTGCCACAACAGCCCAGACAACCGCCGCAGCTGCCATTTACGGCGTCATCCCGGTATACCATGCAGTCATCTGCCGCAAAGTCGCGCATATGGGAAAGCAGGGTGATGGCCTGGGAAGAAATGCCCTCACCGCTTCCGGTGAATCCAAGCCCCTCCTCTGTTGTTGCCTTAACGCTCACCTGGTTTAACTCCAGATGCAGTGCCTCGGCAATGTTTTTTGCCATCTGCGGCCGGTACGCTGCAAGCTTTGGCCGCTGGGCAATGATGGTGGCGTCAATGTTCTCAATGACGTAGCCCTCTGCCTCCAGAAGCGCCCCGACCTCTTTTAACAGGGCAATGCTGGAAATTCCTTTATATTTTGGATCGGTGTCCGGAAAATGCTGGCCGATATCGCCCAGTGCGGCTGCGCCCAAAAGGGCATCCATGACTGCATGGACCAGCACATCCGCGTCGGAATGACCAAGAAGGCCCTTCTCATAAGGAACGGTAACACCGCCCAGGATCAGGTCCCGGCCTTCTACCAGCCTGTGGACATCGTATCCCTGTCCGATTCGCATAGTTGTTCTCTCCTTTATTTTCAATCATTACAGGATCATGCGGAGCTTTTTCTTGACACAGCGCACCCGCAGTTCCTCCTGGCAGAAACAGTTTTCCCCGTCTGCATGAACCGGAAGCGGCCTGTCCACATGGATCACAGCTTCCCGGCAGCGGTAAAAATGAACGCCGCGCCGCCTGCCCAAGTGTCCCCGGTAAGCGTCTAACAAGACCGGAAACAGACGCAGCTTGGATGCTGTGTGGGCTACGCAGAGTTCCAGTTCCCCGTCGTCACACACAGCCTTTGGCGCGAACAGAAAACCGCCGCCCTCCGTGCCATGGTTATGCACGGAAACAAAATAGATATGGTTAAATTCTACCCGTCTTTCCCCATCCAAAATCAGGTAACCTCTGGATGCCTTCGCGGTCAGAAGCTGTTTGAGACCGGCAAGGATATAACGGCCTCTTCCCGGGATCTGGCGCAGGCCTCCGGTACCGTTTTTGTCCAGCAGGCGGTGACAGACCGCGGCGTCAAACCCGATGCCGCTGCTGACCATAAAGCGCCGGTAAACCGGCTCTTCATCCTCATAAGAAAGGATGCCGTAATCCACCCGGCAGATTTCCGATGGATTTAAGATCCGCTTCAGGCACTTTTTCGGATTTCTGGATAAATTCAGGCCCCGGGCCAGGTCGTTGCCGGAACCGGTGGGAATATAGCCAAACGTCAGAAGGTCACTGATGGCCAGACCATTTAACACTTCATTGACCGTGCCATCTCCCCCCACTGCGACAATGGTGGCCGCTTCCTGCATGTTGGCCGTCAGTTCTGCCGCCATGCGTCTGGCATCCCCCGATGCCTCCGTCTGATATGCTTCGTAGGAAATTCCGGATTTGTGAATCTGGTGTTCCAGCTTTTTCCATATCTTTGCTCCCCGGCCTCCGTGGGCGTTGGGATTTACGATGAAATAGTACATGGGCACCTCCCGCATTTGTAACTGCAAAGCAGTTACCCACACATTATTACCTATAAGTATATCATAAATCTGCAAAATCTCCTAAGGAATTTTGTATAAAAATGGATTCAATTCTGATAATCGAAAAAAGCCATCGCAAAACGGAGGACCATTTCGCAACAGCTCTTTTCAATTTTACATATTAACCGGTAACCTTCTGTCTCGCCGTTCTGCGGCTGAACACGTAAACATTTCCGTATACAAACTGGTACATGACATAGGCCAGAACCAGGGCTCCTGTGACATCTGCCACAGAATGCTGTTTCAAAAATACGGTGGACATGCAGATGGACACCATGATGATAAAGGAAATCCGGCGGATCCATCTATGATTCTTCAGGCGTTCGCTGTTCATGACGCTGATGTGTACACCCAGAGAATTGTATACATGGATGCTCGGAAATACATTGGCCGGGGTGTCGCTGTCATGGATTTTCTGCACCAGATAGCAGAAAATATTCTTATGCGGATCTACCTCCACGCGCAGGTCTGTGCCATTCGGGTAAAAGGTGCAGATCATCATGCTGATGGTCATGCCGATAAATAAAAAGGCACACAGCCGGTAATAGTCCTGCTTATCCGTAAAGAAGAAATACAGAACCGCGCCGGAAACATAAACAAACCAGATCATGTAAGGAATAATAAAGTACTCACTAAACGGGATCATATCATCTAATGCCACATGCATGATCTTGTAATTGTCCGTGATCACGCTCTCCAGCCAGAAGAAATATGGCAGGTACAAAAGGATGTAGCCGCAGACCCAGATATGTCCATATTTTTTTAACAGGTTCTTCACTTGACTTTCCTTTCAAAACGTTTCATTCAGCTTTTTCGGATTATAACACACCCATTTTCAGGATACAAGGGATTTTAGAAAAAATTTAGCTTATAAAATGCTCATAAAACAAAAGAAGTTCTGGTATTCCAGAACTTCATGCAAGTAGCGGAAGGGAGATTTGAACTCTCGACACCACGGGTATGAACCGTGTGCTCTAGCCAACTGAGCTATTCCGCCATATTTAGTTGGTATGGGGCCTATAGGGCTCGAACCTATGACCCTCTGCTTGTAAGGCAGATGCTCTCCCAGCTGAGCTAAGACCCCATATCAGAATCACAAGATGTCTCACTTGCGACTGCTCCGATAGTTTACCGTGTTTTCCCAGATATGTCAAGCATTATTTTTCGTTTCTTTTAAAATTTTTCTTTTTATACCATGGCACGGTACTCGCTTTTCCAGGTTTCTACCAGTTCCCGGGCGGCTTTCTCGCCATCTTCCGCTCCATCCTGAAACCAGATTTCCACCTGCTTTACCAGATCTGACTGTGCGGCCTTCTCCCGGGCTTCTGAAAGCTGTGCATCCCAGGTTTCCCGCTCCTCCTGCGTGATAGTGGCGCGAAAGCGCTCTCCCAGCGTTACGCGGCTGTCGAGTTTTTCAATCCAGTAAAGGCTTCGCAGACAGTCCCGGTTTCCGCTTCGGTTGTAGGCTTTTTCAAAAGCCTCTGCTGCTTTATCAAACAGGAACATCCGGCCATAACAGGCCCCCAGATTATTCCAGACCCGCGCGGTAAGCTGTTCTGTTCCTGCCTCCTCCGGCGGATTATCCAGAATTTCCTGATACAGCCGGACCGCCTTTCCGTACTGCCGCATGCCGAATAAGGCATCCGCGCGGAGCTTTTTGATCTCCGCAGCAGGCTGTTTCCGGTAGCCGCTTAAGGTCTGGCGGTATTCCGAGATCTCATTTGCGGAATAATAGTCGCTCTCCTGAAGCAGAAAAATCAGCATTTCGTCCGGATCTTCGCCGCTTTTTCTCCAGTTATCCAGCTTCAGGGCCAGAAAGCCAAGATTCAGCTCCTCTCGAAGGAAATCCAGAAGGCGGTCATCGACCAGCTGGTCCATCACCAGAAGCGGGTAATGGTAGATCACATACGCCAGCTCCTGGGAAGAATACAGATGTACCCCCAGAAAGCTCACATAGTATGGATTTTTCACCTTTTCCGCTCTGCATAATCTTAAACTCATAGCATAACCTCTTGTACTATCCTGGTATCCGTGGCCGGGAACAGTTCCCCGAAGCCGCAGTCCGTGAGAACCACTTTCATTGTCTTTTCATCTAAGAAGGATACCTCCACCCGCACCCGGGTTGTTCTTTCCGGACGGTTTAGGAATCCCTCCAGCATCAGTGTGACTGCCTTTTTCTTTTTGGAATCGAACGGTGTGATTTCCAGTTCTATGGCGTTCTGCTTTTCCGGGATCACCTCCAGCATGGCTCCGCCCTCTCTCCAGCCGTCACCGGCTGCCGCCAGTGTCACGGTTGTTTCCTGCCCCTTGTGCAGTACCTCCATGGTCACGGAGGATTTCAGACGGCCTTCGCAGATCATGGCGTAGGGATAGGAGGTCTGCGGGCGGAGACGGTCCTGCGCACAGTACGCGGCACCCATGGAAAACATTGCTGTTTCCATGTAAACTCTCCGTTTTGTGCAGAGCAGCTTCATAAAATCCTCTGCCCACTCCCGCTTTTCAAAGCCTTTTCCCATCAGGAATACCGCGGAATACAGTTTTCTCTGCATCAGCCGGTCCGCACAGGTACACAGGATCTTATCTCCCAGCTTCGCCCCGGACGGTGTTTCCAGAATATCGAGACTGAAACTTTCCTCCATCGTCTCATACTCTGCCAGGACCGCGTTTTTCTTTAATCCGCGCTGGACCTTCATCTCGTAATAACGAAGTTCCTGTTCGGATAAATCAAACATGCCGACCGTCCCGCTCCAGATTTCCTTTTTCTGGCTTAACATGTAATATATCATACTTTCCGTATGTCCAATGACGCGGATCTGTTTCTTTTCCAGACCGAGTTTTTCCCCACAGGAATACAGCGTTTCCACCAGACGTTCATCCAGGCTGCGCACAGTAAAGACCAGTCCCTGAAACGCGTCTTCCGTTTCCAGATCCTTTTTTACCGTGCGAAGCACCCGCTCCAGAAACAGTTCCAGAAGCTCCTTTGCCGGATAACGGACTCCGTCTAACGTAGCGGTTCCGTCTTTTAAAACCAGCTTCACCAGCTTGTCTGTCAGGCTTCCTTCGCCTCTTAACGTCTGCGCATAGGCATCCTCCCCCACGGACCAGGTGCCTGCCGCTCTGTGACGGCAGACCACCGTTGGGAATGTCCATGTCTTTTCTTCATTTCCACAGCTGACCTGCGTATATTCATCACACAGGTCTATGCCTGCTATCAGTTCATTCATATCGTTCCTCTATATTAATGTGAACAGAGACTCCATGGCCGCGTGATCTGTCATGTACTTCTCCATTTTTTCTTTCAGCTTCTGCCCGTCTTTTTGTGCCAGGCAACGGCTCATATCGTTAAGCGCGGCAAAGCGGCTCATCCGGTTGTCTGTCTGGGACGCATCGTAGGAAAGCCGGCCTTCCTCAGTCTTCTTTCTTCCGTCTTCCCCATTCTCATAGACCTCATATTCCAGCACTTCTCCCTCAAACAGTACGTGCTGATGGATGTAGATGCCCGGATACACTTTCACAAACTCCGCGTTATGAATCGTCTCTTCATTCGGAAGCAGCCGGATCTTCAGTTCGGGCCTTGCCTCCCTGCTGCCCCGGTATTCAATGGTAATCTGGTCCATAATGGAATCCGGCAGTGGAATATGACGCCCAAGCTGATGGAAGTACGCGAAAACCCGTCCTTCCTCCAGAAGCTCTTCCGTCATACCGGATGCCAGTTCTTTTTGTTCTTCCGTCAAGGCCTCCTGACGGCTGTACCATAACGTCAGCGCCAGAAGATAAATGGTCGGAACCCGCTTTTTGTCCTCCGTCCCCCGGACCGCATCCTCCAGATACGCAAACACGGAATCCTTGGTCGGACGGTTTTTCAGAAAATAGTCGCAGGATTTCATGGTGAAATAAGCCCTGGACACCATAGCACTGACCTGTTTTCCACTTCTGTAGCAGTCATATACCGGATCCATGTGCTCCGTCTCGCCGCTGAACATCATCTGGGCCAGAAGACGCTCCGGAAGATCATAAAATTCCACATGCTCTTTTTCGCTCTGTACGAGCAGTTCATACATCTGCTCCGAGTTTCCGTTAAAATGCTCGCAAAGATAGTCTAACAGCGCCCCATCCCACTGGTTCTTTGTAAAAAGCTCCCAGGACAGCTTTAATAGCGTGTCGTCTGACTCTGGCAGCTGTTTTAAAATCATCTGGCTGCATAACTCCAGAAGTTCCTTTTCCTCTGCGCCACTCCAGCCAAATTCCCGCACAAGGGCAAATGCCTCTGGACTGTTTCCGGCAAGGATCAGCATACGGATCAGCCCGCCCCGCTCTTTCCGGGACAGCTTCTCCGGCTGTAGCTGATTCCAGTAATCCATCACACCGGCTGTATTTTCCTCCGTGCGCTGACGCTGGCTGTCATACGCAAGCAGGACTTCCAGAAGTTTTTCCCGGAATAAGGGATGAAGCTTCAATCCTGTCAGCGCCCGCTTTAAAACGCGGCGGTCTGTGACGCTGTCCAGGCCTTCCTTCACAATCGCGCTGCAGCGCTCTAACAGAAGCATGGGCTGCTCCGGGCAGATGTCGTAACAGCGTTCCTCCAGCTCTTTGCGGTTTTCCATCATGGCCTGCTGCTTCCGGTAAGAAACATCGGTATAACGGTTTCCGTATTCATCCTGGAACAGAAGGACCGGATGGCTGGAAAAAAGCGGCGCATAGGCCACACCGTCTTTTACCGCAACCACATCCTCGCGGTCCAGTTCCTCATAGCACACCACAACCGAACGGATCTTTTTGTTGGATATCGTAATGCGGCAGGATCTTAAGATGGCCGGAAGTACCCGTGCTACCTGTTCATCGATCATTTCTTTATATAATACATGCTGGTACAGCGTCACCAGACGGCTGTTCACCCGGGACCGCAGAAGCTGCTCCATGGCAAACTGCTCAATGTCGCGTTCATACTGCCGGTAGAGCGTAGATTCCGGGTTCATGAACTTCACGATATTGCTGTAAAGCACCTCCCGGTTGGCCGTATCCATGGATTTCTCATAGGAGAAATACAAAAGCACCTCTTTCGGAAGCAGATACGGATAATCTTCCGGAAGCGCGTACAGGTAATATTCGTACAGGCGAGTCAGGCTGACATCCTCCTCCAGCGCCTTTTGATACCATTTGAAATATTTTTTATCCCGGCAGTCTGCCTTGATGAGGATGCTGCAGACCGCATTCAGGATTTCTGCCTTCGGATACTGCTGATACAGCATCACAAAGAGACGCAGAAGCAGCTTTCCTCCCCGTTTTCTGGAGGATGCAAGTGCTGCCGCCCTGCAGGCAAAATCCTCGTCCATCAGTTTCCGCTTTGCAGCAAACATCAGAACCTGAAGCTCTAACTCGGAAAGGCCTGTGAGAAGCTCTGGTTCCCGCTGATACAGTTCCCATACACGGACATACAGGTACGGGCTGCGGCTTCCACTGTCAAATTCCGCACGGAGCTCTGCCAGACTTTCCTGCTCGGTTTCCGTCTCGCCGCCGTTTTCTTCCTTTAGCTGGCACATCAGATAGCGGTGGAGCTGTTCATACTCCGGACGGTATTTACGCATGGCTTCCGCCTCTTCCCGGCAGCTTTCCAGGAGTTCCTTCGCACCTTCTGTGTCTCCCTCCAGAATCAGCAGATCGGCCTGATACAGATTCACTGCAAGGCTCTCACCATACTGGCTGCGGATGGCCTCCAGCTGCTGCTTTAACTGGTTTAACATCAGCGCTTCCCCGTAAAGGCCAAGCTCATATTCCAGACGCAGTTCCAGATATTTGCCGACAGCCTCACGCCGTCCATAGCCCGCACGATTCCTTGAATCCTCGCCCGCCAGCACCTCAACCGGAACGCAGATATTCTGACGCAGGGATGTGATCCAGACTGCCCCAAGATTTCTTCCCTGATGGAGATGCGTTCCATCTATGCGGTAAAGGACCTCGCAGACACCATCTTTAAAATCTTCTTCCGTAAATACCGTCTGCGGCAGATTGATAAAATCTCCGTCCGCATGCACCTCAAAGCGCACATACCCCCAGGTGCTGCTCTCCACGCGGATGGCATCGCCCATTCCTGTCTGCGGATTTTCCAGACTGCGCGCTTTGGTATCTGCCTTTAATTCCACCGTTTTTTTCACACGCAGGCCAACCAGAAATTCTTCCAGTTCACTCTGGCGGTCCGGCCGCCCCTTTAATCCGTCATACAAGGCGCGGACATGAAGATCCTGCAAAAATGGCGCTTCGGTAAAATCCCGGTATTCAAACAGGCGTTTTGCGAACTCCCGGTCAACCTGCACCAGCTTTGCGAAATCCTCCGGCTGCTTTAACCCGGCCAGAACCTTTCCAACCGGATCCGGTTCCACAACAAAAGAATATGGCAGCTTTTTCTCGCCGCCATTGGTCACCAGATCAAATACTCCCTCGATTTTGTCTCCGTCTGACAGGGTACGGCAGTCAACCTCATAAAAAATACGGTTCCGGTTTCCTCCAAAGGAAGTTCCCAGCACCCGCACACACGGATGGGACGAATACACCAGGCCTTTTACAAAACAACCATAGCGGTCCGCCACATAAAGTTCTTTTCTGCATACCTGGCCGGCTGTCACCGTGCCGCCGCAGGTTTCCGGAAGAACAAGAACCTCCGGAATCTCCGCATCCACGATGCCTTTTGCCAGTCGGTTAATTCTTTCTCTCATAGTACCCTCTGTCACACTCTTGTTTCGTTTTGCTGATGGTTTCCACCAGTCTTTCGTTTGCGGCCTGCACTGCGACATTCCGCAATTTTCCATACATGGCACTAGTTTAGCATAATTTCACTTGATTTAAAAGGTTTAAATTGGTATGATTAATAAAAACTTTGTTGAATGAAAGAGGCACGCTTCCATGTTGTCAGAACCGATGACGCTGTACAAACTCATGAATTTATATATGCTCAAAAAAGTGAATTTTCCGCTGACCAACGCGCAGCTGACGGACTTTTTCCTGCAGCACGAATACGCCAGCTACTTCACGCTCCAGCAGGCCCTTGGGGAATTAAAGGACTCCGGGCTCATTCGCGCTGAGTCCACCCACAGCACCACCCGCTACGAGATCACCAAAGAAGGGGAAGAAACCTTAAACTTTTTTGAGAACAACATTTCCCCCGCCATCATCGAGGACATGGACACCTACTTAAAGGAGAACCGTCTCCGGCTGCGCAATGAGGTCAGCCTGGTTTCCGACTATTACAAGTCCACCAGCCAGGACTACATCGTGCACTGCGAGGTGCGGGAGGGACGTTCCCCTCTCATTGAACTGAACTTATCGGTTCCGGACCGTGACCAGGCTGCCGCCATGAGTGCCCGGTGGGAACAGAAAAGCAAAGAGATCTATTCCTTCATTATGAAGTCCTTAATGAGCGAAGAGGAGGCCTGACCGGTCTCCTCTTCTTTCTTTTCGTTTCTGTTTAGTCCTCTTCGTATCCGTTCGGATTGTTCTTCTGCCATCTCCAGGAATCTTCGCACATCTCCCGGATGCCATATTTTGCTTTCCAGCCAAGCTCCCGCTCGGCCTTGGAGGAATCTGCGTAGCACTGCGGCACATCGCCCGCACGGCGCTCCTTGAATACGTAGTTAATCTTTAAATGGTTAGCCTCCTCAAAGGCATTGATGACATCGAGGACGCTGTAGCCAACGCCGGTTCCCAGGTTGTAGATCCAGACACCGCCCTGCTCTTTGGAGAGCTTGTCCAATGCCTTTACATGGCCGTCTGCCAGGTCTACGACATGGATGTAGTCGCGGACACAAGTTCCGTCCGGGGTGTCGTAGTCATTGCCGAATACACCCAGGCATACCAGCTTGCCTACTGCCACCTGAGTGATATACGGAAGCAGGTTGTTCGGGATACCCTTCGGATTCTCACCGATACGGCCGGACTTGTGTGCTCCGATCGGGTTAAAGTAACGAAGCAGCATAACCTTCCAGTCCGGATCCGCGGTGTGAAGGTCGGTTAAGATCTGCTCCAGCATGCCCTTGGTACGGCCGTAAGGATTGGTGATCTCGCCCTTCGGGCACTCCTCGGTGATCGGAACAAATGCCGGATTGCCGTATACGGTTGCGGAAGAACTGAACACAATGCTCTTGCAGCCGTGACGGCGCATGACATCGCACAGGATCAGGGTTCCGGTAATATTGTTGTGATAATATTCCAGCGGCTTGTATACCGACTCTCCAACGGCCTTTAAGCCTGCGAAATGAATGACTGCGTCAATTTTCTCATTCTGGAACACGGCATCCAGAGCCGGTTCATCCAGAAGATCCACCTCATAAAAGGTCAGCTTCTTTCCGGTAATCTCCTCCACGCGTTTTAAGGATTCCCGACAGGAATTGCACAGGTTGTCCACGACAACCACATCATAACCGGCATTCAAAAGTTCCACACAGGTGTGGCTTCCAATATAGCCGGCACCGCCTGTCACTAAGATTGTAGACATAATAACACCCTCCTTTAGCTGATGATACCTCTTCCTAATAAACATCAAAAATGCTTTCCCATACATTATATATGGGAAAGCATCTGAAAACAATGCAATTTTCTTATGATTTATGTGATTATTTTTTTATTCCGTCTTTAAATGTTCGCCCAGTTTTTTTAGGGCCCGCTTTTCAATCCGGGATACATAAGAGCGGGAAATGCCAAGCTGCCTCGCGATTTCCCGCTGGGTGCGGGGTTTCATCCCGAAAAGGCCGTAGCGCAGCTTTACCACAGACTGCTCCTGAGGCTTTAAACAGCAGGAAAACGCCTCGTAGAGTTCCCGGATATCCTGGTCCAGGATCAGGTCTTCTAACACCTCTTTGGTTTCCAGCTCAATGACATCCACCAGACTGACCGATTCCCCATCCTTATCCACGCCGATGGGTTCAAACAGAGATACCTCGCGGCTGTATTTCTTCCCGGCACGAAACATCATGAGAATTTCATTTGCTATCCGCTCCCCGATGCGTTTTTGATTCCCGCAAAGTATCTGAAATATCACCCTCTGCAGCGCCGAATAAAATCACATGCACATTGGTGCCATCCCAGACAATCTTACGCACAACGGTCCGAATGGCTGCACGCTTCTGCTCTATTGACATCTCGTCGATACTGTCACGGAAAACAGATAACAACTGTCGAAGCATATTAAATTCGACATCACTCAATTCCTGCTGGGAAGTCAGCCGCTCCAGTTCCTGAATCCGTGCATTAATGGCTTCACACTCCCGGTGCAGTTCTTCGATTCTCTTTGCAATATGAGACTTCGCACTGCCATCCCCTACTTCCGTCAGAAAATCTACCAGTCCATTGATTTTTTTGGTTTTTTCTTCCTGCTCCTGTCCCAGTGATATAAGCTGCGTATCATATTGATCATGGTTACTGGTGTAAAACTTTCGGCTCTGCTCCAAAAGCCGGATAAAATTTTCCCTGTCCTCCTCCAATCTCTTAATCTGCTCTACCACTGCCATATCAAGCGTATTTCCATTCACATTTTTCCCATCACAGACGCTTTTCTGGCTGCGCTCCTTCATTTTGCAGACATAAGTATAAATTCTTTTTCCATCAGCCGTCATTCTTTGTGTCATTTTCGGATACATCCGGCTTCCACATCTGCAAAATAATAATCCTGTCAGCAAAGCTTCGTTGCTTCTGGGTCTTCGGAAAGATTTCGACTTGTTCTGTTCCAATGATTTCTGAACTTGTACCCACACCTTTCCCGGTATCACACCTTTGTGACCGCCCACAGAGACAATCCACTTATCAATCGGCAGATATACCGTGGTTTTTCCTTTTTCCTGATCCGTTCGATTATATGCCATAATTCCATATGTTCCATCAAATGCTTCTCTGTCTGAAAACAGGTCTGCGCCTTGTTCCTGAAAATACCGGTACGCATCTTCATCCGCAATCATGTAAACCGGATTCTGTAAAATTGCTTTGATTGCAAACCGGGTAAAATGCTTATTATTTTTCGTAAAGAGTCTGCGGCGCATCAGTTCTGCCTCCGTAATCGTCAATGAATTGGTTTCCACAAATACATCAAAGATGGTCTTTATGATTTCAATCTCCTGAGGGATTATTTTTAATTTGCAGGCTTTTTTTGTTTTTCCATCCACAGTTATGCTCTTTACACTCTCAGAAGCGTAGCCTGTGGGCGTTGTACCTCCCAGCCAGCGGCCGGTTTTGGCCAATTCATGCATATTGTCCCGGATACGCTCCGCAATCGTCTCCCGCTCCAGTTGGGAAAAAACGGATGCAATATACATCATAGCCCGCCCCATGGGACTTCCTGTGTCAAATTGCTCTCTTATGGAAATAAACGCTACATTCAGGTATGACAATTCTTCAATCAGTCCAGAAAAATCACTGATATTTCGGCTGATACGGTCCAGACGATACACGATGATCGCTTTGTGCTTTCTTTTCTTCACTGCTGTCATCATCTCCTTAAATGCCGGCCGGTTCAGATTTCCTCCGGAGAATCCTTCATCCTCATAAATCACAGCATCCCTTAAAGCTTCTTCCCCATAATGGACTTTGATATATTCTTTGCATAACTCTACCTGATTACCGATGCTCTCGCCTTTACCGGTAAACTTGGATTTTCGAGAATAAATTGCGATACAATTTTCATTATTCCTCATAAAATTTCCTCCCTCCGTTTCTATATACAATATGTCTAATTTTTTCCAATTACATTGACAGGACAAAAAAGCGGCTGGGCATCGGCCGTCTGCTCTACCAGGCACTGGAAAGATTCTTCCATCAGCAATCTGTCACCAAAGAAAAAGTCTTTCTCCGGCTGACAGATTGCTGATTTTTTTACGTCTCACAAAGAATCTACTTAAGATTATAAAGTATTTATAAATTTTTCTTGCACTTTTCCACTTTAGTGCTATAATTGGCCACAACTTGTATCCATGTCAGAGACATTTGTTCTTGTACTGTGTACAGTCAAAGATTCTCGATGCAGAAAGATACAGATAAAAGGAGGATCTGATTATGAAAATGAAAAAAGTGCTTGCATTAACCCTTTCCGCATGCATGAGCATGGGCCTGATGACCGGCTGTGGCAGCAGTTCAGCAGGCAGCTCTTCTTCAGGCGGCAGTTCCGACGCAAAAGTCATCAAGATCGGCGTCTTCGAGCCGACCACCGGTGAGAACGGCGGCGGCGGTTTCCAGGAAGTTCTTGGTATCCGTTATGCCAACAAGGTACATCCGACTGTAAAAGTAGGTGAAGATGAGTACAAGATCGAACTGGTAGAGGTTGATAATAAATCAGATAAGACCGAGGCAGTCAATGCTGCTCAAAAGCTGGTCAGTGAGAAAGTTTCCGTAGTGCTTGGAAGCTACGGCTCCGGCGTATCTATCGCAGCCGGCCAGATCTTCGCAGATGCCAAGATTCCTGCTATCGGATGTTCCTGTACCAACCCTCAGGTTACTCAGGGCAATGATTTTTACTTCCGTGTATGCTTCCTGGATCCGTTTCAGGGTACGGTTATGGCAAACTATGCAACCGATAACGGTGCAAAGACCGCAGCGATCATCACTCAGCTGGGTGACGACTACTCCTCCGGTCTTGGTTCCTTCTTTAAAACAGCATTTTCCGATCTGGGCGGCTCCATCGTCAGCGAGGAACAGTTCCAGACCAACCAGACAGACTTCAAAGCGATTCTGACCAACATCAAGGCACAGAATCCGGATATCATCTTTGCTCCGTCCTCCATTACCACGGCTCCACTGATCATCAAGCAGGCACGTGAACTGGGCATCACCGCTACCATCGCAGCCGGTGATACCTGGGAGAACTCCACCATCATCGAGAACGCAGGCGATTCCGCAGAGGGCGTAGTCCTCTCCACATTCTTCGATGAGGCAGAACCGGCTAACGACGAGGCAGCAGCTTTCATCGAAGGCTTCAAGACCTACTTAAAGGAAAACAAGCAGGAGGAGATCATCCCGGCTGTATCCGCTCTTGGCTATGACTCCTACTTAGTAGCCATCAAAGCAATTGAAAACGCCGGCTCCACCGACACCACCGCCATCCGTGATGCCTTAAAAGACGTATCCATCGACGGTGTAACCGGAAGCATCTCCTTCGACGAAAATGGTGACGCCAACAAAGACATGGCCTTCATCAAAACCATTGAAGGCGGCAAATTTAAATTCCTGACCACCACCACGGTAAAATAAAACCTGTGGTACACATCATCATAATGAGTGGAAATAACCCTATGAGTGGAAACAACTCTATGTTTCCACTCGTTGCATTTATTACTATAACACAGGAGGAATCCCTTCCATGACATTAACAACCTTTCTTCAACAATGCCTGACCGGCATCTCCTTAGGCGGTGCCTACGCCCTGATCGCCATCGGCTACACTCTGGTCTACGGCATTCTCCGGCTCATCAATTTCGCTCATGGCGACATTTTCATGATGGCCGGTTATTTTATGATCTTCGCTATGGCCAGCCTTCCCTGGTTCATCGCGGTTCCGGTGGTCCTGATCATCACCGTGATTCTTGGTGTTTCCATCGAGCGGGTGGCTTACCGCCCCTTGCGCTCCGCACCAAGAATGTCCGTCATGATCTCTGCCATCGGTGTCTCCTACCTGCTGCAGAATCTGGCCACCTACCTGTTCACGGCTCTGCCCAAAGGCTATCCGGAGATTCCATTTTTAAAGAAGATTTTCCAGATCGGCGGTCTGTCCGCATCCTTCGTCACCTTCCTGACTCCGGTGCTGACTCTGGTCATCGTCTATGCTCTGATTACCCTGATCAACAAGACCAAGATCGGCATGGCCATGCGGGCTGTGGCCAAGGATTATGATACCGCTGCTCTGATGGGCATCAAGATCAACAAGGTCATCACCTTCACCTTTGCCGTAGGTTCTCTGCTGGCTGCAGTGGGATCTGTGCTGTACTTCACAGACCGTATGACCGTATTCCCCTTCTCCGGCTCTCTGCCTGGCCTGAAATGCTTCGTAGCTGCCGTATTCGGCGGTATCGGAAGCATACCGGGAGCCGTCATCGGCGGATTTATCCTTGGTCTGGGTGAAACAGCCCTGGTTGCCATGGGATACTCCACATTCAGCGACGCATTTACCTTCGTCCTGCTGATCATCATTCTGCTGATCAAACCGACCGGTCTGTTCGGCGAGAAGACAACCGATAAAGTGTGAGGTGGACAACATGAAAAAACAGCCAATTTCCAAAAACAAACTTTATACTCTGGCGGCCCTGCTGGTTGTCATCGCCCTGCTTGCATTCCTGCAGGCCAACAGCAGCAGCTACAGCTACCAGATCTCCATTCTGGAACGAAGCGCCATCTATGCGGTGGTTGCCGTCTCCATGAACCTGCTGACCGGATTTACCGGACTCTTTTCTCTGGGTCAGGCCGGATTCATGGCCATCGGTGCCTACACCGTGGCAATTCTGACCATCCCGGTGGAAAGCCGGGCCAGTGTATACTATGTAAGCGGTATTTCTCCCGCCATTGCAAATCTTCACTGTCCTTTCTGGCTGGCTCTCATCATTGCCGGCCTGATTTCCGCCGCCGCTGCCGCTCTGATCGGAATCCCGGTACTGCGGTTAAAGAGTGACTATCTGGCCATTGCTACTCTGGGATTTTCCGAGATCATCCGTGCCGTCATCGCAGCACCACAGCTTGACCAGATCACCAACGGATCCTACGGACTGAAGAGTATTCCCGGCTTCCCAAATCTGTTCATGGCCTTCGGTCTCTGTGCTCTGTGCATCCTGCTGATGGTTCTGCTGATCAACTCCTCCTATGGACGTGTCTTCAAGGCTCTCCGGGAAGATGAGATTGCAGCTCAGGCCATGGGACTGAACCTGTTCCGCTACAAAGAACTGGCATTCGTCATCTCCTCCTTCTTCACCGGAGTAGGCGGCGGACTGCTGGCCATGTTCATGCGTTCCATCGACTCCAAGACCTTCTCCATCTCCCTGACCTACGACATTCTTCTGATCGTAGTGCTGGGCGGCATCGGAAGTGTCACCGGAAGCGTACTTGGTTCCTTCCTGGTAACAGCCGGACGTGAATGGCTGCGGTTCTTCGACAACCCTCTGACCATCGCCGGCATCCAGATTCCTCTGTTCCGCACCGGTTTTCGTATGGTCATCTTCTCCATCCTGCTGATGGTAGTGGTTCTGTTCTACAGCCGCGGTCTGATGGGAAGCAACGAATTCTCCTGGGATGGCCTGGGACGACTGCTGAAGGGCATTCCTTCCCGACTGAAAGGCAGTAAAAAATCCAAGAAGGGAGCAAAAGCATAATGGCAGACAACAATACAGCAAAGACAGAAACATCCGGAAATGTCCTCCATATGCAGGATGTGACCATGCAGTTCGGCGGCGTGGTAGCCGTCAACGGACTGACACTGGATGTCAATGAAGGGGAAATCGTGGCTCTGATCGGCCCCAACGGTGCCGGCAAGACCACCGCATTCAACTGCGTCACCGGTATCTACGAGCCCACTTACGGAAAAGTAGCATTTAAGGGTGAGACCGTCCTTTCCAACACCCCCAAAGGCAAGATGGAAAAGATGTACTTAGGTGAGGTCACTCCCACCTCCATCCCTATCGTAAAAAATACGCCCGATGTGATTACCAAAAAAGGCATTGCCCGTACCTTCCAGAACATCCGTCTCTTCGGTCAGCTGACCGTATTTGAAAATGTTCTGATTGCCAAGCATATGCGTGCAAAGCAGAATGTATTCTCTGCTACCCTCCGCCTGAATCGGGCCGAGGAGGCACGGATGCGGGCCGAGACCATGGCTCTCTTAAAAGAGCAGCATCTGGATCACCTGAAGGATGAAATTGCTTCTTCCCTGCCCTACGGCCTTCAGCGCCGACTGGAGATCGCCCGGGCTCTGGCTACAGAACCCAGCCTGCTTCTCTTAGACGAGCCGGCTGCCGGCATGAATCCCCAGGAGACTCAGGAACTGACCGATTTCATCAAGGAAATCCGAAAAACCTATCATTTGTCCATATTCATGATCGAGCATCATATGGATCTGGTCATGCAGATTTCCGATCGGATCTATGTGCTGGATTTCGGCAAACTGATTGCAAACGGTACGCCGGATGAGATTCAGAACAATCAGAAAGTAATAGACGCATATCTGGGGGTGAGTGACGATGTTGAAAATTGAGAACTTAAGAGTAAATTACGGCGGAATCGAAGCCGTGAAAGACATCTCCTTTGAGGTGCCGGACAAGAGCATCGTAACCCTGATCGGTGCCAACGGTGCCGGCAAAAGCACCACACTCCGCTCCATCGTTGGACTGGTAAAGGCCGCCGAGGGAAGCAGCATCACCCTGGACGGAGACCAGCTGATCGGCATGGACACTCCAGATATCGTGAAAAAGGGAATCTCTCTGGTACCGGAGGGTCGTCACGTCTTCCCGGATATGACCGTGATCGAGAACATCAAGATCGGAGCCTATTTAAGAAATGACTCCATCGAGGAAGATATCGAATGGGTTCACAGCCTGTTCCCCCGCTTAAAGGAGCGCAGCTGGCAGCTGGCCGGCACCCTCTCCGGCGGCGAGCAGCAGATGCTGGCCGTAGCCCGGGCACTGATGAGCCATCCCAAGATTCTGATGATGGATGAGCCGTCTCTGGGACTGGCCCCCCTGATCGTCAAGGACATCTTCTCCATCATCCGAGAGATCAACAAGCAAGGCGTAACGGTCCTTCTGATCGAGCAGAACGCCAATATGGCCCTTCACACCGCTGATATCGGTTATGTACTGGAGACCGGCAAGATCACCATGCACGGCTCCGGCAAGGAGCTGCTGGCCGATGAATCGGTGAAAGCAGCTTACCTCGGAAAATCGAAATAAATACTTACGCCGCCAGGCACAGCACAGAAAAAGGCAGCCAGATTTCATTCTGACTGCCTTTTCGATACATTTTGCTGCATAGGTACCAAGCCTCGACCCACGATCCGCCCGAAAGGTATTCACCGCCTTGATCAGGCCGATGGTTCCCACCGACAGCAGTTCCACCATCTCATAATCCGTATTCTGGTACTTCTTTGCCAAATGAGCCACCAGCCGCATATTGCGTTCAATTAAGCGAAGCCGCGAAAGCGGCTTTTGGCTGGCAAGGTACTTGCTATGATGCGTTTACCTTCTTTCATTCCCTGTTTTATCATTTTTTTCAAATAAAATCAATTTGCGTTTTTCACACTTCTGACTTTATATATTCCTGCTTTTTCTACGAAAAAAGCAGCTGTTGGAAAAATCCGGTCAGCTGCTTCTTTTATGTCTATTCAATGAAGTGGATTTTTACGATTTTTTACTCGTCATCCGCATTAGCCCCATCATTATATTCATTTACATAGATCAGATGGCTTCTGGACTCTTCTACAATAGTCCGGATGGTCTCTGCAGTAAGAGGCATATCCTGAGGCTGTAATACCAGGCTTAAGGCACATGGAAGATTGATACCGCAGATCAGGTGCCGATGTTCGTTTACATATGGGCAGAACTGCTGATTTACGCTGCCCCCTAACATGTCTGTCATCATAACTACTTCATCTTCCGGGTCAAAGGAATCAAATAATTCCTTAATCTGGGTTGGAAGATCGGTGTCATCCATATAAGCGCTGATGTCAATGATGCCGTCCATAGAAGTAAGAAAATTCAATGTGTCTTTGAGGCCATTAGCCAGTAAATGATGGGAGGCGATAATATATCTTCTCATAACGCTTCTCCTTATAGTTTTATAGTTATAGTTATAATAGTGTGGCGTGGATCAGATACTACAGAGATTTGATCAGATGATCTACGTAAAGTTCTGCTTCTCCTTGCGGAAATGGAGTTGACATGCTTTCATAGCCTTTTCCATATTCATCTTTCTCTACAATATAACCTGCACTGTAATTTGCATAACCCCAAACAATACGCATAGGAGCATGAAAATGCTTTTTGATCTCCATTCCGAAGGTAGAGAACAACTCTCCCGGGATCGTGATGATTTCCAGATCACCCAGATGGAAGATAACGGAGCGAAGTGTTGCATTAACACCGCCTGCTGCAATCTTTCTTTTCAAATGTCGCACACCGGACCAGAGAAGTTTCTTATCATCCTCTGTGACAGCAGCAGCCAGTTTCTTTTCATCTTCCGTCAATTGAACCTTCATGGCATCGATGTCATAGGCTTGGTGAACGGTATATTCAGCAGTCTTTACAGCGTCAACCTTTAACTCCATAGGAGTTTCTGTTTCCGCAATAATATCAATCTGCTCCATGATTTCATCGCGGACACGCCACAGTTCTTTTTCATTATTTCCCTGACGGTACTGGCGATTGCCCATATCACCGCAGGCGCCCTGCATGGTAATGAAAATACTATTGTATTTTTCATCCAGAGCCTTTCCCACATTTCCTAAAAGATCAGAGCTGATCTTCATGTTGTGGATGCCAAGGACCGTTGGATGGCAGGTAAACTGGAACATACCTGCTACTACATGGTTTTCATTGCGGAACAGGATCATGTTGATATCTTTATCACTTGGTTTGTCCCGATAGTTTCGATTTCCGTATACACCTTCTATCGCTCCCTTTACCATATAAGGTGTTACCTCTAAGAAACCACGGTCAAAACATTCATCTACAGCATCAAAAAGCTGTTTCATTAGATATTCTCTGTAAACGGCCTTGCGATGATTTCTGTCTTCCCCTTCATCTTCAAAGCTGATATCAGGGCCGGAATGCGTATGAATAGTTCCGATAATGATATTTTCCTTTGGAACAGAATATTTTCCGGCAAGGACTGTGCGGGCATAATCAGAAATCGGTTCTTCTAACCGGCACAGATCCAGAGTGGACCATATAAAAATCTCCCCGTCAATGCGCAGGACTAAAGTCCTGCAGTAAAGTTCATCCAAAACACCAATAGATTTTCCTGTTCTCATGGCATAACCGCGCATGTACATAGGAAACAGAGGTGTGATATTACGTTTTGCTGCGCTTACTTCAACCATATAATTCTCCCCTTAGTTGAATGAAAGACGGCTCTGCCTGCCAAACAAAAGAGGCAGAACCGTCAGTTGCATGTTTTTAAGTTATGATTAAGCCAGAATTCCCAGTGCAGAGCAGAGCATGGAGAAGATGATGACGATCAGGATCAGAGTAGTGATCTTCATGCCCTTCTTTCCAAGGAGCTTATACATTACCAGGATAGTAGCTACAGAGATCATAGAAGGCATGATCTTGTCTAACAGATCCGCAACTGCTAAATTGACTTCGCCCATCTGGAATGCCAGAGGTGTTTTTGCAGTTACAACCGTTGCGGACAGCGCACCTACAACCGTAAGACCAAGAACAGAAGCAGCATCTGTGATTCGAGCCAGTTTTCCACCGACTTTTGTGATCAGTTTGGTACCTTCGCGGTATCCGATCCACATCAACTGACTACGGATGAAGAGGAAGATAAGGTTTACGATGAGCCACAGGATAACACCGATGGGGTTGCCTTCCAAAGCCATATATCCTGCAATGGAGCCCATGATAGTAGGAAGCAGTGTCCAGAATAAGGTATCACCGATACCGGCTAAAGGTCCCATTAAGCTGACCTTGATATTCTGTACAGCGTCCAGGGAAGAGATTCCCTCTTTGTCTTCCAGCGCCAGAGTAGCACCAAGAACGATATTTGCCAGCCATGGCATGGTGTTGAAGTATTTATAATGGTTATTTAATGCTTCAACATATTCATCATCATCTTTATAGATTTTACGCAGCAGAGGCCCGATACCGAAAACAACGGCCGGAGCAAGCTGCGTATCGTAGTTAAAGGTTGTAACTGCCATTAAGGACCAGCGGATGGCACCTTTCACACAATCTTTTTTCGTTAAAACGGGAGCTTTTTCCATTACTTCATTCTCATTATTCATCTTCAAGACCTCCTGCAAATCCTACATTTTCCCTTGCCTCTTCATCCATATAAAACTTATAAGCTAAAGCTACGCCAAGGAATGCGATACCAAGGATCGGTACACCCATGTATGCACTGAGCACAAAACCAATCAGAATGTAGTTGAAGTACTTCTTTGCCGGCATGAAATGGAGCAGCATAGCAATACCAAGGCCAGGAAGAAGCTTTCCGGCCACAGACAGACCACCTGTTACCCAGGCAGGAAGCACATCCAGGATAGCCTGAACCAAAGGAGCTCCCGCTGTTAATGCAACAGCGGTTGGGAATGCCATGAATACAGCTACCATAACAGGACAAAGATAAAGGATTGCATACATTTTGCCAAACTGTTTTTCATTTGCATATTTCTGGGATTTCTGAGCAATGAAGGAGTTGCAGATTTTGAATAAAACATCCATCTGTACACCTAACATACCAACAGGAAGACCGATCGTCATACCAACTTCCGGACCCTGTCCGGTTGTCTTTGCAAATGCGCATGCAATAATGGTTGCAACGCCATAATCAGGTACAGAAGAACCACCAATAGCAGCAACACCTAAGGACATCAGTGTGAAAGTACCACCAATGTAGAGGCCGCTGTTCATGTCGCCTAAGATCAGTCCGCACAGAAAACCTACAATAACAGGTCTTGCATGGGTCAGTGATAATCCGCGGCGGTCAACGTTAATCTCAGCAGCCACCAGAATAAGCAGTACAATTTGTAAAACGCTCAATTGCATAACATTTTCCCCCTTTGTTATTTCAGAAATTCATCAATAGAAACTTCTGCGTCTGCAGGTACATACTGTGCATAGAGCTTGGTTCCCGCAGCCTTTAATTTCTTGTAAGCCTCAATGTCATCCGGCTTTGCGTAAGCTCTCTGGGAAAGCTTTACAGCTTCTTCGCCTTCCGCAGGCTTTACAGTTCCGCCAATGACCAGTTCCGGGATCTTTACGCCGATCTCAGACAGCTTAACCAGTGTTTCCGGCTTCTTAACCAGTACAAATACAGTGTGGTCATTGTATTTTCCGGCTTTGAAGTTATTTAAAGCTGTTTCCTCGGTAATGATGGAAATAGCCATTCCGGTAGGTCTGGCAAGCTTCATGCTGGCTTTGGTCAGTTCATTGTTGGCAACCGTATCATCAATAATCATGATACGCTGTGCGCCGGAACGTCCTGCCCACTGTGTAGCCACGATACCATGAAGAAGACGGTTATCAATTCTTGCAAGTACAATACCCATATTTTCCTCCTATTCGTCCTCACGGACGGCCGGGCTTTCTGCCTGCCCGGAAAGCTTATTTTTTGAATTCAAATGCATGTAATCATAAATGTAAGCAATCTCACTTACAGGCAGAGCCACCCGGTAATGCCGGGAGATATCCTGAAAGCTGTCCCTTACCTGCCTGATAAAGTCGGCATGTTTTTGTTCAAATTCTTCCAGATCCTGATAATTATCAATGGGTGTTTTTGTGACCAGACGTTCCACCAGACAACACAGGTGGACATAAAGCCCGATCATGATACGTCCTGCGATCTTTCTTCCTGTGATCTTCTGAAGACGTCCCACTGCCTGTTCCACTTCATCTAAAAGCTTGTCAGGATTTAAAATGGTAATGGATTCAACTACATTCTGCAGGGAGAAATTCTTTACCAGGTTCTGGTTAAATATTTCCATTTGTTCTTCATCCAGATACTCTGAGAAAATGTTTGTCAGCTTTTCTGCAGAATTCATGGAAATAATGTCTTCCAGTGAGATAAAAGGAATTCCCTCGATCTCCGGATTGAAAAGCCCGATGATGCATTTTACACGATATTGCTGGAAAATCTCATCATGGCTGCCGTTTTTCATCAGCCGGTAATAATCATAAGCCACAAATTTTACAGGAATGGAAGTGGCGAAAGTCTTTAAGATCAGCTCTTTTAGCTTTTCCGTTGTGTCAATGCCGTTTTCTCCGCTGAAGATCACGGCGTCTTCCTTCTGTACATTGTGGATGATACGGTAGGTGCAGACATTGCTTTCGCTGGCCCGTTTCAGGATGTCTTCCAGCTTCTGGTTCCCACAGATGCCAAGGCCGATATCAACAGCTAAGGCAGTGGAAATATTGTTGATGATGCCGATATTTAAGTTTCGCAGGCCGCCCATCTGGCTGTGGATCTGCTCTAAAGAACCCATATCCACCAGAAGTACTACGTCCTGACAGGTGATAAATCGTTCAATGTGTTTTTCCAGCAGCCCGGTGATGTCACTCATCTGCATGTCAAGAGGCATATCAATGGCATCGAATACCTTTCGCCCGATGATCTGGTTAGCGGCATCTGCAATACTGGAAGCTGTTGCATAGCCGTGGCTTAAGATAATACCGGCTGCGGAAAGTCCCTGGATCTTCTGGTTCTGGTTTTTTATATCTAAAAGCAAAAACAGCTGGTTTAAACTGTCTGCTTCAATGTCCAGATTCAGTTTGATCAGGTTTACGATCCTGGAACAGATGACTGATTCTTTTTCAAGAACAGCGCTTACAGCCTGAAACATTTCTTCAATCTCGTTATGGTTTTGTTTCATCCAGTTGTCGATCAGATGGTCGTCCTGAAGCTGTATATATAAGCGGCGGGCAAGTAAGTGGCTGTATTTTTTGGAAAGGCTGATGCCATACATTTCACCTACATTTTCAAAAATCTGATTGATCAGCTGTTCGTAAGTGGAGATCTTGATGTTTACAAGCTTCTGTCCGTAGATCAGATAGTCGTAATAATCATTTAATTGTTTCCGGAATTCCATCATCAGGCCGTCAAAACTGAGCATATCCTGACGGTAATCTTCAAAGACATCTAACATGATCTGGAAATACTGTACCGTCTGCCCCAAAGAGGTGTCACGGCTGTAACTGTTTAAGTGGATCATCCGTTTGTCTTTGTCTTCAACCTCCAGTTTTAAGGAGGAGAGCATATATTCCGGAAGGTGATAACTGTGGATAGCGATACCATCACTGGTTTTTTCCAGATAAGCTCCGGCACAGCTGCTGGTAACGCAGGTTTTCAATTCGTCGATGTTGTTTTCGTAGGAAAATTCCAGCATACAGTGGAAGGCGTTCTGGCTGATGCTTACATCTACGCCCATGCGCCGCCCTTCTGCTTTTAAAAAGGAGACTAACATTTCCTCTTTTTCATCGGCTGTGCGTTCATGCAATGTTGGGACCGGGATCACAATGGGAATCATCCTTGCAAGTGGCTTATAAAGTGTTTCCGCCGGTACTTTTGTGGTGGAAAATACCAGTCTTGCATTGGACTCAAAAACATGTTCGTCATCATGATATCCTTTATATTGTCCCGAAATTAAGTAGGAATAGATCAGTTCCTGTCCTGAAAATGGAAGCCTGTCAATTTCATCAAAGAAAAGGATGCCGCCGTTTGCCTTTGCAAGCCAGCCTTTTCCGTCTTCGCTGCCGCAAAGGGAAATAGCAAATTTTTCTTCATTCTGGGCATATTCGGAGCAGTCTACTGTGATGTAAGGCGGGAGAGAAGCTGCGCCTGCAGTTCCTATTACCCGTTCATTTACAGCATATTCATACATCAGCCTGGAAAGAAAAGCCTTTCCTGTTCCGCCGGCTCCGTTAAACAAGGCCGGAAGACCATTTGGCGGGTATTTAACAGCTGCTTTACACTGTTCGATGCAGGAACTTAAACTCAGGTAATAACCGATGGCTTTCTGAAAATCTCTTTTATTTTCATCGCTTCGGCATTTCCGCTGAAAATCGTCCATACCGGAGAATACGCAGGTTTCCAGGGTGACCTGGGCCTCGCGTTCAACATTTTTCTTATGGAAGAAATAAACAGGGCGGGAGTTGACCTTAATGGCCCGCTCTTCTTTTACCAGCTCGTTCAGATACTGACTGGCCAGATTACGGGAAATATTCAGTGATTCGCTGATATGGTTCGCCGTAAAATATTTCAGATCTTTCAGGGCATAGCCCCGGCTTATTTTTTCCAGGTAAAGATAGAGTTCTTCTTTTGTGCTGAGCATGTACATGATTCTCCTGTTTGTTGATTTAACTTGAATTCTTTTCGCGCGTGTTTTATATCTACCTGATCACAAGTATAATTATACAAAAAATAGTCTGAAAAGAAAGATGTTTTGAATGATTTCGCCAGTTTGAAAAGGTTTTCGGCAGTAGCGGTGAGAAAAAATGGGAGGTGTCCAGAGTGGGGGAATGGGGTTCGACACTAGGATTGACACTTTTATGGGGGAAATATGTGCTATACTTAAAATCAGGTGTCAAGATCAAGATCAGGCACAAAAAGATCCCGAGAGAACATTATAGGAGGAAATCAATATGCATAGTGAAAAAACAACTATCCGGCTGGCAGCCGTAGATATGGACGGAACTCTTCTTCATGATGATAAGAGCATATCAGACTATACATTAGATGTTTTAAGAAAGATTGTAAAAAAAGGTGTGATCCTGGTACCTGCCTCAGGAAGACCGATCGGAGGAATGAAAGAAGCAGTATTAAATAATGTAGACGGCATTCAGTATGCTATCTGCTCCAATGGTGCCATGCTTATGGATGTACCAGAGGAAAAAAGTATCTGTGAAACAGGGATATCCACAGAAAAAGCAGTGGAAGCCATTGCGTATCTGGAACAATTCCCAATGGCTGTATATGTCCATACAGACAGAGGTACTTTCCGGGCAGAGGGCTGGGAGAAAACAGGGCTTTCTGAGAAATATCCTTATATCAGGTTCAGCGAGGGAAATGTAAAAGATCTGGGAGAGTTTTTAAGGACCAGCGGAGTAAAAGTGATGAAAATGGGTGCTTTTGTCTTAAAAGATGGGCTGGCGCAGGAACTTCTGGAAAAAGGAAGCCCCATACCGGGTATCGTATTTCTGCGCACCGGAGATGGGATCATAGAATTAAACTCTATCCATGCCTCCAAAGGAAATGCATTGTGTACACTTTGTAAAAAATTGGGAATAAGTATGGAAAATGTGCTGGCTATTGGGGATAACGAAAACGATATTTCCATGCTTCAGGCTGCAGGCATCTCCGCAGCAATGGAAAACGCAGAAGATGATGTAAAGCAGGCTGCGAAATTTGTGGCCGGGCATAATGAAGAGGACGGAGCAGCTCATTTTCTGGAGAAATGGGTGTTGTAAAACAGATAAAAAATAGGCTTCGCCTATTCAACTCCCCTGCCCCTCAATCTTGAGGGGTGGGGTTGTTTTCTGTCCACAATTCCTTCATAATACTCTTATGAACATCCTTCAAAAGATTTTTAGAGAACACTATGAAGAAATATTTGTTCCTTTCCGCTTCCATTCTAAATTTTTCCCTACCTGCATTCCCAGTGACGGCCAGTCCACCAGCTTTTCAATCAGCTGACATACCTTGCTTTCATCATCTGCAATCAGAACATTTAACATGCAGTCTTCTCTTTCTCATATCGATCCATGCTAAGCTTCAGTGCACCCAGAATCCCCTGGTTATCATCCAGAGACGGCAGCACCAGATAGGAATCCAGATCTTCCAGTTCCTTTGTCCTGATATAGCCCGCCATCTGCTCCTTCACTTTCTGACGCACCATGGGCATCAGACCATCCTTGTGCATCACGCCGCCGCCCAGAATAATCTTCTGGGGAGACAGGATCATGATAAAGTTCACCACTGCCACAGCCAGATAATGTGCCTCCAGTTCCCATACCTCCGGTCTGTCATACAAAGTTTCTGCCTTCTGGCCCCACCGCGCCTCGATGGCCGGTCCGGCTGCCAGACCTTCCAGACAAGTTCCGTGATATGGGCATTTGCCGCCGTAAGTATCATCACTTCTCACCGGCATCAGCATATGTCCGCACTCCGGATGAAGCATGCCGTGAAGCAGCTTTCCCTCCGTCATCACACCGGCTCCGATGCCGGTTCCGATAGTGATATACATGGCATTCTTCACATCCTGCAGACATCCCCAGGTTGCCTCACCCAGCAGAGAGCCATTCACATCGGTGTCAAATCCCACCGGAATCTGCAGATGTTCCCGGAAATATCCACAGATATCACAGTTGACCCACGGCAGCTTCGGTGTTGTCGTAATATATCCGTAAGTGTCCGATGACTCATTCAAATCAATCGGTCCAAAGCAGCCGATTCCCAGCGCCAGGATCCCCTTGCCTTCAAAATATGCCAGCAGCTTCGGCAGAGTCACCTCCGGCGTCTCTGTGGGAATGGACACCCGCTCCAGAATCTCTCCCTTCTCATTGCCGATTGCACACACCATCTTAGTTCCGCCAGCTTCCAATGCTCCAAATAACATATCGTTTCTCCTCCATTCCATATGAGTTGCCGTTCCATAAAATCTACAGATGGGATGTAATGATCTCCAGATTACCCTCCACATGCATGGTGCCATACTGATATGGCACAATAAAGTGATCTCCTGCCTTCACCGGAATGCCGTCTGCCATTCCGCTTCCTTCTGTCACATCCACAAGCAGAAAATCATATTTCTGCTCCAGATCCAGTGCTGTTCCTACCTTCCACTGCTCCACGGTAAAGTACTGACTTTTCACCAGCTGTCGTACCCGGTAATCCTTACGATCATCCCAAGCTCCCGTGGTTGACACGCCGCTGTAGGGACAGGTGATCACATCCTTGCTCTTGTCCAGATGCAGTTCTCTTGGTTTTCCATTCTGCAGACGACCGTAATCGTACAGACGATAGGTCACATCACTGCTCTGCTGAACCTCCAGAATCAGTGTACCTTTCCGGATCGCATGGACCGTGCCGGATGGAATATAGAAGAAATCACCCTTATGAATCGGGAAACAGTTTAAAAGCTGATCCCATTTTCCCTCATCAATCATCTGCACCAGCTCTTCTCTGGTTCGGGCATGATGGCCCACGATGATATCCGCTCCCTCTTCACAGTCCAGAACGTACCAGCACTCTGTCTTTCCCTTAGAGCCATTCTCATGAACCGCCGCATATGCGTCATCCGGATGTACCTGAATGCTCAGATCATTGTTAGCATCAATTACCTTTACCAGCAGTGGAAACGAAGTCTCTGCCGGATGACCGAACAGTTCCCCGTGCTGTTTCCACAGGTCATCCAGATTCCATCCGTCATAGGTTCCACCCTTCACAGTGCTTTTGCCATTCTGATGTCCACTGATCGCCCATGCCTCCCCGGTCTCTTCACTGGGAATGGGATATCCATACTTCTCCCGCATCTTGTGACCGCCCCAGATCATCGTTTTAAAACATGGTTCCATAAATAACAGTTCACTCATTTCCTTTTACCCTCCTTGGAAAATGTCTTTTATTAAAAAGACCTCTTCGGTATCAGAACCGGAGAGGTCTCTTTTGTGTCTTCGATATCTCTGTCTCTTCTAGATTTCCTTGATGAACTTCGTCGGCGATTTGGACGTGTACTTTTTAAACACCGTACAAAAATGCTTATAGTCTGTAAATCCGGTGGCATCGGAGATCTCGTTGATCCGGTAGCTGCCGGTATTCAGGAGAGCTACCGACTGCTGCACCCTGTATTTGTTCAGGAAGTCCAGAAATGTCTGCCCGGTGACTTCTTTGAATTTACGGCTTAAATAGCTGGCGCTGACCCCCAGTTCTTCACATATGGACTCAATGCTGATTTTGGATCCATAATCGGTACGAATCCGTTCGACAGCCATGGACACATAGTGATTCTCTGTCCGGTCCAGATTCTTGTAGTATTCAAGATTCAGATTCCCGCCTTCCAGCTCTGCCTGTTCCACCTGCACAAGAGCCTGATCCTTCTGACGCTCGCATGCCAGTTCACCGGCCAGTCCCTTCAGAATATCCGCCAGTTTCTGTTCATCCACCGGCTTCAGCAGATATTCACTTACCCGGGCCGCAATGGCTCGTCTGGCATAATCGAATTCTGCATAGCTGGTCAGCAGAATGCTCTTAAAGTGAACAGTTTCTGATGCTTTTTCAATCATCTCGATCCCGTCCAGATAAGGCATATAGATATCTGCAATCACCACGTCAGGACGATACTCCAGGATCTTTTCATATCCTTCCTGACCATTGGCTGCCTCAGCCACTACCACACAATCCATGGACAGCCAGTCTGTGGTGTAGACCAGTCCTTTTCTGATAATATCTTCATCCTCCACAATCAAAATCCGCAGCATGATTTTCCTCCCCATGAGCCGGAATTGTCACAATCAGCGTAGTTCCGTGACCTTCCAGACTTCTGATTTCCACCCCATATAACCGTCCGTACAGAATCTGAATTCTTCGATGAATATTGTAAAGACCTGAATGCCTGCTGGTGTTCTCCTCCTGCTCCAGAAGCCGGGTCAGACTGCTTAAGTTCTGCTGGCTCATTCCCACACCATCGTCCCGGCAGATCATAATCAGACGGTCTTCATGACGATAAGCTTTCAGTTCTACACGCAGATTCTCCTGACGCCCAAATCCGTATTTCACCGAATTCTCAATCATCGGCTGAAATACCAGCTTGGGAATCCGGCAGGCAAGCACTTCCGGTTCCACATCCGTGATGCAGGTAAAGCGTTTTCCGAACCGGTATCGCAGGATAGAAAGATAATTCTCCAGGTGTTCCAGATCTTCCCGAAGTGTCACCTCCGCCTCTCCTCCATTCAGGCTGTAGCGCAGAAGTCCTGACAGATTAAACACCATCCGCTCTGCAGTAGCCGGCTCCAGCTTGCACATGTATCGGATATTTTCCAGTGTGTTGTAAAGAAAATGAGGGTTGAACTGGGATTCCAGCTGTTTGTTCTGAGCTGTTGCCACCAGAATCGCCATCTTTCTGTTATTTTCCATCTGCTCTCTTAAGCCTGATATCATCTCATTGCAGGCATCTGCTATGATCTGGAATTCATTCTCACTGTGAATCGAAATTGCGGTACCCAGATTTCCACCTTTCACCTGCCCCAGCACATCCAGAATCTTGTAAAAGTCTTCTGTTTTCTTCTCTGTCACCTTGCCGGACACCATCACCAGCCACAGACACATGCCAAGAAGTGCCGTAATGATCATCAGTCCTGCTATCGACAGCGAGATCACGATATTCTGGATATTTGCCACAGAATATACCAGAAATCCTCCTGGCTCCACGGACTGTTTCATGGTCAAATACAGCTGACCATCATCGCTCAGCCAGTGACCTGCCTCGTCCAGCGCAGTGCGAACCTGATTGTTGCCGGTCAAAAACTGGGACGCATTACTGAAATATACCCAGCCAAAGGCATCACACACAACCGTCTGGGTATCCAGTTGATCCAGCAGAGGCTGCATCTGCCTGGCCGGAATCGTAAATACCAGATACCCGTTCTCTACTGCCGTTCCAATCGCCAGAATCCCCGCCTGGCTTTTCCATCCATTCTTAAGCTGAATCACAGGACATCCCGGCTTCTGATCCATCGCAGTAAACATCCCCCAGGAGCTGGCTCCGGTCCGCCCCAGTGCATCCACTGCCGTACCGTAATCCTGCTGCTTATGGACATTCCGGCTGTCTCCGGTTCCAACCTCATAGCCGATCTCATTCCCATTCTGATCCAGCACATGAAATTCGGCCTCATAGCCGATCTCATTCTGCAGACGATACACGATCTCATAGATCTGCCGCTGAATTTCGGCAATCCGGGATCTTGAAGCCTCGCCCGAAACCTCACCGGAATCCGCTTCCAGAAGTCCCGGAATGGCAGACAGTTCCTTCAGACCGTCCTGATATCCGGTAAGCACCCGGGTAAGCTCCTGCGCTACGAGATGATTCTGCCGCCTGGTAATGCTGAGCCTTCCGTACAGAAATGCCGCCATGAAGATCACACCGCAGACCAGGGTAAACACGAAAACGGGAATTACCGCATAGCTGACAAACATTTTTCTCAATTCATCCTGAAAGTATCGTTCCCGCTTCATCTATCAGCCTCCATAATCTGTCCGATATTGTAACTGTTCCGCGGGCCTGCACAGCAGGTGCGCAGACCTACGGAGCAGTTACGGATTTTTCATACAATCCGGCAAACCGTTCCAGCCACAGAGCCTTCTTCTGTCCACTCAGCTCTTCGTCATCCCATATGATATGGAGCTGTCCTTTGTCCGGCAGGTATGAGGGCTCTTCCACATCTGACCGCACGGTTCTGCGGTCCAGCTGGGAGCTGATCGTCTGCTGTGCATCCAGCCCGGTAACAAAATCAACGAACTGCTCTGCCTCTGCTTCATGGATCGTTCCTTTCACAATTGCCACCACATCAGGCCTGGAGATCACACCTTCTTCCATATAAACAATCTTCACCGGCTGACCTTCCGCCACATAGTGTGCCGCACCTTCCTCGAAGGTCAGCCCCACTGTAAATCTGCCATCGGCTACGCCCTGATAGACTTCCGATGAGCTTTCAAGCAGCACGCCGTCCAGATTGGCAATAAACTCCTCCACATAGTCCCAGCCTTCCTCCGGCTCTCCCTCTCCCATCGCATACAGCATATTGATCAGCTGCTCCCACGCGGAGGAAGAGCTGGACGGACTGCACATGGCAATTCTGCCCTTCAGTTCCGGATTCAGAAGATCCTCATAGCCCTCTATGGTCAGATCACCCAACAGTCTTGTATTGACCATCAGTACACTTGGCATATCGGTAAATCGGGTCAGATTCCCCTCTGTATTCTTAAATTCCTCCAGCACCATCGGTTCGTTGATGCTGATATAAGGCTCAAATAACTCCTGCCTGGCTCTCACCGTAGTCAGCGAGCCTCCCCAGAATACATCACACAGCGGTTCTTCACGGGTTGCCACATCTCCAAGCAGTTTCCCCGTTCCTCCGGTACACACCCTCACATCGATTCCTGTCCGGCTCTCAAATTCTGCTACAATCGGATTAATAAGACCAGGCGGATGAGGACAATACACCACCAGTTCCTCATCCGCCTGAACACCGGCAGTATGTTCCCCCGCCTTCTCAGCACCGGCACAGCCGGTGAGACAAAGCGCAAGAACTGCTGCCACACTTAAGTTTTTGCCTAAAACATCTGTAAACCCCATACCCCAGAGTCCTCCTGACCCGCAACCATTCTTCCCAAGCAGTCACTCCTAACTCCATTTTAAGCAACGGTTTACAAAATGTAAACCCCTCTGGGGTCAAATTCCAGAAATGCCTTCTCACCTACCTCGTAGATTCTCCGGTTCACCGGGTTATAATCTGTAATCTGAATCTCCATTCCGTCCACCAGCATCTGATAATACTGATAAGAGCCCATAAAGGTGGACAAGGTAACTGTTCCCTCCAGTACACCTGTTTCAGAAAGCTTTGCAACCTCAGGACGGATTACCAGCTCAGACTTATCCCCGGCCCTGGCATGAGCGAAGTTGTTGACCTCAATCTCCTCGCCTGCAACCCGGATTCTGGCCTTCTCCCCGTTTTCTGACAGCACCTGTGCATCCAGGAAATTAGCTTCCCCGATGAAGTCTGCCACAAACTTTGAGTTAGGATGATAGTAGATCTCCCGCGGCGTTCCGATCTGTTCCACCTTGCCCTTGCTCATGATAATAATCTTATCCGAGATACTCATCGCCTCTGACTGATCATGCGTTACGTAGATTGCAGTAATCCCCACCTTCTGCTGGATCTTTCTGATCTCGGTTCTCATGGTTACCCTAAGCTTTGCATCCAGATTGCTTAACGGCTCGTCAAAGAGCAGCACGCCTGGCTCCAGCACCAGGGCCCGGGCAAGGGCTACTCGCTGCTGCTGTCCGCCGGAAAGCTGATTGGTCATGCGGGACTCCATTCCCTCCATCTCCACCAGCTTCAGGATGTTCAGTACCCGCTCCCGAATCTCTTCTTTGGGCAGCTTGCGAATCTTCAGTCCATAAGCCACATTATCAAATACATTATAATGAGGCAGAAGTGCATAGCTCTGGAATACCATCGCCGTATCACGCTTGTTGGGTGTCAGGCTGTTGATGGCCTCCCCGCCCAGATAGATCTCACCCTCATCCGGGCTCTCAAATCCGGCAATCATGCGAAGGGTGGTCGTCTTTCCGCAGCCGGAAGGGCCAAGAAGCGTCACAAATGTTCCCGGTTCGATGTCCAGTGTGGTGTCATGCACCGCATAGAAGTTTTTTCCAGTCTTGGGATCCTGATATATTTTGGAAATGTGTTCCAGCCGAACACCTTTTTTCTGTTTCTCCATGATTATAATCCTCCTCTTGTGATTCAACAGATCTACCGGGTAGTTCTGCTGACTCCAAAATGTCTCATCATCCAGTTCATGATCAGCACTGCTCCATAGGTGATGGCAATCAGTACGGTGGCATAGGCACAGGCCACACCATAGTTTCCCTTCTCTGCCTGTTCATTGATCTGGCAGGTAATCAGCAGGAAATCCGGTGTTACCAGCAGAATGATGGCAGATATTGCCGTGATACTCCGCACAAATGCTGTTACCAGTCCGCTGAAGAAGGAATCCTTGATCAACGGCAGTGTCACCGTCATAAATACCGTAGCAGAATTGGCACCCATATCATATGCCGACTCCTCGATGGATTTGTCAATCTGGCGCAGGGCCGAAATACCACTTCTGGTTCCCGTTGGAAGGCTTCGCACAATAAACACAATAATCAGGATCAGACCCGTTCCGTACAATCCGCTCATCAGTCCTGTCCGAAACAGTCCATTGGCATATCCCCGGATATACCCGATACCAAGTACCGTACCAGGTACCGCCATGGCCAGCATGGACACAAACTCGATAAATCCCTTCAATTTGAACTTCTTCTTCACCACCAGATAAGAGATCACCATGGACAAAAATGCGGTCAGCGGGGAAGCGATCAGGGACAGCAGGAAGGAGTCCTTAAATGCTTTCAGGCCGCTGGTCTTAAACATGTACTGGAACCATTTGAGTGACAGGCTGTAATCCCGCCCCCATAAGGTGAACAGAGCGCCAAATGGAACCATGATGTACATCAAAAGCACAAATGCTGCCACCAGTCCACAGAAACAGGTCAGCGGAACGGTCACACTCTTGTCTTCAATCAGCATTCTCATCCTGGATGCCTTGCCGGTCAGTGTTGCCGCCGTCCGTTTCTCCAGATAATACTTCTGGATCAGGAACAATACTACCGTCAGAGACAAAAGAACCACGGACATAGCTGCCGCGCCGGTGGAATCATAAGCTCCCGTCACCTGCAGATAAATGGTGGTTGCCAGCGTATCATAAGATCCACCGATCAGCATAGGGTTTGCAAAGTCAGCTACCGACTCGATAAACGTTACCAGGAAGGCATTGCCCAGACCAGGAAGCAGCAGTGGAAATGTCACACTGGTGAATACCTTCCATCGGGTCGCTCCCATATCCCGGGTTGCCTCCTCCAGAGACGGATCAATATTTTTCAGCAGACCCTTTAACATCAGATAGCATACCGGGAAGAATGTCAGTGTCTGCACAATGGCAATTCCCTTCAGACCATACACATTGGAATCATAGATTCCCAGCATGGACCGTGTGATAATACCGCTCCGTCCGAACAGCATGATCATGGACAGAGACAGCACAAAGGGCGGTGACACCACAGGAAGCATGGATACCAGCCCGAATAGTTTTTCCAGAATCCTGGTCCGAAGCTTTACGTACACCTCCACATAGGCAAACAACAGGCCGATGGCCGTGGATGCCAGTCCCGTAATAACCCCCAGAACCAGCGTATTTTTAAATGCATGCTGAAATCGTTCCAGGCTCAGCACCCGCCTGAATACATCCAGCGTAACCCGTCCCTCTTCATAAAAGCTGTCCACCAGAAGCATGAGCAGCGGATACATGATAAACAATGCCAAAAAGATCAGCAGCACAGTAATCATGCTTACAAGAATGGGATCCGAAAAGAATTTTTTGCGCTCCAGCTCGGCGCTTTGTGATCTGGCCACAAGAAAGCCCCCTTTCAGGTATATAACTGTTCCTAACTGCTTCGTATCATCACAGCTGCGATACGAAAACGCCGCGCAGCGCTTCTGCGACGCTGCGCGGCTTCGATTCCTTATGATCGGTTTCTGGTAACTGTCCCGCTTTCGACTTACTCGGTTAAGAATCTGCTTGCATCAGCAGAATCGGTGGAACTTCCCAGTGCCTCGAAGAAGTCCTCCACATACTTGACGCTGTTTGCCTTGGCATCCTCAAAATCGTAGTCAATGGTATTGTTCATATCAAGACCAAACTCCTCTGCCTCTTTCGGCTGGGTCGCATTCTTAAGTACCAGGAACTGATAAGAACCATTTTCTTTGGCATGATCTACACAATCCGGAGTCAGAGCATACTCAATCCACAATTTTGCTGCATTGGGATGTGCACATCCTTCAAAAATAGCCGTGGCACCGATCTCAAAGGAAGTACCGTCTTCCGGAACCACCAGCTGAATGTTGTTATAGCCCTGCAGGATCTGATAGATTCCGTCATGCAGAAAACCAACACCGATGACACACTCGCCAGGACCTACCATCTTGGACGGACCGGAACCGGACTTGGTATACTGTGCAACATTCTTATCAAGTGCTTTAAAATATTCCATAGCCTCATCATGACCCTTCATCTGAATCATGGTATTGATAATCAGCTTCGCAGTACCGGCTGTATTGGGGTTGGACAGCATGATCAGACCTTTGTACTCTTCTTTTGTCAGGTCATCCCATGTCTTCGGTGCTTCCAGACCCAGACGCTCCAGCTCTTCCGTATTTACCATAAAGCCAAGGATACCTTTGTAGATACCATACCAGCAGTTGGTAGGATCCTTGTAATCGTCACTGATCAGGTTCTTGGCATTTTCCGCCTCATATGGCATCAGCAGGTTGTCCGCAACTGCCTCGTTGTAAGGATCGGTGGTTCCGCCGAACCAGACATCCGCTGACGGCTTTCCTGCTTCCTCTGATATCTTGGTGTAAACCTCGGAAGTAGAAAGTCTCTGGTATTTTGTCTTGATTCCATACAGCTTCTCAAAGTTCTGACAGGCAGCAGCCAGATATTCTTCCTCACAGGAGCCATACACGGTCAGCTCCCCTTCTGCCTTTGCCGCCTCAATGAGCGCGTCCATACCACCTGCTGCTTCCTCTGCCTTTGCTTCCGATGCCGCTTCTGTCTCCTCCTTGGCTGCCTCAGTCGCCGCCGGAGCTGCTGTGGTCGCAGGAGCCTCTGTCTTGCCGCCGCAGGCCGTCAGACCCATCATCATGGAACATGCCAACAGTAACGCCAGTTTTTTCTTCATAACAAAACCCCTCCTTTTTTCTGATATGCTTAGTATATCAGCAAAAAGAAGGGACAAATACCCAGTTTTCAGTAATATTGTCTGTTTTTCTGAACTACACTGTCATTTTTTCGTCATTTGTCATAGTTTCATTTCTATCTTACACAGATATAAACCAGATAACCTGTATACATTCCCAGCATCAGAAGTCCCTTGATCCGGCTGATCCGCAGCTTACTCCGGCAAAGGAACCAGGTAATCACACTGGCAATGATCAGGATGATTACTTACCAAACCTGTTGTGGTGTCGATGTTCACAAATCTTTTCTCGTTGCCACAATTGTAAAAAACACTGGTGGCATTGAGCCCTCTTACCAAAAGAAACGCTTTTCCACCTTTAACAATTCTATTCTCGAATAGACACTTGCATTGCGCAAGACATTACATGATTTTCCGAAACATATGCTGACTGATAGGAACTGCTCAGTTCACCCCATTACCGGCTGATTATAAATCTTGCAGTAATACCGGACATCCTTCTATACATAGATTGGACTATAAATCCTTTGGAGGTATTGTTCCATCAGGAAAAGTCCCGCATTTCATGTGATTGTCCATGATCCGGTTTCAGAACAAGGATGGCAGGAATTAGGCAACCGCATTTCTGATAGTCACTCAGACTTTGTCTCTCGCTACATACAGTCCCTGTCTTGCCCTTCCATACAAAAAATCGAATTATTGGATGCGATAATCACAGCACTAAAAAAGGAGCAGGCAAATCTTACTCCGTAGCATGATTCGCCTGCTCATCTTCCATTTCACATCATAATGTGCTGAAGTTTCTCCAGTCTGGCTGGTGGTGCATTCCGCATGTAGCGGGAGGTGAATATGATCTTTGGCATATTCAAACTCCTTTTTTCCAAAAACGCATCTGTGATAGGATAGCATTTTCAATGCATTTGGCCGCATAGGTAGCCAGACGGCTTCCCCGGTCCGGATGAAAGGTATTCACCGCCTTGATGAGACCAATCGTTCCCACAGATAACAGATCCTCTGTCTCATAATCGGTGCCCTGATATTTTTTCGCCACATGGGCGACCAGTCTTAAGTTCCGTTCGATCAGGATATCGCGTGCCTCGCGGTCGCCCTCCTGTAAGCGTTCCAGGCAGGCCCGTTCCTCTCCAGGTGTCAAAGGCTTTGGAAATGTCTGCAAAGAAAAAGCCACCCTGAAGCTTTCTTATGATAGTTTATGCTTCGGTAGCTTTTCCAGTGCGCGTCATGCGCGTCCGAGTTTCTATTCTGTTTTAGTTCTGAGAGAAGTACAGGCCGGTGGTGCCGGACTCATCCGGAACTGCTACTAAAACGAGTGTATCGTTCATCTCATTAAAATATATCCAGATCCAGTCCATTCACTGCCGGGCCTTCATATCCGGCATCCTTGATTTCCTGTAAAATGGCTTCGTTTCTGCGGGACATCTCCGCCTCCACATCCACCGTGTTATCCTGAATTTCCATGTGATAAATGCGGTGGTAGGTAACCAGAAGCTTCGGCTGCGCTTTCTGTGCCACCTTCGCCAGATCCACACTTAAGGTATGAACCTCCTGGTGATACTTCTGCCACTTCGGCTCCCTTGCGGAAAGTCCAGCGGTATACTCTACTTCGTGCAGCAGAATGTCACAGCCCTTTGCCTTCTCCGCCACAATTTCCAGCGGAGCGGTATCACCGCTGATGACAATGACCTTGTCCGGCGTCGTGAATTTAAATCCATAGCTTTCCAGGGTTCCGTGGCTGACCGGGAATGCCTCTACCGTGACGCGGTCATCCTGAAAAATGATTCCGGCCTGAATCTCTTTTGCTTCTACTTTATAGCCTTCCTCGTTGGCCTTCTCAAAACCGTTGATGCGGAAATCAATATCCACCGCATAGGCTTTCTCAATGTGGTCCGTCATCTCACGGATGCCCTTCGGTCCAAAGACCTTAAGCGGCTCTTTGCGCTCCAGCACCCAGGGGGTGAAGATCAGGTCGGAATAGCCTGCGGTATGGTCGGTATGCAGATGGGTACAGAATGCCACGGTCAGGCGGTCCGGGCGCAGCGCATCGATGCCTTTCTGGTATGCCTTTGCTGCCTGGCGCACCACGCCTGGTCCGAAATCCACAAGATAAGACCGGTCTCCTACTACCACTGCAGTGGACGGGCCGCTGGCATTCGGGCACGCATTCGGAGTGCCCGTGCCGAGAAGTACAAGTTTTGTTTCCATATTATAATACTCCAGTTCTATTTTTCATTTGTTTCCACATGCTTGATGGAAATTCCGCTGAATCCGTAAAAAATGCTGAACAGCGGAGTCAGATACAGCAGGAACAGATACGGGAAGAACACCGACCAGGCCACGCCCAGGGTGCCCGCCATGTATACACAGTAGCCGTGCCACGGAATCATCGGACCGGACAGGGTTCCTGCGTCCTCCAGCGTTCTGGATAAAATCTCCGGGGCAATCTTTCTTGTCTTGAACAGCGGCTTCATCATATTTCCAGTGAGCACGTGGGACATTGGCTGGGAGCAGCTGATAAGGCTGGTCACATAGCCAACTAAAAGGCTGGCAAGAATCAGGCTTCCGTCACTGTTGATGCGTCCGGTGATGGCATTTAAGATGTTGCCCAGAACGCCCAGGCGATCTAACATGCCGCCCATGCCGACCGCGAAGCAGATGATGGCCACATACTGCAGCATGCTGCTCATGCCGCCGCGGTTTAAGATGGTCTTTAAGATGGCTTCCTCAATCTGGGTGCTGTAACCGTTGTATGCCACACGGATGATGCTCTGCAGCGTTGCTCCCTGATAAAAGAAGGATACCGCGCCGGCGCAGACTGCGGAAAGTCCCAGGGAAACGATGGCGTTCACCTTGCAGAGCAGCAGCACAATGATCACGATAGCCGGAAGCAGGGTCAGAAAACCAAGCTTAAACTCCCCCTGAAGGGCATCAATGTAAACCAGAAGATTTCCCTGTTCATATGCTCCGGAGGTCTGGCTGATGCCAAGGATGGTAAACAGCGCCAGGCTGATGGCAAAGGTCGGCAGCGTAGTCCACAGCATGGAACGCACATGGTCATTTAACTTCGCTCCCGCTACCGCCGGTGCCAGGTTGGTGGTGTCGGAAAGCGGGCTTAATTTGTCGCCAAACATGGCACCGCAGATGACAGCTCCGGCTACCATGCCCGGATGAATGCCCATGGCATTGCCGATGGCCATCATGGCCACGCCAGCACTGCCCACGGAACCGTAAGAAGTTCCGGTTACCAGGCTTAACACGGCACAGAAAATTAAGGTCAGCGGCAGCAGCCAGGTTGGGTTGATCATCTTTAAGCCGCCTACAATGATGGAAGCGATGGTTCCGCTCTGCAGCCAGGTACCGATCATGACACCGATGGACATTAACAGGCACAAGGTCGGCACGACTACGCGGATGGCGTCGTAGGCACCGCTTACGATATGATCATAATTGATCTTTAACACTTTACAGAACAGGTAGATGATGATCCAGCTCATAAATAAACCAATCATTGGTCCTCCCGTTTTCAGCCGGATGCAGACTGCAACCGATCCGATGATCAGAAGCAGCAGCAAAAGCGACTGCAGCATGTTCAGTTTCTTTTCTTCACTCATAATGGTATGTTCCCCTCTCTCATGATCCCCAGGCTGCGCCTTCCGGTACCTTTTTGTCTGTCTTCCATATCTTTTCATCAATTTAACGCGTTAAACTGCCAAACATTGTTTCATTATACTTAACTTTTCCAAAAAAAGCAAGCATTCCGACAAATTATTTGGGAGAAACTGTCAAAAAGTTATCCATTTCTGTTTTAGTGGAAATCTGGCATGTTCTATGGTATGCTATTCTTAATGAGAATCATTTAGCATCCCGACATTAAGGGGAGATATCTCCTGCGTGAAAGGTCCGCTTCTGTCTTCTGTATCCTGCCTTGCGCTTTTGCGTCTACAGGCTTACGCCTGTGCTGCAGCCTGCCGGATTTCAGATATATGAGCCGTACCTTTTGGGGTGCGGCTTTTGTTTTCTCTGACTATACATCATCAGGAGGATTTATGGAAACACGTGTTGCTGTTATGAGTATCATTGTGGAAAACCCGGATTCCGTGGAAAAGCTGAATGCCATGCTGCACGAGTATGGCCCGTATATCATCGGAAGAATGGGAATTCCCTACCGTCCGAAGCACATCAGCATCGTATCCATTGCCATGGACGCACCGCAGGATACGATCTCCGCTCTGGCCGGAAAACTTGGAAATCTGGACGGAGTCAGCGTCAAGACCGCCTACTCCAATGTAATCGGATGACGGACCTTTTTGGCCTCGTCGACCTTCTGGCGGAGCGTCACGCCCTGTCGCACGAAGAATACCGTGCGCTTGTGGAAGGTCAGACACCGGAACTGGCATCCTATGCCGCCAAAAAAGCCGACGCCCTGCGCCGGGAAATCTACGCCACCGATGTCTATGTCCGCGGACTCATTGAAATCGGAAACTACTGCCGGAATGACTGCATCTACTGCGGCATCCGAAAGTCCAACGCAAACTGTGACCGCTACCAGCTTACCCGGGAACAGATCCTGGAGTGCTGTGAGGAAGGCTGGGACCTTGGCTTTCGCACCTTTGTGCTGCAGGGCGGGGAAGGCATTGTACCGATTGATGAGGTCTGCGAGCTGGTCCGGGAGATCAAGTCCCGCTACCCGGACTGCGCCGTTACCCTGTCGCTGGGTGAATACTCCCGGGCAGATTACCAGGCCATGTTCGATGCCGGAGCCGACCGCTATCTGCTCCGCCACGAGACCGCCGACAAAGCCCATTATGAAAAGCTGCATCCAGCTTCCATGTCCTTTGACAACCGGATGCACTGCCTGCGGGACTTAAAGGAAATCGGCTACCAGGTGGGCTGCGGTTTTATGGTAGGTTCCCCTTATCAGACGCCGGACTGCCTCGCCACAGACCTGAAATTTATTGAAACCTTTGATCCGGAGATGTGCGGCATTGGCCCGTTCATTCCCCAGAAAGACACTCCCTTTGGAGACCAGACGGCGGGAACCGCGGACCAGACCATCTATCTGCTCTCCCTCATCCGGCTCATCAAACCCAATGTCCTGCTTCCTGCCACTACGGCCCTCGGCACCATCGACCCGCTCGGCAGGGAAAAGGGAATCCAGGCAGGCGCCAATGTCGTCATGCCAAACCTTTCTCCGGTATCCGAACGCAAAAAATACGCGCTCTACGACAACAAGATCTGTACCGGAGACGAGTCGGCCCAGTGCCGCTCCTGCTTAAACCGCCGCATGGAATCCATCGGCTACTCCATCGTCACCGCACGGGGAGACATCAAAAAATAGGTATCTTTACAATCTGACGGAAGGTTGCGTTCTGCTTCCAACCGCCGTGATTTCCGGTTCTGAATTAAGAAAAGAGGACACAACTATGGGACTGAATGATAAAGTATCCGCCGAGCGGGTTCACATTGGCTTCTTCGGCCTGCGAAACGCTGGAAAATCCAGTGTGGTAAACGCTGTGACCGGCCAGAGCTTATCCCTGGTCTCGGAGACCAAGGGAACCACCACCGACCCGGTACAGAAAGCCATGGAGCTTCTGCCCATCGGCCCGGTGGTCATCATCGACACCCCGGGAATTGACGATGTGGGAACCCTGGGCGAAATGCGCGTAAAGCGCGCCCTGCAGGTTCTGGACAAAACCGACATTGCCATCCTGGTGGTGGATGGGGAAAAGGGACTGCAGCAGGCCGACCAGGAGCTGTTAACACTTTTTGAGGAAAAGAAAATTCCGCATATTACCGTGTACAACAAATCAGACCTGCTCTCTGCTCCCCTTTCTCTGAAAGCGGACGAGATCTGCGTCAGCGCAAAGGACGGTGTTCAGATTTATGAACTCAAGGAACGGATTGGCGCGCTGACGAAAGCTGCCTCCGCCGAAGCGAATGAAAAACGCATTGTGGCCGATCTGATCCAGCCGGAGGATGTGGTGGTTCTTGTGGTTCCCATTGACTCCGCTGCACCGAAGGGTCGTCTGATCCTGCCCCAGCAGCAGACCATCCGCGATGTGCTGGAATCCGGCGCCATCTCCGTGGTCGCAAGGGAAACCGAACTGCCCCAGACCCTGCAGGCTCTTGGAAAGAAACCGGCCCTGGTCATCACGGATTCCCAAGCCTTCAAAAAAGTAAACGCCGACACCCCGGCGGATATTCCACTCACCTCCTTCTCCATCCTCTTTGCCCGCTACAAGGGAGATTTAAAGGAAGCAGTGCACGGTGCCGCCCAGCTTGACAAGCTGCAGGAAGGTGACACCGTTCTGATTTCCGAAGGCTGCACCCACCACCGCCAGTGCGGTGATATCGGAACCGTGAAGCTTCCAAACTGGATCCGGAACTATACCGGAAAAGAGTTAAACTTCGAGTTCACCTCCGGCGGAGAATTCCCGGAGGATCTGTCCTCCTATGCACTGGTGGTGCACTGCGGCGGATGTATGTTAAATGAACGGGAAATGAAGGCGCGGATTGCAAGGGCTGTCGCACAGAACGTGCCGATTACCAATTATGGGATCTGCATCGCGCAGGTGCATGGGATCCTGAAGAGATCGGTGGAGCTGTTCCCCGATATTATAACCGAATTACAATAAAAATCAGGGAACGGAACTGATAAAGGTCCGGAAGTGAATGAGACCGCTCTCCTTTATTTTCACATATCGTTGTTTACATCTTGATATGCTGAAAATACCGGAGGGCGGTCTCATTCACTTCCTGCTGTATTGGCACCGCTGCGGGATGAATAAAAAGCAGCTAAATTGTAACTGTGAGGGTACTGAACAGTTACGCCAAATTGCTATCTAGTATCCGTAGAACACCTGCGTGATCGGGGAACTTTTATCCAGGATCAGGGTGTTGTTTCCGTTTTTTAAGGATGCTTTTGCTGCATCGAGGGAGCGGACGAAATTGTAGAAATCTGCCTTGCTGGTATCGTTGTAGGCGTTGGATAAAATCTGCATGTACTGGGCTTCGCCTTCGGCTTTGATCTTCTCAGCCTCGGCATTGGCCTCGGACTTCATGACGGAGACTTCCTTTGTGGTATCATTTTTGATCTTCTGGGCTGAGGAATTACCCTGGGCCGTGTAGGATGCCGCGATGTTGTTGCGCTCGGAAATCATGCGGTCGTATACGGACTGTTTGTTGTCGTCCGGCATATCCAGGGACTTGGTCTCCACGGCCAGTACCTCAATGCCGTATCCATCCAGAGAACCACCGATATTATCCTTGATATCCTCTGCCAGCTTGCCGTCACGGTTCTCAATGATTTCCGTCTGGTCCATATTGGAAATGACAGACTTCATGGAAGAAAAGACCGATGCCGCGATGCGGGACTGAGCCTGGGCTACCTGACCGTTTAAATGGCGGGTGAACAAAACCGGGTCTGAAATCTTCCAGAGCACAAAGGCATCTGCGATCATGCTCTTTTTATCTTTGGTGATGACATCCGACTTCGGAATATCGTAAATCTGAAGTGCTTTCGGAATCGGCGCGCTGGTCTGTACAAACGGGATCTTTACGGAAACTCCAGGAGTCTCCACTACGCGGACAATCTCACCGAACTGGCGCACGATCATATATTCATCCGGGTAGGTAATGACCAGGGAATTTCCTAAAACAAACAATGCTGCAATGAGAATCAGGCCGCTGAAGGCTTTTGCTATTTTTTTCATGACGAACTTCCTCCTTCCGTGTCCTACTGCGCATTCGCAGAACCAGTATCTCCGGCCTGACCGGCGCTTCTGCTGCCCGTCTGGCTACTGTCTGCTTTTGCACTGCTGTTTTCAGTTCCCGATGCTTCGCTTCCATTGCCTGCTGCTCCACTGCCTGCAGACTGCATTGCAGAAGTAAAGCTGTCAAGGGGCAGCATCTTCTGGGTGCCGCTCTCATCCACAATGTAAACCTTCATGGACGGAAGCACATCCTCCATGGTCTCGTAGAACATACGCTGCTTTGTAATGAGCGGGTACTTGCTGTACTCCGTGTACATCTGTTCAAAACGAGCTACCTGACCCTGGGCCTCGTTGATGCGGGCTTCCTTTTCTGCCTCCGCATTCTTGATGATCTGGTCGCACTCGGCTTCCGCCTGCGGAATCTTCTCATTGCGGTCCTTGTTGGCGTTGTTGATGGCCGTCTCTTTGCCCTGCTTTGCGTTCTCAACATTTTTGAATGCGCTCAGGACTTCCTCTGTCGGCGGGAACGCGTCCTGAATCGTGATATTTACCACAGAAAGACCAATGTCTTCCGCGATCATGCGGTTGGTCAGCTTCTCTTTGATTTCGGACTGGATCAGAGCTTTTCCGGTGGTAATAACATCATCTACATTGTAAATGCCAACGGTATCACGGATATAAGACTGGGCCAGCATTTTCAGGGTAGCCTCCGGGTCCGAAGACGCGTACAGATATTTCACCGGATCATTGACCATATATTCCAGATAAAAGTCGGTGTTAACAAAGTTGAAATCCTTGGTGATCATAATGGATTCCTCATCCACCGACTCACCGGTCTCCTGCACATAGCCGATCGGCATTCCTTTAATCCCTTTAGAAACCATGGTCACGCTCTGGATAAACGGAATCTTGAAATGCAGTCCCGCCTGGGATTCTGCCTGGGGACTGCCAAGTGTGGTAACCACCGCATAGTTTTCCTCGTCCAGGACATAGTAGCTGTTAATGCCAATCATAACCAGCGCTGCCACCGCAGCAGCCACCCCGGTATTGCGGAACAGGCGAAGTTTTTTCTTTTTATTCTTTACCGGATTGCCGTCCGAATCAAACCGCTCCGGTTCATGATTCTGCGAACCGCCTGCATTGCTATTTTGCCGGTTCTGGTTTGCACCCCCGGACTGTTGGTTCTGCCACTGGTTCTTCTGCTGCTTCTGTCTCAGCTGTTCTTCCATCTGCCTGCGCAGAAAATCAAACGGATCCTGACCACCAAATGGATTCTGGTTCATGAAATACCCCCTTGCGTTGTATCAGTTCTGTATTAGAATGATGATTTTTCTTGCCAGTTTCTTAACAAGTATAGCATAGAATCTTTATTCTGGATAGTTCTTATAATTTTCGTTTACTTCATGAAGTCAGCAGAAAACAGAAAAAGTCCAGGACTTTCAAAAATCCCAGACTTTCTATCTACAGCAATTCTATATCACTTACTCCTCATTTTTTACGGCGTCCTCTACCCACACACCATTTTCATCCATATAATAATATTTCCCAGGCTCGGTCATGACCCATCCAGTCTGCATCACGCCGCTTTTATCGGCGTAGTACCAGTTGTCGTTCCAGACGAACCAGCCGGTATCCATTTCACCGTTTTCCCCCAGGTAATAGCGTTTTCCGTCACGCTCCTGCCAGCCGGTGAGACGATAGCCCTGGTCATCCAGCAGATACCAGTTGGCTTCAATGCGCTGCCAGCCTGCGCCGAGATAACTGCCGTCTTCAAACTCTGCCCGGGTCACCGGATCATTCAGGCCGGTGCTGGTGTTGTTGATAATGCCGGCAATGCCGACTACCTTCCTCCGGTAATCCATATTATTATCCGCCGCAAACGCAGTCATGTTCGGCAAAACTGCCATGCCAAACGACACCCCCGCCATCACAGCCGCAAGCTCTCTCATCCTCATAGTGTGCTCCTCTCTGAATCGTTTTCAGTCTTTTCGCTTTTATAAACATATCAGGCTAATGTGTTCATTTTGTGAGGAAAAAATGGGAAGTTTGTGAGAAAATTCAAAATTTGAAACATAGCTCCGGAAGTGAATGAGCCCGCCTCCCTCTATTTTCACATATCGTTGTTTGCTTGCTCTCACAACACGCGTTCGCCCGCATCGGACTTCATCCGCTGCATTCGGACACGTGTGTTCAAGAGGCAAACAACCTGATATGCTGAAAATACCGGGAGACGGGCTCATTCACTTCCTGCTTTACCGATAAAAAAAAGAAGCCTGCTACCAGACTTCTTTTATATATAGCGACCCGGATGGGGTTCGAACCCACGACCTCCGCCGTGACAGGGCGGCGCTCTAACCAGCTGAGCCACCAGGCCATTTTATAAATTGTTTGTATTGCTCATGCAATAACAACATTATATAAGATGACCTGGTTCCTGTCAAGCGGATTTTTATTTTATTTGTCCCTATCCGGAAATCCAGAAAATTTATGACCACGCCCACGAAGAAGAAGAGGACTGATTGCGAGATCAGTCCTCTTCTTCATTGTCGGCTTTACGCCAGATTCGTATACCCCATCAGATACTTATCCACTTCTTTTGCCACATCGCGGCCTTCGTGGATCGCCCATACCACCAGGGACTGTCCTCTGTGCATATCACCTGCGGTGAAGACTTTCTCTACGTTGGTGGCATATTTTCCGGCCTCGGTAGCCACATTGGTGCGGACATTTAACTCCACGCCGAATGCGTCTGCCACGTAAGCCTGGGCACCCAAAAATCCTGCGGCGATCAGCACCAGGTCTGCCGGTACTTCCTTCTCGGAACCTTCCACCGGCACCATGGACATGCGTCCGGTCTCCGGATTCTTCTCCGCCTTCAGGCTGATGAGGATGGCCTTTACCAGCTTTCCGCTCTCATCCTTCACAAACTCCTTCACAGTCGTCTGATAGATACGCGGGTCGTGGCCGAACACGGCAATGGCCTCTTCCTGGCCGTAGTCGGTCTTTAAGATGCGGGGCCACTCCGGCCAGCTGTTGTTTTCCGTGCGCTTTTCTGGAAGCTTCGGCATCATCTCCAGCTGGGTCACGGACGCGCAGCCATGACGGATGGCGGTGCCGACACAGTCGTTTCCGGTATCACCGCCGCCGATGACGATGACATGCTTATCCTTCGCGGAAATGTAATTTCCATCCTCCAGATTGGAGTTTAACAGGCTCTTTGTGGTGGATTTTAAGAAATCAACCGCAAAGTAAATACCCTCTGCATCCCGCCCCGGCACGTTGATGTCCCGCGGGTTGGATGCGCCACAGGCCAGAACTACGCTGTCAAATTCCTTTAACAGCTTTGCAGCCTTATAATTCTTTCCGACATTGGCGCCGGTCACAAAGGTCACGCCCTCTTCTTTCATGACATTGATCTTTCGGTCAATGATCTGCTTTTCCAGCTTCATATTCGGGATGCCGTACATCAGAAGGCCGCCCACGCGGTCCTCCCGCTCAAACACCGTCACATTGTGGCCGCGCTTGTTTAACTGGTCTGCCGCAGACAGGCCGGACGGACCGGAACCGATGACTGCGATCTTTTTATCGGTACGCAGCTTCGGCGGTCTCGGACCTGCTGCTCCTGTCTCGTACGCCTTCTCAATGATGGCATGCTCGTTTTCTTTAATGCTGACCGGATCTCCGTTCAGACCGCAGGTGCAGGCTGCCTCGCACGGAGCCGGGCACACACGGCTGGTAAACTCTGGAAAACTGTTGGTCTTTTTCAGGCGGTTATAGGCCTGTCCCCAGTTTCCGGTATAAACCAGGTCATTCCACTCCGGAACCAGGTTGTGGAGCGGGCAGCCGGATACCATGCCGTTCATCATCATGCCGGACTGGCAGAAGGGGACGCCGCACTCCATGCAGCGTGCGCCCTGTTTCCTTTGCTGCGCCTCCGTCAAAGGAGTGTGGAACTCATTGAAGTTTTTGATGCGCTCCAGTGGTGCAGCCGCCTTGCCGTTTACTCTGTCATATTCTAAAAATCCTGTTGGCTTTCCCATCGTCCTCTCCTCCTTACTTTCTCTGGTTTGCGTAAAATGCCTCGATCTGCGCCTGTTCACTGCTTAAGCCCTTCTCTTCCATCTGCACGATGGTGTTCATCATGCGGCGGTAGTCATGAGGCATTACCTTCTTGAATTTCGGCAGGTACTCGCCAAAGTGATCCAGAATCTCTTTTCCGCGGGCAGAACCTGTGTATGCAACATGATCCTGAATCATCTCCTTTAACTCCTGAACGTCGTACTTGTTCGTTACCTCTTCCAGGGAAACCAGTTCCTTGTTCAGGCGCTTGTACAGATCACGCCTCTCATCCAGCACGTAAGCGATACCACCGCTCATGCCGGCCGCAAAGTTCTTTCCGGTTGTGCCAAGGACTACGACACGGCCTCCGGTCATGTACTCGCATCCATGGTCGCCCACGCCCTCAACAACAGCCGTTGCGCCGGAGTTGCGGACACAGAAACGCTCGCCTGCCACACCGTTGATGTAAGCCTTGCCGCTGGTTGCACCGTACAGGGCAACGTTACCAATGACAATGTTATCTTCTGCCTTAAACTTCACATTCTTCGGCGGATATACAATCAGCTTGCCGCCGGATAAGCCTTTGCCGAAGTAGTCGTTGCTGTCGCCGCAAAGCTCCAGAGTCAGGCCCGTCGGGATAAATGCGCCAAAGCTCTGGCCGCCGCTTCCGTTGCACTGAATGGTGAAGGTATCCTCCGGCAGTCCATCCGGATACTGTCTGGTAATTTCGGATCCGAAGATGGTTCCCAGCGTACGGTCCACGTTGGAGACATCCACCTTCAGGCTCTTCTTCTGGCCCTTATTCAGCGCGGTCTTCAACTGTTTTAAGAATACCTGCTCATCGATGGTCTGATCCAGCTTAAAGTCATATTCCAGTTTATCATGGTATCCGCGGAAACGCATGCCCTCGTACGGATTTCCAAGGATGTTGCTTAAATCCACCTTATTCGCGCGCTCAGACGGAATGTGCTCTTTCTTCTTTAAGAACTCGGTACGTCCCACCAGTTCATCTACGGTACGCACACCAAGCTTTGCCATATATTCACGCAGCTCCTGTGCTACGAAATGCATGAAGTTTACCACATACTCCGGTTTGCCCTTGAAACGTTTTCTCAGTTCCGGATTCTGGGTCGCGATGCCCACCGGACAGGTATCCAGGTTGCAGACACGCATCATGACACAGCCCATGGTAACAAGCGGAGCGGTTGCGAAACCAAACTCCTCGGCACCCAGGATGCAGGCGATGGCCACATCACGGCCGGTCATTAACTTACCATCGGTCTCCAGAATGACTTTATCACGCAGGCCGTTCATGATCAGGGTCTGATGTGCCTCTGCCACGCCGAGCTCCCACGGAAGTCCCGCATTGTAAATGGAGTTTCTCGGCGCCGCGCCGGTACCACCGTCAAAGCCGGATACCAGGATCACCTGCGCGCCTGCCTTTGCAACACCGGCCGCTACGGTTCCCACACCTGCTTCCGATACCAGCTTCACAGAGATTCTTGCTCTGGTGTTGGAGTTTTTCAAATCGTAAATTAACTGTGCCAGATCCTCAATGGAGTAGATGTCATGGTGCGGCGGCGGGGAAATCAGGCCGACACCCGTTGTTGAATGACGGGTCTTTGCCACCCACGGATATACCTTTCCGCCCGGAAGCTGTCCGCCCTCACCAGGCTTTGCGCCCTGGGCCATCTTAATCTGGATTTCCTGGGCACTTACTAGGTAGCGGGAGGTAACGCCGAAACGTCCGGATGCCACCTGCTTGATGGCAGAACAGCGGTTGTTGTTCTTCGGTCCCGGAACCAGACGCTCCAGGCTCTCACCGCCCTCACCGGTGTTGGACTTGCCGCCCAGACGGTTCATGGCAATGGCCAGAGTCTCATGGGCCTCCTGAGAAATGGAGCCGTAGGACATGGCACCGGTCTTAAAACGCTTCACGATGGAATCCACGCTCTCGACCTCGTCGATCGGGATGCCGCCGTTTTCATCGAAGTTAAAGTCAATGAGGCTTCGCAGGTTGATGGTCTGCTCTTCCTCGTTCAGCACATGGCTGTACTCTTTGAAGATCTCATAATTTCCGGTCCATGCTGCCTGCTGAAGCAGATGAATGGTACGCGGATTGTAAAGGTGCTCTTCCTGGCCGGAGCGCTCCTTGTGGCTTCCCACACTCTCCAGGGTCAGGTCCACATCCAGGCCCAGCGGATCGAATGCGGTGGAATGCAGCACATCCACATCGTTCGCGATATCTTCCAGGGTAATACCTCCCACACGGCTGACCGTGTTGGTAAAGTACTTGTCGATGACCTCTTTGGAGATACCAATGGCCTCGAAGATCTGTGCGCCCTGGTAGGACTGGATGGTAGAAATACCCATCTTGGACGCAATCTTGACAATGCCATGAAGGACTGCGGAGTTGTAATCATTGACTGCTGCATAGTAATCCTTATCTAACATCTTGGACTCAATCAGGTAATGTACGGACTCCTGGGCCAGATACGGGTTGATGGCGCTGGCACCAAAACCTAACAGGGTTGCAAAATGGTGAACCTCTCTCGGCTCGCCGCTCTCCAGGATTACTGCCATGGAGGTACGTTTCTTGGTTTTTACCAGATGCTGCTGCAGAGCAGATACGGCCAACAGGGACGGGATCGGCACATGGTTCTCATCAATGTCACGGTCAGACAGGATGATGATGTTCACGCCGTCACGGTGCGCACGGTCCACCTCCAGAAACAGGCGGTCAATGGCCTTGGCCAGAGAAGTGTTTTTATAATAGGTAATCGGGATGACCTCTACCTTGAATCCCGGTTTCTTCATATATTTAATCTTTAAGAGATCGGTGCAGGTCAGGATCGGGTTATCTACCTTTAAGATGTGGCAGTTCTCCGGAGCCTCCTCCAGCACGTTGCCCTCCTCACCGACGTAAACGGTGGTGGAGGTTACGATTTCCTCACGGATCGCATCGATCGGCGGGTTGGTTACCTGGGCGAAGAGCTGTTTAAAATAGTTGAACAGCGGCTGGTGCTTCTTGGAAAGTACAGCCAACGGACTATCCGCACCCATGGCGGAAACTGCCTCGGCACCGTTTAATGCCATCGGAAGGATCATGGTCTTATACTGCTCGTAGGTGTAACCATAAGTCTTCTGAAGCTGCGCGCGCTGCTTCTTTGTCAGCTCCGGCACACCCTTGTTCGGGATCGGCAGGTCTTTGAGTTCTACCATCTGGGCATCCAGCCACTCGCCGTAGGGCTGGCGGGACGCATAGCGGAGCTTTAATTCCTCATCTCCCACCAGTTCACCCTTTACGGTATCGATGAGGAGCATCTTGCCCGGTCTTAAGCGCTCTTTCTTAATGACATGGGACTGGTCGATATCGATTGCTCCAACCTCGGAAGCCAGGATTACCTGATCGTCATCGGTGATGTAGTAACGGGACGGACGCAGGCCGTTGCGGTCGAGAACCGCGCCCATCACATCGCCATCGCTGAATACAATGGATGCCGGGCCATCCCACGGCTCCATCATGGTTGCGTAGTAGCGGTAAAAATCCTTGACCTCCTGCGGCATGAACCGGTCATGCTGCCACGGAGCCGGGATCAGGATCATCACGGCCATCGGAAGCTCCATGCCGCTCATGACCATAAACTCCAGCGCGTTGTCTAACATGGCGGAGTCGGAACCCTCCTGGCTGATGATCGGCAGAACCTTGTACATGTCGGATTTGAAGAACTTGGTCTCCATGTTCTCCTCGCGGGCCATCATCTTGTCCACGTTGCCACGGATGGTGTTGATCTCACCGTTATGTACGATGATGCGGTTCGGATGGGCACGCATCCAGCTCGGGTTGGTGTTGGTGCTGAAGCGGGAATGCACGGTTGCGATGGCGGACTCGTAATCCGGATCCTGCAGATCCTCAAAGAACTGACGCAGCTCTTTTACGAGGAACATACCCTTGTATACAATGGTACGGCTGCTCATGGATACCACATAGGTATCGTCGTTGCTCTGCTCGAATACACGGCGTGCCACATACAGGCGGCGGTCAAAGTCCAGTCCTTTTTCCACCTCTGCCGGCTTTCCGATGAAGCCCTGCATAATGTATGGCATTTTTTCCACAGCCTTGTCACCGATCTTCTCCGGGTGGGTCGGAAGGGTTCTCCATCCAAGGAACTTCAATCCCTCTTTCTGGACTATAACCTCCAGCATCTTTTTCGCCTGGTTTCTGGCAAGCTCATCCTGGGGGAAGAAGAACATGCCGACACCGTACTCCCGGGCCTCACCAAGATCAATGCCCAGCGGCTTTGTCACTTTCTTAAAGAATTTGTGGGAGATCTGCAACATAATGCCGACACCGTCTCCGGTCTTTCCCTCCGCGTCCTTACCGGCGCGGTGCTCCAGATTTTCCACAATGTGGAGAGCCTGCTCTACGGTACGGTGGCTCGGAACGCCCTTGATATTGGCTACGGCGCCGACACCACAGTTGTCATGCTCAAAGCTCGGATCATAAAGGCCCGGAACTTTTGTCTGTGAAGCAAATGTGTTTGGGGATTTTGTTAAGGTTCTCTGATCGCTGTCCATAAATCATTTCCTTTCTAATGAAATAAAAAGGGCACGAAAATTCGTAATGAATTTTCGCGCCCTCGCGATTTCCTTGTGTAATCTTTCCTGCATAATACTACACATTTTCTCATTTGTAAATCCTTTTTTGGAAGTTAAATTGTCCGTTTATTTATTTTCTTTTGTTTTTCACGAAAAAAAACAGGATTTTCATGCTTTTTTGCATAGAAAAAAGGTACTTCCCGGAACATTCTTCCGCAAAGTACCTTTTCTTTCATTCTGTCTGCCTGTATCTGCTCAAAGAAGACTTACATTTCGCCAAGACCGCTCTCGATTGCCTTGCTTACGGTCTCCATAGCTGCTGCTTCGTCCTCGCCATCGCAGATCAGGGTAATCTCGGTGCCGGACTTGATGCCTGCTGCCATTACGTTTAATACACTCTTTGCAATGATTCTCTTCTCACCGCACTCGATGATAACATCACATTTGAATTTCATAGCAGTCTGAGATAAAACACCTGCCGGTCTTAAATGAAGCCCGGACGGATTTACAACTGTTAAATTCTTACTAAGCATAGTTCACGTCTCCTTTAGAATTGATTTCAATCTCTTTAAATTTTATTACAAATCACGACAAGTGTCAAGATTCTTCCAGAATCTGCCTATCCTCTTTTTGGGAATTGTGGAGCCGTTCTTCAGCCTCGCGTTTTGAGAAAACACAGCCGCAATAATTCTGCCGGTACAGCCCGTACTGCGCGGACAATTCCACCGACCGCTTATAGCCGTTTTTCTTTTTAAAATCGGACGGCAGATGCTCTACTTTATAAATTTCAGAGAGTTCTTCCCCGATTTCATTCAGCTTCTGGGCGTTTTTTAAAGGACTGATGGTAAGAGTGGTGGCAAAGTAATCAAATCCGCCCTCTGCCGCCATTTTCGCCGCCTCTTCCAGGCGCAGGCGAAAGCACTGAAAGCAGCGCTCGCCGCCCTCCGGAACCATCTCAAGCCCACGGCTTACCGCGTAAAAGCGCTCCGGCTCATAGGCTCCCACCACCAGATGAATGGGATGCTTCGCAGGCAGCTCCTGAATGAGATGCTTCTGCTCTGCCGCCCGTTTTTCATACTCCTCTGCCGGAGAAATATTGGGATTATAGTAAAATACCGTAATCTCAAAATAATCGGATAAATACTCCAGCACATAACTGCTGCACGGCGCGCAGCAACTATGCAACAAGAGCCGGGGAACCCGACTCTTGCTCTCATTTTCTTTTATGACTGTTTCCAGCTCACGCTGATAATTTCTGCGGTTCATGCTCTCTCCCTTTACAGGAAATCACGGATGCGTTTGCTCCGCACCGGATTACGCAGCTTTCTGAGCGCCTTCGCCTCGATCTGGCGGATACGCTCACGGGTAACGTTGAACTCTTTGCCCACTTCTTCCAGAGTGCGCGGATGACCGTCTTTTAAACCGAAACGCAGTTCAATAACCTGACGCTCACGCTCCTTTAAGTCTTTCAGAAGGGAATCGATATGCTCTCTTAACATAACGTTCTCTACGTTGCCCTCCGGAGTCACCACGTTGCTGTCTGCCACGAAATCACCCAGATTGGAATCATCTTCCTCACCGATCGGGGTTTCCAGAGAAGCTGGTTCTCTGGCAATCTGCATGATCTCCATAACCTTGTCTTCTGACATCTCAAGAGCATCGGCAAGTTCTGTCACGGACGGCTCATAGCCTAGCTCCAGAGTCAGCTTACGCTGCATCTTGGACATCTTGTTGATGGTCTCAACCATATGCACCGGTACACGGATTGTACGTGCCTGGTCCGCAAGCGCACGGGTAACAGACTGTCTGATCCACCAAGTCGCATATGTACTCAGCTTATATCCTTTTGTATAGTCAAACTTCTCTACACCTTTGATGAGGCCCAGGTTTCCCTCCTGAACCAGGTCAAGAAAGCTCATGCCGCGGCCGGTGTAACGCTTCGCGATACTGACTACCAGACGGAGGTTTGCTTCGATCAGGCGCTCTTTGGCGTATTCATCGCCTTCTGCCTTGCGCTTTGCAAGCGTCAGCTCTTCCTCTGTGGTCAGCAGCGGTACGGTACCGATCTCCTTTAAATACATGCGGACCGGATCCTCGGTTCCGATTCCCTCGAGCAGATCTACCGCGTCTAACTCGATATCCTCGGAGTCTTTCATGAAGCTGTCGTCCATATCTACATCATCGTCGTCGAGAAGCAGATTGTCATCTGCAAGGGCAGCGTCATCAATGACAGGGACTACGTCAATATTTTTCTCCTCGAGGAAGCTGTATATCTGCTCCATCTGCTCAGGACTAAGGTTCTCCCCTTTAAAAAAGTCATTGATCTCCGTGATGTCCAATGCATTATGCTTTGTTTTGGCAACTTCTACCAGCTTTTTCAGCTTATCTAAAAAATTGTCTTTTTCCACAGTAACATCCTTTCAGTTGAAGGTTTACGAAAGCCTACACAACAAACCATTATATAATATCCAGAGTCAGATTTCAACAATTATTTTCATTATTCTCTGTTTTTTCGGCATGCTTTTGGGTATCCGCGGCCGGAGGGCACAGCATCAGGATCTGCTGCGGCAGGTTCTGGATCACAACGTCTGTCCTGGTACCGCCAAACTCTCCATCCAGTACCCAGTCTACGGGTTCCTGGGTATGAATGGTAAGCCTGTTCGTTTTAAACTTATAAACAAGATCGCTTTTTTCTTCTTCACGCAGCAAAAGCCCGGTCACAATACTGCTGAGTTCCAGCGGTGTTTTCGGTGTGCGGATCAGAAGCACTTCAAACAATCCGTCATTGAGTGCCACATTCTGGTTTACCAGCCCCTTAAAGCCGCCCACGCTGACTGTGTTGGTAACCATGCCATAAATAAACTCTCCCTCCAGCGTCTCCTCCGGACAGGAAATTTTCATGGAATAAGATTTGATGGAGGCCAGGCTCTTCACCCCTTCCAGAATATAGGCCTGATGCCCCAGTAGGTTTTTCTTATCCTGCGGTGTCAGATAAGACACTTCCGTGAAGGCGCCAAAGCCCGCCACATAAACAAAATACCGGTCTTCACAGAAATGTCCGATATCGATTGCGTAGGGGCTCCCGTTTACCGCATTTAAGGCCGCAGGCATCATCTGTCTGGGAAGCCTTAAGCTGGAAGCAAAATCATTGGTGGAACCGGCGGGAATATACCCCAGGCTTACCGGTTTCGCAAGCTCCATCATTCCGGATATCACCTCATTCAGGGTTCCGTCACCTCCGCTGCACACGATCAGGTCTTTTTTCGCGCCGTACTTTAAGACCGCGTTCCTCGCGTCCAGAGCCTTCTGGGTCACATGCACCTGCACCTGATAACCGGCGCCCGTGTACGCATCCAGAATATCCAGAAGCTTTAAGCGGATTTTCTCCCTTCCGGACCTTGGATTAATGATCAGAAGCATCTGTTTTTTCTTAGCCATACGATGCTGCCAGCCTCCTTCCCATCCTTTTTCATTATCGTCATTCTATCATCTTTGTATACCTGCCAAACGCATTCGGCAGAGCATAAGTCGTTTTCAGTTCTTCTTTTCCGGCCGCAATGTAGGATTTTGGGATGCCATGCTTTAACCGCACCCGGTATCCGGTCATATGCCATTCCACGTGGGAGAAAATATGCTTAGCCGGGCCCACCGGCTCCAGCTCCACGATTTCCCCCGGATCCAGCCCAAAGGCCTCCGGGATTTCCTCCGGGGTCAGATGGCCTTCCCGGTTCGGCAGTTCATAGAGAGAGGCCAGCAGTCCGCTGTCGTCCCGCTTGTTTAACCCAACCTGATTCCCACACTCCAGAATGCAGACCGTCTTATCTTCCAGGCGGCGCTTTTTCGGCGGAGTCTTGACCGGGATCTCTCCAATAAGATTATGCCGCTTCGCAAGGCAGATAGACTCTAGCGGGCACTCCGCGCAATGGGGCTGTCCGTTTGGCACACATACAATCGCGCCAATCTCAATGAGTCCCTGGTTGAAATGACTGGCCCGATCCCTTGGCATGGTCTCCCGCAGATGGGTTTCCATCCACTTTTTGGTGGAAGCCTTTAAGATATCTTCCCGGCTGGCCGTCACTCTGGAGATCACCCGGAGTACATTGCCATCTACCGCAGGCACCGGATGCCCAAAGGCAATGGAAGATACAGCCCCGGCCGTGTAGCTGCCGATTCCCGGAAGCTTTAACAGATCCTCGTACTGCTCTGGCATTTTTCCACCATACTCTTCCATGATCACTCCGGCTGCCTTTTTTAGATTGCGTGCCCGGTTATAGTAACCGAGGCCCTCCCAGAGTTTCATCAGCCGGTCATCCTCCACGGAAGCCAGCGAAGCCACATCCGGCAGCGCCTCAAGAAAGCGTTCAAAATAAGGTTTGACCGCCTCTACCCTGGTCTGCTGCAGCATGATTTCCGAGATCCAGACCCGGTAACCCTCCGGATTCTCCCTCCAGGGAAGGATCCGGGCATGCTCCTCATACCAGGCAAGCAACGGACCATTCATGGCCCGCAGCCTGGCATCCAAATCCAGTGTCTCATCTTCACGCTCAGAAACCTTTAAGCGGTCATACAACTGTTTTGCGTCATACATATCCATAAATTCCTCTTACTGACACTTCCCCGGAATTGACTTCCCGCAGGCTGCCATCCGCAAGTTCCACGATCAGCTCGCCTGCGTTGTTGATTCCATGGGAGATCCCGGTGTAATCGCCGCCCGGCGCCAGCACCTTTACCTCCCGTTCCACATTGACCAGCTCCTGGTTATAGGTTTCTTTGAGCCGGCTCATATCCAGTGTTTCACGGTAAATGCCATAATATTCCTCAAAAGCACACATTACACCGTTGATGATGGATGCGCGGTGGACCGGATGTCCCAGCTCCAGTGCCAGCGATGTAGCCGTAGCGCGGATCTCCTCCGGGAAATCCGAGGTGTTGGCATTGATGCCGATTCCCACCACCACATAGCGGATGGAGTCTTCTTCCGTACTCATCTCAGTTAAGATCCCGCAGATTTTTTTGCCGTTCACCACAATGTCGTTAGGCCATTTGATCAGGCATTCCAGGCCCGTTACATTGCTCACGGATTTGCGCACTGCCATGGCCGCAAGCAGGGTCAGCATGGAAGCATGCTCCGGTGCGAACTCCGGGCGCAGCAGAAAGCTGTGCCAGATTCCGCTTCCCTTTGGGGAGTCCCAGCGGCGCCCTCTTCTGCCCTTTCCGGCTGTCTGGATCTCTGCCACCACCAGAGTGCCCTCCGGCGCTCCCTGCTCTGCCATGCGGCGTACTTCGTTGTTGGTGGAATCAATTTCTTCCAGGAACTTTACATTCTGTCCCAGCCAGTGGGAAGTTAATACAGCACGGATTTCTGCTTCGTTTAAGATATCCGCGCTGTCATGTAAACGGTAGCCCCGGTTGCGCACTGCTTCAATCCCGTAGCCTTCCGCCTCCAGCTGGCGGATTACCTTCCACACAGCCGTGCGGGATACTCCGAGGCGTTCACAGAGTTCCTGTCCGGAAACATAACCGTCTGTCTCTTTTAAGCATTTTAAAATTTCGTTTTTCAATCGTTACCTCCAGATGCTGATGGCACTCAACGCGCCCAGTATCGTCAGGATCACTGCCAGCAGGCACTGGGCCGCTCCCCCCGCCTGCTTTTTTCTGTCGTGCCCGCTCATTCTTATCCGGAATCCGCCCATCACGCCGTTTAACACAGCTGCCAGCCAGAAAATCACGGGGAACAGAATACTGTTCCCCTCCGGATCCAGAAACGCCAGGATGGCGCAGATAACAACAAGAATGCCGATCACGATATGCAGCAGGTCCAGAATCAGCGCAGCATTGCGCGGATTGCGTTTTTTCTCCTGCATTGCCATAGACTATACTCCAAGTGTTGCCATCATAACAGCCTTGATGGTGTGCATGCGGTTCTCTGCCTCGTCAAATACCTTGGACTGCTCAGACTCAAATACCTCGTCGGTTACTTCCATATCGGTAATGCCGAAGCGTTTGCCCATCTCAGCGCCGATCTTGGTCTTTAAGTCATGGAAGGACGGCAGGCAGTGCAGGAAGATAGCCTTCTCACCAGCATTCTTCATGACTGCGGAGGTTACCTTGTACGGAGTCAGGTCGCGGATACGCTCCTCCCATACCTCGTCCGGCTCACCCATGGATACCCATACGTCGGTGCAGATAACGTCAGCGCCCTTGGTGCCCTCTTCCACGTTCTCGGTCAGGGTAATGGTGCCGCCGGATGCCTTTGCGTACTCCTCACACTGTGCTACCAGCTCCGGATTCGGGAAATATTTCTTCGGTGCGCATGCCACAAAGTGGAGACCCAGTTTGGAGCAGACGATCATCAGGGAGTTGCCCATGTTATAGCGGGCATCGCCCATGTATACAAACTTAACACCTTTTAAGCGGCCCAGCTGCTCGCGGACAGTCAGCATGTCTGCCAGCATCTGGGTCGGATGATACTCGTTGGTCAGACCGTTCCATACCGGAACACCTGCGTATTTCGCAAGCTCTTCCACGATTTCCTGACCAAAGCCACGGTACTCGATGCCGTCGTAGATACGGCCCAGCACCCTTGCAGTATCCGCAATGCTCTCCTTCTTTCCGATCTGGGAGCCTGACGGATCCAGGTAAGTGGTTCCCATGCCCATGTCATGTGCTGCAACCTCAAAGGAGCATCTGGTTCTGGTACTGGTCTTCTCGAAGATCAGGGCCACATTTTTTCCTCTGTAGTCATCTACCGGAATACCTTCTTTTTTCTTGCGCTTTACTTCTGCGGAAAGGTCCAGAAGATACAGGATTTCCTCCGGGGTGTAATCCTTCAGTGTCAGAAAATGTCTTCCCTTTAAGTTCATAATTGTCTCTCCTCTGTATGAATATTTTAATTGCAAACTTGTTTTATAAAGCTCCGGCATGCTGAATTGCGGCGCATTTTCGCTTTATCAATGATTACTCAGCAGTTTTTCCATCCTGGGATTTTGCGATCTCAGCCACGGAAGTGACCAAACCTGCCATGCCCTGAATGTCGGACGGGATGATGATCTTGGTGGCCTTGCCGTCTGCTGCTGCCGCGAATGCCTCCAGGCTCTTAAGCTGGAGTACGGCTGCGTCTGCTCCTGCTTCCTTTAAGAAGCGGATACCATCTGCCTTTGCCTGCTGTACCTTTAAGATTGCCTCAGCCTCACCTTCTGCCTCACGGATCCGGCGCTCCTTCTCTGCCTCTGCGTGAAGGATGGCTGCCTGTTTGTCAGCCTCTGCGTCCAGGATCGCAGATTCCTTCTTACCTTCCGCAACCAGGATCGTGGATTTCTTCTCACCTTCCGCACGGAGAATGGCTTCACGACGCTCACGCTCTGCCTTCATCTGCTTCTCCATGGCATCCTGAATGGCTGCCGGTGGGATGATGTTCTTTAACTCTACACGGTTTACCTTAATGCCCCACGGATCAGTTGCCACATCCAGGGACGCGCGCATCTTGGTGTTGATGGTCTCGCGGGAGGTTAAGGTCTGGTCTAACTCCAGGTCACCGATGATGTTTCTCAAGGTGGTGGCAGTCAGGTTCTCAATGGCCATGATCGGGTTTACCACGCCGTATGCGTAAAGCTTCGGATCTGTGATCTGGAAAAATACTACGGTATCAATCCGCATGGTTACGTTATCCTTGGTGATAACCGGCTGCGGATCAAAGTCCACAACCTGCTCTTTTAAGCTGACTTTCTTTGCCACGCGGTCCACAAACGGGACCAGGAAATGTACGCCTACGGACCAAGTATCCAGATACGCGCCAAGGCGTTCTACAACCAGCGCCTGAGCCTGCGGCACAATGCGGATACAGGATGCCAGCAGTGCTAAGATTACGATCAGTAACGGAAAAATAAACAGAAAACCCATTATGCTTCCTCCTTTTCATCACTCACAATCAGTTTCACACCCTGGATCTCGCGGATCCAGACTCTGGTTCCCTCTGGATAAACCGCATCCTCTTTTTCTGAGCGTGCGGTCCACTCCTGTCCCTGAACAGAAACCGTTCCGGTCTCTTTCGCATTGTTGACTTCGGCGGTTACCCGGGCATCTTTGCCGATCAGGCTGTCTACATTCGTCTTAACTGTAGAAGTATTAATGTATCTGACCGTCAGCGGACGGGTCAGGAACAGTAAAATGAAGGAAATCACCACAAATACCAGCAGCTGAACCGGAACCGGCGCGCCAAAGATAGCTGCCACAAAGGCAAGCACCGCGCCTCCCGCGAACCAGATGGTGGTCAGGGCTGTGGTCATGATTTCAATGCCCACCAGCACCACAAAGGCGATGAGCCAGTAAATTGCTGCCATAACAACTCCCCCTTACTTTTGATTTCTGCGTTGTCTTGCCGCCTCAAACATGAGGACGGAGGACGCCACAGCGGCATTTAAGGATTCCACGCGGCCCTCCATGGGAATGCGGACGTAAGTATCTGCCATAGCCGCGGTCTCCTCGGTCAGGCCGTTTGCCTCATTGCCGATGAGAAATGCCGTATCCCCGGTGTAGTCCTCCAGGTCGTAGGCATTCTTTCCTTTTAAGTGAGCCGCAAACAGACGGATCTTGCGCTGTTTCAGCTCTTTTAACGTTTCATGAAAGTTCTCCACATAGACAAATGGCATGCGGAGCACGGAACCCATGGTGGAACGGATAACCTTGGGATTGTAGATGTCCGCGGTGTTCGCGTCCATAACCACACCGGTTACGCCGGCTCCCTCTCCCGCGCGCAGGATGGTTCCCAGATTGCCCGGATCCTGAATGGTTTCAAGAACCATGAGAAGTGCCGGTTTCCCGGTTTTCTGACTGGCTCCTGCTACCTCATCCAGCGTGTAATGGTACTGTTTTACCAGTGCCAGGATTCCCTGCGGGGACTGGGTATCGGAAAGGCTCTTAAATACCTCATCCGTTACCAGCTCAATATGCTTCACGCTTTCCCGGAGCGCCTTGCACTCTTTGGTTTTGCTAAAAGCTTCTGATATATAAAGGGTGTGAATGCGGTCCTTCGGGATTTCCGCACACATGCGGAGTCCCTCTGCCACGAACAGGTCCTCTTCCCGCCTGGTCTTTGCTTTTTTCACCAGGGCATTCACAAACTTTACCTGTTTATTGGTTGTACTGCTGATCACGTTTTATTTTCTCCTTTTCCGGCGTTATGCTCTTTCATGGCATTTTGCCGGATTCTGTCATGACTGATTTTGATTTCTGCCAGTCTCTGTCATACTACTGAATGCGCTCCAGATTCTCCATCCAGATTCTTCTTGCGGCGTCACTCGGCATGCGCAGGTCTCCTCTTGGAGATACGGACACGGAACCAACCTTCGGGCCGTCCGGCAGGCAGGAACGCTTGAACTGCTGGGCAAAGAACCGGCGGTAGAACACGTTCAGCCATTTGAAGATGGTCTCTCTTTCATATTCTCCCTCAAAGGCCTGCAGTGCCATCCGGTAAATTCTGGATGGCTTAAAGCCAAAGCGAAGCACGTAATAAAGGAAGAAATCGTGAAGCTCGTAAGGTCCCACCAGATCCTCGGTTTTCTGGGAAATGACTCCGTTCTCCGGCGGAAGCAGCTCCGGGCTTACCGGGGTATCCAGCACATCCAGAAGGACTGCCTTTAATTCTTCCTCGCCGCAGGCGTCTGCGTAATAGCGCACCAGATGGCGCACCAGTGTCTTCGGCACGGAAACATTCACGCCATACATGGACATATGGTCACCGTTGTAGGTGGCCCAGCCAAGGGCCAGCTCGGACATATCACCGGTTCCGATGACCATGCCGCCCACCTGGTTTGCAATATCCATTAAAATCTGGGTGCGCTCTCTGGCCTGTCCATTCTCGTAAGTCACATCGTGTACGGAAATATCGTGGCCGATGTCCTCAAAATGACGGGTTACCGATACCTTGATGTCAATCTCTTTTAAAGAAGCCCCCAGCTTTCTGGTCATCTGGCAGGCATTCTGATAGGTGCGGTCGGTGGTGCCAAAACACGGCATGGTGATGGCATGAATCTGGTTACGCGGAATGTTTAACATATCAAAGGCTCTCGCCGCAACCAGAAGGGCCAGCGTGGAGTCCAGACCGCCGGAAATACCAAGTACCACATGGCTACAGCCCGTATGCTCCAGACGCTTCTTTAAACCCATAGCCTGAATGGTGAAAATTTCCTCACAGCGGCGGCTTCGCTCCTGCTCGTTATGCGGAACGAAGGGACGGTTGTCGATATAGCGGAGAAGCTTTCCAGTCTCCTGCTGCTCCTTTTTCGAGGAAGCCAGGGAGAAACGAATGGTCTGATAACCGCTCCGGTCTGCTGCCGGGTATGTGGTGGTACGGCGGCGCTCCGCGTTTAAGCGTTCCAGATCCAGATCGGCCATAACCGTCTCCGGGACGAACCGGCCGGATTCCGCCAGGCGGGTTCCATTCTCCGCAATGATATTGTGACCGCCAAATACCAGGTCCTGAGTGGATTCGCCCTCTCCGGCGTTGGCATATACATAACCGCAGATGAGTCTCGCGGACTGGCCGCAGATCAGCTCCCGGCGGTAGGAATCTTTTCCGACCACCTCATCACTGGCAGAGCAGTTCACAATGACGGTGGCTCCGGCCAGCGCATGGCGGATGCTGGGCGGACACGGCACCCATACATCCTCACAGATCTCCGCAGCCACTGTAAGCTTTGGATTCTCCCTGCAGGAAAACAGCAGGTTGGTTCCCATAGGCACCTGAGTATCCTGCCAGTCTGTCATAACCGGTGTTTCCATGCCCGGCGTGAAATGACGCAGCTCATAGAACTCAGAGTAGTTCGGCATATTGGTTTTTGTTACCAGGCCAAGCAGTTCTCCATCGCAGATGGCTGCTGCCACGTTGTAAAGCTTGCCCTCATGTTCCCAGGGAAGGCCGGCAAAAACCAGCATTTTCTTTTCTTTTGTGAACTCCACAAGGTTTTTCAGTTCTTCTCTGACCTGCTCCAGCAAAACCTCCTGCTGAAACAGGTCATTGCAGGTATATCCGGAAAGGCACAGCTCCGGGAACACCAGAAGCTCCACGCCCTTCCTTTCGTATTCTTCTATAATACTGCATACCACCTCACGGTTATGAACCGGATCTGCGACTTTAATCTTTGGTGTGGCTGCCGCTGCGCGGATAAAGCCATCTCTCATATCAGTTTCCTCCTGACGGAATGTATAGGTTGCAGTTCATGCCAAATCAGTGCATACTATTGCAGACAGTATAACATATCCTGCACCAAAAATAAAGCATGAGAAACCCCCGTTTCCATTTACATTCATGACTTTTTCCTGTACAATGTCCTGTGAGGAGGGATAACCATGAGAGTATCAACCAAAGGACGTTATGCACTGCGTATGATGATCGAATTTGGCCTGAATCCAGACCAGTGTACCAAGATCAGCCAGGTGGCCGCACGCCAGGGCATTTCCGATAAATATCTGGAACAGATCGTTTCACTTCTTCACAAAGCCGGCTACGTGCGGAGTATCCGCGGAGCTCAGGGCGGCTACATGCTTACCAGAAAGCCGGAAGAATATACCGTTGGCATGATCCTTCGCGCCGCCGAGGGAAGCCTCGCCCCGGTCTCCTGCCTGGACGAAGACATCAACCACTGTGAACATGCCGGCCGCTGCACCACCCTGACCGTCTGGCAGAAATTAAAAGATGCCATCGATGACGTGGTAGATCACACCACACTGGCCGATCTAATTGAGGAACAGCGGAACATGCCAGACGCAAACCTGATGTAAATTGCATATTTATGCATGTTTTAAGACAGGATATGCGCGGGAACTATGTTCCCGCGCATATCCTGTCTTACTATTATGTTAATATCCCATCCTGTCTTTTACGATCTGCGGAATTTCTCCTTTTCTGAAAAAGCTGTTGTAGGTATTCTCCACGCTGTCTTCCTCTTCTGCTTTTTCTGTTTTATCTGCCACCGTCACTTCTACGGTCAGATCCTCTTCCTCATACATCGGATCATAGTAGAGCATCCGCTCGTTGCGGGTCATGTCCCCCAGCGCCTTGATCTCTTCCGGATCCGTAAACGTGATTTCCTGGTAGGAATCGGTCTTCGGCGCATAGCCGCGCACGGTCACGGAAATAATCTTATCGGAAAGCTCTTCCTTCTTCACGGAAACTCCATACTGTTCCAGGAGCGCAATCGTCTTTGTGAAGGACGGATACACCGGGTAAAAATCCTGATCCCGAATATCTTCTCCGTAATAATAATTCCATCCATCTTTGTCTGTATTCTTCCGCTTCTCCCGGTTGTTCCACCATGCAATGGCCTTCTCATCTGTCTCCGTGGTGAAACGGATCAGTCCCATGGGCATTTCCTCTTTCATCTGATCCAGAGTCATACCGGTAAATTCCTGCTGGTATGTTTTAAGCAGCTCACTGCGCTCCTCTGCCGTGAGATCCTTCAGGCTCCTGTCTCCAATGGAACGGCTCTGACGGTAACGGACATTGACCATTTCGCCTGCGTCCGCCGTAAGGATCGGATAGGAAGCCTTCTGAAACGCTTCATTTTTCCAGAGTCCCTTGATCAGCTCATAATTCTTTGTCATATTGATGGTGTAATTCCGGACTATCCTGCGCCCGCTCTTTAATGTATAGGAAATCGTTGCCATGGTATAGCGCGTATTATCGCTTTCTCCATCCGGATCCTCCGTTACATCCGCTGCCTCATACGCAATTGCGGCTTCCCGGGCGCCAGACTGAGTCCATTCCGCCCTGCGCTTGCGGTTTTCTTCAATACCGGATGCCGCAAGATTCAGGATGGTATTCACATCCGTACACTGCATATGCTCCGCAATGTACGCCTCTGAACTGGAAGACTCATAAACATATGGTAAATTCCGTCCATTTATCTCCTGATTTTCCAGCACGCTGCCATAGGAAACCCAGTTATTTAAACCGCTGATATCTGCTGTCGCGTACTCTACCTTCCCGGCAGACGGCAGGTAAGTGTCGTACCCAAATACATCAAACCGAAAAGAGAACAGAATCGCCAGGGCCGCAATGGTGCTGAAGGCGAGCTGCCCCTTATGGGAGAACAGTTTCCGGAAGTCAAAATGATAGATACTCTCAATCACACAGTGTGAGATCACGCTTCCACAGACAACACCAAATGCCATCCAGCCATTGGACTGCTGCAGGGACCAGAAGAAATCTCCTATTCCAAGACCTGCCACAACGGTGATCAGTATCCGGATAATGGGCTGGCTCACCGCAAAGGCCATGGCCTTTCCCGCTGCCTCCGATGGACGCTTTTTGTAAAGAAAGACTGCTGCCGCCGCCAGGACAACCGAGGCGATCACTGCTGTCACAGCTGCCATAACAACCGGTTTCTGATCCCCATAAAGAGATACTGTGTGGATATACTCCATCACCGGGGAAATCCGGGTACAGTTTTCTAACAGTGAAGTCTGATCCGGGTAATAATAGGACAGAAAAAAACTGCCAAAAAAGGAATTGATCAGGCTGGCTGCCACCGGCATATAAAACATCAGCACCATGCTACCAAAAAATCCAACTACAAGATGACCGGTCATCATGGACGCGATCACCACAGTCGTGTAACAGAGGATGTAGTAGATCATGTGCAGTACATAGGCGCTCACTGCCGTCTGGCACAGAACATCCGGGTTCACGCCGTTGGCTGCACACACGATCACGGACACAGCCAGGGCCAGGGCGTAGGGAATCGCCGGCATCAGAATGCCATCCACATAGTGGACCAGAAATAAGGTCTCACGGCGCACCGGAAGGCTATGGTAAAAATCTACGCGGTTTCTGGAAGTCAAATAATAGAAGCTGCTGAGTCCGCAGACCAGGGAAACCGCCACAACGAAAAAGACTGCTACACCATTTTCAAAGGAGATCCAGTTTACAGCCTCTTTGGAAAACCACTCCAATGCTTCCGCAGCCGTATTCCAGTCCCGGTACGCCTTTCCTGCCAGAAATGCCAGAAGAACCGGATAGGCAAAGAAACTGGATAACGCAATGAGGGCCGGCGCCCAGAGGCGGTTTTTCCAATCCTCCCGCATCAGCTTAAAATATAAGTTTTTTGACGTCATAACCGACTACCTCCGTTTCACTGATAAAGATTTCTTCTAAGGACAGCGGAATGGTCTCATAGAACACCGGATCCGCCTGCTGCATCACAAATTCAACCTGGTTTAAATTGCCACGCACCGTCAGAGTCAGAAGCTTTCCGCGCCGCTCGGTCTTTAAAATGGTAAGCCCGGTAATATCTTCCGGCTGCATGCCATCTTTTAAGACACACTGGACCTTGTGGAGGTTCATCTTCATTTCGTCCAGATCACGGCTTAAGAGAATGCCGCCCTTATGCAGAAGGCCTACATGGTCGCAGATATCTTCCAGCTCCCGCAGGTTGTGGGAAGCAATGATGGGCGTGAACTTCCGCTCTTCCATGTCGTTTGCGAAAATGCTCTTTACGGCCTGCCTCATAACCGGATCCAGGCCGTCAAAAGTCTCGTCACAAAACAGGTACTCCGTTCCGGCGCAGATGCCGCACAGGATGGAAACCTGCTTTTTCATACCCTTGGAAAAGGTATTGATCTTCCGGTTCTTCTGAAGTCCGAAGCTCTTTAACAGAGAATCAAACCGGTTTACGTCAAACTCCGGATAAACGATGCGGTAATAGTTCATCATATCCTGTGGTGTGGCATTGCCGAAGAAATACTGGTCATCGGAAATATAAAAGAATTTCCGCTTTGCCGCCTCGTTTTCGTATACATCCATGCCGTCTATGGTGATGCTTCCCTCGTCCGGCTTCAGCACGCCTGCCGCCATGCGCAGGAATGTACTTTTTCCGGCTCCGTTGGTTCCGATAAGCCCAAACACGTTTCCTTCCCGGATCTGGGCATTGATGTGGTCTACCGCGAGGATATCATCGAATTTTTTTGTGAGATTAGTTGCCTCTATCATACTGTTTCCTCTCCTCCAAACTGTTCCTCCGCCATGCGGACAAACTCTTTTTTATCCATGCCAAGACTCCTTGCCTCTGCCGCAAGACCGGCCACCTTGCCTTCCAGTTCCCGGCGTTTCTGCTCCCGAAGTCTGCTGATGCTGCCCACAAAGCTTCCCCTGCCCTTCACGGAATAGATAAATCCATTTCGTTCCAGCTCCGCATAGGCACGCTGTATGGTGTTGGGGTTGATGGACAGCTCCGTGGCCAGAGACCGGACAGAAGGCATCTGCGCATCCTCCTCCAGAACACCAAGGATCATCAGTTCCTTTAACCGGTCTGCCACCTGTTCATAGATTGGGCGGCTGTCTTTATAGTCCAGATGAATCATTTCCCTGCTGTCTCTCCTTTCTGTCTAAGTGTATTAATTATCTTAATACACTTATATCATGTTCTTTTTGGAAATGCAACCATATCTCACAAAATTTTCCATGTTTAAGATTTTCGTCAGAATTTCTCTCCTCCACCCGCTGCGCAGGAGCTGCAGCAATCAGGACCTTCAGAATCCCGTGCGCACCAGATCCCGGTAAAGGGCCTGATCACAGCTTAAATCCACATAGCCTTCCCGGTCGGAAAACAGGCCCGGTTCAAACTTGCGTCCAAAATCCAGATCATATACATAATAAGAAATTTCACTGCCCCGGTCCCGCATTAAAAGCTCCAGCAAGTGAATGATGAGATCCTGCGCGAGCGCAGAAATTTCCTCTCCGCTCTTTAAGGTCTCCAGAATGGTGACGAATTCACTTTCATCTACCGGAGGCTCAAAGGCATCTGCCCGACGGTAAACCGTTTCTGCCGCTTCCAGTCCGCAGTAAATGGTCATGGTATCACCGCAGATCACATAGCAGTAGCTTTCCGGCTCCAGCCAGAATGTGGCTGCTCCGGACAGAACCTCCCGCACCAGTTCCTCTTCTTTCTCCCCTTCACATCCCTCATACAGTCTGGCAAACCGCCGCGCAAAACAGAGAAACTCCTCGGCAGACCGCAAGCCTCCATAACGGAACGTATTTACAATGTGCATGCCGCAGCCGCTCCGCACCGGACGCATATCGCAAATAAACCTCCGTGTAACAAGCTTCTTTCCGCTTTCATCCACATAAACCATCCGTCCTTTATCCATAAAAAAATCCTCCTGTCATTTCCATTTTGGTTATGACAAGAGGATAAAACAAACGTTCGGATTCGTCATTGGACAAATAGTCCAATGCGCAGCTGCTCCAGATAGGAAAAGAGATACCGCTTCTCTCCAAAAACTTCCCGGTAAACCGGATTTTCCTGCGGTCCGGCCAGAAGTTCCTCCATATGCACACCAAGAAGGCGGCTCAGCGCGTACAGATGATCCACAGACGGAAGCGTTTTTCCCTGAAACCACCGGTAAACCGGCTGCGGGCAGGAAAGGAGCAGATAATCCTGAATGTCCCGCACACTGTAACCAGACTTGCGTATCCGATAGCGCAGAAGATTCCCGCTCTGCTTCAGATCCAGATTCGGGTAACCTTCCCGTCTCTCCATATCAGTTCACCTTCCTTACCTTTTATACCCTTTGGGGACATTTTTCTGCCAGGATCCGAAGCAGCTCCGCTGCCTCCACCGGCTTTGCGATATAACCGTCCATTCCAGCCTGCTCGCACTGGCGGATGCTGTCTGCGGAAGACTGGGCTGTCATGGCCAGAATCGTCACGGTTCCGGCATCCGGACGATCCAGCGCACGGATCCTTCTTGCTGCCTCCAGTCCGTCCATGACTGGCATCATGACATCCATCAGAACCACATCAAAGCTTCCTGTTTTGGATTCCGCAAATTTCTGAACCGCCTCAGCTCCATTCCATGCTTTTTCCGTTTTCGCCCCTGCTTCGGTCAGATAAAATTCCGCAATCTCCATATTGATTTCATTATCCTCAACCAGCAGGATCTTCATGTCAGACACATCGGCCGCTGCCGTCCCATCACCATCCTGGCCCGCATGAACTGTCTCATCCAGAAGGAACGGAAGCTGGAATGTAAAGGTCGTTCCCTCCCCCTCCACACTTTCCACCTGTATGCAGCCATTCATCTGTTCAACCAGTCCTTTCACGATGGACATGCCAAGACCGGTTCCCTTATACTGGGTTCTGGCGTCCGACTTTTCCTGGGTAAAGGGTTTGAACAGTCCATTTTTTACAAACTCTTCCCGCATGCCGATGCCGGTATCCGTGATCCTAAACTCATAAAAAGCCTGTTTTCCATCACAGGAAAGTTCCTTCGCATAAGTATCAATCCGACCTCCCGGTTTATTATATTTGATGGCATTGCTCAAAAGGTTTACCATAATCTGCCGCAGGTGCAGCGGATTTCCAACCAAAGCTGTATGCTGGATGGCTTCCCTGTGCCGGTAATGCAGGATTCCGGTTTCCACAAGCTGGGCATCCACCAGGGCGGCCGTTTCCGTCATCAGATTTTCCAAATCAAAAGCCTCTCTGGCTTCCGCCTCCTGTTTCGTTTCAATGCGGCCCATATCCAGCACATCATTGACCAGCGCCAGCAGATGGCTGGTGGAAAGGCTGATCTTGCCCAGACATTCCTCCACCCGTTCCCGGTCATCCATATTGCGGCGAATGATCTCCAGCATACCCATCACACCATTGATGGGGGTCTTGATGTCATGGCTCATACGGTTTAAAAACTCTGTCTTGGCCTTGCTTGCCAGGTCTGCCTCCTCATAGGCCACCTGCAGGCGCTCCTTTTCCTTCTGCTCCTTCTCATGGAAAACCGACGTATTCTTAAAGAGAATGATGCCGTGCACCACGTTCATCTCACGCCCGGTCTTTTCGTCATACAGCGTATCCTGGGACATCAGTACCGTCTTCTGCAGCCATTCCGGCTCTCCCTTTGCTCCGGTCTCCTGATACTCCACCGTAACCTGTTTGGCGCCATTGCGGAAACGCTCCAGAAGTTTCTCCGAAGAGTCCACAATACGGTAATTCTCCATGGTATCCTCTGTGACAAAACCACTTCTGAATGTACAGTATTCGTTGTAGGCGCAGGGCGTCTGCTGCATAATCTCAAATTCATCACCGCCGGACGGATAAAAGATTTTTTCCAGCCGGTCATGGGTTAAGTCCACCGTGTAGACCGCCTCGGCTGTATCCATCAGCGCGTCCACATAATTGCCATTTTCCAGGATGGACTGCTTCATCTGCTCATAATAACGGGTCAGCTGGGCTTTTTCATTGGCTGCCACCTGATTTTTGTCATAGAACGGTTCAAAACCAAAAATAAAATGATGCAGCCGTCCGTCCTGCGTATCGTTTAAAAACAGCAGGGTCATGCGGCCCCGGCGCACCTTTTCGCCATCTGTGTACTGATACGGAAATTCCAGCTTTTCCTGCTTACTGGTCAGCGTCTGGTTCAGGGCCTCCGGCTGCAGCTTCTGGCGCAATGGTCCGCGCTCCGCGCCCTGGGCCAGTTCCTGCACGATCTGCTCTACCGCGCCGGTGTAGCTGCCGTCTTCCGCCAGGAAAAACTCAGAATCCGCCCGGAGGACCCGGTACTGGTCAAGCAATGCGTCACAGTACAGACAGTCCGAAAACAGATACCCCTGCCGTTTGATCTGCTCCAGCAGCCGGATATTTTCGTTCTGCTTCTCCGCCGCCTCCAGCATCTTGGCACGGTTCTTATCAATATACATATTCTTGTCGGCCTGACGGAACAGATCCCGCATGGTACAGGATTCAAAATCCGAAGAAATCGCATAACCAGCCGCATAGCTGATGGGCATCTCCGGGTGATGGGCAGAGTACTCCGCGGTCTGGCTCCGCACCCGTGAAAGGCACTCCTCTACCGCCTCCTGGTCCAACCCGCGGATCACGGCAAGGAACTCATCACCTCCGTCACGTCCCACAAAATATTCTGCTGGCATGGCCCCGCGCAGCTGAACCGCAAAGGAGCGGATGTACTCGTCTCCCTTTTCATGACCGAGATTGTTGTTGATGATGCGCAGATTATTTAAGTCAAACACGCATACCGTCACCGTCTCTCCCGCTTCCAGGAATGTGTCATTGTCCAGTGTTTCTTCGCACTTGTTCTTATTCGGCAGCCCCGTGGCCTCATCCAAATAAACCTTCTTCTGCAGGATACGGTTCTGAGCCGCATAGCGCAGCGCCTTAAAGGTCTCCATGGCAATCAGGATCAGAAGGCCCGCAATATCCGCGAACACCACATGCTCCAGCTGGTTTAGCGCACTTGCCTTTCGCTGGGAATAAGCCTCCGCCAGGCCGGTGGCCTCATCACAGATCTGGAAAAACTGCTCGCTCTTTTCGATGATCTGCGTATTTTCGTAGCCATCCATCCGTACAAGCTGTACTTCCATCTTCAGGGTTTCAAAATAATCCGCCAGTTCCTGCATCTTATCCTGAAACGCCTTATCGTCCAGACGGACCAGGTTCAGGTCATCACTGCCATAGCGGAGTCCGCTGATGATCGACTCCAGCTCCCCGATCATCTCGTCCTGCGGACTACCGGAATTCTCCAGCTTGACCATACGCTGGGTCATGCCGCGCACCAGTCCGGCATAGTTTACCACTCTTGCGGTTCCCTGGATCTTTCCCACCAGAGACATAATACAGAAAAATAATACAATCAGCACTGTAGTCAGAACCGTCATGCATACACGGCTTACATAGGTCAGTTTTTTTCCAGTGTTCTTTTTCATATTCTTTATCTGCTTCCCCCCGTCTTCTTCTGCGAAATAGCCAGGCCCGCCAAAATCAGCAGAGCTCCAAATACTGAAACCATAGTCACTTTTTCATGCAAAATCAGAACCGACAGCACCACCGTCACAATCGGTGAAACATAAATATACACGCTGGTCCGCACCACGCCGATCCACTTGGTTGCCAGATTCCAGCACAGAAATCCACCGGCACTGGCGCCAAATCCCAGGAATAAAAAGTTGGAAATGACTTCCGGCTTTGCCAGAACTTCCGGGTTCCAGGACGCATGCTCCACGATCAGCACCGGGATCAGAAACAGGATCGCGTAAAAATAGATCCGCCTTGTCACGGCAATGGTCGAATAATCCCACTCCGCAATCTTTTTGATCAGCGCGGAATAAAAGCCCCAGGAAACCATGGCCAGAAATGCCAACACCGCCCTGGTGAACAGCACCTCCACGGGTATAAAATACTGCAGGAGCACCTTCGTCGAAACAAAGGTAGCTCCCCACATAATCTGTGTGCCGCAGGCCAGCATATGGCCGGTGATCTGTTTTCTCTCTTGTGTCATGGTATGTAATCTCCTGTCACTGACCAAATATCTGGTCATTCTTCTGTCATTCGGAAACATGTTTTCCGCATGCCTCCCACTCATGGATCATGCCTGCTCCATCCGTTTCAGCTCCGGCAAAACCGTGCACAGCATCGTGATAAAGCACAAGCTTCCGCCAATCACATTGGAAACCGGCTCTGCCAGGAACACGCCATCGGTTCCCATATGCAGCGCGTACGGCATGAAATAAGTCAGCGGAACCACAATAAACACCTTTCGAAGCAGCGAGAAAAAGATTGCCTGCTTCTTTTTATTCAGCGATTTAAACGTAGTCTGTCCCATATACTGGAAATCCATGAAAATGAATGCCGCAAAATACTGCTTCAGGGCCGGAACCGCATCCTGCATGAGAACCGGATCAGAACTGAACACTCCAATCAGCGCCTCCGGAGCCAGAACGATGACACTCCACATCACCACAGTATAGCCCAGGATCAGAAGTCCCATCACCATGCCCGCTTTCCGTACCCGGGCCGGACGGCGCGCGCCGTAGTTGTAGCTTAAAATCGGAGAAGATCCGTCATTGATTGCGGAAATTGGTGTCTCCACCAGCTGACGCACACTGGATACAATCGTCATAACTGAAATGTAAATATCTCCACCTGTAGCGGAAAGCACGTGGTTACAGCAAATCGTCACCAGACTGTTGGTCAGCTGCATGATGAAACCAGCCGTGCCAAGACTGACAATTTCTTTCGCATACCCGGCATATTTTGCAAGTTCTGCACTGCGCAAAAAACGCACCTTCAGCTCCGCTTTTCCGGTAAGAAAGCGCAGAACAAAGGCTGCTGATAAAAACTGAGAAATAACCGTTGCCATTGCCGCTCCCCGCACACCGAATCCCAGCACAAAGATAAACAGCGGATCCAGAACCAGATTGGCCACCGCTCCGATTGCAACGGAAAGCATACCGGTCAGGGAATAGCCCTGCGCGTTGATAAATGGGTTCATACCCACCGCGATCATGGACGGCAGTGTACCGATCAGATAAAGAATCATGTACGGGCAGGCATAAACCAGTGCCCCCTCCGATGCCCCGAACAATATCAGAATCGGGCGTATCAGCAGCATTCCGATTACCATCAGAGCCACTCCGGTAAGGCAGAGCAGGGAAAAGGAAGTATTCATAATATCATTCGCTTCCTGCGTCTCTTTTTTGCCTCTGTGAATGGAAAATAACGGTGCGCCGCCACCTCCGTACAGATTCGAAAATGCCGTGATGATCACAATCAGCGGAAAGCAAAGCCCCACTGCTCCAAGCGCCGCCGTTCCCACCTCCGGAATCCGGGCAATGTAAATGCGGTCCACGATGTTGTAGAGCAGATTTAAAATCTGGGCCACCAGCATGGGAACCGCCGCCCCTAAGATGTTGCCGGTCACTGTGCCATGTTCAAAATCAAGTTGTTTCATGCTTCTTTTGTCCTTTTCTTAATTTCTGATTCAGAGTATAACACGGTCTGATTTATCTGAAAAGCATCAAAGTGTTTGAATTCTAACGCTTTACGGCAAACTGTCCCGCACACACAGCGTCCCATACCCCACCATCGGATTCGGATACTCCGCAATCCCCGGCAGTTTCCTTGCGCCTCTCCTCAGATACGCTTTCACCTTCTCTCCGTACAAAAACGGATCATTCCCATTCACAATTCCCCACTGCATGAGAAGCGCTGCCGCCCCGCTGGCCACGGGTGTGGCAAAGGAGGTTCCGGTGACGGACTGATAACCGCCGTTTACCGCCGGGGCCGTGATGTTTACGCCGGGCGCGGCAATGTCCGGTTTTACCTGACTGGTCAGGCGGGTGAAGCCGCGGCCAGAGAAATCTGCGTAGGAATTGTAAAAGCTGTTGTAAGCTCCCACGGTGATGACTTTGGCTGCCGTGGAAGGAATCGTCAGGGTAGTATCGGGCGTGGGGCGAAGAAAGCGGGTTGCCGTGTTCAGGATTCCGGCTGAGGGAAGCCAGAAATCATAGCGACCGCTGACCAGGCTGACCGGCCTTAAAAAGAAGGTCCAGATTCCTTCCTCCACATAGCTGCCCTCATCTGGGATAAAATCAAAATACAGTTCCTGGGCTGTGCTGTAGGGGCCCGGCTTTCCGTAATACAACAGAATCTGCGTTTTCCGGTAACGAAACCGGACTGGTCCGAGTTCTTCTGAAAACGGCCCAAACCGTTCCCCGGACGGTGCCTGGAGACTGACCGTAAACTGGTCACTGTAGGCTTTCCAGAGCTGGATGCTGAAGCTGCTTTCATAGGAAGAAACGGTAAACTCCACCTCTTCTGTTCTTCGCATCTGCAGCGTGCCGGAGGTATGACCGCTGGCCGCCCCTTCATTGCCGCTTCCCACCAGGATCGTGGTCCGTCCGTAATTTCCTATGTCATCCAGAAAGGTTTCCAACAGACTGGTTCCATCGTGGGAACCGTAGGTGTTGCCAAAGCTGATGTTGATGACCAGCGGAAGGAAACGCTCTGCAGCAAAGGAAACCGCGTAGTTGACGGCCCGCATGAGTTCTGTGGTTCTAGGAAAACCGTCCGGGCGGGCGGTGCCAAGCTTCACCACCAGAAGGTCGCTCTCGTAAGCGATGCCGCGGTACATGCCAGGTACAGTGCTGCCGCCCGCAACTCCGTTGCTCCGCCCGCCGCTCTCAAAATTCCGTTCCGCTGCGCCCCCTCTGCTGTCTCCCGCCGCAATCCCAGCCACCGCCGTCCCATGTCCGCTGACATCCGCAGATGAAACCACTTGTCGTGCCGCCTCCCTGCTGCCGCTCTCCAGCGCCCGGTTGATCTCCGCTTCCGTATAAATCCGGTTCTGCGTCTGATCCCACAGCTCCAGTATCCGGGTAGTCCCATCTTCCCGCCGAAATGCCTCATGAAAATAGTCAAGCCCGGAATCCAGCACTGCGATCAGCACGCCTCTTCCGCTCAAATAAGGCGGTGCTTCCTGTAAAATATTAACACAGGAGGCTGCCTTTGCCTGATTTATGGCAAAGAACAGCCTCTTTGGTTTTTCGATATATTCAATTTGCGGCAGCGCGCTGATCAGCGGGATCTGGCTTTCTTTTACCGTCAGAATCGCGTACTCGTTGCGCATTTCCTCCACCAGGGCACCAAGCTCCCGCGCCGCATCCAGACTCCCGGAGTATTTTACGATCAGCTCCCAGGTCTGTTCCTCCGGGTTGTAGCCAGTCTCCAGTTCGGAAGACCGGCTCCGTTCTTCTGCCGTAGTATCCAGAGAAAGATTTAAAAGGTTTTCCAGTTTCTGATTTACCGGCATCTTTGTACCTGCATACTTTTCATTTATTTTATGTATCCGGTCTGCGAAAATTTCTCATGATTCCGACTATAATTTCAGATTGGCCTTCCCCCATTATTTCCTGTTTTGTAATATGGAAAACAATACCTCTTCCACTTTTGCCACATCAATCGGTTTTGCGATATGGGCATTCATACCTTTGGAAAGTGCCATTTTTTTGTCTTCTTCAAAAGCATTTGCGGTCATGGCCACGAGGGGAATACCAGCCTTTTCCGGATCGGTCAGGCGCCGGATTGCTTCGGTCGCCTTGTAACCATTGTCAATATCCTGTTTCGGATACGTTTCGATATAGGGTTCTTCCTGAAACCGCTCTACCGGAAATACCAGAGCCGCCCTCTATGTGCTGGCTGCCGCAGTCAGCGCCAATCTGATGCTGGACCTTCTGTTCGTGGCAGGCTTTTCCATGGGAATTGCCGGAGTGGCTGTCGCGCAGCGCGTCTGCCACTTCGCTTCTCGCCCGCTGGCCCAGGGCGCAGATGACGGAAGTTCTCGGAACCAGAATCTGTTTCTGGTCCTCCGTCTCACAGAGAACGCCGTCTGCCCGCACTTGCAGCCGGTACAACAGTTCTTCGCTCTGGGCGTAAAAATAATGTTCCTTTATCGTGACAGCTCATAGAGCTTCCGGTACTTCTCCTCCAGATACTCCACATAATACTTCGGTTCAAAGTCTTCCCCGGTCAGATCTTTTAAAATCTCCCGGCTGTCTTTCATCTTTCCATAGCGGTGTACGTGCTTTCTCAAGTACTCCCGGATCACATCCAGCTTTCCTTCCTCCAGCAGACGGTCAAAATCCATCTCTTTTTTCATCTGGGAGAGCATCTGGGCGCCAAAGGCACTTCCCAGTGCGTAGGACGGGAAGTAGCCGAAGGAGCCCTGGGCCCAGTGGATGTCCTGGAGTACGCCTTCTGTATCATTTTCCGGGCGGATACCCAGGTATTCCTCATATTTGTCCGCCCAGAGCTTCGGAAGCTCCTTCACATCCAAGTCTTCCTCAATCAGCATTTTCTCCAGTTCATAACGAACCAGCACATGAAGGCTGTAGGTCAGTTCATCGGCCTCGGTGCGGATCAGGCCCGGCTGTACTTTATTGATGGCGCGGACAAACATTTCTCTTCCCACACCTTTCAGCTGCCCCGGGAACAGTTCTTTCAGTTTTCCGTATACTGGGATCCAGAATGCCTCGCTGCGGCCGATGATGTTCTCAAAGAACCGAGACTGGGACTCATGCATGCCCATGGAGGTTCCCTGTCCGGCCGGTGTCTGGCTTAACCGGTCATCAATGCCGAATTCGTAAATGGCATGACCGCTCTCATGGATCACAGAAAATGCCGAAGAATCCACGCGGGATTTGTAATGGGTGGTGATGCGCACATCCCTGTTATGCAGGTTTGTGGTAAACGGGTGGGCGCTGACTGCCAGGACTCCCTTGGAAAAGTCAAAACCCACATACTTTGCCAGATACTCAGCCAGTTCCCGCTGCTTCTCCTCGGAATAGTCCCCGTCCAGGAAATCATCCTGAATACAGACGGGGCTTTCCATCACCTGCTTTAACAGCGGAACGATGTGCTCCTTTAACATGCCGAAAAACTCATCCAGCTTCTCCATGGTAAAGCCCGGCTCAAAGGAATCCAGCATCACATCGTAAAGCTTCTGCCCGTCCTTCTGACGGTAGGAGGCAAACTTTTTCTGGTAGTCTATGATTTTCTTTAACACTGGCACAAAGGAAGCAAAATCATTTTCTTTACGTGCCTTTGTCCAGATGCGGGTGGATTTCGAGGTCAGCTCCTGATACGCCCGGTATTCCTCCGGCGGAATGCAGGATACCTCCTCGATGGTGCGCTTTGCGGCTTTCAGGATGGCATAGCGGATGCCTTCTTCCGTGAGTTCGCCATCCGGTGTCTCCAACACTGGCTTTCCGGTCAGTTCCCGCAGACACTTGTCCACAAGTTCCTTTACCCGTTCACTCATCATGATCCGCTGATAGGATGATGACAAAACGCCCTGCATCCGCGCTGTGCGGCTCCCGGCCTCCTCCGGTGCCAGTGTCTCCTCGTCCCACTCAAAGAGGATCAGCGCCGTCTCATAGGCCTGGGCTTCCTCCAGATACTGCATCAGTTCTTCATAATCAGAATTTGATTTTTTATTTTCCGTATTCATCGTTTCTCCTGTCTGCCTGTTTTTCCGTGTCTGGCTGCGTATCTGCTGATTCGCTGCCAGCTTTAGTATTCCCGCTCCTCCGCTGTATCATGCCCAGTCACAGAATCATTCTCGGTCACGGATTCCTCAGTTTCCGCCATCTTTTTTTGCAGCTTTTCCTGTAACGATTACTGTTGCGGATACCGTCTGCTCTGTGGCTTCCCCATCCTGATATTTTTTTCAGACATGTTGTTTTTATTTTTTTCAGTACTTTTATCCACTCAAATTTTTTCATATGCTTCTGATTCGCAGTCGAAACCGGCTGCCATTGCCACATCTCAAGATTTTCTCAGTTGCAAACAGGCTTTCCTGTGAACTGCTCCAAATTTTTTACCCACGATAACGGTTCAGCGCCGCGAATACTTCCTGGATTCTCGGCTTCGCCAGTCCGCATGGCACATAGGAGCCCGTCAGGCCGTCCCAGCCTTTTGTCTCAATCCGTTTTTGCAATTCTGCCGCAATCTGCCGCAGAGTTTTCCGTCCGTCAGCCAGCTGTTCCAGGGCATAGCGGGTCAGATAAGCCAACGCGGATGTCTGCTCGGAATCCGCCAGCTGCTCTACATAGCGCAGATCCACGGTCTCCCGGTCGATGGAGAAGGAATCGCGTCCGAAGGTTTTCACTTTGCTGTGCTCCTGGGCATGATCGCCGCCCCGGCCGCCTCTGTCATGCTCCAGTCTTCCTTTCCCGGCTTTCCGGTCATCCGCACCTTCCGGCTTTCTGGCCCACGTTCCAGACATGACTCCGCCAGAACCACCACGTTCTGCCCTCTCTTCTCTGCGTCCTGCCGCTCTTCCTGCCGCATATGCCTCCGCAAAACCCGGAACTGCAAAGTCCGGTGCCTGCGTTCTCGGTGCCTGATACTCCCTGCAAAGTGCCTTCACCCGCTCCGTGATCTCCACCGGTTTATAGCAATCCATCTGGATGATGTGGTCCGCGATATAGAAGAACGCTCCGGAGCTTCCCGCTACCAGAATCGTGGACACGCCTGCCTTCTCATACAGTTCCCGCGCCCGCTCCAGAAACGGCGTGATGGGCTCTTTCTCCCGGCTGATAACCTGCTGCATGAAATCATCCCGCACCATAAAGTTGGTAGCGGAGGTATCCTCATCAATCAGAAACAGCCTGCTTCCTGCTTCAATGCCTTCCACCACGCCTGCCGCCTGGGAAGTGCTGCCGCTGGCATCCGGCGTGGAAAAGTTTTTCGTGTCCTTGCCATTTGGCAGGTCATTGATAAACAGGGAAATATCGGTATTGCGGATGGAACGCCCCTCCTCTGCCCGCAGCTTCACCGCGGTCTCATCTGCCAGAACAAACTCTCGTCCATCTCCCGCAATATGGTCATACACGCCCATCTGCAAAGCGGAAAGCAGCGTGGATTTTCCATGATAGCCGCCACCCACGATCAGCGCGATGCCAGCTAAAACTGCCATGCCGCGGATCTCTCCGTGATGCGGCAGGACAAAGGATGCTTCCATCGTCTTCGGGGAAACAAAGGGAATGCTGTCCTTCATGGGCTGGTCCGAAACGCCGCTTTTTCTCGGCAGAATGGAGCCGTTTGCCACAAAGGCCACCACATTTCGCTCCCGCATCTGGCGGCGCAGCTCCGTCTGGTCTTCTGCCAGCCATACCGCCGCCTGCAGCGATTTCCGGTCCAGATTTTTGGCAAAAAAGCTCTTCTCCGCCGCCTTCGGCAGAAAATCAAACAGAATCTTCTCCAGTCCGCCTGCGTCAATGGTTCTTCCGAAAGCCGGAAAGCCCACATGAAAACGCACGGTAATGGTATCCCGGCCGATCTCACAGGCGCTGCGCTCCAGAACCTCCTGCCCGCAGCGGCTGATGGAGATCAGGCCGCTCTTGCCGGAACCCTTCGCCTGAAAGCTGAACCGCTCCGTCTGGGCAGAAAACAGTCTCGTCAGGTGGTCCTGCAGCGCAATCCGTTTACAATCCTGATCCCGCAGTTCTTCGGAAAATCCAGACAGCTTCCAGGGAATTTCCAGATGAACGGAGGATGGGGAGGCGAACGGATCCCCCTGCACATGGTCAATCACCAGCACATAGGTTCCAAACTGATACGCCCCGGCCAGAGATTTGTAGGCCGGATAACTTTTATGGTCAATGGCGCGCAGCATTGTGCGCAGTTCATTCGATGATTTCATGACAAAATCTCCTCATACACGTTTGGGGCTGTCGCACCATTGTCTCCAGAACGTTCCACATATCAGGTTATACGCATCTCGAACATGTGTAAGTGAGAGCAAGCGAACAACGATATGGGAACGTGTCGGAGACAATGGTGCGACAGCCCCAGCTATTTCTATTTTATAAAGTTTCCGCGATTTTTCTCGCTACATACACACCGCTGGCAGATGCGTGGGACAGGGAATGAGTCACGCCGCTGCCATCGCCGATGATGTAAAGGCCTTTGTGGCGGCTCTCCAGGTTCTCATCCACATCTACTTCCATGTTGTAGAATTTGACTTCCACGCCGTACAGCAGGGTATCGTCGTTGGCGGTACCAGGCGCGATCTTATCCAGCGCGTAGATCATCTCAATGATGCCGTCCAGGATACGCTTCGGCAGCACCAGGCTTAAATCGCCCGGGGTTGCGGACAGGGTCGGCATGAACATATTTTCCTCAATACGTTTCTGGGTGCTTCGTCTTCCGCGCACCAGGTCACCGAAACGCTGTACAATAACACCGCCGCCCAGCATGTTGGAAAGGCGCGCAATGCTCTCGCCGTAGCCGTTGCTGTCCTTAAACGGCTCGGAGAAATGCTTGGATACCAGCAGCGCGAAGTTGGTACACTCGGTCTGCTTGGCCGGATCCTCATAGCTGTGTCCGTTTACGGTTACAATGCCGTTGGTGTTCTCATTTACCACAATACCGCGCGGGTTCATGCAGAAGGTACGCACGTTATCCTCGAACTTCTCGGTGCGGTATACGATCTTACTCTCGTAAAGCTCGTCGGTCAGATGAGAGAATAATACTGCCGGAAGCTCCACGCGCACACCCAAGTCCACACGGTTGGACTTGGTCGGGATATCCAGTTCCGTACAGATATGCTCCATCCACTTACTTCCGCTTCTTCCTACGGAAACCACGCATTTCTCGCAGTCATAGGAAGTCTCGCCTACCCACACACGGTAGGTTCCGTCCTCCAGGCTCTCGATGTGGGTAACCGGGGACTCAAAATAGAAATCCACCTGCTCCTTTAACTCATCATAAAGCTGTCCTAACACCACCAGATTGATGTCGGTTCCCAGATGACGCACAGATGCATCCAGCAGCTTTAAGCGGTTCTGGATGCAGACCTTCTTTAAGCTGGTTCCTGCGGTGGAATACATTTTGGTACCCTCGCCGCCGTGGGCCATGTTGATCTCATCCACGTATTCCATGAGCTCGGTGGCTGCTTTTTTGCCGATATACTCGTACAGGGTGCCGCCGAAATCGTTGGTAATGTTATATTTACCATCAGAGAATGCGCCAGCTCCGCCAAATCCGCTCATGATGGAGCAGGATTTACACTTGATGCAGGCTTTGATCTTGTCACCGTCAATCGGGCAGTGACGCTTCTTTAAGGTATAACCGGAATCAAACACCGCAATCTTTTTGCCGCTGCACTTCTTAGTCAGCTCATAAGCGGAATAAATGCCGCCCGGGCCTGCGCCCACAATGATCACATCATACTTCATACACTCAATAACCTCCTTTTTCTTTCCTAATCTCCCGGTTTCAATCCCGGGCAGAAAAACAGAGAATCCGTTGGATTCCCTGTTCTTACATTCTGTTTCATTTGCCTTGCAAAATCTTAAAAATACTTCTTGCTGCCCCAGAGGTTCGCTTTTTTCAGATCCCGGTATTCGTTATAAGCCTTCTCCAGAATCTGTTTCTCGTTGGAGAATTTCAGAAGGTGGTAAGCCTCATAAAACTTGTAATACCCGGAATCCACAAAATGCTCTTCCCGTTGTGGTTTACTGTAATAGCTGTCCGCCATCATCAGATACCAGTGTACGTCTTTCTCCACCATATCCTGCGGCGTATTGAAGGAATAAGAGCTTTTTCCAATGTATTTGATAATGGATGCGCTCACGCCGGTCTCCTCTTTGACTTCCCGAAGAGCCGTCTCTTTGTATTCCTCCCCGGCTTCTACAGTTCCCTTTGGAAGGACCCAGCCCTCATACTTGTTCTTGTAATTCTTATAGAGGACCAGGATCTTGCCGCGAAATATAACCACACCTCCACAGCTCGTTGCTTCTATCATTGCAATTCCTCCTGTTGCGCTGTGCCGGAAAGCACAGCTTTGGTGTGTCGCATAGACTGGTTTTAGTATACCTCGAATTCGGGCAAGTTGCAAGTTTCTTATTGTGTTACTTGCAGAGTTCTTTCAAAACCCTTTTACATTTCGTGCTTTGCACGGAAAATCTTCTCCGCTGTGATCGGCAGTTCCCGGATCTGGACACCGGTGGCAGCCGCTACCGCCGCCGCAATGGCCGGGGATGGCGTGTTAATGACAACCTCTCCGATGGATTTGACACCAAACGGGCCGGTGGGCTCGTAGCTGCTCTCAAATTCCACCTGGATATTTCCCACATCCACACGGGTCGGAAGCTTATACTGCATGAAGGAGTTCTCGTAAACCTGTCCTTTTTCGGAACGGGTCACATCCTCGAACATGGCCATGCCGATTCCCTGTCCCAGGCCGCCCTCGGTCTGCACCCGGACGATGGCCGGGTTGATCGGGGTTCCGCAGTCTACCACTGCCACATAATTGACCAGTTCAAAATCACAGGTTTCCTTATCCATCTCAATCTCAGCCATGCCGACCATAAACGGTGGCGGGGATACCGGTGAGGAATGGCTCTCGGTAACCTCAAGGGCCTTTCCGTTGTTCGCCATAGCGCGGTTTCCGATATCTTTTAAGCTGATGGAGGCGGAACCGTCCTTTGCAAATACCTGCTCGCCGTCAAAATCCACCTCTTCCGGCTCTTTTCCCAGATACTCCGCGCCCTTCTCGGTAATCAGGCGTACCATGGAGTTGGATGCCTTCACAGCCGCCATGCCGGTCAGGTAAGCGGTACTGGACGCGTAGGAGCCGGAGTCATACGGGGAAACATCGGTGTCTACACCGTGGGACACAATGTTTTCCAGATCACAGCCCAGCACATCTGCCGCAATCTGGGCCAGCGTGGTGTCGCAGCCGGTACCCATGTCGGATGCGCCGATCATCATGGTGTAGAAACCGTCATCATTTAACTTTAAAGTGATGGATCCCACATCCAGATTGGAAATGGAAGATCCCTGCATACACATAGCTACACCAACAGAACGGACCTTGCCGTTGCCCATATCACGGCATGGATATTTCTCATCCCAGTGCATCATCTCTTTTGCTCTTGCCATGCAGCGGTCCAGGGCACAGCTGTTGGCGGTTTCGCCGTAGTAAGCAGGCATGAAGTCACCCTCATGTACCATGTTCCTTTCACGCAGCACGGTCGGATCCATCTGTAACTCCCGTGCAAGCTCGTTGACCGCGGACTCCAGCGCAAACACGCCCTGGGTTGCGCCATAACCACGGTATGCGCCTGCTGACATGGTATTGGTATAAACAACGTCATAACAGAACCGGTAAGCCTTCGGCGTGGAATAGATCGGGATGGATTTGTGCCCGGACAGGCCGACAGTGGTCGGTCCATGCTCACCAAATGCTCCGGTATTGGATAAGGTATACAGGTCGATGGCCTGGAAAATTCCGTTCTCATCCGCACCCAGGCGCACATGCACTTCCATTTCATGACGCGGAGAAGAAGCAATCTGGGACTCATAACGGGTGTAAATGAGCTTGGCCGGTTTTCCGGTCTTCCAGGTAACCAGTGCCGGATAAATTTCGGTTACCACAGTCTGTTTTGCGCCAAAGCCGCCGCCGATTCTCGGCTTGATCACGCGGACTTTGGACTTCGGAATGTCCAGTGCATGAGCCACAATACGGCGCACATGGAACGGAACCTGGGTAGAAGAAGTGACATTTAAACGTCCATAAGCGTCCATGGTGGTAAAGGTACGGAAGGTCTCCATCATGGCCTGCTGGTTCGCCTTTACATGGTAGGTGCGGTCAATGACATGGGCGCAGTTTGCCAGGATAGCATCCACATCACCATTTCCGTCCTCCGCGGATGCGCAAAGGTTTCGCTTGTTATCTGCTCCTACCGGGCACAGGCTCTTCCAGTTGTCCTCCGGATGTACCAGGATCGGGTTATCCTTCGCGGTGTGGAAATCCAGGACCGGTTCCAGCACCTGATATGTTACTTTGATGAGGCGCAAAGCCTTATCAACGGCCTCTTCTGTCTCACCTGCCACGATAGCTACCGCGTCACCCACAAAGCGGACTCTCTGGTCCAGCAGCAGGCGGTCATAAGGGCTCGGCTCCGGGTAGGTCTGGCCTGCCATGGTGAAACGCTTCTGGGAACAGTCTTTATAGGTCAGGATTGTCTCGATTCCCTCTACCTTTAAGGCTCTGGAAAGATCAATCTCCTCAATCAGCGCATGGGCGTGGGGGCTGCGCAGAAGCTTCACGACGAGACAGTCCTTCGGTGCGATATCATCGGTGTAAAGCGGCTTTCCGGAAAGGAGTGCCTTTGCGTCTTTCTTGATCACAGACGCGCCTACATATTTTCTCTTCGGTTCCATGGTTACGCCTCCTTCTTCCGGTTTAAATAGTTTTCCAGGGCACGGATCTGTCCGGCATAACCGGTACAGCGGCATAAATTTCCAGCCAGATACTCCCGCACCTCTTCCATGGTCGGGTTTACCAGCTCCCGCTCCATAGCCAGCACATTCATAATGAGTCCCGGACTGCAGAAACCGCACTGATCCGCGCCTTCCTTTGCCAGGAAATCCGCAAATTCCTCGGACTCTTTCTGGAGTCCCTCCAGAGTCGTGATCTCATGCCCGTCAGCTCTGGCTGCCAGCACTGAACAGGAAAGCACCGGCTTTCCATCCAGCCATACAGTACAAAGGCCGCAGTTGGAGGTCTCGCATCCGCGCTTGACGCTATAGCAGCCTTTTTCGCGGACAAAATCTAACAGAAGGGTATCTGCTTTGATCTCCCCTTCCACTTTTTTTCCATTTAAAGTCAGTCTGATTTTCATGCTTACGCCTCCTCCCCGCTTAACTGTTCCATAAGTCTTCTCACATAGATTTCTGCCAGAGATTTACGGTAATCCGCGCTGCCCCGCAAATTGCTGCCGAAGGAAAACAGGCTGACTGCTTCCTTCGCCTGATCAGAAATCTCGCACCCAGTCTGAACCGGACGGCTTACCAAAGCTGCTTTGGAAGGTCTTGCTCCGACGGAAATGTACCACATATCCTCTTTTTTTGCTGCCGCAACTGCAATCAGTGGGAAATCCGTCTTAGAACGGCGCTGGCTGACATAAGCTGCCTTCCTGCCGTCCTTTTTGATGATGATGCGCACCAGGATATCTCGGCTGTATTTCATCTGCGCAAATTCTTCCAGAGAAACGGTTCCGCCTTTATAAAGCTCTACATAGGTGTCAAGAACCATCATGCAGGTAAGAATGTCGGAAAAACCAAAACGTCCAAAAATGCTGCCGCCCACAGTTGCTCCATTGCGGAACTGGGTTCCGACGATCCAGCGAGTGCACTCGCGAAATACGCCGTCAAAGTAACGGTTTAAGCCCTCATGCAGCTCTAACTGTCGCAGGCTGCACATACAGCCAATCCGGAATTCCTCTTCAGTTTCTTCAATTTGGTCAAGTCCAAGACCACTTAAATCGATCACGGCATTCCGGTTTCCGTTTCCCATCTTAAGCCACATCATACCGCCGATCAGCACATTATTTCGTTTCTGGTTCAGCTCATATGCCTGTTCCAGGCTTTCCGCCTTCACATACTCCTTTGCATGAAACATGCGTTTCCTCCTTTGTCACTCCTAAAATTTTTTGTGTAACACGATATATCTCTATTTTCATCTTGAAAAATAGGTATCAAAAATACTTCTTGCGATCGGCGCCGCCACATGGCCGCCCGATCCGGCCTCCTCCACCAGCACGGTGACAACCAGCTTCGGATTCTCCGCCGGGGCAAACCCGGTAAACCACGCGTGGGTTTCTTTTCCGGTCTCAAATTCCGCAGACCCGGTTTTTCCGGCTACGGAATAGGCATCGGTGCGGACCCCGGAACCGGTTCCATCCGTCACAACACTCCGCATGAACATAGAAAGCGTGGAAGCCTCCTGGAAAGTCATCAGGTTTCCGTAAGCGGAAGGCAGGAATTTCTTTACTTCCTCACCCGCTGCGGATTCCACGTGGTCAATCAGATATGGTTTCATCAGCGTGCCGCCATTAGCAATGGCCGCTGTGATCATGGCATTGTGCAACGGCGTCATCTGGGTGTTGCCCTGACCAATAGCAGTCTGCAGCCGCTCCCAGTCCGACGCGCCAGGCCCCATGGCATAAGAGCTCTTGCTGTAAGCCAGCGAAATGGGAAGATCCCGGTTAAACAACAGCTCATCACTGGTCTGCTTCATATGTTCCAGATCCATAGTGAGTCCCAGGCTCGCAAAGGCACCGTTGCAGGAATTGGCAAAGGCCTGCAAAAGTGATTGGTGTCCGTGGGCCGTTCCATGGTAGCAGGAGATCTTGTAGTCTCCATACGCAAAGGAACCGTTACAATCAAAGGTAAAGCCTTCCCAGGTATCGGGATGCTCACGGATATATTCAAGCAGCGTGACGATCTTAAAGGTTGAGCCCGGCGGGTAAACCCCCTGGGTCGCACGATTTAACAGCTGTGCCTCCGTGTTGTCGCCGGAGATCAGGCTCTCCCACTGGCTGCTTAGCTGGTTTGGGTCAAAGCCTGGCTTGGAAACCATGGCAAGAATTTTGCCGGTATCCGGCTCCATCACCACCACGGCGCCCTTGCGGTCGCCCAGTGCGTCGGAAGCCGCCTGCTGCAGGCCAACGTCCAGCGTGGTCACCACCTGGTCACCCAGATTTTTGACATCGGATAACTCATTCACCGCCTGTTCCACCAGGTTCATATGAGAGCTTAACAGGTAAAAGTTTGCCAGGGATTCCAGGCCGGTCTTACCCTGATCCGAATAGCCCACCACATGGGCAAACAGGCTCCCATACGGATATTCCCGCACCTCGGTCCCATCCTCCGCCACATTGGTCTTCGCCAGCACGGTGCCGTCATTGCTTAAGATCTCACCGCGGATGATGCGGTCGGAGAAGCTGTCCAGGCGCGCGTTGTAGGAATTGTTGATGACCGTCTCACTCTGCACCTGCAGAAAATAGCCGAAATATCCCATCAGGCAGACGAACAGTCCCACCATCACATAGGTGATGCAGAGGATACTTCTGTCTGCTTTCTGTTCTGCTGATTTCTTTCCGGCTGCCCGCTTTTCTGTTGTCTTCTTATCAGTCGAATTCTTCTTCATAGTCCTCCTCATCATTCCGCTTCAGAATGTACAGGCCCTGAATCACCCCGAAAATAATAAAGGTGCTCAAAACAGAACTTCCGCCATAGCTGACAAGCGGCAAGGTTACACCGGTAGAAGGAATAAATTTCGTCACTCCGCCCACGGTTAAAAACACCTGAACCGCATAAACCATGGCAAGACCAAAGGCGATCAGCTTATAGAACAGAGCCTGCATCCGTGCTGCCAGAAGCACAAACTGCAAAAAGCAGCCCAGGCAGATGAGCAGCACACAGAGCGCAAAGATTCCACCCAGTTCTTCAGAAATCGCCGCAAATACAAAGTCTTTTTCTACAACTGGGATCTTATAAGGCATGCCCTGGTAAAGTCCCATGCCAAACCAGCCGCCCGTGCCGATGGCAAAAAGAGACTGGGTAATCTGGTAACCGCGGTTGTCAATGTCTGCCCAGGGGTTTTTCCACGCCGCCACACGGGTACGCACATGACCAAATAGCTGGTATGCTACCACCGACGCTCCACAGCCGCAAAGCAGACCGGAAAACAGATACAGAAAGCTGCCGGTTGCAACAAACAACATCGTCAGGTAAGTCAGGAAAAAAATCAATGCGCTACCAAGATCCTTGGATAACACCAGCACCAGCACATAGGCCGCCGCCATGGCTGTCGTTTCCGCAATGGTTTTAAACTCGGTATCCCGGTAAAACATGGATGCCACAAAAAATACAAAAAATATCTTTACAAACTCTGACGGCTGAAAGGCAATGCCCGCAATATTCACGGAAAGCTGCGCGCCGAAGCTGTTATTTCCGATGATCCAGACAACGATCAGCAGCGCCAGGCCAGCAAATCCGTACACCCACGGAATCTTCGCCAGCTGCCACAGCCGTTCCATGATAAAGGGAATGATCCAGGTCGCCAGAGCTGATACGGCAACGATGACAAACTGCCGGACGGCCTTATCAAAATCCAGCCTGGTCAGGATTACAAATCCAATGCATAAAAGCATGCACATATTGTTGACCAAAAGCCTGGAGCGCAGCGGATAAAACACCTTATAAAGTCCCAGATACACGGCCAGGAATATGACCTGGGCCGCATAAAACAGGATAACCCGCTCATCCTCTGATTTTAAAAACAGCACAGCATACGCCACAAAATGCAGCAGAAACATCGCCACATTCTGCCGGACGCATACCTTTCCCTGCTGCCACGGATCCCGAAACCGGAAATAGCTGAAATTCCAGTAGGTATAGGCCGCGATCAGCAGGATCATCAGGTATTTTGAAACTTCAATGACAATATTTACCATATATTTTTATTCTACGCCTCTCTTGAAATGGCCTCGTGTAAAGTCTTTTAACGGATCCTTCGTATCCTCCCCATGCAGGAAATGATCCGCGAAGGCATCCAGGATTTCTTTTGTCTGTTCCGGTGTCTCCAACGTGAATGCAAGACGCAGCGCTCCCGGCGCAAGCCGTCCGATGAGTTTTTCCTGCCCCAGCAGAGACAGCGGACTCGGGTTATAGATCGTGTTGTAACAGAACCGGCAGTGATTCTTCACCGGAAGGTCTTTGCCGGTGCGGTCCTTCATCTTTAAGACCTCCGGCTTTTTGGTACAGCCCCTGGTGGTTCTTACGATACACTGGGCCGACACCATAGCCGGAAGATAACCGTACACATAAAGCTCCATCTCCTCACAGCCCAGTGTCTCCAGTTCCCGGCTGTTTAACTCCAGCGGCAGGGTCATGCGGAAAATTCCAAGGCTTTCCATCTGTTCTCTTGACAGATGGTTCATGACATAAAGGTTCGCGTCAGACACCATTGGGATATTGCCCAGACCGTTCTCCTGTAAAAATGGAATCTCATCCAGAGATTTTACCACCAGCTCATCAAAACCAGCTTCTTTCAGGGCGTCCATATGTTTGCGAAAATAGGTTTCTGCTTCCATGCGGAAAATGTGCGGCAGCATCAGGCCGCAGGTTTTTCCGTTGTCGTGACACTCCTGTACCGCGTTCTTCCAGGTTTCCGGGCCGAAGCCACAGGAATCCAGGTAGATCCGGGTAACATCCGGATGGGCGGTAGCAACAGGTAAGAGATTCGGTTCCTCGAGGGAGATGTGAAGGCCACGTGGTTCTTCCGTTGTTTTCCGGCGTTCTGCATTGTCCATGTTTCTGCTGCCTGGCAGGTTCTCTGATTTTGCACGGCAGGAACCCGCTTCCATACTTCCATTCTCGCTCTGCTGCTCAGACCGCTCGTTTTCGCCTTCATCCACGCTTCTAGCCATTCCTGCTGTCCGGCGAAACGGCTGCAATAACTTCTCTTCCATCTGCTCCAGTGCTTCCCTGCGCAGCTCATTCAGCGCCTGAACAGGCACAAAACAGTTTCCTTCGATTTCTGCCGTCAGATTTTCAAAGTAGAACGGAGTGTTTCCGGTCTTGTTTAACTGCTTTAATAGTTTGTCCTCTCCCATGGGCTGGTTCTGGGCTGTCTGGACTTCTGTTCCAGTTACCTCCACATAGGTGTTCTGCCCTGCTGCTTCTTCCAAAAGGCGCTCTGGGTTGCTGTACCAGAGAGACAGTTTCAGCGGCTCGCCTTCTTTTACCACTACATGACCGGATAACGGCTCCTGTTTTTTCTTCTCCACATAATCCCGGTCCAGACGGTCAAACAACGCCTGATTGCCTTCCCGGAATGCCGGTTTTTCTTTTAAAGCCACCATCTCGCGGCCATTATGATGCTGATAATAGCCATCTGTAAAACCGCCGCGGTCAAACAGATCCAGAAGCATCTTGCGGTCTGCCGGATCTGCCTTGTACCCATCCCGGCCGTGTTCCAGATAATAATCCACATATTTGCGGTAAATGCTCACAACACCGGCCGTGTAGCGCGGACTCTTCATGCGTCCCTCAATCTTTAAGGAATAAACGCCGGATTCGATGATGTCCGGGAGAATATCCAGGGTGCAGAGGTCTTTCAGGCTTAAGACGTAACGGTCATCCTGAAATGACGTGTTCTGCTGTGCTCCGTGCTGGCTGGCGTTTCCATGTTTTCCCGCTTTCTGCTTGTTGAAATCTGGTCTTCCAGAGTCCTGCTTTCCGTAATTCTGTTTTCCATGGTTCTTCTTTCCCAGACTCTGCTTTCCAGGAATTGGCCTTCTGGCCTCATGTGCTGTTTCCGTCAGCTTCGCATAAGTCTGCTTTGCCGCACTCTGAACAGGCTTTCCGCCTGCCGTCAGCACATCGTAGGGAAGTCTGCAGGGCTGCGCGCACCGACCACGGTTGCCGCTGCGTCCGCCGATCAGGCTGCTTAACAGGCACTGGCCTGAATAGCAGTAACACAGTGCGCCATGCACGAAACTCTCAATCTCCACATCCACATGGTCGCGAATCTGCGCAATCTCCTGAAGGGATAATTCTCTCGCCGTTACCACGCGGGTAGCACCCATCTCTTTTAAGATTTTGGCACTGCGCCAGCCAGTCACGGTCATCTGGGTACTTGCGTGGATCGGAAGATCCGGAAAATGCTCGCGGATGAACTTCCAGACACCAAGATCCTGCACGATCACCGCATCCAGTCCCCGTTCATAATACGGCTTTAAAAAGTCATAAAGCTGGTCCAATTCCTCTTCCTTCACCAATGTATTAACCGTCATGTAAAGACGGCACCCGTGAAGATGCGCATAATCGATGGCCTCCAGAAACCGGTCTTCTTCCGGGTTATCTGCGTAAGCCCGGGCACCAAACCGGCTGCCACCCATATATATTGCATCGGCACCAGCATGAACCGCCGCCATCATACTCTCTATTGACCCGGCCGGAGCCAGGATTTCTACACGTGAATTCAAAATTTCCTCCTCATACTAAATTTGAAGCAGGAACTGTCGCAACATTGGCCCCAGAACGTTCCGCATATCCTGTTGTACGCATCTCGAACACGCATGTACGAATGTGACGGATGCAATCCGGCACAGGCGAACATGGGTAAGTGCGAGCAAGCGAACAACGATATGGGAACATGTCGGGGACAATGTTGCGACAATTCCGCGTTTCAGGCCAAAAGAAAGGGAGTTCCGATTGTTTTTCAACACCTTCACCCCCTTTTGCTGTACTGCTTAACGGATAAAATGACGGTTCGGATGCGTTGCCGCAGCTAAAGCTGCCTTAAACGCTGCCTGTTTTGCCATTTCATCTGCTTTTTTCTGTTCTTCTGGCGTTTTTACGGTCTTTGGCAGAATGGATGCCACCAGTTCCTTCACTGCTGCCACCTCTGCCGCTGCGGAATCTGCTTCATGTTTCGTATCTGTGGTTACAACTTCTGTTTTCATTTCCTCTCCAGATGCAGTTTCCTGAACTTCTGTCTCTGTGATTGCTGCTTCCTGTTCTTCAACATATTCCTCAGCTGTTTCTACTTGCTCCGCTGTTACTGCGGCCTGTTTCAGAGTTTCCAGATCTATCTGAGTCTGCTCCAGTTTCTGCTTTGCCTGAAGCAGTTCCTGGCGGATGCGCTCATTTTCTTCTTGCGCCGCTTTCAAATTACTCTCAGCCCTTGTCGCTGTCTCGCGTGCCGTTTCCAGCTCATGCGCCTTATTTTCTGCCAGTTCGCGAACTGTTTCCAGTTCACCGGCCATCTTCTGTTTTTCCTCACGAGCCTCATCCAGCTCCATGACCGTCATTTCATTTTTATCACTCGCCTGGGAAAGCTGTTGTTTTGCAGCTTCTGCTTCGCTTCTTGCCTGTGCAAGCTCCTGCTTTACAGTTTCTGCCGACGCTTTTGCCTGAACAAGTTCCTGACTTGCAGCTTCTGCATTTGCTTGCATCTGGCTAAGTTCCTGCTTTACAGCTTCCGCCTCACTTCTTGCCTGCGCAAGCTCCTGCTTTACAGCTTCCGCCTCACTTCTTGCCTGAGTCAGTTCCTCTTTCGCGGTTTCCGCCTCATGTTTCACCTGCCCCAGCTCCTGAATGGAAGTTGCATTCTTTAGATGAGCCTGCTGCAGTTCCTGCTCAGCGGCATCCTGCTCGGAATGTAACTGTACCAGTTTCTGGCGCGCTTCCTCCAGTTCACGGCTCAGTTGCTCTGCCTCTGCTGCTTTCGCTTCCAGATTCTGTTTTGCTGACTCTGCTTCAGCTCTGGCACTTTCCACTTCGGCATTGGCACGCTCTGCCTCTGCCCTTGCAGCTTCTGCTTCTGCATTGGCCTGCTCTGTTTCTGCCTTTGCAGCCGCCAGTTCCTGTTTCCCGCTCTCACAGCGGTTTTTCAGGGATTCGATTTCCTGAGATGCCGTCTCCAGCTTCTCCTTCGCTGCTTCCAGCTCTTCCCGGTCTTTGAGGGGAGCGGCCTTCGCCACTTCCAGTTCTCTGGACTGGGTCTCAAACTTCATCTGGGTCGTGATCAGCTCATGCTTTAAGCTGTATGCGTCTTTCTCCAGTTCTTCCTTCTGATGCTCCAGATCGTTCGCGCGCATCTGCTCTTTAAAATAGTCATCCGAAAGATTCAGCTGAATCGTCAGATTCTGATATTCTGGGCTCTGTCTGGAAAAACCATCCAGTTTGCGGACTTCTCCGATCTTCTCATTCAGATAAGCGGCAACCTGTCTTAAATACGCTTCATCTTCCGTACCGCCCAATGTAAAAACAGTTCCATCTATAAAAACTTCCGTATAATTTTTCTGTTCCATGAAATTTCCTTATAAATCATCAAAATTAAATTGTTATTCGCCATAGCCATGCAATCAGGCTTCTGGTTTTCTTGCACTTGTCACATTTTAACATATTCCCACCGTATCAACAAGAGTGTTTCCCACAGTTTCTCATTTTGTGTTTTCGGAAAAATGTGCTAAAATCCACAAATCCGGAGAATTCTGCCCTCATATTGTCACGCATCAATTCTCCGGATTTCTATTTCCTTTATTTTTGTTTTACATTATGCAAGCCATGCCATCACGGTTGCCTTCGTTTTTACACCGAATGCCCTTCATACGGGATATCCAGATGCTGGTAAGCCAACGGTGTTGCCACTCTTCCGCGGGGTGTACGGTTTAAGAACCCATTCATCAGAAGATATGGCTCATACACATCTTCCAGCGTGCCAGCATCCTCACCAAGCGCTGCTGCTAGAGTTTCCAGTCCTACCGGGCCGCCGCCAAATTTTTCAATCATCATGAGAAGGATGCTCCGGTCGTTATTATCAAGACCGACCTTGTCTACATCCAGAATGTCCAGCGCAAAGTCCGCAACCTGCTTGGTGATGACTCCGTCGTATTTGACCTGAGCAAAGTCCCGCACGCGTTTCAGCAGGCGGTTGGCCAGACGCGGCGTACCTCTGGAACGCCTTGCAATCTCCGCAGCTCCCTCCGGCTCAATACCGACCCCCAGCACCTCGGCAGACCGCTCTACAATAATCTGCAGCTCTTTGGGTGTATAAAACTCCAGTTTCTGGACCACACCAAAACGGTCACGCAACGGAGCCGTCAGAAGACCGGCCCTAGTAGTTGCGCCAACCAAAGTAAAATGCGGCAGATCCAGGCGGATGGAACGGGCCGAAGATTCCTTGCCCAGCATGATATCGATGGCAAAATCCTCCATCGCTGGGTAAAGCACCTCTTCTACCTGACGGTTCAGGCGGTGAATCTCATCCACAAACAGCACATCTCCCTCCTGGAGATTGTTCAGAATTGCAGCCATCTCTCCCGGCTTCTCGATGGCTGGACCGGAAGTCACCTTCATGTGTACACCCATCTCATTGGCAATGATGCCGGAAAGCGTGGTCTTGCCCAGTCCCGGCGGGCCGTAAAACAGCACATGATCCAGCGACTCCCCGCGCGCTTTTGCCGCATCTATGTATACTTTTAAATTGTTTTTGATCTTTTCCTGACCGATATACTCGGCTAACATCTGGGGGCGGAGATTCGGCTCTATGACCTTGTCCTCTTCTGTCACCTCAGTGGTAATGATCCGTCGTTCCATTTTGTACTCCAATTATGTTCTATAATTACAGGTTCCAGCAGTCCCTGTTTTCCAATTTCCAGCGGTAACTGTTCAGTACCCTCACAGTTACTTCCAGCGTACAGTTTCTTTCAAAATTCCGCAGCAATGCAAATCTAGAATGCCAGGAATTTCAGTGAGGCCTTCAGAACTGCTTCCGAATTCATATCTTCCGTGATGGTTACCTGACGCACTGCCTTTGTAGCTTCTGTCGGAGAATAGCCCAGGGCAACCAGTGCTTCAATTGCCTCTTTTCCTGCGCCGTCCACACCGGAAGCTGCTGCTGTAACCGCTGCTTCCACCTGGCCTCCTGCAAACTGCAGCGGCAGCACATCGTCCATGCTGACCTTATCTTTCAAGTCCAGAATTACCCGCTTTGCTGTCTTGGGTCCAATTCCCGGTGCTTTTGCGATGGCCTTGGAATCTTCCGCTATGATGGCCATGCGAAGATCATCCGGGCTAAGGGAAGAAAGAATCCCCAAAGCTGCCTTGGGGCCAATGCCGGTCACACCAAGAAGCTGATTAAACATCTTCAGATCCTGACGGCTGAAAAAGCCGTACAGCGTCATGGAATCTTCCTTCACCTGAAAGGAAGTGTAAACCTTAATCTGCTCACCCACATGCGGAAGCCGGTCCAGAACCGACAGCGGAACATGAATGTTCCACCCAATGCCGCCCGACTCCACCACAATGGTATCTTCCCAGTATTCTTCCAACGTTCCTTTTATATATGAAAACAAATTTCTGTCCTGACCTTTCCTGATTTGTATTGCGAACTGTAATCTTTCCTCATTCTAACATACAGGCCGGAGCGATGCAAGACAAATATCGAACAGACATTCTGTTTTTCTTTTAGATGATTTCTGTTTCACCTTGCAGAATCGCAACATTCTCTTGCCACAAACTACTCTCTTTTTTCAATACTAAGCCTCGCCCAATATGATCCGGATCAGGCTCTTTTCCAGCATCATGGTCCGGTTCCATGGATTTAAAATCACGCCCTCAATTTCCGGTACTGTCAGTGCAGTTCTGAAAATCTGTTCCAGATCCGCCAGAAACGTAGACTTCACCTGATCCCCGCCACGCAGTTCCTCATCAAAACTGGTAAATGCCACCCACCACGCCTTCCCATCTGCAGTTTTCACCGCCTGGATCTGCATGGGAGTTGCCGGAGTTGCGTTCTGCTCCTGCGGCATGTCCACCGCAAGGATCACCTGCCCTTTCTCCCGCATCCGGCGTCGAACCACAGTCAGCGCATGCGCCAGCAGTTCCTCACCTGGCTCCTGCTGCAAAGCCGCGATGGCCTCTTCTATTTTCTCATTGCCGATCAGGCCTTCATCTCTTGTTGTGTTCTCTGATGTACTCATAATCCTGTCTCACTTTCCTACGTTCAGATACCTTGAATGTACATTTTTATCGTTCAAAGGCATCACTTCTGACGTAATGTGTTTTTCGTCCAGCTCCCATTTTTGCCAATGTTCCATCGACCACAAGTTTTTTTAATGCTGCTTCTACAGAAGAACTTCCCAGACTCGGACATGAAATCAAAACTTCCTGCTTTGTAAATGTTCCAATTTTGTTTACAGCATATTCTTTCACCAAATCATAAGCAGTACTTTTTGCCCCAGCACGGTTTACCATCGTTATGCGTTCCTCGAACTCACGATAGCAGGATAAAATAATACCAAGCATATACTTGATAAATGGTTTCGGATCGTTTTCTTCCTCATGCCATCTGAAATCCTCAAGGGCAAGAGCCTCATAATAAGCATCCTTCGTATCTGCAATTGCCTTTTCTATACTGATATATTGACCAACTACGTATCCACTTCTATACAACAACAATAGCGTCAAAAGCCTGCTCATTCTTCCATTTCCATCATTAAATGGATATATACACAAGAAATCCAAAATAAAGCAAGGAATCAAAATCAGTGGATCCACCTGTTCTTTTTCCAATGTTCGCTGATAACTTTCACAGATCATCGCAATAGCATCTGGTGTCTCATATGGCTCTAATGGACGAAATAAAACCTGTCTCTCTCCATTTGGAAGCATAGCATCAATTTCATTGGGCGTCGTCTTAAATTGTCCACCATATGATAATGATGTATATTTTAAAAGATCTCTGTGCATTTGCAAAATATAATTTGGACGTACAGGTATCATACTATAATTTTCATGTACCAGATTAAGCACATTCCGATATCCTAATATTTCACTTTCTTCCCGGTTCTGAGGCGTTGTTTTGTCTTCCACCAACTGCTTCAATCGTGAATTTGTAGTCACAATACCTTCAATACGGTTTGATGCTTCTGTACTCTGTACTTTTGCAATTTGTACCAACCTATTTAATTCAACTGGTTTTTGTCTGATGTAAAGTTCCTGTTTTCCTTTATATTCATGAATTTTGGCAACATATAATAAAATTTCGTTATCCCACGTTCGAGTAACGAGTTTACTATAATCAAAATTTATGCTAATTCCTACTCCTTTCTCCCAGATCGTCTCTTCTTTCTCCCAATTATATGTACATTTTGGGAGAAAAACAATCCTTGTTGGGAGAAAACAAACCTGCTCAACGCCATTAATTGATACTTATTCTAAAATAGAGCATTTGTTTTTCACGCAAATCATTCACTGTATCTACGGAATAATATACAGCAGATGTATTTGCCATAAAATCGTCTCCCTTTCCTATATCACATCCCCATTCGCTTGCATTTGCAGGCATTTGTTGCACTGTTTTATTTTCAATTTCTGACTTTCATAAAATAACAGCCCTTTCACCAGTGCACTTATTCTAATTTATATATTTCTGTATAAGTTCCAAATTACATACAATCAGGTCAGATTGGCCAGTGATCTCATAACCAGATCAATATCCTGATTTTCCAGTTCCTGAATGATATGCAGATATGTTTTCTGTGTTGTGGTCATGCTTGCGTGTCCGAGTCTTCTGGCTACGCTTCCAATGGATACGCCTGCAAAAAGAAGAATCGAAGCATGCGTATGACGCAGTCCGTGAACCGAAATGGTGGATATCTGCAGTTTTTTGCAGTATCGTTCCAAAATTCCATTGACCGTGGAATTATAAATAGGCTCATATTCTTCCTGCTTCTTCACAAAAATTGGCTCCTCTGGCGGGAGATTTTTGGTCAGCTCCGCAAACTGCATAACCGTCTGCCAGTCGATCTGAATTTTCCGTACAGATGACTTGTTTTTTGTTGGAAGGAAGCCACCGTTTCCCTTATAATTCCACGTTTTGCTGATTGATAATGTCTGATGCGCGAAGTCAAAATCCTTCGGTGTAAGCGCAAGCGCCTCAGAAAAACGCATTCCGGTTTTTGCCACAAGTAAGATAAACCAGTCCCAGTTCACTTCTTTTCCAAGATCCAGGCTTTTTAAAAGTGTATGCAATTCAAACTGATTCAGATATTTGATTTTCTTTTCTGCTGGTGTCTTTCCCTTAATAATCACTTTCCGGGTTGGATCCCGGTCAATCAGGCCTTCGTCTACAGCGTCCAGAATCGCGCCCTTTAACTGATGATGAAAATCCATGGTTGTCTGTCTCTCATGATGCTGCGCATAGTCATTGATCAGCTGCTGATATGTAATTCTTGTCATATTGCATAACTGCAATTCCGGAACCAGCTTTTTCAGCCATGCCTGCGTCATTTTATATTTTGCAAGCGTTACCTCACGAATCGCCCCTTCTTTGTATACCTGAACCCACTGGGCATAATAATCAACAAATAAAGCCGTTGCTTTTGTTTCATCGAGCATAAGATAAACCTCCTGTTTTCTCACACTGATGAAGGGCTCCTACTCCTTTGCAGATTCTTTCTTCCAGTTTTCCGGCTCCGGAATATCCATTCCACCTTCCAGTAAAAACTGGGTGAGCATTGAATCCACACGATTGTTCACCCGAAACATAGGCATTTTCTTTCCTTCCACCGCAGTAAAATACTCCTGTGCCTGTTCCTTTACCACGGTTGCCTTTAACGCATCAAACCGTCCGTAGTCATTGATATTTTCTTTTGTGATATTCAGCTTTAACAATTCGCGGATTATTTCTTCCGAGCATCCGAAATACCGACAAAGCCGACGGATCTGTTCCGTTTTCTCGTTATTCGAATACATGACAATGTAATCCTGCAGTGTATATCCAGGACGCAATGATACATCTCCGGTCTGTACATCATGTAAAAATAAGTTTGCAAACTTCTGATCTTCCTGGGATAAAAAAGCAAAGGATTTATGTAATTCTTCCAGTGTCTGATCCAAAACCTCCTGAGGGACGCCCGGCTGTTCCAGCTGCTTCATCCACTTTTCGAAACGGGAATTCATATAGTTATAGTCGATCATTCCCGTATTCTGCTCCGTCAGATATGGATCAATCGAAAATGTGATCTCCTCCCCATCTTCTCCATTTTCCCCCGGCTTTCTGAGTTCCCGGTATCTCTGGTGGAGAATCTTATAGGTATTCTCTGACAGCTTCACAGGAATTGTTTCTACAACCGTTCCATCTTCCGAAACCCGGTTATACTCCGTTTTCTCCCACACAAATCCCTGAATCTGCGCTGCCTGATAATAGGTGGAAAACTCGCGGAACAATTTGGCAAATTTCGCCTTTATTTCCGGCTCCTCCGGCAGCCGGTCCAGTTCCACAATACCGGCATTCCGAAACAATTCCATCATATCCTGCCCGGTCACATTCATATGTTCAATGTTATCCGGCAGATGATCCGCAAACAAACCCATCGGCCTGTCTCCAGAATACAATTTTACCGCATCCTCAATGTTGCGTTTCATCGTATGCGGCATCCGGTAATAGCGGATAGAACCAAACGGTTTCTCATTGATATTATACAGGCGATTGGTTCTGGAAAATGCCTGTATCAGGTTCTGATTCACCAGAATTTTGTCCATGTAAAGAGTATTCACCCACTTGGAGTCAAAGCCCGTCAGCATCTGATTTACCACAATCAGGAGGTCTAGCTGCTGCTCAGGTTTCAGTCTTTCATATGGCTTCTTATGCGCCAGACGAGCCGCTACATCCTTCTTAAACTTTGCGTATCCGCCGATATCAAACTGCTGGTCATACAGGTTATTGTAATCCTCCAGCATCTCTTTCAGGCCGTCTTCTTTATCCAGAGAGCGCTGCCCGCCCTCATTGTCAATCGTCGGATCAAACAATCCCGTCACGCGCAATTTCGGATTCTTTTTCCGAAACTTCTTATAGTAGCGCACTGCTTCCGGAATACTGCTTACCGCAAAAATTCCATGAAATTTATTATTTCTGCTCAGTGTCAGCCAGTTCTCAATAATATCATCTACCACCGCATCCTGATAAGAATCAGATTCATACAACTCCTTGGAATAATAGTCCTCAATGCCCTTCTGGTAAGTACCATCTTCCTGCTTCACACCGGCCATCGGCACTTCCTGTTCGGACATAAAACGGAAGTATATCTTGCTCTTTTTTTCATCCGCAACAGCTTCTTCCACCGATCCTGCATCGGCCTGCCGCAAAGCAACTTTCTGTCTTAATGTCTTGTCCTGAAACACCATCACCATAGTCGGATCGAACCCCAGCACATTTTTATCCCGGATTCCATCCGCAATGCTGTAGCGGTGCAGTTCATTGCCGAAAATGTCAGCCGTTGTACTCAGCTTCTTTCCATTTTCATCAAACACCGGTGTACCTGTAAATCCGAAAAACAGCGCATTCGGGAAAGTATTTTTAATCGCCGTCAGCATTTCTCCAAAGGTCGAACGATGACATTCGTCCAAAATAAAGACCACCCGTTTGGAACGTATGGTTTCCAGATCTTTTGCCCGCATCTTTCCTGCTGCATCCTCACGAATATTGCTCATTTTCTGGATAGAGGAAACGATCAACGTATCTTTCGGGTCTGTACTGGTTAATTTTCCAATTAACGCAATCGTATCTTCCGTATCCTGCACTTCATCCGGGTGATCCGCAAAAGCCCGATACTCTTTCAGAGACTGAGTCCCCAGTTCAATACGATCCATCAAAAATACAACCTTATCAGCTGTCTTAGCCTGCGCGATTAACTGTGCCGATTTAAAAGAAGTCATGGTCTTTCCTGAACCCGTTGTATGCCAGATGTAACCGCCCAGCTGTTCCACATTGGACCAGTCCTGCGTAGCCGTGCGGTCCGAAATTTTATTCGCCGCATAATACTGATAACTGCGCATTACTTTCAAGACACCATCTGCCGAATCCGCAACGGTATAAAATCCAATCATCTGATGCGCCAGAGGAATCGACAAAATCGTGGAAGTTACCTTTCTCCAGTCATTGATCGGTTCGTTGTTAAAATCTGCCCAGTGGAAATAAAAATCAGGATTAAACTTCCCATCCGGCCCCGGATTCGCAAAATACAAGGTTTCTTCCGGATTCATGGCAACAAAAATCTGCACCAGAGAAAATAAACCGGTAAACACACCTTCATGCGCATACTTTTCAATCTGATTGCAGGCCTCCGTCACAGGGACACCAGATTTTTTCAGTTCAATATGAAACACCGGCATACCATTGATTAACAGCATCAGATCACCACGGCGGTCCTGTAAGACTTTTTCATGGCGGGGAAATAATGGCTGTTCGACAATCTGGTATCGGCTCGAACCTCCCGCGATTTCCATTCGGTCATATATTTTCAGACTGATTTCCTTGCCGTAATGCAATGTATCTTTCGGATTTTTCCGAATAATCGATACGGTTTTTCCATTCATAAAACCATTTAAGGCCAGCGGTGTCCGAAGGTTCTTCACCTGATCCAGAAGTTCATCCATCTCTTCTGGAATCAACGGACATTGATTCAATCTGTCAATGTCATTGTTATTCTCATAAAGGATATCCGCCCAGTTTTGGATCAACTGTTCCTCAGTAGGATGGTGAATAACCCCCTTGTCCCAGCCATTACTCTGGAGTGCAGTGATAATGGCCTGTTCAAAATCTGATTCTCTGCCAAATCCAAGCATAATTTTGCTCCTTAAAATGTGTTTTTTTAATAGATTTTTCTTTCGTTGATGAAGGGTGATGAGGTGGTCGAGTTGCTTAAAATAAGCTGATATTTTCTTTTGTTCATTATGCCGAGGTGCTCTAATCGACATCTTCTGCAAGTCAAGGAATGAGAGAACTTTCTGACCCGTTCCCGTACAAGTGTAAGCTATCTCATGCACGACCTCATCGCTGTTATTAAGAACCAATGAGAGGAAATATGTGTCATTATCATTACCGCAAAATACTGGATAAAACTTACTGATAATGCCCATATCACAGCATTCATTAACATTAAATGTGAAATCAACTCCATCACTTCGATTTCTATAAGTACAGTAGCTTCGAGGTAACACATTATACCCAGTGATATCATGTTGCTGCTTTCGTCCAAAATGTTCTTCTTGCAGAATTACACCTTCTGTTTTAGAGGATGTAAGCACTGGAAGCGTACAACTTGAATCAACCGTTTTCTTATATTCTGATATTAACTCTCCCAACTTACGCTGTTCCCAAGAAAAATTTTGTATAAGAATTCCGAAGATTTTAACTTACTCTGATGAAGGGTGATAAGGTGGTCGAGTTGCTGGAAATACTGTCCGATTTGTTTCTGTTCTTCTACATCTTTCGGCATTGTCAAAACAGTTTCAAAAAAATCAGCTGGCGCAATATTTAGCAATCCATGATTTCTTGCCCCCTCTGCTGCTATCATCTGAATGCCTTTATGCCATAAATCAGTTTCATAATAGCATACCAAATAGTCTGAATTCATTTCATCCTCATCAAGGATCTTAAATACAATGTAAAGTGTTGATAATACGCCATTTTCATAACGTTCAAGACGTTTAATTGCTCCCCATGGTGCATCGGTTGATGTGCTTTTGTTATATGCAAATTCACCTTTACGAACAAGATAATATCCACTGATATCTTTACTCGCTACACGCTTGTCGAAAAATTCATTTTGATCAATTAAACCATACTGCGCAGAAATCGTAAGCGGAAGTGTTGATTCGAAATTATCATTCTTTCTCGTAATACGTTCGACTACATTCACTAGCTTACGCTGTTCCCAAGATATACTTTATAAATTACTTATGTTAAATTGGTCGTTACTGCTGCCAAGGCTTGTTTCCCGTACAAATTCTATTTTACTGGCGTACAGCGTTTGTATTTTTCTTGAACTGAGTTTTCAAAATCATTTTTTGTATACTAGGCCCCCAATATTCAATAAATTTTATTGAACAAAAAGCTTTTCTAACAATGACTTTTTAATACTCTTCATTTTTGCCAATTTACGCTGATGAAGGGTGATAAGGTGGTCGAGGTCAGCGAAATAATTTTCTATTTTGTTTTGTTCCGTCTTTGTTGGAAATGGTACAACTAAATTTCTTATCTCTTCATTATGTATATGAACAACGGATTTTCCCTGTGCTTTTCTTGCCAATTCTCGCTGTGAACTTCCATTAGATATGGAAATTGCTAAAAATGCAGAATTTATATCTTCATTTGGCATCACAATATTCAAGTCTCCACCAAGCAAAATCCCTGATTTATCAACGCTTGCAGCCCTTGCGATATCTTCCGCTGTTTCACCTGATGCTGGAACAATAACTTCTCTACCTTTACTGTATACAGAACCATCTTTTGCTTCTACAAAAGTATCAACATCTGAGATGATGGTTTCATAGTTTGTATATAATCTTCCATACAGAATAATTGGCGTTCCGGACTCTATCAAATCACCTTTAGAATAGCCACTTCCTTTACTAAATTCTGCCAAATCATCTAACTTACGCTGTTCCCAATCGTCCTCGAATCCTTTGAACCTCACCGCCGGATTTTTCCGTTTTTCCATGCCTTATTCACCTCCCAGCAGCTTCCGAAATTCCATAATTCCGGCCATATCGGTGTCTGATCCGGTTAACTCATCCAGCATTTTGATCAGTTCGTTCTGGGTTTTGGTAATTTCGTTTTCGATGTCTTCATAAGTGTCTGCATATTTCTCAGACAAGGCTTTCACTTTCTTTTCCAGTACTCCCAGAAGGTTCTCCGGCAATTTGCTGATGCCGTCACAGATTGGATCAATCCATTTAATCACCAGTACATGATGGATATCTTCATCGGTCATGTTCTCGATCACCGTTTTTGTTTTCAGATGAAGTTCTTCCTCCGCAGACTTGATCTCACTTTTGAGTTTCTTTTCCTCGCTGTTGAGATTCTCAGCTTTGGAAAGGCGTTCAATCAGAATCTTATTTTCTTCTGCATCCTGCTTTAACACCTTAATCATAGCTTTTACATTTTTTATAACAAAAGCATCATTGCTGTCGTTCAGTGCTTCGGAAATAGTTTCTTTTTCTTCTTCGCTGCACTCTTCCAGAATGTTTTCGTATTCAGACGGAATTTCCTGTAAACGTGCTTTCTTTGCATCTACTACATCCAGGTCTGCTTTCAGGAATATCTTCTGCGCAAACTCAAACGGAATAATGTGGCCTTTCCAGCCTTCCTGCACTTCCTTCTCATCGTCACCTTTCTTTTTGGCGACCATATTTGGATCTACCTGACGCACTGCATCCATTCCTTCAGTCTGAATCAATTCCAGGTCACCCGCTATCTGCTCATACTCTGTTTTAAAGATCTGGTATGCTTCGTATTTATCTGCAAGCGCAATGTCTTCAAAACGTTTCAGAATCATTCCGGCTATCTCATCTTCTGCCTTCGGAATGGAAAGCTGATCTGCCTGCCCAATCAGCGCCTGATCCAGTTTTTCTCCAAGATCTGAAAAGGCATCCTGATAATGCTGTAAAAAGGCCTTCACATCTGCATCTTCCTGAATAGTCTGTTTTAAGTGTTCCGTGCGCAGCTGTGCATAACCATTTTCTGCCACAAACAATTCGTTCTTCAAGGATGGAAACAAATTCCAGTACGCATTTAACTCTGCAAGCTCTGTTTCCGGAATTCCGCCGAACATGGATGCGTAAATATCCCAGCTTTCGGCTGCTTCCGACGAATCCACATATCTCGGAATGTTTAAGTTGTAATCATTCGCCCGGATTTCTTCTCTTGTGATGCTTCTGGAATATTTCGGAATATCCAGTCGCATGGTAACCGTATCTACGATCTTTCGGATATCGCAGGCACGAAGCTTGTTGTTCTTTCCCTCTTTCTCAAAACCTTTCGATGCATCCACAATCAGCACGTCTGTATTCTCCCGCTTCTGACGAAGCACCATAATAATGGTCGGAATACCGGTTCCAAAAAAGATATTTGCAGGCAGGCCAATAATCACGTCAATGTTATTCTGTTCTATCAGATTTTTTCGAATCTGGCCTTCTTCTCCACCGCGGAATAACACGCCGTGCGGAAGAACAATGGTCATAATTCCATCTGGCTTTAAGTGATAAAGATCATGAAGAAGGAACGCATAATCCGCTTTTGATTTCGGTGCTATTCCATAGCGGGCATAACGCGGATCATTCTCCTTGCCTTTTGGCTCCCATCTCTGAGAATAGGGTGGATTGCTGACTACTGCGTCTACATACAGCGGATCATAGGTCATGGCCGGATCTGCTTCATCGAAGTACGGCCAGTCATCTTCCAGAGTATCTCCATTTCTTGTAACAATGTTGTATGGTAAAATTCCACGCATAACGAGATTCATGCGCGTCAGGTTGTAGGTATTCGCTTTCAGTTCCTGTGCGTAATAACGGATGCAGTCTGGATTGTCCATATATTTCGCGATTGCGTGACCAATATTGATCAGCAAAGAACCGGATCCAGAAGTCGGATCGTAAATTTTCAGTTCCTTTTGTCCCTTTAAATGTGCTGCAATCAGCTCAGACATTAACACAGAAACCTCATGCGGCGTATAGAATTCGCCCGCCTTTTTTCCTGCATTCGCTGCAAATTTTTCAATCAGATATTCATAAATAAAGCCAAGAACATCGTAATCCTGTCTGCCATCCATTGGAATGTCATTGATCAGCTGAATCAGATCGCTGACTGCTTTCGTCTGGCTTTTCGTATTCTCTCCCAGCTTGCTAAGTCCTGTTTCCAGCGTGTTAAAAATCCCATCAAACACCTTTTTGTGGGATGGGGAAATCAGTCTGGTAAAAGATGAGAGTGCCGTACGAACATTGTCTACACTAAAATCAGATCCCATGTGAATCCAGGTAGAAAACATATCCTTGTAGGCAATAAAATACCCCAGGCTCTGCTGTGATGCTTCCACGATCTCCGGATCAGCTTCATTCACATATTCCACAATATCTTCCGGTGCATAGTCTCGTTTTAAGAGCCACTGTTCCTGCTTATCCGAAAGATATTTATAGAAAATAAAACCCAAAATGTAGTCTTTATATTCGTTCGCTTCGATTTTGGAACGCATTTTATTTGCAGACTCCCATATTTTCGCCGCAAGCTGCTGTTTGTTCACGTTAGTATCCTCCAATGCTTAAGTTCATAACTGCTTTCATTATAAACGGAGTTCTCAATTGCCGCTACTACTTTTCTTCAGTATAAGTAAATTATAAAAAGACGCAAAACACATTTCTGTATTCCACGTCTTTCTCTATAATCTGTTTTCTATTCTTCCGTTTCTACTCAAGGAACCTTCAGCCAGCTCTTCTCTCCACACACTTCATTCCATCTATTTCATAATCGGGATCTGATACTTCACCCTCCGGTAAATTTTCCATCCCAATACTGCCGGGATTCCAATGACCATAGCCAGAGTCGATACTCCTCCAATGATTGCGTAAACGATTAAAATCAATACTGTCAACATGTTTCCTGCCCCTTTCTGTTTGTCCTGCTCATAGATTGCACAAAAATATTTCATTTCGTATTTTATACAAGACACAAACAGATGGGAACCGTTTGACAGCACCCTTAACGGGTTCTGTATGAACTGCTAACAGATTCTTTACAGGGTAGATAAGTTTTTTTATTTCGTCTGTATATGCCCCACTTCTGCCCCAAAAACTCCCTTTACAAAGCGAAAAAGTGTCTTCGACACTTCAACTCCCCTGCCCCTCAATCTTGAGGGGTGGGGTTTTCTTTTTTCTTCTTTTGCGTCATAATTATCTTATGAACATACTCCAAAACATTTTTAATGACCATTACGAAGAAATGGTATACATCTTGCATCCACGTCAGGTTGTCATTGATAACGTAACAAAAATGATTAACTGCGGTGACCCGGCTTTCGGCGGTGCAATGTATTCCTGTCCCAAATGCAGTAACCTTAAATTTGTTCCTTTCCGTTGCAAAAGCAAGTTCTGCCCAACTTGCGGCATCAAATATTGCCAGGACAGAGCCAACTCCATGGCTTTCCAACTCATCCAATGCTCTCACCGTCACTGTGTCTTTACTATTGATGAAGATCTTCGCCATTTCTTCCTGGAAGACCGTTCTCTTCTTGACTGCTTGTTTCATGCTGTACGCAGTGTCATTCTTCGTATGTTTTTCAAGTTAAACATGTCCAGGAACTTTGTCCCTGGTTTTATTTGTGTTCTTCATACCTTCGGGCGTCCTCTTGAATGGAACCCTCATATCCATTGCCTGGTTACAGAAGGCGGCTTTTCAGATGACGGCTTTTGGCGCATTGTTAAACATTTTGACTACACCTTGCTCCGTATGTCTTTTCAAACTGCTCTGCTAAACGAAATGGAAAAACAGATCGGACCATCCTTCAAAAAGATCAAAGCTGCCATTTATAAAAAAGATTCCAACGGCTTCTACGTCTATGCCAAACCTAATCTTTGCGATACTAAAACAGTCACCAAATATATCAGCCGCTATCTTGGACGCCCTGTCATTGCCTTAAACCGCATTGATTCTTATGATGGTAAAAATGTTACTTTCCATTATCATCGCCATGAAGACAATGCTTTTGTTAAAAAATGTATCCCTGCGCTGGATTTTATTTCTTTGCTCATCCAGCACATCCCGGAACATCACTACAAAATGATCCGCTATTATGGTCTTTATGCCAGACACCGGAACAATGACAAAAAGCTCAGGCGTGCCATTCCGAAAAACAGACAGCCCATCATTCGCAGTTTTACAAAATGGCGTAATAACATCGCTCTGTCCTTTGGATATGATCCTCTTTGCTGCCCTAACTGCAAGATTGGTATGACTCTGACTGATCTTTATTTCAATCACAAACGGATTCCTCTGGAAGAAATGTACGAAAGGACCTTGGCCAAATTTAAATGCCGTTCCGCTTGATTTCTCTTCCCGTCTGCTTCATACTGTATTTATCAACAGACGGGAGGCATCATAAATCATGGATAAAAAAGCTTTAGAGGAACTCCGTAACAAATACATCCAAAATCCACCAGAAGGTATGACCGCAAAACTTGTGAAGAGTATGTCGGATGCTGATCTTTTGGATATGCACTATTTTTTAACTGAAGATGATGACTGGGATGGCGAAGAACCCGAAGAAGGTTTCTATATCGACTTCTTTCAGTAATCGTCTTGTTTTGGTGCCCGCATAAAAGCGGGCATTTTTAGTATGGTTTCCTCCGAGTGGAGGAATTTCCTATCATATGAAAAAGAATCCGGCTTGCCGGATTCTCGCGCCGAGGCGCGGTTGCTTCAGCAACCATCTGCCATTGCGCCGAGTGCGCATCCTCGCGGAGCGTTTTTGTATGATAGGACGTTCCTATCATACAAAAAAATCCCCGCCCACAACAGGCGAGGATTCTATCATATTCTTTTATCCTTACATCGAAATCCATCCAAACGCGTTCGCCACGGAACTGATCAGGATGATGACCGCGAACACCGGACACAGGTACTGAACCATGATATTGAAGATTTTCTTTCTGTGGAACTTGCCTTCCCCATGAAGTACTTCTTCCTCAATTTGTTTGATCCCAATGACTCTGGATACCAGCAAGCAGGTGGCGATAGCCGCAATCGGCATCATCACGGAGTTGGTCAGGAAATCGAAGAAATCCAGAAACTGCATGCCGATGATGGTGACATTGGCTAACGGGCCGTATCCCAGGCAGGAAAGACTTCCCAGTACCAGCATAATGCCGCTGATCAGCACGGTAGATTTTTTGCGGCTCCAGCCAAGCTCGTCCTCGAAGGTGGAAACGGCACTCTCGGTTAGTGCGATGGAACTGGTGACTGCCGCGAACAGCACCAGCAGGAAAAACAGGATTCCTGCGATGGTTCCAAATCCCATGCTTGCGAATACCTTCGGAATGGTAATGAACATCAGCGCCGGACCGGCCTGCAGGGTGTCCGGGTCTCCGCCGGTAAACGCAAACACTGCCGGAATGATCATCAGGCCTGCCATGATGGCGATAGCGGTATCAAATACCTCTACGTTTCCGGTAGATGCCTCAATGGACACATCCTTCTTCATATAGGAACCGAAGGTAATCAGGATTCCCATGGCGATGGACAGAGAGTAGAACATCTGTCCCATGGCGGCTACCACCGTCATCCAGGAAAAGTTTTCTACGTTCGGTACCAGGAAATATTTGATTCCGGCACCGGCACCCGGTCTGGTCATGGAATAGCCCGCAATGATGACAGACAGCACGATCAGGATCGGCATCATGAATTTGGATACACGCTCAATGCCGTTTCGCACACCCGCGTAAATGATAAACAGGGTAAAAAACGCAAAGGCGATAAAGCAGATCTCTGTTACTGCTCCGTTGGAAATGAAGGCGGAAAAATTTCCGTCCTCCGCAAGCTGCGCGCCGTGTCCAGTCAGGTATCCGAACAGATACCGGATAACCCAGCCGCCGATTACGGAATAATACGGCACAATCAAAATCGGGATAATGGCATTAATCCAGCCGCCAAAGGAAAACCAGCCGGATTTGCCAAAGGTATGATAAGCTCCTACCGGGCTTTTTTTTGTCATGCGTCCGATGGATGTCTCTGCTACGATCATGGTGTAGCCAAAGGTCAAAGCCAGTAAAATGTAAATCAGCAGAAAAATTCCTCCACCGTATTTTGCAGCCAGATACGGGAAACGCCAGATATTTCCCAGTCCCACCGAAGCACCCGCTGCCGAAAGCACGAACCCGAGCTTTCCGGAGAAGCTGCTTCGCTTTTTATGATTTTTGCTCATAAGTTCCTCCAGTTAATTAAATTAAGTTTTACGCACTATCTGGCAATTATAGCATAACAAAACCCCCGCTTCAAGCAGGGGTTTTACAAAATAAAATGGAATTTTCTTTCAAATCTTAGATATTGCGCATCAAGAGACCTGATCTTTCAGAATCTCCTCCACTGTCAGATAGCTCTTCTCATACCCAAGGGCCTCGCAAAGCTGCATCACATAAGGCTTTTGCAGGCGGGCTTTCTTTAATGCGTCTTCCTGCGCGAACACTTCTTTTGCGATTCCGTCTGCCAGCACCTGACCATGAGCCATAATGATGACACGCTCAAAGTTTTCTGCCACAAAGTCCATGTCGTGGAGAATGGCAATAACCAGTTTTCCACGCTCAGACAGGCTGCGGATGATGCCGCCGATGATCTGCCGTCCCTTCCAGTCCTGGGCAATGGTCGGCTCATCCAGGATCAGCACGTCGGTGTCCATGGCCAGTACGGAAGCAATAGCGGTCATCTTGCGCTCATAAAGTTCCAGATCGTAAGGATTCTCTTTTTCCTTGCCGGTCAGACCAGTCAATTCCAGTGCACGCTGCGCTTCTTTTTTTGCCCGTTCTGAATCCATACCGATGTTTAACGGACCAAACAAGATCTCATCCATAACATTGTACTTGAAGATCTGGTCATCCGGGTTCTGGAACACATAGCCGACATTTCCGGCCAGCATAGCTACTGTCTTGCCGGAGATATCTTCACCGTGAAAATAAATGGAACCGGAGACCGGCTTCAACAGGCCCTTTAAGAGTTTGACCAGCGTGGTCTTGCCCGCGCCGTTCTGACCGATGATGGCGGTCGGGCGCTTATCAAGTTTCATGTTCAGGTTCTTTAAGACCGGGATATCTGCCAGATAGGAGAAGTCCAGATTTTCGATGCGGAACTGTTCATCACAGGAAGCGGATGCGTCGGGCTGTACAGCAGGCTGCGCCGATCCAGACATTTCTCTCGCTGCCGCATTCTGAGGCTGCGCGTCTCCGGCGCCCGCCAAAGCATCCTGCATCGGCGCCGATTCTGTACCTGCCGCATCCGCTCCTGCTGTTTCCTGCGCATGTTCCACGCCATCCGCGCACTCCTGCGCTTGTGCCCCCACCTTCTTCTCCTTCAGCACTTCCGCCGCCTCTTCCACCGTCACCGGATAGGTTCCATCTGCCAGCGTCACCTGCTCCGCCTTACAGATGCGGGTGAAGGCCGGTGCCTGAATTCCGTAAGTATTCAGATCCGGCATGGAAAATACTTTCTGCGGCGTGTCAAACGCAATCTGTTTTCCCTTATGCAAAAGCAGAATGCGGTCACAGTAAGCGGCCAGCTTCTCAATCTTCTGCTCAATCATTAAAATGGTGATGCCGGAACCGGTCAGGGTTTCCACGGACCGAAAGACCTCATCGCTTCCCTCCGGGTCCAGCTGAGAGGTCGGCTCATCCAGGATCATCACATCCGGGCGCATAACCAGCACGCTGGCAATGGCCACGCGCTGCATCTGGCCGCCGGACAGATCAAAGGGATTGCGATCCCGGTACTGCCAGATATCCAGAAGCTTTAAGGCCTCCTCCACCCGGTTTTTCATTTCTTCGGCCGGCACACCCAGGTTCTGCATGCCAAAAGCCACTTCCTCGTATACATTATCCTTTGCGCCGGAAAGCTGGTTGAACGGGTTCTGGAATACCAGTCCCACATGACCGCAGAGCTGCGCCACCGGAGTCTTTCCGGCCTCCATGCCGTCTACCATGACTTTTCCGCCGTAGGCTCCCTTATAAAACTGTGGCACCAGTCCCATAATGGCCTGGCTCAGCGTACTCTTTCCGGCCCCATTTTCCCCGATAATGCCAATAAACTCGCCCTTTTCCACGGAAAAGTCCAGTCCGTCCAGCGCCAGCTCCTTTGCGTGGGGATAACGGTATCGTAAGTTTTCAACGGTTATCACAGACATCCTACAATCCTCCATGCCACAGCCGCCAGAATACAGAGCCCAAGGAGAATCGTGATCTCACGGTCTCCCTTGTGGCGTGCCCGCTCTGCCAGCCAGGTTTTCTTCTTTCCCGCGCCGAAACCGCGCACCTCCAGGGCAATGGCCCTCTCTCTGGTATTGATCAGGGAGCTCATGACCACCGGGGAGATCAGCGGCAAAAATGCCTTCGCGCGGGTTCTCAAGTTTCCTTCTGTCTCCAGTCCGCGGCTGCGCTGGGCATCCATGATAGTGTTCATGGTTCCCATCATCTGCGGAATAATCTGGAATACCGAAGTCACGATGTAGCCAAACCGCGGGGAAAAACCTTTTTTCTCCAGCTCGTCCACAAACTCGGACGGCTTTGTGGAAAGCACAAAGACCGCGAAGGACAGCAGCATGTTTAAGATATTAAGACCAATATGGAGGGCATAAAATACGCCCTCCCGGTAAAATTTCAGACCGCCGATCTGAAACAGCACATTTGCGTTTTTCTGGTTAAACAATCCATGGATCAGGAAAATGGTCAGCAGGATCGTAAAGGAAAACGCGATCAGCGGCATGGTCTTTTTTAAGATTTTTCCGCTGGCCAGCACCAGAAAGCTGACCGCGATAAACACGCCGAACATCCACAGCCGTCCGGTGATCAGCGGAATGCTGATGGCCGCGGCTATGTACATCAATTTGGTGAAGGGATGCACCTTTGTCAGGTAGGTCCCGTTATCTACAAAAAGACTGATACTTTTCATGTGCAGTTACATTTCCTTTTCTAAGATTAGTCCAGAGTCTCGATCTCGGAATTTGCCTCATACAGTGTGGTCAGCTTGTTCGGAAGACCCTTTAAGATGAAGAATACCACGATCAGGGTAATCAGCTTATCCGGCACATCTACCACAATCTCATCTAACAGGGATCCTAAGAATACCGGCATGGATGCTGCCTGGGTTGCTGCAAATACGGCATCACCCCATACATTTCCGGTGGTACCGCCCCAGAACAGTACGTTTAACGGAGTAGAAATAGCAACAGCCACAAGACCTGCCACACAGGCTGTCACAATAGCCTTCGGGAAGGACTTCATAAAGCCGAGACGCGCCATGATTCCTGCCGCAGCGCCGATGCCAAGGCTGGTCAGCGCATAAATTAAGGTAATGTTGTCACCTGCGGAAAATCCGTAGATCAGATTGTTGGCCGCGCCGCAGATGGCTCCGATGATCGGACCGCCCAAACAACCGCCGATGCAGGTTCCGATGGAATCCAGCCACAGCGGAAGCTTTAACACGCTGGCAAACAGCTTTCCAAGATAGTTGATACCGATGCAGGCCGGGATCAGCACGATCACTGCCGCGTCAAATTTGGTTTTGAATAAATTCTTCATAACACACACACCCTTTCCCTTTTGATTGCTTCCGTTTCAGAAGCTGTATTTTTTTCTGCATAACTGCTGCTGTTCTCACGCTGCTCAAACAGCAGCATATTTGCCGATGCTCATCCTTCCAGCTTCGTCAGTGCCTCAAATGCTGTCAGGATCTCATGTTCCTCGCCCTGGGCGGTCAGTGTCTCACCGTCCACATAGCGGCCGATGTGCTCAGCTACATTGCCCTTGCAGGCCGCTACCACATTTAAGATAGAAGCAGTCCTCATACCACGGATTCTTCCAACTACAAAGAGCGCCGCAGTCTCCATGTCCGACGCCAGCACGCCCTTCCTGGCCCAGTCCTCATAGATAGCCGGATTGTCATCCCGGTACAGGCAGTCATGGCTTCTGGCGATGCCAGTGTGGCACCGGTAACCAGCCTCCCTTGCACTCTCCTCACAAGCCGTAAGCAGTCTGTGGTCTGCAACCGCCGGATAACTGAGCGGTACGTAACCAAGGGAAGTGCCCTCATCCCGCACAGCAGCCTCTACCATGACCAGGTCTCCGACTCCGGCCTCCGGCTGCAGCGCACCGCAGCTTCCGATCCGCACAGCGGCTTCCACGCCAATCTTCCGCAGTTCCTCTACCGCAATTGCCATGGACGGCCCGCCCATTCCGGTGGACATGACCAGAACCGGTACTCCATTCCAGAGTCCGCTGTAGCTCTTATATTCCCGGTTAAAAGCCAACAGCTTTGCGTCTTTTAAATAGCCTGCCGCCCGCTCTGCCCTGGCCGGGTCGCCCGGCAGCACCGCGTACCGGATTCCCAGATTCTTCGGAAGCTGGATATGCGGCATTTTGTTTTCTCCCAATTTCACAACCTCCTTCCCTGATTACAGGACGGCCCGCCCATGACAGGGAGCCGCCAGATATTTCATGCCGTTCATTCCAAATCAGTAAAATGTACGCCAATTTGCGAATTTAACAACAATTTACACTAAAGATAACATTATCCTTACACAAAGTCAATGAAATAGGCCAATCCAGAAGCACATTGTTAATAAAATAACATATCATTTTACTTGTAAATTTCAAATCAGAAAACTATACTGAAACTTATATTAACGGGCTGTTACGAATCGGATTTTCCAAACCCCCGTCGTATCTTTGCAGCTCTCATTTTCCAGAACAGGAGGATTTTCAGAATGAGTCAAAACAAGTCAGCGGATCTGCTGCTGGTCATTGATATGCAGAACGTTTATACAAAAGGACAGGAATGGGCCTGCGAGGGCGTAGAAGCGGCTTCCGCCTCCATTCTTCATCTGTTGGAGAGTCCGACACCGAAGCAGGTCATCTTCACCCAGTACCTGGCCTCAGAACACCCGGAAAGAGTCTGGAAGGAATACAACGAAGTCAACGCAGCCGTGAATGCCGATCCCTGGCTCAATGAGATGATGCCGGAATTTCTGCCCTGGACAGAAAAGTACCCGGTATACACCAAAAGCGTCTATTCCTCGTTTGCGATTCCTGAGGTTGTAAAAGCCGCAAAGAAAGCCGGACGCCTTGTCATCTCCGGCGTGGTAGCAGAATGCTGTGTGCTCTCTACCGTGCTTTCCGCCATTGACGCAGGCTGTAAGGTCATTTACCTGACCGATGCCGTGGCCGGACTCAGCGAAGCTTCCCGAAGGGAAACAGAGAACATTATTTCCTATTTTGCTCCGCTCCACACAGAGCTCATGACCACCGAAGAATATCTGAAAGCGCAGATATAACTTAGAGAAAGGAAGGATCTCCATGACACAAACGCTTCGCACCCGGGTGGAAAATACCTGTATCCTGGTCTTATTTTGTTTATCCCTTGGCATGTTTGCCTTAAGTTTCCTGCACCGGCTTCCCGCAGAGGCCGCCCTGTTAGTCTCCACAGAGATGGGCTGGATGGTCCAGCGTGCCTCTGCCGTGGTGCTGCTCTGCCTCTGCGCACAGCTTCGGAAGCGAAAGCACACGGCCCTGATCATCACCCAGTCGCTGCTTTTTCTCGACTTTGTAAGCTGCATCCCCCATCTGCCGGATGTTTTTCATGCCGCATGCATGGTCACCGATGTAGTCTTCTTTAGCGTTTTCTTCTGCTTCCGCTCCGACTTCTGCTGTCCGGCCTCCAAAAAGGACCACAGACGCGGCCTGTTTCTTTTGCTACCCAGCTTTCTTGGAGTAACCGCCAACGCTGTCATCAGCTACCACTATTTAACTCCCATCCTCGGCGGCGGACGCCACACCCTGCTGGACAGCTTTGAGGAAAGCCTTGATATCCTCCTTGGAAACGGAAGCTCCATCCCGGTCTCCCACGGTGCCCACATGCTGGAGCTTATCATGTTCTGGTTCAGCTGGGGCTGCATCCTGGCGGCTCTCTTTTACGCAGTCCGCCCGTGGCTGGCCGCGCCTGCCCGTCAGGAATCCGACCTGCAGCATGCCCGCACCCTCTTAAACCTCTACAGCCAGAACAGCTGCTCCTACCTGGCACTGGAGGACGACAAACAGCTCTACTTTGGCCGGAATGTGGACGGCGTAATTCCTTACGGCGTGGTGGGTGATACCATCATCGTCAACGGGGACCCGGTCTGCGCGGACGCAGATTTCCCGGCACTGCTTTCCGAATTTAAAGATTTCTGTGTGCGAAGCGCCCACAAGATCTTTTTCTTAAGCGTCACGGACCATTATCTGGAAGAATACAAACATCAGGGCTTTGGCTATGTCAAATGTGGCGAGGAAGCACGCTTCTTCCTGGCTGACTACGAGATCAGCGGCAAAAAGGGCGCCAAGATGCGCATGAACATCAACCACGCAAAAAAGGCCGGTGTGACCATTTCCGAGTACCAGCCATTGAAGCAGCGGGATCCGGATATCGAATCCGCCTTTGACCGCGTCACAAATGAATGGCTCGGTCAGAAAAAGAGTTCCCTGCTGGCCTTCACCATGGGAAAAGCCGGACTGGAGAACCCCATGGACAGACGCTATTTCTATGCAAGAAATGCCGAAGGAACCATTGTAGCCTTCATTGCCTTTGTCCCGTTTCTCGGAAAAGACGGCTACATGGCCGATGTTACCCGCCATGGAAACGATGCCCCAAGCGGCGTCATGGAAACCATCATTTACGAAGCCTTCCAGACCTTCCGCGAAGAAGGCATTCACTACGGAAGTCTTGGCGTAGCGCCCCTGGCCGGACTGGATGATGAAAAAGCCAGCCTGACAGAGCGGCTGCTGCGGTTCGTGTACAACAACTTAAACGACTGCTATGGCTTTAAGGATCTGTACCGCGCCAAAGAAAAATACAGCCCAACGGAATGGCTCCCGGCTTACTATATTTACCTTCCGAAGCATCCGACTCCGGATATGTTTTACGCAGTGGTAAAGATCCAGAACCCGAACGGAATCCGCGAGGGCATCCGGTCTTTCCTGAAGGGAAAAATGCATCATGAACATCACGAAAGAAACGATCAGCACAAACAGCCAGAAAATCAGAAATAAAGCAGTCAGCCTGGTAACAAACCTGCACCAGAAGAGCAGACCGGAGCAAGGCTATCTGGATACCCCGGAAGCACACCTCTACTATGAGGTGACCGGCTGCGGAACCCCAATCCTGATGCTTCACGGAAACAGCCAGTCGCACCATGTGTTTCACTCCTATAAGCGGAATCTGCAGAAAAACTATCAGGTAATTCTGATGGACAGCCGCGGGCACGGACGTTCCCGGGCAATCTCCCGCATGCACAGGCATTTCTCCGCCCCGGCTTCCGGCAGCGCAGCAACGGCCTCTGCTGCTTCCGGCCCCGCTCCAGACGAACAACCCTATTTTACCATCCACGACATGGCTTGCGACGCTGCCGCCCTGCTGGACCACCTTGGCATTGAAAAAGCCATCCTGTTCGGCTTCAGCGATGGTGCCAACATCGCGCTGGAGTTTGCCTGCTGCTTTCCAGAGCGCACACTGGCTGTCATCTCTGCCAGCGGCAACGCCCTGCCCCACGGGCTGCGTCTTCCGGTACGCCTTGGCACACAGATGACCGGCTGTGCCCTTGCCCTTTTCAAGGACTTTTTGCCAGACGGAACGCTGCGCCAGCACCTGACAAACCGCCTGCAGCTCAACACGCTCTTAACAGATTCTCCGAATCTTTCTGCCGGGCGCCTGCAGCAGATTCAGGCACCGGTTCTGATCCTTGCCGGAACCCGGGATCTCATAAAGACCTCTCATACCCGCTGGATGGCAGAGCAGATTCCAGACAGCCAGCTCAGACTGATCGAGGGCGGCACCCACAAGGTTCTGTTTTTACAGGAGCAGCAGTGCATGAAGTACATTCTGGAATTTCTTTTAAACAGCCAGCAAATTCCACTGGAATCCCAAAAAACGAAATAAAAAGCATAAAAAATAAGAGCTATCTGACTTTCTCGTCATCAGATAGCTCTTTTAACAAATATCCCGAAGTTTCACTTAATAACCTCTCTTTCTTTTTATTCTTTTTTCAAAGTGCTATGGGCCTCTGCCTTTCATTGGAATCTCCCTCCTTCGATTACATCTATGTAAACTCGTTAAGAGATTTTTGTGTGGTAAGATTTAGTAACCCATTGGACCGTCCTCCGTTTTCTGAAGCTTTGTTTTTGTTGCTTCTTTGTTTTTGTTGTCTTTATTGTACGATATTAAGTACAATTTGTCAAGCTTTATTTCTAATTATTTTTATATCTTTCTTTTATTTTCTGAATATATTGTTTGTATTATTTATTTTTTAGATACAAAAAGGATATCTCATCCGAAATGCCCCTTGCATCGTTTCGTATTCCTTCTCGTTTCTCCGCGCTCTGCCCACAGTGTTTGAGCAGCGTTTCCGCGTAACCGGGACATTCCTGCACTCTGCGCATGCTGTCCTGATAATGCAGCTGTTTTTCCTGATACATCAGGCGCTCTGCCCGGTGAAGCAGCTGGCCCGCACCGGTGCTGCCGCCATTCCACAGATAAGCAAAGGCAGCCAGTTCCTGTTCTTCCTGCTTCAGGCGTTCTTTCAGAAGCTCTGCCTGCCTGGTAAATTCCTCTTCCCGGATTTCCGGACAGATCACAACAAATTCATCTCCGCCGATCCGGTAAAGCTGGTCTTTTGCAAAATACTCCATACATACCTCTGCCAGATGCCGGATGGCCTGATCCCCATATTCGTGTCCGTAGGTATCGTTTAAGTATTTCAGCCCGTTTAAGTCCGCAAAAGCAACGCCCACAGGAACCGGATGCTCCCGCAGATGATTCAGCATCCAGATATAGGATGTATTGTTCCGAATCCCGGTCAGCTGGTCCAGATAACTTAAATGAAGCAGATACTCCTGAAACTGTTTCTTCCAGATTTCGGAAGCAAGAACACGGCCAATATCCGAAAGCAGAGTCCTGTCCGAAGCAGCTGCGCTGCCGTGCACTACCAAAAGTTTTCCGTACAGTTTCTCTTCGAAAATAACAGAGGCCGCAAAATTCCCTGCTCCCCCCACGTTTGTTTTCTCTGATTCCGCCAATCTTCCAATACTGTCCGGCTTCCCGGCATCCGCGTCCCCGCACTCACAGAACTGCACCTGCTCTGCTGCATAATACTGACGCAGCAGTTCCAGTACCTGCGGCAGAACTTCCCGGTAATCTGCAGCCAGTGCCAGTAATTCTATGCATTTACTTTTTGTGCGGGATGCCTGCAGCGCTGCAGACGGATCCGCCGCATTTTCGTGACTCATTCTTATGTTCTCCGTGTTTTTGTTCCTAAAAAAATAACGTTTTTCGTTTCAAATCAAGCAATTACCCCCATTATATCATCTATAGATATAATCATCAATCTTTATAGATGTAATTTTTTCAGAATAAATTTGTTATCCTATCTCTATATCTAAAGGGAGTAACTCGCATGGACATCGGAACAAGAATCAGCTTTTTCAGGAACAAAAAACAATACAGCGTAAACCGGCTCGCAACTCTGGCGGGTATTTCCCAGAGTTATCTGCGGGACGTGGAATTAGGAAAAAAGAACCCCACAGTCGAGGTTCTTTCTTATATCTGCGACGCCCTGGATCTGTCTCTCCGGGATTTTTTCGATGACACACTGGAATCCCGTTTCTGTCAGGATCCGCTGCTGGCCCGGATCTACCGGATGAGCCCGGAGCAGCGGAACGCACTTCTTCAGTTTTTAAACTGCATGGATCAATAAGACCTGCAGCATTACCGCACCGAAAAGCTCTTCTCCTCTGTCTCTAACGGAATCTCCTCTGTATCCATCCACTCGATGGTAATAAACTGGTTATGGTTCAATCCCACCAGCAGCTTGTTGATCATATATTCGCTTCCCTGAATCTCCAGGAGCACGGTTCCATCGTACTCATTGCGCACCCAGCCGGTCAGGCCCAGGGACTGGGCAAGGTATTTCGCGGTGTAGCGGAAGCCCACGCCCTGCACGCGGCCGCGGAAAATAATGCGTTTTCTTACATCTGCCATAATTCCCTCCTACAAAGAATATTCTTTCAGCTGTTTCCTTCTCTCCTGGTAATCCGGACAATACTTCTCCACCTCCGCCCAGAACGCCTCAGAATGGTCCATATGGCGCCTGTGGGCCAGTTCATGGATTACCACATAGTCCAGCAGCTCATCCGGCAGAAACGCCAGCTGGTAGTTGAAATTCACGTTGCCCTTCGCGCTGCAGCTGCCCCAGCGGGTCTTCTGGTTCTTTACGGTAACATAACCAACTGTCACGCCCATTATCTCACAGTAGTGCCGCACCCGCTTTCCGATTTTCAACTGGATTTTCATCCGGTCCGTTTTGCTTAAAAGCTCCGGCGGCGGTGCCGGTGTTGTCTTCCGGTTCGCTTCCCGCTCTGCCATGACCGCTGTTTTTTCCAGAATCCAATCCCGGTGGGCCTCCACAAAAGCCTTCAGCTCCCGGTCCGAAACACGGGCCGGAATCCGCGCCAGAACCGTATTGGCATCCCGCACCTCCAGGCCAAGGCTTTTTCTGGCGGAGCGGATGACCGGAACACGGATTTCTCCCTGCCCAGGCGCGCCTGATATTGTCAATTCTGCTATCATAATCTGCATCCCTTTCTGCTGCCCTTTCCATCATAACACAAATCCACAGAAAACAAAACACGGGCCGGGTGACAGTTCCATCACCCAGCCCGCATAATATCAGCGTAAAGCCATTCCCTATTAAATTTATTTCCGGAATGCTGCTACCAGTGCCTCTGCATCCTCATAGTTCTGTGCCTTCAGCTCACTGATGAACCAGTCGTCAATTCCGTCTACCGCGTTTTTAAAGGAATCAATGTCCAGATCCTCGTAAGGAGTGATGGTCACGCCGTTCTTCGTGGTCCAGCGTCTCATGATCTCCTCGTCTCCGGCACGGTTGATCTCACGCTCGTAGCGGGTTGCCAAAGCGCCGCACTCGTCGATGACAGCCTGCTGCTCTGGTGTCAGCTTGTCGTAGATCTCCTGGTTGATACAGAAGAACAGGCAGTCGTAGTTTGCGTTCCATAAGGAGCAGTACGGCTGTACTTCCTGTACGCTTGCGGCATCGATGGCCGGAAGCGGATTCTCCTGGCCCTCTACGGTCTTCTGCTGCAGCGCCGTGTAGGTCTCGGACCAGTTCATGTTGGTGGCATCTGCGCCCCAGCGCTTATAGCACTCCATGAGCAGGTTGCTGCCTGCCACACGGATCTTGACATTCTTCATGTCGTCCACGGATTTGATCTCGCGAACGCTGTTGGTCAGCTGGCGGAATCCATTCTCCGCGATGCCCATGCAGTGCAGACCATACTCGCTTAAGATGTCCTTTAACATCTCACCGGCCTCACCATCTAACATGGCATCTGCATCCTCTACGGAATCGAACAGATACGGCAGGGATACCACGTTGAAGCGCGGGTCAAATGCAGAGTAGATTAAGTTACTGTGCATGGAGATCTGAACCGGGTCACCGTCGATCAGCGCCTGAATACCCTCGGACTGGTTTCCGTTGGTCAGCTGGTCTGCTGCGTATACGTTGACCTTGATCTTGCCGCCGGTTGCCTTTTCTACCAGCTCACCGAACTTGCGGCCGCCCTCAGCCCAGGTACTGGTCTCGGTGGTGGAGCAGGTGAAGTTCCAGGTCTGCTCTTCCCAGCCAAGATCACTGTGATCCTCTACAGAATCCGCGCCAATGCTGCTGCCGGATTTCTCGGTAAATGCCGCGATCAGGTCTGCTGCATCCATATATCCCTGGTTTTCCAGCTCGTTCTGATACCACTCAGCCACGCCGGAAACTGCGTTTTTGAAGGAATCAATATCCATATCCTCGTACTTGGTAATGGTTACGCCGTTGTCATTCTGCCAGCGGCTCATAATTTCCTCATCACCGGCACGGTTGATGTAACGCTCGTAATCAACGGCCTTCATGCCAGCCTCATCCACAACAGCCTGCTGCTCCGGAGTTAAGCTGTCGTACAGTTCCTGGTTGATGCAGAAGAACAGGCAGTCGTAGTTTGCGTTCCATAAGGAGCAGTACGGCTGTACTTCCTGTACGCTTGCGGCATCGATAGCCGGAAGCGGATTCTCCTGGCCCTCTACAGTCTTCTGCTGCAGCGCCGTGTAGGTCTCGGACCAGTTCATATTGGTGGCATCTGCGCCCCAGCGCTTATAGCACTCCATGAGCAGGTTGCTGCCCGCTACACGGATTTTCAAGTTTTTCATATCATCCACGGACTTGATCTCACGAACGCTGTTGGTCAGCTGGCGGAATCCATTCTCCGCAATACCCATGCAGTGCAGGCCATAGTCACTTAAGATGTCTTTTAACATCTCACCGGCCTTGCCGTCTAACATGGCATCAGCCTCCTCGACAGAGCTGAACAGGTACGGCAGGGATACCACGTTGAAGCGCGGGTCAAATGCAGAGTAAATTAAGTTGCTGTGCATGGAAATCTGAACCGGATCACCATTCATCAGCGCCTGAATACCCTCGGACTGGTTTCCGTTGGTCAGCTGGTCTGCTGCGTATACATTGACCTTAACCTTTCCTCCGGTTGCCTTCTCCATGAGTTCGCCGAACTTGCGGCCACCCTCAGCCCAGGTACTGGTCTCGGTGGTGGAGCAGGTAAAGTTCCAGGTCTGCTCTTTCCAGTCTAAATTACTGTAATCACCGATCTCATCAAAATCTTTGCTGCCGCCGTCCTTTTCGCTATCTGCCTGACTGTCAGAGGAAGCCACAACGGTTCCACTGTAAGAACCCTCTCCTGCCAGTGCCTTCGGAAGGAAGGTGGAAACAGACGGTACATAGGTGATCAGAAGCAGAACCAGAACGGAAGCTCCGATCATCGGCATAACGGCACGGGAAATCTTCGGAATGTCCACTTCCATGCCTTTTTTCAGTTTTACGGAAATCGCAACAAACAGGTTTACGCCAACCGGCGGTGTTACCTGACCGATTGCCAGGTTTACCGTTGCCACGATACCGAACGCTACCACATCGTAACCCAGGGCCTTACATACCGGCAGCATGATCGGGATGAAAATGTACATCGCGGAGTTTGCGTCGATGAAGCAGCCTGCGATCAGGAAGATCACGTTCACGATCAGAAGGAAGGTGAACTGGTTGTGAGCAATGCTTCCCAGCAAATCGGATGCAGCCTGGGCAATACCAAATTTAGTACATACAAAGGAGAACAGGGACGCGCTTGCTACAATGAGCATGATGCCGCCGGTGGTCTTTCCAGACTCCACCAGAAGTCCCCGCAGATCCTTAAAGCTTACTTCCTTGTAAATGAAGATGCCGACAAACAGGCCATAGACTACGGATACGGCCGCTGCCTCAGTCGGGGTAAAGATACCACCGTAAATACCGCCCAGAATGATGACCGGCATTAACAGTCCCCAGAACGCATCCTTGAATGCCTCCCAGCGCTCTTTGCCGCTGGCGCGCTTCTGGCTGGACTGAATGTTATTCTTGCGTGCCTCGATCATAACCACAATGACTAAAGCCACGCCCATTAAGATACCCGGAACGATTCCTGCGGTGAACATATCCGCGATGGAAACACCGGTGATGGATGCGTAAACCACGAACGCGATACTCGGCGGAATGACAATGGCGATGGAGCTGGCCGTTGCCATAAGCGCCGCGGAGAACGGTGCGGAGAAGCCGCCCTGCTCGATCATGGCCGGGATCAGTACTGCACCCAGAGCCGCCACGGTAGCCGGGCCGGAACCGGAGATCGCGCCAAAGAAGCAGGCTACGATAACGCACACAATAGCAATGCCGCCTCTTCTGTGTCCGACACAGGTGTTAACGAACTTGATCAGGCGCTTGGAAATGCCTGCCTTCGCCATAATGTTGCCGGATAATACGAAAAACGGAATAGCAAGCAGCAAAAACTTACTGATGCCGGAATACATGTTGGTTGCAACGATCGTTAAGGATGTTCCGGAATACAGGATCGCGCATACAGAAGAAAGACCGAGGCAGATTCCGATCGGAATACCCATGATCAGGAAAATGAAAAAGGAAACAAACAATACTGCACTGATCATTTGTCATCGTCCTCCTTTCCACAGCTGTCAAGATAAAACTCAATAAAATGCAGGATCATGCAGACTGCGCCGATCGGCACGAAGGACCAGAAGATCCACTCTGGCCAGTTCAGCACGAAAGTGCGCTTGCCGTTCTGCATCTGGGTGATGACCTTATCCAGGCCATACTTGAATAATACTGCGGTAAACGCTACGGAAAGAATGGTGCTGAGAAGCAAAAACACCTTTCTCACCTGTGCCGGAAGACGGTCTGTGAGAAGTGTCAGATTGACCAGTTCCCCTTCCCGGCATGCCAGCGCTGCGGCAAGCAGCGTGATCAGTACGAAAACGGCAACAACCAGTTCCTCGGTAAATGACCAGGACTGATGAATGACTTTTCGTGAAAATACATTTCCCACTGTCAGGACCAGAATCAGCACGGTTGCGATTTCCAGCACCAGCTTTTCCAGGCCTGCGAGGGCATTCATAAGTTTCTTGTAGGTTTTCATATACCCTTAACCCCTTTCCCTTTGATGTGATACCTTATAACAGGGCATAATTCCCCTGTTACAATTTTTCAGAGTACTACTTGTTCTGTTATGTTTCGGAATTCTGGCATACAAAGAACCTGCTGTCGGCAGTCACTCGATGTATAGATTAAATTTAAGATTTTCAGACATCCAGAATGCGGAAGGCCTGCTGTCGGCAGTCGCCCCGCGCAATTGGAGATCAGGTAATCTGCAGATACGCCAATGGCGCATTCTGATATTCAGAATAAAAAATCCGCCCCTTTTCAGGGACGGAAATCTTCTCTGTTTTGAAACCACCCTGTTTCATGTAAGAAACAGATACAAACATGTGTACCGGTATCTTGCTCATTATTACTTTTTTCAGTAAAGTACTAACGAGACAATGATACACTATTTTAAAACTATCGTCAATTCTAAATTTTTTATAAATTCTTTGTGCATTGCACGAAATTTAGTAATGTTATTTTACCTATTATCCACCTTCTCCGGATACATATCATGATTTGCCATACGGTTGAATGCCACATCTTCCCACTTAGTTCCTGGCTTTCCATAATTGCAGTATGGATCAATGGAAATTCCACCACGGGGTGTGAATTTGCCCCACACTTCAATATACTTTGGCTCCATCAGCTTAATCAAATCCTTCATGATCACGTTCACGCAGTCCTCGTGAAAATCCCCATGATTACGGAATGAAAACAGGTACAGCTTTAAGCTCTTGCTTTCCACCATTCTCTCGCCTGGGACATACGAAATAATAATGTTTGCGAAATCAGGCTGCCCTGTAATTGGACAGAGACTTGTGAATTCCGGGCAGTTAAACTTCACGAAATAATCATTTTCTGGATGTTTGTTTACAAATGTTTCAAGCAGGCCAGGGTTGTAATCTGTCTCGTAATTGTTCTGCTGGTTGCCTAATAATGTTAAATTCTCTTTTTCTCTCATAGCTTTCTCCAATTTTTATTTAATTGCAGGGTCACTTACCCCATTTGCTGCAAATGCAGCCGCTCTGTCGATACAGGTTCCACATTTGCCGCAAGGCACATCCTTTCCTTCATAGCAGGACCATGTAAGCTCGTATGGTGCGTTAAGCTCTAAGCCCATCTTCACCACCTCCGCCTTAGTCATATTCACAAATGGCGCCTCCACCTTTAACTGATGTCCTGAGCCCTCAAAAATCGCCTGATTCATAGCATCATTAAACATCGGTGAACAGTCTGGATAGGCAAAACCGGCTGAATCATCTGCATGTGCGCCATAAAGAATCACGCTGCAGTCCTTGCTCAGTGCAATGCTTGCCGCCGATGAAAGAAACAGTCCATTTCGAAATGGCACATAGGTGCTTACAGGCTTTTCGCCCTCCGTCTTTTCAATCTGCTTGGCATAGCTCTCCTCTGGAATTTCCTCTGTAGACTGCTGCAATAAAGAGCAATTGCTATATTGAAAAATCTTACTCAGATCCAAGAATAACTGCTCCACTCCGTAAAATGCAGAAACAGCCTTTGCCGCCTGAATTTCTTTATCGTGCTTCTGTCCATAAGAAACTGACAGAGCAATTACATTGTCCTTTCCATATCGGCTCACTGCCAATGCCAGTGCCGTAGTGGAATCCACGCCACCGCTTGATAATACTAATGCTTTCATAACTCATCTCTCCTATCTTAGATACATTTGTAATGCTGCATCGTCCTTAAAGCTTCCTCTTAACTCTACAGTCATTGTTCTCGTGTTGTTTTTCTTAATTCCTCTTGCCGACACACAGCTGTGATATCCTTCAAGCACCACCGCAACATCCTCGCTTCCTGTTATCTCTGCCATAATGTCCGCAATATCCTGACCGATTCTTTCCTGTAACTGCAGTCTTCTTCCAACCATATCGCATATTCTTGCAATCTTTGATAAGCCTATAACCTTCCCATTAGGAATGTACGCAACTGTCGCCTTCAAATCATACATAAGTGCCATATGGTGCTCGCAGTAAGAAAACAGGTCGATGTCCTTCATAACTACAACCTTAGAAGTATCAAGCTCCTCAATTCCATCCTCAAATGTCTTATCAAACATCTGCGCAATTTCGTGATTGGAGTAATTCATCCCAAGAAAGACCTCCTCGTACATCTTCGCAACTCGCTTTGGTGTATCCTTTAAGCCCTCCCTCTCCGGGTCGTCGCCCAATGCAACAAGAATCCCTCTAATATGCTCCTCAATCGCTTTCGTATCTATCATCATAATCTCCATTCTTGCTTCACCCCGCAAACTTTGGGCTGAAAGCACAAATTTGCACGTGAAAAATCTTTGATATAAGGATTTTTCACATTATACGCCCCTTTCCTCTGGGTTCCAGATTACCTTGTGCATCTGAATCTGAAGACGCACATCATTCATCCTTTTACTGGTCATGAAATTCACGATTTCCACTGGCTCAATTGAACCAAACACTGGGCTTATGAATACCTGGCATCTTTCTGTCAGATGAAATTTTTCAATTATTTTCTCTGCACATTCCAAATCATTCATGCTGCCCGAAACGAACTTGACTGTGTCCTGCTTTCTTAGAGCTTCCATATTGGAGAGAAGCATTTTCTCCTCACAGCCGCTGGATGGCAGCTTGTAATCCATAGTAAGGCTAAGTTTTTCTTTTGAAAATGCATTGGTAAGGGGAGTAATATCAACCGCTCCATTAGTTTCAATCTCTACTCGAATGTCCGATTTGTTCAATAATTTTTCTACCAGACTCCTGATATCCTTCTGTAATAAAGGCTCTCCCCCTGTCAGCGTCACATTTTTAATGCCTGTCTCACTGACATATTCACAAATCTCATCTGGTGACAGCTCCTCGTAATCACAAGCTGGCTCATTGGCCCACTTTGTATCACAGTAGGAGCAATTTAGGTTACAACCCTTGAATCTGATAAACACCGCCAATTCTCCGGCTCTTCTTCCTTCTCCATTAATACTTATAAATTTCTCAACAACTTTCATATTAGTTTCTTTCCTTTATTCTTCGTATGCTGCCATATTATTAGGTGTCTCGTATACTTCCACTCTGTGGATTGGAAAGCCTTTTGCACTCATCAGCTCATAGAAATATTTTGAAAAATGCTCCGCAGTAGGTCTGAAGCCAACTTCGATCATACGAAACTCCTCCGCCTGTAATGCAGCAATTGTCGCACCTTTTAAAGAACCTTTTTCATAAATCAAGCTGTGGTCAAAATCATCACAGATATCCTTCAAAGCATTTTTTAAATCAGAAAAATCCACAAGCATTCCTCTTGTCTGACCCTCATCCTTTAACTGGTCTGCTGCTATTTCAACAACAACTCTCCAGCGGTGACCATGAAGATTCCTGCATTTTCCGTCATACCCCTTCAGAAAATGTGCAGAATCAAAGCTGTTCTCGGTTTTTAAATAATACATTTTAGTTTCTCCTCTAATTTATTTGGGAATAGGTAATTGTAAAAACAGAATTGCTTAGAAAAGAACGTGCCCCACTGTGAGCACATATAGAAAGCCCTGTAAATGTATACACACCTACAGGGCTAAATTACATAAAAATTCTTCTTAGCAGCCCTGGTTTTATTTAACGACAGGATGGTACAAACGAACTGTCGCGCATTTTTATGCGATATGTCTATTATAAGTATTTTTCTGGAGATGTCAATCTAAATTCCCCCAGCAGCTGCACTATTTAAAGTGGATTATACTAATTAAATCCGAAGAACTTCTGGCTGATCTTGTAACCGGCAATGGATACGGTGCGGCCGCTCTTGCCCGGAAGGTTCATGCTCTGGCCTAAAAAGCCCCAGCGCAGGCGCATGTACAGAGCCAGATCCTGCTCTCTTAAATTTTCCCAGAGCTGCTTTTTCTTGGCCATGTTCTCATCCGTGCCGGACTTGATGGCCAGGATGGAAGAAATGGTCATCATGATCTCCAGGTAACGGACCATGTAATGGCGGAGCTTATGATTGGTGATCTTTGCGCTGTGGTAGTAACCCAGCATGAGGCGGGTTACCAGAAGCTGCTGGTCGATGCGGCCGATCATAACCTGCTCGTTGACGGACTGATCCTGTCTGCCAATGAAATAGCGGTAGAAGTTTACATCCAGGTAGTAGAAGGTCTTCACATACGGCAGCGGCTGGAATACGAAAATATTATCCACATAGAAGGTATGCTTCGGCAGCTCCAGTCCGCACTCCTTTAACATCTGGGTACGGTAGATGACAGAGTGCATGAGGATGTACTGGCCCAGCATAAACACCTTGACATCCTTCCAGGTGCAGAGCTGACGTTTCGGCAGGGCCGTGCGGTACTGCATGACGCGCTTGTGCTTTGCGCCCTGCTTCTCGTACACAAAGTTCGTGATAAGCATGTCCAAGGTCTGATTGCCCATCACAAAGCTGCGCAGGGTCTCCAGAACCTCTTTGTAGGCTTCTGCATTGACCCAGTCATCACTGTCTACTACTTTAAAGTAAATACCGGTTGCTGCCCGCAGGCCTGCATTTACGGCCTCGCCGTGGCCGCCGTTCTCCTGATGGATGGCGCGGCAGATGCCCGGATAGCGTGCCTCATACTCGTCCGCGATCTGGGCAGTGTTATCCTTGGTGGAGCCGTCGTCCACGATCAGGATCTCCACCTCGTTTCCGCCCGGAAGCAGGGACTCGATGCAGTTTCTCATATAGGCCTCAGAATTATAACAGGGAATTGCAATGGATAATAATTTCATGATTTACCAAAAACCTCCTTGGTTTTATATAACGCTGCCGCGGTCAGAACCATTCCTGCTGCCACGGCCAAAGCGGACTGTCCCCCGGATGCTGCCGGCACGCCGGACTCCAGAGCCGTAAAACAGATGGCTGCCCCGTTGGCTCCCGCGTGCAAAAACACTGCCGGAAGCAGACATCCGCTCCATTCACATACCGGTTCCAGACACAATGCCAGAAGAAACGCATAAATACCCTGGCTAATATTCCCGTGATACAGGCCAAACAACAGGGCGCCCAGAAGGGCCGCCGCGCGCGGTTTCATATGGGTTCTCAGTTCTGTCCGGATCAGGCCGCGAAACAGAACCTCCTCAGTCAAAGGCGCAAACACCACCGTCACCAGGACCTGTACAGCCAAAGAAGCGCCGTATACGGTCTCCCGTGTGCTGTCCCACCCGTCAGACGGCGGAAGCAGAAACTGCAAAAGCACGTTCAGGCACAGGCATGCACCTATGCCGGCCAGAGCTGAGCATACACAGCCTGCGAACAGATGTCTCCGGCGCTGCTGCTGACCTGTGCACGGCACCCTGCCAGCCCGCTGTGTCGGATCAATGTTCTGCAGCGGCACACGCCTTTTCTGTGCTTCCTCTGCTGCCTGCCTTTTCCGGTATGCTGCATACAGAAACGGAAGCGCCAGAAACGCCCCGCCTCCGGTCACAGTCAGGGCATTCTGTGTACCAAATAAAGAACATGCCACCCCCACAGCCTCTGTGCAAAGCTCATAAAAGAGGAGTGGGCCAAGCAGCCGAAAAGCCGTCCAAAGCGCCTGATTTTCTTTGTTTTTCATAGGGTATTCCCATAAATTTTCTTTCTATTTTTACATCAGCATACATTCTGATATAACTCTCTCACTATACCATAAACCGGTTGCAATTTTCAAGCAGAAACACTATAATGAACGCAAACACTGTTGTGCATACGTTACGATTGACACGCTGCGCAAACAGGACTACCCCCAATTACATACAGAAAGGATTCGATCATATGGCAAAGAAAAGAATTGTTATGGCGCTTGGTCACGATGCCCTGGGTACCAATCTCCCGGAGCAGAAAAAAGCCGTGGCTGCTACCGCAAAATTAATTGCAGATTTCATCCAGAATGGCTGGCAGGTCGCTGTTGTCCACAGCAACGCGCCTCAGGTCGGCATGATCCACACCGCTATGAATGAACTTTGTTCCAACCACGAGGGCGAGGGCTACACCCCGGCGCCCATGTCCGTCTGCTCAGCTATGAGCCAAGGCTACATCGGCTATGATCTTCAGAACGGCATCCGTTCTGCCCTGTTAAAACGATGCATCTATAAACCAGTCTCTACCGTCCTCACCCAGGTCATGGTAGACCCATATGACGAATCCTTTTACAATCCGGTGAAAAAGATCGGCCGTTACATGACCCGGGCAGAAGCAGACGCTGAGGAAGCCAAAGGCAATTATGTGACAGAAGTTCCAGGCAAAGGCTGGCAGCGTATCGTGTCCGCGCCAAAGCCGGTCGGCATTGTCGAGATCGACACCATCCGTACCCTCATGGACGCTGACCAGATCGTTGTCTCCTGCGGAGGCGGCGGTATCCCGGTTATGGAGCAGGGCTGTGAGCTGCGCGGCGCCAGCGCTGTCATTGAAAAAGATTTAGTCAGCGGCCTTCTCGCAAAAGAGATCGATGCCGATGTGCTCATGATCCTCACCGACGTAGAACAGGTTTCCTTAAACTATGGCAAAGCAGACGAGATCCCGCTCTCCCACATGACCGTGGAAGAAGCGGAAAAATACGCAGAGGAAGGCCAGTTTGGCACCTCTTCCATGCTGCCGAAGATTGACGCAGCCCTTTCCTTCCTGAAGGCAGGCAAAGGCCGCAGTGCCATCATCACCACCATGGTCAAAGCGGAAGAAGCCGTAAACGGCAAGGCCGGAACCACCATCGAATAACAGACGATTACCAAAAAGGAGTTTTGCGGATTCTGTCCGCAAAACTCCTTTTTCTTTTATGCCTTATCTTCTTTTCCATACAAGTATCATCCAGTGTGCATACATACACCATCGGAACCATAACTCCTTTTATCCGAACTGCACGACATCCTTGATCGGCTCAGCCGGTACCACTTCCTCTGCGTAAAGCACCGGACCCTCGCCGTTGTAATCCTGCCAGTATTCGATCTCAACCCGCGCGCGCACGGTTACCCACTGTCTGGTTTCCAGATTGCGGGCTTCTTTGGATTTACAGATATAGCCCAGGAAGGTCATATCCTCCGCGCAGCAGGTCATGGCCATACGTCCCGGAACAAAGTAGTTTTTCGGGAAGTTTGAGGATTTCATGACCATAGCGGTAAACTCCACTACCTTGCCTTTGTAACGCTCCGGCTTGTCCATGCAGTCAATATACCAGATGCCGTATGCTTCCGGACTGATCTTGATGACATCGGCTTTCATGTCATACGGAAGATCTTCCTCAGAAATCTCGTCGATTTCACCATTCTCGTCCTCAAATACGATATCGCATTTGGTATTCATGGATTTGAGCATGCGTTTATAGCGGTCCAGATCCTCGATTCCATCACAGCGGTTGCAGATGATAAGCTCTGAATTCTTCACCATGGCGTTGAGCAGTGACTTCATGTTCTTCACATACAGCTCAAAGGTAGACATGTCGATGATGGTGATCTGCTGGTAAATGGTCCAGTCCTTCGGAAGCTTTAAATCATCCTGGTTCCACATGCCATTCCACTCAATCAGCACACGCTCCGGCTGATGCAAAAGCTCCAGCTCGGTCAGGCGGTCCGGGGTAATCTCATCCAGGCTGTCCACGTAGACAACAGAGGTCTTCGTATCTTTTAAGAGCGCGTCATCGTATTCGGTGTCACCCTCCTCGCACACGATCAGAAGGGTCTTTCCGTCCGTACGGAAGTAATCCTGATCCATGGTGAAGGATAAAAATTCGGTCTTTCCTGCCTCTAAAAATCCGTTGATCAGAAATACCGGCGTTACTTCATCGTCAATCATTGGTCCCATTTTTTGTACCTGTCCTTTTCTTTTTTCAGGAAGGCGCCGGTCTCATGCCGGCGCCTTTCCCCTTCTATCCGGGCAGTTAGTTTCTGCCGAATGCTTTCTTTAATTCATCTTCTTTTAAGTTTGCGCCGATGACACATACCTTACCGGTGTAATCCGGTGCTCCGGTGCGGATCTCGTACTGCTCCGGAACCATATCGAAGTAGTACCACTCGCCCTCTTTCTCGCTCGGAAGCATGCCCTTGGCACGGAGAACGTCGCCGTACTCGTTGCCGTAGGCCAGCTCCTCCAGAATGGCAGTCAGCTGATCCTTGCTGCAGGCGTCAATGGTCTCAAGACCCCAGCTGGAGAATACCTCATCTGCATGATGATGGTGATGATCGTGGTCATGGCAGCCACAGCCGCACTCATCGTCATGGTCGTGATGATGATGCTCATGGTCATGATCCTCGCAGCCGCACTCATCGTCATGATCGTGGTGATGATGCTCATGCTCGTGGTCATGGTCCTCATCATGGTCATGATGGTGATGCTCGTGGTCATGATCCCCGCAGCCGCACTCATCATCATGGTCATGGTGATGATGATGCTCATGCTCCTCATGGTCATGGTCGTGATCCTCGTGGTCATGGTCGTGATCCTCGTGGTCATGGTCGTGGTCCTCACAGCCGCAGCCACAGTGTCCGTCGTGGTCATGATGGTGATGGTGCGCATGCTCCTCTTTCACCTGGGCTAACAGCTCTTCCATCATGGTATCCGGCTTCTCGATGAGCGCTAAGAGCTGTGCGCCGGTCAGCTGATCGATCGGGGTGGTCACGATGCTTGCGTCCTTGTTGTGCTCACGCAGTAAATCTACATCTGCCAGAACCTTCTTGGAATCTGCCACATCGGTGCGGCTCATAACGATGGTACCGGCATTCTCGATCTGGTTGTTGAAGAACTCACCAAAGTTCTTCATATACATTTTGCACTTGGTAGCATCTACAATGGTCACTGCGCTGTTTAACTTCACATCCAGGTTCTTAGCCACGTCGCGCACTGCGTTCATAACGTCGGACAGCTTGCCTACGCCGGACGGCTCGATGATCACGCGCTCCGGTTTGTACTTGGTCAGTACCTCCTCCAGAGACTTGCCAAAATCACCGACTAAAGAACAGCAGATGCAGCCGGAGTTCATCTCACGGATTTCAATGCCGGAATCCTTTAAGAAACCGCCGTCGATACCGATCTGGCCAAACTCGTTCTCAATGAGGACAACCTGCTCGCCCTTGATGGCCTCCTGTAAAAGCTTCTTAATAAATGTAGTTTTTCCTGCTCCTAAAAAGCCGGAAATAATATCAATCTTTGTCATGATGATCCCTTCTTTTCCTTATATTCCTTTATGCTCTGTAATACGCGGCCGTTAGCAGCCGCTACCGTTTCCCATTCTGTCACAAAACGCACAGAATGTCAATATGCCGGGCAGCTCACGCCCGGCATATCATAATGTTTATTTTCTTTTTTCCATATAACTGCTGATCCCGTCGACCACTGCCTGATCCAGGATGTGTTCCATACGGCAGGCATTCTCCTCCGCCATTTCCTCCGAAACACCGGTTACCTCCTGTAAGAAAGCAGTCAGGAGAAGGTGACGCGCGTAGATGGATTTTGCCTTTGTAAGGCCCTCCTCTGTAAGCTGGATGTCACCGCCCTGTTCCATGGAAATGAACCCCTGGTCCCGCAACAGGCCCATGGCCCTGCTGACGCTTGGCTTGCTGAAATTCAGCGCGCGTGCCACGTCAATGGAACGAACAACTCCTTTTTTTTCTTTGATCATTAGTATTGTTTCCAGATAGTTTTCCCCTGATTCGTGCATACAACAACCTCCTGTCCCTATAAGGGAATTACCATTATCATAAACGATATTTCCATGCAAGTCCAGTAGTTTCAAAAAGTTGTTCTTTTATATATGAGAAAAGATTCTCAATTACATCCCTATTCCGGAAGCAGGTTCTGCATGCTCTTTAAGCTGATGAGCAGTGTGGAGGTATTGTGCAGGAGCGCGGAGGTTGCCGGCGGAAGTACGCCCAGAACACCCAGCGCAATGAGGCCTGCGTTGAAGCCTACGATGGTGCGGTAGTTCCAGTGAATGCGTTCCATCAGGTGATTGCTGATAAGCTTTAAGGTTACTACCTCATACAGATTGTCCGCGCCAATGGTCACATCCGCGATCTCTCTTGCCAGTTCCGCGCCGTCACTGATGGCAATGCCTACGTTTGCTGCGGAAAGTGCCGGAGAATCGTTGATGCCGTCGCCGATCATGATGACCTTGCGGCCCTCAGCCTTCTCCTTCTCCACGAAGCTTGCCTTATCCTCCGGCAGAACTTCGGAATAATACTCGTCCACACCGGCCAGGGCCGCAATGGCTTTAGCGGTACGCTCGCTGTCTCCGGTCATCATGACAACCTTGCTGATGCCAGCCTCTTTTAAGGAAGCAATGACATCGCGGGCCTCCTCACGCAGTGGATCCTGAATGCAGATGACTGCGGCCAGTTTGCCATCGATAGCCAGGTACAGGTGGGAGTATTCCGGCGGAAGGGAATCGAACAGCTCCTGCTTTCCAGCCGGGATGGTGCAGCTTTCGTCCTCGAATACAAAATGGGCGCTGCCGATGATGGCTTTCTTGTCTCCCATCTTATCTTCCAGTGTAGTGGAAATGCCATGGGCCACAATATACTCTACCTTGCTGTGCAGCTCCTCGTGAACCAGATGTTTCTTCTTTGCCGCGTCTACCACAGCCTTGGCCATGGAGTGCGGGAAATGCTCTTCCAGACATGCTGCGATACGTAAGAGTTCGTTGCTGGTCATGTCATTGAACGCAACCACATCAACCACGGTCGGCTGAGCCTTGGTCAGGGTACCGGTCTTGTCAAAGACGATGGTATCTGCCTCGGCCATAGCCTCCAGATACTTGCCGCCCTTGACCGTAATGTCGTACATATTGGCTTCACGGATTGCAGACAGTACGGAGATCGGCATAGCCAGCTTCAGGGCGCAGGAGAAGTCCACCATCAGGATAGACAGTGCCTTGGTGGCATTGCGGGTGATGAGCCAGGTCAGGCCGGTACCAAGAAGGCTGTAAGGAACCAGGGTATCTGCCAGATGCTCTGCCTTGCCCTCCAGGGAAGACTTCAGCTTTTCCGACTCCTCGATCATGGTCACGATCTTGTCAAACTTACTGGAGCCACCGGTTTCTTTGACGCGGATGGTAATCTCGCCCTCTTCTACTACGGTTCCTGCGTAAACGGTAGCGCCCGCAGTTTTTTCTGCCGGAACGGACTCACCGGTTAAGGAAGCCTGGTTTACCATAGCCTCACCGTCTGTCACCTCGCCGTCAAACGGAATGACATTGCCCATATGAACGCGTACCAGATCCGATTTCTGGATGGTGTTGGTCGGAACCAGAACCTCCTGTCCATCGCTCACCAGCCATACCTTGCTGATATTTAAGGACATGCTGCGGGCCAGGTCGCCCACAGATTTCTTGTGGGTCCACTCCTCCAGAATCTCACCGATACCAAGCAGGAACATCACAGAACCCGCGGTATCGAAATCACTTCTGATAATAGAAACGCCAATGGCGGTTGCGTCCAGGACCGGAACCTCAATCTTTCTGGCTGCCAGCGTGCAGATTCCCTTCCATATATATTTTACGGATTTTACGGAAGTGATGACGGCGCGCACACCAGCCGGCAGGAACAGACAGTTTCCTGCACGCATAATGACGCGTGTCATCAGTTTTTCCCAGTATTCGCTGTTTAAGGCACGTCCGGAATTCTGGATATAGGACTCCGGCACTTCTGCCTTTGCATAGGAGAATGTCTGTAAATCACGGACAACCGTTTCCCGGTCACCATCATAATGAATGACGATTTCACTCAGGCGTTCCCGTACTTTTACGGAAATAGCGTATGGTTTTGCGTTAAAATAATACTGCAGGGTATCGGCCTGCTCAATGCTCATGCGGCCCTGCAGGATCTGAACACGGATTCTTCCGCGGATCTCATGTTTGATCACAAATTTCATGGTGTATTCCTCTTTTCGTTACGAAATTGTTTTTGTAACGTTTTCTATCAGTAATAAATGCGCCAAACAACGCATTTAAGGCATTTCAGGCAATGAAAAAGGATGCAGAACATGATCATGCATCCCTTTTCCTGCTTCCTTTTCAAAACAGAGAGCATGCTTTTTCTGACCTTTGTCTCTGTCTGGTAAATAATCTGAGATTATGCTTCTACGGTCTCTTCCCCTGCCGCGGTCTCTTCAGCCTCTGCTGCCTCGTCAGCGAATGCTGCAGCCTCTGCTTTTGCTGCGCGCTCCTCGTTGATCTGCTGAGCCTCTGCCAGGATGTCCTCTGCGTTAGCCTGTACGCTTGCTGCTACATTCATTACGCATGTCTTTGCGCGAAGGACAGCTGCGGTGCAGTTGGTGTAAACTTTCTTAGCGTCCTCGCTTGCAAGAATCTTAACACCTGCGGTACCGAACAGAACACCTGCTGCAAAAATTCCAGATTTCTTAACATCTAATGCTTTTAAAACGTTTAACATGATTGGATTCCTCCTCATAAGTATTTTTATTATTTTGTTTAACGGGTATTCTAACGCATTGATTTCTAAATTTCAAGAGTTTTTTTGATAAAATTTCTTAATAAAGACAAAAAAGAGCAGTTAATGATATTTTTTCTCATTAACTGCTCTTTTCACGGTTTTTCCCCGTTAAAAGTTAGCTTTTGCTTCCTTTTTTCCGTGAAATCACCGGCATCACTTCATGCAAATGCCATATTCTCACCCATGCCGTAATCAATGCGGTACATGTTCTTTCTCTGGATCAGTCCTGCTTCCTCCAGAGTCTTTACCATGCGGTAAACGGTAGCCATACCAATACTTGGATCACGTTTTGCTGCCTTGTAATAAATTTCCTTGCAGCAGCTGCACTCATCCTGCAAAATCACATCAATCAAAAGTTTTCTCTGGCTGGTAATCCGGCAGCCATTCTTCTTCAGTTCAGAAATAATAAATCCTTTTTTTGCCTCAGCTGACATAAAGTACCTCCTTTTGGTTGTTTTGGTTAGTAGTTGCTAACTCGGTTTTTTACAGAAAGGGCAGCGACACTGCCCTTCTGAAATTTGTTATTTTACTTTAGAATCCGGGGTGGAAGGATGGCAGCTTGCACAGCCCGCACAGCCGGCGCAGCTTCCAGTACATCCGCCCGACTTTTTCTGATCGTGATGCTTTTTGATCACATAGATACAATATCCGGCGATGACGGCCACTACAATAATATCTGCTAACACTTCGTTTCCCTTCTTTCAACACAGCCCCGGCCGGTGAAAACCGGGACTGCAAAATTCAATTTCAAAATGGATGTAAATTCAGATTGCTTATGAAGCAGCCTGTACAGATCTCTTTGCGTAGGTCTTCTGATCTTTGTACGGATCCGGACGGAACAGCATGAACAGCATGAACAGTAATACTACAAATGCGATCACGGTCCAGACACCGAAGGTACCATACAGTAAGAAGGAACCAATCTGGTAAACTACCAGAGTTACAGCGTAAGCGAAAATATTCTGGAATGCGATTGCGAACCAGAACCACTTACGGCTCTGCATCTCTTTTGCCATGGTAGAAATCGCTGCCAGACACGGAGAGTCAAACAGGTTGAACAAAAGGAAGCTGAAGCCTGCCAGAGCGGTCGGGAACCACATGCCAACGCCTGCAGCAACAGTATCTGCATCCTCGACATCACCTGCAACGTTTGCAAGTACACCCATGGTAGAAACGATACCCTCTTTTGCGCTGAAGCCGGAGATCGCAGCTGCAACCGGCTGCCACTCGCCCCATCCAAGCGGTGCGAACAGCGGAGCGATAGCACCGCCGACGATAGCCATAAGGCTGTCTGCGGAATCCTCAACCATACCAAATGCGCCATCCTGAATACCGAAGCTACTTAAGATCCACATCACTACGCAGGCCAGGAACAGAACCGTACCTGCCTTGATGAAGAAGCCCTTCAGTCTCTCCCATACATGCAGAAGCACAGTTCTTGCAGACGGGATGTGGTACTGCGGCAGCTCCATAACGAACGGAGCCGGCTTGCCGGAGAACGGCTTGGTCTTCTTTAACATGATTGCTGCAACTAACACTGCAACGATACCTGCAAAATACATGAGTGGGGTGATAAAGCCAGCAACATCCCAGCCGGTTACATAACCGGCCATAACACCGCCCATAAGAGCGATAACCGGAAGCTTCGCACCGCACGGAATGAAGGTAGCGGTCATAATGGTAAGGCGTCTGTCGTTATCCTGCTCGATGGTCTTGGAAGCCATGATTCCAGGAATACCGCAGCCGGAAGAAATCAGCAACGGAATGAAGCTCTTACCGGACAGTCCGAAGTGACGGAAGACACGGTCCATAACGAATGCAATACGTACCATGTAACCGCAGTCCTCAAGGATGGACAGGAACAGGAACAGGATTGCCATCTGCGGCATGAATCCAAGCACTGCGCCCAGACCGCCGATGACACCGTCAACCGCAAGGCTGATGATGAAATCGCTTGCGCCTGCATTGGTGAGGAAGTTGGTTGCAACATCCTGAATTGCGCCTACGAAGGTATCATTGGTCCAGTCGGTAACGAAGGTACCGACGGTGGTTACAGATATGTAGTAAACAACCCACATGATCGCGATGAAGATCGGAATACCAAGAATACGGTTGGTTACGATCTGATCGATCTTATCGGATACGGTCATCTTGTCTTTGCCCTTCTTTACGGAAGAGGAAACGACTTTCTGAATGAATTTGTAACGCTCGTCGGTTACAATACTCTCCATATCGTCATCATGCTTTTCTTCAAGCTCTTTTCTTACAGAATCTACAACGTTCTTTGCAGATGCCGGAAGTGCTACGCTCTCAACGACCTTGCTGTCGTTCTCAAGGAATTTGACTGCGTACCATCTCTTCTTGTCAGCAGTGATGCTGTCCGGAAGAACTTCAACTACTGCTGCGACTGCCTTCTCCATCTCCTCAGAGAAGATTTCCTTCGGCAGGTCAACGTCTTTCTTGTGAGCAACCTCAACAGCCTTGTCGATCAGCTTGTCAAGACCGGTCTGCTTTAATGCGGAGGTCTCAACAACCGGGCAGTTCATTAGCATGGACAGGCGCTCTACATCGATCTTCATGCCTCTCTTCTCCAGAAGGTCGGTCATGTTTAATGCAATGACAACCGGAACACCGGTCTCGATGAGCTGCGTGGTTAAGTATAAGTTACGCTCGATGTTGGTGGAATCCACAAGGTCCACGATGACATCCGGGTTCTCTTTCAGCACGTAGTCACGGCTGACAACCTCCTCCAGTGTATATGGAGACATGGAATAAATACCCGGAAGATCGGTTACGATCACATCCTCATGTTTTCCTTTGGTTTTTAATTTACCTTCTTTTTTCTCTACCGTAACACCCGGCCAGTTACCTACATACTGGTTTGCACCGGTGAGGGCATTGAACATGGTTGTCTTACCACAGTTCGGGTTTCCGGCAAGTGCAATCTTAATTGCCATTTTTTTCTCGCTCTCTTTCCTCATTTTTGTCGTGTTATATGGTTAATTATTTTACCTCTACGCACTGAGCATCGTCTTTTCTGACGGAGAGCTCATAGCCTCTGACGGTAATTTCAACCGGGTCTCCAAGAGGAGCAACTTTTCTGATGTAAAGCTCGCTTCCTTTCGTGATACCCATGTCCATAATACGACGCTTGTAAGCACCATCACCACTGATCTTGGTTACCACAACGGTACTTCCAACTGCTGCATCACCTAAAGTCATCGTCTTATTCTCCTTTCCCAAAGATCACTGCCATCCGCTTTGTATTGCCATGCCACAGCGGACTGACAGATAAATTTCATTTGTATATAGTTACGCACCTCACGGAAAGCTTACGCTACCATGATGTGACGAGCCATATCCTGGTTAATTGCAACTCTGGAATCTTTGATGTTCACGATCACGTTGCCTCCGATCGCGGAAATTACTGTTACTTCAGATCCAACTACAAATCCGAGGTTTGCCAGAAAACGTTTGGTTTCATCGTTTCCTCCGACTCTCTGAATCTTGCTTGCCTGTCCAACCGGCGCCATAGTAAGTGGCATCATCATTCATCTTCTTTCTTTTGCATAATATGTAACATTTCAAGTTCTTATGTCAGCACGGCACCGATAATTAGTGCCCGCTAACTTTAGATTAGTATAGGCTAACTCCAGTTAGCAGTCAATAACTTTTCCGGAATTTTCTCATTTTTGTTAGGTGTTGCTAACTCGGTATTTTCTTATTGAGAAAAATTTATTCATATTGCGAGATTGACAACAGAAGGGGGATTTTGTGATATGATAGAATCATCTTTATAGAAAGGATGGAGTGTTTTTTGCATCGGTGATGCTGAATCCGCAGTAAATGATTATAAAGAAGCGAAAATGCCGGGCGGCGCCATTTGACGCCTTCCCGGCATTTTCTGTGCTGCAATAAATTTTATTTTTTTGTTACCCTCATCATCACGCTCTGCACTACACTGAACACGATAAATGCTGCCAGATTCACCAGCACCACGCTGGCACCGGCCGGGGTGGAGAATCCGTAGGAGAAGATAATTCCCATCAGAAAGCACACGACCGCCAGCACACCGGAGCAGATGACCACGCCGCGGAAGCTTTTGAAAATCCGCATGGAGGTCAGGGCCGGGAAAATGATGAGACTGGAGATCAGCATGGCGCCCATCATCCGCATGCCGAGAACAATGGTGACCGCTGTCAGCACCGCAATCAGCACGTTATAAAGCTCTACGTTCACACCGGTAGCTTTCGCGAAGTTTTCATCGAAGGTTACAGCAAACAGCTTGTTATAGCAGAACACGAACAGGCACAGCACGATAATGGAAAGCACGGCGCTTAAGATCACGTCTTCCCGGCTCATGGCCAGGATGCTTCCAAACATATAACTGCTGACATCGGTGGTCATACCGGTGGTCAGGGATGTGACGATAATACCAATAGCCAGGGAGCTTGCGGAGATCATGGCAATGGCCGCGTCGCTCTTGACTTTGCCGTGCTCCGTAATGCGGAGCAAAAAAAATGCTGCCAGCACCACCAGCGGAATGGATACCTTCAGCGGGGACCAGCCTGCCGCAACGGCAATGGAAAGCGCTCCGAAGGATACATGGGACAATCCGTCTCCGATCATGGAGTAACGCTTTAATACCAGACTCACGCCAAGAAGCGCACAGCACAGGGACACCAGTATACCGCCCACCAGGGCGCGTACCACGAAGGGATAGGAAAGCATTTCAAAGATCATACTCATGCCTCGTCACCTCCCAGAAATTCTTTTCCAGCCACGCTCTTTTTGTATTCCTCCGCGGTTCCGCAGAATACGACCTTGCGGTGCAGATGCAGGATCTTATTGGCCTGGCTGATCACGTTGCCGATATCGTGGGATACCATGATGATGGTGATCCCGTCTTCTTTGTTCAGTTTCTTAATTAAATGATAGAAATCCTGGATCGCGGACGGATCCAGGCCGGTGATCGGCTCATCCAGGATCAGAAGCTGCTCGGTGGCACAGAGGGCCCGCGCAATGAGGACGCGCTGCTGCTGGCCGCCAGAGAGTTCCCGGTAGCATTTGTTTTTCAGATGCTCAATGCCAAGACGCTCCAGGTTGTGAGCTGCCAGCTTCCGCTCTGCCGGGGAATAAAACGGGCGGTTTCCACGGCGGCTTAAGGTGCCGGAAAGCACCACTTCCTGCACGGTAGCCGGAAAATCCTTCTGGGCTGCGGTCTGCTGGGGCAGATAGCCAATGCCGCCGCGCTTTAACTCATCCGCCACGGTCAGGGTACCTCCGGTTGGCTTTAACAGGCCAAGCATGCCTTTGATCAGGGTACTCTTTCCTGAACCATTCTCTCCCACCACGCAGAGGTAATCTCCCGGATAAATTTCCAGGTTCAGATCAATGACCGCGTCGTGGTTTTCGTATCCAAAATCAGTGTGTTCGCATTTGATAATCGGATTCATCAGTCGATTCCTTTTCGTAAATTCTCTATATTCTGGCGCATCAGTTCCGCGTAAGTAATGCCTGCGTCAAACTGCGCACGGGTTACATTGTGACAGGAATGTAAGAGCAGCGGCTCCGCCCCGGTCTCCTCTCCGATGATCTCGGAAACCCGGTGGCTGCTCAGTTCCAGGTAATACACTGCCGGAATCTGCTCTTCCTTTACCTTATCAATCAGGTAAGCAATGGTCTTCGCGCTGGGCTCTGTGTCGGAGCTGCAGCCAGAGAAGGCCGCCCGGTAATCCAGCTGGTACTCATCTGCCAGATAGCGGAATGGGAATTTGTCTCCCATGACGATCATGTTCCGCTTACGGTTTGCGGAAACCTCGCGAAAGCCCGCGTCAATCTCTTCCAGTTCCTTTTTGTAATTTGCCGCACCCTGGTGATACGTGTCCGCATGAGCCGGATCTGCCTTGGCCAGTGTATCACCGATCACATCCACCAGCTTCATGGCATTAACCGGGGAAGTCCAGATATGCTCGTCATATTCAATTTCTTCCTCATGACCATCATGATCCACGTAATCGTGGGGATCTGCCTCATAGGCATGGGCCGCATGTTCTTCCGGTGTCTCATTGCTGTGGTCGTAGTCATCCGCTTCGTGCGCATGAGCCGCATGCTCCTCCGGCGTTTCATTGCTGTGGTCGTAGTCATCCGCTTCGTGCGCATGGGCCGCATGCTCCTCCGGCGTTTCATTGCTGTGGTCATGATCCTCTGCCGCATGGACATGGGCGTGATCATGATCGTGTTCTGCATCTTCCATGCCTTCCACAATTTCCTCCTGCACCGTGTCCACATAATCCATCATAGTGACAATGGTCATGTTGGTGGTATCCAGGGCCGCCAGCGTCTCGTCCAGCCAGTGTTCCATGGTGCCGCCGTTGCTGATGAGGACATCGGCATGCTGGATGGTGCGGATATCAGCAGGAGTTGGCTCAAAGGAATGGCTGTCCATCCCCGCAGGAATGACCATCTGCAAGTCCACCTGGTCTCCGGCAATCTGACGCACAAAATCATAATAGGGGAACAGGGTTACCGCCACTTTCAGCTTTCCGCTTTGTTCGGAAGATGCATCAAAAGCGCCCTGGTTGCCTCCCGCCTGTGCGCATCCACTGAGAATCAGGGATACACCAAGAAACGCGGCTGCCAGGCGTGTGCCAAAAACATGACTGCTCCGAGAGCCCTTTTTCTGCCCAACAACTGTGTTTAATCTTCTTGTTCTCATATTCATTTCTTTCTATTGCTATAACACTGTATCGTAACGAACTATTCAGTACCTTCACAGTTACATAGTAACATTCAAACAGCTCCAGTCATCATGCATCTGACTGAAGCTGTCCATTTGGTTGCATAGTTAGTTTTAGTATATCACAATCTTTTTATTATGAAAAGATTCATTCTTTACAGATTTTCTCAATCCACTGTACCAGTTCCCCGTCATAATCGGCATTTCCGTGAGGCTGATCCCATACCAGCGCATAATCCACATCGGCATCGGTCTTGTTTTCCAGACTCAGGACAAGAACCGCGGAGGTAGAAAGAGAGGTGTCTCCGTCCCGGGTGCCTACGCGGATACGGATGTGTTCTGCGGTATCCACAGAATCCGAACCGATATAATTTAACGGATTCAGAAGCTTTTTGCGTTCCGCAAGATTTTCCATCCGGCGCCTGACCGTCCTTTGCAGAACCCTGGTTGCCATCCGGTGCCGGTTCTGCTCCATGTTCCGATGCAGACACATCCTTCGCCGCGTTCCCGCACCCGGAAACCGATGCCGCAGCCACCGCCGCCGCGAATAACACACCACCCTGATAAAACCGTTTCTTCCACATCATATAAAAAGTTCTCCTCCAGCATTTTTTGATGCCCTTGATTCTATGCAGAAAATGTGGTCTCAAAATGGAAAATCTGTGTTTTTTCTGTGAAAACAGCAATTCTAAGAATACTGCCGCACAGCCAATAAAGTAGGGCGTGCGGGGAATTGGATTCTGGAATTTTCTGCATATCCAGGTGTTTGCATCTTGAGCACACGCGTCCGAATGTGGCGGATGCTAATCCGACACAAGCGAACGCGTGTTAGTGAAAGCAAGCAAACAACGGATATGTGAAAATGTAAGAATATAATTCTCCGCACGCCCGGCCCTTTTATTGAATCTGCCCTTATATTTTTATTTTGCCAGAGCTGCGCCCAGTGCCTTGCACTCTGCTACTGCGTCATCATCCGGAGTCAGGTTTGCGATCACGCCTTCCCCATTTACTACGGTTGCGCCTGCAGCGGTCATGCGGTCTACCCATTTGCGCATCCACTCGCCATCGCCCCAGTCATAAGAACCAAAGAGGCCAACGGTCTTGCCGGAGCAGATTCCCTCTACTGCGGTTACGAAATCATCCATCTCTGCGTCCAGCTCCTCGTCGCCCATAGCGGAAGCGCCCAGTGCGAAGCTGTCTGCATCCTTTAACATGGAAGCATCTGCTGCGGATACCTCGATTACGTTTGCCTTTCCGCCTGCTTCCTCTACGCCTGCGCCTACAGCCTCAGCCATAGCCTGTGTGTTTCCGGTGCTGCTCCAGTAGATTACGTTTACTTCTTTCATGTTCGTGTTCTCCTTTCTATTTCCGGCCGCATGGTGCTTTGACCACGCGGTCTCCATCCGCAGATGTTTTCCATTCCACTGCAACTGATTGCAAATTCCGCTGCGTTACGCAGCATGGAACAAAAAATCTTTTTCTGCAGGATCTGGCATATTCATTTCAGGTTAGTTTCTTCCCTATGATACTGCCACATGGGACAATGTCCGTCCGCACATGATCTCTCTTAAGGCCTGTTCCTTCACCCGGTCGTAAAGATCAAAGATCTTCTCGGCCTGCTTCGGATTCTGGTACACTTTCCAGTAGCGGGAAGTCAGGCTGTTTTCTCCGCGATTCGCGATGAAGCCCTGCACATCCCCCACCGGATATCCCAGAAGGACGCCCAGCTCATGAGGAAACTCTTTGGATATTCCGGCATAGCGCTGATATCTTCTTCTCAGTCTGGCCAGAACCGATGCCACATCAAAACGGTCATAGCCGCAGCTCTTTAAGAATTCCTGCACTTCACGGTTCTTCAAATGCCGTTCCAGCTGCTCATAGCGGTACAGGAACAATACTTCCTTTTCGGCATCTGCGTAAAGCGGGATGCAGATGATTCTGCTCTTCTTCAGATATGCCCGGATCTTGTGCCATCCGCCCGGCTTCATGGTAATAAGGTTAGAAATCTTAACACCTTTCAAAACCGGTGCGCACTGTGTCACAACGCGAAAACCAAATTTTTCTTCCGGTGTGCAGTTGTTCAGAAAATGGAGCATGGTCTCTGCTGACATACGCCGTTCCTCCTGTGAAATCTTTTTCAGTTACCCGTTGCTAACCCGATGTACTTATGTTAGCATATGCTAACCTTTTCGTCAATCTGCTGATCTGATAGAAATTCTCAGTAACCGTCTTATTGAGAATTTCTTGTGATTTTTCCCCGATCTCTTGATTTATTTTTACTCATTATTACGATTTCATTACACCAATTGATTTTTCCCGCTTCTCCTGTTACCATCATTTCCGGAGGCAAACGATCATGAACAAAGATAGATATCTCATTGGAGACGTGGCAAACCTTATGGGCATGAGCCGCGATACACTCCGCCACTATGAAAAACGCGGTCTGGTCACAGCCAAAAAAGCCGAAAACGGCTACCGCTACTATACAGAAGCAGACATTTCCAGACTTATCGGTATCCTTTACCAGAGAAAAATGGATATCGGACTGGATGATATAGCAGCACTCTGGGATGAACATGGCTCCGAAGATTCCCCGGAACGCTTTCACAGCATTATCAGCCAGCGTCTGGAAGAGGAGGAAGAGGCCATTCTCCAGCATAAACGCACCATAGCAAAGCTTCGCATGAGCCAGAAAGACTGCGAAAATCTCCGAAACTATACCGGAAAGGTCATTCAATGTCCGCTGCCGGATTCCTACATCATTGATCCGGATCTGGATTTTCATGACGGGCTGGAGCAGTGGTTCCAGTACACCAGAAAGCACGCCGGACTGGAGAATATGTACCTGTTCGACGAATACCGGATCTGCCGGGACACAGAAAAACACGGCTGCTCCCTGAACTACCAGAAATCCCAGCTGCTTCTGCACTGTAACATGGCAGAATATACCGATTATCCCCTGACAAAGGATATTCCCTGCACCGATTCCAGTGTCCGGTATCTATCCGCTTTCTGCACATCCCAGGACCGGATTCCGGACATGGATGTGGTAAATTCCATGCTGGCCTACGCCAGAAAGCACAGTCTTCCGACACAGCCAAAACTGCTTTCCACCTTTCTCATGCAGGGCATGCGCAATCAGATACAATGTTATTATCTGCAGTTATTCCTTCCGCTATCCAAATCTTAAACAACCATATTTGAAAAGGACGCGCCGCATCCGGCACGTCCTTTCTTCTATGCAGAGAGTTTTTTCATTATGTGATGGTATTTCTTGTTATTTTTGTTTATTTCTGATTATTTTTCGCTGTATTTCTCCGTCCCTTCATAAGTAACCACACCCTTGCTGTCGGTGCAGTAGTAACGGTCATCGCCGTCCTTGGCGTTCTTCTTGTTCTTCTGGATCTTGCCGGAGGTGTTGACCAGATAAGTCTCGCTATCCCACTCTACTTTCTTCAGCTTCTCATCCTTATCCGCCTCGATACGTTTGCCCTTCTCGTAGATCACGCCGTCCTCAATGCCATTGCAGCCCTGGCCACGCTCATCACCGGACTTGCGGAAATTGTAGGTGTAACGCTCGCCGTCAATGTCCAGGGTCACAGTGCCGGTCTTCATAGCGCCATCCTTGGAGGTTCCTCCAAAGTAGTATACTTCCGCGCTGTCCCCAGCCTCCGGCAGATCACTCTCACCTTCAATCTCAGTACAGGACAGAATATCCTTATCGGATACTTCCAGCTTGTAGAGACCTTCCAGCATCTTGCCGTACTCATCAAACGCATACCAGGAACCATTGATCTTCTTAATGCGGCTCTTTACGACATCGCCATCCTTCTCCGCGTAGTACCAGCGCTCCTCACCGTCAGAGTATCCATCCGGATCCGTATTCTCTCCCGGTACGGTCTTGAACCAGCCTACCGACATCCAGCTGTCCTGGATCGGGCTGTAGAAGCTTGGGGTTGCCACAGAAGCATTGCTGGAGCTTGCGTACCAGCTGAATCTGGCGTTTCCGTACTCCTCAAAATAATATTTCCGGCCGTTGATGGTCTTTTTGGTATCTGCTGCCTTCTTTCCGTTGGCATTGAAGTAGAACCAGTACCAGTCCTGAAACTCGTCATTGGTCTGGTCGTCATCCACCACGTCCAGGCGCTCCCACTGATGGCTTCTCATGGCACCGTCATCCGCGCCACCCAGATAGTAGACGCCGGTCTGCCATGCGTCATCACCAGTCTGACGCTCACCCTGTTCATCAATCCATCCATAGAGCATCTTTCCTTCCTCATCGAAGGCATACTTTTTCGTCACGCCATCCGCCCGGACAATGGACTTAAAATTCACCCGGCCTGAATCCTTCGCCTTGTAAGCTTTTCCGTCTGCTCCGAAATAATACCAGACGGTATCGGACTCGTCATCATCCTGCGGATCATCATTTTCCAGTTCTCTCCACTGGTTTCTCACCATGACGCCGCTCTCATTCACGTAATAATAATTGTCGTTGTCCTCCACCAGCTGGCTGGTGGCCATCTCGCCGTCCTCATCCAGCCAGAACCAGTCGTTTCCAGATTTCTTCCAGGAGGAAGTAACCTCATCTCCGTTTTTGTCATAGTAGCGCCAGGTTCCGTCTTCTTCCTGCCAGCCAGTGGCTGCAAAGGCCATCATGGAACTTCCAATGGTCAGCGCTGCTGCCGCGCAGGGAATCAGGAATGTTTTTGTATGTTTTTTCATAGTATGTTCTCCTTTCAGGTGTCTTTGTTTCTGACATCCTGACTCTACACCCTGGAACTGTTCCAGGGTCAAGGGAAGTAAGAGAACCGTAATCATCCGTAATTTTTCAGAAAAAACTGTTATATTGTTGACTGTTTTCTTAAGGACCTCTATACTAGTACACATACAAAAGGGAAAGGAAGGTAAGCACTATGAATTCTTTTACAGCATTACTGCTTGCAGGACTCGGAACTGTTTTCATTCTGGTAATCGGCTGGTACATTCTTCAGGCTGTCGCTTACTGGAAGATTTTTGAGAAGGCAGGCGAACCTGGCTGGAAGGCAATCATCCCGTTCTACAACACCTACACCCAGTACAAGTTCACCTGGAACACCCAGGCATTCTGGATTGTCCTGATTGGCGGCATTGTGGGCGGAATCTTACAGGAAGCAACCGAAGGCATTCCATCTCTGCTCGGAACCCTGATCATGCTGATCGTAGCAATCTTTAACATCATTTCTTTAAACAAGCTGGCAAAAGCATTCGGACATGGTGTTGGTTTTACCATCGGCCTCTTCTTCTTAAATCCGATTTTCATGCTGATCCTTGGATTCAGCGGTGACGAATATATCGGACCACAGTAAATTTAAAACAGCAAAAATGCCATTCGTTTCTGTGAATTTCACAGGCGAATGGCATTTTTCTGTTCTGTTATAAAAGTTTTAACGCTGCACTCTTCCGGAGCTGTCCCCGCCGGCCAGCTTCTCCACCTCCGCGCGGGTCACCAGATTGAAATCTCCCGGAATTGTATGCTTCAGAGCCGCCGCCGCGGTTCCAAACTCCAGAGCCGTCTTCATATCCTTTCCATCCAGGAAACTGCAGATCAGGCCGGATGTAAAGGCATCTCCACCACCCACACGATCCACGATTGGAGCTATGGTATACTTCTTGGAATGATAAAACTCCTTTGTCTTTCCGTCCATAATGCAGGCAGACCAGCCGTTGTTGGATGCGCTGTGGCTTTCTCTCAGGGAGCTTGCAATGTAACGGAAACCAAAACGGTCCGCCATCTGGCTGAATATGTTCATATAACCGGCCAGCTCCAGATTGCCGGACATGACATCACTGCCCTCCGGCTTGAAGCCCAGCACTTTCTCCGCGTCCTCCTCGTTGCCAATACAGATATCCACATACTGCATGAGGTTGGTCATAACCTCACGGGCTTTTTCCTGGGACCAGAGCTTTTTGCGGAAATTTAAATCCACAGATACGGTGAGGCCATGGGCTTTTGCAGCCTTTAATGCCTCCTCCGTAAGCTTTGCCGCGCTGTCGGAAAGTGCCGGAGTGATGCCGGTAAAATGAAACCAGTCCGCATCCGCGAAAATGGCGTCAAAATCGAACAAATCCGCTGTCGCGCAGGCAATGGAAGAACCGGCGCGGTCATACACAATATTGGACGGGCGCACTGCGGAACCCGGCTCCAGATAATAGATTCCAAGACGGTCTCCACTGCGAGAAATAAACTTTGTGCCAACGTTATACTTGCGTACTGCCGCAACCGCGCAGTCCCCGATGGGATTGTCCGGAATTGCGGTCACAAACTCCGTGTCGTATCCGTAATTGGCCAGCGACACCGCCACGTTGGCCTCGCTTCCGCCGTAATTAATATCAAACTCATCTGCCTGTATAAATTTTTCATTGCCCGGGGTGGATAATCTGAGCATGATCTCCCCCATGGTCACAATCTTTGCCATATTCTTCTCCTCCGTCTTTCTCCGGTCATTTACCTGCGGGCTGCCTTTACCGCTTCTACAAATTCCTTTGCTTTGGCAGTTACTGCCGCGAAATCTCCGGTCTTTGCGCCCTTTGTCAGGCTGCTTCCGGTTCCCACCGCGTAGGCTCCGGCCTTGATCCACTTGTCTACATTGTCCACGTCCACACCGCCGGACGGCATAAAGTCGCCCTGCGGAAGCGGTCCCTTAAAGGAACTGATGGCTGCCGGTCCCAGAATATTGCCCGGGAATAATTTGATGACATCGCAGCCCGCTTCCAGCGCGGTAATGGCTTCGGTCGGAGTCATGACTCCCGGAAGCATCGGTACACGGTAGCGGTTGCAGAGCTTAATCGTATCCAGATTCAAGCCCGGGCTCACCACATAATTGGCGCCCGCCAGAATCACCGCTCTTGCGGTTTCCGGATCCAGTACGGTACCGGCTCCAATGACGATGCGGTCATCGTTCCGGTATTTTGCCGCCATGGCAGAGATAAATTCCACCGGATTTCCTTCGTCCATGGTCATGGTAATCTCAATAAAATGAATGCCACCCGCAATGACCGCCTCCACGATTTTTTCCCCCTGTTCCGGGTTCTTCGCACGGATTACCGCAATGAGACATTCTTCTTTCATTCTGGATAAAACCTGTTCTTTTCGCATGTCACTCTCGTCTCCTTCTCCTGAACATTTTTGTTACTGCTCACACCCTGCACGTGTTCACCTGATATGATCCTTCAGGCCAAATGTGTTTTCCGGTTCCGCGCTTTTTATCCGCGTCCCCGGATATACCCCAGCATCTCCGAAAGCTTCTTTGCCTTTCCCGATACAATCTGCCCCAGTTCCTCATAATTCACGGCATCCCGGTACAGCGTAGATACACTGACTGCCCCCACAAGGTTTCCATCTGCCCCAAACACCGGCGCTCCCACACACTCCGCATGTTCCTCCATCTCCCGGGCATCCAGCGCGTAACCCTGCTCCCGCACCTGTTCCAGTTCCTCCATAAGGCGGTCCGGATCGGTGATGGTGCGCTCCGTGCGCTTCACAAAATCCATGCGCTTTAAGAGCTGCTGCAGAATTTCCGGTTCACTGTAGGCCAGAATGGCCTTTCCCAGCGACGTACAGTACATGGGGATGCGGCTTCCCACCGTTGCCGTGGTGATGATAGGGTTTTCCGGTTCAAACTTACAGATATAAACGACCTCGCAGTCTGACCGTACCCCGAAAAACACAGTCTTTCCAATTTCATGGGCAAACTTTTTTAACTCCGGCTCCATGACATTCATGATATTTAAGTTGTTGGTGTAATTGATGCCAATGCGGTATGCGGTAAGCCCGATGGTGTAGCGCTTTTTCTGTCCCCAGTCCGCATGCACCATACCAAGTGTTTCCAGTGTAGTCACAATGTCATATGCGCTGGTCTTTGGAAGATCCAGGCGGCCGCACAGCTCATCCAGGGAAGCTCCCTCTGGTTTCTGGGAAATAATTTCCAGAATCTCTATGGTCCGCTGAGCTGTACGATTTAATTTCATGAATGTTACACACCTTTCTGTCTCGTAAAAATCTGCCTGTTCTGATTTGCATATAGTATCATTTTACTGAATACGTTCTGATAAGTCAAGGTATTGACAGAATTGTCACGGAGTTGTAAGGCGGATGAAATTTCCATAACACAAATAGCGCAGAGGGAATCCACATTCCACTCTGCGCTATCTGTGTTTTCTGACTATGAAGCTTTTTCGTAACTGTTCAGTAGGTCTGCGCATTCACTGCGCTGACCGTATGAAAACATGGGCTTGCAGGCAAAAATCCCATTGCCGAAGGCAATTTTTAATGGATTTTTGCCCGTAACTGTGAGGGTACTGAACAGTTACGCTTTTTCACGATTTTACTGATAATCATGAATCAGAAACAGCGGCTTGACCGCCATAATCTCATCGTACTCTTCCTGGGAGACCTGCACGCTGGCATTCAGCTGCTTCAAATCTTCCTTTACCTGCTCCAGTGCCTCTTTCTCGTCACTGGCCCGTCCTTCCCGGATCAGGCGGATCATGCGTGACAGGGTAACCGGATGCAGATAGCGGGACGGAACCGCAAGCTCTTTGGGGCAGTGGCTTTTGCACTCTGCCACCTGCGCCTCGGCCGTCTCCAGACGTTTTTCAATGGCCTTCCGGTTATTCCGGCTGGTCGGCATGACGTTGGCACCGGAAAAAAGGAAGATACCGGCTATACCAAACAATACAAACCAGACCGCAAACGGTGCCTGGGATTTCAGGGAAGCCAGGCCAGACACAAGCGCTGCAATGCCAAGTACGGTAAAGAGAAGCGCACCCCATTTATAATAAGGCTTTGTCTGCTCATAGGTCCGTTTTTTTCTGGCTGCGTTGGAAAACTCCGCAAAGAGAACCGGCTGTTTCTCCAGATACTCTTTTGCGCATTCCAGCCGCTCCACTTCTTTAAGAGCCATGCCGCAAAGCGGCACCTCCGGCTTCTGCTCTCTGGCTCTTTCTGCTTCCTCCAGACGTTTCTCCGCCGCTTCGCTAACGGTTTTGATCTCTGGGAATTCCTGCTGCATGCGCGCCAGAAACAGATCTACCTGGTCCTCATACTTAAAGTTGCACTGCTTTTCCTGCCCGTTGTCATAGACAACAACGAGATACGGGATTGTGGCAAACAGGCCCTTGCCGCTGAATCCGCCCTTGCTCATGGCCACGCGCTTAAATACACGGGAGACGGATTCCACCGGAACATAATAGCAGCGGTCGATGTAAAAGCTGTTTAAATACAGTGCTTTTTTTCCGATTCCGCAGGGACCGATCTTTCTGCAGCTTTTTTTATCTGCCGCCAATTCCTGTTCTGTCAGTTCTTTCGCTCCAAGTTTTTTCGGCTTCCACAACATGATGGATCCGCCTCCCTTTCCTGATTTTCTGTAACTGTTCAGTACCCTCACAGTTACGGGCAAAAATCCATTGAAAATTGCCTTCGGCAATGGGATTTTTGCCTGCAAGCCCATGTTTTCATACGGTCAGCGCAGTGGATGCGCAGACCTACTGAACAGTTACGATTTTCTCTGTGCTGATGCCTGCATGATGCTATGCAGCCATCAGCACATTCTCGTTCAAAAATAAATTTCTACGCGGTCTGCTGCTTTCTGGTTGCATGGATGAAGATTCCAAGGAATACCACAGCCAGAACGATACCAACCGGATAAGCCACTGCGGTACCAAGGTTTAAACACTCGGACGCGCAGAAGAAATAAGTCATGGATACGGCGCTCATAAAGGTAGCCGGAACTGCGGTGATCCAGTAGTTCTTCTTTGCTTTGTACAGATACATGGATGCGGTCCACAGAACGATCATAGCCAGCGTCTGGTTGGTCCAGCTGAAATATCTCCAGACAATGCTGTAATCCATATGTCCGACAATGGCACCAACGCCTAACAGCGGAACGCACAGAAGCAGTCTGTTCTTCCATGCCTTCTGGTCAATCTTGAACCAATCTGCCAGAGTCAGGCGGGCACTTCGGAATGCGGTATCACCGGAAGTGATCGGGCAGGCGATAACGCCCAGCATAGCGAGGGCAATACCGATGCCGCCCATGGTTTTCTTACATACATCGTAGATTGCTGCGGACTGACCATTCTTCATGATCTCTGCAAGACCAGTGTTCAGGCCGCCGGTTACCTCGTACAGGGAACATCCTGCTGCTGCCCAGATCAGGGCGATCACACCTTCACAGACCATAGCGCCATAGAATACGAAATGGCCCTGCTTCTCAGATTTCATACAGCGTGCCATCAGCGGGGACTGGGTTGCATGGAAACCGGAGATTGCGCCGCAGGCTACGGTGATGAACATGAAGCTCCATACCGGTGTTGCGCTCGGGTGCATATTCCGGAAGTTTGCCCAGATCTCCGGAATGACATATTCCGGTTTGGTAAAGATACCGAAAGCAACGCCCAGTGCCATGATGATCAGGCAGATACCAAAGAGCGGATATACCTTACCAATGATCTTATCAATGGAAATAAAGGTTGCGATAAAGTAATAAGCCAGAATGATCCACAGCCAGAACTCCTTATTGGTGAGCAGGCCGCTTACACCGCTGTTGCCAAACAGGGTGACGATCAGGCCGGCCGGTCCAACCGCAAATACAGTACCAACCATGACCAGAAGCACAACACTGAACACACGCATGACATTCTGCATCAGGTGTCCTAAATAAATACCGCATACCTCGGAAATGGATGCGCCATCGTTTCGCTCAGACATCATGCCGGAGAAGAAATCGTGCACACCTCCTGCAAAGATTGTACCAAACGTAATCCATAAAAATACTACCGGACCCCAGAGCGCTCCTTGCAGGGCACCGAAAATCGGTCCCAGGCCGGCAATGTTTAACAGCTGGATCAGAAACAGCTTCCACTGCGGCATAACGACATAGTCCACGCCATCGTTGATCCGGACTGCCGGTGTCTCACGATCGTCCGGGCTGAAAATGTTATTGACAAAATTGCCATAAACAAAGTAACCGCCGATCAGCAAGACCAGACAAATGATGAAACTTAACATACAAAACCCCTCCTCTTATTTGTGTAAATTGCTGAACCATTCCTTTCAGACCGGGTTATTGTACACCAATAAATACAATTTTGGAATAGTTTTTGCGTGAACAGCAGAATAGGGCGCATGAACAGCATGTTCCGCTGCATGAACGCCCTATCCTTTTGTTATATATTCAGGATCTGTTTTAATGTTTTCAGCCGTTCCCTTCCTACCGGAAGGATCGTATTTTCATAGCCCTTTAACTTCATGGCAAGACCATTGCCGGTCCAGGGAAACATCTCGGTAATGCATTTCAGATTCACCAGATAGCTCTTATGGATCCGGAAGAAACCATACGGCTGCAGCTTCTTCTCCAGATCCCCAAGAAGCTGGTTTACTTCATAGCTTCCTGTTCTTGTGTGGAGCAGAATTCCCCGCCCCTGGGTTTCCGCGTAGACAATCTGCGGCACATCCAGAAAGCGGATGCTGTGGTTTACCGGAACCGGAATCCTTGGGGCCGTGACAGCAGCCTGCTGCACTTCCGTTTCCGGCTTTTCCGTGTCCTTTGCTCCGGTTTCCTGCGGTTCATCCATCTCCTGGTTTTGCGCAAGTCCGCGCATGCATTTTTCCAGGACATGGCGTACCCGGTCCGGGGCAAAGGGCTTTAAGATATAATCATCAATCTCCATCTCAAAAGCCTTTGCCGCATACTGGGAATACGCTGTGGCGAAGACAATCTTGACCTGAGGCAAAAGCTTCTTTGCCGTAGCAGCCAGAGTTGTTCCCTCCATATCGTTTAAATTGATATCCACAAACAGGATATCAAAATCATCTTCCTCATTCAGCAGCAACAGCGCTCCCGCACCGCTATCTGCCTCCCTGATCTCGCAGTCCGACACCACCTCCTGAATCTGCCGGATCAGTTCTCTTCTGGCCGGACGCTCGTCATCAATCACCGCAATTTTCATGTACTCTCCCCCATTGTCTTCTTATTGTAATTTTCGATTGTCAGGACGGACCGTTCTCCGGAATGAGAAACGAAACGCAGGCACCTCTTCCCGTATTTTCAATCCGCAGTCCATGGTCATTTCCATAAATGCTCTTTAAGCGCTCATGCACATTTTTTAAGCCTACCCGGTTCCAGTTATCCCCGTGGTAAAACTGCTCCAGCACTTCCTGCGAAAAACCTTTGCCGTGGTCCTGCACCTGAATGCAGACCTGCCTCTGCCCATCCTGCTTTCCATCCGGCATATAAAAGGCCCGGATCAGCACCGTGCGGATTCCTGCTTCATCTGCCCCGTATCGGACCGCGTTTTCCACCAGCGGCTGCAGGATAAAGGACGGCACCATGCAGTCCAGATCCTCCTCAATTTCCATATCCACCTGAAGTTTTTCCTCAAACCGGGCCTTTTCCAGCTCCAGATAAGTGTTCACATGGTACAGCTCTGTGTGAAGGTTCAGCATGTACTGCTCATTCTCCAGGGTCTGACGGTAGTAGGAAGCCAGAGTTAGCAAAAGTTCTCTGGCCCGCTCCGCGTTTTCCCGGCAGATATAGGAAATGGTATTTAACGCATTATACAGAAAATGTGGATTGACCTGGGACTGCAGCGCCTTCAGTTCCGCCTGGCGGCGCAGCTTCTTCTGGTATTCCAGATTCGACAGCTCCAGCTGCGTAGAAAACAGCCGTGTCAGCTCCTCCACAAATTCCAGATCCACCCGCACTGCATGGCGGCGTTTTTTGATCATGATCGTCATGCCGCCCACCGGATGCTCATTCTCCAGAAGGGGCGCCGTCACGATGATCTGGTCTTTGAGTGCCTTTCCCAGTTTCTTAGGGAAATCTGACTGTTGGAAATAAGTCGGCTTTAAGTCCAGCACCGATTCCAGCACCGGCACCAGAAAGGCCGGGTCAGCCAATTCTTTCCCATACTTTTCTGTCTCGACTGCCAGAATCTGTTCCATGTCCGTGATCATGACAGCGGAGCAGGAAATGGAACGGTAGATGATCTGCGCAGCCGCTTCCATGTCTTCCCGGCTCTGAAGTCCTTTTCTCAGATGCGGAAGGCTCTGCTCCACGATCCCGATACAAAGCCGCATTTTCTCCGCGAACTGTCCCTCTTCCCGGATGAAGATCATGTCAAAGGCCTTCAGAAAGATCAGCATACCGCAGGAATTCATGAGGATCATGGGAACTGCAATGCGCTGCACCAGATGCACCGCGTCCACAAAGGGCCGCGAGATCAGAAGAATGATCACCATCTGGGCTACCTCGGCCACCGCCGTCAGAGCAAAGATCCCAATCTGCTTCATTTTTCCGGATTTAAAACGCGTGGAAAACGCAGAACCAAGAATGCCCTCAAACAGCGTGGAAACCGCGCAGGACACCGCCGTAAAACCACCGATATCAAACAGGTAGCGGTGGAGTCCCGCGATCAGGGCCGTGAGCATGCCCACATAGGGACCTCCCAGAAGGCCTGCCGCCAGCACGCCAATGACGCGGGTATTGATGATAGCCCCGTCGGTCCGCGTTCCCGTGTACGTGGAAACGATGCTGATGACACCAAAGATCACTGCCAAAGCCGTCTTGGAAAATAGACTGCCCTGCTCCTCCAGAAACAGATCCCGCACAAACTCCAGGTTCGTCAGGAGTGCCGCGATCAGTACCAGGAGGCCGATGTTTAAAAGCATGTTAAAGTAGGTTTCGTATGCCATAGGTTCTATATCCTTATCTTCTTTTCTTATCCGTAACTGCTGTTTCAGATCAGACCATGTTCCGCGCAGTAATGGTACACGCCGTCCTCTTCCACAAAACCACAGGTATCCACAGCCACGGCCTTCAGATCTTCCGATGCGTTCTCCATGGCAATTCCCATATCCACCGCCTGGAACATCTCAATGTCGTTATTTCCATCCCCAAAGGCCATAGCTCTGGAACGGTCAATGCCGTAATATTCCAGCATCTTCGCAATACCGGTTCCCTTTCCGCCATCTGCCGGGATGATATCCACCGCCCGGTCCCACCAGGACGTGATCTTGGCTCTATGAGTATTCTGCAGTACCTGAGCGTATTCTTCCCTGCGGCAGGCCATCAGAAGCTGATAGACCTCACCCCTGGAAACCTCGTCAAAGTCCTCGGAAATCGTGACTTTCTGGTTTCCGAACGCATAGTATTGTTCCAGATCCGGATCCGTTCCATTGGAGATGAGCCGGTTCTTCGTAGCCACCGACATGGCCCGCCCCATGACAGCCGCGTTGCGGATAATGGTCTGTACATCCACCTGGGGCATGGGATTGCTGTAGATTGTTTTACTGCCTTCATAGCAGTAACAGCCATTGTACGTCAGATACGCGTCAAACTCCACGCCTGCAAATTTCGGCACCGCCAGAGGTGCTCTGCCGGTGGCGATGCAGATGCGGATGCCGTTTTCCCTTAATTTCAGCAGCGCTTCCCGGGTCTTCGGAGAAAGATCTTTCTTTCCGAAGTCCAGAAGCGTGCCGTCTATGTCAAAGAAGATGATTGTCGGTTTATTCATGCACTGTCCCCCATATTCCAACTTTTGTCAACATTTCCGATACGAAAGCTCATATGTCATGATTTTATCATTCTGTCCGGCAAATGACAAGTTAGCAGTTTTTCCTTTTCTTTTTTCCGGCTTCCTGTATAATGAAACTATCAACACCATACTTTTTCATGCTGTTTGTACTGCAGAAAAATCAACAAACAACCTTATACAGGGGGACTTACCATGATCGTAACCTTAACAAACCACAGCCTGACCGCTCAGATCGATTCCATCGGAGCACAGCTCATTTCTCTGAAAGACACAGCAGCCGATACCGAGTACATCTGGCAGCGGGATCCTGCCTACTGGAAAAGCTGCTCTCCGCTCCTGTTTCCAACTGTTGGGAACTGCCGTGACGGTAAATACACACTGAACGGTCAGACCTACACCATTCCCAAGCACGGCTTCTGCCGGAACGCGGACTTTGCCGTCTCTGTTTTGTCAAAGCAGGAAGCTTCCTTCACCATCACCGATTCGCCAGAGACCCGCGCCTGCTATCCCTTTGCCTTCCAGTTAAAACTGACTTACACACTGGCCGAGGATGGCATTCAGATTCATTACACCGTGACCAATCCAGGCACGGAAACCATGTATTACCAGCTTGGCGCCCATCCCGGCTTCAACTGTCCGTTACACTCCGGAGAACACTTTGAAAATTACGTTCTGGAATTTGAGCAGGAAGAAACCGCAGGGTATCATTCCTATGACCTAAACCGCATGGAATTTGACATGAATTCCTGTACCCCGGTTCTGGATCACGCATCTGTCATCCCGCTGACCCACGAACTTTTCGCCAATGATGCCATCTTCTTTACAGACCTGCATTCCAAAAAAGTGACGCTGAAAAATCCAGTCACCGGATGCGGCGTGGAGGTCTCTTACCCGGATTTTGCTACCATTGCCTTCTGGACCGCAGCCGCCACCAAAGCGCCCTTCCTGTGTGTAGAACCCTGGAATGGATCAGCAATCCGGTCCGATGAAGACGATAACTTATTGAACCGGCATTTTCTGCAGAAAGTAGAAAGCGGAGAAAGCAAAATATATCAGCTTGGAATACGGATTGTAGGATAAAATCGTCAAGACAATAAAGTAGAGAATAACTGCAAGAGTTATCTCCCTCTCATTGAACCGTATGTAAGATGCGGAATATAATAAAAAGCACCAAAGAAATCAAACCAACTGCCACATGATAAAATATAGCACATATCGCTACGAAATTGAAAAGTCGCTCCAGCCTGATAAATAAAGGCTTTAGAACGACTTTTTGGATTCACAAGTGTCAAACTTGGGATTTTATCATCTACCAGAAAAAATCACAAGTACCGCTTTTTCAAACGCAGATATACAACTTCCCGGAATATCGTATAAAATACAGATACCATGGGGATAAATACAAGCATTCCTACGATCCCCATCAGATTTCCACCAATGGTTACCGCTGCAAGCACCCAGATGGACGGAAGACCTACGGAGCCTCCAACCACATGTGGATAGATCAGATTACCCTCGATCTGCTGCAAAAGTAAAAATACAATGATAAATAAAATTGCCTGCCTTGGGCTTACCATAAAGATCAAAAAACAGCCCATCCCACATCCGATCAAAGCTCCGAAGATCGGAACTAAAGCAGTAAATGCAATCAGCACTCCGATCAAAAGCGCATATGGCATGCGTAAGAGACTTAATGTGACGACAAACATGCTTCCAAGTATCACTGCTTCCAGGCACTGCCCGGTAAGAAAGCTTGCAAATGTCCGGTAGGTTAGGGAACAGATCTTCAAAAAAGCATCTGCTTTTTGTCCTGGCACAAATGCAAAAACTACTTTTTTCATCTGCTGCTGCAATTTCTCTTTCTCAAAAAGGATATAGCAGGCAAACGAAAAGGCGATAAAAAAGGTTGTTAATCCATTCACAATCGTTCCCACTGCAGATACGGTCGTGTTCATCATATTTCCTGCGCCATTTCCCAGAATACCGATTCCCCACTTGATCGCCTGGTCAGGATCAAACTGCAGCTGGTTTACCAGCTGCATCATCTCCTGATTATTATGAGAAAATTCCCGGACCCAGTTCTGCAGCTCCGGAATAAAATCCGCGATACTCAGCATCAGGCTTCCCATGGTCCGTGTCAGCTGTGGAACCACGCCAAGCATCACTAAGGCGATCACACCAAACAGCAACACCACAGTAAGAATGAGACTGACCGGTCTTGCCAGTTTTCTGCCTGTCTTATTGCTTTTTTTGCTCTTATCAAACAGCTTCTTCTCCAGAAAACTCATGGGCACATTGATCACAAATGCAATCGCCCCGCCAAGCGCAAACGGAAATACGATGTTCCATATGGTTCTGATCACATCGAGCACAACATCAAACTTCCACAGAGCCACAACAAGAAGTGCTGTAAACACGATCAGTTCCCGAAGTTTTTTCATAGACATGTTGCTAAAATCCAATATTTTTCCCACCTTTTCTTAACTTTATACGGATCCATTTCAGTAATTGGATGACCAGCATACTGGCAAATGCATACAGATATACAAATCCAAGCTGTAGAAGATCCAGAGTCTCCACTTTAAACACATGATGAAGTCCCGGAAACGTCAGTACTGCCGTAATAAATACTGCCCCAACTGCAAATGCACCCAGAAGCCATGGATTATTCAAAAACTGCTTTTTCAAGATCACCGGATGATCTGATTTGCAGTTGAATCCATGGAACAGACGTGCCAGGCAAAGCGTGCCAAACGCATACGTGCTTCCAAGCAGCGCACCGTCCTGATGATATCCCGTCATAAATCCGATCATCGTCACTGTACCAATCACCAGACCTTCCAAACCGATCTTGCTAAGAAAATTTCTGGTCAGTATTGACTCGTCAGCAGATCTTGGTTTTTCTTTCATCACTTCCCCATGATCTGGTTCCATTCCCAGCGCAATGGCCGGAAGACTGTCCGTCAAAAGATTAATAAACAGCAGATGTACCGGTGCAAATGGAACCGAAAGTCCAAAAACCGATGCACATAGAACCGTAAGGATTGCTCCAAAATTTCCAGATAAAAGAAACTGGATCGCATTCTTAATGTTCTGATATAGATTTCGTCCATTTTCCACTGCTTTTACAATCGTTGCAAAGTTATCATCTGTGAGCACCATAGCTGCAGCATCCTTGGCAACCTCGGTTCCAGTCACTCCCATTGCAACACCTATGTCTGCCTGCTTTAATGCCGGAGCATCATTCACTCCATCTCCGGTCATTGCCACAATTTTCCCTCTCTGCTGCCATGCACGGACAATACGGATCTTATGCTCCGGTGAGACTCTCGCATATACGGAAATGTGGGGAACCAATTCCTTCAGCTGATCATCACTCATCTTTTCAATATCGGCACCCTCACAGGCTTCCGACAGATCATGGAGAATACCGATTCGCTTCGCTATCGCAGCTGCCGTGATCTTATGATCTCCTGTAATCATAACTGGCCGGATTCCTGCCTTTATACATTCTGCAACTGCCGCCTTTGATTCTTCTCTCGGCGGATCCATCATCGCGATCAGTCCAAGGAATACGAGATGGTTCTCATCCTCTGCCGTTAATCTATGCTTATCTGGAATATCCCGGTAGGCAAACGCCAGTACCCGGAGTCCTTCCATTGAAAAATCCTGATTCTGCTGCCGGATGATCTCCCTGTCCTTCTCCGTTAGCTCCCGAACCCCGCTACTGGTCCAGATCCATTCTGTCCGTGCCATCAGACAGTCGATCGCACCTTTTACGATCATTCGATTTTCACCATCGACCCGGTGAAGTGTTGACATCATTTTCCGGTCGCTGTCAAATGGGATTTCTCCTTTTCTAGGGGAAAGCCTTCTTACCTCTGCAGCCTCGACTCCATATCGTTTTCCCAGATTGATCAATGCCGTTTCCGTTGGATCTCCGATCTCTACCCCATTTTCATTGGTAGAATCATTGCACAAAATACTATCATATAAGAGACAGCTTTGGGCCGGATCTGAAACATCAACTGCAGCTGCCGCAATCCGTTTCCCATCAATATAATAATCTTCTACTGTCATTTTATTCTGCGTCAATGTTCCTGTCTTATCCGAGCAAATAACCGAAACACTTCCAAGGCCTTCCACAGCCTGAAGTTTCCGGATGATCGCATGCTCTTTGGCCATCTTCTGTGTCCCAAAGGAAAGAACAATGGTAACGATCGAGCTTAATGCTTCTGGGATCGCTGCAACCGCAAGGGCTACCGCAAACATAAATGCACTGCTGATCTTCTCACCACGAAACACATTGACCGCAAACAAAATACCACAGAAGACCAGGATCAAAATCGACAGCTTCTTTCCGAATTCATCCAGACTCACCTGAAGCGGCGTCTGTTTTTCTGAAGTCGTTTTTAAAAGTCCCGCGATCTTTCCAACCTCAGTCTGCATTCCAATGTCTGTTACAACCACTCTGCCATGTCCATATGTCACAAAACTGCCGGAGAACATCATATTAGAACGATCTCCCAGCGCTGCTTCCTCTAAAATTGGATCTATGCTTTTCTCAACAGCAAGGCTTTCCCCGGTAAGAGCACTCTCATCCACCTTCAGGCTTGCATTTTCGATCAGCCTTCCATCTGCCGGGATCATATCGCCTGCCTCTAAGAGGATCACATCACCAACAACCAGTTCTCTTGCAGGAAGCAGGACAACTGCATCATCGCGCAATACCTTTGCCTGGGGACCAGAAAGCTTTTTCAGGCTCTGCAGGGACTGTTCCGCTTTTACCGTCTGCACAGTCCCCAAAACTGCATTCATGGTGATCACGATCATGATCACTGCTGCACTCTCCACATCTCCGAGTATGCCGGATATAACTGCCGATGCGATCAGGATCAGTACCAGGAAATCCTTATATTGTTCACCGAAAATCTGCAGGATGCTTTTCTTTTTTCCTTCAGTCAGCTCATTCCAGCCACAGGCTTCCCTGGACCTTTTTACTTCTTCATCTGTAAGACCTGATTCTCTGCTTTTTACACGATCCAAAACTTCTTTTACCGTCTGTTGGTATATTTTTTTCATTATCTTCTTCCTCCTTTTCTAAATACACACCAACTGTATCTCTTATGCAATGAAGAATTCCTTCGATAATGAAAAAAAAGAAACCTTTATTGCATAGAACATGCAATAAAAGTCTCACCATTTTCTTGTGGCACCGGATGTTTCCATCGTACTGACGACACCACAAACACAGATCACCAAGTGTAGGTTACTCCCTTTTATTTAGGATATAATCATATATCAAAAGCATTCACTCTGTCAAGCCCTTAACCAGAAATTGCCTGGTCGATCGTAACAGTTCAGCCATGCCCATTCATAAGCTGCCAGATTGTACAGATTGGCTAACAAATATACGTGTTTTCTAGCAGCTTATTTCATGTCGGGCCTCAAAAAGTTATAGACTTCTTCTGGACTCTATTCGGTGTTCTGAATAGTTACCTTTTCTAAAATAATTCCTCTACCTTACAGGAATGTTCTTTCGTTTCTTTGTCATAACTGATTCCTACCGCCAGAATCCGTCCGGTATACCTTTCCGCTTCTGACATTTTGCCTTTAAAGCGCAAAGCATACTGTTTTTCTTTAATCTGTGCAATGGCCTCTTCCGGCGTATGATCCACTTTCAATTCCAGTATGATGCAATCCTGATCATGACGGATCGGATAAAAAATGAAATCTACATACCCTTTTCCTGCCTTATCCTCGCGTTCTACCCGGTACTGGTCTCTCGCAGCCAGATACACAAGATTAATAATGGCCGAAAGTTCCACCTCGTTATTATAGGATAAAATCGGGACTTCTGTATTATGCGCATACTGAATGATCTGCGTCATGGTATCTGTATCGCCTGCAAGAGTAGCCTGCAGCATCTGTGAAGACGCATTGGCCAGACGATAAACATATCCCAGTGATGTTTCCTTTTTCATCATTGCTGCGTAACTTCCCATGAGCTCCCGGTTTGGAATAAACACCCTTCCGTTGTCATAGGTCAGTAACCCATAAACAACCATAGCAGAATATATTTCCTCTTTCGTTTTCAATTCCTGCGCAGTCGCTGCATATTCCTGAATGCCAGATGATATCTTTTCTCCCGCGAACATCAATGCCAGATCATTCTGTATCTGATCCACATTGTATCGGATGTAAGTAAAAATCGAATCATATTTGCCGGAACTTACCCAGTAATTAGATAACTGATTATCCGTCAGTGCGCATACCACTGAGCGTGGATTATATAACCGTTCTCCGGATGCCGTGTGATATCCGTCATACCACTCACGAAGATTTTCCCGCGTAATCTGCGGCTTTTTGGTTCTGCTCAGATAACGCTGATACAGCATATCAACCTCTTCATCCGTAAAACCAAAATACTCACTGAACCGAATTCGCGTTGCCATATTATATTCCAAAAACATGTTCAATTCAGAACCATCCGAATATTTTGCAATCGGAAGGACACCTGTCATGTAAGCCAGCTCCACATAGCTCTTTCCCTTCAAAAGAAGTTTCAGAAAAAGTAAATAGTTTTCCCGATCCCGTTCTGTGATAAAAGACATATGGAAAACCGCATCCCACTCATCCATCACAAAAATAAACTTATGCCCGGTCTTATCAAAAACCAATGAAAGAATATCCCAGACCGCTTCGCTCTTTTCTATCATAAGTTCCGGATACGCTTCCTGAATATCCCGCACCAGACCATCCTGGATTCTGCTTATATATTCCTGATACGCATGGCATTCCCGTGGCATCTCACTGAAATCAATATAAATCACATCATGATGTCCAACATGCTTCCGATACTGCTCCTGTTTTGCTACTGACAGGTTTTCAAATAATGACGGCTCCTTTGTATTCGAAAAAAATGCCGCAATCATATTGGCCATAACTGTTTTTCCAAAACGTCTCGGACGTGTAATGCAGAAGAAACGCTGCTCCTGTTCCAACGCCGGAATCAGTTCTTCCAGTATTTCCGTTTTATCCACAAAGTAAGGCCCATTCATAACCGTTTTATACTGGTCGTATGGTTCTTTACTGTTCAAATACTGTCCCATGCTTTACGCCCCTTTCCAAAGCTTCTGCTCCCCTGAAATCAATTGTATTCCGTAACTGTGAGGGTACTGAACAGTTACACCAACGCATATATTTTGATTTTATCATTGCCACACAGAAATAGCAAGTTTCATCGTCATTTTGCCCACAGTACGCTTTGTGAATTTCGTACAATTCGGTCTTTGAATTTTTGTTGATTTTTATGCTAAAAAATTTGATTATGGAACAGAAAATGCCAGGTGGCGCCAATTCGGCGCCCCTGGCATTTTCATTACTTCATAACTATTCAGTACCCTCACAGTTACGGGCAAAAATCCATTGAAAATTGCCTTCGGCAATGGGATTTTTGCCTGCAAGCCCATGTTTTCATACGGTCAGCGCAGTGAATGCGCAGACCTACTGAACAGTTACGTTACTTCATAGTATTGCTATTTACAGTCTTACGATCATAGCCTCGCGTCCAGCGCCGGTTCCGATGAACTTCACCGGAGTCTTGGTGTACTCCTCAATGAAGTTGATGTAAGCCTTTGCGTTCTCCGGGAGATCCTCGAAGGTCTTGCAGCCAGACAAATCACCGAAGTTACCGTCGAACTCTTTGTAAACCGGCTTGCAGTTCTCTAAGAACTTTAAGTTAGTGGAGAAGTCCTCGGTCTCTACGCCGTTGTGGTCGTATGCTACACAGACTTTGATCTTGTCGAACTTGCCGATGGTATCTAAGTGGTTTACGGAAATACCGGTCAGTCCATTCAGACGCTTTGCGTATTTTAAGGTTACCAGATCCAGCCAGCCGCAGCGTCTCGGTCTGCCGCTTACAGTGCCGTACTCATGGCCCAGGTCACGGATCTTGTCGCCGGTTTCGTCAAGCAGCTCGGTTACGAACGGGCCCTCACCAACACGGCTGGAGTAAGCCTTGATGATACCGTATACGTTGCCGATATCGGATGCGCTTAAACCGGTACCGGTAATGATGCCGCCGATAGTCGGGTTGGAGGAGGTTACATACGGATAGGAACCAAAGTCGATATCAAGCAGGGTTGCCTGAGCACCCTCTACGATGACCTTCTTATCCTCTTCCAGTGCCTTGTGCAGATAGGTTACGGTATCGCACACATACGGCTTTAACTGCTCTGCGTACTCAGAGTAGGTCTTGTATACATCCTCAAAATTCAGTTTCTCATCGATGGTGGTGTCTTCCGGATCGTAGAACTTTAAGAGTGCTTTTCTGGACTCTACCAGTTCTTCCAGATGGCTCTTGAAGTTATCTGCGTACAGATCCTCCACTCGTAAGCCGGCACGCTCGTACTTATCACAGTAGGTCGGTCCGATACCTCTGCAGGTGGTACCGATCTTGGATGCCTTTCTCGCTTTCTCTAACGCGCGGTCCAGCATCGGATGGTACGGCAGGATGACATGGGTCTTGTCGCTGATCTTTAAATGGTTGTCGATATCATATCCGTGTGCCTTTAAGTTCTCGATCTCTCCTAACAGCACCTGCGGGTTCATAACAACTCCGTTGCCGATTACGCCAATGGTATGACCGGACAGGATTCCGGACGGAATCAGACGCATTGCAAATTTTACTCCGTTTACTTCGATTGTATGGCCTGCATTATCACCGCCGGTTGCACGGACAGCGATATCTGCATCCGTTGCAAGATAATCAATGACTTTACCCTTACCTTCGTCGCCATAAAAACATCCAATAACTACATCTACCTTTGACATAATCAGTCTCCTTCGTTATAACTGCTGCCGTAACTGTTCTTTGCTGTTCCAGTTACCTGCCTTCCTTAAATTCAGCCGGAGCTTTCTGCTCCGCAAACATTAACAGTATATAAGATTCCTGCACTAAAATCAATACGCAAACACAAAAAGGCGGACAGATTTTCTAATCTGCCAGCCTTTTATTATCAGTGCATCTTATTAATATTTATTAGTTTGAAAGGTTTATACCGTAATCTCGGCGGTCATGCCCAGATCCTCTTTGTTTGCTTCCAGGATCGGATTTACCACTTCGCTTAAGAACTCACCTACCTGCTTCGGCGCGCGGCCCACATAGCGGGACGGCTCCATGCATGCCTTCAGCTCGTCTAAGGAAAGTCCGAATGCCGGATCTGCAGCAATGAGCTCTAACAAGTTGTTGTCCAGGCCCTTCTCTTTGACATTTCTGCCTGCTTCCATGGAAAGCTGGCGGATGCGCTCATGCAGCTCCTGACGGTCGCCGCCTGCCTTTACCGCATCCATCATGATGTTCTCGGTAGCCATGAACGGAAGTTCTGCCATGAAATGCTTTTCGATCACCTTCGGATATACCACCAGGCCATCTACCACATTCAGGTACAGATCCAGAATACCATCAATGGCAAGGAAGCCCTCCGGGATGCTCAGGCGCTTGTTTGCGGAGTCATCCAGGGTACGCTCAAACCACTGGGTGGAAGCCACCATCATTGGGTTCATGACATCACTCATCACATAGTTGGAAAGGGATGCGATACGCTCGCTGCGCATCGGGTTTCTCTTGTAAGCCATAGCGGAGGAACCGATCTGGTTCTTCTCAAACGGCTCTTCCACTTCTTTTAAGTGCTGTAACAGACGGATGTCGTTGCTGAACTTATGGGCGCTCTGGGCAATGCCTGCCAGAATATTTAACACACGGGTGTCCACCTTACGGGAGTAGGTCTGTCCGGATACCGGGTAGCATGCGGAAAAGCCCATCTTCTCCGCAATCATCTGGTCTGCCTTGCGGCATTTCTCGTGATCGCCCTCAAACAGCTCCAAGAAGCTTGCCTGGGTACCGGTGGTTCCCTTGGAGCCAAGAAGCTTCATGGTAGAAAGCACATGATCCAGATCTTCAAGATCCAGACAAAGCTCGTTTAACCACAACGTTGCGCGCTTGCCCACGGTAGTCGGCTGGGCCGGCTGGAAATGGGTAAATGCCAGGGTCGGCTGGTTTTTGTATTTGTCTGCGAATTTTGCCAGCTCTGCCATCACGTTGATGAGTTTTTTGCGGACCAGTCTTAAGCCCTCAGTCATGATGATGAGGTCGGTGTTATCACCAACATAGCAGGAAGTAGCACCCAGATGGATGATACCCTTTGCTTTCGGGCACTGCTGGCCGTATGCGTATACGTGGGACATCACATCGTGGCGCACCAGACGCTCGCGCTCCTTTGCTACCTCGTAGTTGATATCCTCCGCGTGTGCCTTTAACTCATCGATCTGCTCCTGAGTGATCGGCAGGCCCAGCTCCTTCTCGGTCTCTGCCAGCGCGATCCACAGTTTTCTCCAGGTTTTGAATTTCTTGTCCGGGGAGAAGATGTACTGCATCTCCTTACTTGCGTAACGCTCGGACAACGGGCTTTGGTATCTGTCGTTCATAAGAACCCTCCAATATTTTTCTGATTGATAGTTGTTTTTGCTGACTGCGGCCTGCGCAGCCAGACTTTTATTTGGTGTATTCGCCGCGGATGTCCTCCTGCGGCGGGTCTAACGGATAATCTCCGCTGAAGCATGCAGTGCAGATCGGAAGTCCTGCAGACAGCTCCTGCAAACGCTCCATCTTTAAATAAGATAAGGAATCTGCCCCAATGATCTGGCGGATTTCCTCAATGGTACGGCCACTGGCGATCAGCTGGTCCTCGGATGGAATATCAGTTCCGAAATAGCACGGATGTAAGAACGGCGGCGCACTGATCTTCACATGAACCTCTTTCGCTCCTGCATCCCGCAGCATCTTGACAATGAGATGGCTGGTGGTACCGCGGACAATGGAGTCATCAATCATGATGACGCGTTTTCCGGCTACTGCTTCCTTTAATACATTCAGTTTGACCTTTACCGCGGAGACACGGCTGCTCTGTTTCGGCTTGATGAAGGTACGTCCCACATAGGAGTTCTTCACAAACGCCGTTCCGTACGGAATGCCGGACTGCATGGAGTAACCAAGGGCCGCGGCGTTTCCGGATTCCGGCACGCCTACCACAAGGTCGGCATCCACCGGGGAGTCAATGGCGAGACAGCGTCCTGCATGGATGCGGGCATGGTAAACGCTCACACCGTCAAACACACTGTCCGGTCTCGCAAAGTAAATGTACTCAAACACGCATCTGGCCTGCTTTTTCGGATCCGGCAGGCACATGCTCTTATCGGATTTGATGCCATCCTTTGTGATGGTAACGATCTCACCCGGCTCTACGTCACGGACAAACTCCGCGTCGATGGTAGCCAGAGCGCAGCTCTCGGATACCAGAATGTAGGCATTCTCCTTTTTACCGATACAGAGAGGCTTAAAGCCAAACGGATCTCTGGCGCCAATCATTTTGCGCGGGCTCATGATGACCAGGGAGTAAGCGCCCTTGATCTTCTTCATGGCATTGGCTACCGCTTCCTCTACGGAAGAAGTACGCACACGCTCTCTGGCAATGTGGTACGCAATGACCTCGGAGTCAATGGTAGTCTGGAAGATTGCTCCGGTGTATTCCAGTTCTCTTCGCAGCTCCGGCGCGTTGACCAGGTTTCCGTTGTGGGCCAGCGCCAGGGTGCCTTTGACATAGTTCAGTACCAGCGGCTGCGCGTTCTCGCGGGTACTGCTTCCCGCGGTGGAATAACGCACATGTCCCACACCAATATTTCCATGTAACCCCTCTAAGATGTCCGGTGTGAACACCTCATTGCAAAGCCCCATCCCCTTATACGCATTTACCTTCCCCTTCGGTCCCTCTGTGTCACTGACCGCAATACCGCAGCTTTCCTGCCCCCGGTGCTGCAATGCGAACAGTCCGTAATAGATCTCGGATGCCACATCATTGCCGTCAAAATCGTACATTCCGAATACGCCACACTCTTCATGCAGCTCATCTGGATTCAGCAAGCGTTTTTCTTCCATCGGCTTTCTTATTCCTCTCTGTGTATTTATAAGTGTCATAAATAAAAGAAGTTAATTTCAGAAGAAATTATAATACACAGGTATCTGAATTGCAATATATTTTTTTCGTCTGCCTGTTCTTTGCATGCACAAAGTTTCAAACAGGCCTATTTCCGCTGCACGGAATCGATCCGGTGGTAGAACTGAACCTCCAGTGCCTCCAGATTCAGGCGGACGCCGTAAATATCCTGTTCTTTTGCGCTTGCCGCTTCCCCGGCGGCATTGCCTTTCCCGTCCCTTCCGGCATCCATATCCTCCATCCTATCCAGGCTGGTCTTTGGGATCAGCTCCACCTCGCAGATTTCTTCCCTGCGCACCAGATTCAGCTCCGGCCGGTTCTGGTTCCAGTACAGGCCTGCGCCAGCCAGAAGCTCCGCACAAAGCGCTGCTGCCAGACAGGTCCGGAAACGCCGGATCCGCTGCGCACGCTGAAATTTTTGTGCCAGCCGCCGGATACCTTGTTTTCTCCAGCGTCTGCATGCACGATTCCATTTTCCGATCAAGAATCCTCCTATGTAAGCTCCCGCGAAATAGCGGGAACTTTGTAAAAAGCGAAGGACACCGCCCCGCAGCGTATTCTTTTCCCTGCTGCGCTGCAGCAAAAGGGAATGTGACTCGTTTTGCTTAAGACGGTGTCTCTCTTGTTTGTTACTCTGCCGTACGGAATTTTCGGTTCAGAAAATTCCTATCTGTCAACTGCACGCTCCACATCATTCACCAGACCATCTACCACGCCGGTGCTCTCCCGCACGTTGCTGCGGTTTCCGCCTGCCGGGTTTGCGGTCTCGCCGGTTCCTGCTGTATTGCCCGGATTTCCGATATTATCGTTTCCGGTCATGTTGCCAGTGCCAGTCATGCCATTTCCGGTTGTTCCGCCGGTTCCTCCGGTGCCATTACCGGCTCCTCCATTTTCCATGGAACCATTGCTTTCCATTCCGTTTGCGGCAGTGCCGCTCTCTCCCATGCTGCCGTTTGCTCCGTCGGACGCGCTCTGGGAAGCGGTGGTGGCTTCGTCTGCCATGCCGGTGTTGTTCTTATTGCTGCATCCGGCCAGGGCGCAGACGACCAGCGCCAGGATGAGCACACATGCGGTCATTCTGATTTTTTTCATCATCATATTCTCCTTTCTTTCCTGTTGCTAGTATGGGAAAAAAGGGAGGTTTTTATAAAAAATCAGAATTTCCTTTTTTATCAAATTTTCAGCCGGTTTTCTCCGGCATAAATGCCTTTGTGCCAGCTGCCTAGCCGATTACATCCTGCATATCGTACAGCCCCGGCTCCTTTCCGGCCAGAAACAGTGCTGCCTGCAGCGCGCCTTTTCCGAAGATTGCCTTGGAATATGCGGTGTGGCTGAAGGTGATGACCTCGTCAGTTCCTGCAAAGATCACATCGTGGTCGCCTACAATGGTACCGCCGCGCACAGCGGAAATACCGATTTCGTTTTCATCACGTCTCACGCGCTCTGTACTGCGGTCGTATTTGTAGTGATAGCGGTTGTCCATCGCCTCGTTGATGGAATCAGCCAGCGCCAGCGCGGTTCCGCTCGGAGCATCCAGCTTCTTGTTGTGGTGTTTCTCCACAATCTCAATATCAAAGCCTGCGTTAGCCAGAACCTTAGCCGCATCCTGTACCAGCTTCATCAGGGTGTTGATGCCAAGGGACATATTGGCAGAGCGCAGAATTGCGGTCTTTTTGCTGGTCTCTTTTACTTTTTCAATCTGCTCCGGGGAAAGTCCGGTGGTGCAGAGTACTAACGGCATCTTGTGAGCGCCGCAGTAATCTAACAGATGGTCCACTGCCTTTGCGGATGCGAAATCTACGATCACATCTGCCTCCACATTGCATTCCTCCAGGGATGCAAATACCGGGTAGTCGCTTAACACAACCGGGTTCACGTCAATTCCTGCTACGATCTCAATGCCGTCCATCTCTTTAGCCAGGCCGGTAATGGTGCGTCCCATAGCGCCATTACAGCCGTGCATGATCATTCTTACCATATTCAGAAGTCCTCCTGTGCAAGTCTCATTCCATTTTCTGCAGTTTCTGTTGCTGCGATCAGCCCTGCTGTTTCGCAGCTTCTTTTCTTTTACAGAATTCCGTACTCCTGCATTGCCTTTTTCAGGCGCTCCTGGTTCTGCGGCTCCATCTCGGTCAGCGGCAGTCTTAACGGGCCTGCTTCCTTACCCATCAGGTTCAGCGCAGCCTTCACCGGAATCGGATTTACCTCGCAGAACAGGGCGTTGATCAGCGGAAGAGCATCTAACTGCATCTGACGGCTCTTTTCAATATCGCCCTTGAAGAAGTTCTCGCAGATCTCGTGGGTCTGTCTCGGAGCTACGTTGGACAGAACGGAAATCACGCCCTTGCCGCCCATAGCCAGCAGCGGAACGATCTGGTCATCGTTGCCGGAGTACAGGTCTACGCATCCGTTTGCCAGATGCATGATCTCAGCGATGGCGGAGAAGTTACCGCTTGCTTCCTTCACGCCGACGATGTTCGGAACCTCGCGGCAGAGCTTTACGATGGTTTCCGGCTTCATGGTCAGGCCGGTACGAGTCGGAACATGATATAACAGGCACGGGATGCTTACAGCCTCCGCAATTGCGGTGTAGTGAGCAATCAGGCCATTCTGGGTTGCCTTGTTGTAGTAAGGAGTTACCAGCAGCAGTCCGTCTGCACCAGCCTTCTCAGCCTCTTTGGAAAGATGGATTGCCTCTCTTGTGCAGTTGGAACCGGTACCTGCAATGACCGGAATCCGCTTGTTTACTACCTTGCAGGTGAAACGGATCACATCCAGATGCTCCTCGTGGCTCATGGTAGCGGACTCACCTGTGGTGCCGCATGCGATGATCGCGTCGGTGCCCCCTGCGATCTGCTCCTCTAACAGTGCCTCAAGTTTCTCGTAATTTACCTCTCCAGATTCTGTAAACGGGGTTACCAGCGCAACGCCAGCGCCTTCAAAAATAGCCATGTGATTTTCCTCCTTCATATTCTTCCTGTGTAATCTTAAAACCGGCACAATCGTTCGGATATTATTCAGAGCATGCGCATAAGTGCTTTTACAGACAAAACAAGGAGACTGACAAATTCCGGTCAGCCTCCTTAAAGTCGTTCTTTGCTTTCTGCTTTAAGTAGCTCTCCATCCGGTTGGATGACAGTTACAGGATTCTTCACCCTGTCCCCAGATAAATGACGTCCAGACCGCCCTGTATCTTCGGCGCCCGCCCTTTCAAGAAACCCTCTTCTGCTTCTGGTGCATCAGATCCTCTACTCATGCTTCGCGCAACCTCTACTTGCCTGTTTGTGTATAATAGTAGCATTAACCTATTTAATTGTCAAGTTATCTGCAATCCACTTCTTCCACTTTGTCTGCGATGCGGCAGATGCCTTCCGGCAGTACCTTGCCGGTCACAATGACCTGGACCTGGTCGCGGCATTTCAGCAGACCCTCCAGTTCCTCTTCCGTCACGATGTTCTGGTCCACCAGGCCAAGGGCCTCGTCAAGCACCAGAAGATCGCACTCTTCCGTGGTCAGCACCTTTTTTGCATAGTTCAGTCCATTGCGGATATTGATTTCTTCATCTTTCTTTTCCGCATCGCTCAGCTCCGCAAAATAACGGTCTGACTTTTCAAACCGGAATACTTTGAGTTCCGGCTCCATGCGCTTTAATACTTCCAGATTTCCTGTTTTTTCACTGCCTTTTAAAAACTGGATCACGATCACGGTTTTCTGCTCTGTGAGCGCCTGGAGCGCTCTGCCAAGGGCCATCGCTGTCTTTCCTGAGCTGTCTTTGCCGCAGATGACCTCTAGTCTTCCTGTACTCATCGCTTTTGCACCTCTGTTTTTCTTAGCATTTGGGAACCTTCTGCCTAAGCAGACGCTCCGTCGAAATCATTCATCTCGTTGATACAAGCGTCATTATCCTATCACATTCCCCTGCCATTTGCAAGTCCGTATACCGTAAATCCGTTTATACAGCGTCATCCTCCGGCTCTCCACACTCCAATTTGCTGATGGAAACCTCATAGGCCACGCGCTTTTCGCACTCCGTCTCACTGAGCTTTTTGGTGTATTCCCGGCTCTGGACACGCCCCCAGACTCTCACCCGGGTTCCCACCTCAAAGCCGGATGCAAACCTTGCGTTTCTGCCCCAGGCAATGCAGGGAATGTAGTCAGACTTGCCATACGGACGGTTCACTGCCAGGAGAAGATCCGCGATCTCACGGCCCAGCGGCGTTTTCCGGTAGACCGGTGCCTTGCAGATATAGCCGTCCAGAAAAATCTGGTTCGTTTTGGTATAATCCGTGAACTTTTCCATAAAATGGATCTCCCGGACAAATACCGACAGCACCAGGCGGTTTTTGATACCCTCATGCCGGTTATAGGAACGGAACTGGCCAATGGCCTCCACCGTGCAGCCAATGTAATCTTCCTTTACGTCCAGAAGACGCTCAGAAATCATGAGCGGGATAATGTCAGCCTGTTCGCTCAAGCGGCTCACCGCCACATTTACCAGATAGAAGCCCTCTCCGAACACCTCATGACTGAAGGTAAATCCGGAAATGATCTCCCCGATCACACTCACCTTATTGTTTTCAATCACTTTTTCTGACATAGTATTTTCTCTCCTCTTCCCATTTCATTTCTTTTAGCTTGCTCTCAGCTATTATCATATGTATGGGAAAATGAGAAAATTTATTCAGTGTTTCGCTCGACAAATGGCGGCAAATCGCGCCACCAGACAGCCGGAAACGACAGCAGAGATCCACTCACTGATCCAGAATCCGTGCCATACCCCCACCGGACCCAGAAAATGGTTTAAAATCCAGGCCGCCGGGAGGATCACAACCAGATAGCGGCACAGGGAAATGATGAGGGAGGACATGCCCATTCCAAGTCCCTCAAAGGCGCCGCTGGCCGTTACCGACACGGAGGAGATCAGGAATCCCATGCTGATCAGCCGGAGGGCCTGCGCCCCGGCCTCCACGGTCTCCGGATTTGTGGTAAACAGCTGCATGAGTCCCCGGGAGAAAAACATGCAGCCCAGGGTTCCCACCGCCATGATGGCGGCGCTCATCACCAGAGTCAGCTCAAATAGCCGCCATACGCGCTTCATTTCCTTTGCGCCATAATTGTAACCAATGAGCGGGCGCAGGCCCTGCACAATGCCGCTGGCCGGAAGGTAAAGGAAGGTCTGGAGCTTGTAATAAATGCCAAGCACCAGCACGTAACTGGCAGAGGATGCCGCCAGAATCCCGTTTAACGCAGAGATCAAAAGGGATGGCAGCGCCAGGTTTAAGATGGCCGGAACGCCGATTCCGTAAAGCCGCTTAAGGATCGGCGGATTTGGCCGCAGATCCCGCCCAGAAAATTTAACCGGGAACGGTTTTCCCACATACATCACCAGATAAACCGCCAGGGAAACCATCTGTCCAACACAGGTGGCAATGGCCGCGCCGGAAATTCCCAATTCCGAGAAACCTCCGATTCCAAAGATCATGACCGGATCTAACACAATGTTGGTGACAGCGCCGCACAAAAGGCTCACCATGGCCACCTTCATACGGCCCACTGCCTGGAAAATCTTCTCAAAAAACAGTTCTGCCATAATGACCGGCGCAAACGAAAATGTAATCCATACATAGCGCATAGCCAGCGCTTTTACCTGTTCATCGTCCGTAAACATGGCTAAAAAATGCGGCATAAATAAGAGGGAAATCACTGCCAGCACCACGCCGTGCACCAGGCAGCATAACAGCCCCTGTCCGGCCGCGTTTCCGGCCTTTTCCTTTTCCCCCGCCCCCAGATAAAGGGACACCAGCGCGTTGATACCCACGCCAAAACCAATGGCTGCCGCGTTGATAAAATTCTGGACCGGATATACCAGAGAAAGCGCCGTCATGGCATCTTCACTGATTTTCGCCACGTAAAAGCTGTCGATGATGTTGTAAAGGGAGTTCACCAGCATGGACACCACCATCGGCAGTGCCATGGATACCAAAAGTGGGAACACCGGTTTTTCTTTCATGAATGTATCTGTCATGTTCGTCTCCTTTCGCAAATGAGTTTGTCCAATGAAACCCAAAAACGCCACACAGCCGCCCTCTCAGAAACGAAAAGGAGCTGTGTGGCGAAAAGTAGTCAAAGCTAGAAAATTCCACACCAGGTTTTGGAACTATTTTATTTTTTGAAGGAAGCTCTCTTACGCATGGTCGGATCCAGGATCTTCTTGCGGATACGCAGGTTCTCCGGGGTTACCTCAAGAAGCTCGTCGGTATCAATGAACTCCAGGCACTGCTCCAGGCTCATGATCTTCTTCGGAACCAGCTTCAATGCCTCATCGGCGCTGGAGGAACGGGTGTTGGTCAGCTTCTTGGTCTTGCAGACATTGACCTCAATATCCTCGGTCTTCGGGTTCTGGCCGATGACCATACCGGAATAAACCTTCTCGCCCGGTCCTACAAAGAGGATACCGCGCTCCTGTGCGTTGAACAGACCGTAGGTGATGGTCTCGCCGCTCTCGTAAGCGATCAGAGAACCGGTCTTACGGTAGCTTAAGTCACCCTTGTACGGGCCGTAGCCATCGAAGATGGTGTTAATGATACCGTTACCCTTGGTATCGGTCATGAACTCACCGCGGTAGCCGATCAGGCCTCTGGCCGGAATGGAGAACTCCAGACGGGTATAGCCGCCATTTGCCGGGCTCATGCCCTGCAGCTCGCCCTTTCTGGAAGTCAGCTTCTGGATGACTGCGCCGGTAAACTCTTCCGGAACGTCAATGTAAGCTAACTCCATCGGCTCTAACTTCTGGTTGCGCTCGTTATATTTATACAGTACCTCAGCCTTGCTGACTGCGAACTCAAAGCCCTCACGGCGCATGTTCTCGATGAGGACAGACAGATGCAGCTCGCCACGGCCGGAAACCTTGAAGCAGTCCGGAGACTCAGTCTCCTCTACACGCAGGCTGACATCGGTGTTCAGCTCACGGAACAGACGCTCTCTTAAATGACGGGAGGTCACAAACTTACCTTCCTGGCCTGCCAGCGGGCTGTCGTTTACCATGAAGTTCATGGAAATGGTCGGCTCGGAAATCTTCTGGAACGGAATGGATTCCGGATTTTCCGGGGAGCAGATGGTATCACCGATGTGCAGATCCGCAATACCGGATACAGCCACGATATCACCGATGGTTGCTTCCTGAACCTCAACACGCTTTAAGCCATCGAACTGGTACAGCTTACCGATCTTGACTCTGCGCATCTTGTCCGGATCATGATGGTTTACGATAACACAGTCCTGATTTACCTTCAGGCTTCCGTTGTCGATCTTGCCGACACCGATACGGCCAACGAAATCGTTGTAGTCAATGGTGCTGATGAGCATCTGGGTATCTGCGTCCGGGTCTCCCTCCGGAGCCGGGATGTAGTCTACGATGGTCTCAAACAGCGGGCTCATGTCTACTTCCGGATCGCTCAGCTCCTTCTTTGCGAAACCTGCACGGGCAGACGCGAAAATGAACGGGCAGTCTAACTGCTCGTCAGAAGCGTCCAGATCCATGAACAGCTCTAATACCTCATCGATAACAGCTTCCGGTCTTGCCTCCGGACGATCAATCTTGTTGATGCAGACGATAACGGACAGGTCCAGATCCAGGGCCTTCTGCAGAACGAACTTGGTCTGCGGCATCGGTCCCTCGTAGGCGTCTACCACCAGGATAACGCCGTTTACCATCTTCAGAACTCGCTCAACCTCACCACCGAAATCCGCATGTCCTGGGGTGTCGATGATGTTGATCTTCTTATCTTTATAAAATACTGCGGTATTCTTGGAAAGAATGGTAATTCCACGCTCACGCTCGATATCGTTGGAGTCCATAACACGCTCTGCTACTTCCTGATTGGCACGGAATACACCGCTCTGCTTTAACAGCTCGTCTACCAGGGTGGTTTTACCGTGGTCAACGTGGGCAATGATCGCGATGTTACGGATGTCTTCTCTCTTCATTTTCATAATCGTAATCTTCCTCTTTCTTTAGGCGAAAATGCGCATCGGCGCACTCTCTTAAGCTTTAAAAAAACTAAGGACTTGTTGCCAGGTCCTTAGTTCACGTCTATCATCACAATTTATTAATATAGCATCACGCATAGCGGATTGCAAGACTTTTTTCCGCAATCCCAGGCTTTTTTCTGTTTAAAATTTAAAACAGCACCAGTTCTCCATCCGCAAAGCCATAATAACATTCTTTTTCCCGGGTCATGACCGCTTTTCCACCGGTTTTCTCGGTGATCTGAGCCACCAGGGATCCTTCTTTTTCCAGCGGCACCATACAGACTACATCCACCGCGTCCGTGTACTGGGTATCCAGAACCGGAATCTCCATCTGGGCGGTGATGTACTGGATCTTGCCGATGCCATTGTAATCGGTATGGATCTTTAATTCCACGCCCGGGCATTTCTCCACGATCACGCTGTTTTTAAGCCCTTCCTGCACCGCGCCGGAGTAAGCCCGCACCAGGCCGCCGGTTCCAAGGAGCGTTCCACCAAAATAACGGGTCACCACCACGCAGATATTCTTCACTTCCGCGCCCAGAAGCACATCTAACATCGGGCGGCCCGCGGTCTGGGCCGGCTCGCCGTCATCACTGCAGCGCTGCACCTGTCCGCGCTCGCCAATGACATAAGCCGAGCAGTTGTGTCTGGCATCCCAGTATTTCTTTTTCATCTCATCAATGAAGGCCACCGCCTCTTCCTCGCTCTCCACCGGTCTTGTGGTGGCAATGAAGCGGGATTTTTTCTCGGTCAGTTCGCCCTCTCCGCCCTCGAAGAGGATTTTATATCGTTCCATCATGGGTATACTTCCTATATATCATTAATCTCGTTTCGCTCCTATCTTACCAGTAAATGCGGCTTCTTGCAAGGAGTTATGCTGTTCCAACGTCATACGTTGCATTGTAACGCCCGTTTTGGTATAATCATAATTGGATTTTTATAGAAAAATCCTGACAACAAAGGAGGATTCCTACATGAATTATGGAAAAGACGCGACAGAAAAGCGTCTGCAGGCCGTAAACTCCCGGAGCCGCAAATACCGCTCCCGGATTTTTCTTACCTTTATAAAGACCTGCTGCGTGCTCTGTCTGTTTAGCGTTCTGGTCATATCCAGTATCGGCATCGGTATTGTCATGGGCATCATCGACAATTCCCCGGAGCTGAATGTGGACAGCATCGTCCCCATCGGCTATGCCACCACCGTGTATGACAGCGCCGGTAACTTAACCGACACTCTGGTAACCGCAGGCTCCAACCGGGAAGAAGCTACCTACGATGAACTCCCGCAGGACCTGATCAACGCTTTCGTTGCCATTGAGGACTCCCGCTTCTGGACCCACAACGGCATCGACCTGCGCTCCATCTCCCGTGCCGCGGTCGGTGTGCTGACCGGCGAGAACCGCGGAGGCGGAAGTACCATCACCCAGCAGCTCATCAAGAACAACATGTTCAATGGCGGTATGGAGACCAGCTTCGGTGCCAAGTTAGAGCGAAAGCTCCAGGAGCAGTATCTGGCCTTACAGCTCACAAAATCCATGGACCGCAAGCTGATTTTAACCAACTACTTAAACACCATCAACTTAGGTAACAATGCCCTGGGCGTCAAGGTAGCGGCAAGGCGGTATTTTAATAAGGATATTTCTGACCTGACGCTCTCCGAGTGTGCGGTCATTGCCGGAATCACCCAGAATCCGTCCCGCTTAAACCCCATCAGCGGCCAGGAAGCCAACGCGGAAAAGCGCAAGGTCATCCTGCAGTATATGTTTGAGCAGGGGTACATTACCAAAGCGCAGCAGGAGGAAGCCCTGGCAGACGACGTATACGCCCGCATCCAGATGGTGGACAATGTCTCCAAAGAGAACTCCACTCCGTATAGCTATTTTACCGACGAGCTGACCCAGCAGGTAAAGGATACGCTGATGGAAAAACTGGGCTACACCGAGACGCAGGCCCACAACCTGCTCTACAGCGGCGGACTTCAGATCTACACCACCCAGGATCCGGCCATCCAGGCCATTGTAGATGAGGAAGTCAACGATCCGTCCAACTACTCGGCTGCCCGCTACAGCCTGGAATACCGTCTCTCCGTAACCCATGCGGATGGCTCCACCGAACATTTCTCGGAAAAGAACTTAAAATCCTGGCACGCGTCCACCTTAAACGCAGGCTGGGAAGGCCTTTACAACAGCGAAGCCGAGGCGGACGCCGATATTGAAGCCTATAAGGCGGCTATCCTGCAGGAAGATGACACCATCATCGGAGAACGTTCCAGCAAGGTGCTGCAGCCTCAGGTTTCTTTCGTGATCATGGACCAGAAAACCGGACAGGTCAAAGCCATCAGCGGCGGCCGCGGTACCAAGACGGCCAGCCTGACCTTAAACCGTGCCACTGATACTACCAGACAGCCGGGTTCCACCTTCAAGGTCATCACCGCCTTTGCCCCGGCGCTGGATACCTGCGGCGCTACCCTGGGAAGCGTTTATTACGACGCGCCATTCACGGTAGGAACCAAAACCTTTAAAAACTGGTATAAGCAGGGTTATCTCGGCTACTCCAGCATCCGCGACGGTATTATCTACTCCATGAACATCGTTGCCGTGCGCACCATGATGGAAACCGTAAGCCCGCAACTGGGCGTGGAATACGCCAAGAACTTCGGCATCACCACTCTGACCGACACCGACATGAACGCGGCAACTGCCCTGGGCGGCATCACCAAAGGCGTAACCAACCTGGAGCTTACCTCGGCCTTTGCTTCCATTGCAAACGGAGGTCTTTACACCAAGCCGGTATTCTTTACCAAGATCCTGGATCACGATGGAAAGCTGCTCATTGACAATGAGCCGGAGACCCACCGGGTTCTCAAAGATTCCACCGCATTCCTACTGACCGATGCCATGAAGGATTCCATGCAGGCCAACCGCATCTTCGCAAGCTCCGGTGTCAGCGTCAGCTCCACCAGCACCCGCGCGGCACTGCCGAACATGTCCGCGGCCGGCAAGAGTGGTACCACCAGCAACAACAACGATATCTGGTTTATCGGCTACACCCCTTACTACACCGCCGGTGTGTGGGGCGGCTGCGATGAAAACCAGAAGCTCACCGCCCAGAACGGCGGCACCTCTTACCACAAAGATATCTGGCGCAAGATCATGACCCGCGTGCACGAAGGCTTAAGTGATCCGGGCTTCACCGTGCCGGACAGCGTGGAAACCGCCGAGATCTGCCGCAAATCCGGCAAGCTCGCGATTCCTGGTGTCTGCTCCCATGATCCGCGCGGAGACGCCGTCTACACAGAATATTTCGCCAAGGGAACCGTTCCGACCGAAATGTGCAACACCCATGTGCTTGCCACCGTCTGCAGCGTCACTGGACTTCTTCCGGGTGCCAACTGCCCGAAGACCTCCCGCGTGCGCATTGCCCTCCCGGCAGATGAGGAAGGCGAAACAGACGATTCCAAATACGCAATGCCCACCAGGCACTGTTCCGGTCACACCAGTGTGACGGTTGATCCGTCTTACTTAGGTCCGGATGAAGCCGGCGATGGCTCCGGCAGAACCGGTGTTGTCCCCGGTCTTGGACCAGGCGGCGCCAGCACCAGGCCTTCTTCGGGAGTGTCGAACGGCCCCGGACGGGACTGATCGTTTTCTTTTATTCTTTTATACCAAAAACGCTGAGGCATTTTAGCCCCAGCGTTTTTTGATGTCCCTCATATTCTGTTTTTTGTTCTTTTACAGCATGGTTCCAATGCTGTATCCAATCAGTGTTACTACAAGCGGTGTAAGAATCATCATGAGAATACCATATTTGTAAATCTGATTCTTGCTGCTGTACTCATTGCCATGGAGCATTGCAATAACGGCAAAGCTGGACGGCATCAGATAAGCGGGCTGATATAGGCGGACATAAACGCGTTCACGCCGATTTCCTCTGCGCAGATTACACTTCCGAAATATACACCGATACTGATGAAGATCAGGATGCCCCAGTTGATGTGCCTGTTCACGATATCGCGCTCATCAATAAGCGGCTTGTTGTCAATGCTGATGATACCCATCAGGACGACCGATAAGGTTGCCCAGAAGGTAATGCCATAGCTGTTCAGGGCAGTCACGAATGCAGCGTCCGGAATAAAGAGCTTTAACTAAACACTGCAAGAATTCCCCCATCCTCTTTAGGTAGTGGGATGAATTGCCTGCTTTTGATTTCTGATATTGCAATAACTGGCATGATTCTATATTGTACATAGCTGTGCTAATAAAAAGAACTTATGTTCGATAAACCATGGACATATAGAAAAATATATGGTAAAATATAATCAGTCGAGATAATAGGAAAGGCTGATTATTATGAGAAAATTGGATAGCAATGCGCACTCGGTATTTTTATTATATTACCATTTGATTCTGGTTGTAAAATACCGAAAAAAGGTTTTGAATGATCCGATTTCAAATCGGGCGAGAGAAATATTTGAGCATATTGCTCCGAACTATCACATTACTCTGGAAGAATGGAATCATGATCAGGACCATGTGCATATCATGTTCCGTGCTCATCCCAAATCAGAACTGAGCAAGTTCATCAATGCATATAAAAGCGCAAGCAGCCGCCTGATAAAAAAGGAGTATCCGGAAGTCCGGCAAAAGCTATGGAAGGAAATGTTCTGGAGCCAGAGCTTTTGTCTGCTGAGTGCTGGAGGTGCCCCAATTGAGGTCATCCGTCAGTACATTGAAACACAGGGAGAGGGTAAAAGTGAACACCGTATACCGCTTTCGGATTTATCCGAATAAAGCACAAAGGGAATTATTCGCAAAGACGTTTGGCTGCGTTCGTTTTGTCTATAACCGGATGCTTTCTGAGAAAAAAGCGCATTATGAGAAAACCGGGAAGAACTTAAGCGTGACACCGGCCAGGTATAAGTCGGAGTTTCCATGGCTGAAGGAAGTAGACAGTCTGGCATTGTGCAATGCACAGCTGCATCTGCAGACAGCATACAAAAATTTCTTTCGTGATGCTTCTGTAGGTTTTCCAAAGTTCAAATCAAAAAAGAAGCCAGTAAGAAGCTATACAACCAATTATGTGAATGGAAACATCACCTTACAAAATGGAAAGTTAAAACTTCCAAAAGCTGGCTGGGTACGCATCAGACAACACCGGAAGATGGATGAACGTTATCAATTAAAAGGCGCAACCATCACGCAGGAAGCAGATGAACGATATTACGTTGCTCTGTTATATTCCTGTGAGGAACCGGTGAATGAAACCAGGAAAGCAGAATTCGCCATTGGTCTTGATTTTTCCATGAAGGAGTTGTATGTGGATTCCAATGGATCGGGACGAAAACGCAGCAATCAATATATGCAGAGAAGGGATTCGAATATCCGGAATGATGCCTGATATAGGAAAGAAAATTTCCTGATCTTTGCAACCAAAATTCCAACAATATCATTCTAAAACCGTGGGACACACGGGGATAGCTCGCTTATGCTTTGCCCTATCGGGCAATCGAACGAGAAGCCCCCACTTCAAGCACTAGCTAAGTGGTGGGAGTATGTCACGAAGCCCGGTATAATCCAGAGAAGGACGGTCAGGAAAAATACAAATAAATCCATCGGTCCCTGCTGATCCAGGACTTTATTTACGTCAAAGTCCTTAAATCTGCTGAAATCTGGTTTTGCCAGCAGACGCACAATCAGTGCCATCAAAATGAACAGGACAATACCGGCCGGACAATATCATGGCTCTGGTCTCCCTGAATATGGGAGTTGCGCTGCTGTCGCAGAATTTCTACGAGTATTACAAACGGGAAAATACAGTCGGAGTCCGTATTATGCCAACTGCTTCCACCTCTATCCGGCTAATCCGGAAAAAGGGCCATAAACTTTCCAGACCAGCACAGATTTTCTGGAATTTCATCAAAGAAGATTCAAAAAATATACATAAATAATCAGGGGGTATTCACATGCAAAAGAAATTTGAATCCGGCACTTTTCTCCCGGACAGTCTCATCTCCTGCCGCACCCTTTACAAGGCCAACGGCTTCTCCAACGATGACATGTCCCGTCCCATCATCGGTGTCTGTAATTCCTTCACGGACATTGTTCCCGGCCACCGTCATTTGAAAGAGCTGGCTGAGCAGGTCAAATACGGTGTTTACCGCGCTGGCGGCACACCGGTCGAATTCGGCTGCATTGCCGTATGCGACGGTGTCTGCACCACCCACAGCGGTGCCCGCTACTCTCTGCCATCCCGCGAGCTTGTGGCAGACAGCATTGAGACCATGGCACGGGCTCACCGGCTGGACGGTCTGGTACTCATCGGTTCCTGCGATAAAACTGTTCCGGGCATGCTGATGGCAGCCGCAAGACTGGATATTCCGTGTATCTTCCTGGCCGGCGGCTGCATGCTGGGCGGCCAGTCCTTCGGCGGCAAACGCAAATCCGACTCCACCTCCATCGAGGAAGCCTATGGTATGTACCAGGTCGGCAAGATCGACCACGACGTTCTGGAAGACATCACCGAGCTCTGCTGCCCGACCGTCGGTTCCTGCCAGCATATGGCCACTGCAAACTCCATGTGCTGCATGGCAGAGGCTCTGGGCTTAAGCCTGCCGGGTTCCGCGGCAATTCCGGCTGTCTATAACGACCGTATCCGCGCGGCACTTCTCTCTGGCGAGACGGCTGTTCATATGGTATTAAATGGCATCACATCCCGGGATATCCTGACTCCGGAGGCCATCCGCAACGCCATCATGGTCCTTATGGCAACCGGAGGCTCCACCAACTGCGTCATCCACACCCTTGCCATTGCCCACGAGATCGGTCTGGATTCTAAGACTGTCATGGGATGGTTTGAAGAATACGGAAACAACATCCCACTCATCTGCCGCATCAATCCGGCTTCCAAGGAATTCGACGCCGAGGACTTCTACAAAGCAGGCGGCATTCCGGAGGTTCAGCGCCAGATGAAGCCGCTTCTGTACAACGACTGTATGACCGTGACCGGCAAAACCATCGGCGAAAACGCCGCAGCCTGTCGCAGTCTCTACCCGAAGAACCCGGAGGTCATCACCTCCCTGGAGAAGCCATTCTCCACCCTGGCAGGACTTGCCATCATGCACGGCAACCTGGCTCCGGACACCGCTGTAGCCAAACCTGCTGCTGTCGCGGAGGAAGTGCGCCACTTCACCGGCAAAGCCATCTGCTTCGACAGTGAGGACGCAGTCAGTGATGCCATCGCAAAACAGCTCATCAAGCCAGGTCATGTAGTGGTAGTCCGCTACGAGGGACCGAAAGGCGCTCCGGGCATGCCGGAAATGTTCAAGCCGATGAAGCTGCTCTACGGCCAGGGCTTAAACAAGTGCACTGCCCTCATCACCGACGGACGCTTCTCCGGCACCAACAACGGCTGCTTCGTGGGCCACATTTCCCCGGAAGCCGCAGCCGGCGGCCCTATTGCCCTCATTGAGGACGGCGACGAAATCGAAATCGACATCCCGAATAAAAAACTGGAACTCCATGTCTCCGATGAAGAGCTTGCCCGCAGAAAAGCTGCATTCCACTATGAACCAAAGGAAGTGGACGGATATCTGAAACGATATGCGTTGCACGCGAGAAGCGCGGACCAGGGCGGAGTGATTGTGGATTAACAAACTATCTGTACACAAAAGGCGCGGAAACTGTCTGGCTTCCGCGCCCTTTCTTTGATTATTCGGTTCTTTAGAAAAAATCATCCTCATCCACGTCTTCCGGTTCCTCTGTATCCGGTCTGCTCTGAATCCCTCCATATACATCACTATTAGAAACTACAAAAGGTGGAATTTACTCACAGCCAGAGCTTCTCATAAATAACTTGTCTTTTTCTCATCTAAGGGAAATCATGGTAATTGATGATGCCTTTGAAAGATTTTTTTATGAAACAGAATGTATCAAATGTAACTGGAGTGTCCGAGAACTTCGCAGGCAGATAAAAACGAACCTTTATGTCCGGGCAGGTATCAGTAAAAAACCTGGTTTCTGAGGCTGGATGCCAAAGATGCCGTTTCTGAATCAGATTTAGAACAGGCCCTTATAGATCACCTGCAAGAATTCATGCTTGAACTTGGACACGGCTTCTGCTTTGAGGCAAGACAAAAACGCATTATTATTGATGATAAATACTATTTCATAGACTTAATATTTTATAACAGACTGTTGCACTGCAATGTAATAATTGAGCTGAAAAACGATGAGTTTAAACATGAAAATCTAGATTTCATTTTCCTTTTCAGAACTTTTTCTCCATTTACTCTTTCATCTTCGGCTTAAACACCAGCGCCCCCAGATACCCGAACACTAGTGCCGCGGCGATTCCAGCAGAAGCGGCGGTCAGACCGCCTTTGAAGATTCCAATGGTTCCCTCTTCTCCGAATGCTTTTTCTACACCCTTCCACAGGGTATTTCCAAAGCCGAGAAGCGGCACCCATGCCCCGGCTCCGGCCCATTTCAAAAAGGGTTCGTAAAGGCCCAGCCAGCCTAAGATATTGCCCGCCACGACCAGCGTTACCATGACCCGACCAGGCATCATTTTGGTACGGTCTAACAGAATCTGCGCCAGGGCACAGATGATACCGCCCACCAGAAAGGCACGGACCAGCTCCATCACCACACCGCCACCAAAACTTCCCGGGCCGCCTTCTGCTGCGCCAGCCATCATACTGATTATGCTATGATTCAGAATCATTTCACACCTCCATCCGTTCCAGCATCACCGCATGAGCGATTCCCGGGATGCTCTGTCCTTCGTTATAGCTGACGGTGGAGAGCAGCGCACCGGTTGGCACAAACAGAACCCGGTTCCACTCGCCCCGCATCAGTTTCGGCAGAATGTGGGCGCACAGGGTTACTGCGGAGCAGCCGCAGCCGCTTCCGCCAGAGTGAACATCCTGCTCGCCCCGGTCATAGATTTCCAGGCCACAGTCCATGTGTTTTCCGGTAATATCATAGCCGCTGTTCTTCATAAAATCCAGAAGTGCTTTCTGCCCTACCGCTCCCAAATCCCCGGTGATGATACGGTCATAGTAAGAGGCATCCACACCAAAATCCTCAAAGTTGCGGCAGATGGTATGGCAGGCCGCCGGAGCCATGGCAGCTCCCATGTTCATGGAATCCTTGCTTCCCATACGTGATGCCAGTAACCAAATTCATCGTAGGAACCCGCATCGGAACCAAGGCAGCCATCGTTTCACTGGTGATCTACACCGCCCCATTTTTAGCAAGACTGCTGGAAAACTCCCTGCTTGACGTCAATGCCGGAATCATCGAGGCAGCGCAGGCCATGGGGCCAATACACTCCAGATCGTCATTCATTTCGTACTGCCGGAGGCATTTGCTTCCATCATCCTGGCGCTGACCACCGGAACCATCGCACTGATCGGAGCCACCGCCATGGCCGGTTACATCGGAGGCGGCGGTATCGGAAACATCGCTTTGACCTATGGATATCAGACCTTTAACTTCCCGCTGATGTTTTCCACTGTTTTTATCCTGATCGCTTTTGTATGGCTGATCCAGAGTCTGGGAAATCTGCTGTCACAGAAACGCCGGACACACCAGTAACTTGAAATTTCCCATCATAGTATACAAGAACTGTTCCCCCCACATCTGAGCAGTTCTTCAATTCAAATCAAACACACAAAAAGGAGACAACGATTATGAAAAACTTCAAAGCCTATGTAAGAACCACCTTAGCAGCATCCTTAATACTAACCACCGGACTTTTAACCGCCTGCTCCGGTAACGCCTCCAGCACCTCCACTTCCGCAGCCGCAGATACCACCACAGCTGCCAATGACACCACTTCCGAGAAAAAGGAATTAAAATACGGCAAGGCCGCAGGCCCATACACCGTTCTTTTCGAGGACGCTATCAAGCCGATCCTGGAAGAGCAGGGCTACACCTTCACCGAAGTGGATTTCTCCGATCTTCTGCAGAATGATCTGGCATTAAATGAGGGAGAGATTGATTTTAACGTGGAGCAGCACACCGCTTATGCGGAAAACTTTAATCAGGCCCAGAACGGCGACCTGGTACCAATCTCCCCGATTCCAACCGTTCCGGCAGCGATCTTTTCCGCAACCGAAACCTCTCTTGACAACATCCATGACGGAGCCAGGGTAGCCGTACCAAACGATGCAGCGAATACCGCAAGAGCTTATGTCCTGCTTCAGAAAGCCGGATGGATCACCCTGAATCCGGATGTGGAACCTTCCACCGTGACCCAGGATGATATTGCAGCGAATCCTTATAACATCGAATTTACAGAAATGAGTTCCACCAACATCCCTGGCGTACTAGATGATTTTGACTATGCAGTTATCACAGGAAGTATCGTATACAACGCAGGAATGGACGCTTCTACCGCACTGCTGCAGGAAGATATCTTACCGCACTTACTGCTTCAGGTTGTCGTGAAAGAGGAAAATAAGGACGCTCAGTGGGCAAAAGACATTGTGGCGGCTTACCACTCTGATGCATTTAAAGAATACTTAGACAAGAACAACAACGGTTTATGGTATGTTCCTGATAAATTATTTGTAAAATAAAGGAGACCTGCATATGGCACAGAATGAAACACCAATCATTTTAGACGAAACTGAACAGAAGATCATCAATATCATTGACGCCCACCGGGATCAGATCATCGACTTCGCCAAAGACATTTACACCCACGCGGAGCTTGGCTATAAAGAATTCCGAACTGCCGAAAAATTCGCGAATTTCATGAAAGATCTTGGTCTGCCAACCAAAGAGCATCTGGCAGTTACCGGCGTGAAAGCCTACTTAAATGAAGAAAAGAAGGATAACGTCAGCCTTGCCCTCATCGGCGAATTAGACGCCCTCCGCATCCCGGAGCACAAATACGCAAACCCGGAAACCCAGGGAGCCCACTGCTGTGGACATCACGCCCAGTTAGCCGGAGTCATCGGTGCCGCCATTGCCCTGACGAACCCAGAAGTAAAAGAAAAACTGGACGGCCAGGTAGTCCTTTTCGCCGTTCCTGCTGAAGAATATGGTGAGATCGAGTTCAAGAACAAACTGACCGACGAGGGAAAGATCAAATACGGCGGCGGTAAATGCGAACTGATCCGCATCGGCGCTTTTGACGACATCGACTTAGATATCGTCCACCATATCGGTGACAAAGATATCAGCGGCGGCTCCACCGACGTCGGTGACGTCCAGCACATCCAGCCGGTTCTCACCTTCAACACCGGTGGAAAAGTAAGCGGACTTCACTCCGTAGACTTTGACATTGTGGACGATGAACTGGCTTATGTAGTCACCGCAAAAATCTTTGCTCTTTCCGCTTACCGCCTGCTGAAAAATGACGCAGAAAAAGCAAAAGAGGTAGTAGAAAACTACCACCCCATCTTTACAAAGGATGCTTATATCCAGTACATGAATTCCTTTATCTCAGTGGAAGGTGGGTCTCCGACTGAGATAAACGCTCCGCGAGGATGCGCAGTGATTCTGTAAAGAATATGTCAGCTTACGCTGACCAGAATCACACGCCAAGTCTCACGGACGTTCGACTTGAATTCGGAAAGTGCAGAATTGTAAAAACAATTTTCGCCCGCAGGGAGTACTCCCGCGGGCGGTTCACGTAAAACGGATAATTTCTTTACAGTCCCCATCAGCTTCGCCGCCACCATGCAGTCTGGACGGAACGCTGTTATGATATTTCTGTCCTGACTGCTCCCACAGGCAAGCCAGTGGGGTTCTGATTGTCAAGTGTAGCTTGTAAACGTACACCATTTGCAGGATTTGGAGTTACAAGTGTAAATCTATTTGAATCAGAACTTTCATTACCAAGCAGTCCAACGACCACATTAGCGGTAAATTTCTGCTTTTCAGCAAGGAAGTACAGTCAATCTCCCTTATTATTAAGTTGTTAAGCTATTTTAATCCCGCTATTTAATACTTTAATCTTATGAGCCTTAATCCATGTGATTAGGGCTTTTTCTTTCTTGTAGCAATCATCAAATTCTGTAATGCATTTATCTTTATCTATATCCTGCGTCTTATAATTGTAGCAATAGAGCAGGAATGATGAATACCAATCCCTTTGTACCTCAGTACCGTCTTGTAGCTTATACAATCGGTCAGATAGTTTCTTTTTGATATAGTCATCAACAGTATGGTCATACTGTGAGGCTCTGTAACTATTTGGTACTTCTATATATGTACCACCGGTTATCTTAAACTTTTTCTCCACTGTAGTCTGGAATCCAGAAGGACATCTGTTCTTTATAGATTTACCAAAACGCTTTTTCTTATTGAACTTGCCCTTATCGTTTTTTGTGGTTTCTTTGGCTCGTCTCATAAGCTTGCTTGCGTTCTTTGGCTCTGTGACGAATATATCTCCGAGACTTCGTAAATGATTAGCATCTTCGTTTATTGCAAGTTGCCTGTTCACCGCATTGATACGACACAACTCGGTATGTTTTGCTTTTAGCTTCTTATAATGATTTGAATATTTCCAGGTCTTGTAACCTTTCTTAACAGTACCATCCGTATTATAATTTTGAGAATTAGTGGATCGTCTTGACCGATCCATAGCACGATAGAGCAGGCGTTCTTTTCGTTCAGAAGTTTGTATGCTGTTGCCACGTTCTGAAAGATTCTTTAAACCGACTTCCGTATCAGATGTATAAGCAACAGTCTGTGTGCCAATATCAGCACCTATCATCCCTTTACCATACTTGTGACGAGGATTGCCATGTTTATCATATTTTGGCTTTGCTTTGCCCTCGATAGTAAGGTGCAGATATACTCTGTATTTACCCCGTATCATTTTGGGCACAAGGGTTGCATAGCAAGGTCTGTATGTATCTATGCAATAAGCGTCTTTTATGAGAGTATTTACCGCTTTGTTACCCACAATCTCAGGTTCGGCAAGATATGTTAAAACGGCATTTACTTCATCCTGTTGAAATCTGTCATTTACTTGGATTCCGAAAGCGGTCTTGCCAAGTCTGAATTGCAATTTATCATCTTTTACAGACATTGGAATGCCACGATTTATCTGTTTTGCACGGATACAAGGCAGTTCTCCATATTTTGAGAAATGAATAGAATTACCATTACCATACAGGCATTTTTCGATACCCCGCCAAATATCTTCGGCTTTCGTCAGCGCAAATACAGCGCCTATACCATATTTCTTACCTATTGGAATCATGGATGTTCTGCAATAATCCCATGTAACATGATGGGTTTTCTGCATTTCGTTAAGTTGATTCGCATAAATTTTGCGTTTATCCTTATCTTCGGTGTTACCATACAGAAATAGTAATTTACGGTATCTCTTTGTACGCAGAAGTTGGTCATAATTCTTTCTCATAAGACTAACAAGCTCATTACCTGCTTTGCGTATCTTATCAGAAAGAACCACAACTTTAAGTACATCGAAATAAGGCATATCGGTCTCAACAACCAAAATATGCCTGTCAGAAAATTTATGATATTGTTTCAGAATTGTGTTGTATGCTTTGTCACTCATGGATTTTCTGATCCTCAATGTACTTAATTACTGTAGTTTCACTTATATGTCCTACTGTAGATACAAAATATCCTCTTGACCACAAAACTCCACATCTTGCATAGAACTGTTTTAATTGTGGATATACCTTAAATAGTTCAATAGCACTGATACTTTTTAAAGTTCTTACAATGTCACATGGAGCGACTGTTTGCGGACCGTCTATAAAAATATGTATATGGTCGGGCATCACTTCAAGTGCCTTAACATGATAATTATAATCATCACAGATGTTCTGTAATATCTGTTTCAATGTCTCCTCTACATCGCCTTTTAATACCGAAAATCTGAATTTCGGACACCAGATGATGTGATACTGTATCAGATATTTACAATGCGAAGCACTATGATATTGTTCCTCGCTCATTCTTTTCTCCTAACTGATATTTTTCCTGAATACCTCTACGCATCAAATCAAGAAATGTGATAGTCTCACCTTCCTCAACAGAATAGATACGTGCAAGGTTTTCAAGTTCTTTTTTCCACTCGGACGGGATGGAAATATTGATTTGTACGTTATCGCTTTTAGGTCGTGCCATCAGAATCCTCCTGTAACATCATTAGCCCCATGTCTCTGAATTCTCTCGCTCTTATAATTGCTTTGTAATCTTCAATGGTTGGATTTACTATTTTGCTCCAACTACCATAATTCTGGTGAGGTTGAACATATGCAGCATCCTTTTCAGTAAGTAAACAATCCCATTCGCCCAACACCCAGCCGTGTTTAACCATTCCTTTTTCTACTTGTTTTGGTCTTGGATATTCTTCTTTACATTTATTGCAAGGACACCATAAGTGTTTACAATGTGTTAATTCGTAATATGTATATTTATCTATTCGCTTTTTGATTACTTGTTCAAACCCACAATATTCACACTTTAAGGCAAACATATATATTCTTTCTATGTTTTATTTATACATAGATTATATACCTACTCTATATCATCGTCAAGTCAAAAAAAACGGCTTTCATCCCACACGCAAGCGTGTGTGTTTTCGCCGCAAATTTATAACAGCAGCTTGCCTTTCACTTCCAGTCCGGTGATCCACGGCTGCTTTAATTCCAACAGCTCCGCAATATTCTTCTGTTTTGGAACCCCAAGGATAATGCTTGCCTTGACGATTCCCTTTTCCTTTTGGGAAAATTCGATGCTGCGGATATGAAATCCCATTTCCCCGATACACGCCTTCAATTCCAGAAGCTCCTTCTGTCCACCGGAGATCTCCACGTTCACCGCAGACATCGCCTCCCGGTGCAGCCCCATGATACCTCCCCGTCCTAAAAACATCTCCACTAACACTACGATCACAGAAGTTGCAATCCCCAGATAGATCATACCGGAGCCAACTGCCAGTCCAACACCTACAGTAGCCCAGATTCCTGCCGATGTGGTGATACCGCTGACACTCTTATTCCTTGCGATAATCATGCCCGAACCTAAGAAACCAATCGCTGTAACCACTCCGGCCGCCACTCGTGACGGGTCCAGCTTCGTATACTCATTTAGCACATCATTGAAGCCATACTTGGAGATCAGCATCATCAATGCCGACGCCACACCGACTACCGTATGGGTCCGGACACCCGCCGGTTTCCGCCGGTTCTCCCTTTCATGTCCAATCACGCCGCCGCATAATCCTGCGATCAGCAGCCTGCCGATCATCATCAGTTCCTTCTCCAATGCAAATTCCATGCAGTTTCATCTCCCGTCTTTTTTATGCGCAAGCCCACATATATTGTTTGTAAAATATATTAACAAGTACATTTGCACAAGTCAATGTTCAATTTTCGGAAGTTATCAAAATAAGTCTTCTCTGCAAAAAAAGTTCTGAAAGGGGTTTCATTTTCCTTTTCAGAACTTTTTCTCCATTTACTCTTTCATCTTCGGCTTAAACACCAGCGCCCCCAGATACCCGAACACTAGCGCCGCGGCGATTCCAGCAGAAGCGGCGGTCAGACCGCCTTTGAAGATTCCAATGGGTCCCTCTTCTCCGAATGCTTTTTCTACACCCTTCCACAGGGTATTTCCAAAGCCGAGAAGCGGCACCCATGCCCCGGCTCCGGCCCATTTCAAAAAGGGTTCGTAAAGGCCCAGCCAGCCTAAGATATTGCCCGCCACGACCAGCGTTACCATGACCCGACCAGGCATCATTTTGGTACGGTCTAACAGAATCTGCGCCAGGGCACAGATGATACCGCCCACCAGAAAGGCACGGACCAGCTCCATCACCACACCGCCACCAAAACTTCCCGGGCCGCCTTCTGCTGCGCCAGCCATCATACTGATTATGCTATGATTCAGAATCATTTCACACCTCCATCCGTTCCAGCATCACCGCATGAGCGATTCCCGGGATGCTCTGTCCTTCGTTATAGCTGACGGTGGAGAGCAGCGCACCGGTTGGCACAAACAGAACCCGGTTCCACTCGCCCCGCATCAGTTTCGGCAGAATGTGGGCGCACAGGGTTACTGCGGAGCAGCCGCAGCCGCTTCCGCCAGAGTGAACATCCTGCTCGCCCCGGTCATAGATTTCCAGGCCACAGTCCATGTGTTTTCCGGTAATATCATAGCCGCTGTTCTTCATAAAATCCAGAAGTGCTTTCTGCCCTACCGCTCCCAAATCCCCGGTGATGATACGGTCATAGTAAGAGGCATCCACACCAAAATCCTCAAAGTTGCGGCAGATGGTATGCCAGGCTGCCGGAGCCATGGCAGCTCCCATGTTCATGGAATCCTTGGTTCCCATGTCCACCAGCTTTCCGGTGGTGATGCCGGTGACCGCCACGCGAAATCTGTGGTCTGCTGCACAAAGCACCTGGATCTGCTTCTGCTGCGCCGGTTCTGTTTTCTTTCCCACATTAGTTTCTGCCTGTTTTTCTTCCGTTCCCAAAGCTTTTTCACTACCCGCTTCTGTTTGCCCGCTTTCCAGCACCACTGCCCCGCACCCGGTCACGGTCCAGGTGGCGCTCTGCGCTCTCTGGTTCCCGTACCCCAGCGGAAAACGAAACTGTTTTTCTGCCGTCGCGTAATGGCTGGAAGCCAGGGCCAGTACACGGTCCGCATATCCGGCATTTACGCACATGGCCCCCAGGCCCAGCGCCTCTCCCATGGTGGAACAGGCTCCGTAAAGGCCAAACAGTGGAATTTCCAGATCTACCGTACCGAACGAGGTGGCAATCAGCTGTCCCAGAAGATCTCCTGCAAAGAGATAGCGCACCTCTCTCCGGTGGATATTTCCCTTCCCCAGCGCCAGATCTGCCGCCTGCTTCTGCATGGCACTCTCCGCCTGTTCCCAGTTTTCCATTCCAAACATTTCATCCTGCTCTTTGACATCAATTCCGTCCGCCAGCGGCCCCTGACCTTCCTTTTTCCCCGCGACCGAAGCCCAGGACGCCACAAACGCCGGATGTTCAAACCGCAGACTTGCCTTTCCCACCTGCATAAAAAAACTCCTTTCCTGCTCCATTCACTCTGAACTTAGTATGCGCAAAAAAGGAGTTTTTATCAAAAATAAGTTACTACACAAAAAGCTGAATTACGATCAGATTTTATCATCTCTGAAAGCAATTCAGCTTTTTCAGCTTACAATGGATTATTTCTATGTATTATAGTTATGCCGCTACTGCCTCTTTTTCTCTCTTCGCTGCCTGGTATCCGATCACGCATACTGCGCCTACCAGAACCAGTCCGATGAGGTCAGTCAGGCTGCCAGGAACCAGAAGGGTCAGGCCGCCAACCACGCAGAGGATGCGCTCCCACCACTTCATGTTGCGGAATACGAAACCGCTTAAACCTGCTGCCACACCAAAGATACCAATGATGCTGGTGATGGTGATCATCACAACTTCCGGGATGGTGGTGTTGATGAACAGCATAGCCGGGTTCATAGCGATGATGTACGGTACGATGAACGCTGCGATAGCAAGACGACTTGCGTTTAATGCGGTTTTCATCGGTCCGGCTTTCGCAATGGCGGCGCCTGCGTAGGCGGCCAGTGCTACCGGCGGAGTGATATCTGCCACGATACCGAAGTAGAATACGAAGAAGTGTGCTGCCAGCATTTCCACGCCAATTTCCGGGCTCATGAGGATCGGGGCACAGGTTGCTGCCATAATGCAGTAGGTTGCGGTTGTCGGAACGCCCATGCCCAGCACGATACAGCAAACCATGGTGAGCAGTAACGCAATGATCATAACACCTCCAGATGCGGATACGATGGCACGCAGAAGCTTGGACGCAAGACCGGTGGAGGTAATGCAGCCTGCCACGATACCAGCCATGGTACATGCGGACGCTACCGTGATGGTTCCCTTACCCCCTGCTTCCAGGGCATCAACGATCTTGCCCAGTGAAATGCGGTTGTCGGAGTTGAACAGGCCAACCACGATGGTTACCAGGATTGCGATGGCTGCGGAGCTCTGCATGGTGCGGGTACCGTTGGATACCAGAACCACCAGGACAACTAACGGAGCCAGCAGATAAAGTTTTTTCACTAAATAGCTGAATTTCGGGAGGCTTTCTTTATCAAGGCCTTTTAATCCCAATTTCTTTGCCTCTAAATGTACTGCAATGTAAATGCCCGCGAAGTACAGAATGGCCGGAAGGATGGCCAGAACCGCGATGCGGGAGTACGGAACGCCGGTGTACTCTGCCATCAGGAATGCGGCTGCGCCCATGATCGGCGGCATGATCTGTCCACCGGTGGAAGCCGCTGCCTCAACTGCACCTGCAAATTCCGGTTTATAACCGGTCTTGATCATCATCGGGATGGTAACAGAACCGGTGGTTACGGTATTGCCTACGGAAGAGCCGGAAACCATGCCACACAGTGCGGAGGAGATCACGGCTACTTTAGCCGGGCCGCCGCAGGAAGAACCTGCCACACAGTTTGCCAGATCAATGAAGAATGCGGAGATACTGGTTCTCTCCAGAAACGCGCCGAAAATGATGAATACTACAATGTATTTCTGACATACGTTGATCGGGGTGTTCATGACACCGTTGGTGGTGTAGAACAGATCGTAAATAACTTTACCAAAGCGGACATTGGCGAAGGTGTAGATGAGCAGAGCGCCTACGACAAAGAGGATCGGCAGGCCGACACAGCGGCGGCAGAGTTCTACTAAAACCAGGATTGCCATGATGGCCAGAGCCAGCATGAACGGGTCTTTGGAAATGACGCTGTAGCTGGTTAAGAGAATCTTCTGGGCGTTTGCCGCAAAGTACAGGAACGGGCCTGCGCCTGCCACCACCAGCGCTATATCATACCACGGAATGTGGTTCACACGGACATGGCCTTTTTTGATCGGATAGTTTAAAAATCCGATGATAACAATCAGTGCCAGGAATAAGCTTAAACGCACCTCCGGGAGACTCTTGTCTACCAGGGTCAGATAAATGCAGAACAGGGAGAATGCTGCCATCAGGAAACGGATCACGGTCTTCGGCTTTCCTTCCCATACACGGACATTGGATTCCCTGTCATATTTTTTCATGACCGCATCGACATCCTCTGCGGTTCCGGTTAAGCCGTCGGCTGCCGGTGCCGTGTTCACTGCGGCTTCTGTTTTGTGTTTGTTCAGAAAGCTCATAATCGAATCCCCTTCCTATCCATTCTACAGGCGCCTCCGGATTCCGGAAACGCCTGATCAGCTTTTCGGTTTCTTATTTGGTCGGTACAGTCAGGCCTTTTTCTGCGAAGTATTTTGCTGCGCCTGCGTGATACGGAACTGCAGTTACGGAAGCTGCAAAGTCAAGATCCAGTTCGTTCTTCTTGTCATGTCCCAGGGTATCGATGCTGTCGTAAATGCCTGCTACAAAGTTGTAAATATCGTTCTCATCTACGTCATCCTGTGCAACAACCACTGCACTGACTGCAACGGTGGTTGCGTCTTTCTCCAGGCCATATGCGTCTTTCGGAATCACATATTTGGTGTAGTAAGGAGAAGCTGCCTCAAGTTTTTCAATGTGCTCGTCATCTAACTCTACCAGATATACGTCTCTGGTGGCGGCCAGGGAAGTCACTGCGGTGGTCGGTGCTCCAGCTACGATGAAGGCTGCATCGATTTTGCCATCCTGCATGGCCTCTACGCTGTCACCGAAGGACTGGTAAGTAGGTTTGATATCGTCAATGGTCAGATCATAAGCACCCAGGCAGTCCAGAGCGTTGAAGTAAACACCGGAACCGGAATCGCCAACGGATACGGTCTTGCCCTTTAAGTCAGCCACAGTCTTGATGTCCGGATCCAGGGTTACGATCTGTACCTGCTCCATGTAAAGCGCTGCCACAGTGGAGAAGCCGTCGATTTTGGCACCCTCGAACAGGTTGGTGCCGTTGTATGCGTAAGACATAACATCGGACTGTACAAAGCCAATCTGTGCGTCACCTGCGTCCATGGCCTCAATGTTGCCCTTGGAACCCTTGCCGACAATGGCGGTCACGGTGGTGTCGGTTAAGTCACTGACCTGACCTGCGATTACGCTTCCGAATCCGTAGTAGGTACCCTGGTCACCGCCGGTGGTAAAGATGAGTTCCTTGCCGCTTCCTGCCAGGCCGATCTTGTCTGCCGGTGCTGCTTTGGTATCTGCCGCACTGTCTGCTGCCTTGGTATCTGCTGCCTTGGTATCAGCTGCGGTGGTGGATGCGGAACCGGAGACGCCGCATGCGGTAAGGGATGCTGCTGCCATCATAGTTGCCATAACCAGTGCCATGTTCTTCTTCATAATCGTTGTCCTCCTCAGTGATTGTATTCCAGCGTACACTTCTCTTTCCTGCTGTTTTTCTTTCAACTTGGTGCCAATTATAGCACAGGTTATTTTGAATATCAAGCAAATTATTGTAATAGTTACAGCTTTTTGGTTGTGCTTTTTCGCGCTAAACTGGTAAAACAATTGAGATTGACAAAATTTTGCAAAGAAAAAGAAGCCGATGTGACTGCTCACATTGGCTTCCTTCCTGTTTAAATAAACGGATGCTTTCTAAATTCTTAAGTTTTTCTACTCCAGCTCAAACGCTCCAGTGTACAGCTGGTAATACGTACCCTTCTGGGCAATCAGGTCATCATGGTCACCGCGCTCAATGATGCGTCCGTGATCCAGAACCATGATGGCTTTACTGTTTCGGATGGTGGAGAGACGATGCGCGATGACAAGCACGGTTCTGCCCTCCATCAGGTTATCCATACCCTGCTGTACCAGCGCCTCGGTACGGGTATCGATGGAGCTGGTTGCCTCATCCAGGATCATGGCCGGCGGATCGGCCACGGCCGCCCGGGCAATGGAGATCAGCTGGCGCTGCCCCTGGGAAAGGCTGGCGCCGTTTCCGGTCAGCATGGTGTTGTAACCGTCCGGCAGTCTGGTGATGAAGCTGTCCGCGTTGGCCAGCTTTGCAGCCGCAATACACTCTTCATCGGTTGCATCCAGACGTCCGTAACGGATATTCTCCAGCACAGTTCCGGTAAAGAGGTTGACCTCCTGCAGTACCACGCCGAGAGAACGGCGCAGGTCTGCCTTGCAGATCTTGTTGATGTTAATGCCATCGTAGCGGATTTTACCATCCGGGATATCATAGAAACGGTTGATCAGGTTGGTGATGGTGGTCTTTCCTGCACCAGTCGCGCCAACGAAAGCGATCTTCTGTCCCGGCTTTGCAAACAGGGAGACATCATGCAGCACCAGCTTCTCCGGCACATAGCCGAAATCCACATGCTCCAGACGGATATCGCCCTTTAACTCGGTGTAGGTAACCGTGCCATCCGGGCGCGGATACTTCCAGGCCCAGATATGGGTTGGATGATCCGCCTCCACCAGTTCACCATTCTCATCATGTTTTGCGTTGACCAGAGTAACAAATCCATCGTCCTCCTCCGGCTCCTCATCGATCAGCTCGAAGATACGGCCTGCACCTGCAAGACCCATGGCAATCAGGGCTACCTGGTTGGAGCTCTGGCCCACGGTCTGAGCCAGCTGTCTTGACATACCCAGGAATGTAATGATAATGCCGACAGATACCGGGCTGAAGCCTCTCCAGGTCAGGTTCGGTGCCTGGAAATAAACCATCAGGCCTCCGACAATGGCCAGAACCACGTACATCAGATTACCCATATTGCCGAGAATCGGCATCAGGGCGTTGCCGTACTGGTTTGCCGTCTTGCTGTCCTCGAACAGTTTTTCATTGTATTTCAGGAAATCCTGCTTTGCTTCTTCCTCATGACAGAATACCTGAACGACCTTCTGACCTGACATCATTTCCTCAACGAAGCCCTCTTCCGCTGCCAGAGAGCGCTGCTGATACATCATGTATTTGGAACTCATGCCGCCAAATTTCTTTGTCACCGTCAGCATACCGGCTACAAACAGGCAGACTACGATAAACATCGGAATGCTAAACCTGGTCATCATAATGATCATTACCAGGATGGTCAGAATCGACTGGATCAGCATCGGCATACTCTGGCTGACCATCATACGGATAGCATCGGTATCGTTCGTATAGGTACTCATGATATCGCCGTGGGCATGGGTATCAAAATACTTGACCGGCAGAGTCTGCATCTTCGTGAACATGTCCACACGGAAGTTCTTTAAGGTACCCTGGGTTACCGTTGCCATAATGCGGGTGTAAATCAGGGATGCCAGCACGCCAAGCGCATAGATCACAGCCATGCTTCCGAAAATGGAAACCATCTGCGGCCACACCGTGTCCATGCCGTTCTCCACGCCCGGGAGAATGCACTGGTCAATGAGCATCTGAATATAAACAGTCTGTCCCACTGAAGCCACTGCCGTGATGATAATGCAGATGATCACCGTGATCAGATGTGCCCGGTAGTGGGAAAACAGATATGCCATCAGGCGCTTAAAGGTGCCCGGACGGATGCCGGAGCCTTTTTCGTTCTTCATTCGACTCATCCTCTTACGCCTCCTTACTCTTAGTCTGGGAATCGAAGATTTCCCGGTAAATGCCATTTAACGCAACCAGTTCGTCATGGCTGCCCTGCTCGACAATGCGTCCGCCATCCATGACAAGAATGAAATCCGCATCCTGTACGGAAGAGATACGCTGGGCAATGATGATCTTCGTGGTGTCCGGAAGTTCCTCGCGGAATGCTTTCCGGATCAGTGCATCAGTCTTGGTATCCACTGCTGAAGTGGAGTCATCCAGGACCAGGATACGCGGCTTTTTCAGCAAAGCTCTTGCAATACACAGACGCTGCTTCTGTCCGCCGGATACGTTGGTACCTCCCCGCTCGATATAGGTGTCGTAACCATTCGGGAACTGGCTCACGAACTCATCTGCCTGGGCCAGCTTGCAGGCGTGAAGAATTTCCTCATCGGTCGCGTTCTTGTTGCCCCAGCGCATATTCTCCTTAATCGTACCGGAGAACAGCACATTCTTCTGAAGCACAACAGCAACCGCATCTCGCAGGGATTCCAGATTGTACTCCCGGACATCCTTTCCAGCTACCTTCACGCTTCCCTCCGTTACATCATACAGACGGGAAATCAGCTGAATCAAGGTGGTCTTGGAAGAACCGGTTCCGCCGATGATGCCTACCGTCGCACCGGACGGGATATGCAGGTCAATGTCTGCCAGGGCAAACTTTTTGCTCTTCTCAGAATATTTGAAGGAAACATGGTCAAAATCCACGCTTCCGTCAGCCACATCAGTACTTCCGTTTTCCGGGGAAGTCAGGCAGCTTTCATGCTCCAGCACCTCCGCGATACGCTCCGCGCACTCAGAAGCCATGGTAGTCATAATAAATACCATGGAAAGCAGCATAACCGAAGCCAGGATCTGCACACCGTAGCTGATCAAAGAAGACAGCTGTCCGGTGGTCAGTTCCGTCGCGCCGGAATTCACGATCATCTGGGCACCAATATAGTAAACCAGGAACATGGACAGATACATGCAAAACATCATGGTTGGGTTATTGAAAGCCAGGATTTTCTCAACAAAGGTGAAGTCCTTGCGCACATCCTCCGCAGCCCTGTCAAACTTTTCTGTCTCATAAGACTCGCGGACAAAGGATTTTACCACACGGATGCCGGCTACGTTCTCCTGTACGGAATTATTTAAGGCATCATACTTTTTAAAGATGCGCTTGAAGATCGGATGTACGTGAATGGCAATGCCAAACAGCACTGCTGCCAAAATCGGCAGGATGCATAAGAAAATCAATGCCATCTTTACATTGATGGTCATAGCCATGATCACGGAAAAGAGGATCATCAGCGGAGTCCGCACAGCCAAACGGATCAGCATCTGGTAAGCATTCTGTACGTTGGTAACATCCGTTGTCATACGGGTTACCAGGGATGACGCGGAGAATTTATCGATATCCGCAAACGCGAAATCCTGGATTTTAAAATACATATCCTGTCTTAAGTTTTTCGCAAAACCACAGGATGCTTCCGCTGCGTTGCGCGCGGCCAGTACACCAAATCCCAGGGATACGGTGGCCATGACCAAAAGGATCAGGCCATATTTTAAGAGTGGTGTCATCGTGTCAGCAGACAGATGGTCAATCAGCTTTGACATCACCAGTGGAATCATACACTCGAGCACAACCTCGCCTGCTACAAATAGCGGTGATAAAAGAGACTGCTTTTTGTACTGCCGTACACTTTTCAGTAAAGTCTTAATCACAAACATTTCCTCCTTGTTACACTGTTTCGTAAATTACTGTGCCAAATTCTTCAGCATCTTGTCTGTCACAGTAAAAAAGACCTGCATCTCTTCGTCCGGGATTCCGGCTGTAAGCTTCTGCTCCAGCTTCTCCAGGCCTGAGAGTACGCAGTCTTTGTACTGTAATGCTTCTTCGGTCGCAACAATCTTTTTTCTTCTGGCATCATAAGGTACCGGCTCTTTGCGGATGAGCCCGCGCTGCTCCAATTCCTTTAATAGGGCGCTGGCTGTGGGGGGCCGCAGGCCAAACTCTTCTTCGATATCTTTCTGGAAGAGGTCTTCTTTCTGATGTGCCGCCAGAATAAAATGAAGTGTGCGTCCCTGTGCCCCGCTGAACATTCCGGAGCCAAAGGCCGCACACATCTCTCTGCTGATTCCGTTTGACAAACGTTTGATGCTGCGCATGGCAATTCGTTCTTCCTGCTTCATTGCACCTCATCACACTGTGTGGCTATGCAGCCGTTCTCTGAATTCCTGTATGGAATATCCTTCAGCCGCACGTTTTATTTAGTTTCCTAAGTATATTAGGTCATAACCACCAATTTGTCAATCGAAAAATTGTGAACTTTTTATGAAATTATGATCGAACCTTCTGTTTTGGAGCTTTTGGGGCAGTAGAATCATGCCTCAGCAGACTTCTGGCTCCGGCGCTTCTGGTCCAGGTAGGAAACTGCGGAAAGTGCCGCGATATTTCCCTGTCCCGCCGACTTGATATACTGGTAAGGCCGTCCGGCAATGTCACCGCAGGCAAAGCAGCCTGGTACATTCGTCTCCATCTGCAGATTCACCGCCACATGGTTTCCATCCATCTGTAAGCCCGGCACTAGGTTCTTTGGAGACACGCTCTCTCTTAAAATGAAGACGCAGTCCACCGGATAGCTGTTCTCGTTTGTCACCAGCACATCCGCCTTCATGCCGCCGGTAATCTCCTTCGGCACTTCCTTCACTACCGTAATCTTCTCCGAAACCTCCACCGGTTCTTTATACATTGGGATATAGTAGATCTTCTCCGCGATATCAGCCAGGAAATCCGCCTCCGCCTCTTCGGATTTCTGATAACCGATCACAGCCACGGTGGCTCCGCGGTAAAGGGGCGCGTCACAGGTGGCGCAGTAACTGACACCGCGGCCTAAGAATTCTTCTTCCCCCGGAAGCGGCTTTCCAAAATTCACACCGGTGGCCAGAATGACGGTCTCTGCCTCACAGATCTCCTGCCCCACCTGCAGGGAAAAATAATCTCCCATAGGATAGATCAGGTTCACCCGCTCCTCCGCAATCGGAACCTGCATCCGGTCAATGTGCTCCTCAAAAGCCTTGCCAAGCTCTGCCCCGCTGATGTCCGGAAAGCCAAGATAATTCTGAATTTCCTGGGCCTTCTGAACCTTGCTGCTCAAATCCCTGCTGCCCACCAAGAGAATCTTCTTTTTGCGGATGGCTGCTGTGACTGCTGCCGAAAGCCCCGCCGGGCCGGTGCCGATAATGGCAATATCGTAACGTTCCATAGAATCGTAATCTCCTTTGTGTATATTTTCATTTCTGCTCTGTTTCTATTATATACCATCCAGGCCCGGTTTCAAAAGTTGAAATTTTTTCATTTTTTGAAACCGGGCCTTCTGATAAACATTTCAAATTTTTACAAAAATTCTGAAAAAAGTGCTTGCACACTTTCGACTTTTATAGTATAGTATATTCTTGTCGGCGGGAGTGCTGGAATTGGCAGACAGGCTAGACTAAGGATCTAGTGGCAGTTATGTCGTGTGGGTTCAAGTCCCATCTCCCGCAGGTATGCAGAAGTGGCGGAATTGGCAGACGCGCACGGTTCAGGTCCGTGTGGTAGCAATACCTTGTGGGTTCGACTCCCATCTTCTGCATTGCAGAAAACGAGCCATCGTACAAAATTGTGCGGTGGCTCTTCTTTTTCTTACACTATCCCCAAAGATTTTCCAATCAGCAAAATTATCCCCAAAATCCAGCTCGTTAATACACCAAATAAAATGACCGGACCGGCAATCGTAAAAATCTTGCAGCCGATTCCAAACACATGCCCCTCTGCCTTGTATTCAATGGCCGGAGCCACCACAGAGTTGGCAAATCCGGTAATGGGAACCAGTGCTCCGGCGCCGCCCCATTTTACAATTTTCGGGTAGATGCCAAAACCGGTCAGCAGAACGCTGGCCAGAATCAGTTCGATCAACATCCAGGTCTGGGCTTCTTCTTTTTCCATTCCAAAGTAATTCATCATCAGCATCACCGAGGCCTGCCCCAGGGCACAGATGATGCCGCCGGTTATAAATGCGTGCAGCATATCGCTCCCCAGTTCATTGACCGGGGTAATCTGTTTGATGTATTCATCGTAGGCTTTTTTGTTTAATTCCATGGTATATTCCGTCTCCTTCTCTCTGTTTTTTCCATGTTCACTCAGTCATCATGCTCAGTTCCTGCATTGCAGCCGACCATCCTGCTTCCACAGACACCGATTTCAACCATCATCACTCCGCTGCCATCCCGCACAGAAAATACGCCAGGGACCCGGCCAGTTTTCCCAGCGCAATGGACAGGATCAGATACTGCAGTCCCACCGCCAGATAGATTCTCCGACTGATGACCGGCAGTGCCTTTAAGGTCTCCGCCAGGGACATGACCAGGCATCCCACAAAAATTCCCACCGCCAGTCCGAAGATGCCGAGAAACAGCGAGGAGAATCCCGCCATGGAAATGGGAAATTCATACAGATCCGCGATATTTCCCAGAACGCCCCCGGTTACGATTACCGTTCCGTACAGCAGAATGTGCCGCTTCGTCCCGGTCTCCCCGATCAGACGCGGAAACACGCCGATGATAACCAGAAACGCAAAGACTCCGGCCGCGATGATGCCTCCGGCGCTAAGCCCCACAAAAATGAGAGCCAGATTACGAAACATCGATGCCCCGCTCCTTTCTGGAATCGTTCTGGATCACAGTTTTGCAGATGTTATCTTCATACAGCCGCATCTCCACCTCCAACGGTGTCGGATCCGTGTTGATCTTCCACTTCGCGAAATGGTTAAAAAACGCAATGATTCCCACCGCCAGTCCCACCGAGTAGGACAGCTCCAAAATCGTATGCCCGCTTGATTCCTGCCCGGTGATCAGCCGGTACACCTCACCAAACACCAAAGTGACGCTGACATCGTTGTTGAAGGTCATAATAGCGAAGGCCGCCCCGCAAAAGCAGATGATGCAGACAAAAATGGTCTTGCACCACTGCCAGAAGAGGTTCTGCTTTACCTCCGGCTGGTAATCAATGATAAACTCCACCTTTCCCACATTGTTGACAGTTACGGAAGAATCTGCCGCTTCCATAAGCCGGATCACATTCAGGGCATTTTCCACATAGCGTTTCCGCTTCTGCTCCCGGATAGTCTTGATTTTCAGGCTGGCACAGCGATTCTGCACATGGGTATCGCTGCAGTAAACCTCCGCTACATCCTTTACCTGAATATCCGGCTTATGCAGTTCCGTGATTTCCCGCAGATTCAGGTAGACAGTGTTCTGCGCGCTCATGCGGCCACCTCCCGGGTGATGGAGAGAACCAGTGTCCCATCCGGATCCTTTCGATTTTCCCCACGGTAAAAACAAAGCCACACCACTGCCATGACCAGAAGCACAGCCCCCAGCACGGCCAGCAGCATGGCCTTTGATTTCCAGAATTTCATTCCTGCTCATCCCTTTCCCGCCGGATCTCCCCATGCCTGCTGAATGATACCGCAGCATCTTCATCTCGCAGATTCTTCTCAGCATCCATGACCATCTTCCAGCTTTCTGTACTCAGTATGCGCAGTTATGCCCCCAGATATTCCCGCATCTGCTTCAAGATCCGCTTTTCCAGCCGCGACACCTGCACCTGAGAAATGTTTAAATCCGCGGCAATCCGGGTCTGGGTCTGGTTTTCAAAATAGCGCCTCACGATGATTTCCCGGTCCTTCTCCGGCAATTTTTCCATTAATTGTTTTAATACCAGCCGGTTCATCAGCTGCTCCTCGTCCTGCGTTCCGTCCGGAATCCGGTCCATGAGGCGCAGGCCGCCTTCTTCTCCATTTCCGGTTTCACGGTACAGCGATTCCACCTCTGCCCCGGCTCCCATGCAGGCTGCCACCTCCTCACAGCTGATATCCAGCTCTGCCGCAATCTCGGAAAGTCCCGGCTCCCGCCCGGATTTTGCTGTCAAAGCTTCCCTCGCCCTGCGGATGCGAAGTGCCAGCTCCTTCATGGAACGGCTCACCCGGATCATTCCGTCGTCCCGCAGGAAACGCCGGATTTCCCCGGCGATCATCGGCACCGCATAAGTAGAAAAACGCACCTGAAAATTCAGGTCAAACTTGTCCACTGCCTTTAAGAGGCCAATGCACCCGATCTGAAACAGATCCTCCAGTTCGTGTCCCCGTCCGCTGTAATGTCTTGCCACACTCCAGACCAGCCCCACATTTCCCATGACCAGCTGCTCCCTCGCTTCCTCATCCCCGGCATGGGCACGCCGGATCAGCTCCATTGTCTCATCCATGCAATCACCTGCCGATTTGTTTTCTCATGACAACCTTCGTCCCTTTGCCCGGCTCCGACTCCACATGCACCTGGTCCATAAAGGCCTCCATAAAGGAAAAGCCCATACCGGACCGGGTTCCGGTCTTGTCCGTAGTAAACATGGGTTCCATGGCCTTCTCCACATCCCGGATCCCCACGCCGTAATCTTCCACCACCACCGTCAGTTCTTTTCCTTCCGTCTCCACCTCCACGGTAATGGTGCCGCTCTCCCCGCCATATCCATGAATCTCCGCATTGGTGACCGCTTCTGAGACAGCGGTCTTCACATCATCAATTTCCTCCAGCGTCGGATCCAGGCGGCTCATGAACACCGCTACCACCACCCGGGCAAACTCCTCATTTCTTGAAAGGCTCTCCAGTTCCATCCGAAAACGCTCCATATGCTTCCCATCCTCCCGTTTTTCAGCTTTTCGATTCTTTCGTCCTGCCTGTCCCAATTCCTGGCAGCCGCAGCTTCCACCGGTCTGTTTCAATTTCCGGCAATCGCAGCTTCCACCGGTCTCAGCCAGCAATCGCCGCTTCCTTTGTGTCAAAATATTTCATCAGCCGCCCAATGCCTCCAATGGCCAGTACCCGGCCCACCTGGGCATTAACCCCGTAAATCGTCACGGTTCCGCCGCTTCCTGCCATCTGTTTGTATCGGTTTAACAAGATTCCAATGCCGGAGGAGTCCATAAATTCCGTCCGTGAAAAATCAAAAACCACTTTGTTGATATAGTTTTCTGACAAAAGCAGATCGGTCTCATATTTTAAATTCCGACAGTTGTGATGATCCAGCTCCTTTGGCAGATGAATCACCAGAGTCTGTCCATGAGCCTCGTAGGAAAAAGTCTGTTCGTACATAGAAAATCCCCCATTTCTTATAATCAGCGGACGCGCCGCTGGAGCCTCCTTGATCTGCATAGCAACGAAAAAAGGTACGGCAGAGTGCGCTTCTCACGCTTTCTCTGTCGTACCTTCTGTTCTGTTTTGATTCGTCTTTGCGCTCTGCAAATTCCGTTTTAGTACCCTCTCTGGGTCTTTGCGTCATCCACATACTCCGAATTCGGATAATTCATGATGACATCCGTAAAATACTGCGCCGCCGTCTCCTGATCTCCGGCAGTCACATAGGCCATACCGAGCTTGTAGATCACCTCCGGGTTGTCTCCCTTGATCTGCAGGCTCTTCTGGTAATAGTCTGCTGCCCCTGCCGCGTCTCCGGCCGCCAGAGCCTCATCTCCCAGATTCATCAGAAGCGTATAACCGTTTTCTGACATGTCCTTCTGAATCCAGGCCACCGTCTCGTTCAGCACGCCATCATTTAAGACGGACCAGTCAGTATCCACATAAAGAAGGGTAGCCGTTTTCTGATCCTCATCCCGATATGCCTGCAGAATCTTCACCAGATTCTGATACTGGGCCAGAGTTCCACCGCTGGAATTCTGCAGAGTCTTTAAATTCTCCTCTGCCTCACTCTGGGCGCTCTTGGCCTCTTCCATTTTCTGGTTCAGACTGTCGATCTCTATGTTCTTCTGATTCAGCTCTTCCAGTGTGTTTTTCAGTTCCTGATTATGCTTCGCGTTCAGCGTCTCGGTGTTGGCTGGCATGACCAGGAAAAAGATCACCATGGCCCCAAGCACCAGACCCACCAGAATGTTAAGCACCGACTGCCAGCCTGTATTTTCCTTGTAGCTCGGCGGCATGATGATGTCATCATCCTGCATCTGCCGGTGGGAAAAGGCGTTTTTTAGCTTACGCTTTTCCACCTCAGCTTTACCGGTGTTGTGCTTAGCCACATCCATGTAGCGCTGTGCCCATGGGTTGTAACGGTCAATTTTCAATGCCTGATACAGACACCGGCCTGCCTTGATGTAATCCTCCTGATGAAGATATAAAAGTGCCAGAAGCTCCTGTGCCTTAACATACTGCGGAAACTCTTCCACCATGCGCATCAGAAGCAGCGTTGCCAGATCTTCGTTGTCATTCTGGGCGTAGATCAGGGCCTGATTATACTTCTTGGCGGCCTGATCTGCCAGCTCCAGATATCCTCTCGCAGCATGAACCTTGCGCAGGTATTCCTCCGCCAGATTGTCCTGTTCCTGCAGGTTTAGGCTGATGACCCACTGGGTCAGCGCCGCGCCCACCTCACCGATCTCATTGTAAATAAGACCCAGAAGATTTCTGGCTTCAGTCTGGTATTTGTCAAACCGGAGACTCTTCTTCAGCGCATCGGCCGCGCCGGTCAGATCCCGGCTTCTTGCCTTCTCCAGGCCAATGTTGTAGTATGCATTGGCAATCTGCCGGTTTTTTGTTCCTGTTTTCATAGTCGTTTCCTGTTACTCCCTGTTCTTCAGCAGTTCCACCATCAGATCTGTCATGTCTGTCAGATCTTCTTTTACGATCTGCGTTTCCACATCGCCCACTTCCAGGCTCGGCTGGAACCGTGCGATCTCTTCTTCAAAATCCAGCATGATTAACCTCTTTTTCTTAACTTTAAGTCCTCCAGAATCTCTCCGATCAGATACAAAGATCCCACCATATACAGGCGGTCTTCCTCTTTCTTTTCGGAAAGGACATGCTCCAGTGCGTCCTTTGTGGAGTCAAAGGCCGTCACCTGGCTGCATCCGGCTTCCTCGAACTGCTTCGCCAGCGCATCCACCTGAAGGCCCCGCTCACTCTTTAGCTGCACTACCGTAACAGATTCCGGAGCGAGTTCTGTACAGAGCAGACGGATCATCTCATGGTAGTCCTTATCCGAGACTGCGGCAAAGAGGAGCCGGATATTCCCACTGTTCTGTGCCTTCACCGCCTGAATAAACGCGCGGATGCCACCCGGATTGTGGGCGCCATCCACCCATACATTCGGAGCCACCTGCTGCATCCGTCCGGTCCAGTGAACCGAGGCCAGTGCCTTTTTGCAGACCTGGGCAGTCACACCGGCAACATCCAGCACGTTTAATACCTTCACCGCCAGGGCGGCATTCATGGCCTGATACGGTGCCGCAAAGGAAACTTCCCGGTAGGAATCTGCTGCCGTAAGTCCGTAAGCCGCACTGCCAAGCCGTTTCGCAGCCGCCGCGATGACGGCTCCTGCTGCCTGGTCATTGTTGTCGTACACCACCGGCACGCCCTGCTTGATGATGCCGGCCTTCTCTGCCGCGATCAGCTCCACCGTATCGCCCAGATACTGGGTGTGGTCAAGGCTGATGGAGGTGATGACACAGGCCAGCGGATGGCGGATCACATTGGTGGTATCCAGCCGTCCGCCCAGCCCTGTCTCCAGAACCACAAAATCCGGTTTCATCCGTCCGTACAGATCCATGGCCATGAGAAACACAAACTCAAAAAAGGTTGGATGTGCGTAGCCTTCTACCGTCAGCTTGTCCGTGACTGCCTTTACCCGGGTGAAGCTCTCTGAAAATCCGGCTTCTTCCACGGGACAGCCGTCCACTAAAAACCGCTCCGTCACATCGGTAAGATGCGGGGACACAAAGGTCCCCACATGATATCCTGCCTCCATGAGCATAGCGGTTAAGTCCGCGCAGACCGAACCTTTTCCATTGGTTCCGGCCACATGGATGATCTTTAACTGCTCGTCCGGATTTCCCAGTGCTTCCAGGAAATTCCGCACCTCATCCAGCGTATTTTTCTTTTTTGTCCAAAGCGGGATCCCCAGCAGGTAATCCCGCGCTTTTTTGTCTATCATTGTTATATATGCCTGTCCACTTCATATTATGAACAGTTGCTGAAACCATTTGCCAAATTGCTTCTGTTGCTGCAGATCAGTGCATTTTCTGCGCCAATTCTGCAAACGACTGCCTTATTACTGCAGCTGTGCCAGGCGAGCCTTCACCTGCTCCATCATCTGGGTATACTTCTCCAGCTTTGCCTTCTCCTCGTTGATCTTTGCTTCCGGAGCCTTGCTTACGAACTTCTCGTTGGACAGCATGCCGTTTACGCGGGCCAGCTCCTTGGTGAGACGTTCTTCCTCTTTCTGCAGACGCTCAATCTCTTTCGCGATATCAACCAGCTCTGCAAACGGAATGTAGATGGATGCCTCCGGGATCACTACGGATACCGCATCATCGGCAATGCCCTGCTTGTCAGACTGTAAGAATACCTCGCTTGCGTAACCCAGGGTTGCGAAGAATACCTTGCTGTGCTCGAAGATCTGGAGCAGCTTCTGGTTCTCGGAAACCACGTATACCTTTGCCTTCTTGCTCGGAGCCACGTTCATGGAAGTACGGACGTTACGGATTGCGCGGACCGCTTCCTTGATGGTCTCGACTGCGTACTCATCCTGCTCGAAGCTCCACTCAGCCTTGTACTCCGGCCATGCGGATACCATGATGGACTCTTCCTCATCCTGCAGGTTGCAGAAGATCTCCTCGGTGATGAACGGCATATACGGATGTAACAGCTTTAAGGAATTGATCAGAACGGTCTTTAAGGTCCACAGTGCGGCAGCCTTGGTGCTGTCCCCATCGTTCCACAGGCGCGGTTTTACCATCTCGATGTACCAGTCGCAGAACTCCTCCCAGATGAAGTCGTAAACCTTCTGCAGGCCAATACCCAGCTCAAACTTATCCAGGTTTTCAGTCACATCCTTGGCAAGGGTGTTTACCTTGGACAGGATCCACTTATCTGCCATAGTCAGGTCATCCAGAGAAACCTCATGAACCGGAGCCTTCTCCATATTCATCATGATAAAACGGGACGCGTTCCATACCTTGTTTGCGAAGTTACGGCTTGCCTCAACACGCTCCCAGTAGAAACGCATGTCGTTGCCCGGTGCATTTCCGGTGATCAGGGTCATACGCAGGGCATCTGCGCCGTACTTGTCAATAACCTCCAGCGGATCGATGCCGTTGCCCAGGGACTTACTCATCTTGCGGCCCTGGCTGTCGCGCACCAGACCGTGGATCAGTACGGTGTTGAACGGGCATTTTCCGGTCTGCTCGTAGCCGGAGAACACCATACGGATAACCCAGAAGAAGATGATATCGTAACCAGTTACCAGCACATCAGTCGGATAGAAGTATTCCAGCTCCTTGGTCTTCTCCGGCCAGCCCAGGGTAGAGAACGGCCACAGTGCGGAGGAGAACCAGGTATCCAGGGTATCCTCATCCTGCTTTAAGTGGGTGCAGCCGCACTTCGGACACTTCTCCGGCATGGATTTGGCAACGGTGATCTCGCCGCACTCCTGGCAGTAGTATGCCGGGATCCGGTGGCCCCACCACAGCTGTCTGGAAATACACCAGTCGCGGATTCCCTCTAACCAGTGCAGATAGGTCTTGCCGAAGCTCTCCGGAACAAACTTTAAGTCGCCATTCTTTAAAGCAGCGATAGCCGGTTTTGCCATCTCATCCATGCGGACGAACCACTGCTGTTTTACCATCGGCTCAACAGTGGTCTTGCAGCGGTCGTGGGTTCCTACATTATGGGAATGCGGAACAACCTTCACTAACAGGCCCTGAGCCTTTAAGTCCTCAACCATAGCCTTGCGGGCCTCGTAGCGGTCCATGCCGTCGTACTTGCTGCCCTTGCAGTCGATGGTTGCGTCATCGTGCATGATGCAGATCTCAGCCAGGTTGTGGCGGCGTCCTACCTCGAAGTCGTTCGGGTCATGCGCCGGGGTAATCTTCACACAGCCGGTACCAAACTCTTTGTCAACGTACTCATCTGCGATGACCGGGATCTCACGGTCAGTTAACGGCAGCTTTAACATCTTGCCGATGATGTCTTTATAACGCTCATCCTCCGGGTTCACTGCAACAGCGGTATCACCCAGCAGAGTCTCCGGACGGGTGGTTGCGATCTCAACGAAACGACCTTCCTCGCCAACGATCGGGTAGTTGATGTGCCAGAAGAAGCCGTCCTGCTCCTCATGCTCAACCTCTGCGTCGGAAATGGAGGTCTGGCAGACCGGACACCAGTTGATGATGCGGGAACCTTTGTAAATGTAGCCTTTCTCGTACAGCTTTACGAATACCTCAAGCACTGCGTCGGAGCAGCCCTTGTCCATGGTGAAACGCTCTCTGTCCCAGTCAGCGGAGGAACCCAGCTTATGCAGCTGCTTGATGATGCGGGTGCCATATTCCTTCTTCCAGTCCCAGCATGCTTCCAGGAATTTGTCACGGCCCAGGTCGTGCTTATCAATGCCTTCTTTTCTCAGCTTGTCGATGACCTTAACCTCGGTCGCGATTGCTGCATGGTCGGTACCCGGCTGCCACAGAGCCTCGTAGCCCTGCATTCTCTTATAACGGGTCAGGATATCCTGCATGGTGTTATCCAGTGCATGACCCATGTGCAGCTGACCGGTAATGTTTGGCGGCGGCATCACGATGGTGAAAGGCTTCTTGCCCTCTCTCTTTCCACGCTCAGCATCTGCGTGGAAGTACTTGTTGTCCAGCCATTTCTGATACAGTTTTTCCTCAATGGCGGAAGGATTGTAATTCTTTTCCAGTTCTTTCATGGTCATTTCCTTTCCTTATGTGTGGATGTGTAGAAATCCTCTTTTTCATGGCAGACCGGCAAAACCTCTTTCTTCTATTAAAAAAGGAAAACCTTTGTGAAAAAAGAAAGCCCTTCATGCAGAATCTGCGTTCTGCATAAAGGGCGAAAAGTTCCGCGGTACCACCTTTGTTTGTCACTTTGTCACTGCTGCTTCATGAACAACAGCTGTCTCCTTAACGCGGATCAGACGGGAACCCCTACTTGGTATCGATCCAGATTGCAGGTTCCATTTTGAAATACGCTGCGCTCCAGACATGATTCAGGATTCCGGCTCCGAAGCTACCTTCCGTGCGTGCCCTCTGAAACCGCCTTCCAGCCGATGGACGGTCCTCTCTGACAGAAGCTTACGACGTACTCCTCTTCTTCCCAGCCTGTTTGCATATCGTAAATATTTTAAAGCAAAGAGCGCGAAGTTGCAAGGGGTTTCGGGAAAATTTATGATTCTTTTGTTACAGTTCAGCCATGCAGCTGATCTATATATGAAAAACGTAACTGTTCAGTACCCTCACAGTTACAAAAGTACCATATTTATACATATTATACATGCTTTTTTCTTTTACCGGAAAAATTTGGGTCAAAAGTTGGTCACCCTCCTGTGCTGAAACCATATCAACTCGCCCCTTGTCATACATGCTTCTCAGAATGGTCAACGTACTGCCTGACCATATTCTCGCTTCATGGCCTTAACAGAAACAACCCATTGCTTACCAAATTTGCAGACATCCACACCGTTTATGAGCTTTCCATAGATGATTGCCTTTCGCAGCGTACTTTCATTAAGCCCCCACAACTCTGTGGCATCACTGAACGCCATAAGTCCATCAAAGGGAGTCTTAACCTGCGCACCGTGATCCCACAACTCATCGCAACTTAAGTCCAGTTCGTCATTCCAGATAATGCCGCAACCGCCTATATCGACAGTGACATCAGCAAATTCTTCGGGATGTTCTTTCAGATAGCTGAATGCAGGAATCTTTTCAAAGAGAGGTTTTACATCGTATAGCTTAGTAATACCCTCGCTGAACTGAACACTCAGCTTAAAGTCGTCAAGAACAGATACACCCTTTACTTTGTGAAACATAAACTGCCTCCTTACTCCAACGGAGGAATTTTTCGAAATTCCTGCGTCTCCCAAATTTCCTGCAGAGTATCTTTGTGCAATTCCAGCCATTCCCGTACCATAGCCAGTGCTTTAGCTGGAAGTTGGCCTTCAAGGACTTCTCCTGTCATAAAATCGATTGCAGCAACATCCTCATTGTAAATTGCATGAATATGCGGAGGATTATGTTTGCTTTGTAGAAAATACATTCTGATGATAATTCCATAGAACCTTGATAAAACTGGCATCGCGTATCCGACCTTCTTCTGTTATTATTATAATATCACGATACCGTGATTTTTGTCAATGGTCTTTAGATGTGAACTTCCAGAAATTTTAAACCTAAACCCCCATGCCCCGCTTTTGGCACCACCATAAATGAAACATGGGCACCGGCAAGTATTGATATAGCAACCGCCACTGACTATACTGATAGCAACGGCAAAGATCGAGTTTTTTTAGGCCTGTAGCCCGCAACCCAAACTGATCTCAGGTACCCTCATGCATGGCCTTATATGTGATTTCTGTTCGTCAGACCAGAGATTTGCCTGTGGTTAGTCTGTTCCCACATCCGGCTTTCTTCAGATTCCACCTCACGATGGACACCATTGCCTTCGGCTATATCCTTCCCACTACCGGGCGGATTCCGGACTTGCACCGGTTAGAAACGTGCGCCGCCGGGCGCACTAAAACAAAAAAAGACAACCTGTTTCTATCTAGGTTGTCTTCTTTAGTAGCGGAAGGGAGATTTGAACTCTCGACACCACGGGTATGAACCGTGTGCTCTAGCCAACTGAGCTATTCCGCCATATTTAGTTGGTATGGGGCCTATAGGGCTCGAACCTATGACCCTCTGCTTGTAAGGCAGATGCTCTCCCAGCTGAGCTAAGACCCCATATCTGCTGTCTAAGTGATGTCTCACTCAACAGTGCTTACGTAGTATAACGCTTATTGTTCTAATTGTCAACACTTTTTGTACAATTTTTTCATTTATTTTTTCTGTCCGGATTTTGACCGCTTTTCAGCGGCTTTTCATTTTCTTTTCAGGGCACCTAATCTGTTTTCACTCCAGTACAAACTCCACGATCTGCTCTCTCGCATCGTTTCCTTCAAACAGATCCCGGCAGTCAATCTCATCCGCAAACATCAGCTCGTCCACCGTCATCAGATACGCCAGGTATTCATCCGATGGGTAATAGAAAAACAGCCGGATCTCCCGCGGCATCTCGTACCAGGAATCCAGAATCCGCCGGATCACTTTCTGTAATAGTTCCACCGAAAACGGATTAAAAAAATATGCCCGGTTCACAGCTTTCGGTACTGGGAACGCTCCTGCGTCTGCCAGAACAAACTCTGTCCTGCCGCCGGATACGGCCGTCTTTTTATTTTCCGCTGCCGCCTCATAAATACGTGGATCATACTCCACGCCAATGCTGTGACAGCGTGTCTGATAGGACAGGTAACAGTCCACCCGCCCCTTGCCACAGCCATAGTCTAACAGGGTATCTCCTTTTCGGATCCAGCCACTGTTAGCCAGGCGTTCCAGCACTGCGTACGGCGTTGGCTCATAGGGATAACGGTACTGGTCTGCATTGGAATCATCCCGCCCCATAGTCTTGATCTTCAGCAGGCGGTCCCACTGGTTTTCTTCCTGTTCTGTACTTCTTCCTCCCATGATAGTTATGACCAGCCCTTCCATACTTCCAGCTGGTAGCCAAGTGTTGACTGCTTTCCGTTTCGTACCACCGGAGTTTTGATCACCTGAGGATTTTCCAGAATTTTCTCCAGCTTGTCCTCCGGTGCCAGATAGCGGATCAGGGCCAGCGTATCCTGATCCTTCGCTTCCAGATTCAACATTGCCTCCATGCCGCCATTGGCCTGGGCCACCGAGTTGAATTCTCCCTTGCTCATGCCCTTTTCCTTCATATCAATAAACTGGTATTTGATGCCGCGCTCCTTAAAAAAACGTTCTGCCTTGCGGGTATCACTGCATTTTTTTGTACCAAAAATCTGTATGTTCATTCGTGTATGCTCTCCATTTCTGATTTTTCACAACGGTATTTCTGTTTTCTATCTTCCTGATCTGAGCCAATGTCAATTGCCCGGATTCTTCATTTCGCACGGCCAGTTATCTCCCACATCCAGCCCCTGCTCTGTCAGCCACGCGTTCTCCACCGAAACATAGCGCTCGTTTCCCTCTTCATCAACCAGAGTCACGGAAACTCTTGGCGACTGCCCGGGAAGCAGCCCCTCGCAGCCATAATCTCCATCAAAAATGTGTCTGATTTTCCACATGATGCCCCTTGTACCTCTTTTCTTTCCAACAGCATTGCTGTTCACACGTTGTGGAAACAGTATAACGAATTTTCTTTCTCCTATCAAGAATCTTTTCGTTTGACATTGATTCTTTCCACCGCTATAATCGAGTTGCAGTTTCCGCCATATAAACACAGAACGCAGCAACTGCCAACACTTCCGGAGACAAGGAGTTTACCACATTGATCACCATAGAAAAAAAGCTCCAGCTTCCCGACACCTACCCGCTAGAGCGGATCGGAAAGCTGGAGGATCTTCTCTTTTTTGATATTGAAACCACCGGTTTTTCCGGTGACCGGTGCCAGCTGTATCTGATCGGTTGCACCTATTATAAGGAAAACACCTGGAACCTGATCCAGTGGTTTGCCGACACCAAATCGGCCGAAAAAGACCTGCTGGATCACTTCTTCGATTTTCTGAAACAGTATAAAACCGTGGTCCATTTCAATGGAGACGGCTTCGATATCCCGTTTTTGCAAAAACGCTGCAAGCATTTTAACCTGCCCTACAGCTTTTCCGATGTTGCCAGCTTTGATATTTACAAAAAAGTAAAGCCCTACCGGAACCTGCTGGGACTGGACAGCTTAAAGCAGAAAGCCATTGAGCAGTTTCTTGGCATTGCCCGCACGGATAAGTACAATGGCGGACAGCTCATCGAGGTATACAAAGATTATCTGATGACTCATGAAGAAGATCTGTATGACTTGCTCATTCTGCACAACGAAGATGATTTAAAGGGCATGCCCTCTATCCTCCCGATCCTGAATTACCCGGATTTTCTGGAGCATCCGTTCACGTTGTCTGAACAGGAAATTGTAGATGAACCGGGCGCAAATGGACGCTGCAGGCATCTTTTAAAGCTGACCTGCAAAAGCTCCTGCTCCCTTCCGGTTCCGGTAAAGGCTTCCATGCCTCCGGCACGCTGCGTAATGGAGAAAGACCAGATCACCTTCCTGATAGAGCTGACAGAAGGAACCTTAAAGCATTTCTACCCGGACTATAAGGACTACTTTTATCTGCCCTTTGAAGACCGGGCTGTTCACAAGAGCATCGGCTCCTGCGTGGACAAAGATGCCCGCGTGAAAGCATGCGCATCCAACTGCTACACCAAAACCACCGGCTTTTTCCTGCCCCAGTTTGAAGATATCTGGGAGCCGGTCATGAAGCAGGAGTACAAAGACAAAATGCGCTACGCCGCCCTGGGCGATGTATACCTGGCCGATGAAGCAGCCCTGCAGAAATACATAAAAGCAATTCTTTCCTATCTAAAATAACAATATTGGAAAGCAACGAAAATGCCGGGCGGCGCCAAATGGCGCCTTCCGGCATTTTCGCTGCTTTCTCATATTATGATTTACTGGATCTCCAGCATTTTCTGCTTGATCTTCTGCTCAATCTCCATAAAGCACTCAATCAGAATCGGATTGAAGATTCCGCACTCGCCGCCAAGGATCATCTCAATGGCGCGCTCATGGGTGAAGCTCTTCTTATAGGCACGTTCACTGATGAGGGCATCGTAGACATCGGCCAGGGATACGATCTGGGCGGAAATCGGGATCTCGTCTCCCACCAGTCCGTCCGGGTAGCCTTTTCCATCATACCGCTCATGATGCCAGCGGCAGATCTGATAGGCAATGTCGATCAGCGGCTCATCTTTATAGCGCTCCATCTTGCTCAGCATGGAAGCGCCGATCAGGGTATGCTTCTTCATCTCGGCAAATTCTTCCACAGTCAGTTTTCCCGGCTTATTCAGGATTTTCTCATCAATTCCAATTTTTCCGATATCATGGAACGCGGACGCAATCGAGATCATCTGGCATGTTTCCGGTGTCAGGCTGTACTGGTCTGTGCGTTGCAGAATGCCTTCTAACAGCATTTCTGTCAGAATCTTAATATGCAGCACATGAAGGCCGCTCTCTCCATTTCGGAATTCCACGATCTGGCTTAATACTTCGACCATCATCTGGCTGTTTTTCTCATTCTCATGAATCTGGTCAGATACCAGCGCGATCAGGCGGCGCTGCTTTGCGTACAGCTTAATGGTGTTAAACACTCTCTGGCGGACCACACGGTTGTCAAAGGGCCTGCTGATGTAATCAGATACCCCAAGCTGGAACGCCCGGCGGATGTATGCGTCGGACCCTTCACTGGAAATCATGATGACCGGAATATCCTCAATCCAGCGGTTCCGGTTCATGTGTGTCAGGACCTCAAAGCCATCCATAAGCGGCATGACAATATCGAGAAGCACCACAGAGATTTCCTTTCCGTACTGCTTCAGGAGTTCCATGCATTCCATTCCGTTCTCAGCCACAATGATATCGAAATCATCTCCCAGCATAGCGATGAGAATTTCCCGGTTCATCTCGGAATCATCGACTACAAGGATCTTCTGTTTATGCACGGCACCGCTTTGTTTCAGCCTGCTTTCTTCCTGCTCCGTCACCACCATATTTTTGTTGTTCTTCGCCTGATACATGAGATGATCCGCTCTGGTAACCGCAGCATCAATCTTTTCGTTCTGGCAGAGTGTTCCGCCTACACTGATGGAAATCTGCAATTTGGTATAGCCTGGAATGTTGGCCTCATGTACCCGTTTCTTGATAGTCTGGAGTTTTTTGTTAAAAACATCTTCCGCAATATCCGGCATGACCAGAAGAAATTCATCTCCTCCGAAACGGATCAGGCAATCGGATTTGCGGGTATGTTTTCTCACGACATCCGCAACCGTGCGAAGAGCCATGTCTCCGGCATTGTGGCCATAGGTATCGTTGTAGAGCTTAAAATCATCCAGATCTACAAGGGCAATTCCCGCTGTCCACTCACGCTCTTTCATTTCGTCTTCATAATAGCGGCGGTTGAACGCATCCGTAATGGCATCTTTGTAAAGTTTATCATTATAATGAACAAACAGATCCACAAGCTTTTCATGGTTCAGCTGGCCAAATGACCATTTGTTATCCAGGAGACGGATCAGCTCCATCACGTACTCTTTTCCACCGATTTCCACATACCGGGCAATCAGCTGATAAAGAACCCCGTCAAAAACCTCCAGTTTTCCGCGCTCACTTCTGCTGGCGGCTGCATTCGCAACCACGCAGTTCTGACACTGCTGTTCCATTTCCTGAAAATTACATTTCTCACACCCGCTCTGATTTTCTCTGCAGGATTCCCGGATATGGTCTGCGTCCTCAACCGGGAACAGCCGGACGGCCTGAAATACCTTTTTGAAGTTTTCTATTTCTTTTTCTGCCTGTCTGGCTGTCATCTTTTCGTCTACTGCCATGTATGTTCCGCCTTTTCGCGCGCCGGATCTGTTTTCTGATATTTTTCGATCTGCGTTAAATCATATATCTATGATAACATTTTGTGCGGAAAATAACAACTCGATAATCCGTCATATTTCGACACAGCCTGACAAATGCTGAAGCTGCAGCCCATTCCGGATTTTTACATCCTGTGAACGGCCTCACACATGGCCTTTACATATTCCCCAACATGCTCCGGCGCATCCGCTCCATATTCCTTGCAAAGCTTCACAATGGCCGATCCCACAATGGCTCCGTCCGAAAGTCCGGCCATCTTCGCGGCCTGCTCCGGGGTGGAGATACCAAATCCAACCGCGCACGGAATGTCTTTCGCTTCCTTCACCAGCTTCACCATGGCTCCGATGTCAGTGGTGATCTCACTTCTCATACCAGTTACACCGAGGGACGATACACAGTAAACAAAGCCATTCGCCTCCTTCGCGATCATGCGGATGCGGTCATGGGAGGTCGGAGCAATCAGGGATATCAGATCCAGTCCGTACTTGCAGCACACCACATCAAACTCTTCCTTCTCCTCAAACGGCACATCCGGCAGGATCAGGCCATCCATGCCGATCTCTGCTGCCTTTTTTACAAAATGCTCCGTTCCATAGGAGTAAACCACATTGGCGTAGGTCATAAACACCATCGGAATCTGGGTGTTTTTTCGGATTTTCACAACCATATCAAAAATCTTGTCCGTGGTAACGCCGCCGGATAACGCACGAATGTTAGCCTCCTGGATCACCGGGCCCTCCGCCGTCGGATCGGAAAACGGGATGCCAAGCTCGATCAAGTCTGCCCCTGCCTTTTCCATGGCGTAAACAATTTTTTCGGTTATCTCCAGGGACGGATCCCCACAGGTGATGAACGGGATGAATGCTTTTCCTTTTTCAAATGCCTTTGCGATATTACTCATGTAAGTCCTCCCCTCTGTATCTCGCTACGGATACACAGTCTTTATCTCCTCTTCCGGATACATTTACGACAATGATCTTGTCTTTTCCCATGGCCGATGCCAGCTTCATGGCATGAGCAATAGCATGGGCGCTCTCGATGGCTGGGATGATGCCCTCGCTCCGTGACAGATACTCAAAGGCCTCCACGGCTTCCTCATCGGTTATGGCTACATATTGGGCGCGGCCTGCGTCAAAGAGTGCCGCATGCTCCGGTCCGATGCCTGGATAATCCAGTCCGGCGGAGATGGAATATACCGGTGCGATCTGTCCGTATTCATCCTGACAGAAGTAGGATTTCATTCCGTGGAAGATGCCCAGGCGTCCGGTGGCGATGGTGGCCGCTGTCTCCGCAGTGTTTACGCCCCGTCCTGCTGCCTCACATCCGATGAGCTGTACATCCTTATCTTCGATGAAGTTATAGAAGGCACCGATGGCATTGGATCCGCCGCCCACACAGGCCAGCACAGCATCTGGAAGCCGTCCTTCCTTCTCTAACATCTGCTCCTTAATCTCTTTGGAGATGACAGACTGGAAATCCCTGACAATGGTCGGGAACGGGTGCGGTCCCATGCAGGATCCCAGAACGTAGTGGGTATCCTCAATGCGGTTGGTCCACTCTCTCATGGTCTCAGACACCGCATCCTTTAAGGTTCCGGTTCCGGAGGTAACTGCGTGAACCTTGGCACCTAACAGGCGCATCCGGTATACGTTTAAGGCCTGGCGCTCGGTATCCTCCTTTCCCATGAAGACCTCACATTCCATTCCCATGAGGGCTGCTACCGTTGCGGTGGCCACGCCATGCTGACCGGCTCCGGTCTCGGCAATGACTCTGGTCTTGCCCATCTTCTTGGCCAGGAGCATCTGACCGATCACGTTGTTGATCTTGTGTGCGCCGGTATGGTTTAGATCCTCGCGCTTTAAGTAAATCTTTGCTCCACCCAGATTCTTTGTCATGCGCTCCGCGTAGTAAAGACGGGACGGTCTTCCTGCATACTCATTTAACATCGTGGTCAGTTCCCGGTTGAATTCCGGGTCATCCTTGTAACGGTTGTACGCCTCTTCCAGCTCGATCACTGCATTCATCAGAGTTTCCGGAATGTACTGACCGCCATGAATTCCAAATCTGCCTTTGCTCATCGTGTTTCCTCCTCATAATTGAAATTGCTTCGAAAGCGCTTTCCCGCGGAGCACTTTGTTTCACAAAAATGATTTCCGTAAAACAAAAAACGCCCCGGCATAGCGTTTGCCATGCCGGGACGAATGTGATCGTGGTGCCACCCGATTTTCACAGACAGTGCCAGGTTCCTTCGTGTTCGCTCTGCTTTCTGCTCTCCAGGATTCTCTGAATAAACAAAAAGCAGATATCCCACATCGGAATATCTGCCACCAATCTGTCTCATATCCAGGTACGGAAAACTGTAAGATCTGTTCTCGATACCCGTATCCATTAACGCTGGAACACGGCCTCAGCTACTTGCAAAGCGTTCGCCTGGCGTCTCACAAACCCATTCCAAAAGAAGCTTCATACTGCCTTCCACCAACCGGCAGCTCTCTGTGATGTCACCTCAGATGTACTCTCTTTGATCATCGACTTTCGAATGTTTACTTTAATGGTTTTAAATTAGCACAGAGTAAAGAATCTGTCAACTGCTAATTTTATCTTTTTTTGTTTCAAACTTCGCTCCGGTCAAAAGCAAAACCGGAAAAATCAAAGCTGCCAGAATTCCTATTTTTAAATTTCCCTTACACATTCCGGATACCATTCCAACCAGAGTCGGGCCTCCTGAGCAGCCGATATCCCCTCCTAAAGCCAGAAGCGCAAACAAAGCAGTTCCTCCTGCCGGCAGCGCCTTTGATGCTCTGGAAAAGGTTCCGGGCCACATGATTCCAACAGACAGACCGCATAGAGCGCATCCTGCCAGACTTAAAACCGGAACCGGCATAAATACCAGGCACAGATAGGATAAGATACACAGCACGCTGCTAACAGCCATGAAACGATCCAGATTTATTTTTTCTCCATAGTTTCCATAAAAAGCGCGGGAAACCCCCATCAGGACAGCAAATGCCATGGGGCCCGCCAGGTCTCCTGCTGTTTTGGATATTCCAAGTCCTTTTTCCGCAAACAGAGAAGCCCACTGGCTGACAGACTGCTCACTGGCACCCGCGCAGATCATCATCACAAATAAAAGCCAGAAGATACGGTTTTGAAAAAGCGTTCCTATGGTCATTCCCTGTTCTCCTTCCGGAAGTACCGACGCAATGGGAACTCTGGTAAAAACCAGGGCGTTCAGAATGGGGATCACAGCCCATAAAACCGCCAGAAGCTTCCAGTTTTCAATCCCTGCAAGTTTGAAAAAAATGCTTGAGAAAAGTACCACACCAACATGTCCCCAGCAATAAAAAGAATGCAGCATACTCATGGCCTTTTCTTTGTGTGAGGAAGGGCAGGCCTCCACAACAGGGCTTACCAGCACCTCCAGAAGTCCGCCTCCCACAGCGTAAACAATGACCGAAATCAGGATTCCGGCAAATGGATGGCTCATCCACTCTGGCAATATCGTCAGGCAGATCAGGCCCAGAGCTGACAAAATATGTGCCAGGACCATGGCAGCCCGATATCCCATCCGGTCTACAAAAGCAACAGAAAGCAGGTCTGTCAGAAGCTGAATTCCGAAATTAAACGTCACCAGCAGAGTAATCTGCTGCAGCGGAATGTGATATGTATGCTGAAAGGTCAGAAATAAAAGCGGCACAAAGTTATTTACAATGGCCTGGACAATGTAACCGGTAAAGCAGGCCCGCATGGTGCAGTCATAAGAATATTTCATATTCCGTTTCTCCTTTTTATGTTCTACATTGGATTATATCGTAATATTAAAAATATTCATTGGATAAAATCATATATTTATTGTATAATATCACATAACAAATGTATGTAAGCCAACAGGTCAATGACAGCATCCATAATCAATAACCTATGGAAGGAGCCATTTATGATATCTTCATACAAAACAGTAATCCAGACAGACGAATCCTTCCGTGAAACCAGCCCGCACGGAAATCTCCAGTATCCTTTTGCCTTCTATCTCGAAGATATCTGGAATTTTGACTTTCACCGGATGGACTGGCACTGGCATCCGGAGCTTGAGTTTCTTGTGGTTCATGAAGGCACCGTTCACTGTTCAGTCGGAATCCGGCAATTTGATCTGGAACAGGGATATGGCCTGTTTATCAATCGCAGTATTCTTCACCGGTTTGAAGCAGACAATCATGCCATTATCCCCAACATTGTGTTTTCTCCTGTTTTTCTCGCCGCCGAGCAGACTGGGATTTATCAGGATTTCATTCACCCTCTTGTAAATGCTGCAATTCCTTTTCAGATATTTTCTCCGGAAGTTTCATGGCAAAAGAACATACTGGACAATCTGGATTCTGTTTTTGAACTTCAGAAACAGCCGTCTTCATCCAGGCTTCTGACCATTAGCCTTCTTTTTCATTTATGGAATACTCTGTTTGAACATTTACAGGATATATCCGGAACTTCTGTCAGACGCACAGAAGACATGGCCCAGACAAAACTGCAGCTCATGATGCAGTACATACAGGATCACTTTCGTGAGCCCCTCTCCCTGGACGAGATAGCCGCGTCAGCTTCCGTAAGCAAAAGCAGAGCACTTCAGATTTTTCAGGACCATATTCAGGTTTCTCCCATTGCCTATCTGATCTCCTACCGGCTGCAGCGCGCGGCTTTTCTGCTCTCAGAAACAGAAAAACCCATTTCCTCCATTGCGGAAGAAACAGGTTTTTCTGATTCCGGTTATTTTTGCCGGAGATGGAAAAATCATTACGGTATGACGCCGAAGGAATATCGAAATTCACACCGGTAAACTTTACTCTCCAAATACAGCCTTGTAGTCTGCCTGGAATTTTGCGATGCCCTGATCGGTTAACGGATGTTTTGTCATCTGCTCTAATACCTTGTACGGTACGGTTGCGATATCAGCGCCAGCCTTTGCACAGTCAATGACATGGATCGGGTTACGGATGCTTGCCGCGATGATCTCAGTCTGGATGTCATGCATCATGAAGATCTCGGTGATCTCGTTGATCAGATCAATACCCGGCATAGAGATGTCGTCCAGTCTGCCCAGGAACGGGGAAACGTAGGTTGCGCCTGCTCTTGCAGCCAAGAGTGCCTGTGCTGCGGAGAAGATCAGGGTTACGTTGGTCTTGATGCCTTCTGCGTTGAGAACCTTAACAGCTTTTAAGCCCTCTACGGTCATCGGAATCTTTACTACCATATTCGGATGGATTGCTGCGATCTCGCGGCCTTCTTTGATCATGCCTTCTGCGTCGGTGGTGGTAGCCTTTACCTCACCGCTGATCGGTCCGTCTACGATAGAAGCGATCTCTGCGATAACCTGCTTGAAGTCACGGCCCTCTTTTGCGATCAGGGACGGGTTGGTGGTTACACCACAGATAATGCCCATATCATTTGCTTTGCGGATCTCATCTACATTTGCGGTATCTACGAAAAATTTCATAATTCAAAATTCCCCCTTGGATTTATTTTTCTATAGAAATAGTAATCTCTATTTGCATGAATTGCAACAGATTTTACCTATTTCATACAATTTTGTCATTCATATAACTTTTCATTTTTTCTGGCCATAGTATGCGTTCGGACCATGCTTTCTTAAGAAATGCTTGTCCTGCATGCACTGCGGTGTGCGGTTGTCTGCGTTCGGATTGATGAGCTCCGTCATGAAGTTCATCTTTGCGATTTCTTCCAGAACCACTGCGTTGTGAACCGCCTCTGCGGCATTCTTGCCCCAGGTGAAGGGGCCATGGTTTTTGCAGAGCACAGCCGGAACGTACATCGGGTTTTTGCCCTTAAAAGTTTCTACGATGACAAGGCCGGTGTTCTTCTCATAGCCTTCCTCGATCTCCTCTGCAGTTAAGTTTCTTGCACACGGAATCTCGCCGTAGAAATAGTCAGCGTGGGTGGTTCCGTAGCACGGAAGTCCTCTGCCTGCCTGTGCCCATGCGGTCGCATGTGGGGAATGGGTGTGAACGATGCCGCCAATCTCTGGGAATGCTTTATAAAGCTCTACGTGAGTCGGAGTATCGGAAGACGGGTTCATGGTTCCCTCAACCCGGTTTCCGTTTAAATCCATGACAACCATATCTTCCGGTTTCAGCAGATCATAATCTACACCGCTCGGTTTGATCACGAACAGACCGCTCTCCCGGTCGATTCCGCTGACATTTCCCCAGGTGTAGGTGATAAGACCTCTCTTCGGCAGTTCCATATTTGCTTCATATACCTGCTGTTTTAATGCTTCCAGCATAACTGTTTCCTCCCTGATCTGATTTTATTTTTCCGGCATGGTCTCCACGGCTGCCCGCTCGATGGGAAGACCTGCGTGATAGCGTACCATAAACTCGTCAAAGCCCTTCACATCCTCTGCGTCCGGCTCCATAACCGTTCCGTGCTGACCGCCGAATACCTTTTTCTCCAGATAAGCGTCCAGAGTCTCGCCATCTTCCTTCCATACGCGGTAAGCTGCAAGAAGTGCTGCGCCCCATGCGCCGCCCTCACCTGCAGTCTCCATAACCTCCACCGGAACTCCGGCTGCGGCTGCCATGATCTTCTGGCCTACGCCTTTGGTCTTAAACAGACCGCCATGACCAAGCAGGACATCCAGCTTTACCTGTTCATCGCGGAACAGGATATCCAGACCAGTCTTTAACGCGCCAAGGGAGGTATACAAATGGGTTCTCATAAAGTTTGCCAGGTTGAATTTATCATCCGGACGGCGTACGAACAGCGGGCGTCCCTCTTCAAAACCGGTGATGTGTTCGCCGGAGAAATAGTTGTATGCCAGCAGGCCGCCACAGTCCTTGTCTCCCTCTAATGCCTTATTGTAAAGGACACCGAACAGGCGGTTCATGTCAACCTCCATGCCCATGCTCTCCATAAACTCTCTGAACAGACCGACCCATGCGTTTAAGTCAGAGGTACAGTTATTGCAGTGTACCATGCCTACCAGATCTCCGGCCGGGGTAGTTACCAGATCGATCTCCGGATGTACCTTCTTTAACTCTTTCTCCAGGACTACCATGGCAAATACACTGGTGCCCGCGGATACGTTACCGGTGCGGACCTTCACGCTGTTGGTGGCAGTCATGCCAGTGCCTGCATCGCCCTCCGGCGGGCACATCGGAATGCCTGCCTCCAGATTGCCACTTACATCCAGGAGTTTAGCGCCCTCTGCGGTTAAGCTGCCTGCGTCCTCCCCTGCCACCAGAGCCTTCGGCAGGATATCGCGCAGCTTCCAGGAATAGCCCTTGTCTGCTACCAGCGCGTCAAACTTTTCGACCATCTTCTGATCAAAGTCATGAGCATGGATGTCTACCGGGAACATACCTGCCACGTCACCAATGCCAAGCACCTTCTGGCCGGTGAGTTTCCAGTGTACATAGCCCTCCAGGGTGATCATGTAGTCAATATCCGGTACATGCGGCTCTCCGTTTAAGATAGCCTGATACAGATGCGCAATGCTCCAGCGCTGCGGGATCGGATACGCAAACAGCTCTGTCAGCTTCTCAGATGCCTCCGCGGTGATGGTGTTTCTCCAGGTGCGGAACGGAACCAGAAGCTCTCCGGCTTTGTCAAATACCATATAGCCGTGCATCATGGCGCTGATGCCGATGCCGCCGACTGCATGCAGGGTCTCGCCGTACTGGCTCTTTACATCCTCTGCCAGTTTTGCGTATGCGTCCTGGATGCCGGTCCAGATATCCTCCAGAGTATAGGTCCAGATGCCGTCAGTCAGGCGGTTCTCCCAGTCATGGGCGCCGGACGCGATGGGCGTATGGTCCTCCCCTACTAAAACAGCTTTGATCCGGGTGGAACCGAACTCGATACCGAGAGCGGTCTTCTTTTCCCGGATCCACTGTGCGATGGTTTCTTTGTTTGCACTCATGCGTATGATCCTCCTTGCTTTTCCCTTTTCATGGATTCATTTTACTACTTTTTCACAAAATTGTCTTGTGTTTTTCGTCTGTTTTTTGTATTTCTGTCACAATGTTGTACTTTCTTCCCGGAAATAACAAAATCCTGTCATGTCTTTCTGACAGGATTTTGTCGAATTTTGCCAAAGGTTTCTGTGAAACCTGCACTTATTTCTTTCTTGCCAGCAGGATACTCTGAACTACCAGGAAGACGCAGAGCATACCAGCTACGGTGATGCCGGTCCACCATGCCTGGTCCAGACCGATGGAAGATACGATATTCTGGATGGTACTTAAGGACAGTACGCCCACGAAGGTTCCGAAGATGTTGCCCACGCCGCCGGTCAAAAGCGTTCCGCCGATGATGGAGGAGGCGATGGCGTTCATCTCCATGCCCATTGCATGGGAAGCGGAGCCGGATCCTACATGCAGGAAGTACACATAACCGCCGATGCCGGCCAGCACGCCGCAAAGCAGCTGGGACAGGAAGCGGGTTTTTTTCACATCAATGCCCAACATCAGGGCACTCTGGCGGTTGCCGCCCACTGCGTAGAAGCTGCGGCCCAGTTTGGTCCAGCGCAGCATACAGAAAAAGACAACTACAATCAGAAGGGCGATTACCACGCCAATCTCCACATAGGCCGGAACGTATTTGCCCAGCTTGTTCACGGTTCCCAGTCCCGGAATGTTGATACGGGTATCTTTCAGAGCTACAAACGCCTCATTGGCTACGTTAAACGGAGCCGTATGTACAATGGTGGTCATGCCTCTTGCGAAGAACATGCCTGCAAGGGAGACAATGAAGGGCTGGATGTCCAGATAGGCAACCAGAAATCCCTGTACCGCGCCGAATGCCAGGCCGATGCCAAGGGCAATCAGAAAGGAAACAAACACGTTTCCGCCGTGGTAATCCAGATATACCGCGCAGCTCATGCTGACTAAGGCCACCACGCCGCCCACAGAAATATCGATGCCTCCGGTGATCATAACCAGGCTCATGCCGCAGGCCGTGATGATCAGGGCTGCGTTCGCGTTTAAGATATTAAAAAAGGTCTGGGGCTTTAAAAAGCCTTTTTTCAAAAATACCATAGCTCCGATGTACATCACCAGGAATACCGTCACCGTGATGATGAGAAGCAGGTTGGTATCCGTCATTTTTGTTTTTGCCTTTTTCGCGGCCGGAGCGCCGTTTGCTGTATTGGTCTTTGTCATATCAGGCAACCCCCTTCTGTGCTTTTACTTTCTTTCCCCATGCGGTGATCTTTGCCTTGACCGCCGGAGCACTGATGACTACCAGAGCGATAACGACTACCGCCTTGTATGCCGGGAGCGCATCGGAAGAAACATTGAACTTGTAAAGCGTTGTGGTTAAGAACTGAATGACATAAGCACCCAGAATGGACGCCATGATGTTGAACTTACCGCCGCTTAACACGTTGCCGCCCAGAGCTACTGCCAGGATGGCGTCCATCTCGATATCCTTTGCGATAACAGAATAGTTGATGGTGGAAAGACGGCTGGTCTTGATCAGCGCTACCACTGCCACGCACAGGCCCAGAATCACAAAGGTGAGCCACTTGATGAAGGTCGGGTTTAAGCCGTTCAGTCTGGAAGAGCTGGCATTGATGCCGACTGCCTGGGTGTACAGTCCCAGGTTGGTGAATTTCAGCACCAGCATGGTGATCAGCACGCAGATCACGGCCAGGAAAAACGGAGTCGGGATCGGCACACCCGGAATGAATCCGCCAAAGTAGGTAAAGCTCTTATCGGTTACGATCGGCAGCTCGTTGTTGTTGATCCATGCTGCGATGGAACGTCCTGCCGTGTAGAGGATCAGGGTCGCTACCATGGGCTGGATCTTAAAGACCGATACCAGCACACCGTTGAAGGCGCCGCACAACATACCTGCCACACAGGCAATAAGGAATGCCACAAGGATCGGAGCCTGCAGGCTTCCGTCACCGCCCCGGCCCACCAGCACGCGCAGGATCACAGAACCGGCAATGGCTACCGCCGCACCCACACTGATATCCTGTCCTCCGGATGCCGCAGTTACCAGGGTCATGCCGATGGCAAGGATGGCAACCTCAGAACCGTAGTCCAGAATGGTCATTAAGTATCCGGTCAGTACCGGGTCTCCGGTGCTGTTATGTCCCAGTGTAATCTTAAAGAAGGACGGATCCACGATCAGGTTGAATACCGCCAGGATCAGAAGCGCCGCGATCGGAATGAAGATCTGCTTTCGGAAGATGTCGGTCCATGCAGTGTTTGTACTATTCTTTTTTTCTGTCATTTCGTGTCACCTCCGGCAATGGTCTCCATAATCTTTGTCTGTTTCAGTTCGTCTCCGGACAGCTCGCCCACCACCCTACGGTCGCGCATGACGATCAGGCGGGAGCAGGTACGGATCATCTCATCGGTCTCCGAGGAAATAAAGGTTACGCTCATGCCCTCGGAAGCCAGCTTCAGTACCAGCTTCTGGATCTCAACCTTCGTACCGATATCAATACCTCGGGTCGGCTCATCCAGGATCAGGTAATCCGGATAGGTTAACAGCCAGCGGGCCAGGATCACCTTCTGCTGGTTGCCGCCGGATAAGGATTTGATCGGCGTATCGGCGGAAGCCGTCTTGATCTCCAGCATCTTGATGTACTCGTCCGCGAACTTGTTGGCCTCGGCCTTGGAGAAGGGACGGAAGAAGCCGCGCAGCACCTGGGCTGCCAGGATGATGTTGTCTCTTACAGATAAGTCGCCCACGATACCATCATTCTTTCTGTCCTCCGGCAGGTAGGCAATGCCGTTTTTCATGGCGTCAAGAGGCTTGGTGATCTTCACCGGTTTTCCATTCTTCTTCATGGTTCCCGCGATCACATGGTCTGCGGAGAACAGGGCACGCACGCACTCGCTTCGGCCGGAACCAAGCAGGCCGGTAAAGCCGTTGACCTCACCCTTCTTAATATAGAAATCAAAGGGCTTGATGCCCGCGTCACTCTGCAGGCCCTCTGCCTGAATGACATACTCATCGCCACCCTCATAAGGCTTCGCCTCGCTCTTGATGTCGGCCATATCATCCATTTCCTTGCCCAGCATCTTGGCTACCAGCTTCACGCGGGGCAGGTCCTCAATGACATATTCGCCCACCAGCTGGCCGTCCCGGAGTACCGTGATCTTGTCACATACCTCGTACACCTGATCCAGGAAATGGGTAACGAAGATGATGCCTACGCCTCTGGCCTTCAGATCCCGCATCAGGCCGAAGAGCTTTTCTACCTCAGATTCATCCAGGGAGGAGGTCGGCTCGTCCAGGATCAGCACCTTACAGTCCATGTCCACCGCTCTGGCGATGGCTACCATCTGCTGGATCGCGATGGAGCAGTCGGAAAGCTGCTGGTTTGCTCTCGCCGGAATACCAAGGTTCTGTAAGATTTTTTCCGCATCCGCGTTCATCTTTTTCCAGTTGGTCAGATTTCCTTTGCCGCGGCCAATGTACATATTCTCTGCCACAGTCAGGTTCGGACAAAGGGTGATCTCCTGGTACACGGTGCTGATGCCCAGATTCTGCGCATCATGCGGCGCCCGGATATTCACCGGCTTGTCATGTCCCTTTAAATAAATCTCGCCTTCATCCTTTTCATACACACCGGTCAGAACCTTGATCAGGGTCGATTTTCCGGCACCGTTCTCTCCCATCAGCGCGTGGATTTCGCCCTCGCCCAGGTTAAAATCCACTCCCTGCAGCGCCTTCACGCCCGGAAAGCTTTTGTGGATGTTTCTCATTTCCAATACAGCATGTTCTTTCACTGGCTGCCCACCCTTTCTGTTTCACACTCTTTTATGAAGAAAGAGCACGAAGCGTACATATGTGATTATGCCGCACGCGCTCTTTCTATTGGATTCTATTACTGTTTCCATTTAGCCGTTTCCGGCTTGCTATCAAACATTAGATGCCGTATTTCTCAACATCGTCTGCGGTGATGGTGGAAGCGTCAAAGCCCTTCTCATCCATGATGATGGTCTTTTCGCTGATTTCCTCGCCAGCCTCTACCTTCTTGATGATCTCGTCGATGTAGGAAGCCTGGAACGGGTTGCACTGTCCATCGTAGTTCCAGTTCTGGTCTAACAGTTCCTGTAATGCCCACTTGTTGCAGTCAAAGCCCATAACGATGACGTCTTTGCCAACACCGTGGGAGATGTTTGCTTTATCCAGAGCTGCTACAGCACCCTTTGCCATATCGTCGTTCTCAGCGTAGATTACGTTGAACTCGGTACCTGCATCGATTACAGACTGAACGATCTGCTGTGCTTTCTCGGAGTTCCACTCTGCGGTCTGCTGGGTTACCAGGTTCCAGCTGTCTTCTGCTGCTACCTTGTCATCCAGAGCACCGGTACGTCCCTGCTGTGCTGCGGAACCCATAACACCCTGAATGTGGATGATGTTGTAGCTGTCCAGGCCCTGATCTGCCAGCCAGTTGACTGCGGTCTCGCCTTCCTTGTTCATATCAGAAACGATGGAAGCCAGATACAGGTCTTCGCTTGCGTCGATGGTACGGTCAAAGAGGATCACGCCGATGCCGGCATCCTGTGCGTCTTTTAATACACTGTCCCATCCGGAGGTATCTGCTGCGGAAAGAAGCAGGTAATCAACCTCATCCTGGATGAATTTCTGAGCTGCGGTAATCTGCTCATCATTCTTTAAGCTGTATGCGAAGGATGCTTCATAACCGTTCTCTTCGGTAAACATAGCCTTTAAGTCTGCATCGTTCGCGGTACGGTAACCGGACTCGTTCGGGTCGTTGTTGATGATGCCGACACGGATCAGTTCGCCGTCTGCTGCCGGTTTTGCTTCCTCAGCCTTGGTCTCTTCTGCTGCTGCCTCGGTTGCTGCCTCAGTAGCCGGAGCTGCTGTGGTCTCTGCCGGTTTGGAGCCGCCGCATCCTGCTAATGATGCTGCTGCCATGGTTGCTGCCATCACGCTTGCCAGTACTCGTTTTTTCATGTTGTTTCCTCCACTTCTTACATATAGTTTTTAAGGTTTCGTTCCTTCCCTATGTCTGTATTTTACAAAATCCCGCCGGTTCTTTCAATTTTGTTTTTCCTGTATTTATGCGGTTTGTTGGTTCTTTACAATACCAATTTCTTCCTGTATAATTCGAATTAAATACAAATTTTTACAGAGTGTGGATTTTTTACGAAATCCGGTGAAATTTTTCCGATTTCCGGCAGATTTTTCCGCAACATCCGGCAGCATTCCGGTTTTTTCGTGTTTTTCAGACCTTTTTGATGCCCCGCAGCGGATTGTGCAGTTTTTTTCTTTTTGAAAAAAGGGGAGATTTTTTATGACGCGGCAGGAAATTTTTCCGTTTCACGCAAAAGATGGGAGGTATTTTTTATGGCAATCAAGTACAAATGGCTGGCCGACCAGCTGGAACAGCTGTACGCAAAGCAGCAGAAAAGCGGACAGGTTTCCGCTCCTGCCCAGGACAAATTTCCTACCGAGCGGGTTCTGGCCGCGCGCTACCATGTGAGCCGCCAGACCGTGCGCTCCGCCTTAAAGCTTCTGGAAGAAAAAGGCATTATAAAAAAAGTGCAGGGAAGCGGCACCTACTTAACCGGAAAGCTGGGGGACCCGGCCAAAAACCAGATCCTGCTGATTCTCCATGAGGAGCCGGAATTTTTCTCCTCCAGGCTTTGCCAGTCCCTCTCTCTTTCCCTGGCCGAAAGCGGCTTTTCCCTTCTCTGCAAAGCCAGCCGCAACAGCTTTGAAACCGAGCGGGAGCTTCTCACCGCCCTCCTGCAGGAGCCGCCCAGAGGCCTCTTTATCCAGCCTGTGAAAAACGCCCTTCCCAACCCCAACCGGGACCTGCACCATCTTCTGATAAAAAAAGGCTGCCATATCGTGTTCCTGTTTTCCTCCTGCCCGGAATTTCCGGAGGTTCCCTGTATCTGCTATGATGATTATTACGGCTGCAGCATGCTGGTTCAAAAGCTGCTGGCCCAGGGCCATATGCGCATCGGCGCCCTCTTCCAGTCCGATGACCGTGCTTCCCAGGAACGGTATCTTTCCTTTATGGAAACCATGCAGCAGGCCGGTATGCCTGTTCCGGACCGCCATGTCTCCTGGTACGATTCTGTTCTGGCAGACCGCATCTGCGGACGCAGACCGGAGACCGGCCTGTTTTCCCGTCTGATTCCCGATGGTTTTTCCGACTGCACGGCCCTGATCTGTGACCACGATGGAGTTCTCTGGAGGCTGCAGCAAGAGCTGGCCGCGCCCCAGACTGCCCCCGGCAGAGCCGCCCGCCCAGAAGCATCCGGAAATACTACAGCCAAAGCAATCCTGTCTGAATGCATTTCCTTTGGCGGCTTCCTGCATGGGCATCTTTCCGAACGGCAAAAGCGCACCCACACCCTCCTTCTGCATTCCGACCCGGAAACTCTGGGTACCCTGGCAGCCCAGACGCTTTTGGACAGCATAAAGGGACTTCCCGTACAGTCACGGGAAATCCCCTGGAAACTTTCGTAAATATTCTGGTAACTGTTCAGTACCCTCACAGTTACATATTCTGTTCTATTACCGGTTTTCATTCCGGTACTCTCTCGGGCTTGAGCCCTGGAGCTTTTTGAATACAAATCCGAAGTAGTGGGCGTCCTTGTAGCCCACCATCTTCGCGATCTCCCCGGAAGCGTGATCGGTCTGGCGCAGAAGCTTCTTCGCCTTTTCGATCCGCTTTTCCGTCACATACTCCACAAAGGTCTTCTCCATGTTCTGGCTGAAAATGGCGCTGAAATAGTTGGAGCTCATGCCAACCACCTCTGCCACCTGGCCTAAGGACAATTCCTCATTTCCATAATGTTCGTCAATGTATTCCAGCGCTTTCTTTAACTGCTTACCGCCCTGGTACTGGTTGATCTCATTCCTGATCTCCATGGCTGTTTTCAGGATTCCGGCAAAGTACGGGAACAGCTCTCCGGCCTCATCCCGCACGGACTGTACCGCCTTCTCGATCTGCTCCTGATATGCTTCTTTTCCCGCTCCGTTGGATTCCAGGAAGGAAACCACCGCAAACCGGATGTTTAACACCACATAACTGCGGAACATGGTGGATTGCAGCGGACGCCGGATCCGGTTTAAGTAGGACTCTACAAAATCATGAATCTCCTTCTCCTCGCCCCGGGCCAGAAAATCCTTGATGATATCCGGATCCATCTGCATGAAATCCACCGACTTCATGGTGGCCTCCTCATCCTCCCCGGACTGGGTTCCAAGAGTCTCCCTGGATAAAATGTGCTGGTCCGGGAGGATAAAACGGTAGGCAAAGGAATGGTTCGCCTCCCGGTAGCATTCCGGCAGAAGGCTTAAGCGTTCCACCGGAGTTCCCACTGCCGCATACCACAAAATGCGGTTTTCCGTGTGTCCGCAGACCTCCTCAAAACAGCGGAATGCCTGCTCCCTCAGCATTTCCATGTGGGACGCCTCGCCCCGGATCAGTACTCCGTAACTGCTGACGTTTAAGCGGAACAGCGTATACTGGGGATGCCGCAGAAAGAAATGAAACAGTTCCTCCTGGCACTGCTCGCCCTTTGCCGCGTCCGCCTTTTTGCGCCCGTACACAGTAAACAAAAGAAGGTTGTAGCAGGCCGCGGACAGATCCAGTGACAGCGCCGCTTCCTCCTCATAAATTTCCTTGGCGGAAAGCCGCCCGTCTAAAAGGCGCTCAAAGAACCGGCGCAGCGGAAACTGCTCAAACTCCCGCACCTCTTCCCGGTACTGGTCCTGATAATCCCTGTTTTCTGTCTCCTGCTCGATCTTTTCCTTTAATTCCATGAGTACGCCCCGCAGGGCCAGCCTGGTAACCGGCTTTAACAGATACTGGTCTATCCCAATCTTAATGGCCTGTCTGGCATACTCAAAATCATCGTACCCGCTGATGATGATGATCCGGGCCTTCGGCAGCTCTTCCTTTACGATCTCACTCAGGGAAAGACCGTCCATGAAGGGCATCTTGATATCCGTGATCAGAAGATCCGGCTTCAGTTTCCGGATCATGGGCAGGGCCATCTCGCCGTCCCCGGCTTCCCCCACCAGCTCAAATCCATACTGCCCCCAGGGAATCTTGTCCCGAAAGCCTTCCCTTATTACACTCTCATCCTCTACAAGAAATACTTTCAGCATCCTTATCCCCCTGTTTTCCATCAGTAAGCGCGGTTTTCCAGCGCCTCTGTCACATTTTCTTTTGTATACACGGTCTCCGGCACAAAGGTCAGCTTCGGCGCCGGTTTTCCATTCCGCATCTTGCGGATCAGTTCATCCACATAAATGCCCTGGTCCGGATTGCACTCGATATCCGCCGTGATGATTCCCTGCTGCACCAGTTCCAGGGCACTGCGGGTGGCATCAAAGGAGATCACGCGGATGTCTCCTTCTTCTCCCGCTTTCACCCCGGCCTCCTTCATGGCCTCCAGGGCCCCGAAGGTCATATCGTCATTCTGGCTGATCACCACATTGATGTCGCTGTACTGCTTTAACATCCGTGCCATAACTTCCTTGCCCTTGGCCGTGGTAAATTCTGCATCGGCGCTCTCTACCAGAAGCCAGTTTTCATGCTGGGCGGCAATCTCTTCAAAGCCCCGGGACCGGCCGATCTCCGCCGTGGAGCCATCGGTTCCCCGGAGAATCACAATGCGGATGGTCTCATCCTCCCGGTGCTCCCGCTCCAGGGTTTTCTCCAGAATCCGGCCCGCCTCTCTTCCTTCCTGATAGAAATCCGAGCCAACCCAGGCCGTATACAGGGATTCATCCTCCACATCCACCCGGCGGTCAATCAGGATCACCGGAATGTCTGCCTCCTTCGCCTCCAGAAGCACCGTGTCCCAGCCATCCTCCGTCAGCGGTGACAGCACAATGTAGTCCACCCGCTGGGATATGAAGTTTCGCAGGGCCTTGATCTGGTTCTCCTGCTTCTGCCGGGCATTATCAAAGATCAGGAAATAGCCATTGTCCCGGGTGAAGGTCCGCTGCAGGGATTCCGTATTGGCAGTACGGAACACCGATTCGCTCCCCACCTGGGATACCCCCACCGCGATCAGATTCTCTGCCGTGGCGAGGCCGCTGTTTTCATTCTCAATCCCGGGATTCTCCCCGAAGGCGGAACCGGTTCGGTTTGCGGATTCCGCGTTCTCGGCTGTGTTTTCTGCGCTGTCTCTGTTTCCGGGAGACAGGCTGCAGCCGGTCAGGGTCCCAAAAGCCAGAAGCATTGCAGCGGCGGCTGCCAGCAGCATTCCGTTTTTTCGCGGCACTGACGCATGCCAGTGTTTCCGGACACTGCATCTGTTCACTCTATTCCACATGCTGTCCACTCCTCCTTGCCGGGATCGTGATGGTGACACGGGTTCCCTTTCCTTTTTCTGACCAGATCTCCATGCCGTACTCCGCCCCGAAATACATGCGGATGCGCTCATTGACATTGGCCAGGCCAAATCCTCTTTCCGTCTCACGGCAGGGCCGTTTGATCTCTTCCCGAAGCTGGGAAAGTTCCTCCGGTGTCATACCGACACCATCGTCCTCCACCACCAGAACCAGTTTTTTATCCTCCTGGTGACCGCTGACACAGATGCAGCCCTTCTCCCGCTTGTATTTAATACCGTGGTAAAGGGCATTTTCCACCAGGGGCTGCAGCGTCAGCTTCGGAATCTCGTAGTGATACAGGACCGGATCCATACAGATCTCATATTCCAGAATATCCCGGTAACGCATCTCCTGGATTTCCAGATAGCTGCGGATGTGGCGTTCTTCCTCCCGGATGGAGATAAACTCCCGGCCCTTGCTGAGGACCAGGCGGAAGAAATCCGACAGGGTCACCACCATGCTGACCGCGTCATCAGGCTTGTTGCCCTCGATCAGCCACACGATGGTATCCAGCGTGTTGTACAGGAAATGGGGGTTGATCTGCTCCTGCAAAAGCCGCAGGTCCAGGCGGCGCATCTTCTGCTCATCTTCCTTAATCTTGGCAATCATGCCCTCCATATCGCCGGTCATGGTGTTAAAGCCATCTGCCAGCACCTCCAGCTCATCCCCGGAGCTCACCTGGGCCCTGGCGCTGAAATCTCCGGCAGAGATCTTCTGCATGGTATCGTGCAGCACCCGGAGCGGTCGAAGAATATTTGCCGTGATCAGATACACCACAACCACCGTAACCAGAATCAGCACCAGCGCCAGAACAGAACAGGCAATGATAAACTGCCGGATTTGCTGGTTTAACGCCCCGGTCACCGTCTCCATGGCCCGGATTTGGTAGTAAATATAATACTGGATGTTATCCTGAATCAATTCCGTCAGGATGTAAATATTGTTGTCCAGCTCCCGGATGTTCTCATCGTACCGCCCACCAATCTGGATATTCAGAAGAATATCATCCACCCGCTTTTCCAGAGTGTCAATGTTACGCAAAAGACTTTCCAGCCACCACCGGCTCTCCGGCTCCGTAGTCACATCCCGCAGCTTCGTAAATTCTGTTTTCAGCTCCCCGATCATCTGATATGGGTCCTGCAAAGACGGGTCATCCCCGATATGTTCATAGTCAATGTAGCCCACTACCAGCTTGTAGAGACTCTCGTCCATCTCTTCCTTAAAATTCAGGTTGTAGTCGTTGGCCACCGCAATGTTGCGGACAATCTCCTCGTAAGACCTGCGGTAACCGCTCATACTGACCAGAAGTACCGCCGACAAAACCAGAAACGGCAGGACAATGACCGCCGACAGCGTCAGGATTTTTTTTCGAATGGAACTGCGGATGGAAGCAGGCCTTCCCGCCGCGAATTCTGTCTCTTTCATAATGAAAACTTCTCCCTTCTGCCCTGCATCTGGCTGATTTACATTTTTCTGATTTTTCCCTGGCACTGCTGCTTGCAGTCCTTTTTCTCCACCTGGTAAATACAGCCGGTGACCTGGCCGCATGGCGGCTGACCAGCATTCCCTCTGCCATCCATTTTACCATAGCCGGGAACTTTCTGACATACTTTTTTGCGCCCATTGCCTACACCGGCCTGTTTCTGCTCGTCTACCAGAGTATTACCAGCCTGAACTCCTTTAGCAAAAAAGATCTTCCATTCATGATTCTTATGGGTACTGCCTGCATGTTCAGCATGAGCCTGATTTTTGTAAACCGGTTCACCGGAATTCTGTTCTCCATAGACAGTCAGAATACCTTCACCTGGGGACCATGCTCTGCCCTGCCAGACGATATTGCGCTTGTACAGTCCCCGTTTCTGCTGTCCCATCAAAAAGCGGTAATAGCCTGCGTGCAAAAGTCCTCACTCTGGGATTCGCTTAAATACCGGCCTCGCTCTTCTCCGGTAAGACTGCCGAACAGTTCCTGTCTTCCATCCTCATTGACATGCTTCATCGTTTTTCCATTCCACCGCTGCCTGAAGGCTTCCCTTGAAGGTTTCTGTTAATTTTGACAGGCTCTTTTCCATGGCCGCCTGGCTGAAGGTTTTCTCCTCCGTTTTACCTGCAGGCGGCTCTGTTCCTTTTTCAGCAGCCTTTTCTTCTGCTCCGGATTCCTTTTTCTCCTGCTTAGTACCAAAAAGACCGTCAACAAAGTCCTTAAAAGCAGATGCTTTCTCCTGGTTTCCATTTTCTGCACCTGCGTACCCATCCTGGTCTTCACAGGCAAGCGTTTTGGTATGGGGTTTTATGAGGCCGGAAGGGACCAGTCCGCAAGCCTCCAGTTCTGTTTTTCGTTCTATGATCCTGATTTTTATCTTTGCACTCCTGTATCTATCATCCTTTACGGACAGTTCAAGTTGTCGTTTGTATCCATATGAACCCATCCAAACAAAAACCGCAAGGAAGTTTCCTAAAGCTCAAAAAAAGCAGGCCCACCATAGTTTCTACCCTATGGCAGCCTGCCCTTCTTTTCGTTTTGAAATTTAAATGATTTACTGAATAAACAGTGTATTAACATCCAGGGCCTCGTCGATCATGCCGGACTCCAGCATAAAGTCTGCGGTCTTCTGGAAGCCGCCCTTGTCATCATCGGTGATGTCCAGGGAGAAATCGTAGTAGTCGTACATCTCTTTGACAGCATCCTCATCCAGATCCAGCTCTTTTGCCACGATGCTCATGGTCTCGTCCGGGTTCTCTTTCATGAAGTCTGCAATCTCCTGCTGAGACTTCTCCAGCTGCGCGATCACTTCCGGATGCTCATCATAGAACTTCTGGGTGGTTGCTACTGCGATGATGGCTTTGATGAGGCCTTCGCCGTCGGTTACCTTGTGATAACCCTGCTTCTCTGCGTTGTAAGCGGCTGCGCCTGCCAGTAAAGCCACATCTACGCTGCCGCCGTCCAGACCGGCTTTTGCGTCCGGAATACTCATGTTGACGTAATTCACATCATCCAGAGTCATGTCAGCCTGGGCCAGATAAGACACTAACAGTTCATGCAGGTTGGTTCCGGTCGGACCTGCGATGGTCTTGCCCTTTAAGCTCTCCGGACTGGTTAAGGTGTCATCCTTGGAGTACATGCAGAATGCCTTCGGGGAACGGCTGTACATATTTAATACTTTAATATCTGCGCCGTTTGCTGCAGACAGGATCACAGAAGTTGCACCAACTGCATACAGAACCTGTACATCTCCGGAAGCCAGTGCCTGAGTCTGGTCTGCACCAGAGGTCAACTCTGCATACTCGGTGGTAATTCCCATCTCGCCAAAATCCTTTGCGAAAATGCCCTGATTCTTCTCGATGATGGTTGGTACGTTTAACGGCGAAGTAACGTAAGTAAATACCAGCTTATCCAGATCAGATTTTGCTGCCTCGCTTTCTTCTGCGGTGGTCTCTTCTGCAGAAGTCTCCTCCACACTGCTCTCTGCCACGGTAGTCTCTGCCTCCGTCTCTTTCTTAGCGCTGCCGCATCCGGTCAGAGATGATACAGTCATGCATGCTGCAAGACCCAGTGCGATCCATTTTCTCATAATTGTGTTCCTCCTCTAGTTGATAAAATTTAAGTTGTTTATAATATCCCGTTTCAGGGAAATAAAACCATCATCCAGGAGATTGCGCTCCTCTGCCGGTGTCTCCACCGGATAAATCTTTTTCACCATTCCCCTTTCAATGACCACAATCCGGTCACCCAAGATCAGCGCCTCATCAATGCTGTGAGTCACAAACAGGATGCTGCTGTGCTTCACCTTCTGCACCCGGAGAAGCTCTTTCTGCATCTGTTCCCTGGTGAAATAATCAAGAGCCGCAAAGGGCTCATCCATCATAATAAAATCCGGCTCATAAGCCAGTGCCCTCGCAATGGCCGCCCGCTGCTTCATACCGCCGGAAAGCTGGGACGGATAGGCTTTCTCAAAACCAGAAAGTCCCACCGTTCCAATGAGACTCTGAATTTTTTCTTTATTCTGCTCTGATTTTTTCAATCCGAAAACCACATTGTCCCAGACCGTCAGCCAAGGCATCAGACGCGGCTCCTGAAATACAAAAGCCGTCTTGTGATTGCCTTCCCACAAAACCTCACCTGAATCAGCCGGTTCCAGACCGCCGGTCAGCCGCAAAAGTGTCGTCTTTCCGCAACCGCTCTGCCCCAGAATTACCGTAAACTGTCCGTGCGGAATATCAAGATCAATGCCATTTAAAACCGGCACATTTCGGTCTTCCACCAGATAGGATTTCTGTATGTTTTTCAGTTTAATTCCAGCCATTTTCCCCAGATCCTTTCAAAAAGATACTGATAAACGCACCAAAAAAACGGTCCGTCACATAACCCACGATTCCAATCACCAGAATACCTACAATGACCTTGTCCGTGCGGGACATCTGCTGGGCAAATAGAATCATGTGGCCCAGTCCGGTGGAAGCAGCCACCATCTCCGCTCCGATAATCGCACGCCAGCTGTACCCCAGTCCAATACGCATGCCCACCAGAATATCTGCCATGGCGTAAGGAAGCACAATACGGAAGAACTTCTGCCGCTCGGAATATCCAAACATGGTTCCGACTTCCAGCAGCTTTTTATCACAGCCGGTAAAGCCCTTTACAATGTTCAAATACATGGGAAAAAACGAGGCCAGTACAATAATGACTGTCTTGGTGGTCTCTCCGATGCCGCACCACAAAATCAGTAGAGGAATCATGCTGAGCGGCGGTACATTGCGGAAAAACTGCACCGTATGCTCATAGTAACCGAAAGTTTTCGGAAATAATGCCCGGAACATACCAAGCACAAAGGCCAGCACAAAGGCGATAGCAAAGCCCTTCAGAACACGCAAAAAACTGATTCCGATGTCTCTTGCCAATTCCCCGCTCTGCAACATTTTCAGGAAACTGCGGAATACCTTTTCCGGCGTTGGAAGGACATAGACACTTAAGATTTCTGCTTTGCAGACCAGATACCAGACTGCAAACACAATAGCCACGCCGGCCAGAGGCTGGGCCCAGGATCTGATTGCCTTGCGCACCGAAAAAGCACTCGCGGTGTCTCCACTAATTTTATTGTTCATCGCACTCCATCCCCCATATGGCAGCCCTGCCGGCAGTAGAGAAGTTCCAGAAGCAGTGGACTGTGCTCTGCCCTGGCTGTATCTTTCTTCCCGTTCCGATTTCCTGCCTCTGTCGTTCCAGTCAGCATTCCGCCTGTCGTTTCCTGTATTATTTCATCTCGCAGATATTCTTCAATCTCTTCCTGCCCGCTCAGACTAAGTACCGGTACAGACAGTCCCGCAAAAAATCCCGGCGGAATCGGACTGGATTCCGGTGCCGGTCCCAGTCTCTCTCCTAGTTCCAAAAGAAAGTCTTTCCAGCTCACAAAACGGGTTCGCGGCAGCTCCAGTGCATTTCCCTGCTCTGCCAGAATTCTGCAAGGAGTGGTGATGATCTTCTCACCACCTGCCAGATCCGTCCGCTCGCTGAGTTCTCTGGCACAGTGAATCAGGATTGGTTCAATATCTGCCACTTGAATGGAAAGATTCTGTTCTTCATTGTATCGTTCAATCAGATTTACCGCCTCGGGACACCTGGCATCCGCCACAATTCCATCTGCGTGTTCCATTAGTTTGGCATACTGTTTTAACACGATGCCACCCCAGTCTTCCCGGCAACGCACCTGCGTAAGCTGGTGTTCTGTCAAAATTTGTTTCAAATTCTTCTCCGATACCATACGCTCCGATACCGGGTTAATCCATAAATATGTCAAATGATTTTCCTCTTGCTATCAGCCTGTGTTGTCTTTGTTTTCTATTTCTAGTCTTCTCTCTATGAAATTCTTTTATAATTAGCATTTGCTAACCCGTGCTGAAAAGCATATCAAACTTGTAAGGATTTGTCAACAGCAGTTTTTCTCACTTAGAAATAAAAAAATCCAGACAAATATGTCTGGATCAATATGACCTCGCCGGGAATCGAACCCGGGTTTACGCCGTGAGAGGGCGTCGTCTTAACCGCTTGACCACGAGGCCGTATTCTATTTTTAATATGACATATACCCTCAAAACCACATATTGAATTTCATCCGTTTTTCTTCGTTTTCGCGGTTATTCATAGGTCTTCGACCTATTTCATAACATTAGCTTCGCCAATGTTTCGTCCAATCCATTCAAGTCCTTATGGAAGTAAACTTCCAACGGCCTTTCCTGTCTTGTCCGAACCGCTCCCTAAACCATATTGGATAAGCCCTCGACCTATTAGTGACAGTCAGCTGCATGTGTTACCACACTTCCACCTCTGCCCTATCTACCTCGTCGTCTTCAAGGGGTCTTACTACTTGCGTATGGGATATCTCATCTTGAGGGGGGCTTCACGCTTAGATGCCTTCAGCGTTTATCCCGTCCCGACTTGGCTACTCGGCCATGGGGTTGATCCCCAACCGATGCACCAGAGGTCAGTCCATCCCGGTCCTCTCGTACTAAGGACAGCTCCTCTCAAATATCCTACGCCCACGCCGGATAGGGACCGAACTGTCTCACGACGTTCTGAACCCAGCTCGCGTACCGCTTTAATGGGCGAACAGCCCAACCCTTGGGACCTACTTCAGCCCCAGGATGCGATGAGCCGACATCGAGGTGCCAAACCACTCCGTCGATGTGAACTCTTGGGAGTGATAAGCCTGTTATCCCCAGGGTAGCTTTTATCCGTTGAGCGATGGCAATCCCACTTTATACCACCGGATCACTAAGTCCTAGTTTCCTACCTGCTCGACCCGTCGGTCTCGCAGTCAAGCTCCCTTATGCCTTTGCACTCTGCAAATGGTTTCCAACCATTCTGAGGGAACCTTTGAGCGCCTCCGATACCCTTTCGGAGGCGACCGCCCCAGTCAAACTCCCCACCTGACATTGTCCCCCAGCCGGGTCACGGCTGCAGGTTAGAAACCCAGTCACACAAGGGTGGTATCCCAACAGCGGCTCCGAACAGACTGGCGTCCATTCTTCTCAGCCTCCCACCTATCCTGTACATGTATAACCGAATCCCAGTATCAAGCTGGAGTAAAGCTCCATGGGGTCTTTCCGTCCTGGCGCAGGTAACCAGCATCTTCACTGGTACTTCAATTTCACCGGGTGCATTGTCGAGACAGCGCTCAAATCATTACGCCTTTCGTGCGGGTCGGAACTTACCCGACAAGGAATTTCGCTACCTTAGGACCGTTATAGTTACGGCCGCCGTTTACTGGGGCTTAAATTCAAAGCTTCGATTGCTCTAACCTCTCCTCTTAACCTTCCAGCACCGGGCAGGCGTCAGCCCATATACCTCACCTTTCGGTTTTGCATAGACCTGTGTTTTTGCTAAACAGTTGCTTGAGCCTATTCTCTGCGGCCTGCTTGCGCAGGCACCCTTTATCCCGAAGTTACAGGGTCATTTTGCCGAGTTCCTTAACAATGCTTCTCCCGCCGGCCTTAGGATTCTCTCCTCATCCACCTGTGTCGGTTTACGGTACGGGCACATATCACACAATAGCGGCTTTTCTTGACAGTTCGAATCTCCAGCTTCCCTACTTTTGTTCGGTCCGCATTACGTCTTGGGATTGTTAAGCGGATTTGCCGGCTTAACTCCTACCTCGCTTGCCCCGGTCTCTTCATTCCCGGGTCTGGTTATCGCCCTGTGTCCCCACAGTTCTGATGATATGTGGTACAGGAATTTCAACCTGTTGTCCATCGACTACGTCTTTCGACCTTGCCTTAGGTCCCGACTTACCCAGAGCAGATCAGCTTTACTCTGGAAACCTTAGATATTCGGCCTGGAGGATTCCCACCTCCATCTCGCTACTCATTCCGGCATTCTCTCTTCTTAACACTCCACAGCTCCTTATCGGTACTGCTTCGCCGCAGTTAAGAATGCTCCTCTACCACTTGCCATAGGCAAGTCCACAGCTTCGGTGTCGTGTTTCAGCCCCGGACATTTTCGGCGCAGGACCTCTCGACTAGTGAGCTATTACGCACTCTTTGAATGTGTGGCTGCTTCTGAGCCAACATCCTAGTTGTCTTCGAAATCCCACATCCTTTTCCACTTAACACGCACTTTGGGACCTTAGCTGGTGGTCTGGGCTCTTTCCCTTTTGACGACCCAACTTATCTCGTGCCGTCTGACTCCCGTGCATTATCTCTCTGGCATTCGGAGTTTGATATCTCTTGGTAAGCTTTGACGCCCCCTTAAGAATTCAGTGCTCTACCTCCAGGAGACTAACACGAGGCTAGCCCTAAAGCTATTTCGAGGAGAACCAGCTATCTCCGGGTTCGATTGGAATTTCTCCCCTATCCACACCTCATCACCACCCTTTTCAACGGATGTGTGTTCGGTCCTCCACCGCCTTTTACGGCAGCTTCAACCTGGACATGGATAGATCACCCGGTTTCGGGTCTACCCATACTGACTGTGGCCCTATTAAGACTTGGTTTCCCTTCGGCTCCGCACCTTCAGTGCTTAACCTTGCCAGTACAGGTAACTCGCCGGACCGTTCTACAAAAAGTACGCGGTTGCACATATAAAGTGCTTCCACAGCTTGTAAACACAGGGTTTCAGGTTCTCTTTCACTCCCCTCCCGGGGTCCTTTTCACCTTTCCTTCACAGTACTATGCGCTATCGGTCACTAAGGAGTATTTAGCCTTGGGGGGTGGTCCCCCCGACTTCCCACAAGGTTTCTCGTGTCTCGTGGTACTTTGGATCCCGCTCGCTGTCTATTGTTTTCGTGTACGGGGCTTTCACCCTCTGTGGCCGGACTTCCCAGACCGTTCCACTAACAAATCGACTCACTTGTTGCGGTCCATAACCCCGGAACGCACGCGCTCCGGTTTAGGCTCTTTCCATTTCGCTCGCCGCTACTTTGGAAATCGAGTTTTCTTTCTTTTCCTCGCCCTACTTAGATGTTTCAGTTCAGGCGGTTCCCGACGTATGGCTATGTATTCACCATACGACAACTGAGGTCTTCTCAGTTAGGTTTCCCCATTCAGATATCTCCGGATCAAAGGATATTTGCTCCTCCCCGAAGCTTTTCGCAGCTTATCACGTCTTTCATCGGCTCTTAGTGCCAAGGCATCCACCCTGCGCTCTTTATAGCTTAACCAATCGATTTTCACCTGCGGGTGCGGGTTACTCATCTACGATACATAGCGTTGTATCGCTGGTCTTAGGTTCGTTATTTAAAACGAGTTATTGTTTGGTTACATCTTTCGATGTAACACCTCGGATGTCTTGATATTATCTTTTAAAAGATCTTATCTTGATTAATTCAATATGCAGTTTTCAAGGTACATGTCTGACTGATGTTTTATCAGTCATTAGAAAACTCAAAGGTTTTTGAACTCTCTAATCACTGGTAAAAAGCTCAGCGAGTAAATATTTTATCAGATCTTGATTGGTTTGTCAAGTGTTTTTTCATTTTTTATTCCGGCACCCACCTGCTCTCCCATGCCGTCTCCAGCATAGTACCATCGGCCGCTTAAGTCTTAACCGTCGTGTTCGGGATGGGAACGGGTGTTTCCCCTAAGCGCATCGGCACCGGAAAATAATGAATTCTTCAATAAAGGACTCAACAGTGATTAAAACCCTTACTTTTTCTTCCCTAGAAAGGAGGTGATCCAGCCGCACCTTCCGATACGGCTACCTTGTTACGACTTCACCCCAGTTATCAATCCCGCCTTCGGCAGCTCCCTCCTTGCGGTTGGGTCACTGACTTCGGGCGTTATCGACTCCCATGGTGTGACGGGCGGTGTGTACAAGACCCGGGAACGTATTCACCGCGGCATTCTGATCCGCGATTACTAGCGATTCCAGCTTCATGCAGGCGAGTTGCAGCCTGCAATCCGAACTGAGACGTTATTTTTGAGATTTGCTCCCCCTCGCAGGCTCGCTTCTCTTTGTTTACGCCATTGTAGCACGTGTGTAGCCCAAATCATAAGGGGCATGATGATTTGACGTCATCCCCACCTTCCTCCAGGTTATCCCTGGCAGTCTCCACAGAGTGCCCATCTTACTGCTGGCTACTGAGGATAAGGGTTGCGCTCGTTGCGGGACTTAACCCAACATCTCACGACACGAGCTGACGACAACCATGCACCACCTGTCACCCTTGCTCCGAAGAGGGACCTCGGTTAAGAGGTTTTCAAGGGGATGTCAAGACTTGGTAAGGTTCTTCGCGTTGCTTCGAATTAAACCACATGCTCCACCGCTTGTGCGGGTCCCCGTCAATTCCTTTGAGTTTCATTCTTGCGAACGTACTCCCCAGGTGGAATGCTTAATGCGTTTGCGGCGGCACCGAAGAGCTTTGCTCCCCAACACCTAGCATTCATCGTTTACGGCGTGGACTACCAGGGTATCTAATCCTGTTTGCTCCCCACGCTTTCGAGCCTCAACGTCAGTTACTGTCCAGTAAGCCGCCTTCGCCACTGGTGTTCCTCCTAATATCTACGCATTTCACCGCTACACTAGGAATTCCACTTACCTCTCCAGCACTCTAGCAAGGCAGTTTCCAAAGCAGTCCCGGGGTTGAGCCCCGGGCTTTCACTTCAGACTTGTCTCGCCGTCTACGCTCCCTTTACACCCAGTAAATCCGGATAACGCTTGCCCCCTACGTATTACCGCGGCTGCTGGCACGTAGTTAGCCGGGGCTTCTTAGTCAGGTACCGTCATTTTCTTCCCTGCTGATAGAGCTTTACATACCGAAATACTTCTTCACTCACGCGGCGTTGCTGCATCAGGGTTTCCCCCATTGTGCAATATTCCCCACTGCTGCCTCCCGTAGGAGTTTGGGCCGTGTCTCAGTCCCAATGTGGCCGATCACCCTCTCAGGTCGGCTACTGATCGTCGCCTTGGTAGGCCGTTACCCCACCAACCAGCTAATCAGACGCGGGTCCATCTCATACCACCGGAGTTTTTCACACTGTGTCATGCGACACCGTGCGCTTATGCGGTATTAGCAGTCGTTTCCAACTGTTATCCCCCTGTATGAGGCAGGTTACCCACGCGTTACTCACCCGTCCGCCGCTCAGTCACAAATGAAATCATCCGAAGAATCTTTCATAAGTGCTTCGCTCGACTTGCATGTGTTAAGCACGCCACCAGCGTTCATCCTGAGCCAGGATCAAACTCTCAAATAAAAAGTTTGTTTCCCGGTCCAAAAATTAACCACTAGCTAATTGTTTAAACCGTTCTACTGTTGTTTGGTTTGTTTTTGTTCTGAAATCTCATTTCAAAGATGTCCAACCAGGACTCTTTTTTATTAGAATTTTCAGGGTTTTAAACACTGTTCAATCTTTCATTTTCAAGGTTCATGTTGTTGCCGCGTCAGCAGCAACGTGTTATATACTATCACAGCGTTTTCTATCTGTCAACAACTTTTTTCACTTTTTTTATTTTTATTTTTCTGCCAAAATCAACCCGATTTCTCAGCTTCGTTTTTTCGGCAAACTCAGCACAGGGGTGGGCGCACAATCGGCCCCACCCCTGTGTTTGTTTCATTCCCTGATTTTTACTCGCCGAATACAGCCTTGTAATCTGTCTGGAATTTTGCAATACCCTGGTCGGTCAGCGGGTGCTTGGTCATCTGCTCTAATACCTTGTACGGAACCGTAGCGATATCAGCGCCTGCCTTTGCACAGTCAATGACATGAATCGGATTTCGGATGCTCGCTGCGATGATCTCGGTCTGGATGTCGTGCATCATAAAGATCTCAGTAATCTCGTTGATCAGGTCGATACCCGGCATGGAGATGTCATCCAGTCTTCCCAGGAACGGGGAAACATAGGTTGCGCCGGCTCTTGCAGCCAGCAATGCCTGCGCTGCGGAAAAGATCAGGGTTACGTTGGTCTTGATGCCTTCCGCGTGGAGAACCTTAACAGCCTTTAAGCCCTCTACGGTCATCGGGATCTTTACTACCATATTCGGATGGATGGCCGCGATCTCACGGCCTTCTTTGATCATGCCCTCTGCATCAGTAGTAGTAGCCTTTACCTCACCGCTGATCGGTCCGTCCACAATAGAAGCGATCTCTGCGATAACCTGATTGAAATCACGGCCCTCTTTTGCGATCAGGGACGGGTTGGTGGTTACGCCACAGATAATTCCCATATCATTTGCCTTGCGGATTTCCTCAACATTTGCGGTATCAACAAAAAATTTCATAATCTTATTCTCCTTTTTCTTTAAACTGCTTTCCGGTCAAAGCTTCCTCGGATTCCAAGTTCTTCCCGGTATTTTGCCACGGCACGTCTTGAAATTTCAATGCCACGCTCTTTCAAAAGTGATGAAAGCTTCTGATCGCTGTAAGGCTTATTCTTATCTTCATTGCGGATCAGTTCCTTCATCAGTTCCTTGATCTGCATGGTTCCGACCGCATCGCTTCCTTCTGCTGCTGAAACCGATGCCGTAAACAGATGCTTCATCAATATGGTTCCGCACGGATACTGGATATACTTTCCTTTGATGGCCCGGCTCACCGTAGAAGTATGGATTCCAAGGCTTTCTGCCACATCCGTCATCGTCATGGGTTTTAAGAATCCGGTTCCATCCAGAAAATGCTCCTGTACATTCAGGATCTGCTCTGATATCTGAAGAATTGTCCTGCGTCTCTGCGCGATACTGTTCATCACAAAGCGGATGCGCTCCAGTTTTTTCTGAAAATAAGCCCCAAGCTGAGCATCTGTGGATTCCTTCATCATTTTCAGATAATAATCATTGATATGATAGTCCTCCACCCATCCATCATTGAGTTCAATTTCCCATTTTCCGTCATCTTTCCGGAAAATAATGTCCGGAACCACATAATCGTTGCGTTTTCCCCCAAACTCTCTCAAGGGTCTCGGATTCAGCTTTGCGATCTGATCTATGCATTTGCGTACTTCTGCGGTTGAGATCTTCAGATCCCTGGAAATGGCACTGATCTTTCCATCTGCCACATCCTGCAGGTGTTCCTTCACCACCTGACTGACCGGAGCATTTTTTAGTCCCTGCATCTCCAGCTGTTTTAACAGGCTGTGTTTCAGGTCCGGTGCGAAAATCCCATAGGGTTCCAGTTCCTGCAGCACCTTCAGAGTCCAGGAAACCTCTGCCTCCGGCACTCCGGTTTTCTGCGCCACTTCCTCAGCCGGTATTGTAAAAAAGCCGTTATCATCCAGACAGTCTGTCATAAACTCTGCCAGTTTCCGGCTGCATGCTCCATCCGGCAGCTGCTCCAGAATATAGTTTTTGATGCTTTCTGTCTCCGGCATTGGAATATCTTTTCTTCTCCGGTCTTCTTCCTCCGCAGTATCGTCGTAATTCTGTTCCAGCACCGGCGGCTGTTCATAGGTCTGCCCGATATCCTCCCTGCCGCCCGGCATCGCATGCTCCTCCGAATAATCCAGGAGAGGATTTTCCAGGTATTCGTCCTGCAAAAATTCACTCAGCTCAACACTGTCCATGGCCAGCACCTCCAGTGACTGTATCTGATTCTGAGATAACTGCTGCTTCTGTTCCAGAGACATTCCGTAATTCAGTTCCATTTAATCATTCGCTCCTTCTCTTGCTGATCTCCTGCTCCCGCTGCTTTTGCTCCAGCTCGCTCTGGCGTTTTGCCATACGCCACAGGGTTGTACGGCTAACACCAAGCTCCTCCGCCAGCTCCTTTTTCTTTTTCTTCGGCTTTAAGCGGCTGTAGACCGTATCTTCCATCTGTTCCTCCGGAAGAATAACCGGCTCCCGCGCTTTGCTCTCGCGAAAAATTTTCAACTGTCTTAAAAGCTCGGCACTGACAAAATCGCTGTCATTCAAAACGATCAGGCGTTCACAGACATTGCGCAGCTCCCGCACGTTTCCCGGCCAGTCATACTGCATCAAAAGCTGCGCAGCCTCCGGTGTTACAGTCGGAATCCGTTTTCCCATTTCACACGCAAATCTGGTCAGGTAAAAATCAACCAGCTCCTGAACATCTTCCCGGCGCTCTCTGAGCGGCGGAATACTGATATCAAGAAGGTTCAAACGATAATACAGATCAGAACGGAACTGTCCGCTCCGAATCTTTTCTTCTATATTTATATTGGTTGCAGAAACCACACGGACATCGATCGGATGCACACTGGTGCTGCCGATGCGGCGGATTTCCTTTTCCTGCAGCACACGTAAAAGCTTGGCCTGCAAAGTGATCGGAATTTCTCCAATCTCATCCAAAAAAATGGTTCCCCGGTGCGCCAGCTCAAACAGACCGATCTTACCGCCTTTGGCCGCACCCGAGAAAGCGCCTGCCTCATACCCGAACAGTTCGCTTTCCAGCAGATTTTCCGGGAGCGCAGCACAGTTTAACGCAACAAACGGCTGATCACTGCGGCTTGATGCCTGATGAATACTGTGCGCGAATAATTCTTTTCCGGTACCGGTTTCTCCCACGATCAGAACATTGGAATTAACCCGGCTGTAGCGCTGTGCCATATGGATATTCTCACGAATTGCCTTGCTTTTTCCAAGAATATCTGAAAAGGAATACTTGGCCGTCAGTCCTTTTTCCGCAAGTCCCTTCCGGATCTTTCGTTCCTCTTCCATGATCCGGTCGGTATTCCGGATAAAAACCAAAGCTCCGGTCTCTGCCGCTTCTTCACTCAGGTGTTTGTACTGTACATAGTAATCCTTGCCTTTGATCTTCAGGATGCGCTCGCGCGCCTGATTTTCATGCAGAAGATTTTCCCAGTCATCTGCCTGCTCCAGCTCTGCTGCCGGAGTGCCAACCAGCGAGTCTACGGTAGAAATCTGAAAAATACGGTATGCCTGATTATTGATCGCCAGAATCCGTCCTCTGTCGCTGATCGCGAGCACGCCTTCCTCACTGTGATTGAGCATGGCCTCAATGATATCACTCTTGGCACGCTCCTGCCGGATTGTCCGCGCTGCATTGAGCGCTTCCTTCATGGCCACCTCCACCGCTTCTTCATTCGTATGGATGTGGACACGCTTTAATCCCAGCCGGTCACAGATCCCGCACATGGTTCCCGCGCCGACAAAAATATCCGCGCCGTCCTCCATGGCCTGATGGACCGCGGCTTCCGTGGAAGCCTCATTCGGAGCATCATAAATCGTGATGGACGCGCCGCAAAGCTCCTCCAGCTCCTTCATGGATTTGAATTTCCGGTTGTGCAGGCAGAGTGCGATTTTTCCGGCATTCTGTTTTCTGCACTCTACCAGCGCGTCAAAAATATCAAAGCTGCTGACATGCACTTCAATCACATGCTTGTCCGGAAACAGCTTTTTCAGCACCTCATACGTCATGCCCCGCGCGACCAGCACATCTGCATCGCCATATTTGGCCAGATCAGCCGGTGTTCCGAATACATACTGCTGTTCTATCTGAATTGTTTCGTACTGCGGCAGTTTCTTCACCACATCTTCAAAGATTTCCTTCAGCTCCAGATGCGGTATAAAAACCCTTATCTTTACCATATCAGAGATTTTCTCCTTTTTCCAAGACAGTTTCATCTGCCCCTTTTCCTTGAATGGGCTATGGTAAAGTATACCATAGCCCATTCAATTTTGCAGAAAAATTATGAAAATCGTCTTGTTTTTCTGTTACTTATTCACTACATTCTGCGGAGCACCGTCGATCACAGACTTGATATTCTCTGCAGTGGTGTTCATGATGCGTTCACGCGCCTCCTTGGTTGCCCAGGAAATATGAGGGGTGATGATGCAGTTTTTCGCCTTTAAGAGAACATTGTCTTTTTTGATCGGCTCCGTGGAAACAACATCCACAGCTGCAGCTGCCACTTTTCCGCTCTCTAATGCGTCGTAAAGATCCTGCTCAACGATCAGCGGTCCGCGGCTGTTATTGATGATGATGACTCCATCCTTCATCTTCGCGATATTCTCTTTTCCGATAATTCCCTGAGTAGACGGGAACAGCGGGCAATGCAGGAAGATAAAGTCAGACTTTGCAAGCAGCTCATCTAATTCCACATACTCCGCAACCTCTTTTCCTGCCTCGCTCTGGAATGCGTCATAAGCGATCACATTCACGTTCATGGCCTTTAAGATCTTTGCGGTATTCACACCGATACGGCCAAGTCCGATGATGCCTGCAGTCTTTCCGGATACCTCGATCATCGGATAATGCCAGTAGCACCAGTCTGCGTTCTCCGCCCACTCACCGGCATATACAGAATCGCTGTGATGTCCGATATGGGAGCATACCTCAAGCAAAAGGCTGACAGCAAACTGGCTGACATTATCTGTTCCATATACCGGAACATTCATAACCGGAATGCCCTTTGCCTTTGCGTACTCATAATCTACTACATTGTAACCGGTAGCCAGGACCGCAATTGCCTTTAAGTTCGGGCACTTGTCCATGGTTTCTTTACTGATCGGCGTCTTGTTGATCACGATCACATCTGCGTCACCGATGCGCTCCGCGATCAGCGGGGACTCCTCGTAAGCAGTTCTGTCATATACGGTAACCTCGCCAAGGGCTTCGATCGGGCCCCAGCTGATGTCGCCCGGGTTCTCGGTATAGCCATCTAATACTACAATCTTCATGATTCCGTTCTCCTTTTCTCGTTTTTCGGTATTTTTTAGTCCTCTACCAGTGCCCACGCGCGGTTTAAGCAGCGTTTAGTATTTGCCAGAATGATCTCATCGTCCTCACCCGGAGCCAGGGTAACCTCCATGGAAAGTACCATCGGATCCTTCGCGTTGAAGAAGCCCTCTTCCTTCAGTACCTGCAGATAATCGGTCAGCTGCTCCACATCGTTGGCGCTGTTCGGATAACCCAGACGCGGATGCTTGTCACCATACATCGGGCAGCCCTCTTCGACAACTGCGTTTCCGAAATGAAGGTGGGTGATGTAAGGTCTTAAGGTCCGGATCACAAATTTTGAGGTCTCATAGGTAGTCGGGAAATGAGACAGATCTACCAATAAGCCGAAATTGTTATGGGTCATTCTCATGTCTGCCGCGAACTGTGCCGCATAAGGAGCCGGTCCGATCAGAGCTGCCTTGTCCATATCGAAATCAAAGACCTCCAGCTCTACGTTCATGCCCTTCTTCGCTGCGTAGTCACAGACATTGCGGGTGGTTTTTAACAGCTGCGCGTAAGCCTGATCCTTGGTTTCCTCTTCCCATTTTCCTGCCAGGAACGCGATTCCCTTTGCGCCAAGGTATTCTGCCTCATCCACTGCCTCGATCAGGGTAGCCTCAGCTTTTTTTCTGCCCTCCTCATCGATATCATTCGGGTTTAACTTCGGTCCGAGAAGTCTCGGCTGTGCGCCATAGCAGACCTTTAAATGGGACTGCTCCAGGATTTTTTTCACCTCTTCGCGCTCTGCGTCATCGGCACATTTGGTCACCTCGATCGCATCAAAATAATCATCTACCGCGATCCGCTTTACCTGATCTACTACACTTCTGTTCGGAAAGGACATCCAACGGATGGTACCTACCTGAAAATATTTATGAATAGACTCTCTCATGTTCTTTTCCTCCTGCTCTGATTCATTTTATTGTTATGCAATTCTAACTTTATACAAGTTCCCAAGCCAGGTCAAGTGTTCGTTTTGCATTTGCCAGGCAGATATCGGGATCCTCCTCTTCAAATGGTTTTACCTCAAAGCTTACGATCGGACGATTCTTTTCACTGATGAATCCGATCTCCATCAGCAGCCTCAGATAATCGGCCAGTTCTTTTACATCATTTTCACTGTTTGGGAAACCAAACCTCGGGTGCTCATCCCCGTAAGCCGGGCATTCCGAACTCCTGATCACCGTATTGCCCATGTGGGCGTGGCGGATAAATCTGCGAACCGGAAGCAGATTCTCCTCAATGGTTTCATGGATCATCGGAATATGGCTCAGATCCACCATCAGGCCAAAATTATCATACTCCGCACAGACCGTCTCTGCGTAGCGTTTTACCCGGTCAACCGGACCGATCAGAGATTTCTTTGCGATATCATAATCAAACACCTCGCAGAGAACCGGCATGTTTCCCTTTGCTTTCGCATACTCGCAAAGCTCTCTGGTGGAAGCAAGAAGTGCCTGGAAGGATTCTTCCATTGTCTCTGCCTCGTAGCGGCCTGCCAGAAACGCAAAGTCCTGTGCCCCGATCTCATATGCCTCATCGATCCCCATTTTCAGGGAAGCCAGGGCCTTCTGTCGTCCCTCTTCGTTTAAATCATTTATGTTCAAGCCAGCTCCCAGCATCAGTCCCTGACCGCCGTAAGCAGTGGTCATATGCCCAGCAGCAATCATCTCTGCCGCTTTTTTGCGCACAACAGAATCCTTCATGTGTGCCACTTCCACCGCTTCAAAATACGGGTCCGTCACAATCTTTTTTAAACATTCCAGGATCGGTCCCTCCCCGGAACCAACCTCTTTGTAGGATACATGAAGGATCGTACCGACCTTCATGTACCGTTTCATGGACTTTTCCATTTTTTTGTTCCTTTCCGATGGAATCTGCCTGACGCGGCCGCCTATTTTCTTGCTGCTGCCTTTTTTGCCGCTGCTGCAACCGCGTCCGCATCCAGGCCATATTTCTTTAACAGTTCACTGTAAGGACCGGATTCACCGTGACGATCCTGCATGCCAACCATCTCGACCGGTACCAGGCATCCGGATTTTGCCAGAACCTCGCTGACTGCTCCGCCAAGACCGCCGATCACGCTGTGCTCCTCTGCTGTTACGATCGCGCCGGTTTCTTTCGCACATTTCTCAATCAGCTCTGCGTCAATCGGTTTGATGCAGTACATATCCACAACTCTCACGCTGATGCCCTCCTGCTCCAGAGCTTTTGCAGCCGTAATCGCGGTACTTACCATCAGACCGCAGGCAATGATGGTTACATCGGTTCCTTCTCTTACCACCATACCTTTGCCCATTTCAAACTTCGCATTCTCCGGATGGCAGTCCGGAGCCGAGTCTCTCGAAAGACGGATGTACATCGGCTCATTGACTTCAATAGCGGTTTTGACCATCCAGTCGGTAATCTGCGCGTCGGAAGCTACCATAACATTTACCCCCGGAAGCGTACGCATCATGGCAATGTCCTCCAGAGCATGGTGAGTCGCGCCGTCAAACGCATCGGATAATCCGCCGTAGCCACCCATCATCTTGATCGGCAGTCCGGAGTAGGACATAAAGGTTCTTGCTGCCAGGGACCCCAGTGTGGTTAAAAACACCGCAAAGGTATTGACAAACGGGATCTTGCCGTTTTTGGCCATGCCTGCTGCCATGCCCATCATCGCATACTCACTGATTCCGCAGTTATAGAAACGGTCCGGATACTCCTTGCCGAACATGGCCGATTTTGTGGAGCCGGATACATCTGCATCCAGAACTACGATATTCTCATTCATCGCGCCGTATTTTTTCAGTGTCTCTCCATATACATCACGAATTGCCTTTGCCATTACTGTACACCTCCCAGTTCTTTCATTGCTGCTTCATAATCGGCATCCTTAACCGGAGCACCATGCCAGGTGTTTTTGCCCTCCATAAAGGAAATACCCTTGCCCTTCACAGTCTTTGCCAGAATGATGCTCGGAACACCCTTCACCGATTTCGCGGTCTCGATCGCTGCGCTGAGGGCTGCCACATTATGTCCGTCACAAACAATGGTATTATAGCCAAACGCCTTAAATTTCAGTTCGATGTCGCCCATCGGCATGATCTGCTCGGTAGTTCCGTCCAGCTGTACACCATTCCAGTCCAGAATAGAGATCAGGCGGTCTGCTTTAAACTTGGAGGCATTCATGCAGGTCTCCCATACCACGCCCTCGTTGATCTCACCATCTCCAAGGATCGCATAGGTGTAAGCGTCTACACCATCATGCATATCAGAAAGTGCCAGGCCTAACGCGAACGGATAACCGGCTCCAAGAGGGCCGGTAGATGCCTCAACTCCCGGAGTCTCTTTGGAACACGGATGTCCCTGCAGACGGCTGTTGATCTGGCGGAGGCTGTGCATCTCTTCCATCGGGAAGAAGCCTTTCTCAGCCAGTTCCAGATAAAGCATCGGAGCCGCATGTCCTTTGCAGAGCACGATCTTATCGCGGCTTCTGTCATTGATATTCTCCGGAGAGATATTTGCGTCGTTAAAATAAAGGTTTGTAAGGATCTCGCATACGGAAAGAGATCCTCCCGGATGTCCGGTCTGTCTCTCATGTAAGATTTCTATCAGGGTACGTCTGAATTTCAGGCAAAGAGCATCCAACTCCTGTTTCTTTTCGTTGGTCATGTCAGTAGTCTCCTTTTCTTTAAATGGTTTTTAATGTTTCTTTCACCTGCTCTAAGCAAAGCCCCGGGCTTGACAGAACAGGGATCTTACAGATTGCTTCTATTTTCTGATCCAGATGTGCCATGGATGCCTGGGCCAGCACCACACAGTCATATCCGGATATGTCTTTTGCCATGTCTAACAGGATTGCGTCATGGCGGTCCATCTGCACGGCTTTCATGGCCTGAAAGGCTTCCGCGTTTGCTTTAAAATCAATCTGGATGGACTTTCCAAGCTTTGCGGCTTCCGCATTCAGCTTCTCCCGCATGGGGCCCTCGGTACTTCCTGCCGTGGCAAGGACCAGAACACGGTCACCATACGTTACGGCTTTTCTTCCCATGGCATCATCTATGGCAATCAGCGGAACCTTTACAAAGGGCCGGATCATATTGACCACCGGAGTCAGGGTGGAACAGGTTACCACGATCATATCAGCACCTGTCATCTCCGCGGTTTTGATATCATTATACAAACGGCAGCGGTTTTCAATCGTAAACTCCCCGATCTCATTCGGATTGTTTGCCAGAAAATCATCCCAGAGGTTATGGATTTTTACCGGCTCCCCTACATAATCTTTTAACTGCTGGTCGAAAGAACAGGCCACGGTCTTTACGGTATGGATCAGTGCTATGCTTTTCATGCTTCCTCCTGTCCGTATACTTTTTTCATGATTGGGATCAGATACTCCGCTGCCCCCTTCGCAGCGCCCTCCATGCTCGGCAGCTGGAAAATTTCTGTGGTAAACGCGCCGTCATAGCCGCATTCTTTAAATGTGGAAATGATTTTTTCAAAATCCAGTCCGCACTGTCCCGGATAGCGGCGGTTGTTGTCTGCCAGATGGACATGAATGTTATATGGGCTGTACTGCCGGATGGCGTCAAACAGATTCTTCTCCTCCAGGTTTAAGTGGAACACATCTAACATCAGGCGGAAGTTTGGCCGGTCCACCCGGTCCACCATATCCGCGCCCTCCGCACAGGTGTTAATGAAATTCGTCTGCATGATGGTAACCGTCTCCAGCGCAATCTGCACGCCCTTTGGAGCCGCGTAATCAGCCAGCTCCCGGAATGCCGCAATGGCCAGTTCTTCTGTCTGCTCTTTTGTCAGTTCGCTGCAGTACTGGCCGCGGATACGGCCAATGTTAATGTTTGCACCAAGGTATGCCGCAAAATCAATGATCTCTTTGCTTCTGCGGATTGCCTCTTTCCGTTTTTCCGGATCCGGGTTTGTATAACTCAGCCCCAGCTGTCCGAAAATCTCACCGGTACAGACTAAAACCACCTTCAGCCCGTTTTTTTCTGCTTCTTTTTTTACAAACTCCCAGTCAAGCTCTGACGGATTTAAAGTCATCAGCTCAACCCCCTGGTAGCCAAGCTTTGCGAGATCCGAAAAGCTCTTCTCCAGCGGCCCCTGGTATGCGGTGACCGAATCCGCAATAGCAACATCCGGTGTCGCAACCTGATAACATAACTTCATACCCTCACTCCTTTTTGTTGTCTTCCTGATACCTGTATATAAAGCAAAATGTGTGCCAGGTCTTGCCGGTGCATTTTTCTGTCCTTTTTTTGTTTTCTCAGGAATTATGTTTCACTTTGTTTCTCAACATTTTTCATTTTGTTTCTTGACGCTAGCTGCAAACGTTTCACTTCCGTTTCACAATGTTGCCATCCTGCATGACAAACGGTACGTTTGCCAGGCACTCCACATCCGTCAGCGGATTTCCATCCACTGCAATGATATCTGCGGCATAGCCTTTCTTTAAGCTTCCGATCTGGTCTCCCAGTCCGCAGACCTTCGCGGCATTGGAGGTAACACCCTTTAATGCGGTCACAATATCTGAACCGAGCTCTACCGCATATCCGACCTCGCGGTACAGATAACCATGGTAAGCATCGGTTCCCAGAACATACGGAACACCGGTACTCATCAGAAGCTTCAGTCTTTCCCGGACGCGCGTCCGGTTTTTGCGAACCCGGTACGCATTGTTTGCCGACAGGGTTTCCTCGCGCGTCGGATCCAGGAAAATACCGGAAGTAAAATCAACAATACATTTGGAATTTGTCAGCCATTCCGCATCCTGCGGGGTGCACATATACATATGTTCAATGACCTGTACCCCGCCATCGATACAGTCTTTTAAGCCCTGACCGCCGATACAGTGCGCAGCAACCGGAAGGTTTTTTCTTGCCGCCTCACTGACTGCCATGGCAATCTCCTCCAGACTTAAAAAGCTCGGCACAAACTCACTCTCCGGATCCGGAACGCCCGGAGTGATAAACAGCTTTAACAGGTCGACACCCTTCTTTAAATTTTCGCGGGCAGTTTTCCGGATCTCCTCCGGTCCGCAGTGCGGACTTCCGATATATCCGGCACCGTGGCTTCCCTTCATGCCAATGCCTGCTGCGAGAAGCTTCGGTCCTGCCACCTTTCCCTGTTCAATCAGCTTTTTCAGTGTTACATCAATATAAAAACGGTCTCCCATGCAGCGTGCTGTTGTGACTCCGCTCATCAGATCTTTCCGGAACCCGTCCAGTGCGATCAGGGTCAGCTCACATTCTGTACTCCATGCCAGAAGCTCCAGATGTTCCGGGATCGTGGCGTCAATAGAAAGATGGTTATGACACTCGATCATGCCGGGCATGAGGGTCGTATTCTTTAAATCGATCACCTCCGCACCTTCTACCGCAGGACACTCCGCCTGCGGTACGATCTCCTCTATTTTTCCATCACGGACGATCACTGCCATGTGCTCTTTTAAATTCAGATCCTCGCCAACCAGAACACGGTCAGCTTTTAAAATAATATTGCTCATATCTGTTTCCCCCTGCTTTATTCTGTCTTAGCCATCATGGCTTTTACTCCGGCATTCTGCTGTTTTGCATTGCCAAGGCCATACTTTTCGTTGAATTTTCTGGAGCACTGTGCCAGAAATGCCACCAGAAGCGGTGTCACGATCGCTGTCACAATGGTTGCTGCCGCAATCTGTGCACTTGCAGTCTCAACCTGCGGAGCAAAGGACGGATCTGCATCAGCAATCGCTGCCGGTGTTGTTGCGGCAACGCCTGCCACCGTACCGATCGCTGCTCCCATCGGATCTGCTTTCCTTCGGATCAGGCTGTAAATGATAAAGGTAAAGATACCGGTTACCGTAACTGTCAGCAGTCCGAGAAGGATACCGGAAAAGCCGGCGCCTGCAATGGTGAAAAAGCTCATGCCTGCTCCAAGACAGAAACCATTGAACGGCGGGAGAAGTGCCATAGCAGTGGAAAGAGTTTCTCTCCACTCATGATCCAGGTTACCGATGATAAAACCAATGATCAGCAGGATAATGCTTGCCATGATCGCGGTAATCGGGAATTTTCCGATCCCTGCTGTTCCAAGCGCGATCATCGTGAAAAACGGGCCGTCATTTAAAGTCAGGATCGCAGTTGCTCCTACGTCAGACTCTTCGCCATACTCACCGGCAAGAGTTGCATAAATAACACCATTGGAATTGGTTACTGCGCCAATGACTGCCAGCGGAAGCAAACCAAGAAATCCGGCTTCTCCAAAAATCGCATTCAGAAGAAGTCCGATACCAAAGCCACCAAAGAACTTCAGAGCTGTCAGAAGCACGCCTTTGTATACCGTCTCTCCTGCTGCTTTTACATCAATCGTTGCTCCACTGCAGAACAGGTACAAACCGATCAGGGTTGGAATTCCATTCTTAAAAAGTCCTGTTGTGAAGCCTCCGATTTTTAAAGCTTCCGGGAAAAATGTGTTTACCGTGCATCCAAGCAGCAGCGGGATCACCATTGCGCCTGCCGGAAATTTTTTCATTGTTCCGAGTATTCTGACATTACCAATCATAACCTGTACCCTCCATACAAATCCTACTATGTTTTTTGTTTCTGAACCAGTTCTGACATACTATAAAGCAAACCTTATGCCTACTTTTCCTTTTTACGCAGTTTTTTTCTTTTTTTCTGTTTTTCGCATCCTTTTCTATGTATTTTACACAAATATCAATCTCTATTTCAATGCATTATCACAATTGATTCTTTTTGCATTATCTCTGCTACATTCTATATTTTTCCTATTTCATGTGTTTTAATATTGCATAACATTTTATTTAATTGCATTTTATAGCTTTTCGAAAATCATTTTGCAATCTTTTGCAATCTTTTTCTTTCTTTTCCGTGCAAATTCCTCTATAATCATCATCAGACAGCAATTTTCATGCACAAATGGAGGTTTTCTATGATCCACATGATTTTTTATGCTCCCTATCCCCAGATCGTCCCTCTCATTAAGCAGGTTTTCCAGGAACGTCCGGACCGTGATGAGATTGAATACGAAATTGTACAGGATTTCTACAATAATCCGCTTCAGGATCTGAACGCCGATGTCGTGATCGCCCGCGGCTTCTCTGCCCTGACCATGAAGCAGCGCGGCTACATCTGCGCAGAGCTGAAGGTCGGCGGCTATGATGTCATTGCTGCCGTCCTGAAAGCGCGCCGCATGTGTCCCGGGCTGTCTCACATTGCGGTGATCGGAGCCTTTAACATGATCTACGGTATTGAAAGCATCCGGGATGCATTTCCCGACATGAAGCTCTCTACCTACCCGGTCAATTCTGAAACCCTGCTTGCTGACGCCATCCGGCAGGCGATTGCCGATGGATGTGACGCCCTGGTCGGAAACTATACAGGCGTTGAGCTGGCCAAAAAAAGCGGTCTTCCGGCTGTCATGATCGAATCCGGCCAGGAAGCCATCAACAATGCGATCGATGAGGCAAAATCTGCAGCCGAAATTGACTTAAGAGAGAAAATGCGCAGTGCCCAGATGGCCAATATCATGAACTATTCCTTTCAGGGCATCCTTTCCGCAGATCAGAACGGCATCATCACATTCGCAAATAAATACTGCTATTCTATCCTGGATTCCGGCCACGCGCTCCTTACCGGACGCAGCATCCTGGATTTTTTCCCCAACCTCCCGGTGGAGGAGGTTACCAGAAACGGAAAAAAACTTCTTTCCGAGCTGCACATCTATGCCTCCTACCACCTGATGGTAAACTGCGTTCCGGCACCGGATAACAGCGGAAATACCGGCTGTGTTCTGACCTTTCAGGATACAAGCCGCATCCAGGCAGATGAGCTGCAGGTACGAAAAAAGCTGCGTCATTCGAGTTTTCAGGCAAAATATCAGTTTTCCAATATCCTGCACAAAAGCAGGATCATGGATTCTGTGATTTCCGATGCCATGACCTACAGCTATTCCGACTCAAATATCCTGATCTGCGGAGAAACCGGAACCGGAAAAGAGCTCTTTGCGCAAAGCATCCACAACTCCAGTTCCCGCAAAAACCATCCCTTTGTGGCGATCAACTGCTCGGCACTCCCGGAAAACCTTCTGGAAAGTGAACTGTTCGGCTATGTAGAAGGTGCTTTTACCGGCGCTTCCAAAGGCGGAAAAATGGGATTCTTCGAGCTGGCACACAAAGGCACCATCTTCTTAGACGAAATCGGAGATGTATCTCCAAACCTCCAGAGCCGTCTGCTGCGTGTTCTGCAGGAGCGCGAGGTCGTGCGTCTCGGAAGTGATACCGTCATTCCGGTTGATGTGCGCGTCATCTCTGCCACCAACAAAAACCTGAAAGAGGAAGTGGCTAACGGCAGGTTCCGCCAGGATCTGCTTTACCGGCTGGATGTTCTGGAGCTGAACCTCCCGCCGCTGCGAAACCGGGAGCAGGATGCGCTCTTTCTTCTGAGTCAGCAGATCTCCTATGAGCATGAACGCACCGGCTGCATCCTGACAGGACTTTCCGAAGAGGGAGCCAGCCTGATCACGCAGTATCCCTGGCCCGGAAATATCCGTGAAATGCGAAATTTCTGCCAGAGACTCTCCATACTGACCCAGAATCCGCTTGCCACACCTGCAGATATCCTGAAGGTCCTTCCGGATGCAGCTGCCGCTCCCACTCCAGACGAGCCGGAAAAAGCAGACCGATCAACGCCCAGGGACGCACCGGTCTATTCCCTTTACGATGAGCGGGAAGAAATTCTGAAGGCGCTCTATACCTTCCACAACAGCCGCACAAAAACTGCTGAATTTCTCGGAATGGACAAAAGTACCTTGTGGCGGAAAATGAAAAAATATAAAATCCTTCTTCCATGATATTTCACCACAAAAACGGGGAATGCGCGAAATGGCGCATTCCCCGTTTTTATCAGTATTTTCCAAAACCCGTGTTACTTTAATCCATTTTCAGCCATATAGTCAGCCTCATACTTGGTCACGTATTCCGTTGCTGCTGTGGTATCCATGTAGTCTGCGATCAGCTTATTTGCGTCAATGTACTCATTCTTCCATGCATCCGTCTCTGATACGCTTCCGAGTACCTCGCTCCAGTAAGCAGCAGCCTCATCACTCATGGCTGCCGGAGCTGCAACACCACGCCATACCGGAACCTCTACATTGTTGTAATCTCCCACTTCACTTAAGGTCGGCGCATCTGCCAGATTGCCGGTGTAGCGCTCATTTGCCAGCGCCAGGATCGGAATCAGGGAACCAGCCTCAACATATTCAGAGGCTGCTGCCGGTTTTGCGATCACAAACTCCACATGTCCGCCTAATGCCGCAGTGATCGCGTCACCGGTAGAATCATAGGTAATGTAAGTCAGCTGGTCTTCGGATACTCCCAGTTCTGTGATCAGTGCCTGATAGGTAGCAATGTCATCACCCTTGGAACCTCCGATGACCACCTTATTGCCCGCCTTTACCGCGTCAATGACATCTGCAAAGGTATCATACTTTGCGTCTTTTCCCTTGAATAAGAGCTGCTTGTCCACTGCCATGACCGCAAGGATACGGAAATTAGAAGAACGGTTCTTGGTATTGGTCACCATCGGCATCAGATCGCCGCTGTTGAAGGTCAAAAGCTGATAATCCGCATTCTTTTTCAGACCTGCCACTTCATTACGTCCTACCTCACCGGAACCATCTGTCTTGTTGGTCACTACGATGGTCTGGCCATTGACAAGATTCTGGGCAGTCATTATATCGCTGATCTTACGGGTAAAAATATCCGATCCGCCGCCGGCACTGGATGTACACATCCACTGGATTGTTTTCGTCGGAGTAAAGGTTCCATCCTTCACATCCTTGCTGCCGCCGCAGCCGGTCACCAGTACGGATGCTGCCATAACGCCTGCCATGATACCTGCTAAAAGTCTCTTTTTCATAAATATAAACCCTCCATTTATTGTTTTCACAGTTTTTGTTTTTTCAGGCTGCCGCGCCTTTCTTTTTGGCCAGAACCGGACGCAGGGCTGAAGCAAGAATGATCGCAAAGAAAATGATCATCAGCACACAAGTGATCGGTCTTGTAAAGAAAATGCTTAGGCTTCCGCCGGAAAGGATAAATGCCTTACGCATGTTATTCTCCAGAAGCGGTGCCAGTACAAAGGATAACAGCATCGGGGCTGACGGGAAATTGTTCTTGTTTAAAAGATATCCCACAATGCCGGACAGGAACATTACAATGACACCATACATGGAATTGCTGGTGCTGTAGGAGCCTACGATACAGACCACCGTGATGATCGGGATCATGTATTTTACCGGTACAGACAAAATCTGGATCAGGAACGGAATAATACAGATCGCAACCAGTAAGGTGAAAACATTTGCCAGATACAGGGAAGCGATCAGGCCCCAGCAGAACTCCGGCTCGTTCTCAAACAGAAGCGGGCCCGGAGATAAGCCCCACATCATCAGACCGCCTAATAAAACAGCGCCGGTTCCGGATCCCGGAATTCCAAGTGCCAGAAGCGGTGCGAAGGCCCCTGCCGCTGCTGCGTTGTTTGCTGCCTCTGCTGCCGCAATACCCTCAATCGCGCCGGTACCAAGAGGCTCCTCACTCTTAAATTTTTTCTGGACTGCATAGCCCATGAAAGAACCTGTAGTAGCACCTGCGCCCGGAAGAACACCGATAAAGGTTCCCATCAGTCCGGAACGGAGTGCCGGCGGAAGCAGTCTTTTAAAGTCATGACCGGTCAGCATGGAACCGCGGATGGAAAGCTTCATCTCATGTTTCGCGGAACCTGCACGCTTCTCATTGTCGGAATCACGGTCATTGATCAGCTTGATGACCTGCGCAAAGCCAACCGCACCAATAACAAACGGGGTAAACGGAATGCCGCCGAGCAGATGCATGCTTCCAAACTCATAGCGCGGAGCGCCGGACAGGGTATCCATTCCCATGCTTGCAAGCAGAATACCAAAACAGGTAATGACTACGCCCTTGATGGGATTTTCTCCGACCAGCCAGCTGATGGATGTCATGGCGATCAGCAGGATCGCTGTCATCTCGGACGGACCAAATTTCAGTCCCAGGTTTGCAAGGCCGGGTCCCATAAAGGTCAGGATAAACATGCCGATGGTACCGCCGATGCAAGAGGCCATGTTTGCGGTTAAAAGCGCCTGTCCTGGTCTCTTTCTCTTTGTTGCCATCGGATAACCGTCCAGAGTGGTGCATACCGCCGGAGAATCTCCCGGGATGTTTAAAAGAATTGCGCTGAAGCTTCCGCCGTACATATTGGAATAGTACAGGGCGCCCAGCATGATGATCGCCGTTGCCGGATTAAACTTGTATGTCAGCGGCAAAAGCAGTGCAACACCGGCCAGAGAACCAATACCTGGCATTGCGCCAACAATCAGTCCAAGAACTGCGCCAAGCATACATACTCCAATGTTCATCGGAGTCAGTGCTGTGCCAAAGCCCTGGATCAGCATGGAAAAGTTTTGCATATTCCGTTTCCTCCCTACATAAAGTTTTCAAACAGTCCCCACGGGAACTGAACCTGCAGCCATCCGGCAAAAACCCCCAGCACAATGACTGCCACGATCGCTTCAATGATGATGATGTGCAGGATCGGGGTTCCCTTCTCAATCACCAGAAGCCAGAAGAGCACATACAGAAAGATCATCGGGATCATGCCAATGATGAAGCTTCCCGCGATCACACCTGCGCCGCCAGCGATAACCAGAAGCTCATTTTTGTTGTACTGTGGTTTATCCTCCTCTTTCAGTGTCTGGAAGAATGCGGCCACACTGGAAATCACCATGACCACAGCAATGATGCTGGGGAAAAATCCCGCTTTCGGTTCCTTGTCCCAGAACCCCAGCTGCGTAAATCCAACCACTGCAAACACCACTCCCATCAGTGCCATTGCGATCGGGATCAGCTGTTTTGAACCAAACCTTTTCACCTTGTTCTACCTCCTCTTACTCACATCCTGCTCCGGATGTCCTGATAAGCATATAGAAAGCAAGGCTTGTGCCATGTCGCTGTTTTTTAGCTGTTTTTTGTAAAACATTGTTCAAAGCGCCAAATTTCATCGTGATTTTGCCCAATTTAGCATTCTGTTTCTTCTTTTTCGTTCATCACTATGTCCTGATATGTTGCATTTTTCTCAATTATGTTTCCATTTCCTTTATTACGTTTCATGTTGTTTCATTTTAGTGCGCATCGTTTCATTGAAACAAAGAAAAAGGACTCCTTTCGGAGTCCCTTTCCTATATGCAATACAAAATTTTACCGGATGGCTTTGTTATTTTGCTGCAACAGCTGCCATAGTAGCACACTGTTTTACAGCATTCTCAAACGATGCCGTTGTCACCACACCTTTACCTGCAATATCGTAAGCAGTTCCGTGACCGCAGGTAACGATCGGAATCGGGAAGCCGCCTGCAACGGTAATACCGCCCTCGAAACCAATCAGCTTCAGCGCGATCTGGCCCTGATCATGATACATGGTAACCACGCCGTCAAACTCTTTCTTAACCAGAGCCTTGTGGAACACGATATCAGACGGATATGGGCCGGTAGCATTGATGCCTTCCTTCTGTGCCCACTCGATAGCCGGACGGATGACATCAATTTCCTCACGTCCGCAGTCCCCATTCTCACCGCAATGCGGATTCAGCGCAGCAACGCCGATCCTCGGATTCTCAATTCCTGCTCCGGTCAGGGTCTTATAGGAAAGACGGATTGCCCGCTTAATGCGAAGTCCATCATTCTCACTTAAGTCCGCGCTTACCTGGGAAATCGGAATATGGCTCGTGGTTCTGGTCGTGTAAAGACCATTGGTTACGTTAATCTCACCAAACGGATCTGTGTGTCCCAGAAGCTTTGCAAGATAATGATGCTCACTCTCCAGGGTCAGTCCTGCATCATGCATGCCGGCTTTATTTAACGGACCAAAGACATAGCCGCCAATCTTGCCTGCCTGCCATAATTCCACGCCAAGCTTCAGCATATCCAGACATGCCTTACCGCTTACTACAGTCTTAACTCCAAACGGAACCTCCTCCGGATCTACATTTTTCTGATCCAGCACCGGAAGGCCCTTCTCCCAGTCTGCCTCTTCTGCATCGGAGATCACCTGAAGCTTCACCTTGTCCTTTGTCCCGGTCACCTCAAGCGCACGCTCCAGCACCCGGAGATCTCCGATCACGATCGGCTTACAGTACTGCTCATAAAACCCTTCTGCCGCGCATTTTGCCACAAGCTCCGGACCAACACCGGCAGCATCTCCAAGAAGTACACCAATCACTGGTTTTGTTGCCATATCAAATACCCTCCTTTTTCCTTAAATGCACTGATATTTTTGCATTTATGTTCTGACCATATAATAAGCAAGGTATATGCCAACCAGGCGCATCCGGCTGTTTTTTTCTTTTTGCAGGTATTGTGCACCTTTTTACCGCGTTTTTTTCATACTTCAGACATTTTCTTTTCCTGCGGTCTGTTCCGTTTTCCGGCAGTCGGTTCTCTTTTTTTCGTTTTTATGTTTCACAATTTCACATGCTTTTCTTTTTGTTTCTTTTTGTTTCACCAATTTTATCTTTACCGGTTATCGGATCCAGTCACCGCGATAGGTCTTTACGCCGTTTTCGGTGGTCCAAAGCTTGTATGGATAAGTCCGGCCCTGTAAAGCAGGGTCACATGGATACGCAAAATTGACTATCGAAGACGTTGCCGGATGCTGAATCAGCCTCATAGAATTTGTCCCTGGTATGCAAGCTGTAACTCCATCTTTGGAATTTGCTCTCGATGAACCAACGACTGCCTTTCCTTCATTTTCTGAACGGCTTAAATATACACAATTGTTAAAAACAACTGACCCAGTAGCGGACCCAACCATAATCCCTGTATTATCACTCCATTTTCCATTTGCGAGAAGTAGCCGGTCCATTCTTCCTGCAAAATAACACTGATTCATTGTCAAAGTTGCATTTCCTTCATATTTTCCTATCAAACCGCCAGTTCCTCCCGTCCAGCCGGTAGAAGCATCGTACAATCCTGCTGTACTGAATGTATTGGAAATGGTAAGCGGTCCATGCGCATATCCAATCAAACCGCCATGGCAATAGTTTCCGATCAGATTCACGCCTCCCCGTAATTCGTTTGTTCTGTCATCCGGATTATACGGGTTATTTCTTCCTGCCACATAACAATTCGTAATCTGACCGGTATTTCCAGCCGTCCTCTGCATATCATCAGAAAGGTTCAGGTACCCAATCAGGCCGCCGCTTCCTTCTCCAAAACTACTTCCTCTAAAATAGCCGGAAAACATACTCTGATCCATATTAAATTTCTTTCGCAAATTTTCCGCAATCACTCATATCATTCCGCTGTATAAAAGGAAAAAAGCAGAACCACATCTAAAATGGCAGGATTCTGCTCACTTCTAAAACATCATTAAACTTTTGCTCATCTCGCCCGGGTCATCCGCTGCCTCCACCGCGGTCTCCGGCATGATGATTCCCTTGTTTGCCAGCTCCAGCAGGAAATGATCCATTATTACGGAACCATCCTTCGCTCCGGATAGCAGATAGCTCTGCATCTGCGGGGTCTTGCCATCGCGGATCAGATTTCTGATGGGCGGCGTAATCATCATGAGCTCGCAGGCGGCGGCGCGGCCACGGCCTGTGGCTCTCGGCACCAGCTGCTGAGCCAGCACGGCACGCAGAGTCATGGACAGCTGCAGGCGGATCTGGGGCTGCTTGTTCTCCGGGAACACGCCCACGATTCGGTCAATGCTGTCCACCGCGGAATTGGTGTGAATGGTGGAGAATACCAGATGGCCGGTCTCCGCTGCCATCAGCGCCGTCTCAATGGTCTCCGGGCTTCGCATCTCTCCGATGAGAATAACATCCGGGTCTTCCCGGAGGGCCGCGTACAGTCCGTGTTCATAATCTTCCACGTCCATCCCCACCTGTCTCTGGTTGATGATGGCGCGCTGCGGCGTGTATACATACTCGATCGGGTCCTCCAGGGTAATGATGTGCAGCGGGCGGTTGCGGTTGATCTCGTCCAGAATTGCCGCCAGCGTGGTGGATTTACCGCTTCCGGTCTCACCGGTCACCAGCACGATGCCCTTGTTCCAGCGGGAAAACTGGCGCACCGCCTGGGGCAGCCCCAGATCCTCCAGCTGCGGAATCGTGTTGCTTAAGATTCGAAGCGCCGCGGACACGGAGCCCTGCTGGCGGAACAGGTTGATTCGGATGCGCCGCCCTGCGATGGTGGCAGAAAAATCCAGCTGTCCGATCTCTGCTATTCTTTTTAAATGTTCTCCCGCCAGCTGACGCCCGTACTCTTCGCAGTCTTCATGGGACAATGCGCCCTCGGTCAGAGTCATAACCTGTCCGTCAATGCGGCATTTGGGCGGAAGGCCCGCGATCAGATGCACATCCGACGCGCCTTCCCCTGCTGCCATTCCAATCAAATCTTCTATATTATACATAGGATTCCTTTCCATTTCCGCTTACAGTGTTGTTAAGGTGCGGATCATCTCATCCACCGTAGTGGTTCCGTTCTCCACCAGCTTTGCGGCGTGCTCCGACATCGGCACATAGCCGCTCTCCTGCTTTGCTGTCTCCATAAACCTGCGGCGGTCCGCTCCCTCCAGAATGCAGCGGCGCAGGCCTTCCTGAATGGTCATAACTTCAAATACGCCGATTCGTCCCCGGTAGCCGGAGCGGAAGCACTGGTCGCAGCCTGCGCCCTGCCAGTATTTCTGACCCGGAATATCCGCAGCCCCGCCAGCTCCAGTGCCTTCTTCGGCGGCACGATCTCCTGCTTGCAGCTCGGGCAGATGCGGCGCAGGAGGCGCTGGGAAATGACGCCACGCAGGCCTGCCGCGATCAGATACGACGGCACACCCATGTCGCGCAGGCGGTCAATTGCGGAAATGGCATCTTCCGTATGCACCGTGGTGATGACGAGGTGTCCGGTCATGGCCGCGCGCATGGCGATCTCAGCGGTCTCGCCATCACGAATCTCACCGACGCAGATGATATCCGGGTCCTGACGCAGGATGGAGCGCAGGCCGGAGGCAAAGGTCAGTCCGACCTTCTCATTGATCTGTACCTGGGTCGCCCCCTTGATGTGGTACTCCACCGGATCCTCCAGTGTGATCAGGTTGGTGCGGTCAGAAAGAAGCTCCCGCACCAGGGTATACATGGTGGAAGATTTACCGGAACCGGTCGGGCCTACGATCATGATCACACCGGAGGTCAGTCCCAGCAGCTTGTCAATCTTCGCGTCCTCTGCTGGCGGAATGCCAATGCCTCGGCGGTTTAAGGATTCTTCGTTGCGGCGCAGGATTCGGATAACTACCTTCTCGCCGTAGATGGTCGGCAGTGTGGAGGTTCGCATATCCAGGTCGGTGCCCTTCATGGGAAGTACGGCACGGCCATCCTGGGGAATTCGTTTTTCCACGATATCCAGGCGGGACATAATTTTCAAACGGGAAATGACAGAGTCCTTCAGTTCTCCCGGAATAGTCATGATGCGGTGCAGCTGTCCGTCAATACGCATGCGGACCACCATTTCCTCCTCATTCGGCTCAAAGTGGACATCGGAAGCATTCTCCGAGTAGGCACGCTCAATGATGGAATTGACCAGGCGCACCATCGGAGTGGCATTTTCCTGATTTTCCTGGGTTCTCGCCGCTTCCTGCTCCTGGGTGGCCGCACTCTCCGCGCGGATCTGGGCCATAGCCTGAGCTGCGCCCTCATTGCCGTAGAGGACGTTGATGGCACGCTTTACCGCCGGTTCCGAAGCGATCATCGGCACAATGCGCTTCCTGGAAGTACGCTGTGCCTCCTCAATGGCCATGAAGTTCAGCGGGTCTGCCATGGCCAGAAACAGCTGGTCTTTGGAGATGCGCACCGGAACTACGTTCATGCGTTTCGCCAGGTTCCTCAGCACATACCGGGACATCTCCGGCGCAATGTCGATCTTGGTTAAGTCAATGTAATCGATACCAAGCTGCATGCGCAGGGCGTCAATGAGCTGTCCCTCCGTAATGAAATTATGTTTGATCAGAATCGTTCCCAGACGCTCTTCTCCTTCAAAAAATCCCGCTGCTGTCTGCAAAATGCGGTTGCAGCGGCAAGTCTGATATGAGCATAGCACATTTTTCCGGCTTTTTGAATCTTTTCCGGCAGAAAATGCGTGCAGAAAAACAGCGCGGCTGTTTTTCGCCGCGCTGTCTATTATCGTTTCTGTTCTGTTTTACACCGCTGCCTTGATCGCTGCCAGCAGCTCATCATAAGTCTCATACGCCGGGAGATCCGGGTTGTCGTTTTTGATCTGGTCGGTGCTCTTAAAGAGGAAGCCGGCCTTGCTGGCCCGGATCATGCCGAGGTCGTTGTAGCTGTCGCCGCTGGCAATGGTCTCAAAGCCGATGGACTGCAGAGCCTTGACGGTGCTGAGCTTGGACTGCTCAATGCGCATCTTAAATCCGATGATCTCGCCGTCCTCCGCCACCTCCAGCTCGTTGCAGAAAATAGTCGGCCAGCCCAGCTTTTTCATAAGCGGCTTTGCGAACTGGGTGAAGGTGTCACTGATGATGATTACCTGCCCCAGCTCCCGAAGCTCGTCTAAGAACTCTCTTGCCCCCGGCATCGGGTCAATCTTCTCGATGGTCTCCTGGATCTCTTTTAATCCGAGTCCGTGCTCCTTTAAAATGCCAAGGCGCCATTTCATCAGCTTATCGTAGTCCGGCTCATCGCGGGTGGTGCGCTTTAACTCCGGGATGCCGCTGGCCTCCGCGAACGCGATCCAGATTTCCGGTACTAAAACTCCTTCCAGGTCCAAACAGGTAATAAACATCTTTTCATCCTCCAATTCATGTTTTCGTAATCCACCAGAACGCAGGAGTTTCCATGCTTTTTTAGTGGTGGAACAGGCGGATGCCGGTGAAGGCCATCGCCATGTTGTATTTGTTGCAGGTCTCGATCACGTTGTCATCGCGAACGGAACCGCCCGGCTGCGCAATGTATTTCACGCCGCTCTTATGTGCGCGCTCGATATTGTCACCGAACGGGAAGAAAGCGTCGGATCCCAGTGCCACATCGGTCATCTGATCCAGCCATGCACGCTTCTCCTCCTTGGTGAATACCGGCGGTTTTACCTTAAAGGTCTTCTCCCATACGCCGTCTGCCAGCACATCCATGTACTCGTCGCCAATGTAAACGTCAATGGCGTTGTCGCGGTCCGCACGCTTGATACCGTCCACGAACTGCAGGTTCAGCACCTGCGGAGCCTGGCGTAAAAACCAGTTGTCTGCCTTCTGGCCTGCCAGTCTGGTGCAGTGTACGCGGGACTGCTGGCCTGCGCCGATGCCAATGGCCTGACCGTCCTTTGCATAGCAGACAGAGTTGGACTGGGTGTATTTTAAGGTGATGAGGGAGATCACCAGATCGATCTTTGCCTGATCCGGGATTTCCTTATTCTCGGTTACGACATTAGCCAGCATCTCTTTGTTGATATCCAGGTTGTTTCTGCCCTGCTCGAATACCACACCAAACACCTGCTTGCGCTCAATCGGCTCCGGCTCGTAATCCGGATCGATCTGGATCACACAGTAATTGCCTTTTTTCTTCTCTTTTAAAATTTCCAGTGCCTCCGGCTCATATCCCGGCGCAATGACACCGTCGGATACCTCACGTTTGATGAGCTTTGCGGTGGAAACATCACAGACATCGGACAGGGAAATAAAATCTCCGAAGGAGGACATACGGTCTGCGCCGCGGGCTCTCGCATAGGCGCTGGCCAGTGGGGAAAGTTCTCCCATATCGTCTACCCAGTAAATCTTTGCCAGAGTCTCGGAAAGCGGCAGACCCACTGCTGCCCCGGCCGGAGAAACGTGCTTAAAGGAAGCTGCTGCCGGAAGTCCTGTAGCTTTTTTTAATTCACGGACTAACTGCCAGCCATTGAAAGCATCTAAGAGGTTGATATAACCAGGTCTTCCGCTTAAAACCTGAAACGGAAGATCCTTGTCGTTGTGCATGAAAACTCTTGCCGGTTTCTGATTCGGGTTACAGCCATATTTTAATTCCATCTCGTTCATCTTCGTATCTCCCTTTCCCTTATTTGTTTTTATTCACGATCTTTGTCTCGTATGCGCCGGTTGCGATATCAATGTAGCGCACAAACAGAGAAACCTTGTTGTCCGGGTTTAAGCTGTTCCACAGCATGTCGGTGAATGCGTCCATGTCATCCAGAATGCCGACCAGCTTCGGCTCGCCCTCAAAGCTCGGGAGCGGATTGCCGTCGTGCATGTAGGTGTGGATGAAATGGCCCTCTCCAGCCACCGGATTCTCGTAAGCGAAGGTGTAACGGTTGCAGGCATCCGGGTTGCCGTTGTTGCTCTTTAAGATAGACATGGCGTAGTTGTAACGTCCGTTTTCCATATGAAGAATGCCGGAAATCCGGGGAGTGTAGTTCGGAGCGTCCGGCTCAAACTCACGGCTTCTGAGGGACTGTTCAAAGGTGAGCTGTTTGTCCATGCCCTCGTAGATGGTGTCAGTCTGATCGCCGTTGGTCACAATGATCTTGTTGCCCAGCACACGAACCGGAGCGTAAATAATAAGACTCGGGTCGGTCAGCTTGCTCGGATCAAAGGCCTGGGTGCGGATGCCCTCTCCATCTTCCACAAACACACGGTTGCGGCTGTTCTCGCTGCGTCCCATGATGAAGTAAGCAGTCACTGCTTTGGTTCCGTCCGGTGTTTTACCGATGACGATACCTCTTCCCGGATACGCGTTTGCCTGTAACTCTTCCTGCAGGGATAACTGTTTCATTGCTGATTCCTCCTATGAATAAACATTGATGGTTCTCACTGTTTCCATGTTTTGCAGTCTGAATGAGTCTAAAAAAGGCCGCCTGAGTACCACAAAAACATGGTGCCCAGGCGGCCGGCAATTCTTAACCTACGTGCTCCCCCGTGGTTCCCCACTTTTTCCGCCAGTCGCACGCTCTGTATACAGGATAGCGGATTCTGTCAGAAAATGCAAGTATTTTTTGCTGTACGTACTTTGTTTACGCATTGTTTCCGACTGACAAATTGCAGCTTGCGCCATGTTCAAACAGCTAGTTACTCGTTGCGGATTGCTGCCAGCGGACTTAACTTCATGGCCCGCAGGGCCGGGAAGAAGCCAGCGGCCATGCCGATGAACACGGCAAATGCCAGGGAAGCTGCTGCCAGCCACAGCGGAATCCGGGAGATATTCCCGCTCATTCCGGTCATAGTCTGGCCGACATTCAGCAGGTGATTGATGGCAAAGGACACGCCTTCACTGAAGATCAGGCCCACCACGCCGCCCATAAAACCAATAAATCCGGATTCCAGCAGAAACATGTTGCGGATGACCTTCATATCGCAGCCTAGCACCTTGATGATGCCGATTTCCTTGGTCCGCTCGTAGATGGACATCATCATGGTGTTGGCAATGCCGATGGCCGCTACAAACAGGGATACCGCGCCAATGCCGCCAAGAACAGCCTGGATCATGTTGGACTGCTGTTCGGACTGCTTCATCCAGTCCGCGTTGCTGGAGGCCTGAAAGCCCATGTCGGTGATTTTCTTCTGCACGGTCTCCACATGCTCCACATCGTCCACGTTCACTACGCAGGAATTGTAGATAAAGTAGTTGTAGGGCTTGCCCTTTTTATTGGTGGGCTGCCCCGGAATGGCCCGCTTTTTAAAGATTTTCTTTAACTGGGTTTCCAGAAGGTCCAGCCTTGTATACACATTGTAGGCATAGCTGTTGTAATCGTCCACACCACCTTCCACCACACCGTCAGCTTTCAGGAGGTACTTTTTCGGCGGCTTGGGTGCGTCCTCTCCGCCGGCCTGGGACTGGTAGTAGGTATCTGTATCAAAGATGGCAAACATGGGCTTTCCCATGAAATCCACATCCGGCAGCTCGCCGGTGTCCCAGTACGTATTGTTGCCCTTGCTGTCCGTGAACCACTGGATGATGGCATTGCCGTAGATCAGTTTCAGTTCCTTGTCGGACGGATCCGAAAGCGCGCCCTGGCCCAGCGGGATTTTTTTCAGGTACTCATAAGGCATGCCGTTTAAGGTAACGTTGCTGGAATATTTGCCCTGCTGCAGCAGTACATCCACCCGCAGCACTGGGTAGACATCGGTTACATAAGGAAGGCGTTTCATCTGCTTTACCACGTCCTCCGTCAGATACAGGGGATCCTTTGTACTGTCTCCATTGTAGGGATTTTCCACATTAATCTCGGTCAGGCTGCCATAGGAGGAAATCAGTTCCCGGTTCATTTCGCTGAGGCCGATACCGAGGGAAACCATGACCACTATGGATGCCGTGCCGATCACGACACCAAGGACCGTCAGTGCGGTCCTCAGTTTTCTTCTGCTTAAATTTTTCAGGCTCATGGCCAGCAGATCCACAAATTTCATCGTTCTCGTTTCCTCTCAACCATGTTTTTCGCAAAATTCATGTTTTTGACTCTATTTCGTTTCAGGATGTCCTGCACAGTCACTCACAATCATTTCTTTTCGGTCTCATCTTTTTCATCCATCTCTTCGCTCACTTCGTCCTCAGTGGCCAGCAGCGCAGCGTCTTTCTTTCGTTTTCTGTGTTTCATAAATATGGTTCCACCCACGGCTGCCCCAACGATCACAACTGCAGCCAGAATCACCTTTCCATATTTCTGCAGCGGTCCCGGCTCTTCCTGGGGCACCTCGTCAAAACCGCTCATGTCCATATCGTCCATGTCCGGAGCCGGTTCACTGACATAGAGCGTCAGCTCTTTTTCTACCTCCGACACCTCACCATTTTCATCTTCATAGGAAATGATAACCTTCACCTTGCCATCATCCGCAGTGGGTGCCGCACCGGTTACCATGCAGTCCACATTGCCGGTTTCTCCGGACTTGATATTGCCGACGTAGGTATCGGTTGTCTGGATGGAGTCTGCCTCAAAACGCGCCATCACGTTATACAGAGTCACCTTACCGGTGTTGTTGATGCCGAACATGACGTTAGACTCCTCGCCCACGTTAATGGAATCCGGCATCACCTCAAAGGTGCCGGTATTCAGGCGCGGAATCTGCTTCACCGGAATATCCACCGACATGGTGTCCGCCGCGTTCTTAAACTCCGGGCTGTCATAACCGGCCTTGATGGTAATGCCGTAGGAACGCTGGTCTACTCCGGGACGGGAACTCATGCGGAAGCTCACCTGGGCGGTGGCACCCGCTCCCAGGGAACTGATGGCCACAGAACTGGAACCGGATTCTGTGGTAAATACCGGACTGTCAGAAACCTTTTCCGACTCCATGGTCAGCAGAATATCGGAAGCAGACACACTGCTGGATGCGTTTTTCACCGTCAGAAGCAGATTGAAGCTTTCTCCAGCTATGATCGTTTCCGGATCCGTGGTGTAACCGTCAATGATGAGACGGGCCTTGGTGCGGTCGTGCTCATTGAACTCGTCGTAATCGTCTTTGGTGGGCTTGCTCACAATATGTACAAAGAAGGAAGTCTCAAAGGTCTTTAACTCCTCGCCGGTGGAACTGTCCGAATAGTATATCTTCATGGCAATCGGGTAATACCCCGTGTAGGAGTCCTTGCGGATGGCGAAGCTGTAATCCAGCTGCACCGTCTCATCCACCGCGATCTTTTCAAACATCCGGTCATAGTTGGCATCGTTGATCTCGAACGGGAACTTGGTGCTGTCTGCGTCCAGAACCATGCTGGCCTTCACGTTGTACACCGTAGCCGGACTGTTGTTGCGCAGGCCGATGGAGAAATTCATCACTTCCGGGTAAGCGCCCCGGGGCGCGTCCTGGCCTTCGCCCAGAACAAAATCATAAGTCTTGTTGGTGTCGTCGTCATCGTCGTCTTTGGAGGTGGATTTGGTAATCCAGACGCGCAGATCCTCCTGCCCGATCCAGCCTCCGTCTTTGCTCATGACAACTACCGGAACTTTATAATAGCCTTCTGACAGATCCCGGCGCACCGTACCGGTCAGGGATACCTTTTTCTCTTTTCCATCAGAAATATTCCCGATTCCCTTTGGGTGGTCCGTATCGTTCAGCTTTCCGGTCACCTCAAATGGAAAGGAATAGCCATACTGGCGGTCTTCCTCGTCGTCATCCCAGATTTCGCCGCCGCTGGTGTCAAAGGCAATCTTTGCGTCTTTGATCTCACTTCCGCTGGTATTTTTGATCGTAAAGCTCAGCGTCATGGATTTTCCTGTTTTTCCGCGCTGAATCTTGTCAGAATACACGGATACCTCCGATGCGTAGGCCTGTACCGGCGCCGCCGCAGGCACCGCCCCCGCAAACAGCATCACGGCCAGCGCAAAGGCCGCAAATCGCTTCCATCTCATTTTTTTCATGACTCTTCTCCTCTTTTCAAAGCATCGTTTTCTGCTTCTTCCGTTTCTTTTTTCTTTTCCTCGATTTTTAAAATCTTTCCATCCACAATGTGGAACTGCCGGTCCGCAAACCCGGCTATGTAGTTGTCGTGGGTAACCATGACCAGGGTCTGCTGCTGTTCCCGGACGATGCGCTGCATCAGCTTTAACACTTCCATGGTGGTTTTGGAGTCCAGGTTTCCGGTCGGCTCATCCGCAAAGATGATCTTGGGATTCACCACCAGTGCCCTTGCGATACCCACACGCTGCTGCTGGCCGCCGGACATGGCGTTGGCCATATGCTTCATCTGTTTTTCCAGACCAACCAGCTTTAAGTATTCCTCCGCCTTCGCGTTGCGGATCTTTTTCGGTACGCCCCGGAACGACAGGGGCAGTGCCACGTTCTCCACCGCATTTAGTGTTTTCAGCAGGTTATAGGACTGGAAGATAAAGCCTACATTCTCCCGCCGAAACTGCACCAGCTGGTTCTCATCCATCCGCTCCATGTGCTTTCCAGCTATGATGATCTCGCCCTTTGTTGGCTTTTCCAGACCGGCCAGCATATTCAGAAGCGTGGACTTGCCGGAGCCGGACGGACCGACTATAGCACAAAACTCTCCCTTGTACATGGTGAAATCCACACCATTTAAGGCATAGACCTTGTTTGTCCCCACCTGATAAATTTTATATAAGTTTTTCACCCGGATGACAGGTGTTTTCTTCTCTTCCATGAAATTGTTCTTCTCCCTTTGTCAGGCATTCCTGTCTGTTCATGCACATCATACCATGAACCTGTCATTTAATATATCCGCTTTTTCTTAATCTTCCTTACAGATTCATTACGTGTCCCCGGAAAAAAAAATTATCCAAAAAACAGCCGTTAGATCCCGCTAATTTTTATGAAATATTTTCTAAAAAAGGGACTGGTAATCTAACATGTTTTCCGCTATAATGTCCTAAGACCTGCGGCCAGAAGTTTGGGCCGCCAGAGAAAAAGCAAAGGAGATACGTTATGAGACATTTGTTGAATCCGTTGGATTTTTCCGTTGAAGAGACCAACGAATTACTGACACTGGCATCTGATATCGAACACAACCTCAAAAAATATGCTCACGTTTGTGATGGCAAAAAACTGGCTACTCTTTTCTATGAACCAAGTACAAGAACCCGTCTTAGCTTTGAATCCGCTATGTTAAGCTTAGGTGGCAGCGTACTTGGTTTTTCTTCGGCCAATTCCAGCTCCGCATCAAAAGGTGAGAGTGTTGCAGATACCATCCGCATGATTTCCTGCTACGCAGATATTGCTGCTATGCGTCATCCGAAAGAGGGTTCCGCACTGGTTGCTTCCATGCACTCCCAGATCCCGGTTATCAACGCAGGCGACGGCGGTCATCAGCATCCGACCCAGACCCTGACCGACTTAATGACCATTCGTTCCTTAAAGGGCCGTCTGGACAACTTAACCATCGGTCTCTGCGGTGACTTAAAATTCGGCCGTACCGTTCATTCCCTGATCAACGCTATGGTCCGCTATCCGAATGTCCGTTTCGTACTCATTTCCCCGGACGAGTTAAAGGTTCCGGAATATATCCGCGAAGATGTACTCCGCGCAAAGGGCATTGAGTTTAAGGAAGTTTCCAACCTGGATGCTGCTATCCCGGAGCTTGACATCCTCTACATGACCCGTGTTCAGAAAGAGCGTTTCTTCAACGAGGAGGATTACATCCGCTTAAAAGACAGCTACATTCTGGACAAGGCAAAAATGGCCCTCGCCAAGGAAGATATGTACGTGCTGCATCCGCTCCCGCGTGTAAACGAGATTTCCACCGAGGTGGATGATGACCCGAGAGCTGCTTATTTCAGACAGGCTCAGTACGGTGTATATGTTCGTATGGCTCTGATCATGACTTTACTGGAGGTGGAAAAACCATGTTAAATATCAGTGGATTACAGGAAGGCGTTGTTCTGGATCACATTCAGGCTGGTAAGAGCCTTGACATTTACTATCACCTTGGTCTTGACCGTCTCACCGACTGTCAGGTAGCCATCATCAAGAACGCGCGAAGCAACAAGATGGGCCGCAAGGACATCATCAAAGTTGAGGGCCCGATCGACAACATCGACCTGGATGTTCTGGGCTACATCGACCACAACATCACCGTCAACGTGATTCGTGAAAACAAAATCACCGAGAAGAAAGCGCTGAAGCTGCCGAAAAAGATCACCAACGTGATCCGCTGCAAGAACCCGCGCTGCATCACCTCCATCGAGCAGGAGCTGCCGCACATCTTCTATCTGGCAGATGAGAAGACCGAGACTTACCGCTGCATGTACTGCGAGGAGAAATACGGCAAGTCCAAATAAAAACCGACTGGTAACTGTTCAGTACCCTCACAGTTACGGGCAAAAATCCATTAAAAATTGCCTTCGGCAATGGGATTTTTGCCTGCAAGCCCATGTTTTCATACGGTCAGCGCAGTGAATGCGCAGACCTACTGAACAGTTACACCGACTGCAAATGCAGATAAAAAGGAGCATGGCCTGAATCAACGAATGATGATTTGGGTCATGCTCCTTTTGTTTTACAGATACCGCAGAACCTTTCCCAGTTCCTCTACCGTTTCTGCAATATGTCCGGCACCGGCATTTTCCAGTTCTTCGCGGCTTCCGTAGCCGTAAAGGACACCGACGCTGTCCATATGGTTCTGCTTTGCGCCGTTCATGTCGTTTTCCCGGTCTCCGATCATAACGATCTCATCCGGATTGATAAGACCGCAGCTTTCCATAACGTAACGGATCACGTCACCTTTGTGAACTCTGGTCTCATTCATGTCGGCACCGCCGATCATCTCAAAATACTCTGCCAGGCCGAAATGCTCCAGAATTTTCACGGAGTACTGCTCCGGCTTGGAGGTTGCCACATAGAGCTTATATCCGTCTTTTCTAAGGCCGTCCAGAAGTTCCGGGATGCCCGGATAAACCGCATTCTCAAACATGCCCTTATCCTCAAAGTACTCCCGGTAGATGCCTACGGATGCTTTCGCCTTTTCCCGGTCAAATCCATAGTATTTCATAAAGCTTTCCACCAGCGGCGGGCCTACGAACACATTCAGACTGCTCTTATCTTCCACTTTGATTCCGTAACGTGCCAGTACATAAGCCACAGAATTGGTGATGCCCTCCGCGGAATCGGTGAGGGTTCCGTCCAAATCAAAGAAAATGTAGTTTTTCATCATCGTCTCCTCTTTCGTTCATTATTTCTCCAGTATACCAGAAAACCCTGCATTCGCACAGCCTTTGTTCCGGAATACAGAAAAGCTGCCACAAGGGCAGCTTTTCCATATGTATTGCAATGTGTAATTGTTTACGCGATTAGATCTGCGGGCCTGCTGCAACCAGAGCCTTGCCTGCTGCGTTGCCTTCGTATTTTGCGAAGTTCTTGGTGAAACGCTGTGCCAGATCTTTTGCCTTGGTCTCCCACTCAGCAGCATCTGCGTAGGTATCTCTCGGATCGAGGATGCCGGTGTCTACGCCCGGAAGCTCGGTCGGGATCTCGAAGTTGAAGTACGGAAGCTGTTTGGTCGGTGCAGCGTTGATGGAACCGTTTAAGATTGCATCAATGATGCCACGGGTATCTTTGATGGAGATACGCTTGCCGGTGCCGTTCCATCCGGTGTTAACCAGATATGCTTTCGCACCGCTCTTCTCCATCTTCTTAACCAGCTCTTCTGCGTACTTGGTCGGATGCAACTCCAGGAATGCCTGGCCGAAGCAAGCGGAGAAGGTCGGGGTCGGCTCGGTAATACCGCGCTCGGTACCTGCTAACTTAGCAGTGAAACCGGACAGGAAGTAGTACTGGGTCTGCTCCGGAGTCAGAATGGATACCGGCGGAAGTACGCCGAATGCATCTGCGGACAGGAAGATTACGTTCTTAGCTGCCGGTGCTGCGGAGATCGGGCGTACAATGTTCTTGATATGGTCGATCGGGTAAGATACACGGGTATTCTCGGTTACGCTCTTGTCTGCGAAATCAATCTTGCCCTCTGCGTCAAGGGTAACGTTCTCAAGCAGTGCGTTTCTCTTGATTGCATTGTAGATATCCGGCTCGGAATCTTTGTCCAGGTTGATAACCTTTGCGTAGCAGCCGCCCTCGAAGTTGAATACGCCGTTGTCGTCCCAGCCGTGCTCGTCATCACCGATGAGAAGACGCTTCGGGTCGGTAGAAAGGGTGGTCTTGCCGGTACCGGACAGACCGAAGAAGATAGCGGTGTTCTCACCGTTTAAGTCAGTGTTAGCGGAGCAGTGCATGGAAGCGATGCCCTTTAACGGCAGGTAGTAGTTCATCATGGAGAACATACCCTTCTTCATCTCACCACCGTACCAGGTGTTGATGATAACCTGCTCGCGGCTGGTGATGTTAAAGACTACTGCGGTCTCAGAGTTTAAACCAAGCTCTTTGTAGTTCTCTACTTTTGCCTTGGATGCGTTGTAAACAACGAAATCCGGCTTGAAGTCTTTCAGTTCTTCAGCAGTTGGCTTGATGAACATGTTGGTTACAAAGTGTGCCTGCCATGCTACCTCAACGATGAAACGGATAGCCATGCGGGTGTCTTTGTTTGCGCCGCAGAATGCATCTACTACGAACAGTCTCTTGTTGGAGAGCTCTTTCTTAGCGATCTCTTTTACTGCTTCCCATGCCTCTTTGCTTGCCGGATGGTTGTCGTTTTTGTACTCGTCGGAGGTCCACCAAACGGTGTCCTTGGAGTTCTCATCCATCACGATATATTTGTCTTTAGGTGAACGACCTGTATAGATACCGGTCATAACGTTGACAGCGCCAAGCTCGCTGACCTGTCCCTTCTCATATCCTTCCAGACTCTCTTTGGTCTCTTCCTCAAATAACATCTCATAAGAAGGATTGTAAACCACCTCAGTGGTTCCGGTAATACCATACTGACTTAAATCGATATTTGCCATCTTCATTCAACCTCTCTTTCACTTTCCTCGATATAAATTTTTACCGAAATTCGCGTTTATTATCTCATTGTGTGAAGAAAAAGTCAATATTTGGAAATAAATTTTCCATAACAAAATCCTCATGTAGCCCATAAGTTTTGAATTATGTATACAGTGTTTTTTTATTTTTTCCCTTATGCACAAAAAGAGAATCCATTCGGACTCTCTTTTCGTTTTTCTGCCATACCAACAGTTTGTCTGACTTTTATCAGATTTTCTGTGTTTTTGATACGGCAGGCCTGTTTTTCCGGTTTCTTTATCGAAAGAACTCATGCTTTTCGTGCTGGAACAGGTAGGTGAGGTTACGGTCGAACCAGCTGACGTTGCTGGAACGGGACCGGATCCGGTTCATGAAGAACAGCGCGCCCTGGGAATAATCTTCCCCGGCAAGTGCCCGGTTTACGGCTTCCACCGTTTTTTCCGATACGCTGCAGCTGTTCAGCCGCCCGTCGCTGACCGGGGAAAACTGGGACCGCTGGTACACCACATCCGTGATGGTGGACGGAAATTCCGCGTCCCGCACCCGGTTTAAAATGACGTTGGCTACCAGGATTCTTCCCTGCATATCGCAGCCGCCTGCCTCGGCCTCCACAATGCGCTTTAAGACCTCATAGTCCTGATCGGAAAAAGAAATGACCGATGAGGCCCGGACTGCTTCCGCCGCTGCGTGGCGCCGCTCCTCTTCCGCTTTTCTCGCCGCTTCCTCTTCGGCCTGTCTGCGGCGTTCTTCCTCGACCCGCGCAATTTCCTGCTCGGTCTCTTCAATGACCGCCTTCTGTTCCTGACGTACCGCATTCTGTTCCTGTACATTTCTTGCTATTGTATCGCCCACAAGGAGCTGTCCACTCCTCAAATTGTCAGGATCTGTAAGACGCAGTTGTATCTTTGCTTCCGTGAACTGTTGCGTTTCCCCAGATACTTCTTCTGCTGCCTCTTCCGGTGTTTCCGCTTCCGGAACCTCGCCATCGGAGGTCTCAGCGTACGCGGTCAGGGCATTGTGTCCACCTGCCGCAAATCCGGCTGATGAAAAAGTCATAACAGCTACCACTGCAGTCCCGGTCATGAGAATGGCCGCGCTGCGGTATAAACGCCTGGTCATCTTTACCACCGGGGTGAAGATGTGTTTTACAAGCTGGCACACCGCCTGGAGAAATGAGCAAAATGGATACATATTGTGCTCCTTTCAATCATGTGATTCCCTAAATATGGCATTTTTCTGACTTAAAGTGGGAATTAAGTCCTGAAATCACTCGTTTTTCTGTGTCAGGCGCTATTATAGTGGGGGACAAGTGAAACTGTCAATAAGTTTTTCACACTTTTGTCATATCTGCCACCCGGAATTTTCAGGAATTTCGCCTTTTCTATAGCTTTGCACAAAGATGCACCGCCTAAACAGCCATTTTTTTGTTTCATATTTCTTCCGAAGTGTTAAGCAATTATTACATTTTTGTTAATTATACCGTCATAAAAAAAGAGTCGAACAAGGTCGGCTCTTTTTTATGTAAATCAGTCTTCTGTTTTCATCCTGCCTATTCGATGGTCAGGCTGGCATATTCTGCCTCGGTGTAGGCCTTTAAATCTTCCGGATTTAAGATGACCTGAGCGCCCCGGATGCCGGCGCTGACCGCAATTTCATCGAATAAAACGGCTGTTTCTTCTATATAAGTGGGGAACTTCTTCTTCATACCGATGGGGGAGCAGCCACCGCGGATATATCCGGTGGTGGGGAGAAGCTCCTTCATGGGAAGCATCTCCACCTTCTTGTCTCCCACAGCGCGGGCGACCTTCTTTAAGTCCAGCTCTTCCGCTACCGGAATGCAGCAGACTAAAAAGCCGCGCTTCTCGCCCTTTAAGACCAGGGTTTTGAAGACGCTGTCCGGGTCCTCGCCAATCTGGTTGGCTACATGAATGCCAGAGAGGTCGTTCTCGTCCACTTCATACTCCTGAACACGGTAGGAAATGCCAGCCGCGTCCAGAAGGCGCATTACATTTGTCTTTTCCTTTTTTTGCTGTTTCATTGTTTCTCCTGCAACGGGACAGCCGCAAGTCGTTTTCCTCATTTTCACATATCGTTGTTCGCTTGCTTTCGCTGACACATGTCCGTTCTTGTCGGATTACATCCGTCATGAAACGGACATGTGTGCTCAAGATGCGTACAACTGATATGCTGAAAATTCCGGAAACCGGCTTGCGGCAGTCCGGAACTGTATGATAACTCATATTACAGATTCGGGCAAAATTTCGAGTTACTTTGTTTTAATAACTAAACCGGGCTTACAATTTTGCCGGCAACGGCGCAGGCTGCGGCGGTTCTCGGGGAGGCCAGATAGATTTCTACTTTGGAGGTTCCCATGCGGCCCAGGAAGTTGCGGTTGTTGGTGGCTACCACGCGCTCGCCGTCGCTTAAGATTCCACCGGTACGTCCACAGCAGAGTCCGCAGCCCGGGTGGGTTACGATGGCGCCTGCCTCTATTAAGGTCTTAATGGCACCGCAGGCTGCTGCCTCCTGGTATACCTTGCGGCTGGCCGGGGTGACAATGAGTTTCACATACGGAGCCACGCTCTTGCCCTTTAAGACTTCGGCTGCTGCCTGTAAGTCCTCCAGACGGCCGTTGGTACAGGAACCGATGAATACCTGATCAATGACCGTGCCTTCCAGCTCGCTGACGTTGCGGATCTTATCCACCTGGGACGGGCATGCCATAACCGGCACGAAGTCCTCTGCCTTGTAATGGAGTTCTTTTAAGTATACCGCGTCTGCGTCGCCCACCAGGCTCTTCTGGAAATCATCCAGCCTGATCTCGCAGTACTCTTCCGTCTTTTCATCCGGGGTAAAGAGCGCACACTTGGCACCGGCCTCGATGGCCATGTTTGCCATGGTGGTGCGGCTGGCAATGCTCATGTTCTTCACGGCAGAGCCGGTAAACTCCAGGGCACGGTAGGTAGCGCCGTCCGCGCCAAGGTCACCGATGAGGCGCAGGATCACGTCTTTGGACATGACATTAGCCGGAAGCTCGCCGTCAATGACCACTTTGATGGTCTCCGGCACTTTCACCCAGAGGGTTCCGGTTCCGAGAATGGAGGCCATCTCCGTGTAACCAATTCCGGTGGAGAACGCGCCCACGCAGCCGTAGGTGGTGGTATGGCTGTCGGTACCAAATACCACGTGGCCCGGTTTTACATAGCCTGCCTCGGTCATAAGCTGATGGCAGATGCCGTCGCTCCGGTGAATGTTTTTGATGCCGTACTGCTCCACGAAGGCATCGCCCACGCGGAAATGACGGGTGTCGTCCTGCTGGCTGGCCGGAACCAGATGGTCATAGATCAGAACCACCTTATCCGGATCCCATACCTTTGCAAAGCCCATCTCATGGAACTTGTCCACAATGAATGGAATCATGATATCGTCTAACATGACACGGTCTACGTTTACGGTCACGATATCACCCGGCTTCACGTTCTTGCCGGTATTATGTGATAAAATCTTTTCGATGATTGTCTGTCCCATGGTAACCTCCTAATCTAATCCGTTGCGCTTGCGCATGGCTTTGACCAGGCCGCCGGCCTCGATGATCTCCATCAGGTTCTCCGGCAGGGAAGCGATCGGGTATTTCTTTCCGTTGTAGTCTACATCCTCGTTCACCGTCACGGTGATGGTATCACCCTCTTTTACCACGTCATGAAGCTCCGGCTGCTCCAGTAAAAGCAGTCCGTTGTTCAGCGCGTTGCGGTAGAAAATGCGGGCAAAGGATTTGGCAATAATGCAGGGGATGCCCAGGGCCTTGATGACCTCCGGTGCCTGCTCTCTGGAAGAGCCGCAGCCGAAGTTCTTGCCTGCTACAATGATATCTCCCGGCTGAATCTGGCCCGCAAGCTCCGGGCGCAGCGGGGAGAAGCCGTACTGTTTCATATCTTCAATGGTCTTTAAGGCCAGGTACTCGGTGGGAATGATGATATCGGTGTCGATGTCATCGCCCAGAACCCAGACCTTTCCGGTATACTGTGCCATAATGATAACCTCGTATTTCCTATATAATATATTTTTCCTACAGCATATCTGCGGTGCAGATCTCACCCTTTACGGCGGAGGCCGCTACGGTTGCCGCGGAGCCTAAGTAAACCTTGGAGCTCGGATGTCCGGCACGTCCCTTAAAGTTTCTTGTACCGGTGCTGATGAGCACCTCATTCTCGCCAATGACGCCCTGGCAGCTGCCCCAGCAGACGCTGCAGTTCGGGTTCATGACAATGGCGCCGCTCTCCATGAAAATCTGGATGAGGCCTTCGTCCAGTGCCTGTAAGTAAACCTCGCGGCTGGCCGGAACCACCAGGAAACGCACGTGGTCAGAAATCTTCTTTCCTTTTACAATGGCTGCGCCCACACGCAGGTCGTCAATACGGCCGTTGTTGCAGGAGCCAAGGAATGCCTCGTCGATGCGGACACCACAGACCTCCTTAGCCGGAACTACATCATCTACAAAATCCGGGCGTGCTGCCACCGGCTGGATCTTGGATAAGTCAAAGGTGTACTCTCTTGCGTAAACTGCGTCGGCATCACTCTTGAATACCGCCTTCGGCTCACGGCCTCTTGCCTTTAAGTATTCCAGCGCGATCTCATCTGCCTCAAAGATAGCGGTCTTGGCGCCTGCCTCTACCGCCAGGTTGCACAGAACCATACGGTCATTGACGCTTAAGGTTTTTGCTCCGTCACCAGTGAACTCCATGACCTGATAATTCACACCGTTGGCACCAATCTGGCCGATGATGGTGAGCATTAAGTCTCTCGGGTATACGCCCTCCGGCAGCTTGCCGGTCAGGTTGAATTTTACGGTCTCCGGAACTAATACCCAGGAGGTTCCGGTTACCATGCCGTAGAGCAGGTCGGTACATCCGACGCCGGTACCGAAGGCGCCCAGGGCACCATAAGTACAGGTATGACTGTCCGCGCCAAAGATCAGCTCACCCGGGCAGACATAGTTTTCCATCATGATCTGATGGCACACGCCTTTGCCTTCCCAGAAATCGATGTTGTTCTCTCTTGCGAAGTCGCGCATCTTCTTCTGGGAAGCTGCGGTCTTCGGGCTGTCCGCCGGTACGTTGTGATCCACGATGAAGACCATCTTCTTCGGATCTGCAATGTGCGGATGCTTTAATTTGTTGTTGTACATGTCGACGGTCAGATGGGTGGTTCCGTCGTTGCTCATCATGCGGTCTAAGGTTACGGTATGGATATCTCCTGCCTTTACCTCCGGCACACCGGCTGCAAGGGCAATGATCTTTTCAGCGATTGTCATTCCCATGATTATGCTTCCTCCTTGTTCAGTGATGCGATGAGTCCGCCCTGGCTTAAGATCTGCTGCATGTAAGCCGGCAGCTTGGTGCAGGAATAGGTCTTTCCGTTTGCCTTTGCAACACCCTCGGTAAGGGAGAGGTCCATCTCATCTCCGGTGTTGACTGCGTCCGGCAGGTCTTTGCAGACAATAACCGGCAGGCCGATGTTGATGGCATTGCGGTAAAAGATGCGGGCAAAGGATTTGGCAACCACAGCCTGAACGCCCAGTGCCTTTAAGACGCTCGGTGCCTGCTCTCTGGAAGAGCCGCAGCCGAAGTTTTCGCCGCCTACAACATAATCACCCGGTTTTACTTTTTTCGGGAAATCCGGGTCCAAAGACTCAAATGTATGGTCCTTCATCTCATCGATGGTAGGAAGTAACAGATACTGGGATGCGATGATCTGATCCGTATCCAGGTCATTGTGAAATTTGAAAATTTTTCCGACTGACATAATGTCCTCCTGACAATTCTTTTTCTTGCCGCATGCGGTCATGACTGCTTTCCAGTTTTCGCATGCTGCCATTTTTTGTCGCTTATTGAATTATATCATCACTACTGGTATAATGACAATAGATAATACTCATATGTATCATAACACTTGGTTATAAAATTTGATTGGGGGATCAGAACTTACATGGATCAGAACTTATCACAGTACCGTATCTTCTACGCCGTGGCCAAGGCCGGTAACATTTCCCGGGCCGCCAAGGAGCTCTACATCAGCCAGCCCGCCATCAGCAAATCCATCAGCAAGCTGGAGGACAGCTTAAACACTGTGCTTTTCACCCGCAACTCCCGCGGCGTGCAGCTCACCAATGAGGGGCAGGTGCTTTTTGAACACACCCGGGACGCCTTTGAGGAACTGGCCAAAGGCGAGCAGGAACTGAAGCGCATCCGGGAATTCAATATGGGCCACATCCGCATCGGCGTCAGCAACACCCTGTGCCGGTTCATCATGGTCAAATATTTAAAGGGCTTCATCGAACAGTACCCGCATATCAAGATCACCATCGAGAGCCAGCCCACCACCCAGACTCTCTCCATGCTGGAGCAGCAGCGCATTGACATTGGCCTGGTGGTGAAACAGAAATCTGCCAAGAACATGGATTTCATTCCGGTCATGGACATCGAGGATATTTTTGTGGCAACGCCGAGCTATCTGGAAAACTTAAGGCTGCGGGAAGGCGCCGACACCGATGTATTCCAGAGCGGCAACCTGATGCTGCTGGACAAAAACAACATCACCCGACACTACATCGATGACTACATGACTGTCAACGACATCGTAGCCAACAACCTGCTGGAAGTCACCACCATGGACCTGCTCATTGAGTTTGCCCGCATTGGCCTGGGCATCGGCTGTGTCATCAAAGAATTTGTCAAAGAAGACCTGGACTCCGGGCGTCTGGTTCAACTCAAACTGGATACACCGATCCACAAGCGCACGGTAGGATTTTTATGGCAGAGCAGCCGCACCTCCAAGGCGCTGGATACGTTCATCCGGTTCTGCCGGGAGCAGGACAGCCGGAATCTGTGATCTGGCTAAGACAGCCGATACATCTACAGCTCACTAGTATCACCGCAAAAAAGGGTTTCCGCACGCATGTACGGAAACCCTTTTATTAGGCCTCGAAAGATTCGAATTAGTTGTTGATGAGCTTGCCGCTCTCGTCGTTCCAGCTGTACAGCTTACGGATCTCTGCGCCGACTTTCTCAGACGGATGCTCGGAAGCAAGCTTTCTCATAGCCTTGAAGTGAACCTGACGGCCTGCCGGGCTCATATCAAGCAGGAACTCTTTTGCGAAGGTACCATCCTGGATATCGGAAAGGATCTTCTTCATAGCCTTCTTGGTATCCTCGGTGATGATCTTCGGTCCGGTGATGTAATCGCCGTACTCAGCAGTGTTGGAGATGGAGTATCTCATGCCTGCGAAACCAGACTGGTAGATCAGGTCAACGATCAGCTTCATCTCGTGGATGCACTCGAAGTAAGCATTTCTCGGATCGTATCCAGCCTCAACCAGGGTCTCGAAACCAGCCTGCATCAGAGCGCAAACGCCGCCGCAAAGAACAGCCTGCTCACCGAAGAGGTCAGTCTCAGTCTCGGTACGGAAGGTGGTCTCCAGAAGACCTGCTCTTGCGCCGCCGATACCAAGGCCGTATGCCAGAGCTTTCTCCAGAGCCTTACCGGTGTAATCCTGTTCTACAGCTACCAGACACGGAGTACCCTTGCCCTCCTGGTACTCGGAACGAACCGTGTGGCCCGGTGCCTTCGGAGCGATCATGGTAACATCTACGTTTGCCGGCGGTTTGATGCAGCCGAAATGAATGTTGAAGCCGTGAGCGAACATTAACATATTGCCCTCTTCCAGGTTCGGCTCGATGTCTTTCTTGTACATATCAGCCTGCAGCTCATCGTTGATCAGGATCATGATGATGTCTGCTTTCTTTGCAGCCTCTGCTGCGGTATATACTTTAAAGCCCTGTGCCTCAGCCTTTGCCCAGGACTTGCTGCCCTCGTACAGACCGATGATCACGTCACAGCCGGACTCCTTTAAGTTTAATGCATGTGCATGTCCCTGGCTGCCGTAGCCAATGATAGCGATGGTCTTTCCATCCAGTAAGGACAGGTTACAGTCTTCCTGATAATAAATCTTTGCCATCTTCTTTTCCTCCTCAAGAATCTTTAGATTCATAGTTGTATGGTAACCGGGAAGAAATTCTTCTCAGCTGCCTGTATGCTTCATGCGGCAGTGCGTTTCGACGACTCTCAGTCCGCCCCTGAAACTTCTGACGCTTAAAGTCTCTTGTGATAATCCGTGTCTCCACGGTACTTTCTCCCTACGGAAGATACCGTACGTCGTCAGAGCCGCGGGATAAGCCGGTCAGTCCGGTTCTTGCAAGCTCCAGGATCTCGTAGTCTTCCAGCAGATTGATCAGCGCGTCAAGCTTTGACTGGTCGCCGGTCAGCATGACGGTCAGGGAATCCTTACCTACATCCACGATCGTCGCGCGGAAAATGTCGGAAATGGCACTGACTGCCTGACGCTCATTCGCGTTGGCACGCACCTTTACCATGATCAGCTCCCGGTAAACGGAATGGCTCGGTTTTAATTCCTTGATGTCGCGGACATCCTCCAGTTTGCGGAGCTGCTTCTCGATCTGCTCTAAGATATTCTGATCGCCAAAGGCAACTACGGTCATTCTGGAATACCGCTCATCTGCAGTGACACCAACGGTCAGACTCTCGATGTTGTAGCCACGGCGGCTGAATAAGCCAGCAACACGGCTCAGTACACCTGATGTGTTGTCCACTAACAATGATAACACGATTCTATCCATAAGTGTTCTCCCTTCTGTCACGTTCTCTTTATGATAACAATCCTGTTACTATTTGTCAACTATATAAAAGGAATGTGTACTATTCCTTTCAGTTATGATGCACCCTGTTTTCTTTCCAAAAACGGGCAAATGTCCGTACTAAGAAGACAGTGTTTAGTTAAAACTTCCGCACCATATCCCTGGTGATTTCAGCAAGGCTGTGGGCACCGCACATGGCCATGGTATCCTTTAACTGGCCGCCAATGCGGTTCACCAGTTCTGCCACGCCTTCCTCCGCGCCGCCATAGACTGCCGTTACAAACGGGCGGGCAATCAGCACGCCGTCTGCTCCCAGTGCCAGCGCCTTAAAGACATCACTGCCATTACGGATGCCTCCGTCGACCAGGATTTTCATGGAGCCGCCTACAGCATCCGCAATCTCAGGAAGTACTTCTGCGGTAGCCGGGCACTGGTCCAGAACACGGCCGCCGTGGTTGGATACCACAATGGCTGCCGCTCCGGCCTTTTTCGCCTTTAACGCGCCCTTTGCCGTCATCACACCTTTTACGATAAACGGTACACCGGCTGCCTGAATGATCTCTGCCAGTTCCTCCACGGTCTTACTGCCGGCCGGCGGAGTCAGATTCTTTAAGAAGGGAAGACCTGCCGCGTCGATGTCCATGGCCACTGCAAAGGCCCCGGACTTTCTGACCATCTCCATCTTTTCTGCCACGGTCTCCGCATTCCAAGGCTTTACGGTCGGAACTCCCATTCCCTTTGCCTTTCCGATGGCTGCGGTAGCCGCCCGCATGACCTCCGGGTTCGTACCGTCTCCGGTAAAAGCCGCAATGCCGTTGTCCGCGCAGGCACGCACCAGAATATCATTATAAGCCGCGTCATCGTACTTATCTCCGTAATGAAGATTGACTGCGCCCACCGGACCCGCAAAAACCGGATAGGCGAAGGTCTTTCCGAAAATTTCCAGACTGGTATCCACCGGACGATTCTCGCAGAGTGTATCCATCTGAACCCGGATCTCCCGCCATTTCTCGTAATTGCGGATGGCGGTATCCCCCTCACCCTTAGAGCCCGGTCCAGGCATGATATTTTTGCACGCACGGCCATTGCAGACCGGGCATCCTTTACAATACGGACCAAGACAGGTCCTTGCGTTGTTTAAAACTTCTTCCTGTGTCATTCTACAAACTCCTCCTTATATAAAACCGAAAAGCTGCCGCGTTCCTGACAACTTCCCGGCTTTTTACATTGTTCCGGTGACGCTCCCGTGTTCAGCCAAGCGCCACATCCAGAATCATCATGATCAAAAATCCAACCGCAAAGCCCATAGTTCCCATATCAGAATGTTCCCCCTGGGCCGATTCCGGAATCAGTTCCTCCACCACTACATAGATCATGGCTCCGGCGGCAAAGGCCAGCATGTAGGGGACGATGGGAATCAGAAACTTTGCGCACAGAATCGTGACCAGCGCTCCAATGGGTTCCACCACGCCGGACAATGTGCCCATGACAAAGGCACGAAACTTTGACTGGCCTTCGCTGTGCAGCGGCAGGGATATGATGGCTCCCTCCGGAAAGTTCTGGATGGCTATGCCGATGGTCAGGGCAAAGGCCCCGGCTACGGTGATGGGCGCGCTTCCGGTCAGAAGACCTGCAAACACCACGCCCACAGCCATGCCCTCCGGCAGGTTGTGCAGCGTCACCGCAAACACCAGCATCGTGGTTTTCTTTAAGTTGCTCTTCGGACCCTCCGGCGTGTCGCTTCCCATATGAAGATGGGGAATCATTTTATCTAAGACCCAGAGAAATACCATTCCAACCGAAAATCCCACCGCCGCCGGGATAAAGGCCAGCTTGCCCGCGGATTCGCACATCTCCATGGCCGGGATCAGAAGTGACCACACCGAAGCGGCCACCATGATGCCGGACGCAAAGCCCAGAAGCATTTTCTGGATCACCGGTTTGATCTCATTCTTTACAAAAAATACACTTCCCGCTCCGATGGTAGTTCCCAGAAACGGGATCAAAATTCCAAATATAATGTGAAACAGCTCCTCTCGCATGAGAGATCACCCTCTTTCCTTAGTAGTATCTTATTCCGCAACAGGCTACATGCGATACTCTATTGGAATCGGATTGCTGTTTTTCTATGCCGCGGACACCTTCTTCGGATCCCCCACTACTTTCTTAAACACAAGCAGAAACAGGATCGTGGAAAATACAGGCCCCGCGAAATCGGACGCGGTTTCCGCGTAAAACACATTGGTGACGCCGGTCAGAAGCGGAATCAGCACCACCGACGAAAAATAAATAAATTTCCGGAACAGAGAAAGCGTGATTGCCACCTTCGCAATGCCCATTCCGGTAAATCCGTCCACCACCGTATACTGGATGGCCAGCGGGATCACGCCCAGAGTGGATACCCGGATTGCCCAGGCGCTTAAGGCCACATACTCCTCATTTCGGGTGAATATCCGCACGAAAACCTCCGGAATGCACTGCGCCGCCAGAAACATGATGGTGTTGAACACCAGACAGCAGGTCACAATCCACCGCTCGGCCTTCCAGATCCGGTCCGGCCGTTTTGCTCCGTAGTTATACCCCAGAATTGTCTGGGTTCCCGAGGTAATGCCGCCAAGGGGCATGGTAATGATCAGCATAAAGCTCTGGACAATGGCCGCGCAGGTGAGGATAGTATCGCCCTGCCCCGGGCCGCCCAGCCGCTGGATCACCATATTCTGGGAAATGATCAGCACATTATCCAGCGCAATGATGACAAAGGGGGAGAATCCCACTTTGGCCACCTGCAGCATCAGCTTTGGATCGTACCCATGAAACGTAATGCGGATCGGCACTTTCTTTCCGAATAAGAACCGCAGCACATACAGGCAGGAACACATCTGCGACAGCACTGTGGCCAGCGCCGCGCCCCGCACATCCAGGTGCAGACCAAAGATGAAGATGGGATCCAGCACAATATTGGCCACCGCGCCGATCATGACAGCCTTCATGCCCACCTTTGCAAAGCCCTGGCAGATAATAAACTGGTTCATCCCCGTGGTCATCAGCGCGAAAAACGTGCCACACAGGTAGATGGTCATGTAGGACAGCGCATAGGGGAAGGTTGTCTCTCCGGCACCGAACCACCAGAGCAGCTTTTCCCGCATGCCAAGCACACAGACGGTCAGAAGCAGAGCCATGACCGTCAGCATCAGAAAACAGTTGGCAAGAATCTGCCTTGCTCCCTTTTCATTCTTCTGGCCCAGACGGATGCTCATAAGCGGCGCTCCGCCCACGCCTACTAAAATGGCAAAGGAGGAAACCAGAGTCACAATGGGGCCGCAGATGCCGACACCAGCCAGCGCCACCTCTCCGATTTTGGGGATATTTCCTATGTACATACGGTCTACGATGCTGTAAAACACGCTGACAAACTGTGCCAGCATGGATGGCAGTGCCAGGCGCAGAACCAGCCCCCGTATGTCATCGGTGTCTAAGTCATTTTCCAGCTTCACAGTATAAACTCGGCATCCTTTCTGTCCGTGCAGACCTTCTTTAGCTTCTGGCGGATGGCAAGGGTCACCAGGGTGCCAAGCTTTCTTGCGTGTTTCGGGCAGACCGCAATACAGCGCATGCAGGTGATGCAGGCCGTCTCGTCGGTCACCTTCGGGTCTGTCCGGGAAATTGCCTGGACCGGACACTTGCGGATGCAGGTGCCGCAGCCCTCACAGGCTGATGTGACGCTGATTTTTAACGGCAGTGTCGCGTATAGGCGGTACGGACGGTTTCCTTTGATGGAAAGCTCCGGAAGTTTTGTGCTTCCTGCTGTATGTTTCAGTTTCTCCTTCACCGCCTCCGCAAAGGCAGTCATCTCTTTTTTGTCTTTCTCATCCGGACGCCCGGTGCCATACACATGGGCAATGTTATGCTCTGTGACAACCGCCGCGGCGGCTGCCGGAAGAAAGCCCTGTTCCTTTAAGATGTCCGAAAGCTCTAACAGTGCGTCCTCGTAGGCACGGTTTCCATAGGTGACGATCAGCACCACCGGCGTGCGCTTCCCGTAAATCTTTTTCAGCCGCTCCCTTGCAGTCTCCGGCACCCGGCCGCCGTACACCGGCACACCAACCACCGCCAGTTCATGCTCGTTAAACGTATAATCCGGTCTGGATGAGATGGCATCGGTGAGATCCAGCCATCCGGCCTCTTTATCAGCCGCGATCCGCTCTGCGATCCACTCCGTCACCTGCTTTGTGGTGCCGGTGGGACTAAAGAAAATCCCGGTAATCTGTGAAATATTCATATGATAACTCTCCTGTTTCCTGTGAACCCCCGTTCACACTTCATTGTTTTTCAGACTGCCGCAGACAGTCATTTCGCACGATTGTTTCCTGCCTCCCGGCGTCAATAATGCCCCGCCTCATGCTCCGCGTTCAGCCAGTCCACCGCCTCCCAGATTCCGTCTGTGGTAAACGGGAAATCCCGATGATGCTTCTTTTCATCGGGTGTCACCTCAAAGTTAAAGGGCTCCGGCCAGATGATGGCCCGGATCACGGTTTCCGTCTTCGCCGGTGTCTCCTCCGTGGCAGGCTCCAGCTCATTTTCATGTTTGATGAGCACGTAGCGCATGCCTTTGAAACTGCCGGTAAAGCGGCTCTTTTTTAAGAACGGGATGGAAATATCTCCATGCAGTTCAATCTTACTGGTTTCTATCTTCACTGTCAATTATTCCTCCTGTGGCTGCTCATGAACAGTAATCTCCCCTCCACTGTAGCAGTTTTCCCCTCAGTTCACAAGTAGGAATTGTCTAAATGGGAAGAAAAAATTGCCTGCGGCTCTCTGCCATGTTATACTAATACACAGAATGAAAAACTGTATCAGAAAGGACACATCCATGGGCCGCAAACCGAAAAAAATCTTAGACGCATCCATTTCTCCATCCAAGCTTTTGCTCCGCCCCTCCGTGCGCTTCCGCCTGGCCAAGAGCGACACCTTCTTCGGCCCCGGCGTTGCGGAATTTCTCACGCTGGTAGACCAGAGCAATTCCATGCAGACCGCCTGCAAGGAGATGGAAATGTCCTACAGCAAGGGCTGGAAGATCATCAAAAAAGCAGAGGAATACCTGGGCTGTTCCCTGATTGAATCCCGGTCTGGCGGCGCAACCGGCGGCTCTTCCCATCTGACACCGGAAGCGAAAGATCTGCTTGCCCGGTATCTGGGTATGGAAAAAGAGCTGAAAGCAGCAACTGCCCAGCTCTTTGAAACATATTTCGGGGATTATCCCTATAAATCGCGGTGATTCCTGCCATGGCAGGAGTCCCTCAGTCCTTCAGAAGCAGGATTGCTTCCGGAGCTACTCTTAAATATTTCGGAATGAGACCGTCCGCACTGTGGGTGTGGATGGTCTTTCCTATCTTCCACCACAAACCATTCTGCAAAGTAATGTACCACTCAAACGGCATCTCTGAAACTTTCGGATTCTCCACCGGGATCCGGTTCATCCCTTCCGGCTCTGCCACCGGCTCAAAATCATGGGCACGGATTCCAATGGAAGTCACATCCTCTGTCACAGTTTTGTCTGTAACCAGTTCCAGATTGTCCCAGTCTAAGGCGCGCACCCGGTGCTCATCCAGCTTTTCGATGCGGGAAATATTCTTGCAGCCTGTCAGCCGCGCGGCCTCCACACTGCCCGGATCGTTGAAGATATCCTTTGTTTTCCCTGCCGCGATGACATGGCCTTTGCTGAATAAAAGCAGGTTATCGCACAGCTGGTAGGCCTCATCCCGATCATGGGTTACCATGACAGAAGCGCCCTGATACTCCGAAAGCACGCTGGCCAGTTCCAGGCGCAGACGCTCTCTTAAGTGGGTATCCATGGCGGAAAACGGCTCATCTAAGAGCAGGGCCTCCGGCTCGTAAGCCAGGATTCTTGCCAGGGCCACCCTCTGCTGCTGTCCGCCGGAAAGCTGTGCCGGATAGCGTTTTTCCAGACCGCTTAAACGGAACCGCTCCATCATCTCCAGAACCCGCTGTTTCTGCTGCGCTTCCCCGTAGCGTTTTCCCGCCTTTAATCCCGTGAGGATATTCTCCTCCACAGTCATGTTCGGAAACAACGCATAGTTCTGAAAGAGATAGCCAACCCGGCGCTTCTGCGGCTTTAAGTTTACCTTCCGGCTGCTGTTAAAAAGTTCCCGTCCATCCAGGATGATAGAGCCGCTGTCCGGCTCCACAATACCGGCGATGGATTTTAAGGTCATGCTCTTGCCACAGCCGGATGGACCGAGAATGCCAAGGCAGCTGGTCCCGGAGCCAGCGGACGCGTCACTGGCGCGTCCTCGACATGCCGGGCAGGTGAACTGAACCTGAAGCTCAAATTCACGCAGTTTTTTTCGGATATCTGCTGATAAAAATTGTTCGTTCATATTCTTCTCCTTTTCGCAACCGCTTTTTCGCCGGACTACCATGCCCATACACACGGACATATCCATCCGGCATCTGCTTCCGATTAGCGGAACTGACCGCGTTTTTTCGATTCCCGCAGCGCAGCCCGGTTCATCAGGATCACGGAAAGGAAGGCAATGACAACGATGATGACGACATAGCGATATGCCGCATCCATGTTTCCGGCTGCCACCTCAGAGTACACTGCCATAGGCAGAGTTCTGGTCTTGCCTGCGATGTTGCCTGCGATCATGGCGGTTGCGCCAAACTCACCCAGGCCTCTCGCAAACGCCAGAACGCCGCCGCTGACGATACCCGGCATGGCATTAGCGATCAGAACCTTATGGAAGATGCTCCATTCACTCATGCCAAGGGTACGGGCCGCAGCCATGAGGTTCGGATCCACCTGTTCAAACGCACCTCTGGCAGAACGGTACATAAGCGGAAAAGACATGACCACCGCAGCCAGCACCGTAGCCGTCCAGGAAAAGGCAATCTTCACACCGAAATACTGTAAAAAGAAGATGCCGATGGGCCGTTTCACACCAAACAGATATAAGAGGAAAAAGCCCGCCACCGTAGGTGGCAGCACCAGCGGCAGGGTCAACACGCCATCCAGGATGATCTTCATCCGTTCATTTTTCATGCCAACGACCCACCATGCTGCCAGGATCCCGAGGAAAAAGGTAATCACGATGGAGACGCTGGCGGTCTTCATGGAAATCAGGATTGGTGACCAGTCCATCTTCATTTCTCCTTTCTGTACTGCCCCCTGCGCGTTTCAACCAATGCACATGCCGCGCAGGTTTTTGCAGTACGATCCACGTTTTACTCTGCTGCTACGAAACCGTAGGACTCAAATACCTTGATTGCGTCCGGAGTCTGTAAGAAATCAACGAATGCCTTTGCTGCATCCTCGTGAGTGGTTGCTTTTACAACTGCTACCGGGTAGATTACTTTCTTCTCCAGGCTGCCTTCCGGTGCCTCTGCAACTGCAGTAACCTGGTCAGCCATACTTGCTGCATCGGTTGCGTAAACAATACCTGCGTCAGCACTTACTGCCGCAACCTGGTTTAATACCTCAGTTACGTTGGTACCAAAGCTTACTTTGTCCTGAATGCTGTCCCATACGTTTAAGTTGGTCAGAGCTTCTTTTGCGTACTGGCCAGCCGGTACGCTCTCCGGATCCCCCAGAGCGATGGATGCTGCGTCTCCGATCTTCTCGAAGGAATCAATCTGGCTGTCGCTTCCAGCCGGAACGATCAGAACAATCTTGTTCTCTAACAGGTTAACGATGGTATCGGAAGCGATCATGCCTTCCTCATCCAGAGCCTTCATCTGCTTGGTTGCTGCGGACATGAATACGTCTGCCTCAAGGCCTTCCTCGATCTGGGTCTGCAGTTTTCCTGAGCTGTCGTAGGTTCCCTCCACGGTTACGCCCGGGTACTGCTCCTCAAACATCAGGATCAGCTCATCCTCATATGCGTTCTTTAGGCTTGCTGCTGCCGCAACCAGAATGCTCTGCTCGCCAAGATCAGCCTTTGCCTCATCTTTCACGTCAGCTTCGGTCTCTGCTGTGGTTGTCTCCTCTGCTGTGGTCTCTGCCTCGGTTGCTGCTGCGGTAGTCTCCTGCGGCTTGGAGGAACATCCTGTCATCATGCCTGCTGCCATCATAGCTGCCATTACAACTGTAAACTGTTTCCTCATTGTTTTTCTCTCACTTTTTTTCATTTTCTATGTGAATCTTTCTGAACTACCAAATTTACTTTCTCGCGCACTCCGATGCGGTGCCGCGTAATATCTTCAAACCATGATCCAGTGCCCCCAGGATAAAGCCCAGGCTTTCTTTTACCGCCTTCGGACTTCCCGGCAGATTGACAATCAATGTTTTCTTTCGAATGACCGATACACCACGGCTTAACATGGCCCGGTCCGTGATCTGCATGGACTTCATGCGGATGTACTCCGCGATTCCCGGCGCGTTCCGGTCTGCCACGGCCAGCGTTGCCTCCGGTGTCTGGTCCCGCATGGAAAAGCCAGTGCCGCCGCTGGTCACCACCAGGTCCACCTGGCGGCTGTCCGCCAGACGAATGAGATGATGCTTTAACACCTCCGGCTCATCCGGAATCACGAAGCGCTCCACCACATCGTATCCAGCTTCTTTTAACATCTCCTCAGCAGCCGGGCCGCTCAAATCCTCCCGCTCACCTCTGGAGCCTTTATCACTTAAGACGATGACCGCCGCCGTGAACGGGCGGTTCTCATCCGGTGCTTCCACCCGCATGACATCGCCCGGGCGGATCATGCCTTCCTTTACTACTTCAGCAAACACACCTTCCCGCGGCATGATGCACTCGCCCACGCGATGGTAAATTGCGCAGTGGCTGTGGCATTCCTTGCCGATCTGGGTCATGCGAAGCTCCACCGTTCCGGCATACAGTCTGGTTCCCACCGGCAGCGCACGGAAATCAATCCCGTCCACCACCAGATTCTCACCGAACGCACCATCGCCCACATTAGCGCCCCGCTTGTTAAATTCTTCTACCTTATTATAGGAAAGAAGACTCACCTGCCGATGCCACGTTCCCGCGTGGGCATCGCCCTCAATCCCGAAATTCGGAATGAAATGACCCTCCGAGATCGTATGCTTTTCCGTTCCCCGGGCCGGGCTGATGCAGATGGCCTTTACCACTCCTGTCTCGTTAAAATTCATGTTACTCACCCTCCAATTGCGCTCATACCGTGCGCTTCCGTAATCTGATCCGGCTGCTCGAAGCAATGCTCCGCCGGCTTTCCATATATGGCACGGGCCATGGCATCGAGAAGTTCTTTGTTCTCTGTACCTGAGACCCCAGACTGTACCGTTCTGGTCCGGCTGCCTTTCGCACAGCCACTGACCGACTCCTGCTGTACGCGTTCACCACGTAAAATTTTCCTCAGATCTGTTCCGTCTTCATAGCACAGGCAGGTCTTCAAAAATCCGGTGGATGTTAACCGGATCCGGTTGCAGGAGCCGCAGAACTTTCCGTGCATGGCACTGATGAGACCGATGCTCCCCTGGTATCCCGGAATCTGATAATAGACCGCCGGTCCTGCTCCGTGCACCTTTTCATCGGCCTGAAGCTGCGGAAACTCCCTGCGGATTTCTTCCAGCAGTTCCTCGTTGCTGCGCCCCTCAGACCGCCGCCCTGCTCCAATGGGCATCAGCTCAATGAAGCGTACATCCACCGGCTTGTCCTTTGCCAGTGAGATCAGGCATTTCCAGTCAGTATCCGGCATGGAGACTGCGTTAACCTTCACTTTCAAGCCAGCTGCCAGGGCTGCGTCGATGGCCAGCAGCACCTCCGGCAGAAAATTCTGTCCGGTGATGGCCGCAAATTTTTCTGCGTCCAGCGTATCCAGGCTAATGTTGATCTCATCCAGGCCCGCTTCCACCAGCTGCGGCAGGATGACCCGCACCAGAGTTCCGTTGGTGGTCATGGCAATCTTCTCAATACCGGGAATTTCTTTTAACATCCGGATCAGCTGCGGACAGCCCTTTCTGGCTAACGGCTCCCCACCGGTCAGGCGGATTTTAGTGATGCCGAGCTTTGCCCCGCACTCCGCAATCTGCCGGATCTCCTCAAAGCTTAAAATATCTTTATGTTCCACGCACTCGATACCGTTTGGCATGCAGTATTTGCAGCGCAGATTGCACCGGTCTGTCACCGAAATACGCAGATATTTGATTTCTCTTCCCTGGGCATCTTTCACTCCTGCTCACCGCCCTGTTCGCGCGGATTGATAAAATAACCGCTCTTGCCTCCGGTCTTCTCTGCCAGATGGATGTCACCGATCTCCATGGCCTTATCCACGGCCTTGCACATATCGTAGATAGTCAGCAGCGTGACCGACACTCCGGTCAGCGCTTCCATCTCCACACCGGTCTTGCCGGTGGTCTTGGCGGTGCAGACTGCCTCAATCTCGCAGGTTTCCGGATGCAGGGTAAAGTCCACATTCAGTTTGGTCAGATTTAAAATGTGGCACAGCGGAATGAGTTCCGAAGTGCGCTTTGCCCCCATAATTCCGGCAATCCGTGCTACGCCCAGCACATCGCCTTTCGCCATGGTGCCTTTCTGGATTTTCTCAAAACACTCCCCGCTCACGCGGATGCGGCCCCTGGCTACCGCCTCACGGACCGTCTCGCCCTTAGCAGTCACATCCACCATACGGGCGTTGCCCTGTTCATCAAAATGAGTAAATTCCATATCAATACCCCTTTCCAAAACCGCAATTCGGGAAAGTACAGGTCGGACAGTTTAAGCACAGGCCGCCCATACCGAGAGCTGCCAGCTCATCAGCAGTCACCTCATCATCCGCCATAACGCGCGGCAGCACCAGATCGAAGATGGTGCGCTTTGCGTACATCACGCAGCCCGGAAGTCCCATAATAACGGTTCTGCGGTTCTTGCCCCGCGCCATGCGGTCGTAGTAAGCCAATAAGAACATGGCACCCGGAAGCACCGGAGCTCCGTAAGAAACAATGCGGGCACCGGTATTTTTGATAGCCAGCGGAGTCTTGTCATCCGGATCCACACTCATGCCGCCGGTACAGATCACGATATCTGCTCCTTTTTCGATCATGTCGAGGATGCTGGCAGTTACCTTTTTATCATCATCATCCCAGGTAACGTGATCAATGACCTCGGTATCAAACTCGGACAGCTTGTCCACGATAACCGGAGTAAAGGTATCCTGAATGCGTCCATGGAACACCTCATTGCCGGTGGTCACAATGCCGACGTTCTTATGATGGAATGGCTTTAACTCCAGAATCGGCTTTCCGCCGGTCAGTTCCATGGTCTGTGCCTTCACCGTTTTCATCTTCTCTTCCTCAATGACCAGCGGAATGATGCGGGTACCTGCCAGCTTGTCCCCCTTCTTCACGGCGAAATTGCCGTGGCGGGTGGCGATCATCATCTGGCCAAAGGCATTGACCCCTTTTAATGCCTTCGTGTCAATTTTCAAGAGACCGTCGCAGGCTGCGGTCAGCTCAATCTTGCCCTCCTTCGGCTGGGAACGCTCCATATGATCGCCCTTGCAGATTTCACAGAGCACTTCGGCTGCCTCATCCTCATGGAGCATGCCCTCTTCCTTCTCCCAGACGTAGAGAGTATCCTTTCCCACGCTTAACAGCACCGGAATATCTTCCTTTGTGACAATGTGACCTTTGCGGAACACTGCGTCCTTGGTCACGCCGCGGATAATCTGTGTAATGTCGTGACAGAGGACTGCGCCCTCCGCATCGACGGTTTTAATCAGTTTCATTGTTTGCTGCCTCCCAATCTTTGTGTGAATATTCTGTTTTTTTATTTCTTCGTCTTGTATCTCTTCCGTTTGATGCTATCGTTATTCTTTTGTAAAAATAACGGTGGATTTTTAAAACCGCCCTGCCTTCCGGCAGACCGGCTTTTCAGATTATTCTATTGTAATCCATTTTTCTGAGAAATGCAATCCATTCTCTGCATTTTTGATAGGTTTCCTAACATTTTTTTAGGTTTATCCCCGTTCAATCAGCACCTGCATGATGCCGCCGCAGACCATGCCTTCTTCCTCTGCCACTTTTCCGGTCATGTCCACGTGACGGATCTGGTATGCGCCGCCCCGGATCACTTCCCGGGCGTGCTGCATGAGGTTGGCCTCCGCGCAGCCGCCGCCGATCGTTCCCTGGATCATGCCGGTCTCATAGACGATCATCTTGGCTCCGGCCTTTCGCGGCGTGGAGCCTTTTGTGGTTAAAATGGTAATGATGGCCTTCTTCTGATCTGCAAATTTTTCCTCCGGCTCTGCCAGATCATGGATCACTTCCATATCAATATCGGACTGGGAGACCCGTCTGGTTCCCTCTGCCGGTTTGCGTTTCACCTGAATAGCTTCTGCCAGAATGGCCACCGCGATCTCCTCCGGAGTTACTGCGCCGATATCCAGTCCCACCGGTGTATGGATCCAGTCCAGCCACTCACGGCTGATGCCTTCTTCCTCCAGCGTATCCTTCAGTTCCCGGACGCGCTTTCTGGAACCGATCATGCCAAGGTATGCCGTCTCCGGCTGCTTCGCCAGCGCCCGCAGGCAGACACCGTCGTGACGGTGTCCTCTGGTTAAAAGCACCACGAAATCAGAGGAATTGACGTGAAGCTTTTCGATCGCGGAATCAAAATCCATACAGAGCACCTGTTTTGCGGTTGGGAAACGCAGCTGGTTGGCAAAGGACGGCCGGTCATCGGTCACGGTTACCGCAAAACCGGTCCGGGCCGCAAACTCTGCCAGTGCCAGGGACACATGGCCGCCGCCAAAGATCAGCATGCGGTTTTCCTTGCAAAACGGCTCCGCAATCCATTTTTCCGTATGCTCATCCGCTCCAAAACCGGAAATGCAGACCTTCTTTTCAAAGGCCGCCTGCTGGGCCAGTGCCTCTGCTGCCTCCGGCTCCGCGCCTGGAACGTATATATGCTTTTCCAGCGTTCCGTCTTCCTTTAATTTTGTCAGCAACAGCTTCTGGTTTTCCGACTGCAGGCCGGAAAGAAGCTCCCCATATACATTTTCAATCCCCATCATTCACGTTCTCCTTTTTACAGTACATTTTTATAGCTTGCCTGACTTATTTTCTGATTATCATTATATTTTATCAATTTTTTCGTGTTCTGTAAACGTCATATGACTTAATTATCACAGGAAATCATGTACCCGGCCGATTTCTCACAGAATCTAATGTAGGAAACAAAAAAATGTGCTATGATGATGCCATGCGACCTGAATTCTGATCAGATATTTTTCATGGACAGGATTCATTGATCCAATCCATATCATGGGAGGATTTCATTCCATATGAATAAGCAAAATTTTGAACGACAGTTTACATCCATCAGCGACCAGATCTGGGAATTTGCGGAGACCCGCTACCAGGAGTTCCGCTCCAGCGCTCTGCAGTCTGATTTTCTCGAAAAAGAAGGTTTTATCGTAACCCGGAATCTAGGCGGCATTGCCACCGCTTTTTCTGCCAGCTTCGGTTCCGGTCATCCGGTCATCGGGCTTTTGGGAGAGTTTGACGCGCTGCCCCGCATGAACCAGACAGCAGATGTTCCCGAAAAACAATCGGACCGCCCAGGTGAGGCAGGTCATGGCTGTGGGCATAATCTTCTGGGAACCGGCACCATGGAGGCGGCCTGTCTCATCCGTGACTGGCTCCTGCAGACCCATTCAGAAGGAACTGTCATTTACTTTGGCTGTCCGGCTGAGGAGGGCGGCGCCGGAAAAGCATTCTTAACCCGCTCCGGCTGCTTCCATGGCCTGGACTTTGCGCTGGCCTGGCACCCGGGCTCCAAAACCGGACTGATCAAAGAGGCTCTGGCCAATGTCCGTGTCATCTTCGACTTTACCGGAAAAAGTGCCCACGCTGCCGCTCATCCGGAGCTTGGCCGCTCTGCGTTAGATGCCTGTGAGCTTATGAACGTGGGCGTCAATTACCTGCGGGAGCATGTAAAAAGTGATGCCCGCATGCATTACGCCTACTTAAATGACGGCGGTGACGCACCAAACATTGTCCCGGCTTCCGCCACCCTGCTCTATGCCCTGCGCGCCCCGGAAAGCGCTTATGTAGCTGAACTTTATGAGCGGGTAGGTGATGTGGCAAAGGGCGCTGCACTCATGACAGGAACTAAAGTTTCTTACCGGACCGTCAGTGCCTATGCGGATCTACTGTCCGTTCCGGCTATGGAAAAACTGATGATGGAAGCCATGCAGAAGGCGGAAAAACCAGAGTATACGGAGGAGGATTATGCGTATGCGGCACAGTTTGCTGCTGATGAAAACTCCCCTTCCATCGACACCAACATTCTCCCTGCCGACCAGACCATCAATCTTGGCAGCACCGACGTCGGCGATGTGAGCTGGCAGATTCCCACCGGACTCATCGGTGTGGCTACCGAAGCCACCGGCTGTGCTCTCCACACCTGGCAGATCGTTGCCCAGGGAAAGAGCCCTCTGGCCCATAAAGGGATGCACTACGCGGCGCGGATTCTGTTTGCGGCTGCAAAAAAGCTGTATGAAAACCCGGAACTCTGTGAACAGATTCAGGAAAATTACCGGGCCGTGAAGGGGAAACGCAATTACCACTCCATGCTTCCCGACTCTGTAAAACCCGGGGATTTTTAATTTAATATGGAAATAAAAATAAAAGGAGCGTTTTATGCCAAAAACAAATCTTCTGCCTGTAAACCTTGCACAACACTGCCCGACTTTGTTATAATATAAACAGTTTTTATTTCTGTGATTCATCACACTTCAGGGAAAGGAGTTTCTATTACTATGAATCTGACAAAAGCAGTAAAAGAAAAATATAAAAAGCCGCTGGCTTCCTGCACCAACGAGGAGATTTATATCTGCCTGTTAGAGCAGGTAAAAGAACTGGCAAAAGAGAAAGAAACTGGTTCTGCCTCCAAAACCACCAGTAAGCGCAAGCTCTACTATATTTCCGCTGAGTTTCTGATTGGTAAGCTGCTCTCCAACAACCTCATCAACTTGGGGCTTTACGATGAAGTGAAAAAAGAACTGGCTGCCGCAGGCAAGAGCCTTGCCGAAATCGAGGAACTGGAGCCGGAGCCATCCCTTGGCAACGGCGGCCTGGGACGTCTGGCTGCCTGCTTTGTGGATTCCATCGCCACCCTGGGCTTAAACGGTGACGGTGTTGGCTTAAACTATCATTATGGTCTGTTCAAACAGGTTTTTGACAAGAAGCATCTCCAGCAGGAGACCCCGAACCCATGGATTGAAAATGAAAGCTGGCTGACGAAAACTGAGACCAGCTATCAGGTTCCCTTCGGCGGGTTTACCGTAACTTCCCGTCTCTATGACCTAGATGTGACCGGCTACAACAGCCACTCCACCCGCCTGCGTCTGTTCGACCTGGAATCTGTAGATGAGAGCATCGTGAAAGACGGCATCGATTTTGACAAAACCGAAATTGAGAAGAACCTGACTCTGTTCCTCTACCCGGATGACTCCGATGACAAGGGACGTCTGCTGCGTGTGTACCAGCAGTATTTCATGGTCAGTAACGCCGCCCAGCTGATTCTGGACGAGTGCATCGCCCGCGGCTCCAACCTGCACGACCTGGCTGACTACGCTGCTGTTCAGATCAACGACACCCACCCGTCCATGGTAATCCCGGAGCTGATCCGTCTGCTGGGCCAGCACGGCATTTTGATGGATGAGGCGATTTCCATCATATCCAAAATGTGCGCTTACACAAATCACACGATTCTGGCAGAGGCACTGGAGAAATGGCCGATTGCCTTCCTGAACAAGGCCGTTCCGCAGTTAATGCCGATCATCCGCGAGCTGGACAACCGCATCCGCGCGACCGTAAAAGATGAGAGTACCTACATTATCCAGAACGGTCTGGTGCACATGGCCCATATGGATATCCATTACGGCTACAGTGTCAACGGCGTGGCTTATCTGCACACCGAGATCTTAAAGAACACGGAGCTGAACAACTTCTACAAGCTTTACCCCGAGCGCTTCAACAACAAGACCAACGGCATCACCTTCCGCCGCTGGCTCATGGCATGCAATCCGGAGCTTTCCGCCCTCATCACCTCTCTCATCGGAGAAGGCTGGAAGAAAGATGCCATGGAGCTGGAGAAACTGGGGGCATTTATATCCGATCCGGCCGTGCTCACAAAGCTTCTGCATGTAAAAGCAGAAAAGAAAAACCAGCTTGTCTCTTATTTAAAAGAAACTCAGGGACTGGAGCTGAACCCGGATTCCATTTTCGACATTCAGGTAAAACGCCTGCACGAGTACAAACGCCAGCAGATGAACGCTCTCTACGTCATTCACAAATACCTGGAAATCAAGGCCGGAAAGATTCCGAAAAAACCAATCACCGTACTGTTTGGCGCAAAAGCTGCCCCGGCTTACGTAATTGCGAAGGACATTATCCACTTAATTTTATGTTTGCAGGAACTTATCAACAACGACCCGGAAGTAAGTCCACATCTGAACGTTTTCATGGTGGAAAACTACAATGTGACCCTGGCAGAAAAGCTGATCCCAGCCTGTGATATCTCCGAGCAGATTTCCCTGGCTTCCAAGGAGGCATCCGGAACCGGCAACATGAAATTCATGTTAAACGGAGCCCTGACTCTGGGAACCATGGACGGTGCCAATGTAGAAATTGCCGAACTGGTTGGCAAAGACAACATCTTCACCTTCGGCGAGTCCTCCGAGACCGTCATTGCCCGCTACGAGCGTGGCGACTACAAGTCCAAAGACTGGTACGAGAAAGAGAAAGACTTAAAATCCGCTGTGGATTTCATTGTGGGAAAAGAAATGATGAAGATCGGCCAGAAAGAAAATCTGGAACGTCTCTACGAGGAACTGTTAAACAAAGACTGGTTCATGACCTTCCCGGATTTTAAAGATTACGTTAAGACTCGTGAAGAAGCCTACGCTGCCTATACAAACCGTGCTGAGTGGGCAAAAAAAATGCTGATTAATATCAGCAAAGCCGGATTCTTCTCTTCCGACCGCACCATTGCGCAGTACAATGAAGAAATCTGGAAGCTTTCATAAAAGCATAATTTTCATACCAAATAGGGCTGCCGCAAATACGTTTGCTGTCATGGCAATGATGGGAATGGTTTTCGCGTCAGGACGGTCCAGGGCACGAATGGTTTTCGTTGCCGTAATTCCATCCATCACCAGCATCATCATGTCCATCAGAATGACATCAAAGGTTCCTGCCGGATTCTCCTGAAACCTGTATAACATTCAAAGACCTTTTAAGAAACAGCAAAAGCCGAAAAGCAGTTTGAATCCACTTTCCGGCTTTTGTAATTCTTATTTGATTTCCTCTACGGTATATCCTGCATCTTCAATAGCCTTTTTCAGCACCGCCTCATTCAGTTCACGGTCGAAGCTGACTACGGCTTTCTTGCCGTGCAGGCTGACCTTCGCGGATGCGCCGTCAATCTTGTTGATGGCTTCGGTAACTGCGTTGGCACAGTGTTCGCAGTGCATGCCGGAGATCTTAACTGTCTTCTTTCCGATGACCGGATTCTCCAGCTTTTTCTCCTCCGGCGGAAGGCTTCCACCGCCGCCTCCGCAGCAGGCTCCCTCGCCTTTAAAATGCTTGATGGTGGATTTTACGCCAAGAAGTACGAATGCTGCAATGACCAAAATTACAATGATATCTGTCATGACTGATTGCTCCCTTCTTTTTCTGTCTTTCCTTCAATTTTTATTTTTCATCCGGCTTTTCTTTAGCTGTTTCTGCCATCGAAGCTGCCTGATGTTCTCTCTGGAACCGGCGGTCTCTCGCCTCATCCAATTTCTTTCTTACAAATTTTACCAAGAGATAAATGGATACGCCTACTATGTACAGGATAATGCAAAGAGCTACCATATATCCCATAGAATTCTGAGAATGTGACATTTTTTTCTCCTTCATACTCTTGTGGCTGCGTGGACATCTGCTATCCGATGCTGACACGCCACAACTGCTTTTTTTCTGCCGTACCGGCCGGCCTGCGTCCCGCCAACACTGGCCCGGACACATCCAGCCGTCTGCAGACAACTTGTTTACTGTACGGATACGACCTTGTAATCCTGTGCCTCAACGGCCTCTTTCAGAACGCTGTCCGCAACTTCCTTCTCCAGGGTTACAACTGCGGTTCCTTTCTCATGGCTTACCACTGCCTCGGTTACACCATCGATGCCTTCCAGGGTCTTTTTCACTCTGGCCTCACAATGTCCGCACATCATTCCTTCGATTTTCATAGTCTTTGTCATAGCACTCTTCTCCTTTTTCTCTTTATGATCAACATGATTTCCATCATGTGGTCTGCTTTGTTTTTTCTTCTTGTCTTTGGATGCGTCATACATTTTAAACAGATTCAGACGCAGGGCATTGGTTACCACGCAGAAGCTGGAAAGGCTCATGGCTGCCGCGCCGAACATCGGATTTAACTTCAGTCCAAACAGCGGATACCAGATTCCGGCTGCTAACGGAATACCGATCACGTTGTAGAAAAATGCCCAGAACAGGTTCTCATGGATGTTGCGAAGTGTTGCGCGGCTTAACCGGATGGCTGCCGGAACATCGCTTAAACGGCTCTTCATCAGAACCACATCGGCTGCGTCAATGGCGATATCGGTTCCTGCGCCGATGGCAATGCCGATATCCGCACGGGTCAGGGCCGGAGCATCGTTGATGCCGTCACCGACCATGGCTACCTTGCCCTGCTCTTTCAGGGAACGAATCACGCTCTCTTTTCCTTCCGGAAGCACGCCTGCGATGACCTCGTCCACACCAGCCTGAGCGCCAATGGCTTTCGCGGTGCGCTCGTTATCTCCAGTCAGCATCACTACGCGGATGCCCATATTCTGCAGTTCTTTGACGGCGCGCGGGCTGTCTTCCTTAATAACATCTGCCACCGCAACAATACCGAGAAGCTTTCCGTCACGGCTGAAGTACAGCGGGGTCTTTCCCTGCTCCGCAAGCTGTTCTGCTTTCACGCGGATCTCATCTGCCACGGCTGCAACGCTGCTGATAAAGTTCGCGTTTCCGCCGCAGAGCTCGCTGCCCTCGTAAATGCCGGAAAGTCCGTTACCCGGAAGTGCCGCAAAGTCATCCACCGCACCGGCGGTAATGCCGTCTGCCTGGGCGCGCTCGTTGATGGCGCGGGCCAGCGGATGCTCACTCTTTTTCTCCAGGGTGTAGGCCAGTGCCAGAAGTTCCCGCTCGCTCTTTGCTTCCGCAAGGATGATATCGGTTACCTTCGGCTCGCCGCTGGTGATGGTACCGGTCTTATCCAGTGCCACAATATCCATCTTGCCGGCCTCCTCTAAGGAAACCGCGGTCTTAAACATAATGCCGTGCTTTGCGCCCATGCCGTTGCCCACCATAATGGCAACCGGAGTTGCCAGGCCCAGTGCGCACGGACAGCTGATGACCAGAACAGAAATACCCCTTGCCAGCGCAAAACCAACGCTCTGGCCTGCCAGCAGCCATACAATGGTTGTGATGACCGCAATGGTGATAACCGTCGGAACAAATACGCCAGATACCTTATCGGCTACTTTCGCGATTGGTGCCTTGGTAGCAGCCGCATCGCTGACCATCTGGATGATCTGGGACAGGGTTGTATCTTCTCCAACTCTGGTGGCCTCGCAGCGGATGAAGCCGGACTGGTTCACCGTTGCGGCAGAAACGCTGTCGCCCACAGTCTTATCCACCGGAATGCTCTCACCGGTGAGGGCCGCCTCGTTCACGGCACTGCTTCCTTCTAATACCACGCCATCCACCGGGATATTTTCACCCGGGCGGACCACGAATACATCACCTTTCTGTACCTGCTCGATGCCAACGGTCACTTCTTCGCCGTCACGCACCACAACCGCAGTCTTCGGAGCCAGCTTCATGAGGCTCTTTAACGCGTCGGTAGTCTTTCCTTTGGAGCGCGCCTCCAGCATCTTGCCCACCGTAATAAGGGTTAAGATCATGGCTGCGGACTCAAAGTAAAACTCATGCATGTAGCTCATAACGGCATCCGCATTGCCCTTCACCTGGGCATCGGTCATGGCAAACAGCGCGTAGGTGCTGTAGACAAATGCCGCCATGGAACCAAGGGCTACCAGGGTATCCATGTTCGGAGCCTTGTGCCACAGGCTCTTAAATCCGCTGATAAAGAACTTCTGGTTGATGACCATAACGATGGCCGTTAAGATCAGCTGGATCAGGCCCATGGCTACGTGATTTCCGTCAAAGAATGCCGGAAGCGGCCAGCCCCACATCATATGTCCCATGGAAAAATACATGAGAACGATCAAAAATCCAACGGAATACCAGAGTCTGCGCTTTAAGACCGGAGTCTCATGGTCCTTTAACGCTTCCTCCGCATCTAAGGACTGTGCCTGCACACTGCCCGCTTTTCCTGCGCCCTTTACGGACGCACCATATCCGACATCCTGCACTGCCTTGATGATATCAGCGGATGACGCCGTGCCTTCCACACCCATGGAATTGGTCAGCAGGCTGACCGAGCAGGATGTAACGCCCGGCACCTTGGAAACCGCTTTTTCCACACGGCTGCTGCAGGCCGCGCAGCTCATGCCGGTAACTGTATACTGTTCCATCTTGTTGTCGTTTCCTCCTTTTTCGTTTCCCCCTGCAACTGCTTCTTCCCAATTGCATTCTTCTTTACCATGCCCGGAATACTGCTTTCTTATCCGCCGCCCATAGCTTCGAAATCTCTCCTCACTACCACTTGCTTTCTGTGTCATGGCCAGCAAAGGTTCTCACTTTACTTCATCAGTCTCTGCAATACCTTCAATAACTCATCGATGGTCTCGTCATGGCCCTCACGGATATCGTTTGCCACACAGGTCTTCAAATGATTCCCCAGAAGCACCTTGTTGAAGCTGTTGAGCGCCGCGTTGGCCGCAGCCACCTGAATGAGGATATCCGGACAGTAAGCATCCTGCTCTACCATGTTGCGGATTCCCCGGATCTGCCCTTCAATGCGGTTTAAGCGATGGATCAGATCTTTGTATTCCTTCTCGGAGCGCTCTTTTTTCTTATGACAGCAGCACGGCTTCTTCTCCGTGTGCTCTGCTTTTTCCTCTGCAGCATCTGGCTTCGCTGCTTCAGTACGCTCTGCCGTTCCACAGCAGCATTCCTTTTTATCTGTATGCTCCATGCAATTCCACCTTTCTGTAAAACGATGTCCTCCCGGGAGTTCTGCTTACGACACTATTTTGTTTTTGCCCTTTACATACCCCCATAGGGTATATTGAGTATAGAAAAAATATCCGGATCTGTCAAGAGGCAGTCCGGATATTTTTTCTCAATAAGGTTTTCTTATGAAATCACTAAATATTAGAAGACTTCCAGAGAATCTCCGGCACATGGGCTTTGCCGCACTGTGCTTCTACATACGCCTTCAGTGCGTCCGCATCCTGCGCCATCGTGCCCTTCACTTCCGCGGTCAGTACCAGCTTATTACCTTCTGTATAGCGCACATAAACCGCAGCTTCTTCTACACCCGGCACCTGTTTCAGTACCGTTTCCAGTTGGTACAGATCATGGAACTGGCGTCCCATGATGCCCTCCTGCATGATGGTTCTGCCGCCCTGTTCCAGGAAATCCAGGGAACCGTCCGGCAGGATTCTTGCGGTCCGTCCGGTGTCGTAAAGGGTTCCCGGGCCATAGGGATTGGTGATCTCATCCAGGTATTTTGCCGGCTTATGATCCATCACATACAGCCTGCCCCAGGCGCCAAATGGCTTCTTTTTGCAGTTCTCATCAAAGACATATACTTTGATTGTTTCGCTGCCCCCGGTACCGCTCACCAGCTGGTCCTTCGCCGCCTGGTTGAGTGCTTCCACGCCTATCGTGGAATGCAGCGGAAACAGCTTCTCCGGCAGATGGCGGTTTACGCGGCGCACCAGTGTTTCCTCCTGCATGGCGTCCATCAGGGACTCCATCACGATCATGAAATTCCTTAACTGCGCAGCGTCAAACCGATTCTCCCAGTAGCGCAGTTCATAGTAGTATCCCCGCTCATCGGTAAACACCTGCAGATGGAATGGCAGGGCATCCAGCTGGATATGCTGGCGCTCGGCCGGATACCCTCCGATGGTATCGATGTTTAAGATATCTCCCTGATACTGGAAGAACATCTCATCGGCATGAAGATTGGATATGTAACAGCGCATGGTGTCCATGATCTGCTTTCCATTCGCTTTCAGAAGCTCCGGCACGGTCTGATCCGTGGTTTCCGTGCAGCGGAAAAAATAGGTCAGAAACAGCGGTCCTGCCAGACGGTTCCAGCGGCTGTCGGTTCTTCCACTGTGGATGGAGGAGGAAACCGTGTCCTTTTCCCCGCTGAAAATGCCGATGCTTAAGTTGTAGGCAGTCAGAAAAAATACATTCTCAGACACGCCGTATTTCCGGCAGAAGGCCGTTACATTGCGACGGTTCAGGGTCTCAAACCGGTCCTTTAATACCGCATTCACACCATGCTCCAGACTATAGCAGTCCTTCCGGGTCAGGATACTCTTTCGCACCTTAAAGTCTTTCATCAGACCCTGGAAATACGCCTCATTTTTGGTGCGCAGGCCCCTTGCGTCACGGTCTTTTTCATCCAAAATATATTCATAAAATGTATAGGTTTCCGGCTCCACCGCCTTGCCAAGATAGAGCTGGTTTAAATCCTCAAACAGCACATTCATGGTCATACCGTCTCCCATGATATGGGCAATATCAAAGAAGAAATAATTAGCGGAATCCGTCTCATAAATGCCAATATGGAACAGGTTTTCCCCTTCTCCGTAAAGATACGGATATAAAAGCCCTTTTCTGGTCTCTGCCCACTGCGCATCACTTAATTTCACAATCGGAATGTCAATTTTCCGTTTATCATCGCGAAAGATCTGGTAACGGCCCTCTGCCATCTGGATGATGGCCTTTAACTCCGGGTGCACCTCGAATAACTGCTCCACTGCGAATTTCAGGCGCCGCAGATCCGTGCGTTCATCGAGCCGGTAAAAAAACGGCAGGTTTGCCGTGGTATTGCCCCGCATCACATAGGCAAAATAAAGCTGCAGATTGGTTAACGGATACACCGGACGGACCGTGTAATCCACCTTATTTTCACCAGCACCCGCCAGCGCAAATGTCTCCAGCTTCAGCACCGACGCATGCTGTAATAAGTCGTCTAACGTCATGGAAATCTTTAAGATCTGGTACAGGTCTGTCAGCAGAAGAACACTTCCCAGAGAGTCCAGTCCTGCCTCGTAAAGCTCCGTATCAATACCGAACCGGCGGTGTCCCAGCACAGCCGCAATGCACTCATAAATCTGTTTCTGAAGCGCTGTTTCCGGCATGCGAAGATTCTTTTCCTTCTGTTCTTCCTGCTTTTTCCCCTCCAGATACTGGTTGCGGATAATTTTTCTGGATGAGGTTTTCGCAAATGGGACTTCGCGGATACTGCTGCGCATAATGCGCTTGAACGTCGGCAGTTCTCCATTATGTTTCTTAATGATCTGAGTCACAGTTCCCTCAATATCCGTGATATTTGCTGCCTCCGCATACTTAAAGTTCGGGTATACTTCTGCGCAGATGGTATCGTCTGCCCCGTACACCAGAATATCCTCAATCAGGCGCTCATCCTCAAACAGATTTTCCAGTTCCTCCGGTGCCACGTTCTCGCCATTGCTCAGGATAATGAGATTCTTTTTCCGCCCCGTCAGGTACAAAAATCCCTCCTCATCCACGTGACCGATATCGCCGGTGCAGAGCCAGCCATCCGGCGTGATGGCCTCCGCGGTCTTGTCCGGTTCCTTATAATATCCCATCATGACAGACGGACTCTTGACCTGAATTTCTCCGTCCACGATGCGCACCTCACAGCGGTCCACAATGCGCCCCACCGATGCAATCTTATCCGGTCTCGTCCAGTCCGGAGAGGAAATCTTTGGGGAACATTCTGACATACCGTAGCCCTGGGCAATGGCAATGCCAAGGCGCTGATAGTTCGCTGCCAGCTCCGGCGCCAGATAGCCGCCGCCGCTGATGATCTTGTGAAGCCGGGTGCCAAGCACCTGCTCTTTGATCTTGCGGATTGGGATTTCCGGATGCTGACGGTTTAAAATGGCAATGCGGTTGTAGAGGGTCTTGGCCATCATCGGAACCATGCGGATGACCGTCGGCTCAAACAGTAAAATGTGTTCTGCCAGCTTCTTCATATCCCGGTTTAAACAGAGAATTCCGCCGTAGCGCATAACCGTAAACACATCGCCGTTCAGGCAAAAAACATGATGAATCGGCAGGACATTTAAATAGATTTCATTTTCCGGATGGTTTGTGTCGGTGGTGCAGAAATTGTTGTCCATGAGGTTTCCATTGGACAGCATCACCCCCTTGCCCCGGCCGGTGGTACCGGAGGTAAAGAGGATCATGGCGCATTCATCTGCCTTCGCGTCTGACTCCACGCGCCTGCCCTCGTAGGCCTTTAAAATCTTGTCCGAACAGTTCACATGCTTTCCGTGCTGCAGAGAAATGTACTCCGTTACATTCGGACACGCATCCTTCACCGCTTCCGTCAACGGGTGGAAATCCCAGTCGTAAAACAGCACATCCACATCGGAACGGTTTAAGCAGTCTGCCAGCTTTTCCGCGTTGAGCTGGACGTCCAGCGGAATGCCGGTATCGCCGCCGCTCATGACGCCAAGCAGCACCGCCAGATAGTGATGGCTGCTGACACCAAGAATTCCCACCTTTAATTTGTGGCCCACCTGGGCGCGCTTATCCCTGGTCCAGGCCGCAATGGCGTCACACTCCCTGGCGAATTCTTTGTAGGTTACACGGAAAACTTCTCCGTTTTCTTCATATTGTAAAAACACACGGTCTCCGTGCTCTGCCGCCGCGTTGTGCACCAGATCGTAAACAGTTCTTGTGTTTTCGTAAAGCATCATATGATTCCTCCAAATAAAAAATGAGACAGATTTTATGTATCTGTCTCAAATATAACACCAGGCCCGTTATGTGTAAACCATTTGACCAGTTCGAATTTTTGAACCAAAGAAGACCTGCTGCCTTGCTTTCCACAACAGGCAAGACATTCCGTCGCGAATTTATAGTTCCAGTCCTGGATCATGATACTCCGTACTTGTACACACTCCGGTAGAGCACATTTTTCATCGCTTCAAATGTCTCCCGCGTAATGGCCTCTCCATATGTCATAATCCGCAGCGGCACCGGGGATTTTCCTTTGGAAATGGGTGGCTGGATATAAGGATATTCGTTAAATACAAACCCATTGCGTTCATAAAAGCCAATGCGTCTGCGGGTTAATTCATCTTCCGGAAGTTCCACCTCCAGGCAGATTGGCTTCTGGTACTGTTTTACCAGTTCCTGCAGCATGGCGGAGCCGGTCCCGCTGTTGCGAAGGGCTGGATCTACTGCGAAATGCTCGATGTAGATGAAAGATTCAAATTCCCAGACGGCAAGAAAGCCTGCTGCATGCATCGTGAAATTTCCAATTGAATGATTGCCGACCCTTTCCATTCCTATCGCAGGCATATAATAAATCCGGTATTCCGGTTCTTCAAAAAGCGCAAGCTGCTCGTCATAAGGGCGATATTCGTCATCCGAGAAGCTAGCCTGCATAATGCGGTAGATTTCTGAAAAATCTGATTGTGATGTAAATTGTAACATAAAAACTCCCTTTTATTGAACTCAAATGATATCGACTATAAACTCAATATTGCGCAGACATTCTCATAATGTCCCACAACAAATATTTTTACAATATTACATCATTCTCAAAACCACATTCTCCAATTTAATTACATTAATTAAAAACGCTAAATGCGATATACGATATATTGAGTATAAGAAATTCGCCACCCATTGGATGGCGACATAGAAGTTTTTTAAGAAATCAAATTATACATCATTCTCAAACGCGGATAACACTTTTTGGTCATCGCAAAAATGTTTGAGTACCATACGTTTTTACATCATTCTCAAACCCCCGCGCCCCAATCGGATCATGATAGCTTGTTTGAGTACCATACGTTTTTACATCATTCTCAAACACAACATGGGAAACGGTATGATTGCCTATGGTTTGAGTACCATACGTTTTTACATCATTCTCAAACGAAGATGAAAGAAATACTTTATCGTCGTGTGTTTGAGTACCATACGTTTTTACATCATTCTCAAACCTCAAAGTTCAAAAATGCAGTGCCTCATCCGCACCGGGCATAGTACTCAAACGTTTTTTAGCTAATACAACATTCGTCACAATCAATTATACAGTAATTTCGCTTTTTTGAAAAGTCGCGCTGTACATTTTCAATCAGCAGCAATCCAACTTCACTGTACATGCATAGTTCTGCTATCTGATCTATCTGATCGCTGGTCAGGTAGCTTCTGCTGTTTACCAGAATCACGAGTTTCTTTTTCAGCAGTTCTGCCATAATCTTAATATAAATCGCTATCCGCTCAAACAGTGTTTCTTCATTTCCAGAATCCAATTGAATTCCAACTGCCGTGACATGCTCCCACCACTTAGCTAATGCTTGGTGGGGGCTTCTCGTTCGATTGCCCGATAGGGCAAAGCATAAGCGAGCTATCCCCGTGTGTCCCACGGTTTAGAATGATATTGTTGGAATTTTGGTTGCAAAATCAGGAAATTTTCTTTTCTATATCAGGCATCATTCCGGATATTCGAATCCCTTCTCTGCATATATTGATTGCTGCGTTTTCGTCCCGATTCATTCGATTTCCGCATACACACTCATAAATGCGGTCGCTCAGCTGCAAATCTTCTTTTACCTTTCCACAGCAGCTGCATGTTTTGGAACTAGGATACCAGCGATCAATGCGGATCAGTTTCTTACCTGCACGTTCCATTTTGTATGCCAGAAAATCAGTAAACATTCCCCAGCTATTGTCATGAACACTCTTTCCCAAATGCATATCCTGGCTCATCTCTTTCATGTTCAGATTTTCGATGCACACGATATCGTAGGAATTGGCTATCTTCCTTGATTCTTTATGCAAAAAATCCTTTCGCTGGTGTGCGATACGGGTATGAATTCGTGCCACCTTCTTCTTTTGTTTTTTATAACGGTTACTCCCCTGTTCACAGCGGCTCAGTCTACGCTGCTCCCTTGCCAGCTTCTGCCGGACTTTTTGAAAAAAATGAGGATATGCTGCATGATTTCCATTGGAATCTACATACAATTCCTTCATGGAAAAATCAAGACCAATCGCGGTTTCTGCTTTCCTGATTTCATTCACCGGTTCCTCACAGGAATATAACAGAGCAACGTAATATCGCTCATCTGCTTCCTGCGTGATGGTTGCGCCTTTCAATTGATAACGTTCATCCATCTTCCGGTGTTGTCTGATGCGTACCCAGCCAGCTTTTGGAAGTTTTAACTTTCCATTTTGTAAGGTGATGTTTCCATTCACATAATTGGTTGTATAGCTTCTTACTGGCTTCTTTTTTGATTTGAATTTTGGAAAACCTGCAGAAGCATCACGAAAGAAATTTTTGTATGCTGTCTGCAGATGCAGCTGTGCATTGCACAATGCCAGACTGTCTACTTCCTTCAGCCATGGAAACTCCGACTTATACCTGGCCGGTGTCACACTTAAGTTCTTCCCGGTTTTCTCATAATGCGCTTTTTTCTCAGAAAGCATCCGGTTATAGACAAAATGAACGCAGCCAAACGTCTTTGCGAACAATTCCCTTTGTACTTTATTCGGATAAATCCGAAAGCGGTATACGGTGTTCACTTTTACCCTCTCCCTGTGTTTCAATGTACTGACGGATGACCTCAATTGGGGCACCTCCAGCACTCAGCAGACAAAAGCTCTGGCTCCAGAACATTTCCTTCCAGAGTAATGTGATAGTTCGGAGCAATATGCTCAAATATTTCTCTCGCCCGATTTGAAATCGGATCATTCAAAACCTTTTTTCGGTATTTTACAACCAGAATCAAATGGTAATATAATAAAAATACCGAGTGCGCATTGCTATCCAATTTTCTCATAATAATCAGCCTTTCCTATTATCTCGACTGATTATATTTTACCATATATTTTTCTATATGTCCATGGTTTATCGAACATAAGTTCTTTTTATTAGCACAGCTATGTACAATATAGAATCATGCCAGTTATTGCAATATCAGAAATCAAAAGCAGGCAATTCATCCCACCACCTAAAGAGGATGGGGGAATTCTTGCAGTGTTTAGTTAAATTGATTGAACATATTATCATGAAACAGCCCAAGTTGGGTAATATAACCATTAGCGGTAATCTCTCTTGTAAATGCAGACAAAATAATGCTATAACCATAATTCAGCGCAGAGTTAACCGGACAATCTGTCGTTCTCGTAAAATCCAAACCAAAAAGAGCATTAAAATAAACTTTTGCAGCATGCCCTTCCCGATTTGTCTCGTCGTTCCATTTGATTTCCTGCAAATAAGAATCCAGCAGTTTTGATTCTTCCTTTCCCTGATATTCCAACAGTTCCTTTTGCTTTCTTATTTTTTCGGTCACAATTTCTGTCCACACAGCATCTTTACTATTTCTGCTCCACTGAATCGGATTTCGTATCATGGCTTCCATAATATCCAACCAGCTCCGACGATGGATTTCTCTTTTCGTCACAGAATATCACCTTGATTTTCTTCTTTGTCAGTTCTGCGAGGAGACTGGTAGTAATGGAAACTGCCGTGGATTCAATCAGAAGCGTGGAAATTTCCCCCAGATGAATCTTTGTTACACTCTCATTTCGCACCACCAGATATCCTAACTGATAATCCAGTTTCGCCCTCTTCGAAATCACTACAATGCGCCAGCTCATAATGCTTTCAGATCCATGATCTGCTCATAAATTCCAGCCGGTGACTGATTTATAATACAAATATCCTGACACTTGGTGATATCGCTGTTTAACAACAAAATACCAGCATTTCCAGGCCCTCCAATCAATTTCAGGTTTGCAGAACCACTCTGGCACTGGAACAGATGTAAGATTTCATTCAAAATAATGCACTTTTCTTCTTTCCTCAGAGCAACAAAAGCATCTCTCTTTTCGGAGAGTGTTTTTTCCTGCGCCTGCAGTCTTCTTCCATAAACAGTACTTCGCAGTTTTTCCAGAAAAGTATCGTATAAATGGCAGAGATTGTCTTCTGAAAGTTCATCAGAATCATAAATCTGAATCATCTTGTCCTGTTTTCTTCTGGATATGAATTTCTGCACTTTCTTTAATACTGCACTGTCTTCTTGTGATAAAATCAACTGATTCGCTCCTTTGAAAACTAACTGTTTTCCTGTTCTTCCCGAAAGCCACATAGAAAAACCATCCACTCTGAATAAGGTATCAATTTTAATTTTTTTCAACAGAATTTTAGGATTTTTTAATCCTCTCTGTTCCAAATAAGCACAAAGCTTTTTCCCGTCTTCCAATTCCTTCTTCAATCGAACAGGAACGTACTCTATAGTGCGAATACGAGTATCTTTTTTTCCATCCGACTCTGCCAATACAAAATATGCGCCTGTCTCTTTATTATATCCTCCATATTTTGCAATATCCTGAAGACGTACATCTCCTGTCTTAATCGGAATCTGCCCTTTTCCCTTTTTCATCAGCATCTGGTCATAAAATCCACCGGTTACCTCATAAGGACGCCTTGTCACAATAATATTGTTTTTTGCCATAAAGCGACGTACTGTACCAATCGTTCCTCGATTTCCGGATACCCAGGCTGTTTCTCCATTCCGCTCTACCCTTCCTGAAGAAAACATCTTCTTCAGGTTGTAGCTTCTTCCTGGATTCTTCCGCACAAACCAGCCTGCATCTTTCGTAAATTTCACAAAATAAGTATTGCCAACTATAATATTCAGATAGGCATCTTTTGCATGATGCAAATCATTCATTTCACGCACTTTTATAAATTCAAAATCCTGGCGGAACCGGGATACCACCGGAGCTTTTACATAAACAATATCCATATCCGGAAATACCTGTTTTAAAATGCTGGCGGCTGCCTTCGTTCCCTGTCTGGTTTCAACAAGCTGTCTGGCTATAAAACCGGTTAATTCGGACTCTTCAAATTCCGTTGTCCTGGTCAGCCGTTTGTATTTTTCTCTGCTGATAAATCCTTTATCCAACAGTGATTTCCAGAATCCATGTCTGGCATCACGTATGGACTTTTCAATCGGATACCGGTCTTCTTTTTCTCCATTATAAACACGTTTCACAAGTACACGGTTATCCAGGCTGTCATCCATAACTTTCGACTGCGGATAAATATGATCAATATCATATTTCGTGTTATCCCACAGATCATTCAGCTCAATAGGATCCCCCGAATACATGCACCTCCCATTTTGCGTGTAGTAAAGATACAACCGGTCACTTCGCAAACGTGAATCATCTGTCTGCTCCAGTTCATTGATCCAGTCACGCTCTTCGAATCTGCATTTTTTATATAAATCAATCAGCATTTTCTTTCTGGAACGTGTTCTTCCGGAATCTGCTTTTTCTCTTGCCATCTCTATAAAAATCCGTTTTGGCGGCATTCCCTGAACCTTACACAATTCCTTCAGGACAAGAAGCATCTGCCAGATCTGACGTCTGACAGCCGGTGAAACCATCAGATTTTCTATCAGCTGATAAGAAATCTCCTTTTTTTCATCTGTATCATTTTCCCGTTCGATTGCCTCTGCAAATTGATATTTGCTGCTAAGAACCTGCATCAGATTATCATTCGTTTCCCACATCGCACGAATGATCGTCCATACTTCTCCTGTCTCCGGATCCGGCGCTGTAATGCCTTCCAGAAATCTTCCAGACAGCCGTCCCCATCCTTTGTAAGATAAATTGCTAACTGCAATACGCTGTTTCTCTGTCATATTTGGAAATAACTTTTCCAGTCTTTTCTGCAGCAGCTTTTTATCTTCTCCAAACAACGTAATATTTAAAATAATCGTTTCTTTCTCCGATTGAGACAGCTCTATTCCAGACAATTTTTCTTTGAAATCATGATATGCCGTAAGGCTGCTCTTAAAATCACCATCAACTCCCGTGATTTCTGTTTCCTTTCCCGCAATACCTTCCCGAATCAGATAAGTAAGCAGCTTCTTCTGAGTCACCTTTCTGTAACGTTTGAATACATCCTGATAAATGGCCTGCTTTAACGCAGCTGAAATCGGTTCCCCATTTAGGCGAAGATTATTTAATTCATCTAATACCATGAATTTTCCGTACAATAATGAATTTTTAGGAAGAACATCTTCAGCTGGAAGATAAGTGCATTTATTGGTCATCCGGCGAATAAAGCGTTCTGCACTGACCTCGGTATCAATCATCTCTGAAAAATTCCAGGGATAAATTTTCCCCTCCTGCTTCCGGCAAACCCAGTTTGTTTCCTTTCCATCTCTGTAAACTCCATTCAGCGGACCTACATAATAAGGAATTCGGAACGTAAAAATCTGCCTGATACGATCTCCTTCTCGCTTTAATAACGGAATTCTGTCCTGCAAATTCTCTAAAATGCGGTTCAGCTCATACAAATGAATCTGATACGGAATGACGCTGTTTTCTTTTGAAACCAGCTTTGGAAGAAATGTTCCATGCTCGATTTCATCCTGCAGATATTTCGTTGCGTTTTTATCTTCAATCCGGTCAATCACGTTTTTTTTCAGATATGCGTACAGATCACCCTGACTGCACTGCTTGCCCTGAATCGGTACTTTCTTTCCATTCTTTTTGGTCATTCCGATGTACACTGCGTAATTAGAAACTTTTTCACTCGACAGTACAAAAATTTCTTTATATGTCTCTGCAGGCAGATGCTGTTTCACCAGTTTTTTCAGGTATTGTAGATCTGTTTTATGTTTTTCATATAGAACTGTTTTCGCTTCCGAAACAGAACGGTAAGAACCAAGCACATCTGCCAAAACAGCCCAGTCATACACTGCCTTGGCACTTTCAATGATTGCATATTGTTCTCCCAGAATATCCTGCAGTTCCCCCGCATATTCATCATAGGAAATATCTGAAAAAGAAAATTTAGGACGTGCACAGGTATCCAGTTCTCCATCTTCTAAAATACTGCTCAATTTCACGGTACAGCCAGAAATTGCCCCAATCAGTTCCTTTTCTGCAGCAGTTCTGGCATCCAGGCATTTTACAAGATGGCTTTTTTTCATTGAACGCGTGAGATGTTCATCCTTCAGAATTCTTTCTACTTCCTGATAACATGCCTCATCGAAAGTTCTCTCAAATCCCAGTTCCTCACCGCGAACAAGATTTAAAAATGCATCAAATGCTGTATGAAATTCCCGAATTTCATCGATGTTCCCAGAAAACAAGAAATGCCCCCGGTGCTTTACCAGATGATGCATAGCCAGATAGACCAGACGGATATCCGGTGTCTCTGATGTTTCCATAAGCCATTTCCGCAAATGATAAATCGTCGGAAACTGCTTATGATAATTCTTGTCTGTATAATCACGATCTACAAATAACGCATATGGAAGTTCCGGGCAATTTCCTGCTTTGTCTCTTTTGTCTTCCGGCAGATAGCGGCTCTCCTTCATTCGCAGAAAAAATCCATCATCGACCTGATTGATTTCTTCTGCAAAAATTTCCTGTAAAAGTTCCAGTCTCCAGTTTCTGCGATCCAATCTCCTTCTGTTCGTCCGGAATCCGCGACGTTCGTCTGCAGTTTCCGCTGCATCAAACAGCCGGACTCCCCATAATGCTTTGCCGTGAGAACGTTGAATTTCATACTTTTCATTCGTGACAGCCCATCCGAGCGAACCACTTCCTCCATCCAGTCCTACATAGTAATTTTCTCCCATATCGTCTCCTTGATAACTTTATCTTTTGCAATTCGTTCGATCAATTTCACCACATTCTTCATCTATAAGTTTTATTATGTAAAAAGAAACTGCCACTCTGATTCCGAATAGCAGTTACCTTTTTCACACACTGTGAGCCGCACACGCGGCGTTTACGATAAATCGTTATTTGAACTTATGATGTAATTTTGTATAGTACAAAACTACTTATAATATACCTTTTCCAGAATCCCACGTCAACTATCATTTACGCAATTCAGCCCTTTTCCGTCACCCACCCCGGCAAATAATAAATCTGCATCTTTCCGGTAGCTTCATTCCTTGTCACCTGGGCTTCGATTCCGAAGTACTTCCGGATATTTTCTTTTGTCAGCACCTCTTCCGGGGTTCCGCGGTCTACGATCTTTCCCTGATACAGAAAAATGATCCGGTCACAGTAAAGCGCAGCCAGATTCAGGTCATGGATGGAGGAAAATACGGTGACATCCTGATTTCTCAAAATATCCATGATCTGATACTGGTAGCTGACATCCAAATGGTTTGTCGGTTCATCCAAAACGATGTAACAGCTTTCCTGCATCAGTACCCGAGCCAGGAGGACACGCTGCTTTTCTCCACCGGAGAGACTTAAATAGGAACGTGTTTCGTAACCGGTCAGCCCTACTTCCCGCAGGCATTTTTCGCAGAGTTCCCGGTCTTTTGCGGTGTCTCCTTCCAGAAATTTCTTGTGGGCATATCGGCCAAACATCACCATATCCCGCACGGTAAAGTCAAATTCCAGCTGATTTTCCTGGGCCATGACAGCCAGTGCGCCTGCCAGTTTTTTCGCAGAAAGATCCATAATATCGTTTCCATCCAGAAAGATGGTCTGCCCCTTTGGCTTATAGGTCCGGTAGATATGCTTCAGCAATGTGGACTTGCCACAGCCGTTCGGTCCCACAAGGCCCACAAATTCTCCATCCCGGATTTCAAGGGAGATCTGATCCAGGATCCGGTCATTTCCGATTTCATAATCCAGATGTTTTACCAGTAAACTCATCGGCCTACACTTCCTTTCCGAATTAAATACAGGAAGAACGGAGCCCCGAAAAATGCCGCAATGACGCCGATGGGAAGTTCTTCCGGCGCAATGATGATACGGGAAATCAGATCCGCGATCATAGCAAAAAGACCGCCGCCCAAAATGGACATGGGAATCAGCCGCTTATGGCCGGAACCCACAAATCCACGCATCACATGCGGCACCACAAGACCCACAAATCCGATAACGCCGCTGACCGAAACTACCACGCCCGTCAACACGGTGGATGCCAGAATGATCAACAGTTTGATGCGTCTGGTATCCGCGCCCAGCGTCTCTGCCACATCATCTCCCAGAAGGAGAATATCCAGTTCCCGCGCGAACAAAAGAATCACTGCCATCATGACAATGGAGACAATAAACACATATTTTACGTGGCTCCAGGTAGCTCCGCTTAAGGAACCAACCATCCAGTAGAGCGCCATTTTTGTCTTATCGGAACCATTATTAAATCCGTAAACAATCAGGTTTGTCATGGCAGAGAACAGCGCGGAGGTTGCAATTCCGGCCAGCACCAGCTGGGTGGAGGTGATTCTTCCTTTTAAAGACGCAATGCTTAAAGAAAGTCCAATTGCCACTGCTGCACCCAGGGTTGCACCAAAGATTACGGAGTAGCCGCCCAGAAAGCTGAACAGCCCCAGAATGATGACACTGACCGCTCCGGCGGAAGCACCGGAAGAAATTCCCAGGACATAGGGATCTGCCAGCGGATTCTTGGTCAGAGCCTGCATCAGCATGCCGCAAAGAGAGAGTCCCGCTCCCACAATAAAGGCCATGATAACCCGCGGGAACCGAATATTCCAGATAATATTTTCCGTTTTCTGCTCCCAGGAAACTGCAAAAATATCTTTCCCGGCAGTCTTATTCACCAGGATTTTCACAATCTCATCCGGTGACACATGGATGGCTCCAAGAGTCACGGAGATGGTCGTTACTACTGCAATCAGAAGCAGAACCATCAGAAAGGTACACACAAAACATCCCGTTTCCCGGTCACTTTTTTTCTTGATTTCTGATTTCATATTTGCTCTTTTCTCCAAAAACAGAGATTAGAATTTATCCGGATACAGCTGCTTTGCAATCTCTTTGACTGCCTCTGCAGAACCTGCGGAACCCTGCATATCGCTGCAGCATGCAGAGTAGATTTTGCCCTCTTTCACGGCTCTTAAATCCTTGGTAAACTCATTGGTCTCCAGGAAGTTTTTCTTCTCGGAAATGTCCCCGGTGTAGTCCAGGATCAGGATCACATCCGGGTCACGCTCTACCACTTCCTCCCAGGACGGAGTAGCCCAGCCAGCCTCGATATCATCGAAAATGGAAATTCCGCCAGCCAGCTTGATGATGTCGCCTGGCATACCCTGACATGCAGTAAACGGAGCATCTTCACCGGAATCGTACGCAAAAACAGTCACCGGATTCTGGTAAACATCATCACCCAGAGTGTCTTTTACTTCCTGAAGGGTATCCTTCATAGCCTGGATCTTCTCAGATGCCACATCCTCTACTTTGAATATTTTTCCAAGAGTCTCATAGTCTTTGTACAGATCCTCGAAGGTTGCCTTATCAGAGCATACATATGGAAAGTACATCGCGATTCCGTTGGCATCACAGAACTCTTTTCCAAAATTTTTATCGGAAAATACGGAATCCCATCCCATCAGGAAATCACATCCGGTTGCCACCAGTTCCTCTTTGGAAAGATTGGAAATACCCTTTCCTGCCTCTAACAGCTGCGGCACCTTGTCTCTTGCCGGATACTGGGAAACGGTGCTCCAGCAGCTTCCCTTGGTGTAACCAGCCATCTGGTCTTCCAGGCCAAGATCAAAGAAGAAATCTGCCATCTGATCACCGGAAGCAACCACTGCGGATGGCTTCTTGGTAAAAGTATATTCTACGTTCTCACCCAGACCGGAACGCTCCAGATTTAAGGTAATGGTAACCGGCTCATACGCTTCATCTGCGGTGGAATCGCCAGCCGCTTCGGTCTCCTCTGCACCGCTCTCCTCTGCTGCAGCGGTGCTCTCTGCTGCAGTCTCAGCCGGTGTTGCAGTATCTGCGCTCTTTGCGCCGCATCCAGCCACCAGACCGGTGGTCATACAGGCAGCCATTGTTAAGATTACCAGTTTCTTGTTTCTCATAATTGTTTTCCTCCTGATGTTGAAAAATAGTTGTGTCTTCATTACCGTTCGCATGTCGTTCGAACAGCAATATTTTCGTCATATCACCCATGCAGGAATGCGATGCAAAAATGTGGTCTGCGCCACGCAATTGACAAAATAAAAGCACCATTCAGCTTACCAAAAGTAAACCGAATGATGCACCGTATTTTTGCATCCGGGCAGACTTCGCCCTTGTTTCCCTTGCCTTGTCATGGACCGTGACAGCAAAAGCGGAAAAAGCAGGTCTTCTGGCTTGCGCGGCAATGTTGTCTGGTTTCTTCCCATTTCTTCTATATAATATAAAACAGTGAAATTCAGACTGCCCCAAATGCGCTTACAGCGGCGGCACCGCACGGGACTTGCACCCGTTTCCCTTTTCACCGGCCCCAAACGGCCGACACTAATTCCGTAGGATATCTTAATGCCTGCGTGAAAAACTGTCAAGAAATTTTCTTGACTCTGCAATTATTATAGACTTTATACTGTTTTCCAGTATAATAAAAAAAATAAGAATCAAAGGATAAGGAGATTTTCTATGGAACACAATTTAACCACCGGCAGTGTTCCGAAAACCATTCTCTATTTCTCACTGCCCTATTTTCTTTCCTATTTCCTGCAAACGCTCTACGGCACCGCGGATCTGTTCATCATCGGACAGTTTAACGGGGTTGACAGCACCACGGCGGTCTCCATTGGCAGTCAGGTCATGCATATGCTTACCGTCATGATTGTGGGACTTGCCATGGGCACCACGGTTATGACCGGACGGGCTGTGGGCGCGCAGGACCGCAAACAGGTCAATCTTGCCGTCGGCAACACGGCATCTTTGTTCATGCTGCTGTCCGTTGCCCTGACTGCCATCCTGCTCTGCCTTGTAAAACCTATTGTGGCTGTCATGTCCACCCCGGAGGAAGCGGTAAGCGGAACCATCGCCTACCTGACCATCTGCTTTCTTGGCATTCCGTTCATCACAGCCTACAACATCATCAGCTCCATTTTCCGCGGTATGGGAGACTCCAAAAGCCCCATGTATTTCATTGCCATCGCCTGCGCATTTAACATTGCCCTGGACTATCTGTTCATTGGACTGCTCGGCTTTGGCCCCGCCGGTGCGGCTCTGGGAACCACCCTTTCCCAGACCATCAGCGTGCTGATTTCCCTGACCATGATATGCCGCAAAAAGATGATTCCGGGCTTTCGTTTTTCAGACCTGAAGCCGGTCCGCACCATGATGGGCGGGCTTTTAAAGATTGGTTTTCCCATTGCCATGCAGGATGGTTTTATCCAGATTGCTTTCATTGTCATCACCATTATCGCCAACCGCCGCGGCTTAAACGATGCCGCAGCAGTCGGAATTGTTGAAAAAATGATCAGCCTGTTTTTCCTGGTTCCGTCCTCCATGCTGTCCACGGTTTCCGCTCTTTCTGCCCAGAATATTGGTGCCGGGAAACATGAACGTGCCAGCCAGACACTGGCCTGCGCTACCACCATTGCGGTTTCCTACGGCATTGTGGTTTCCATCCTCATGCAGTTTGCAGGCAGCACTGCTGTCGGACTGTTTTCCAGCGATGCCGATGTCATTCGCCTGGGCACCCAGTACCTGCACAGCTATATCTGGGACTGCATCTTCGCCGGAATCCACTTCTGCTTCAGCGGATATTTCTGTGCCTATGGACAGTCAGGAATCTCATTTTTGCACAACATCATTTCCGTGCTATGTGCCCGCATTCCGCTGGCCTACCTGGCATCGAAATACGTTCCGGACAATCTGTTCCCCATGGGATGTGCCGCTCCGGCTGGTTCCCTGCTGTCTGTGGTAATCTGTGTGGCCGCATTCATCTGGATGAAACGCAAATTGCCTGTTTTCCAATCAGGAGAGAACGCATAAAGCAGGAGGACTGACATGCCATTAGAGCAGATCCGTGATTTTTTAAATAACCGGGAAATATCAAAGATGCAGCATATGCTCCAAAACCAGAAGGAAGCTATTCTGCAAAAGAAGAAAGAACTGGAGCTCATGGAACGAAAAATCGACCAGCAGCTCGTCCTGATTGAAGATGCCATTCACTCGGATCTTGGCCGGATTTCTGTAAAGCACATTCTGGAAAAGCGGGTGGCCTGGCTGAAAAATACGGTCTCTCCCAAGTCCTATTTTGACCTGGAAACCTCCATCCGCCAGCTGGAAAACGGGCAGAACGGCGCTGGGATCTGGCTTGGAAAAATCGGTGTCGGCATCGCTCTTTCCCGGCTTAAGGAGCATGCCTTTTCTACCTATGATATGGTGTTTCTCACCCTGGATTTTGATGAGCCTTATACCGGCACCACGGAAATCTGGCCCGCCTGTGACTGTGCCTGCCTGCGCTTTTGCGGCAGCCATAAGGATGCCCCCAGACAGTATGAACTATTACTCAATTGGATAAAAGAAAACAGGATGGTCCCCTCTGGTTTTTCCAGAGAAACCACCCTGATTGATGACGGGATCACCAGTGATCCGGACCGGTTCGTGACCGAGATCCAGATTCCGGTGCATCCCATCCAGGAATGAATTTGGCAAAAATTGAATTTGATTTTCAAACTACAGACCGTATTTTCCATCATGTTCCACTTTTTTCCGTCAGCCACCGCAGGATATCTCCAAATACTTCCGTCCGGTTCACTTCGTTTAACACCTCATGGCGTGCGCCCGGGTAAAGCTTCATGGTCACATCCTGCACCCCCACATTCCGGTACAGGGCGGCCAGCTTTTTCACGCCCTTTCCATTCTCTCCCACCGGGTCTTTATCCCCGGACAGCATCAGATACGGAATATTTTTCGGCACATAGCCTACCAGTTCCGCCTCCTCGGCTGCACGGATTTCATGGAAGAAATCACGATACGCACCAGCAGTGAAAATGAAGTCACAGCGCGGATTATTTAAGAAGCGGTCCACATAGCGCTCATCTCTGGTGAGCCAGTCATAATCCGTGCGCACCGGCTGAAATTTCCGGTTGTAATTTCCAATGGAAAGCTCATACAGCAGACGGCTCCGGTAATGATTTCCCTTGATTTTTCCAAACAAAGCAGCCAGCATTTCCCCGGTAAACACCAGCTGAGGAGCCGGAAAACCGGTTCCCAGCAGAATGACTCCGTCTGGTTCTTTTCCCGGATACGCTGAAAGATAACGCCGGGTCAGAAACGAGCCCATGCTATGACCCAACAGGATATGCTTTGCGCCTGGATAGCGTGTTGCGCCATATCCGGCTACCCGGTGCATATCGCGAAGCAGGAAGGTACCGCCATGTTGTTCCGCAAAAAAGCCCCGTTCTTTTTTCGAAAGCTCCGCTTCGCCATAAGGAGCCGTATCTCCATGGCCCAGACAGTCATGTCCGATCACGGCAATGCCATGTTCCGCCAGGAACGATGCAAACTCTCCATAACGGCCCATGTGCTCGTTCATGCCGTGAACCAGCTGAACCCAGAGTTTGATTGCCTGAGATTCTGCCTCATCCGGCAGCCACTCCACACAATGCAGCCTGGACTTCCCATCACTGGACGGCAGATAAAAATCCCGTTTCTTCATATCTTATCATCACGCTCCATTTCCGCATTTCATCCTGAACAGTTACCTGAACTTATACAAAATTGCATTTGCGATCCAACCTCTTCCAATCACAAACTCAGAATCTTCGCGATTTCCAGATTCCCATCACTATCAGCATGCCACGAGGCGCCCGCTTCCATACGGAAATACATATCAATCTCCGCAACCGACTGGCGCCTGCCATTTTTTCTTCCATTCTGCACCTGGCGCACCACCATCTTGATCTGTCCATGGCGTTTCTTTAACAACGGGATCAGGCAGAAATACAGCCAGTCTTCCGCGAAAGAGAGATGTCCGAGACTTTTCCCGTCTTCCGTCTTTACCATGATCTTACTGCCCTGAAAGGATTCCGGAAACAGCCAGTCTCCCGCCTTTAACCCAGCCACCTGTTTTCCGTAAGTACCATAGGGTCCGCTGCCCAGAAAAGCCTGGAAATGATAGATGGGCCTGCCGTTTTTGTCGGTCTGCACCGGTTCCGATAACGTTTGCAGGGTCTTCACCGGATGCAGAAACTGACCGGCCAAAAGCTGCACCAGTCTGGCCTGGCGGGCAAATCGCTCCTCGGAGCTGAGTCCACCGCCCTCCTGTCGCTCCCGGCGGCTTCGGAGATTTGTTCCAACTCTGTCATGACCGCCAGACGCCATCCACTGTTCCTCCGCCTGTTCCAGCAGTTCCTTCGAGGCGTGGTGAAGACTGGTGAGAAAGAGAGAAAATGCTTCCTCCTCCGGGTTCCAGTAATACCGGCCCCGGGCAGCTTTATAATAGAGGGGCGTCTCTGATTCTGTCTTCATGCTGTAATGACAGTAGATGTTACGCTCACAAAAGGCAGTTTCATTCTCTTTGCCATTCTGATATGGACACCAGGATGGGCTTTTTGCTGCACGTTTGCTGCGGCTTTGCCCACTGCCCCACATTTCAGAAGCACTCAATCCGCTTCGCCCGGATACCGGCTCTTCCGCCATTTCCAGACATACGTTCCGCACTCGCTCCCATTCACCGCTTTCCCAGACTTCCCGGATTACCCGGTACGCCTCATTGATTTCCTGGGACCGTCTGACATATTCCTGCTGCACCTGCTCTGATTTCTCCGCGCCAGCCGCATCCGGGTGGAACTGCCCCATCAGTTTCCGGTATTTCTTCTTTGCGTCCTCAAAATCATCCTCCGCTGCCAGCGCCAGGATCTGCACCGCCTGCGCTGCCTTCATTGGTCCACTGTGTCTCATCCCACTCATCTAATTCATTCCATTCATCTATCTTATCCCTGCAGCATCCAGGCACCCAGTTCCCGGTGAACCCGTGCCGGATTCTTCTCAAAAATATTCACAAAATTCATTGCCGCTCCCCGCTCCTTAAAGGCCGGATACAGGAAACCAAACTCCGGCTCTCCTGGTTCGTACTCGCCAGTCAGCGGGCTGACCGTCAGAATCAGATACTCGTAAATCTCCTCCGATCCCTCCTGCCATTCCTTATCCGTCCCCTTCATCGGCACATCATAGCGCCCATGAAACAGAAAAACCGCATACGGATATCCCGGCTGAAAATGTTCGCCGAATACTTCATAAAACAGATCCAGAGACGCGTCATTTTTCATGCCATCCCGCTTGATGGCATTCATAAGCTGCCACAGGCCGCCTGGCTTTCTCGCGCTGTCCGGAATGCGGTACTCCCGCAGCTGTTCGTTGGTTGTGGCAAACAGCACCGTCTTGGCCAGGTTTAAATTCTTTGTGCGCTCCGGCGTGGACAGCTTTAAAAAGTTCGTGTTGAAGGTTCCGTCCACATAACCCTCTTCATCAAAATAAGCTCCGGCAATCCGACCAACAGACGAACGTGCCGGTGTCATGCGCCGGGTCAGTTCCAGCATATCCTCACGATTTATCATGTCAATCCCCGATCATTTCTCTGATTCCGTAACTGTTCAGTACCCTCACAGTTACCTGATTCCCCTGATTCCTGCAATATCCACACCCATTTCGTGCAGAGCCGCAGTTATTCACAGTCCTTTGCATATGCTGCCAGGATTTTCTCCCACAACATCTTTTTCGTCTCCTCACTGGCAAAGGCCGCGTCTGCCGCATTCAGCACCACCTGCTTCTGCTGCGCTTCGGTCAGTCCGAACTCCCGCTTCAGATAGTCAAACTCCTTTGAGAGGCAGGTCCGCTCAATGCCCATATCATCCGTATTTACCGTCACACGAATGCCACTCTCCAAAAAGCGCACCAGCGGGTACTGCTTCATATCCGGAATGGCGTGGGTCTGACGGTTGCTGGTGGGACACATTTCCAGAGTGATGCCCTTTTCGCGGATCAGATTCACCACTTCTTCATTCTCCATGCTGCGCACACCGTGTCCAATGCGTTTTGTTCCGGTCTGGATAGCCGCCCGCACACTCTCCGGACCATCTGCCTCTCCGGCATGTACCGTATACGGGATGCCAAGCTCCTTCGCCTGTTCGAATAAACCAAGATATTTTGCAGTTGGGAACAGCGCCTCGGCACCGGCCAGATCCATGGCAGTTACACCGTGATCCTTCACCAGATATTTCTTCGCCAGCGCCAGGGTCTCCTCATTCGCTTTTTCATTGCCCTCGCCGCGCATGCAGCACAGGACCAGATTGCCCGGAATCGGAGCACTTTTAAGGCCTGCAATGGCTGCCTGCACCGCCTCTTCCTGGGTCATGCCGCCCAGGGTATGAAACTGTGGCGCAAAGCGCAGCTCCGCATAGATCACGCCATCCTGCGCCATATTTTCCAGAACCAGAGTTACTGCATTCTGTAATCCCTCCGGCGTCTGCATCAGGCGTCCAGGCAGGTCAAAGCACTGTAAAAAGTCATTTAAACTCTCACAGGAATCCGGCACCGAAAGCAGAGCCAGAAGCTCCTCGTCATTGTCCGTCGGCAGCGCAATGTTCTGCAGTGCCGCCAGTTTCTTCGCGATATCTACGGTAACACTTCCGTCCAGATGGGCGTGAAGGTCAATGTAACATCCATTCTGATTCATACAACTTTCACCTCTAATAGATATTTTTATTTACAGTTTTTCACTGATTGCGCAGCATCTTTTTTGCAAAATGCGATGCCGTAGAGTTGAATATCCTTCCGGTCATCGTTTAGAAGATACTCCTGGTAACGGCGCTCTTTGATCTGTTGAAGCTCCTTCCGGCCTGAGTCAGATAACCGGTTGTAAAGAGGACACTCCAGAGATTTTCGATGCTCTGATTGATCTCATCATAGGTGAGATCCAGGCGAAGCTCCTTTTCGATCACTTCACCATTAGTCAGGCGCTCAATTTCATTTTCCCTAAGAACGGAATACCTCGCTGCTTCCTTTGCTATCAGCTCCATCATCTGGTACTTCGCATGCTCGAAGCTGGATCCCTCAACATTTTTAAGTGAAAGAAAAATGACCGGATACTGCCCCATATGCTGCTCGCAAATGGCTTGATTTCCGGAAATACAGAGTCCATCAAAAAGCGACGGATTTTTTCAAACCCGTCCATTCCTACCGGAAGTTTTTGTTCTTTCATACATGTTTCTCCCGTTGCTTTATAGTTTTGTTTGCTTTTTATTATCTCATATATTTTTATAAAAATAAAGCACAAACAGCCAGGGAACCCAAGCCCCTGGCTGTCTGAAAAATCACATGTTCATTGTTTTTTATTTTCAAATCTCCCCAAACTTCATCCGCGCTGCCTGCTTGATCAGCTCAGCTGCCTCCTCGATACTGTAATACGCGCTGTTGATACACAGATCACTGTTTAATGTATTGCCCTGATATCCGGGGATGTATTTTTTGTGATAGTTTTCCCGTGCCTTATCGGCCTCGTTTACGGCCCGCACGGCTTCTTTTCCGCTCATTCCGAAATATTCCACGCAGTTCTTTAAGCGCACTTCATAAGGCGCGTAAATGTAAACCCGCAGAAGTCTCGGCTCGTTTCTCAGGCAGTAAGCGCCGCAGCGTCCCACAATGATGCAGGAACCCTTGCTGGCGAAATCCTGAATGATACTCTGCTGCACCAGAAAGATTTCATCGCTCACATCCGGTGTTCCCAGTCCAAACGGATAACTGAGATAAGAGAACTTAGAACGGGTAACTTCCTCATCCCGACTGATCTGCTTGACGGAGGTATTCATCCGCTTTGCAGTCTCCTCGACAATGTCACGGTCCATAAACTCAATATGGAGTTGCTCGGAAAGTTCTTTCGCCACCAAGCGTCCGAAGGAGCCATACTGTCTGGAGATGGTGATCACATATTTTTCCATGGCTGCACCTCCGTTTAAAGCACCTTATTCAAGAAGCTGATGGTACGTGCCTCTTTTGGATTTAAAATGACTTCCTGCGGAGTTCCTTCCTCCACAATGTAACCGCCATCCATGAAGATGACGCGGTCTGCCACCTCTCTCGCGAATCCGATTTCGTGAGTGACAATAACCATGGTCATACCATCGGCAGCCAACTGCTTCATAACCGCCAGTACCTCACCAACCATCTCCGGATCCAGAGCGGAAGTCGGCTCATCGAACAACATGATATCCGGTTTCATGCAGAGTGCCCGCGCAATAGCCACACGCTGTTTCTGTCCACCGGAAAGCTGGGACGGATACGCGTCCGCTTTCTCAGCAAGGCCAACCCGCTTTAACATGGCCATAGCCCGCTCTTTCGCTTCTTTTTTGTCTGCTTTTTTCAGCTCCATCGGAGCCAGCATGAGATTATGGATTACATCCATGTTATTGAACAGATTAAAGTGCTGGAACACCATGCCGATGTTCTCCCGCACCTTGTTCATGTTTACCTTTTTGTCCGAAATATCGACACCATCTACCACAATGCTTCCGGCGGTAGCTGTCTCAAGCTTGTTTAAGCAGCGCAGGAAGGTGGATTTACCGGAACCGGACGGTCCCAGAATAACAACAACTTCGCCCTCATGGATCTCTGTGGAAATATCCCGCAGAACCTCCAGATCGCCGAAGCATTTGCGAAGTTTTTCGACTTTGATTTTTACAGCTTTATCGTTTGACTCCACGGTTCACCCTCCTCTCTACGAGTTTCGCAAGATAAGACAGGATCGTAATGACGATCAGATACATGGCGCCGACAATAGTCCAGGTTTCAAAGGATTTGAAGGTGCCTGCCTGTACATTTTTCGCAGCCAGAACCAGCTCTGGGAAACCGATAACGGACAGAATGGACGTATCCTTTACGGTAATGATGAACTGGTTGATGATGCTCGGGATCATGGTGCGGATTGCCTGGGGAAGAATGATCTTTCTCATAGTTTTCCAATATGGAAGACCTAAGGATCTTCCGGCCTCCATCTGACCGATATCCACGGACTGAATACCGGCACGGATGATCTCAGCCATATAAGCGCCGCAGTTTAAGGCAAGGCAGATGACGCCGGCCTGAAGTGCTGACAGCGTAAAGCCGTTTCCGATGCCCAGAATCGTATTGAGCAGATACGGAATACCAAAGAATACATAGAACGCCAGCACGATCATCGGCACACCACGTATTACGAATACGAAGATCTGTGCAATGATGTTGCATGCCTTGTTCTTAACTACACTGAGAAGTCCGAAGATCATTCCCAGGATACACGCGAATATCAAACCTAAGAAAGCAAGCAGCAGGGTCCGTCCCATTGCGATCAGAAGCAGCTGTCCGTAGGTGGTGATAATCTTAATCATAATGCCTCACCCTTTTCTTTTCTTGTTTTACTTGTTACAGTCGGCAAAGGCTGCCGTAAAACCTGCCCTGATATATGAAACATTCCAGGTCCCGTTTTGCGACAGCTCTGCTTTATTTTTCATATTAGGGAAGCACCAACGGCACATTCCCTGTTTTCTGAATTGAATTACTCGCCTAAGTACTTCGCGATGATTTCATCGTAGGTGCCGTTGTCCTTGATGTCTTTCAGACCAGCGTTGAACATGTCGATCAGTTCCTGCTTGCTGTCATCGAAAATTGCGAAACCATACTCAGCCGGGTCGTTGCCGGTGCCATCTACCAGTTTCATAGCGATGCCGGTATCTTTGATGTTGCTTGCCATGATCGGGGTATCATCGAGACATGCTGCTACCTGGCCACCTACAACTGCCTGATACATAGTCGGTGAATCCTCAAAGTAGGTGATCTCAAATCCGTACTGATCCTTGATGCTTTCTGCGTAATCTGCGCTCATGGATGCGGTCTTTACTGCTACTTTCTTGCCCTTTAAATCATCAAAACCGGTAATATCAGAGTTCTCTGCAACTGCCATGCTCTGGTTTGCATCGTAGTAGCCGTCGGAGAAGATCCAGCCGGAATTCTTACGCTCATCGGTGATGGAGGCGCCTGCGATCATACCATCTGCCTGACCAGCCTGGCATGCTGCGATGGATGCGTCCCAGCCAAGTACCTGTACATCGTACTTAAAGCCCTGATCCTCAGCGATCGCCTTGAGGATCTCCATATCGATGCCTACGAAGTTGCCGCTGTCATCGGTATACTCGAAAGGTTTAAAAGCAGTATCGGTTGCGATGACCCAGGTCTTATCAGAGGTGTCTGCTGCTGCGGTGGTCTCATCTGCCTTAGATTCTGCCGCAGTCTCTGCTGCCGCGGTGTTTGCTGCTGCCGCGGTGGTGTCTGCGGTTGCGCTCTTGGAACCGCCACATGCGGTCATTGCTGCTGCCATTGCTGCTGCCATTACCATAACCAATGCTTTCTTTTTCATATTAATTCTCCTCTCTTTTTCCCGCTGCTGCTCTTCGCTGTTTCACGATCTGCCGCCGCGCATCTATCCAAACGGCCTTCTTCGCCGGTTTCGGATCTGATTTTTCTTTTCTTTAAATTCTATCTGCATTTGCAGGCATCCACAAACGCCTGAACAATTGCTTTGCATTCCAGATCTTCTTCAAAAGCAAATTCCGGATGCCACTGTACACCTGCAATAAACGTTTTGTCCGGTACCGAAATAGCTTCCACCAGACCGTCCTCCGAGTACGCCATGGCCTCCGCCTTCGGTGCCAGGTCTTTCACCGCCTGGTGATGATAGCTGTTCACCCCATGCTCTCCGGCTCCGATGATGTCCGCAAGAAGCGTTCCTTCCTTTACCGTAACCTTATGTACTGGCCTGTCATAGGGAGCTGTCATGTGATGCTCCGTCCCCGACGGATGTTCTGTGGGAAGATCCTGATACAGAGTTCCACCAAGCAGCACATTCATAAGCTGCACGCCCCGACAGATGCCAAATACCGGTTTGTCTTCCTTTAAAGCTTTCTCAAACAGGTAGGCCTCCATCTGGTCACGAGTGCTACACGGGATTCCGCTGGTTTTCTTTGGTGCTTCGCCATACATGACAGGATCCACATCGTGGCCGCCGGTCATTAGGATGCCGTCACAAAGTTGAAAACAGTCATCCAGTTCCTCGTGGTCCATGGTTAACGGAAGCATAATGGGAAGGGCTCCACAGGCTTCCAGAACCTTCATGTATCCGGGAAGCATCCAGTAACTGTCCTTGTCATCGTCATACAAAGGAATCAGTCCGATCAGTTTTTTCATCATGTCCATCTCCTTTCTTTCGATGCAAGGGTTTTGAGGTTGCATTTGGGGTCTTATTTATCTTTTTTGTTGTGGGGGAAAAGAAAAAAGGGCCTACATCTCCTTATCTGATGTAGACCCCTTTGTCTTGTCACGTATAATAGCATGGTGATTTAAAAAAGTCAAGTTTGTCCTGCTACTTTCTCTATTTTGCACACCATCTTTACTATTTTTTCGCATTTTTTCTTAATTATCTAAAGTTCACATTCTTTTTCTGTAGTATCCACAGTCAAAAAGTTGTGTAAAATACACAATGCAGATTGTAATTTTTAGGAATTTTCGCTATAATCGATCTGTTAGGAGGCTTTGACTTATGAAATTTTTGTACCAGACATTTACTGATTACAACCTGGAAGAATTTACGCGTTTCAACATGATCGTCCCGCTCCGGATCAGCAAATACCGCCCAAAGATTCTGGCTGTATGCTACATTCTCATGATCTTTTCCGGTTTCCTGCGGGTCTTCACGGATCCCGGTACCCCGGCATTTACCTATCTGCTTGTGGTATTTGCCATTCCGCTCGTACTTGTGTACGTTTCCAAGCGCCAGTGCCGCAGGGTTTACAACGCGAATCCCCAGCTGCAGGAACGGCATTCCGTCATGCGTTTCTATGAAGATCACCTTCAGGAGACCAGCAATCATCAGTCTGTTGATGTTCCTTACAGCAGCATTGCCCATCTGGTGGAAACCAGAACCCATTTTTATCTCATGACGGCGGCCAATCAGGGCATGATCATCATCAAAAAGAACTGCTCCGCCGAGCTGATCCAGTTTCTGCATGAACTCAAACAATAATTTTGCCAAAAAATTATTTATTTGCCTTGAAAAAAAGTTTGTTTGCGATTAAAATAAAGGCTGGGAGGTTTACATTTATGTCTATTCAAACTTACATCCGGCGCTATGCCCTGTTTTTAACCGGGGTCATCTTAAGCGCCACCGGCATCGCATTCATCACACGCGCGGGCCTTGGTACTTCACCGGTATCCGGTCTTCCGTTCGTTCTGAGCCTGATCACCAGCATTTCCATGGGAACCTACACGTTTTTGTTCAATATGACGTTTCTGGTCCTGGAAGCAATCCTTCGTAAGAAGTTCACCATTCAGCAGGCGCTGCAGATTCCGGTTACGTTCTTCTTCAGCTTCTGCATTGACAAAGCCATGGGCCTTATCCCGACCCGCTTCGGCGGTCCGTGGGGTCCATCCTTTGTTTACCTGGTCATTGGCTGCGTTATCATGGCACTCGGCATCAGTTTCGAGGTTATTGCCGATGTAATCATGCTTCCGGCTGAGGCGTTCGTACGCGAACTTTCGAAAAAGACCGGCATCCGCTTTGGCAACGTCAAGGTCGCATTCGACAGCACCCTGACCATCATGGCTATGGTAGTGGCCCTCATCGCGTTCCACAAGCTCAACGGTGTGCGCGAAGGCACCCTCATCAATGCCCTCTGCGTTGGCCAGCTGGTCCGCCTGTGGCGTTCCCTGATCGAGGCGCCGCTCAAAAAAATCTGTACGGCTGAGCCCGTTGCAGAATAAATCTTAATATCCCTTCATACGAAAAGGAGCCGTCGTTTTCAGCCCTTCCATGCTTCCACGGTTTTTAAAAACAGCTCATGGATCCGGTTGTCCGCATCCAGCTCCGGATGAAAGGACATGCCAAACTGGTTTTTGCTGCGCACAGCCACAATGTGCCCGTCCACCTCGGCCAGCACCTGGGTTCCCGCCTTCGCTTCTTCTATATAAGGAGCGCGGATGAACGTCATGGGAACTTCCCCGATTCCGGCAAATTCCTGTACTGTGCGGAAGCTGCCCAGCTGTCTTCCGTAGGCATTGCGGCACACGGAAACCGGAAGGGTTCCAAAATACACATGTCCGTCGTTGGTGAGCTGGTCAGCCAGTAAAATGAGTCCGGCACAGGTTCCAAGAACCGGCATGCCGCTCTCAATCTTTTCTTTTAAAGCATCAAACATATCCAGCTCCCGCAGAAGCTTTCCCTGAACCGTGCTCTCGCCGCCCGGAAGCACCAGGCCATCAAACTCTGTGTCCAGGTCCTTCTTCTGACGAAGCTCAAAACATTCTGCTCCCAGGGCCTCCAGCTTTTTCTCGTGTTCAATGAAGGCACCCTGGATTGCAAGGACTGCAATCTTCATCTTATTTTCCCCTTTCTGCCATCAGAAGCGCAATCTCCTGCTCGTTGATGCCGACCATGGCCTCGCCCAGATCCGCCGAAAGCTCTGCTAACATCTTGTGGTCATTGAAGTTGGTGACTGCCTTTACAATGGCTGCCGCGCGCTTCTTCGGATCACCGGATTTGAAGATGCCGGAGCCTACAAACACGCCCTCTGCGCCAAGCTGCATCATCAGGGCTGCGTCAGCCGGGGTAGCCACACCGCCTGCCGCAAAGTTTACCACCGGGAGACGTCCGTTGTCATGCACGTACTGAACCAGATCGTACGGAACCCGGAGAACCTTTGCCTCCTCAAACAGCTCTTCCTCGCGCATGGAGGTGATCTTGGCAATCTCCTGATTCATCATGCGCATATGGCGTACGGCCTGCACTACATCGCCGGTTCCCGGCTCGCCTTTGGTGCGGATCATGGAAGCGCCCTCGTTGATGCGGCGAAGTGCCTCACCTAAGTCCTTCGCGCCACATACAAACGGAACATTGAATTTGCGCTTGTCGATATGGAACACATCATCCGCCGGGGAAAGCACTTCGCTCTCATCGATGTAATCGATCTCAATGGCCTCGAGAATCTGAGCCTCCACAAAATGGCCGATGCGGCATTTTGCCATGACCGGAATGGATACAGCCTCCTGAATACCCTTGATCATCTTCGGGTCGCTCATGCGGGAAACGCCGCCTGCCGCGCGGATGTCCGCCGGGATGCGCTCCAGCGCCATAACTGCGCAGGCGCCTGCTTCTTCCGCGATCCTTGCCTGCTCCGGGGTGGTAACATCCATGATGACGCCGCCCTTTAACATCTGTGCCAGCTGTTTATTTAATTCATATCTCTCTGTATTCATTCCGTTAATCTCCTTTGCGTAAACGTTTTAATATGCGTTCCGGACCGCATTGGTTATCTTGTTGGAGATTATAACGGTTATCTGGAATGTTTAAAATATCCAGTTTTATAGTTTTTAACCAGTCCAGTTTTGCCGACATACAAAAATCGGAATGCCATCTTTTGCACTCCGGTTCGTTTTCTGTTCCATATGTTATTCCTGCAGTTTTACTCTGCATCCAGTAATTCCATATACGGCTTCGGCCTGCTGTAGTAAAACCCCTGCGCATAGTCCATGAGTTCCAGCATCCGCGCGTAATCCCCCATGATCTTTTCCTCATCCAGAACAAAGGCCGTGTATAAAAAGTCAATATTATAGCGGGTGTCACGATATACAATCTTATGAACCCGCTGTTTTCTCAATAGGGTTCCGTACCTTTTATTCCCCAAAAGTACATTTGTGTTATGGCATAATGCGGACCGCGATTTCCGTCACATACTCTTCCGCACTTGCCACCGCAAGCTGATCCACCATATCGCGCTCCAGATACACCGTATCTGTCTGGATCTCATGTTTCTTCCGGTAATCTTCCATGCGCTCATAGGCTTCCCCGATGTTCTTCCAGTGTCCCACATGAAATCCCGTCAGGTAATCGCCCTCCGGCATGATCCGGTATTCCATGTGCTGTGGTTTCTGCTCCAGAAGAAGAAGGACATTGTCATAGGCATTTTAAAAAATATATCCAAACTTCTTGACTATCGGGTAACCTTATGGTTTATTTTCTCAGAGGTCACAAATTTTTCAAGTTATTTCCCATTTTTATAAGGAGTTTTTGATTATGAGTACATCCATCAGTCAGCATTTCTCCCCATGGAGTCTGCTGAAATTCGCATTTCCTTCTATTATTATGATGATGTTCATGTCCCTCTACACCATTGTGGACGGCATCTTCATCTCCCGTTTTATTGGCAGCAATGCCCTGTCTTCCTTAAACATCGTCTACCCGGTAGCCAGCGTGGTCATTGCCATAGGCACCATGCTGGCCACTGGCGGCAACGCAGTCATCAGCCGGTATCTGGGCGAGGACAAACAGCAGCTGGCCAAAGAATGTCTCTCTCTGTTTACTCTGGTCGGATTTCTGTTAAGTCTGCTGGCGTCCATCCTGGCCCATCTGTTCCCGGATTTCATCAGCCGCGCGCTCGGTGCCAACGATCTGCTGTTAGCAGACTGCCGCACCTACCTTACCGTCCTCATGACCTTCGCCCCAGCCTGCATGCTCCAGACCCTGTTCCAGTCCTACCTGGTAACTGCCGAAGCCCCGCACCTTGGGCTGTTTCTCACCATGATTGCCGGTGTCATCAACGCGGGGATGGACTATGTGCTGATCGTGTATTGCAACCTTGGCATTGCCGGAGCCGCCCTGGCTACCGGACTGGGACAGATGGTCCCAGCCCTGGCCGGACTAGTCTTTTTCCTGAACCAGAAGCATACGCTTCATTTAACCCGCTTCACCATGCACACAAAAGAACTGATCCAGGCCTGCTACAACGGTTCCTCCGAGATGGTCAACCAGCTTTCCAACGCCGTAATCACCTTTTTGTTCAACATCATCCTGATGCGCCTGGCCGGACCAAACGGAGTAGCCGCCATCACAATCCTGCTGTACGGACAGTTTCTGTTCAATGCCTTTTATCTGGGTTTTTCCATTGGCATCAGCCCGATTGTGGGATACCAGTACGGTGCCGGAAACCGCAAAGAGCTGAAAAGCATTTACCGGATTTCCTTCCTGTTCGTCAGCATCTCCTCTGTGATCATAGCCTTTGCTGCGGGCTACCTTTCTACCAGCATTGTAACCATCTTCACGGATGATCCGGGAACCTACGCACTGGCCGTGACCGGATTTGGAATCTTTGCCTATAACTTTTTATTCAGCGGTTTTAACATTGTCTCCTCCGGCTTTTTCACCGCCCTGTCCAACGGAAAAGTATCCGCCATCATCTCCTTTTGCCGCACCCTGTTATTCACCGTGATCTCACTGCTGGTGCTGCCTCAATTCTTCGGCGTCAATGGAGCGTGGCTGGCCATTCCGGTGGCAGAATTTGTGACACTGCTGCTGTGCATCGGGATGCACAGGAAGTACTTCTATGTAGAGGGAAAGCAGAATTACTTTCATTAATAGCAATATAAATAAATAGCTAATAAGGTCCGAAAGCGCCCAGATCACATTCAGGCTGACTACACTGGATACGATGAGCAGAACGGCACTTTTGCCTTATCTCCGAAGATGCAGGGTAAATTGGCTTCGCCGTAATGCATGTCGGCAAGCAGCGTGGTGAAGCCAAACAGAAACATCGCCTGGAAGATAATCCAGCTTCCAAAGGAACGGAGCACGGAGTAAAAGGCGGTCTGCAGGGAACAGATAGCGATGCCGATTCCCAGTACATACAGTACCGCGATCACGATTCCAAGCCATCTACTTCCGATTCCCCGCTCAATGTAGTAGGATGGTCCTCCGGTGTAGCCATATCAATCAGTATCTGCCTATTCCCTCTCCTCCCAATGTCCAGATTTCAAAATCCGTTTGTAAAACCTCGTTTTCTTTTGCTTCTGAATGCTGCCAGGTGCCGCAGCCACAGTTCCTGCCCGCGGCACCTGGTCAGTATTTTACTTCTGCTGTACTCCAGCCATCTCGCTCACAACATCCAGGAATACGTTTGCGCCCGCTACGCAGTCCTCATCCGGTGTGTACTCCTTCGGGTTGTGGCTGATGCCCTTGATGCTCGGCACAAAGATCATGGCAGTCGGGCAGATGCGCGCCATCATCTGGGCATCCTGGCCTGCGCCAGAAGTCATGCGGCGGGTATTCAGTCCTCTTGCTGCGGCGGCTGCCTCAATTTTCTTTACGATACCCTCATCAAACGGAACCGGATCAAACTCAGTCAGACGCTCGCTGCTGATCTTGACATGATCGGTCCCCTCCAGTTCTTTGAAGTAAGCGGCAAGAGTCTTCTCATCTGCATCCAGCTTTTCCTTGTCCGGATTTCTTAAATCCACTGTCATAATGGCTTTGGACGGAATGACGTTGATGGCGTTCGGCTCATGCTCGATGCAGCCTACGGTTGCCACGCCGCCGGATTTCTTCACCAGCTCTCTTAAGAACACGTTGATCTTTGCTGCGGCCAGACCAGCATCCACTCTTAAATTGGTCGGGGTGGTTCCTGCGTGGTTTGCAACACCCTCAATGGTGACACGCTGCCAGTGAATGCCATGCAGGTTCTCAACCGCGCCAATCTTCACACCCTCTACATCCATGATCGGTCCCTGCTCAATGTGCAGCTCCACGAATGCCTCCGGCTGTAAGAATCCCGGCTCCACGGTTCCTTCGTAACCGATGCGCTTTAACTCCTCACCCAGGATGGTACCGTCGGTGCCGACCGTTTTTAATACTTCATCCACCGGAAGTCCGTCTGCGTAAACCAGGGAGCCCATCATATCCGGTGAGTAGCGCACACCCTCCTCGTTGGTGAAGGCGCCAACCACGATCGGTCTCTCACTCTGATAGCCTGCATCCTTTAAGGTCTTGATGACTTCGATGCCGCCGATGACACCCAGGCATCCATCGTACTGGCCTGCGTTGATGACAGTATCAATGTGGGATCCAACCATCAGAGGCTTTTTCTCCTTATTCTCCTCAGTCTCCCAGATTCCGAAGATGTTGCCGATGCGGTCTACCACTACCTTCAGACCTGCATCTTTCATCCAACTGACTACCTTGTCTCTGCCCTGCTTCTCGGTGTCGGAAGCAGCAAGACGGGTTCTTCTTCCCTCTTCATCCTTGCCGATTGCTCCCAGTTCATTGATTCTTTCCAGTAATCTTTCCCCATTCACAGATAGCATAATGCGTTCCTCCTGTACATTTGATTGTTTACAACAGTTCCAGCTCCGCCTGTTGTGATCGTTCCAAATCTGTTCTGTCTTAGCAAGTGTTTTATCACTTTTCACCTTTGAAAGCTTCGCTGTCTTCTGTTGTCCTTGTGACCTCAGTATAACAGTCTCCCGCATCGGATTCTATCAATATCCCCCTCATTTTTATCAGATTTATACCAACCTGTTCTCACTTACTATCCTTTTTATCAGTTTTGTGCTATAAAATATCACAAAAGCAATCATTGTATTTTTCAGGAAGGAGGATCGTTTTATGAGTGCGTCATTCCCAAAATGTAACCAGGCCGGAATCGAATTTGTCATTTCTACCAACGAAGAGCTCCGGGAGGAAAGCATGTTCCTCTCGGAGGAATTTCCCATTGCCATGTATACACAAAATTTCATCCATGCGGCCTCGGACTCCATTCCGTTTCACTGGCACGATGAACTGCAGATTACCTGGATTTCCGAAGGCGAGCTGGAATACTGCATCAACGGAGATAAATTCAAACTGGGAAGCGATAAGCTTGTGCTGGTCCAGAGCCACCAGCTCCACAGTTCCCACACCACCACCAGCGACGTAAAAACCCTGTGCATCAACTTTACCCCGGAGATTTTTCATCCCCTGATTTTAAAGAAATACATCCTGCCCATGCTGGACAGCCACGCCTTTGCCTATTCCCTGCTGCTGTTAAAACCCTATCAGATAATAATGCTGAAAAAACTCCAGAACTGGAAAAAAGAACCCCTTGGATACTTCTCTGTCATGAACTTTTTATCCCAGGTGTTCGAAGAAATTTTGAAAGAATTTGAAGAAGATACCGAAACCCCTGACCGGGAAGGAACACGGCTGTTCCACGAAATGCTTGGCTTCGTCCACGCCAATTTCGCACAGCCGCTTTCCGTGAAGGACATTGCGGATTCCGCGATCTTAAACAAGAACCGCTGCACCGCCCTCTTTAAAAAATATACCAACATGTCCCCCATCAAATATTTAAACGAATACCGCCTCTACACCGCGAAAAATATGATCCTCCACACCGACAAATCCATCTCCGATATCAGTGCCGATGTGGGGTATAACCAGATCAGTCATTTTATAGAGCAGTTCCGGTTAAGTTACGGGATGTCACCTCTGAAATACCGGAACAAATTTGGGCGCGAAGTCTTATAATGCCCGGATATCTCCGATCAACTGATCTTTCTCCGCTTCCGTAGTCGCCCAGCTGGTGCAGAACCGCACGACTTTGCGTCCATCTTCCAGCGTCCGCTCCTGCTCGAAAGTATACTCTTTTGCCAGCTGCTCTGCCTGTTCGTCAGTCACGATCACGAACTGCTGGTTGGTATAGCTGTCCACGAACTCCGGGATACCTTTTTCTTTGAAGGCTGCCTTGATTTCCATGGCGTAGGCATCCGCCTGGGCAGTCATCTTCTCGTAGGTGTCATCCTCCAGAAGCGCACAGAACTGCAGTCCCAGAAGCCAGCCCTTTGCCAGCACTGCGCCGTTCTGCTTCATATAGGTGCGGAATTTCCGTGCCAGTCCGGCGTTGGTGATGACCAGAGCCTCGCCAAAGAGCGCACCACATTTCGTTCCGCCAATATAGAATACATCGGTCAGCTCTGCCAGTTTCTCCAGAGTCACATCATTCTTCACAGAACCAAGTCCATAGCCCAGACGCGCGCCGTCCACGAACAGATACATGCCATATTCATCACAGACCTTGCGGATATCCTTCAGATCCTGCTCGGAATACAGGGTACCCCACTCCGTCGGGAAAGAAATGTAAACCATCTTCGGCTCACAGAGATAGTTTGGCTCCCCATCGTCATAATAAGATTTCACTGCTTTCCGAATCTGCTCTGCCGTAATGGTTCCGTCTGCAGATGGAAGCGGCACCAGCTTATGTCCGGTGTTCTCGATGGAACCGGCTTCATGGGCATACACATGACCAGAATCCGGGCAGATGACACTCTGGATCGGGCTTAACGCTGCCGCATGGACAATAAAGTTTGCCTGGGTTGCACCCGGAAAGAAATGAACAGCTGCCTCCGGTGCGTTGCATTTTTTCCGGATCAGTTCTGCTGCCTTCTCGCACCAGGTGTCCTCTCCGTATCCGTCATAGCTTTCTGCATTGGTCTCTGCCAGCTTCTCCAAGATCTTGGCGCATGCGCCGCGGTTGTAATCATTGTGTAAACGAATCATGATGCTGTACTCTCCTTTTTATTATACTCTTACTCGTGATTTCATCACCCGATCAGTACCTGTTTTCCTTCAAACGCAAATCCGTAATGCCGGATCCGTTCTTTTTCAATTCCACGCGCAAGCAATTCCGCGTCATACTGTTTTTTCTCAATCTGCTCCAGTGCAGTCTGCACGGTCTCTTCCAGTGATGCTTCTTTTCCCGGATTTCTCACCTTAAATTCCAGAATAAATGCAGGACTGTTCGAACTCTGCCGGTCTCTGGGAATCATCATCACATCATACCGCCCAAACCCACTTTCCCGGTTGGAGCGGATTTCATACTGTTCTGCCTGATCTGCAAGAAGTCCCAGCACAAAACCATGATAAAAGCGCTCCGGTTCGCTCTGCTGACCGCCTTCTTTTCCTGTATCAAAAAAGCTGAATGTTGCAAGAGATACCTCATTCATGTAATAATTCATGGCATCCACATCGTCCTGCAGCAATGCTTTTACAAAGCGGTTGTAGCTGGTCTGCGTCATGCCAAACCAGCCCTTGAACATCCCGGAAAACATGCTGGTCGTTTCCAGGTTTGTGATACTTAAATGATACCAGGGTTCCCGAATTAATCCGCGGTATTCTACCTGTTCCACCTTTAAATATCCGCTGGCCAGCAGCAGGCTCCAGATGGCATTCTCATTCTTGCCAAGCTGGTCAAACACAATCTGCTCATCAAATGTGACCACAATCTGCTGCCCCTGCAAAAGTTCTTCCATCTTTTCCTTGATTTCCCCGGAGGCTGTCCGAATCAGCCTGCTGACCAGGCTGTTGGAGCTGGTAGAGGCCCAGAATGGCTGCAGCTTTCTGGTATCCAGATAATTGGTAATGGACCACGGGTTGTAAATATCACGCAGACTGCCAAAGGTAAAACCATCGTACCACTCTTTTACATCGGCCTTTTTGTCCCCAAGTCCAGCCTGTTCCAAAGCAGCAAATACTTCCGCTTCCGTAAATCCGAAACAGTCTGCGTATTCGTCCGAAGTGATGGTGATCACTTTCAGATTATTCAGGTCTGAAAATACTGATTCCTTGGACACTCGGGTAATTCCCGTCATAACAGCGCGTTCCAGATACGGATTCGTCTTAAAAGCAGAGTTGAACAGGCCACGGATAAAACTGGTAAATTCATCCCAGTATCCATATACATACGCCTCCTGCATAGGCGTGTCGTACTCATCCAGCAGCAGGATCGTGCGCTTTTTCCAGTAATGATGCAGATAATAGGACAGATTTTTCAGAGCATCCTGGGCTGTCACATCGTCCATTTCACAATTCATGACTTTCGTGAACTGCTGCTTTTCTGTATCTGTAAAGCACGCTGCCTCCAGAAGATAGCGGTGCTGCCGGTAAGTATCACCAATGATGTGGCGAATCTTCTGCACTGTATCCGCATAACAGTCCTGCTTTACATCTGCAAAGCTTAAATAAATGACCGGATAAGTTCCCTGAATGCTCCGGTATTCCGGGTCAGACCAGACGGAAAGCCCCTCAAACAGGTCTCCCCGGTTCTGATACTGCAGAGAAAAGAAGCAGTTCAGCATACTCATATTCAGTGTTTTTCCAAACCGGCGCGGACGGGTAATCAACGTTACCGCATCCCCGGACTCCCACCAGCTTTTGATAAAACCGGTTTTGTCAATCAGAAAACAGTTCTGCTCCCGCAAAAAAGCAAAATCCTGGCTTCCAATGCTGATTTTCTGGCTCATATGCTCACGCTCACCTGCCTTTCCTGTTTTTTATTATAGCAGTCCAGTCCCATTCTGTCACGGTATCATACGCCATTTTACGTTCAGAAAATGCATACCCGTGTACAGTAAGCGTAAAACTTCCACATTCCCGCATACTATATAGTATCAGAAAGCGGGGTGATTCATGATGCTGGCATGGTTCTTTTATTTGATGGATGCCATAAAAAAGCTGCTGTAGCGTTGCATTTTTTCTCACCCGGCGCTATAATAAAACCGCTGCTCCGGTTCCGGGAGGAATACGCTTTATGCGTATCGCCAGTGTCTAGGCTCACCTTTCAGAATATCCCGTAGAACACTCGGCGGCCGGGCGCGGCTTTCTAAGCAATATGATCATAAAAATATCAGGGCCTGGGAGAACTGTCTCAAAACAGTTTTCTCAGGCTCTTCCTGTATTCATTCAATTGCACTGGTCTGCCGGATCACCTTCCGGTAAAACAGAATCGTCAGCGCCGTCGCCGCAAACCACCCAAAGGGCCAGGCCATCCAGATTCCGGTGCTTCCAAACTTTGGTGTCAGCAAAAGCGAAAACCCGATTCGCAAAATCAGATCCGGAATCGTGGCCGCTACAAAATACGCCATGGCGCTGGAGCCGCGGATAATGCCATCGGTCATCAGCTTTATGGAAATCATAAAATACCAAGGTGATACGATCCGCAAAAACGCCATTCCGGCATGGATCGCGTCTTCACTCTCCGCATTCAGGAACAGTCCCATCATGCTTCGGCTGAAAATGAAATACAACACTACAAACGGAACTGCCGCAAACTCCGCAAGCTTCACACCGGTCCGAAAGCCCATCGGCAACCTTGCCGGTTTTCCCGCTCCCAGGTTCTGGGCCGTGTAGCTGGAAAGGCAGGAGCCCAGTGTCATAAAGGTGTTGATGGCAAAGGTATTTAACTTGATGGCTCCGGAATATCCGGCCACCACAGCGGAACCATAACGGTTCACAATTTCCTGCACAAACAAATTTCCCACGCTCAAAACGCTCTGCTGCATGATGCTCGGCACGGCAATGGCAATGATCTGCCAGAACAAAATCCGGTCAAAGAACGGTTGCCGTTCCAATTCTCTGGTATAAGCCGCAAGCCTGCGCCACAGCGTCAGAAGCGCCAGCACTGCTGATACGCCCTGGGCCAGAAACGTAGCCCATGCCACACCGGCCACACCCCACCGAAGCTGTGCCACAAACACATAATCCAGAAAAATATTTCCCAGAGAAGAACCGATCAGAAAATACAGCGGTGTTTTGGAGTCTCCCAGCGCGGTAAAAATGCCGGTACACACATTGTAAAACAGCAGAAAGCTCAGACCATACACATAAATCTTCAAGTACAGAACGCCGTCTGCCATAATGTCTTCCGGCGTATGAATCCAGCGCATCATAGCACCGCTGCAGAAATAACCGAATACGCTTAATACCACACTCAGTGCAAACACCGAAATGAATGCGGTGGATACCGCACGCCTGAGCCCCGCCTTATCTCCGGCGCCAAACAGCCTGGAGATTACCACCGAAGCGCCCAGGTTCATCCCCACCGCGAACGCCATATAGATAATGGTGATAGGATACGATGCTCCCACCGCCGCCAGTGCCGATTCCCCCGCGAACTTTCCGGCAATCATGCTGTCCGCGATATTGTAAAACTGCTGAAACATCACGCTGATCATCATCGGCAGCAAAAAACGCCATAAGATCCGGTCCGGATGTTCCTTTGTCAGATCTGTTATCATACTACTCCCCCCATTTTTCGTAACTTATCTTTTTCCCTGTTGTCGTGACTCACACGGCAGCATTATGCGCAATTCCTGCTCACAGGTACCTTCCGGTCACGCTCTCCACACACTGCCGCACTTCCTCCGGCGTGCCGCTCACCACAATGCGGCCGCCTTCTTCTCCGCCGCCCGGGCCCATGTCAATGACATAGTCCGCGTTGCGGATCAGATCCAGGTCATGCTCAATGACGATCACCGTAGCCCCGCTGTCAATGAGACGCTGGAACACCGCCAGCAGTGTCTGCACATCCAGCGGATGCAGGCCAATGGTGGGCTCATCAAACACGAAAATGGTATCGTCCTGTCCTTTTCCCATCTCACTGGCCAGCTTCAGTCTCTGGGCTTCACCGCCGGAAAGGCTGGGCGTTGCTTCTCCCAGGGTCAGATAACCAAGCCCCAGATCTGAAAGCGTCTGAAGCCGTCTGGAAACCAGCTTCAAATCACTGCAGGCCGGCATGGCGGTATCCACGCTCATGCTCATCAGCTCCGGCAGCGTGTGGACTGTGCCATCCTCCCGCCCGCGGCGGACCTTCGACGCGTCCTTGCTGTAGCGGGAGCCGCCGCACTCCGGGCAGACAATCTCCACATCCGGCAGAAACTGGATGTCCAGACTGATGGAACCGGTGCCGTCACAGGTCGGGCAGCGAAGCTTTCCGGTGTTATAAGAAAAATCTCCCGCCTTGTACTTTCCTTCCTTTGCGTCCGGTGTCTTCGCGTAAATCTTTCGAAGCTCGTCATGGATTCCCGCATAAGTGGCCACGGTAGAACGAATATTGATGCCAATCGGTGTCGCATCAATCAGCTTTACCTGGCCAATACCCGGTGCTATGACTGCTTTCACATGTTCCGGTAACGCTTCTCCCTGAACCGCAGCCTGCAGACCCGGTATCAGGCTTTCCAGAATCAGTGTGGTTTTTCCAGAGCCGGACACGCCGGTGATGGCCGTCATTCTTCCTTTCGGAATCTTTACGGTCAGCGGCTTTACGGTATGGATCTGCCCGGTCGTCATCTCTATGATTCCCTGCTCAAACATGGTTTCCGCAGATATTTTCTTTCGCACCAGCACGGAATTTGCACCGGATAAAAATCCGCCAATCTTTGAATTTGGATCCGCTGCCACCGTATCAATCGTTCCCTGGGCGATGACCGTTCCGCCCTTCTCCCCCGCCTCCGGCCCCATCTCAATGAGCCAGTCCGCATCCTTTAAAATTTCCGTGTCATGATCCACCAGTACGATAGAGTTGCCGTCCGCGATCAGATCCTGCATCACGCCCCGCAGTCCCTCTATATTGGAAGGATGCAGGCCAATGGATGGCTCGTCCAGCACATAGAGCACGCCGGTGGTGCGGTTTCGCACTGATCTCGCCAGCTGCACCCGCTGCCGTTCCCCGGTGGAAAGCGTGGAAGCTTCCCGGTCCAGGGTCAGATATCCAAGCCCCAGTTCCAGAAGCCGCACTGCCATGCCGTGGAACGAATCGCAGATACTCTCCGCCATGGGTACCATTTCTGACGGAAGCGTGGACGGAACCTCTGCCACCCATTTTGAAAGCTCCGACAGTGTCATGCGGCAGGCATCTGCCAGAGTTATTCCCTCAATACGCGGTGCCCTTGCCCGCTCGGAAAGGCGGGAACCGCCGCAGGCATGGCAGACATCCTGGCGCAGGAATTTCTCTACCCGCTTCATGCCCTTCTCATCGGTCACCTTTGCCAGGGCATTTTCCACCGTATAAACCGCGCTGAAATAGGTAAAATCCATCTCTCCCGCTGCCCCGGTCTTGGAATTCTGGTACAGCATGTGGACCTTCTTGGCAGGACCGTGGAATACGATTTCTTTTTCTTCCGGTGTCAGGTCACGAAACGGTACATCCGTCCGCACGCCCATATCCCGGGCAATGTCCTTCATGAGGGACCACATCAGGGTCTGCCAGGGAAGGACTGCGCCCTCATCTATGGAAAGGGAATCATCCGGAACCAGCGTGGACTCATCCACCACCCGGACAATACCGGTGCCGTCGCAGACCGGGCAGGCGCCGGTGCTGTTAAAGGACAGTTCTTCCGCAGACGGCGGATAAAAATGCTCGCCGCACTCCGGACACACCAGTTCCATTCCCGCCGCCACGTTCATGGTCGGCGGCAGATAGTGGCCCTTTGGACAGCAGTGGCTGGACAGGCGGGAAAACATCAACCGCAGCACATTTAAAAGTTCTGTAGATGTTCCGAACGTACTTCGCATGCCCGGAACCCCCGGACGCTGATGCAGGGCCAGCGCCGCCGGGACATAGCGCAGGTCATCCACCTGGGCCTTCTCCGCCTGGGTCATGCGCCTGCGGGTGTAGGTAGAAAGGGCCTCCAGATAACGCCTGGAGCCCTCCGCGTACAGCACGCCGAGGGCCAGGGAAGACTTACCGGAGCCGGACACTCCTGCGATTCCGACAATTTTATGTAACGGGATGTCCACATCCACATTTTTCAAGTTGTGTACCCGCGCGCCCCGCACCTGAATGGCGGTGGGGGTGCCGTGCTTCCAGTTGGGATTTTTTTCTGATTCGTTCATGAAATCGTATCCTCCTGTATCACCATAATCAACGATTGCGTGTTCTCTGTCAGAGATTGCAAATATCCGCAAATGAAATCAATCTCAAATTCAATGCATGTTCTGCGTACGCTCTGACATCTTTTGTAAATCCAGTTTTGGAACATAACAGATAATATTGTTTTTCATAGTGGAACAATTGACCTCGTTCTAATAACTGGTTAAGGATTTCCATATTAATATCGGCATTTCTCCACTTGCATTCTCCCAGTAATGCCTGATCATCCTGTATCACCATAATATCAATTTCTTCCTGACGTTTCGCAGCTGGATTGTTTCCCCACCATCTTCCAATATTTCCCGGAAGGAATGGCAATGTGGCATAAATCTTTGGATGATACAGATACTGGATACAGATATCTTAAAAAAAGAGAGCCATAGCGACTCTCTTTTTTACCCCTTACGCCTCATCAATTGCATGTCCGATATCATGGCGCATATACTTGTTATCAAAGTCAATCCACTCCGTTGCCTTATAGGCATTGGCACGGGCTTCTTTTAAGTTGCTGCCGGTTGCGGTTACGCCCAGCACGCGGCCGCCGTTGGTTACCACACGGCCCTGGTCGTCAAACTTGCTGCCTGCGTGGAAGACATAATAGCCTTCTTTGTCTCTAAAGTTCTCCAGGCCGCGGATTTCAAAGCCCTTCTCGTAATGTTCCGGATAACCTGCGGAAGCCAGGACGACACAGACTGCCGCGTTATCCTCAAACTCCAGCTCAATCTGATCCAGGGTGCCGTCGATGCAGGCCTCAAACAGGTCAACCAGATCGTTCTTCATGCGCGGAAGCACAACCTGGGTCTCCGGATCTCCGAATCTGGCATTGTATTCCAGTACCTTCGGACCGTCTGCAGTCAGCATCAGGCCAAAGAAGATGATGCCCTTAAATTCTCTGCCCTCTGCCTTCATGGCATCGACCGTCTTCTGATAAATGTGTTCTTTACAGAACGCATCCACCTCCGGGGTGTAGAACGGGCTTGGAGAGAAGGTTCCCATGCCGCCGGTGTTCAGTCCCTGATCGCCGTCCTTCGCGCGTTTGTGATCCTGTGCGGAGGTCATGATCTTGATGGTCTTTCCGTCTACGAAGGATAACACAGAAACCTCACGTCCGGTCATGAATTCCTCAATGACGATCTCATCCCCGGCGGAGCCGAACTGCTTATCCATCATCAGGGTCTTGACGCCTGCCTTTGCCTCTTCCAGATCCTTGCAGATCAGAACGCCCTTGCCCAGTGCCAGGCCGTCTGCCTTTAATACGATTGGCATCTTTGCGGTTTCGAGGTAAGCCAGTGCCTTTTCCGGGTCGTTGAAGGTCTCATAAGCCGCAGTCGGAATGCCGTATTTTTTCATCAGGTCTTTGGAAAATGCCTTGGAGCCCTCCAGAATCGCTGCGTTGGCTCTCGGACCAAAGGCACGGAGGCCTGCTGCCTCAAATGCGTCCACTGCGCCTGCTGCCAACGGATCATCCGGTGCTACCACCGTTAAGTCAATCTCATGCTCTTTCGCGAATGCCACCAGCTTGTCAAACTCCATCACGCCAATGTTCACGCACTCTGCCACCTCTGCAATGCCTGCATTGCCCGGTGCGCAGTACAGTTTCTCTACCTTCGGACTCTTTGCCAGTTTCCATGCAATGGCATGCTCTCTTCCGCCGCCGCCTACGATCAAAATTTTCATCTGCCTGTTCCTCCTGTCTTTCCTTACACCACAGACAGACCGGAAGTTAGCCGGTCTGCCCTTATCGTTTTTTTATTTTATCTTTCCGTTCGCAATCAGGTCAATGGCCTGCGGAAGCAGCTTCCACTCGGCCTGCTCCATAACCCTGCGCTGCAGCACTTCCGGGGTATCCCCCTCCTGTACCTCCACCGCTTTCTGCAAAATGATCGGGCCGGTGTCCATGCCGCTGTCCACGAAATGAACCGTTGCTCCGGTCACCTTCACGCCTCTTGCCAGCGCTGCCTCATGCACCTTCAGTCCATAGTAGCCCACACCGCAGAAGGACGGGATCAGGGACGGATGGATGTTGATGATCTTATGCTCGTATTTCTCGATCATAGCTGCCGGGATTTTTACCAGGAAACCGGCCAGCACAATGAGATCCAGATGGTACTCGTCTACCTTTGCCAGAAACGCCTCATTAAACGCGTCGCGGCTCTCATAGTCCTTCGGGGAAATGCACAGGGCTTCCACACCGTGCTTCTTTGCCCGTTCCAGGGCATAGGCGCCCGGATTGTTGCTGATGACTACTGCAATCTCGGCATTGGTGATCTTGCCTGCATCCACTGCATCCAGAATTGCCTGTAAGTTGGTGCCGCCGCCGGACACCATGACACCGACTCTTAACATAAGGTCACTCCCTTTTCGCCTTCCTCAATGGAACCGATCACATACGGAAGATCGCCGGTGGCCTTGATGGCTTCCATGGTCTTCTCCACATCTGCCGGATCCACGGCAACGATCATGCCAATACCCATGTTGAAGGTGTTGTACATCATCTCCTCCGCGATGTCGCCTTTCTCTGCCAACATCTTGAAGATAGCCGGTACCTCGTAGCTGTCTTTCTTAATCACAGCGCGTGTGCCTTCCTTTAACATACGCGGAACGTTCTCGTAGAAACCGCCGCCGGTGATATGGCTGCATGCCTTCACGGTCACGCCTGCGTTCTTCACGCTCTTTAATGCCTTGACATAGATGCGGGTCGGAGCCAGAAGTGCCTCACCCAGGGTCTTGCCAAGAGCATCATAATAAGTATCCAGACCTTCCTTGGTCAGCTCCTTCTCAAATACCTTGCGCACCAGGGAGAATCCATTGGAATGTACGCCGGTGGATGCCATGCCGATGAGCACATCGCCAGCCTTTAAGTGTTCGCCGGTAATCATCTCTTTCTTATCGCAGACACCAACCGCAAAACCGGCCAGATCGTAATCCTCCTCCGGCATCAGGCCCGGATGCTCTGCGGTCTCGCCGCCGATCAGGGCAGCCTCAGACTGGAGACATCCTTCTGCAACACCCTTTACGATATCCGCAATCTTCTCCGGATAGTTCTTGCCGCAGGCAATATAGTCCAGGAAGAATAACGGCTCGCCGCCTGCGCAGGCAATGTCGTTTACGCACATGGCAACGGCATCAATACCGATGGTGTCATGCTTGTCCATGATGATGGCCAGTTTTACTTTGGTACCGCAGCCGTCGGTACCGGATAAGAGCACCGGCTCCTCCATGTTTTTGATCTTAGCCAGGGAGAATGCGCCGGAGAAACCGCCCAGTCCGCCTAACACTTCCTCACGCATGGTCTTCTTTACATGTTCCTTCATCAGTTCTACTGACTTGTATCCTGCCTCAATGTCTACTCCGGCTTTCTTGTAATCCATTTTCTTTTCCTCCATGTATCCACACATGTTATTTGTTTTCGTCTTGTAACTGTTCAGTACCCTCACAGTTACGGGCAAAAATCCATTGAAAATTGCCTTCGGCAATGGGATTTTTGCCTGCAAGCCCATGTTTTCATACGGTCAGCGCAGTGAATGCGCAGACCTACTGAACAGTTACTTCGTTTTCTATTTTCAGGGCATCCGCTGCGCTTTCAGCCCTTTTTCACTGGTCCTGGTGTCCTGAACTATTTCATCTGTGCCAGATATTCTTTGTATCCGATGCTCTCCAGCTTATCTTCCTTCTTCACGACATCGTTCTTCATCTCTTCGCTGTAGTTTTTGAGTTTCGCCAGCAGCTCCGGGTCAGAGGTCGCCAGGATCTTTGCTGCCAGGATGCCGGCATTGGCACCGCCATTGATGGCTACGGTGGCCACCGGAATTCCTGACGGCATCTGCACGATGGAATACAGGGAATCCACACCGCCCAGGTCAGAGGTCTTCATCGGGATTCCTACAACCGGCATCGGGAACAGCGCTGCACACATACCCGGCAGATGTGCTGCCTTTCCGGCTCCTGCAATGATCACCTTGATGCCCTTTTCCTCTGCGCTCTTCGCCCACTCAAAAAAGATATCCGGCTCGCGGTGCGCGGAAATGATCGTCATCTCATAATCGATTCCGAACTTATCCAGAATCTCTGCTGCCTTTGCCATAACTGGCATATCTGAATCACTGCCCATTACAATTCCTACTTTTGCCATTGTAAGATCTCCTTTTTAGTTTATCATTTTTACTAATAAGTGATTATGTTGTTTAAAGCATTGCTTATTAACATGATAACTGATTTTCCATAGGCAGTCAATACGGAAAATGTAGAAATCATGGGCTGAAGCATCCCTTGTATACAAAAAAACGTCAAAAAAGAAGCCCGCCGCCGCAGAATTTCTCCTGCTGCAGCCAGCCTCTCTCCTCTGTTCGAAATGGATTCATTTCCGGCCGGACCGGATCAGCCATCCAGCTCTTCATTCAGTTTTTCTGTTCCTGCAACCACAAACCGTCCGTTCTGGATCAGCGGAAGCTTCCGTCCATCCCTGCAGACTGCCGTGATATCCCCCAACTCGGAATACGGGATTGTGATATCGGTGTGGCATCCGAAATATGCTTTGGAAACATCTTCTTTTCTTAATAAAGAAATCTCGTTATCCCTTGCAATAATTTCCTTGCCGTCCGGATTGTACACGGCAGAATCCTCGCTCCAGCTGTAGCAGGTATCCCCCACCGCAAAATGCGGGCCGGTCTTCTCCGCGATCAGGATTGGAAATTTGTCCATGATGCCGTACTTCTGCGCCACTGCGTAAGCCGTAGTGTTGGTTCCAATGGCAAACTCGCCCATGGGCAAAGTGTCATGGTTCTTTAAGATCTGCTGACGGATCAGCTTCTTGCCTTCCTCCTGGTCTAAGAAATTGTCACAGGAGTAATTGGTGATCTTTCCGTCCTTGAATTCCATCCGGAAGTTCTTAAACTGAAAATCTCCAATGTAAACCTGGCTCACATGGAGCAGACCCTCGGTTCCGGCCAGCACCGGGGAAGTAAATACTTCGCCCACCGGAATGTTCACATCGGCCACACAGTTTTCAAAGTTCGTCTGCTTTGCCTGATCTGTCAGGGTGTGCAGGAAAATCTTCATCTGCGTCTCATTGCCTGCCCCTGCATTGCCGGTTACGGTCACATACTCTGCCTGATCCAGCACATCTACCAGGTTCTGCTGGATCTTTTTGTACTCCTCATAATCCAGCGTATTGATGCGGATAGTCTCATGGAAAATCTCTGCAAAATCCTTGCCAATCGCCGGTACCGGGAATGCGATGATAGTGAAGCTGGTCTCATCCCCAGGAATATACTGGTTCACCACCGGCATCGCCTCGTTGGAGTAGGCAATCTGCAGTTCCTCCTGCTTTTCGCTCAACGCATAAGCCTCCGGTTTGTTCACCGGCTCAAAGCCATCCTCGCCAAAGGTCTCCACCACGGCCGGTCCGGCATACTCTGCCGCCTGCTTCTTGCAGTTTTCATAAGCGGTGCGCAGCACAGCCAGTTTGCGCTCCTTAAAGGCCTTGTCCAGGTAAATGGCCTGGTCATAGCGGTGATCGTAGTCAAACTGCATGTTGGCAGAGGTGCCGTGGTAACCGATCTTACGGTTCGGACTCATGGTCACAGACCACACAGCTGCACGGTATAAGATCACCTCCAGCCCCATCTCCTCAAACTGACGGATGGCTGCCCGGATCATACGCTCAAAGCCCAGCTCATAACGGATGGACACGGTCTTTTTCTTAGACAGATCACGTCCCATCACCTCAAAGCCCTTGCGGTAGCCCTCTGTGTAGGTGGATGCCATCTTCTCAATGGTCTCCTCCGGCAGGGAATTTAAGTAGGAAGCAATCTGCAGTTCGGAATCGGAAATGTATTCACCAAACCGGTACAGATAGCGAAGATCATTTAAGTCCGACTCCATGATAATGTCTTTTGCAAAACTTAAGCCCGGATCCAGCTGTTCCCGGATGCGGTAGGTCAGCGTTACATCGGTATAGTCGCTGAAGAACCAGTACAGAACATCCCGTACAGCCCGCGCCTGGGGCTCGCCATCCTCAAACATGTTGTAAATCTCAATCAGCGTCTCACACAAAATCGCAATGTCGGTCAGTCTGCATTCATAAGCAAAGACAATGGCTGCCCGAAACTGTGCGTAAAAAGCAGAAAGCAGCGGCCCAAGATCGGCGCCCAGCATCCGCACCGCATAGGCCGGATCGGCATAGCTTTCCGCATAATGCTCCGGCAGAATATCCGCGTAAAGTTTGTGGTTTAACTGCTGCAGTTCTTCCAGCGTAAAACCGTCTAAGTCCTCTCGCAGCTGCAGCCTTGCCAGTTCCTCAATCTGTGCGGTAAATGCTGCCATCTGATTAAAATAGCTGCGATACGGCTCCGCCACCCGCTCCTCAGACGGGATCTCTAAAATCCGCTCCATGGCAAGATCATACCGCTCCCTGATATTTGTATTTTCCTCATTCCATAATTCCTGATATTTCACCATATATTAATATCCTTTCCTGAAGCTAAATCACAGTCAGCACACCGATCACCAGCATGCCAAGCCAGCAGAACAGCAAAACTCCACCCACGATGGTGCCAATCCGTGCCAGAATATAGTTGACTTCCTTCATTTTCAGTGTTTTCACACCGCAGATCACGGCCTCCACGGAAAACAGCAGGCTGGTCAGTGCCCAGGCTGCCACATCCGGTCCGCCGCTTCCCTGGTTTACAATGCTGTTTCCAAGACTAAAACAGAAACAGACAAGCCCCACCACGGCAAAGGCCAGACAGAAAAAGCTCTGCTTCGGCATGGGCTTACGGATATAGGATATGCGTTTTTTCTTATTTTTCATCATTTCCGTTTTCTCCTTCTGATCCGGACTTTTTGTACCACCCGGTGGGTGAAAAAGCCCAGCATGCCACCCAGTGTATTTAAAAACAGGTCATCAACATCAAAGCTTCCCACCCGGAAGACCAGCTGGGTGATTTCAATGCACAGGCTCAAACAGAAGCTGAACAGAAACGTATTATAAAACTTTTTGCTTCTGCGGCTGATGATCGGCAGAAAGAACCCGCACGGCATGAAACCTACTACGTTGCCCACAATATTTAAAAGGAATGCTTCCATTCCCAGTGATTTTCGATATTTATAAAAACGCCGGATTTCCTTAAATGGCTCCAGATTGTACGAATACTCCCGCAGATCCGGATTGCGCCCAAGGGATTCCGCAAAAAACATAAAATAAACCAGCAAGGCCAGGTAAGCAATGAAAAGCACCCAGCCCAGCTTCTGATTTCTGGTCGTATTCCTGATCATACTTTCCGACAAAACTCCTTTTTATAATACAAACACTACAAGCAAAGAGGCAGTCTCCGCCCGAAACCTGTCGCAGAAACTGCCGCCCCCTGTATCTTTTCGTAATAATCTGCTGAGGAATGCCCGCCCTGCAAACATTCCCCAGCCCTCTGTCCATCTAAAATGTAATCTCGCCCTTGCGCTTTAACAGCAGTCCGCCGCAGACGATGGACATGATGCCCACGGTCACGCCGGTCACCAGAATGATGACTCCCACTGCGATGCTGCACGCGCCGGTGCGCTGCATGGTCTTATAAACCCTTTCCATAAAAATCTCCTCACTCCGCTGCGACACAGCATTGCAAAATTTAATGCTTACTCTTCTGCACCATACTGCTCATAGTATGCGTCAATGGCTGCCTTTAAGGTGTCATCGATGATGACTTTTCCTTTGTAAGGCTTGTTGTAGAGATGCTCTACCACATCTGCCATGGTTACGATGGCGGTGGTCTTGAAACCATATTTCTCCGCAATCTCCTTCAGCGCGGACTTGGTGCCTTTGCCGCGCTCCATACGGTCTACGGAAACAACCAGGCCAAGCACATCTACATCGCCCTGGGCCTTGATGATCGGCAGAGTCTCCTCAATGGAGGTACCAGCAGTGGTAACATCCTCGATGATCACGACTTTGTCACCGTCCTTGATCGGGCTGCCCAGCAGGATGCCCTTGTCGCCGTGGTCCTTGACTTCTTTCCGGTTGGAGCAGTAACGGATATCTGCATCGTACATCTCGCTGATGGACATGGTAGCAGCAACGGTTAACGGAATACCCTTGTAAGCCGGTCCAAACAAAACATCAAAATCGGTGCCGAAGGTCTCTTTGATGGCACGCGCATAGTACTGGCCCAGGCGGCGCAGCTGCGCGCCGGTGCGGTAGAAGCCGGTGTTTACGAAGAACGGGGTCTTACGGCCGGATTTGGTTACAAAATCACCAAATTTTAATACTTCGCAATCAATCATAAATTCAATAAATTCTTTCTTGTAATCTTCCATGATCTTCTCCTTTTCGCTCTGTCTTTCCGGCAGAACCGTCACTATTTATTTTACACATCCGATGAGTTCCCGGATGTCCTCTACCTTCTGTTTCTTCATGAAGTTCTCAATGCCCTCCGCGATTTCCACAGTCGCGTAGGGGTTGTAGAAGTTGGCAGTTCCCACGGAAACTGCGGTGGCGCCGGCCATGATGAACTCCAGCGCATCCTCTGCGGTGGCAATGCCGCCCATGCCGATGATCGGCAGGCTTACCGCATTGGCCACCTGGTAAACCATGCGGACAGCCACCGGTTTTACAGCCGGACCGGACATGCCGCCGGTCTTATTGGCAATGGCAAAGGCTCTGCGGTTGATGTCGATTTTCATGCCGGTCAGGGTGTTGATCAGGCTCAGCACATCTGCGCCGCCTGCCTCTGCTGCCTTCGCCATGACAGTGATATCCGTTACGTTCGGACTCAGCTTCATGATAACCGGCTGCTTTGCGTGCTTCTTCACTTCCCGGGTAATGGCCTCCACCGCCTTCGGATCCTGACCGAAAGCGATGCCGCCCTCTTTAACGTTCGGGCAGGAAATGTTGATCTCTAATAAATCCACCGGCTCGTCACCCAGACGCTCTACCACTTCAAGATAATCTTCCGTGGTCTTTCCACAGACATTCACGATGATCTTCGTGTCGTACTGCTTTAAGAACGGGATGTCGCGCTTTACAAATACATCAATGCCCGGGTTCTGCAGGCCGATGGCATTCAGCATGCCGCCGTACACTTCCGCGATACGCGGGGTCGGGTTGCCCGGCCACGGCACATTGGCTACGCCCTTGGTGACCACAGCACCAAGACGGTTTAAATCTACAAATTCGCTGTACTCAGCACCGCTTCCGAAGGTTCCGGACGCTGTCATGACCGGATTTTTTAATTCCACACCGGCAAGATTTACTTTTGTGTTCATTACAGCTCCACCTCCTCTGCAGCAAATACCGGGCCATCTTTGCAGATGCGCTTGTTGTGCACGTGGGAATGCTCGTCAATGTCTTTGGACTTGCAGACGCAGGCCAGGCACGCGCCGATTCCGCAGGCCATCTTCTCTTCCAGGGAAAGCCAGCACTCAATGCCGTTCTCTGCGGCATAAGCCTTTAACGCGCGCAGCATCGGAGTCGGACCGCATGCATAGATGACATCAGCCTCCAAGCCGTTTGCCTTAATCGCATCGATGACATTGCCCTTGGTTCCGGCACTGCCGTCCTCAGTTGCCACATACACCTTGCCGTACTGCTCAAATTCTTTGTTTAAGAATAAGACATCGCGGTAGCCCAGAACCATCTGCTTCTCACAGTTTAAGTTCTTCGCCAGCTCTAACATCGGCGGGATGCCGATGCCGCCGCCAATGAGGAAGGCTTTCTTCTCTTTTAACGGGAAGCCGTTGCCTAACGGTCCCATGATCTCGATATCATCCCCAGCCTGGTATGCGGAGAACTCTCTGGTTCCGGCGCCCACCACACGGTATACGATGCGCAGTCTTCCCTGCTCCTTATCCACCTCGCAAAGGCTGATCGGGCGCGGAAGCACCTTGCTCTTATCCTTCGTGTATACAGAGATAAACTGTCCCGGCTTTGCAGCTTTCGCAATCTCGTCTGCCTGAATCCACATGCTGCAGATATCGTCTGTCAAAGCTTCCTGGCTGACCACCTTCGCCGTTAGCTTTACTTTTTCCTTCTGAATCGTTTCCATACTCTGCTCCTTCGCTTCTATTACAGTACGCTGTTGATGTCAGCCACCATATCAATGACAGCCTGTCTGGATGCCTCTGCGAAATGCTCTGCGCCAAACTTTGCGTACTTCTCCTGACGGTATGCCGCAATGATGCCGCGGGAGGAGTTAACCACTGCACCGAGTCCGTCTTCGTTGAAGCAGTTCTTTAAGTCTTTCGCGGTACCGCCCTGTGCGCCGTAGCCCGGTACCAGGAAGTAGGTCTTCGGCATAAGTTTTCTTAAGATGGCGCTCATCTCCGGATAGGTTGCGCCCACAACTGCGCCTACGTTGCTGTACGCGCCGTCCATGGAAGCCTCGCCCCACTCAACGACCTTGGCTGCCACATGCTCGTAAAGCGGCTTGCCGTCAATGAGTCTGTCCTGGAACTCGCCGCTGGAAGGGTTGGAGGTTTTCACCAGTACGAAAATGCCCTTGTCCTCTGCGTTGCAGACATCCACAAACGGCTTTACGCCATCGGTTCCCAGGTACGGGTTTACAGTAAGGAAATCCGTGTTGAAAGCGGAGCAGATGCTGTTTCCGACTTTTACCTTGCCCAGATGCGCGGTTGCGTATGCCGCGGAGGTAGAACCGATATCACCGCGCTTTGCATCGCCGATGACTACAAGTCCCTTCTCCTGGCAATACTTCACAGTCTTGTCATACGCCTTTAATCCCTCAATGCCAAACTGCTCGTACATGGCGATCTGCGGTTTCACAGACGGGATCAGATCCCAGGTGTGATCCACGATCTCTTTGTTGAAATTCCAGATGGCGTCTGCCGCGCCCTCTAACGTCTCACCAAACTCTCCGAAAGACTTCTTTAAAATATGCTCCGGAATATAGTTTAACATCGGATCCAATCCCACACAGATTGGTGCCTTTGTCTTCTGAATCTTTTCAATCAGCTTCTGAATCATGGCTTCCTCCTTAAGTGTATGCGTAGCGCATCATATTCTTTTATACTTCCCTTTAATATATCATATCCACAGACCCCTTTCAACCGAAAAAAAGTGTATAGTTAACGATACCGTTTTTTCATGGAAAAGCCCCGCCCGCTTACCTCGCTGACCCGGTTTACTACCATAAAACTTTCCGGATCAATGGCATGAATCAGTTTTTCCAGTCTTGGAAGTTCCCGGTTGGAGATCACGCTGAAGATCATCTGGGTCTGATGCTTCAGATAACCGGTCTCTCCGGAAAGCATGGTTACGCCGCGGTCCATCTCCGAGATAATGGCTTCCCGGATTTTCTGGGCATGCTTGCTGACGATCCGCACCTCCGTGCGGGTGGTTCCCATCAGCATCAGCTTATCCAGGACCAGTGTGTAGGTCATGACCAGGATCAGTCCATACAATACCTTTTCCGGCGGATTTCCAACAGCCTGAACCAGAAGAATGCAGAAATCGAACACATACATGGAAATTGAAACTGGAATTCTCAGATAATGCTTGAGCACCAGCGGCGGAATATCCATTCCTCCGGTCGATGCCCCGGCGCGGATCACGATTCCAAGAGAAGACCCGATCCCCAGGCCTGAAAATATCGTGCATAAAAACAGATCCTGTGTCAACACAAGATTTCCAAACAGTTTCTCAAAAAATCCCAGGGCAATGGGATATACAAAGGTACTCACAATGGTAGTCAGCGCAAACTTCCGCCCCATGACCTTCCATCCGATCAGCAGCATGATCACGTTAAATGACAGCACAAAGGAGGACACCGGAATCCCGAACGCGCGGTTTAACGCCAGCCCGATCCCTGTCGTTCCTCCCGTAAGAAGTCCCGCCGGCATCAGAAACAGTTTAACCGCCAGCGCATACAAAATATTTCCCAGTATCACGATTCCCAGAGAACCCGCTTTCTGTAATTGCTCACTCCAGTTCGTCTCCATAATTTTTGTTCTCCTTCCATACGAATTGTCTGCAATTCATAGAACGTCCTTGTTTTTAAAGAACAAGTTTCATAGGACGTAATTTCCTATAAAACAAAAACGCCTGTCAGGGAATTTTCCCTAACAGACGTGGATCAAGGCATCGGCCTAATACATTTTCAGTATAAAAAATCTGCTGCTTTCTGTCAAGACAGAAGTCTTTCTTATTAGATCTTCTTATTAGATCAGTACCGATACCAGCGGAACAACGATGACCGTCATCAATCCGGCTACCGCGATGGAAAGGCTGCTCATAGCACCTTCCACCTCTCCCAGTTCCAGAGCCTTCGAAGTACCAATCGCATGGGCGGAAGTTCCCAGTGCCAGTCCTTTGGCAATAGGCTCTTCAATCTTCAGGATCTTAAACAGCGTCTCTGCGATAATATTTCCGAAAATACCGGTAATAATGATGCACACTACGGTAATCGTTACAATACCGCCGGCTTCCTCACTGACGCCCATACCAATGGCTGTGGTAATGGACTTTGGCAGGAAGGAAACATAGTGTATGTGCTCCACTCCAAACAGGGTACACAGTAAAAAGATACTGCCCGCGCTGGCTGCCACTCCGGAAGTAATGGATATGATTACGGAAACGAAATTCTGCTTTAAAAGTTCCAGCTGCTTATACAGCGGAATAGCCAGACACACCGTAGCCGGTGTCAGCAGATAGCTGATGTACTTGGCACTATTATTATAAGAAGCATAATCCACATGCAAAAACTGCAGCACTGCAATGACAATCACAACCGCCACCAACAGCGGATTCAAAATAGCCCAGCCCACTTTTTTCTTAAGCCAGCAGCCAATCAGGTACGCAGCCAGACTGATCACAAATCCAAAATAAAGGGATTCCTGTAAAACACTCATGCCTTTGTCTCCTCTCCTGCGTTTGTTTTATTCTTTTTCAGAAGCTTCACCATAAATTCTGTCACCTTACCGGTCACGCCCATGACCACAACCGTAGAAACCAGACAGGTTACGATCAGAGGAATCAGAATTGCTTTCATGGCATCGTAGCTGTCGATCAGTCCGACGGAAGCCGGAATAAACATAATCGGCATCGTATCCAGAAGGAAATTTCCGGTAGCTTCAATATCTTCCAGTTTCATCACTTTTGTGCAAAGCAAAAGTAAGAGTAGAAACAGTCCATATACACCAGCTGGAACCGGCAGCGGCAAAAGCTTGTTTAAAAATTCTCCGATCATCGTAATGCCAAAGATGATCGCTGATTCTTTGATATACTTCATGATTTGTCCTTTCCGGTGACTGCTGCAACGCATCACCGTTTCGTATTGTATACAGTTCAAATTTTGTAAACAGTAATGTATTCTACCATCGGAAACGAAAAAGTCAATGTACATTCTTGTATTCTTTATGTTTTTTTCCTATACTCTACTTACAAACGAAACGACAGAAAATTCTCATCAGGAGGTCTCCATGAACCTTGACATTCATATTTGCCCAACCAATTTGCTCACCCAAAAGCAACAGCAGGAACTCGCAGATCTGACTGCTGTCTGCCGCCATCATGACGGCACTGATTTGTCCTATCCTACCGACGAAGAAGACCTGACTCACATGCTCGGTTATCTTCCGGACGGCCGCCTTGCCGCCTGCCTGACTCTCATTCCCTACGAGGAAACCCTGGCAGAATGCTGTGCCTTCACCCACCCGGTCTTCCGCAGACAGGGATTCTTTTCCAAGCTTTTAGAAGAAGCAATCTCCCAGCATCCCAGTGTTGATCTGCTCTTTGCTGTCTCCGAAGACTGCAAAGATGCGCTCAAAGTTCTGGAATCCATGGAGGCAGAGAAGGATTCCGACGAACATATGATGGAATGTGAGCTGAGCAGCCGGTGCATAGCACAGCAGTCCGGCATTGTAGACAGTAGTTTCCATCCTTTTTCCCTGTTCCGGACCTCGGAAACCGAATACGCCCTCTACCGCTCCGGTGCTCTCTGCGGTACTGCCTCGGCTGAACCGGTCAGCGAAACTACAGTCTGCCTTCACCATGTGGAAATACTTCCAGAATTCCGGAATCAGGGCTGTGGAACTGCATTTTTGTGCCTGCTTCTCCCCAGCCTTTCCGAAAACGGATTCCGGAAGGTCATTTTGCAGGTCGCCGGAGATAATGCCCCCGCTATGGCCCTGTATAAAAAAACAGGGTTTTCTGTCACGAAAACCCTGTCGTATTACTTCTATTAAAATCGAACGATTGCACAGGTGATGCCTGATTTTCTGTGCTTTACAGCTCCATAGCCTTCTCAGCTGCCAGATCAAACCAGTCTCTCTCCAGATACTCGATGGTGCCGTTGTCCACATGCTCGGCTACCTTCGGGTCAATCGGGAGCTTAGCCAGTACCGGAATGTTGTACTCTTTGGCAATCTCATCGATATGGCTCTCACCGAATACAGAGATCTTCTTGCCACAGTCCGGGCACTCTAAGTAGCTCATGTTCTCTACCAGGCCAAGGATCGGAATATTCATCTTCTGAGCCATCTTCACAGCCTTAGCCACGATCATGGAAACCAGCTCCTGCGGAGAGGTTACGATGATGATGCCATTCACCGGAAGGGACTGGAATACGGTTAAAGGAACGTCACCGGTTCCCGGCGGCATGTCCACGAACATGTAATCTACATCCTCCCAGAGAGTTTCATTCCAGAACTGTTTGACAGCGCCTGCAATAACCGGACCTCTCCAGATGACCGGATCGGTGTCGTTGTCTAACAGCAGGTTTGCGGACATGATGTCGATGCCCAGCGCGGAAGTAGCCGGGATCATCAGGTTGTCCTTGGTCATCATGACCATGTTATTATTCAGGCCAAATGCCTTCGGGATAGACGGACCGGTAATGTCCGCATCCAGGATTGCGGTATGCTTGCCCTTGCTGTTCATCTTCACTGCCATCATGGCGGTGACCAGGGATTTGCCGACGCCGCCCTTACCGCTGACTACGCCGATTACTTTTTTCACACTGCTTGCCGGATTTAACGGCTCTAAAAAACTTGTCTGCTCTGCCGTGCGGCTTCCACAGGATTCGCCGCAGGTGCTGCAGTTATGGGTACAATTTTCGCTCATGTAAATACCTCCAGATTCTGATACACTCTTTATGTTACTGCTGACCCTGAATTCAAGCATACCACATTTCTCTCCAAAACAAAACCCTTGTATACAAAAATATGTTACCTCTCATGCGTTGCACAAACAAAAATACACCTTGTATGACGTGTGGAATCTGGTATAATATAGATAATATTCCAACAATATTTTCCAGACACAGGAAATATTGCACAAAAACAACGAGGTAGTTACCAATGAACATGAATATGAACCCGAACAGCGAGCTGGTTCAGTCCGCTGTCAACGTCCCGAATCTCGTACAGGTTCCGGACGCCCTCATCAGCCAGGCACAGGAATTCCAGCGTGCCATGATGATGTACACCTGCGCCATCCGCGAAGTGAAAACCAAACTGGAAGTCTTAAACGATGAGCTTTCCATTAAAAATCAGAGAAACCCCATCGAGATGATCAAGTCCCGGGTGAAAAAGCCTTTAAGCATCGTAGAAAAGCTGCAGCGCAGAAACCTTCCGGTCACGCTCGAATCCATGATGAACAACTTAGACGATGTAGCCGGCATCCGTGTCATCTGCTCCTTCGTGGACGATATCTATGCCGTAGCCAACATGCTGGTAAGCCAGGATGACATCACCGTCATTGCCATCAAGGACTACATCAAAAATCCGAAGTCCAACGGCTACCGCAGCTACCACCTCATCATTGAAATCCCGGTTTTCTTCTCGGAAGAGAAAAAGAACCTGCGCGTAGAAGTCCAGATCCGTACCATTGCCATGGATTTCTGGGCCAGCCTGGACCACCAGTTAAAGTACAAAAAGGACATCGGCGCTGCCGCTGACGAAATCAGCGAAGACCTGCGCCAGTGCGCCGAAGTCATTGCCGCCACCGACCAGCACATGCTCCAGATCCGAAAGAGTATTGAGGAAAAAAGCGCACGGAAAAGTAAATAGCAATTTATTCCAACACAATAGGACCGGAAAATCTGCCGCGGCGGATTTTTCCGGTCCTTGTTTTTGCGCAATATTTTTAGATGAGTGCTTTGCGCCCTGCCGTTTTCAGCAGGCGGAACACTCCGGATGCCTCCAGTGTCTTTCCGATGGTATAAAACAACATGGAATTGACGGGCCACATGATGAGGTTTTTGAGTACCCGCATCGGCAGGAGTGCCAGGAATCCTTTTCCGTAGAGCATGCTCAGCCACAGAGTTCCAAGGAGCATGTTGCAGATGACGGATACGGTCAGCTCTGCAGCCAGCACCCGGACAAGACTGATGGGACGCTTGTAGAGGAAGCAGCCATAGAGAACACCGCCAACCATGGCTCCGATGGTAAAGCCCGGGAAGTATGCGCCGGTCGGGCGGATGATGTATTTTAAGATATCAAGGACGCCGCCGAACATCCCGCCTGCCACCGGACCGAACAGATAGTAGACAAACTGATTGGCAATGGTGGAAAAGCCAATCTTCAAATAATCTCCCAGCACCAGGGTAAAGTACCCCAGCACCACCGAGATGGCCGCAAACATGGCCATAACCGTGACCGTGTTAACATGCTTCAACTCTTCCAAGGAATCCGTGAACAAAGCTGTAAATTTCTTCATAAAAAAATTACCTCCTTTGCAGAATTCTCTACTACAAAGGAGATAAGATATCCTCTTCGCAGCGGGATGCGGTCCGCGTACCGCGAAACTGCTGTATCCCACCAGTTTCTTCGTCCTGCCGGCAACTCCCTGTCCGGCTGGCACTTGACGCACGCAGACCTACTCTGCTTTCTTTATTTTATTTTTGGTATAACGCTCAAACCGCTTTCGCAGCTGCCGTTGCGAGCTACTATAGCACTTTTTTTGACTCCTGTAAAGTGTACTTTCGCATTTTGTAAATATAATATGGAATCAGCGGGATCAGAGCGGAGATCCAGGCCGCCGGGTCAGACAGACAGGTCTGCACAAAGCCACCGCCCAGATGCAGTACCAGCACAACCACCGCACCTCTTGCCAGCAGTTCAAACACACCGCCCAGCATCGGCACCAGTCCGTATCCCATTCCCTGAAGCGCGTTCCGGTAAAGGAAGATGCTGCCCAGAAACGGATAACACCAGGATACAGTTTTAAAGTACTGATTTGCCGCGTCAATGACCACAGTCTTGGAACTGTCCACAAAGATCAGCGTCAGCTTCCCTGCAAAGAAATGGATGATCAGAAAGGAAAACGCTGCCGCAATCAGGATCATGATCTGAGTATCTTTTACACCCTGGCGCACCCGGTCTAACCGTCCAGCGCCGCGGTTCTGTCCCACAAAAGTGGCGATCGTCGCGCCAAACGCAATGAAAATGGTATTGACCATGTTCTGCAGCTTTCCGGCTGCCGCATAGCCCGCAATGTAATCCGCGCCAAACACATTGATGGCACTCTGCACGATGATGGTTCCGATGGCCGTAATGGAAAACTGCAGTCCCATCGGTACACCAATGGACAAAAGACGCTGCATCATGGAAACATCCGGTTCAAAATCTTCCTTCTGCAGCTTTAAAATGTCAAACTTCAGAATGATGTAAACCAAACACAGCAGTGCGGAAATTCCCTGGGCAATGACCGTCGCGTACGCGCAGCCCTCCACGCCCATGTGGAATTTCATAATAAACAGCACATCCAGTCCTGCATTGATCACCGCGGAGATGATCAGGAAATACAGTGGAGAACGCCCGTCTCCCAGTGCCCGCAGCACTGCGGCAAAGGCATTGTAAGCCGCCGTCACGCAGAGACCTGCGTAAACAATCCCCATGTAGGCTGCCGTCTGTCCAATGATCTCATCCGGCGTGTTCATGAGCCGGAGGATCGGTACATTAAAAATCATAAGCCCTGCAGTCATGGCCACAACAAAGGCCACGCACAGATACACCGACATGGCCACATAGCGGCGCATCTGCTGGTAGTCCTTCGCGCCAAAGCTCTGGGCTACCATGATGGAAAAACCACTGGTGATTCCCTGAAGCCATCCGGTCACCAGAAAGATCAGGGATGTGGTGCTTCCGATGGCCGCCAGCGCGTTGACGCCAATGTAGCGGCCGGCCACCACGGAATCCACCAGATTGTAAAACTGCTGAAAAATATTTCCCAGATACGTTGGGATCATGAATGCCAGGATCAGGCGCACGGGATTGCCCCGTGTCATATCATTTGTCATGCTGAATTACTCCTGCACTTTCTGATCAAGACAGTCCGATCATCATAGCTACCACCACTGCGATGGACGCAAACACAAACAGGAATGCCTGGAACTTGATCTGGAACTTTGCCCACTGTCCCCACTCCAGCTTTGCTGCAGCCAGCGCGCCAAGCAGGCATCCGCTGGTCGGAACAATAAAGTTGGTGAAGGCGTCACCAAGCTGGTAAGACAGGACTGCAATCTGGCGTTCTACGCCTACGAGGTCTGCAAGCGGTGCCATGATCGGCATGGTCAGCGCTGCCTGTCCGGAACCGGATACAACAAAGAAGTTGAATACGGACTGGAATACATACATCAGCCATGCAGAGATCACCGGCGGGAAATTCTTCATGCCGTTGCTGATGGTGTACAGAATGGTGTTCAGTACGGTTCCATCGGTTGCGCTGGTTCCGCCCAGAATGATGATGATACCCTGTGCCATACCGACACACATAGCCGCGCCCAGAAGATCTGCAGCACCGCGGTCAAAGGCACGCGGGATGTCATTTAACTGCATGTCGTTTAAGTGGAAAATGAGACCGATGATACCGGAAACAAGACCCATAACGAAGAACTGGGAAGCGATCTCCGGAATGTAGTAGCCCTGAGCCACAACGCCCCAGATGGTCCATACCATGCAGGCTACGACGGTCAGCAGAACCAGCTTGTGTCCCAGTGTGAACGGAAGCTCCTCTTTGCCATTCTTCGCGAAGTCCTCACGGTACTCCTGATCAGACTCGTATGCAACAGACATCTTCGGGTTCTTTTTCACCTTTGCGGCATAACGCATGGTGAATACGCAGGTCAGCGCAGTAAAGATGATCCATAACGGAATACGGAACCAGGCTCCGGACATAACCGGGATTCCTGCGATACCCTGTGCCACTGCCAGGCCGAACGGGTTCTGCCAGGAGGTACCGAAACCGATCTGGGTTGCCACGTAGCTGCACATGATGCCGACTACCGCGTCATAGCCCATGGCGATGAACATCGGCACCAGAATCATAACGAACGGAATGGCCTCCTCGCCCATGCCGAACACTGCGCCGCCCAGGGAAAACAGGACGGTGAGGATCGGTACCAGGAGAATCTCCTTGCCGTTTGTCATGCTGATGACACGCATGATTCCGCTCTCTACGGCACCTGTTCTGAGTACGATACCGAAGGATCCGCCTACAACCAGGATGAATGCGATGATACCGACTGCGGTACCATTTTTCGTTCCGGTTGTCATACCCTCAAATACATAGTTTAAAATACCCTGACCGCCGAAATCTTCTGTACCGAAGAGCGGCGCAACTTTCGTCACCTTGTTTCCATTCTCATCCAGGACATACTCAAAGCTGTCCGGATCCAGAACGGTTCTGGTCTTCTCTTCCCCGTTCATGGTGTAGGTGATTTCTTTTGTCTCATATTTACCCAGCGGGATAAACATGGTCAGGATTGCTGCAAACAGAATTACACCAAAGATGATGATGTACGTATGCGGCATCTGAAACTTCTTTTTCTTTTCCATTTGTAGTTCCTCTTCATTCTCAATGATAAAATTAACGTGTCGCAACGAAAAATTATAACATACCGTAAAGAAATTGTAAACGAATCCACCGCATATTTTGTATTTCCACCGCGGATTTCTGTGTGCATACGGCGGTATTCGGGTTTCAATTGTTAACTGTCATTATATTTTTAGTTGACATTCTGTTTTGTGTGAATTCTGCATCTGATGCAGTTTTATTCTATGTTTTTACACCGTCGTTCCATGTTCTTCTCAGCTTTCCTGCGGAGTCGTATCATATGCACGGATCTGATCCTGAATCTCCTCCAGACATTCCAGGAGAAGTGGATTGAATACGCCACACTCTCCGTTCATGATCATCTGCATGGCCTGCTCATGCGGGAATGCCTTCTTGTATACACGCGGGCTCACCAGCGCGTCGTACACATCAACAATGGAAACCACCTGTGCCGCAATCGGGATATCTTCTCCCTTTAAGCCATCCGGGTAGCCCTTTCCGTCATAGCGCTCATGATGCCAGCGGCAGATCTGGTACGCGATCTTGACAATCGGTTCGTTCTGGTATGCCGTCAGCTGCTTTAACATGAATGCGCCGATCACGGTATGGGTCTTCATGATCTCGAATTCCTGATGTGTCAGCTTTCCAGGCTTGTTTAAAATCTTTTCATCAATGCCGATCTTTCCAATATCGTGAAGAGCCGAAGCCGTAGCGATCAATTCCCGGTCAGACCGTGACAAATGGTACTGGCCTGTCTTCTGCACCAGACGTTCCAGTAAAAGAGCGGTCAGGCGGTTGATATGGGATACATGAAGACCGCTCTCCCCGTTACGGAATTCCATGATCTGGCTTAAAATGCCGACCATAATACGGCTGTTCTTTTCTTTCTCGTAAATCTGGTTGGTAACCATCCGGATCAGGCGGCGCTGCTTTGCATAAAGCTTGATGGTGTTAAACACACGCTGGAACACCACCTTGGCATCAAACGGTCTGTTGATATAGTCAGAAACGCCCAGTTCATAGGCCTTCCGGATATACGGCTCCGAGTTCTCACTGGAAATCATGATGACCGGAACCTCCTCAATCCAGTGATTCCGTGTCATGGATTCCAGAACTTCAAAGCCATTCATCCCCGGCATGACGATATCCAGAAGGATCAGCGCAATTCCCGTGCCGTACTGCTCCAGCATGGTCACACACTGTTCCCCGTTCTCTGCCTCCAGAATATGAAAGTCCGAATGCAGCATCTCTGCCAGGATTTCCCGGTTCAGTTCGGAGTCATCGACAATCAGGATCTGCTGCTTGATGTTTTCCTGATCTTCCAGTTCCTGGCTCTGCTTGCCGGCTTCCTGTTCCGTTCCGGCTGTCACCACCATGTTTTTGCGGTTTTTCGCCTGATACATCAGCTTGTCCGCCCGGGTTGCCGCGTCCTCCACTGATTCCGAAGCCTCCGACAAAACACCTCCAACGCTGACCGAAAGGTGCAGGTTCGTATAGCCCGGAACATCTGCCTCATTGATCTTCTGCTTTGCTTTTTCAAGCCGCTCTTCAAATTCCTTCTGGCTGATTTCCGGCATCAGGAGCAGAAATTCATCTCCGCCATAACGGATCAGGGAGTCTTCATCACGCACACAGTCTCGGATCATCAGCACCAGCGTTTTCAGTACCGCGTCCCCGGCATCGTGACCGCAGGTATCGTTGTAGAGCTTGAAATCATCGAGGTCAATCATGGCTACGCCGCACTTCTGAGTCGAAGTCTTGATCTTATCTTCATAGTAGCGCCGGTTGTAAGCACCGGTCAGGGCATCAATGTAGAGTTCATCGTGGTAGCTGTTCAGCTTGTTCTGAAGCTTATCCCGCCCCTCCGCGTCAATGAGGCAGTTGTCGCCCATATGACGCACCAGTTCCATGACACATGGCTTTCCATCCACTTCCACATAGCGGGACGTTACTTCATAAAGATCATTTTCTTTATATTCCAGTTTGGTCCGCTGTATCCGGTCCTGATAAACTTTTCTGGAAATACAGTTTTCACAGGGCTGGCTCTTCTTCCAGTAGTCATAGCAACGACAATGGTTCAGCTCTCCCATCTGATATTCTTTTGTCTTATTGTTTCCAGTCAGACGAAGATCCACAGCATCCAGCAGACGCACCACCGTAAACACTTTGCGGTAAAGATTCATCTGTTCCTCGGCCTGCTGCCTCGTCAGTTTATCGTATGAATTCATGTATGGATTAAGCCTCCGCTTCCAGCTCCCGAATTGCCTCTGTTAACTGCTCATAGCGCACAGTCAGTTCCGGGAATAACCGGTCGCCGCCGTTGCTATCTCTTCCTCTGAGATCTTCGGTGAGGGCCGCGCTGGTCTCATAAAGGCGATCAAAGCCAAGGTTTAAGCAGACACCCTTTAAGGTGTGGGCTGCGCGGAACGCACGCTCTGCGTCATGCGCCTCCAGAGCCTCTTTTAATTCCGCATAGCTCGGATCCTTTAAAAACTTCAGCGCAAAACGCTTCACCAGCGCCTCATTGCCGAATCTGCTTAATACGCTCTCATAATTGGAACCAATTTTTTCATAACACTCTTTTGTAGTCATTATTCATTCCTCTGATTTATTTCATTATTTGTGACTGCTGTTTTCGTAGACAACAGAATCTGTATTTAGTTGTAACTGTTCAGTACCCTCACAGTTACATTCAGTTTAACATAAAACTGTCTGCATTTCCACTAGTAATACCGAAAAGACCGCGTACAGTTTTCCGTACGCGGTCTTTAAAGATGTTATTCTGTTTTATTTTGAATTACTTCTGAGCGATTGCTGCCTGTGCTGCGGCCAGTCTTGCGATCGGAACGCGGTATGGTGAGCAGGATACATAGTCCAGACCAATCTTGTTGCAGAACTCTACGGAAGACGGATCTCCGCCGTGCTCACCGCAGATACCAATGTGCAGATCCGGGTTAGCTGCCTTACCAAGTTTGATAGCCATCTCCATGAGTTTGCCGACACCAGTCTGATCCAGTTTTGCGAACGGATCGTTCTCGTAGATCTTAGCATCGTAGTAAGCACCTAAGAACTTGCCTGCGTCATCACGGGAGAAGCCGAAGGTCATCTGGGTCAGGTCGTTGGTACCGAAGCAGAAGAAGTCAGCTTCTTTTGCGATCTCGTCTGCAGTCAGGGCTGCTCTCGGGATCTCGATCATGGTACCTACATGGTACTTCAGGTCAGAACCTGCTGCTGCGATCTCTGCGTCTGCAGTCTCAACAACAGTCTTCTTGCAGTATTTTAACTCTTTGACATCGCCGATAAGCGGAATCATGATCTCCGGAACGATGTTCCAGTCCGGATGAGCGTTCTTTACGTTGATTGCTGCGCGGATGACAGCCTTGGTCTGCATAACAGCGATTTCCGGATAGGTAACAGCCAGACGGCAGCCACGATGACCCATCATCGGGTTGAACTCATGCAGGGACTCGCAGATTGCCTTGATCTCTGCAACGGTCTTGCCTTTTGCCTTAGCCAGTTTCTCGATGTCCTCTTCCTCGGTCGGAACGAACTCATGTAACGGCGGATCCAGGAAACGGATGGTTACAGGGTTGCCCTCCATAGCCTCGTAGAGCTGTTCGAAATCGCCCTGCTGCAACGGAAGGATCTTCTCCAGAGCTTCTTCTCTTTCTTCTACGGTATCGGAGCAGATCATCTCACGGAATGCGTCGATACGGTCGCCCTCGAAGAACATATGCTCGGTACGGCAAAGGCCAATGCCCTCTGCGCCAAGCTCACGAGCCTTCTGTGCGTCGTGCGGGGTATCTGCGTTAGTGCGTACGCCCATGGTTCTGTACTCATCAGCCCATGCCATAATGCGTCCGAACTCACCAGCAATGGTTGCCTCTACAGTCGGGATTGCTCCGTCATATACACAGCCGGTGGAACCGTCGAAGGAGATTACATCGCCCTCGTGGTACTCTTTGCCAGCCAGAGTGAATTTCTTGTTTGCTTCATCCATAACGATGTCGCCGCAGCCTGCTACACAGCAAGCGCCCATGCCACGTGCAACTACTGCTGCGTGGGAGGTCATACCACCGCGGACAGTTAAGATACCCTGGGACGCTTTCATACCGGTGATATCCTCCGGAGAGGTCTCAAGACGTACCAGAACGACTTTCTCGCCTCTTGCTGCCCACTCTACAGCGTCATCTGCAGTGAAGACAATCTTACCACAAGCTGCGCCAGGTGCTGCGCCCAGTGCTTTTGCAATCGGGGTAGCTGCCTTTAATGCTTTCTGGTCGAAGGTCGGATGCAGTAAGGAATCCAGGTTACGCGGATCGATCATGGCAACCGCCTCTTCCGGAGTTCTCATGCCCTCGTCTACCAGGTCACATGCGATCTTTAATGCAGCCTGAGCGGTTCTCTTACCATTACGGGTCTGCAGCATGTACAGTTTGCCGTGCTCAACGGTGAACTCCATATCCTGCATATCTCTGTAGTGATCTTCCAGAGTCTTACATACCTTCTCGAAATCTGCGAATGCCTCCGGGAACTTCTCAGCCATCTCCTGAATGTGCATCGGGGTGCGGACACCAGCTACTACGTCCTCGCCCTGTGCGTTGGTTAAGAACTCACCGAACAGGCCCTTTGCGCCGGTTGCCGGGTCACGGGTAAATGCAACACCGGTACCACAGTCATCACCCATGTTACCAAATGCCATGGACTGTACGTTTACAGCAGTACCCCAGGAGTACGGGATATCGTTGTCGCGGCGGTAAACGTTAGCACGCGGGTTGTCCCAGGAACGGAATACGGCTTTGATTGCGCCCATTAACTGCTCCTTCGGATCGTCCGGGAAATCTACGCCGATCTTGTTCTTGTACTCAGCCTTAAACTGGTTAGCCAGCTCTTTTAAGTCGTCAGCGTCAAGCTCAACATCGAGTTTTACGCCTTTCTTCTCTTTCATCTCGTCGATGAGAGCTTCGAAATATTTCTTACCGACTTCCATAACAACGTCGGAATACATCTGAATGAATCTTCTGTAGCAGTCCCATGCCCAGCGCGGGTTGTTGGACTTCTCAGCGATTACCTTAACTACGTCTTCGTTTAAGCCCAGGTTTAAGATGGTATCCATCATACCAGGCATGGAAGCCCGTGCGCCGGAACGTACGGAAACCAGCAGCGGATTCTCAAGATCACCGAATTTCTTTCCGGTAATTTCTTCCATCTTTGCGATATACTCGTTGATCTGGCCCTGGATCTCATCGTTGATCTCGCGGCCGTCCTCGTAGTACTGTGTGCAGGCCTCCGTTGTAATGGTAAAGCCCTGCGGTACCGGAAGACCGATATTTGTCATCTCAGCCAGGTTTGCACCCTTACCACCGAGAAGATTTCTCATGGTAGCGTCACCTTCTGTAAATAAGTACACCCACTTTTTAGCCATTGGTTTATCCTCCTCAACATGTGCAGACTTTTTTATCTGCGGTTTAAGCTCCGTCTTGTATAGTTTTTGCACAAAAAAGAATCATTCGACGGTCTGGTATAAGTATACCATATTTTTTTCAGGAGTAAAGGTTTTTTCGTGTGGTTTTTGTATATTTTTTAGCAAAAACTCGTAAAATTTTGTCGATTCTTCGTTATTTTCACATATGCGACAGGAATTCGTATATACGAATGTGTAATTTGCCATTTTGACGAATCTAAAAAATAGTTTTTTAGTCTAAAAATTATACAGGTACAGTCTGCTGCATGATCTTCTCCATTTCGTCTGCCAGTCCTGCTGCATCCGGCAGCGGTTTTTCCGGATACGCGCAGAAATATTTCGGATAGCTGCTGTTTTTTAATCCCTCGATCAGGATGATGTCTGCCTCCGGAAAGGCGGAAAACAGGTCCCGCTCCGTAATCCCATGACATTCTTTCGTGATCAGAAATCGGTTTTTGGAAAACACAGCGGTTCCGTAAGCGCCCGCTTTCTGATGGCGGTAGCTGTCCGTCCCCGGAACATCACTTTTAAAATCATGGCCATCGTGTTTGATGACGGCCACCTTGTATCCGCGCCCTGTAAGTTCTGGAATGAGTCTTGTGATCAGGGTCGTCTTGCCGCTGTTTTTATAGCCGCTGATGGCAAATACAAAGGGATGAGCGGCTGTGTACAGATTCTCCCCCGCATTTTGCGCTTCCGCCAGTCTGCGATATTCTTCCGTACTGTTGATATTTTCCATGGCGTGGCTTTCCGGTTCCAGCTCCAGTGTCCGGTATCCGGCCCGCTCCAGAAAGTGCATGATACGGTAATCCCCCTCCCGGATCAGTTCTTCCGCAAACGGAAGCACGCGCTTTGGGTAAATTCCAAAGAGCGGGTGGATGCGCCCATTCTGGGACGCCACAAGCACAGGCGGTTGCAGGTTGGCCCCATCCGCGCTTTCCGCTGCGTTCGCAGACTCTGGCCCGGCCGGACGCTCTGCCTTCGCAGCTGCAGTCTCGCAGCAGATCTTCTCATACATCTCCAGCATCCGCTCTACGGTTTGCCGCTCCATCATCGGCATGTCGCAGGCCATCACAAAAAGCGCGTCTTCTTTGCATGTCAGAAGTCCGGAGGCAATGCCGCCAAGCGGCCCGATTCCCCTCCACCGGTCCTCGACCATGGGCAGACCGGCTTTTCTGTAGGGTTCTTTGTTATCTACAGACAAATAAACCGCAGGCAGACAGTCACAGGCATGCAAAATCCTCTGGCAGAAGGTCTCACCCGCATAGCGGAGGAACAGTTTTTTCTGTCCCTCCATGCGTGTGTTTCTTCCTCCTGAGAGAATGTACCCGGCGACTGCGCCTACGGTTTGTAATTTGTTTTCTTTCATTAGAAACGGAATTTGTCCTCGAAGTACTGCTTTAACTCAGCGATCGGCACACGAACCTGCTCCATGGTATCACGGTCGCGGACAGTCACTGCCTGGTCTTCCTCAGACTCGAAATCATAAGTGATACAGAACGGAGTACCAATCTCATCCTGTCTTCTGTATCTCTTACCGATGTTGCCTCTGTCATCGAACTCACAGTTGTAGTACTTGGACAGCTCTGCGTATACCTTCTCAGCGCCCTCGTTTAACTTCTTGGACAGCGGAAGAATACCGATCTTAACCGGTGCGATGGCCGGATGGAAGTGAAGCACGGTACGCACATCACCCTCACCGATCTCTTCCTCATCGTATGCTGCACACAGGAATGCCAGGGTTACACGGTCAGCACCCAGTGACGGCTCGATGACATACGGAATGTATTTCTCCTTTGACTCGTCATCAAAGTAGGTCATATCCGCGCCGGAGGTGTTCTGATGCTGGGTTAAGTCGTAGTCGGTTCTGTCTGCGATACCCCACAGCTCGCCCCATCCGAACGGGAAGAGGAACTCGATATCGGTGGTACCCTTACTGTAGAAGCACAGCTCCTCCGGAGAATGGTCGCGGAGACGGATTTCGTCTTCCTTTAAGCCCAGTGCCAGCAGCCAGTCGCGGCAGAAGCCTCTCCAGTACTGGAACCACTCAAGGTCGGTGCCCGGTTTGCAGAAGAACTCCAGCTCCATCTGCTCGAACTCACGGGTACGGAAGGTAAAGTTACCCGGAGTGATCTCGTTACGGAAGGACTTACCGATCTGTCCAATACCAAACGGAACTTTCTTTCTGGAAGTACGCTGTACGTTCTTGAAGTTTACGAAGATACCCTGTGCGGTCTCCGGTCTTAAGTATACCGTGTTCTTTGCGTCCTCGGTTACACCCTGGAAGGTCTTGAACATCAGGTTGAACTGACGGATATCGGTGAAGTCATGCTTGCCGCAGCTCGGGCAGCAGATGTTGTTGTCATCGATGTATTTCTTCATTTCTTCCTGAGACCATGCGTCTACGCTGCCCTCGATGGTGATGCCGTTCTCTGCCATGTAGTCCTCGATCAGCTTGTCGGCACGAAAACGCTCCTTACATGCCTTACAGTCCATCAGCGGATCAGAGAAACCACCCAGATGTCCGGAAGCTACCCAGGTCTGGGAGTTCATGAGGATCGCGCAGTCAACGCCTACGTTGTACGGGCTCTCCTGAACGAATTTCTGCCACCATGCTTTCTTTACGTTGTTCTTCAGCTCTACGCCAAGGTTGCCATAATCCCAGGTGTTTGCCAGACCGCCGTAGATCTCGGAACCCGGATAAACAAATCCTCTGCTCTTGGCCAGCGCTACAATTTTCTCCATTGTCTTTTCCATCGTCGATAACCTCTCTTTTTATTTGAATATAATACAGCCGGTTCCCTCTGGGGTCACTGCTGAATGATCACTTTTTACTTCCACGCCGTCGGTCACATAGAGGATTTTTCCTTCCGTGTAAACCGTTGCGGAGCCTTCGGTAAGTACCATGTGGCTGTCCTTTGCGGCAGCCTTCTGAATGTCCGCGTTCTTCCCGGCGGGTGTTTTGTAGGCCAGATCCGGAAGCTTTGCTTCTTCCGTATCAAAGACCGCAAGGGAAGTCACCGTGTGGGTATCATCCCCGTTTTCTTCGGAAAACTTTACAAAGTCCTCCGGTGTTTTGTAGGCAAATACCAGCCTTCCGGTCTGTCCCTCCAGGCTGCTGCTCACAAGCGCTGCCGGAAGTATTTCACCGTCTTCAGGATTCTCTGCCTCAGCCGCCGCGCCCTGTTCTTCATTATAAGAAGCAATCTGCTCCTTCACGAACTCAGCCAGGCCCTCGGCGCTGTATAAATCATTCTCCTTTTCGGACGTGTAGACCATGGCGCTCTGCACGCTTAAGTCATCCGCCACATAAATGCTGTTCTCGGAACCATCCCAGGTCTTTCCTGAGCCTGCAGAACAGCCTGCAGTCCAGACTGCTGCAAGCAGTGCGGATGCAGTCAAAACCGCAATGTTCTTTTTCATAAATCTCCTCACTCCCCTGCATCACAGGGCTATCTAGGATTATACCTGTTCATGGCAGGTTTTTCAACACCTTATTTTTTCCCGGCCGGTGCGGTTTCCGTCAGCCTTGCAGCCGTCTCCATCATCCGCAGGATCTCCAGGGAATGAAATTCCCGGTCAATGAAGCGTCGTTTGTTCAGCTCCACGCAGTGCCGCAGTTCCTCCAGCACCTCCGGTGCCAGCACAAAGGTGTACAGCGATTCCAGCGGCGAGGCGATGATATACTCCCAAGCGTAGTTTGCGGAATCACTGACCGGACGGGGCGGATGCTCCGTGTAGTCTCCGTTGATGACCATGCTGCGAAGCTCAAACACCGCCTGGATGAGCGGTTTGGGAAGCGCCGGTTTTAGCAGGGCCCGCAGGGACTGGTACAACAGCAGAAGCTGCTCCGTGGCCTCCAGATTCTCCCGGCTGTAGTAATCCGCGAATTCCAGAAAATAGGATCCGTAGCAGGTTGCTTCCATATCCTGGGGGATCTCCGCAAAATAATTGAGTACATCGGCTCCCTGCAGATTGTAGGCGTCCCGGCCCTCGTACAGCTTAAAGGTGCCAAACACAAAGGGCCTGGTCACGCCCATGAGCTGGCTTCCGGGCCGCTTGGCTCCCCGGGCAAAGGCTGTGATCTTGCCACGCTCCCGGGTCAGGATGACCAGCCTCCGGTCGTTATCCCCCACCGGGGATGCCTTTAAGACCATACCGGTCAGATTCACAGATTCTCTCACAGCTTATTCCTTTGGATTGTATCCGTAGTTTTTCATCAACAGTTCGCTGTCACGCCACTCTTTTCTCACCTTGACCCAGATCTGCAGGTTTACTTTCGTTTCCAGCATATTCTCCAGCTCTCTTCTGGCCGCGGAGCCGATACGTTTTAACATGGCGCCGCCCTTGCCGATGATGATGCCCTTGTGGGAATCCCGCTCACAGATGATGGTCGCCTCCACATCTATGATGCCGCTTGGCCGCTCACTCATCTTTTCAATGGTAACCGCAATGCCGTGGGGGATTTCCTCATCCAGCAGGCGCAGGGCCTTCTCCCGGATCAGCTCCGCCGCGATCTGGCGCATCGGCTGGTCTGTGACGGTATCCTCATCATAGAACTGCGGACCGTAGGGCAGGTACTTGAACAGCTGCTCCAGCAGCGTATCGGTGTTCTTATCCCGCAGGGCGGACACCGGAACAATCTCCGCGAAATTGCAGATATCCTTGTAGGCATTGATGAAGGTCAGGATGTCTTCCTGATTTTTTACCGTATCGGTTTTGTTGATGACCAGGATGATCGGGGTCTTAATGCCCTGAAGCTGCTCGGCAATGTGGCGCTCACCGGCACCGATGAAGGTGCTGGGCTCCACCAGCCACAAAATCAGATCTACCTCTTTTAAGGTATGCTCAGCCACATTCACCATATACTCGCCCAGCTTGTTTTTCGCCTTGTGGATACCCGGGGTATCCAGGAAAATGATCTGGCCGCGCTCGTCGGTGTAGACGGTCTGAATGCGGTTTCTGGTGGTCTGGGGTTTATCCGATGTAATAGCGATTTTCTGGCCGATCAGATGGTTCATCAGGGTGGATTTGCCCACGTTCGGCCGTCCGATCAGGGTTACAAAGCCAGATTTCTTCTGAACCGGGGCGGACTGGTTTTCTCCGCCTGCCCCGGTCTTCTTGCCGTTCAGTTCTTCCAGCAGTTTATCAAAATTCGTACCTTCCGGTTTCTTTGCCATAAATTTATCCTTTCGAAATACTTATCCTCTTGTAAGACTGGAAACCTCGCCAAACATGCCGCGGTTTGCCTCAATCTTCTCTTCGTTTCCGACTACGCAGAAGCTTCCGGTGCTCAGAACTGCCCGTACCTGGGCAGCCAGCGCGCGGATGTCTTCCTTGGTGGCTCCTAAGATCTGGTCACGCTCGGTCTGCATCATCTCCTCCGTTACGCCGGACAGGTATGCAGAAAGGCCTCTGCTGCCCTTCACGGACGGAGTCAGCGGAGCGTCCAGATTGCTGATGGTTCCGATAACATACTTGGTCATGTCGCGCTCATCCGGGTCAAAGGCCTCCAGATAAGCCGGAATGCCCTCATAAATCTCGTTGGTCTCTTTTAAGTTCGGGTCACGGTAGGATACCAGATAGCCCTCGCCGGAACGTCCGAAACCACTCATGCAGCCATAGGCGCCACCTTTTACGCGGATATTCAGCCACAGGTAATCATAGCTTAAGATCACCTGAAGAATCTTCAAAGCACCCGTATACTCGAGTCCTGCACTGCGGAAGTTGCCGCAGCGGGCCACATAATCTACCTGGGCGGAAGTCTTTAAGCCCTCGTTCAGGTTCTTGACCGGATGGCTGAAGGCATGCTTCTCTCCGCTTCCCTGCGGCAGCTTGTCTGCCAGAAGCTTTAAAGTCTCAGGAAGCTTCTCGTAGCCCTTGTCGTCTGCCGTGTAGTTGACCAGCATATTGACTCTGGTAAAGAGCTTTTTGCTTACCTCCTGCAGTCTCGCGATAATCTCGCCCTTCTTTTCTGCGTAATCCTTCTCCAGCTGCTCCAGAAAATGATAATATGCGGTACCGCCGGTCAGCTCATTGTAATAAGCGGTTGCGGAGAAATAGGAGGTCGCGCGGGATACTGCCGTGTTGTGTCCTGCGTTCTCCAGCTTCATCTTCGCGCGGGAACGGGTCTCCTGAATCACCTCTCCCAGACGCTTCTCATCTGTAAATACAGAGTGATTCAGAATCTCCTCCAGCATGGTGAAACCAAAGTCCAGCTTATCGTACAGCACACGAATGCTTGCCACGAAAGCTCCGGTAAAGCGCTCCGGGTCTGCCAGATCCGGGTAGGAAGTTACGGAAAAGTCCACGCCGCCGCTGTTTAAGTGAATCTCACTGGTTAAATCGGAATAGCTGTAATGCTCCGTGCTGATGGATCCCAGAACGGATTTTAACAGGCCTGCATACGGAAGGTCTTCCTGCGGCAGCACCTCGGTGTTGAACAGCACCTTCAGATATCCGATACCAGAAGTAAAGAAGTTGTGGTGCAGCACCTTGATGCCGGCCTCTTCTTTCTCTGTCCAGAAGAAGGTCTCTGCCTTTTTCTCGATGTCTTCCCGTCTTAAGAGCGGGATTTTCGCCAGAACCTCCGGGGTGGACGGGGTATCCTGATACTCTTTTAATTCTCTGGTGGCAGTCACCAGCGCCTCCAGTTCTTCCTCAGACAGGGAAACCTTATAGTCTGCCAGCTTCTTCGCCAGCTTCTCGTCTTCTTTTGCCGTCAGGTTCTTCTCCGGAGCCACCACAATGACAGCTTCAAACGGATTGTCTAACAGATAATCCCGGATCAGCTGTTCAAAATAGCCATTCTCCACTTCCTTCTTTAAGAAATCAAAGGTTTCCTGATAGCAGAGGTGGGTCATCGGGTCTCCGTCGTACAACCAGCTGTCCAGACACTGCAGGCCGTACATCAGGCCCTTCGGCGCGGAGCCATAATCTGCCTCACGGTATTTAAACTCAAAGTAGTTCATGCCGGCCAGCAGGCTCTTGCGGTTGATGCCCTGGTCCGCCAGCTTGCGCAGGGTGCCTTTAACAATAGCCAGGAATTCGCCCTTCTGCTCTTTATTGGCATCCTTGGCAATGACAGAGAAGTACGGCTGTAAAATGCCGTTCTCATAGCCGCCCATAACATCTTTACCGATTCCCGCGTCAATGAGTGCCTGCTTTAACGGCGCGCCCGGCGCGTCGAGCAGGGTATACTCCAGGATCTGGAACGCCACATACAGCTTCGGATCCAGATCATCTCCCACAACGGTATTGACGGAAAGATAGGTTGCGTCCCCCTCAGACTCCCCTTCGGTGATGGAGTAGGAGAACTCGCGCTCCACCGGAGCTTCAAAAGCTTTCTGCTCCCGGATGCGGGAATCTACCGGGCGCTCCTCGTAGTGGCTTAAATATTCCTCATCCAGCCAGGTCAGCTTCTCCGCCATATCCATATCTCCATAGAGATAGATGTAGCTGTTGGATGGATGATAGTAGGTCTTATGGAAATCCAGGAACTTCTCGTAGCTCAGCTCCGGAATGTGTACCGGGTCACCGCCGGAATCCTTGCCGTAGCAGGTATCCGGGAACAGGGTCTTCTGGGTCACACTGTCTAAAATGCTCTCCGGAGAAGAGTAAGCGCCCTTCATCTCATTGTATACAACACCATTGTAGATGAGCGGAGCGTCTTTGCTCTCCAGCTCATAGTGCCAGCCCTCCTGGCGGAAGATTTTCTCTTCCTTATAGATATTCGGATGAAGCACAGCATCCATGTAGACATCCATCAGATTGTGGAAATCTTTGTCGTTGCAGCTTGCCACCGGATATACGGTCTTATCCGGGTAGGTCATGGCATTTAAGAAGGTGTTTAAGGAACCCTTTACCAGTTCCACAAACGGATCCTTTAACGGGAATTTGTCGGAGCCGCAGAGCACGCTGTGCTCCAGAATATGCGGCAGTCCGCAGTCATTGTCCGGCGGGGTGCGGAATCCGATGCAGAATACCTTGTTCTCATCGTCATTTGATACCAGAAACAGTCTGGCTTTTGTTTTCTTATGCTCCAGCACAATGCCTTCTGACTGCATCTCCTCGATTGTTTTATGTTCTACCACACGGTAGGCATCCAGTTTTTTGATTGCTTCTAACTGACTCATGCGTTTTCTTCCTTTCCTGTCTGTCTTTTCCGTTTTTTATAGATTACCCATCAGGCGGTCTTTTAACAGTGCAATGCCGTCGCGCAGGGAAAAATGCACCAGCAGCACCTTATCTGCCTCCGACGCAATGCCGTAGACGGTACCATAATCCTGCTTTTTTGCGATCATCCCGGCCCTGCAGAGATGAAAATTGCTGGTAATGATACCAATGCGCGGCTGGCGCGCAGGAACCGGGATGTTGTCTGCGGATATTCCTGCCCCGGGCCCGTCTTCCACTTCCCCTTCCATTTCTCCCGGCGCATGGAGCAGCCGGTCTGCCTCTGCTTTGCGTTCCTGTTCCCGCTGATATTCCAGCTCCCGGTTTTCAATTAAAATTTTACTGTAGGCCAGATTCTCCACCGTACTGAAGGACTGCTCTTCTTTCAGAAGATGTTCCGGATCTGCCCCCTGCTCCAGAAGATACGCTTCCATGGCATCCGCCTCGGAACACGGCTCCGCGTCTCCCTTTGCGCCGGAAAGCACCAGCATGGTCTCCGGATTCTCCTTCAGATACTCCAGTGCCTTATCCAGCCGGAGCTTTAAGGTTTTGCTTAAGGTTCCGTCCGGTTTCACCTTGGCCCCCAGCACGATCACGTAATCGAGCGAAGGCTCTGCCGCCGCCGGGATGCGCCCGAAGATCAGAATCTGTGTCACCAGAACAATCATCAGGCCGGAAGCGCACAAGGTTACAAAAGAGACCGGAAGCCACAGCGGCACCCGTTCCGGATACTTCTGATAAAAGTGGATGCCGGCGGCCGTAGCCCCAAAAAATCCGCCGATCAAAAGCCATAACACAGCTAACGAAGTGCCAAATCCCGCATACAGCACAATGACTCCGTAGTACACCAGGCAAAGCACCGCCGCCGCAGTGAAGACCCATATTAACATCGTTTCACCTCTTATAATTTTTATGCCGTAAAACACAGCACAGTTGGAATAATTATACTGCATTTCCGAAAACGCCACAAGGCTAATCACATAAATAAAGGGCAAAAATCCGTTATTGCGGATTTTCACCCCTGCTGCAATCCCTTCTGAATTTTATTTTCCTTCGTAGATGATTGCGGACTCTACGTCGTATCCGGCAAGGCGCTCACGTCCCTTGAGGCCTGCAAGCTCCATCACAAAGCAGAGCTTTACGACCTTGCCGCCCAGCTGTTCAATAAGGCCTACAATGGCCTCGGTGGTGCCGCCAGTGGCAATGAGATCGTCCACAACTACCACTTTCTGGCCCGGTTTGATGGCATCTTTGTGGATTTCAATCTCGGCAGTGCCATACTCCAGATCATACTTTGCGGTGATGGTCTCACGCGGCAGCTTGCCTTTCTTGCGGATCGGCACGAAGCTCTTGTGCTCTGCGTAGGCAACCGGCACACCGAAGATAAAACCGCGGGACTCCGGTCCCACAACCACATCGTAGTCCAGATTCTTTACCATCTCACGGATGCTGTCAATGGCCAGTGCCAGTCCGTCCGCATCCTGCAAAATGGAGGTAACATCGCGGAAAATGATTCCCGGCTCCGGGAAATCCGGAATGCTTACTACGTAATCCTCTAACTTTTTCATCTCTGTTCTCCTTTATCCGAGCGTTCGGAAACGCTTTATTTATGATTGTCTGCGCGTTGCGCATGCATTCCGGCACTGCTACCGGAATACCTTCATCAGGTTCTTTACTTCCTTCTGACACACATCCTCCTGGAAGGAACCGTACTCATAAAAACAATAGCCGGATACCGCTCCGCTGGCCCGTCCGGCCTCCACCTGGCGGCTGATAACATCGTCGTAGCGTTTCCATTCCGGAATTCCGGTATTGTCTCTTGCGTTGCTTCCTGCCTTATACATGGCCAGGCCGATATAGAGCTTCGCGTGGCCCTTCTTTACCAGGCTGATCCAGGTCTTTAAGTTGTTCTCAAACGCAAAGGGTGCCGGGCTGCCGTTAGACAGCTGATGCTCAAAGCCCCAGTAAATCTGCGGCATAATGTAATCCACATAGCCGTCGTGGGACAGCCAGGTGTCGATGTCGGTAAACAGACGGTTGTCACTGCGCAGATGGTCCACATAGCCCTCCGGGCTGATGCCGAACTGCGCGGAAGGCCTTGCCTCTTTGACTGCCTTATAGACGCCGCGGATCAGCTCGTTGACATTTTCCCGCCTCCACTGGGCGATGCTTAAGCTGCTGCCGGAAGCCTCGTACTCCGGCTTGTCAAACCAGCGGCTTTCCTTGTTGTTGTCCACTTCCGGATAAAAATAATCGTCAAAGTGAATGCCGTCCACCGTATATTTCTGCGCGATCTCCCGCACGCCGTTGATGATGAGCTCCCGCACCTGCGGAATGGCCGGATTAAAGTAATAAGCGCCATTCTGCTTTAAAACCCAGCGGTCATTGGAAGGATCCCCGTCCGTCAGCCACTTTTTTGCCGGGTTCTGGTCCGAAACCTGATCCCAGGTATTGTGATAACCGGTCACGCGGTATGGATTGATCCAGGCATGGATCTGCAGGCCCTTGTTGTGGGCTGCTTTCACAAAGATCGCAAAGGGATCGTAGCCGGGATTCTGCCCCTGGGTTCCCGTCACAAAACGGGACCACGGAAAATACGCGGACGGATACATGGCGTCCGCGTCCGGGCGCACATGCACAAACACGGCATTCATCTTCAGTTCCAGACAGCGGTCCAGCATCTTATCTACTTCATGTTTAAAGGATTCCTGATCTGCCGGAAGCCTTTCCCAGTCCAGATAGGAAATCCATACGCCCCGCAGCTCATCGGAGCGGATGACCGATGCCGACGGAGCGGCAAAGGCCGTGACCATGCCGGTCTGTAAAACCAGCAGGCAGGCAAACAGCAGGCTAAACGCCTGTTTCAGTCTCAGGCGCGGCTTTCCCGCGTCCCGATTCAGTTTCTTTTGTATCAGCATTCCAGTCCCTCCCGGATGTCTTTCCAAAACGGGTTGTTTTCGCATTCCCGCATCCTTTTTTTACCATTATTTTTCATAGATAGTATAGCAAAGGACAACGGAAAGAACAAGGAAACAAATCCTTAAGAAAAACCATCGAAACAGGTTACCGGTCCAGCAGAAATTCACTTAAAACCACGTTGCTGACATCGATTCCAAGCTCTGTTAAACGCACCATGGGCGCGTCTACTTCAATGAGGCCCTGCTGCTCCAGCTTCTTTAAGGCATCCCCGTAGACATTCCACATATTCTGCCCGAAACGTTCCAGGAATTCACTGCCGGAGACTCCCTTCATCATGCGCAGGCCCACAAACATGAATTCTTCCATTTTATCTTCCAGGGAAAGCTCTTCAATGTCACGGGCGGCCGCTCCGCCCTCGTACAGGTTTAAAGACAGATACTCCTGCAGGTTTTCCGTATTATGGTAACGGTAGCCGTAGGTATAGGAGGACGCGCCAAGGCCAAGCCCCAGGTACTCCACACCAGTCCAATATCCGATGTTATGGCGGCATTCATAGCCTTTCTTCGCGTAATTGGAAATCTCATAGCGGTCATAGCCATGGGCAGCCATCATCTCTTTGGTCAGATGATACATTTCCCGGTCCGTATCCTCATCCGGGAGATCCGGCAGCGTCATGACTGCCGCCCGGGCCGCTATCTCAGCAGCGGTTTTCGGTGCCGGAAGCGCGCCGCCTCTGTCTGCGTCAGATTCCCCGCATACCACGCTGCTTTGTTTGCCCTGCGGCTCTCCAAACCGCTCATAAAACGGCGTTCCTTCCTCAATGATAAGGCTGTAGGCAGAGATATGCTCCGGTTTCAGCATCATGACTTTTTTCAGGGTATTTTTCCAGGAATGCACATCCTGTCCCGGCAGGGCAGACATCAAGTCCACATTGATATTTTTAAAGCCTGCCTGTCTCGCCCTCTGAAAGCTCTTTAAAAAGGAGTCGTAGGAATGGATGCGCCCTAAGTATTTCAGTTCTTTGTCATCCGCGGACTGCAGGCCGATGCTTAAGCGGTTTACACCGCTCTGGCGGTACACCTCCAGCTTTTCCATGGTGAGGGTTCCCGGATTGGCTTCCATGGTAATCTCCGCGTCCGGGGAGATATCAAAATTCTCAGAGAGCGTCGCGAACAGCTCCATGATCAGGTCCGCCGGAAGAATGGACGGAGTACCGCCGCCCACAAAGATCGTGGACACACGGTACTCCTGAAAATTCGGACCCTGGCCGCAGATTTCTTCCAGCAGCTTGTCCATATAGTCCCGGTACACCCGCTCCGGCGCTGCGAAGGACAAAAAGTCGCAGTAGGCGCACTTGCGGGCACAGAACGGGATGTGAATATAAAGTTCCAGTTCTCGTTTATTCATCGTCTAATTTCAGAACACTCATGAATGCCTTCTGCGGGATTTCTACATTGCCCACCTGACGCATTCGTTTCTTTCCTTCCTTCTGTTTTTCCAGAAGCTTCTTCTTACGTGAGATATCGCCGCCGTAACACTTGGCCAGAACATCCTTGCGCATGGCTTTTACGGTCTCACGGGCAATGATCTTGCCGCCCACCGCTGCCTGGATCGGGATTTCAAACAGATGGCGCGGGATCTCCTCTTTTAACTTCTCACACATCTTTCTGCCGCGCTCGTAAGCGGAATCCGCATGCACGATGAAGGACAGGGCATCCACTTCTTCCTTGTTGATGAGGATATCCAGTTTTACCAGCTCAGAGGTCTCATAGCCCTTCATGTCGTAGTCGAAGGACGCGTATCCTCTGGAGCGGGATTTTAACGCGTCAAAGAAATCGTAGATGATCTCATTTAACGGAAGGTCATACTTTAAGAGTGCTCTTGTCTCCTCAATATATTCCATGCCATGGTAAACGCCGCGGCGCTCCTGGCACAGCGTCATAATGGCACCTACAAACTCGGTGGTCACCATAATCTCCGCGCTGACGATCGGCTCCTCCATGTACTCGATCTCGGTCGGGTCCGGCAGATTGGACGGGTTAGTCAGCTCAATCATCTCGCCGTTTTTCTTGTGAACGCGGTATACAACGCCCGGCGCCGTGGTAACGAGATCCAGGTTGTACTCACGCTCCAGACGTTCCTGAATGATTTCCAGATGTAACAGGCCAAGGAAACCACAGCGGAAACCAAAGCCCAGGGCAATGGAGGTCTCCGGCTCAAAATACAGGGACGCGTCGTTTAACTGCAGCTTTTCCAGCGCATCACGCAGATCATTGTATTTTGCTCCATCTGCCGGATACAGGCCGCAGTAAACCATGGAGGTTACCTTTTTATAGCCCGGAAGCGGCTCTGCGCACGGACGGTTCGCGTCGGTGATGGTATCACCCACCCGGGTATCCTTCACGTTCTTAATGCTGGCCGTGATGTAGCCAACCATACCGGCACTCAGCTCGTCGCACGGGATAAACTGGCCTGCGCCGAAGTAGCCGACCTCAACGACTTCCTCCTGGGCTCCGGTTGCCATCATGCGGATCAGGGTACCCTTCTTCACGGTTCCCTCTTTGATACGGCAGAATACGATCACGCCCTTGTACGGGTCGTACAGGGAGTCAAAGATCAGGGCCTGCAGCGGTGCCTCCGGGTCTCCCACCGGAGCCGGAACCTTGTGGACAATGGCCTCCAGTACATCCTCCACATTCAGGCCGGTCTTTGCGGAGATGCGAGGCGCGTCATGGGCCTCAATGCCGATGACATCCTCGATCTCGTCCGCAACCCAGTCCGGTCTTGCGCTCGGCAGATCAATCTTGTTGATAACCGGGAAGACATCCAGGTCATGATCCAGCGCCAGATACACATTCGCCAGAGTCTGGGCCTCAATGCCCTGGGCTGCGTCTACTACAAGGATTGCGCCGTCGCAGGCTGCCAGGCTTCGGGATACCTCGTAGTTAAAGTCCACATGTCCTGGGGTGTCGATCAGGTTAAAAATATATTCTTCTCCATCTTTTGCGTGATAGACGGTGCGGACAGCCTGGGACTTGATGGTAATGCCGCGCTCCCGCTCCAGATCCATGTTGTCCAGTACCTGCGCCTGCATCTCGCGGCTGGTCAGAAGGCCGGTCATCTCGATGATGCGGTCTGCCAGAGTGGATTTGCCGTGGTCAATGTGGGCGATGATACAGAAATTGCGGATCTTGCTTTGGTCCATTGATGCCATATATTTATTTCCTCCAATAACGTATAAGGTCTGTTTTGTCAATTTACTATCATATCATTTTTTCAGATTCCATGCAAGACCGGATCGTGGCCCAGTCTGCGCCGTTTCTGCGCTATTCATACACTACTGGCTGAAGTACGGCATCCACTGCCTCTGCCAACAGATCCATGGCATTCCAGACCTCTTCCTTTGTGCTGGTCTGGGCTCCGGCTTCGATCAGGGACGAACGCCCCCGCAGATGCAGGTTGTAGCGCAGGCCTTTTAAATAAATCTTTCGGGTGAATCCCGGATACCGGCCACAGGCCAGCTGCATCTGAAAGCAGAAGGCCAGATTTTCCTGCAGGTACGGGTTTGGCAGATAGGCAATCTCCCCCTCCGGCGTGCGGCTCATCCCCTGAAAGAACATGATCTGCGCCGTGGGCTTTCCGCCAATATCCTGCACCAGCCGCAAAGAATCTGACACCCCGTCCCGGTGCAGGTCCAGGATCACCTCAATGGTGGGATGTTCCTGCAAAATCCCCTGGATGCCCTCCAGCGCATAGGTGTAGGCCCGGCTGCGCTCCAGCGTTCCTTCCTTCCGGTCATAGGCTGTGGTGTCATGGATCACATTCCAGCCGCGCTGCCGCAGGAGTTCTGCCAGATAAGTCCCGGCTCCCACCACATTCGCGTCCGGGTTCCGGGGCCCGTAGTCCGCGTAGGTCTCGCTGGCGTGGGTGTGGTAAATGAGGATCTGGGGCACTTCCGGGTTCTTTGTTAAACGTACATCGGTTCCAAGAAGCTTCTCTGCTTTCATAAGACCGCGGTCCGCTGTCGTGGAGGCATGCACGCTGAAGTAATGTTTCATCAGATAGTCATAATCCTGCAGCTGTGCCAGGGCGGCTGCAGGGAGCGCAGTTCCATTGCCAGCCTGCCCCGCTTCCGTTCCGGCTGAGCCTGCACTTCCGCCCGCACCGGTGCTGCCGTCTGCCAGGCCATTCCAACCAGCCAGATCTCCATTTCCGCCCTGAACCCTCCCGTCTGCCCCGGTACTTTCCTGTCCGCCGCCGACTGCCCCGGCGTTCCCGCTCCCGCCTTGCCATGAACGATTTTCCGCCGGTCCCGCGCCCTCCCCGCCCGTTTCCTCCGCATACGAAAACAGGTATCCGTACCGCTCGTACGCATACCTGTATGTCTCGTAAACCGCGTAGGACGGATCTCTCCGCACCGGTTCTTCATTCTGAAACCGCGCCGCCGGGTACCGAAGCTGCAGACACAACGCCAAAAGTCCTCTCAACACCCAGACCAGCAGATTACTCAAAACGGACAATTTCCTTTTTCAGACGCTTCATGATCTTTTTCTCCAGGCGGGAAATATAGGACTGGGAGATTCCCAGATGGTCTGCCACTTCCTTCTGGGTCATCTCTTCTCCCTCCGCGCTCTTTAAGCCGTACCGCAGTTCCACAATAGTCTTCTCTCTGGGACTTAACCGGTCGATGGCAGATTTTAGCAGCTGCCGCTCTGTCTCATCCTCCAGGCCCCGGTAGATGATGTCATCATCCGTCCCCAGAATGTCCGAGAGCAGCAGTTCATTTCCGTCCCAGTCTACGTTAAGCGGCTCATCAATCGAGACCTCTGCCTTCGTCTTGCTGCTGCGGCGCAGATACATAAGGATCTCGTTTTCAATGCAGCGGGAGGCGTAGGTGGCCAGCTTAATATTCTTCTCCGGATTGAAGGTATTGATGGCCTTAATGAGGCCAATAGTGCCGATGGAGATCAGATCCTCTACCCCGACTGCCGTGTTATCAAATTTCTTTGCTATGTAGACCACCAGGCGCAGATTATGCTCGATCAGAAGGGACCGTGCTTCCTTTTCCCCCTCGGTTCCCAGAAGTGAGATCATCTCCGCCTCCTTTTTGCTCTCCAGCGGAGGAGGCAGAATATCCGCGCCTCCGATATAGTGGACCTCTCCCTTTTTCTGCCACAGCATTGTGGTAAAGGAAGGAACTGCCTTAAACTGAAAACGATTTGGTACTGAAACTTTCACAATCACTTTTCCATCCTCCCGATCTTATAATGTTAGCTCCCCATGTAACAGCATTTCGTACCGATGCCGCGCAGACAGCGGCGTTTCGCAAAACGCCACCCACGGGTTCTCCAGAACCCGGACCAGCCTTCCCCGCTGCCGGATTTCCATCCGGTCCATGCGGACGGCGGCCAGGATCCCGTGTTCTTTTCCCACCGAACAGAAGGGAACATAAATGACCTGGGCAGCCGCTTCGCCAAACTCCAGGCCCGCACTCCGTTCCAGGATGTGAACCGGCTGGTGGTGATAAGGTTCATACAGCTGGTTCCCTGTATCCCGCAGAGCCCGTACTGTTTTCTGTTTTCCCTGGTAATACAATGTTGCCTCATACAGGCTGTTGTGAAATGCCATTCCCTGTCTCAGAAATACGGTTCCGGCCCACAGCGCTCCCCCTGCCACACTGAGGGCCAGCCAAAATTTCCGGAAGGTCCAGGGTGTCTGCTCCCAGACCGCTGTTACAGTACCCACAAAAGCCTGTGGCGCGTTCCCGCTCACCGGCAGCTCCCTGCCGCCTCCCGCAGATTCCAGAAGCGAAAAGCTCCCACCGGTCAGCGCTGCTGCCATCCACAGCACGGTAGTCCGCCGCAATAGTTCCAACAGACCGCCACGCCCAAAAGCAGCTCGTGTCATGAGCACCGCCGGCAACACCAGTTCCAGAAGAATCCAGACAGATACCGGCAGGTTCGGGAAAAACACCAAAGCACAGCCCGCCGCGGCACCCACAACTGCCCCGAGAAGCAGCCGCCCTTTTCGCTTCCTCACAGGTTCACGAAGAACCAGTCCGGTAAGAAACAGCAGATAGCAATCCGCAGCCAGGTTCACCAGAAAAAACAGATCCAGATACAGTGTTTCCGTCATTACACCGTGTCCCCCTGCTGTCATGAGCGTTCATAATCATTCTCACAGCTCATGTCCATCATTATAATCATTCTGAGGGGAAAATTTTGTCAAACGGATGGAGCGGATTCCCGTTTTTGAACGACAAAAAAAGACAGAAGGCCAAATCTAGTCTTCTGTCTTTGTCGATTTTTGTTTGTGTGACTGCTTATCTCTTATTCTTTAAGAAATCCGGGATATTGATCTGAGTCTGGTTTAACGGGCGGTAGGAACCCTGGCTCGGTGCTGCGGTCTGCGCGGAAGCAGTCTGCTGTGGAGCCTGAGTCTGAACCGGTTTTACCGTCGGAGCCTGTGCGTGAAGCTGCGGAGCTGCCTTCGGAGCAGTTGCGCTTGCCTCAGCGGCAGCGGTGCGGCTCTGGGTGTTTAAGTTTAAACCAGACGGCATCTTCGGCTTGAAGTTGCCAAACTCTGCCATAGCCTTGTTGACCGAAGTGTTTGCGTGAGCGTCCAGGCCGGTTGCGATTACGGTGATGGTAGCCTCGTCCTGAGCGTTCTCGTCGTACATAGCACCGAAGATGATGTTTGCGTCATCTCCAGCCAGCTCCTGAACGTAGCTTGCTGCCTCGTTTGCCTCGATCAGGCTGATATCGCCGGAAATGTTGATGATCACGTGGGTAGCGCCCTCGATGGTGGTCTCTAACAGTGGGCTTGCTACTGCCTGCTTTACAGCCTCAACAGCCTTGTCATCGCCCTTGGCATGTCCGATACCGATATGAGCAATGCCCTTGTCGGTCATAACGGTCTGAACATCTGCGAAGTCGAGGTTGATCAGGCCCGGTACGTTGATCAGGTCGGTGATTCCCTGAACGGCCTGCTGCAGCACTTCGTCTGCTTTCTTTAAAGCATCCGGCATGGTGGTTCTGCGGTCAACGATCTCAAGAAGTTTGTCATTCGGAATAACGATGAGGGTATCAACGCTTGCCTTTAAATTCTCAATGCCTGCCAGCGCGTTGCTCATACGTGCCTTTGCCTCGAAACGGAACGGCTTGGTTACAACACCGACAGTCAGGATGCCCATGTCCTTCGCGATCTTTGCGATGACCGGAGCTGCGCCGGTACCGGTACCGCCGCCCATACCACAGGTAACAAATACCATGTCTGCGCCCTTGATAGCCTGTGCAATCTCCTCAGAGCTCTCCTCTGCTGCCTTCTGGCCAACCTCCGGCTTTGCGCCTGCGCCTAATCCCTTGGTCAGCTTCTCGCCGATCTGCATGGCGGTCGGTGCCTTACAGAACTGCAGTGCCTGTTTATCTGTGTTGATGCCGATGAACTCCACACCCGCAATATTCTCATCTACCATGCGGTTTACTGCATTGTTGCCGGCACCGCCGACACCGATCACAATGATCTTTGCGGAGTTTTCCGCTTCATTTATCTTAATCTCTAACAAGACTGATTCCTCCTTAACTTCTTTCATTGGCCTTTTGTAACAGTTTTGTAACATTATATCAAAAACTAGTCTATTAAATACTATAGGTGATTTCTGAAAAAATATCAACCGTTTTTTTCGCAAAAAAGCTGAAAAACTAGTCCTTTGGCTTAAAGGTATACATGGGGTTGGTCCTGGTCTCGTCGTAATTGTCCAGATACAGGGTTCCGCTCTTTCCTTCCAGCTGCGGGAGCATGTCCCCCAGCTCCGCGATCTTGCCGTTGAGTCCTTCATTGCTGCCCAGGATCACCTCAATCTCACCCATGTACAGCGTGGCCTCCCCCAGCGTGTTGTACTGGATCTTGTCCACACTCAGGTCATAGATGGATAAGATCTGGGTCAGGTTTAAGATTTCCTCAAAAACCCGCTCACTCTCCACCGGAAGCTTCTGGTAAAGGACGATATGACCGAATTTCAGGCCCGTGATCCACGGGATGCCGGGAAGCTTCTGACTGGAGCTTTCCACGATAATACCGTCCTTGTCAAAGTACATATAACTACTCATATAGGACACATAGCCCACCACGCTCTTTTCGTATACAATGATCTCCGCCCGGTTCAGGCCTTTGATCACCAGCTTGTAATCCTCCACGAATGGAATTTCCTCATGCTTTCCGAAATGTTCGCGCAGGTAACAGAGCACCGTGCTGCGGCTTGTGTTGTCCGGAAACACCAGATCTGCCACCTGTTCGTCTGTATATTTTTCATTTCCCGTAACCGTGATCTCCCGGATCCGGATGGAGCACACGCCCGCTATGACCACAAGCAGCAGAAATACCGCTGCCAGAAGGATCACCATTTTTTTCCTGCCTGATCCATATTCCATCTGTTTCTTTTCTCCTATCGTCTGAAAAGCTGTTCTCCGCCTGCGAAAGCAGTTCGATGCGGGCTCCTGCTCCGGCCAGATCCCTGCAGATATCCTCATAGCCGCGGCGGATATGTTCATAACCGCCAAGCAGACTGGTTCCCTCTGCCGCAAGACACGCTGCCGCCAGTGCCGCGCCGCCCCGCAGGTCCTCTGCCATCACGCTGGTGCCCTTTAAGGCCTCTACGCCGCTCACCTGCGCAAATTTGTCTTCTATTATAATATGTGCCCCGAGTTTCTGCAATTCTTTTGCCACGCAAAAACGGTTTTCAAATACATTCTCCCGGATGTGGGAGGTTCCATCCGCAAGGGCAGCCGCTGCCATCATGACCGACTGCATATCTGTGGGGAACTCCGGGTACGGTCCTGTCTCAATCTGCACCGGCCTGGGCCGTCCCCGCATGGAGACCCAGATGCCCTGCTCCACCGGCTCCAGCCGCGCCCCCATCTGCTTTGCCGTCCAGAGTGTTTTTCCCATATGCTCTGCCGGAGCCTGCTCCAGAAGCACATGGCCCCCCGCGCAGAGAACCGCCCCCAGATACGTTCCGGCCACAATGCGGTCCCCCGGAAGCAGGAAGCGGGAATCCTGAAACCCGCCGCTTCCCCGGACACGGATCACGGAGCTTCCGGCTCCCTCCACCGAAACCCCCATCGTCTTTAAAAAGCTGCACAGGATTCCGATTTCCGGTTCCCTGGCAGCTCCGGTAAGCACGGTCTCTCCCCTGGCCCCTGCTGCGGCCATTAAAATATTTTCCGTGGCTCCCACACTCGGATAGGGCAGATGGATGTTTGCCCCAAGAAGTCCCGCAGGCGGCGCCTCGGCCCGGATCCGGTTCTCCTCAATCCGCACAGCCGCGCCCAGTGCCTCAAGTCCCCGGATGTGCAGGTCCACCGGCCGCTTTCCAATGCGGCAGCCGCCGGGCAGACTGGTTTCTACCCTCCCCAGCCGCGCCAGCAGCGGACCTAACAACATGACGGACGAGCGCATCTGTCCGGCCAGCGCCTCCGGTATCTCCGCAGAAGAAAGGGTAGCTGCCGAAATATACAGGCAGTTCCCCTCCAGCCGGCATTCTGCCCCCAAAGCGTTCAAAATCCCCAACATACAGAAAACATCCTGTATTTTGGGGATATGCTCCAGTACCGTGGTTCCGTTATGAAGAAGAGATGCTGCCATGACCGGCAGCACCCCGTTTTTGGAACCCTGTATTTTAATACTTCCTTCCAGACTGTATAACCCTTCTATCCGAAGCACAGACAATCCGCGATCCCTCCTGTACACGATCTTCCATCTTCCTTATCTTATGTACATTCAGAACCATCGGTTCAGAGTTTTCTGTCCGGAATCACATTTTTCGCGCAGGCGCTGATACCGCTTACCGCTCCAGCCGGATCTGGTTGGAGACACCAAGCACCATGCCCATCTCCATCATCAGAAAGAGAACCGACGTGCCTCCGTAACTGATGAACGGAAGCGTAATTCCGGTATTCGGAATCGTGTTGGTTACTACCGCGATGTTTAAGATAACCTGGATCGCAATATGCGCCATAACGCCCACCACGATCAGGGCCCCTAAAAGATCCGGCGCGTTGTTGGCAATCAGCATGAAGCGGTAGATCATAAACAGGAAAATGAGAATGATGGAGACCGCTCCGAACAATCCCAGCTCCTCACAGATGATGGAGAAGATCATATCGTTCTGCGCCTCAGGCACAAAGCCCATCTTCTGGATACTCTCGCCCAGTCCCTTGCCGAAGAGGCCGCCGGAGCCGATGGCATAAAGTCCCTGAAGCACCTGATAACCGCCGTCCATCGGGTAGCTTTCCGGAGAAAGCCATACATGGATACGGCTTAACTGATACGGCTTTAACAGCTTGATCTTCTCGAGAAAAATTGCCAGGGGGCCAGCCGTGACTACCGTCAGAATGGCCAGACCGCCACAGGCGTAAAACGGCCACTGCTTTTTGCAGGCCACAAACAGCATTACAAAAGCAATTCCCGCAATGATGATACCGGAACTTAAGTTATTTGCCGCTACAATGCCGGCAATCGGGAGCGCAAAGCCCATGACACGGGCCATATTCTTCCAGGTGTTGACACTGGCTCCCATGCGGGTAATCAGCACCGCCAGAAAGATAATCAGTGCGATCTTTACAAACTCCGTCGGCTGGAAGCTTAAGGAGCCGACACCCAGCCAGCGTTTCTTACCGTTTACCTCCTTACCGACCAGGGTAACCGCAATCATCAGCACATAAGACAACAGGTAGGCAAACATGGAAAATTTCGCGTACCAGTGATAATCCAGTTTGGAAATGATCAGAGCCAGAACCAGTCCTCCTGCCCCGATCTTAAGCTGACGCATCATGAAATAACCGGCATTGTTATATTTTAACTGTGCTGTGTAGGAACTGGCGCTGTAGATCATGACCAGTCCAAACACCGACAGAAATATGATACAGAACAGCAGGCTGTAATCATAAAACCGTTTCGGCCGGTTCTTCTTTGCCATATCACTCCTCCTACAGGTTTCTTACACATTCCTTGAAAATCTCGCCGCGCTGCTCGTAGTTATCGAACATGCCCCAGCTTGCGCAGGCTGGGGAGAGAAGCACATTGTCTCCCGCGTTGGCATAAGCCGCGCAGACACGCACTGCCTCTGCCATATCCTCCGCATACATGATATCGGTGAAACCGTGGGCTCTCGCGCACTCCGCGATCTTGTCTCGGGTCTGGCCGATCAGCACCAGATATTTCACCTTGTCACCGAACTCCTCGATCCACTCGTCATACTCACTGTGCTTGTCGTAGCCGCCTGCAATGAGCACGGTCGGGCCCGGCATCGCGCGGATGGCCTGAATGGCCGCGTCCGGGTTGGTTCCCTTGGAATCGTTGTAATAGCGGACGCCGGAGCGCTCCAGCACAAACTCGATGCGGTGCTCTACCGCCTTGAACTCTTTTACGGCTTTGCGGATTGATTCCATCGGCACGCCCATGCGGATGCTCATGGCTACCGCCGCCATGACATTCTCATAGTTGTGCTTGCCGAGAAGCTGCATATCCGTCTTTACGTTTAAGACCTCTTCTTTTTTGCCGTCATGGGCATAGATCATCATGTCGCCGTCCAGGTACATGCCCTCTTTTAAGGTCTGGGTGCTGGAGAAGAAGATGACCTTCGGTTTCAGATCCTTCTTTTCACCGAACTCCCGCAGTACCTTGTCGTCATAGTTCAGCACGATGCAGTCATCCTCAGTCTGGTTCACTGCCACGCGCTCCTTCACCTCAATGTAATTCTCCATGGTGCCGTGACGGTTTAAATGATCCGGCGTGATATTTAAGATGGCGCTGACATTCGGATGGAAATCCATGATGGTCTCAAGCTGGAAGCTGGAAACCTCAGCCACCGTCACAGACTTGTCGGTGGTATCCAGTGCCACATCGGTGTACGGAATGCCGATATTTCCTACCACGAACACTTCATCAAAGAAGGTCTTCATGATCGCTCCGGTCAGGGCCGTGGTCGTAGTCTTTCCGTTGGTTCCGGTAATGGCGATGAGTTTGCCCTTTGCCACATGGTAAGCCAGCTGAATCTCACTCCAGATCGGAATCTTGGCCTCATCCAAAACCGGCACAAACGGAGCGTCTAACGGAATACCCGGGCTGATGATGGAAAGCTCCACGCCTAAAAGATCCGGTCTTGTCAGTTCTCCCAGAACAATGGTGACCTTTGCGTCTTCCTCAAAATTTTCTTTGATCTTCTCCGGATCCAGCTTGTCGTTGCCGTCGTAAAGCACGACCTCGCCGCCCATGGCAAGAAGAAGCTTTGCTGCCGCGATACCGCTCTTGCCGGTACCTGCCACTAATACTTTCTGACTCATCTCATATACCTCCTGTCCTTCCGATTACAATCCTAAGTACGCCACCAGGCAGAGCAGCGCGGTCACGATGGAAAAGACTGCGACCACACGTGTCTCAGACCATCCGCCCAGCTCAAAATGATGGTGGATCGGCGCCATGCGGAAAATACGCTTTCCGTGGGTTGCCTTAAAGTAAGACACCTGCATGATGACCGAAAGCACCTCCACCAGGTAGATCAGACCGATGATGGGAATGAATAACGGAATCTGCATCATGAAGGCGCTGGAAGCGACAAAGCCGCCCAGCGCAAGGGAACCGGTGTCTCCCATAAATACCTTTGCCGGATAAACATTAAACAGTAAAAAACCAAGCAGGCTGCCCACCACCGCTCCGGTGATCGGGCTGATGCCGCTGTTCTCGCCAATGGAAATGATGGTTAAAAAGGTTGCCACCAGAATGGTAACGCTGGTGCACAGGCCATCCAGGCCGTCTGTGAAGTTCACGCCGTTGTCGGTGCCGAGCACAACAAAGAACACAAACGGGATGAACAAAAAGCCAAGATCCAGATAGATTCCATGTTCAAATCCGCCGGTAAATGGAACCAGCATGGAGGTTCCCACCTCACCGGAGCATACCAGATAATATACAAAAATACCGGTAATGATAAACTGGCCGATCAGCTTCTGCACCGGATTTAAACCCTCGGAGCGCTTCATTACGATCTTGATGTAGTCATCCAGAAATCCGATCACGCCAAAGCCAACCGTCATGAACAGCACCGGAATGATGCGCGGATACTCACGGATATATAACAGGGACGTAATGACCACGGCGGTTAAGAATACCAGGCCGCCCATAGTCGGGGTTCCCTGCTTCTTTAAATGCGCCTGGGGACCGTCTTCACGGACCTGCTGTCCAAATTTCAGCTTATGCAGAAACGGGATCACGACCGGACAGAGGATCGCGCTGACTGCAAATGCGATGATGATCGCAAGAATGGTTTCGTTAATCATAATACTCTCCTAAATTCCTTATGTATTTTTGACATATTGATAAGTATACGTCTTTTCTATTTTCTTTGCAAGGTTGTTTCCAGTAAACTTTTCGCGAGAGCCCACCTTTGCGTTTTCTCTGTAACCGGCTCCTGCCGGATGCCAAGATAGGGCAGGATATTCTGAAAAATATCCGCGATCACCGGTGCCGCAATGGTGCCGCCGTAGTAGATCCCCTGCGGCTCATCAATGGTGATCAGGGCGATCACCCGGGGATCATCCGCCGGAGCAAAACCGACGAAGGAGGAAATATATTTTTTCAGGCTCCGGGGAAGCTTTTCCGAAGTGGCAGTTTTTCCTCCAATGCGGAATCCTGCCACCGCCGCCTTCTTTCCGCTGCCCTCCGCCACCACCTGTTCCAGCACGTAGCGCATGGTTTTACTGGTCTCCTCCGAGAGAATCCGTTTTCCCTCCGGGTAGGAGAAGCGGTGAAGGAAGCTTCCATCTGCTGCCACAGCCTTCACTCCGAAATGAGGCGTGATCCGTGTTCCGCCATTCACAATGGAAGCCGCTGTGGTGATCAGCTGAATGGGCGTGATCTGAAAAGACTGGCCAAAGGAAACGGTCGCCAGCTCCACAAGGCCCATATTTTCCTTTTTGTGCATGATGGTCCCTGCCTCTCCCGGCAGGTCAATGCCCGTTTTTTCCCGCAGGCCAAACTGCTCAAAATACTGGCAGTACCGGTCAATGCCAAGGCGCTGGCCCACATCAATGAAGACCGGATTGCAGGAATTCATGGCCCCCTGCAAAAAGGTCTCACTTCCATGTCCTCCCACCTTGTGGCAGCGGATTTTGCGGTCCTCCACCACCCGGAAGCCCGGGCAGGAAAACTGGTCTGTCAGAGATACCACCCCCGCCTCCAGTCCTGCCGCCGCGGTAATGATCTTAAAGGTGGAGCCCGGCTCGTAGGTATCATTGATAGCCGGATTCCTCCACATCTGGTTCAGACGTTCCTGTTTTTCTTTTGCGGAAAGTGCCGTACTCTCTTCCGTATTTAATGTGAACGGATCATTGAGATTAAATTCGGGTACATTGACCATTGCCATAATTTCCCCGGTCTGCGGATCCATGACGATCACCGATACCCGCTTTGCGCCCTTTCGTTCCATAACGGTCCGTGCCGCCTGCTCGGCATACTGCTGGATGTTCACATCCAGGCTCAGGTAGAGATCTGCTCCTGCCACCGGCTCAATCCGCTCCTCAAACGCATTTTCCAGTTCCACGCCCGCCGCGTCCGCCATGGTGAGGATGGTACCGTTCTTTCCTTTTAAAACAGATTCGTATGTAACCTCCAGCCCAATGATTCCCTGATTATCACCGCCGGTAAAACCGAGTACTTTGGAAGCCAGGCTGTCAAAGGGATAATACCGTTTGTAGTCTTCATCCACCTTCACTCCGGCCAGATGCAGTTCCCGGATCCGGTCTCCGGTTTCCTTATCCACATTGGTGCGGATAATCTCACGGGAACTTCGTTTTTCCACTTTTTTCCGGACTCCGGCCTCCTCCATCCCCAGGATTTCGCACAGACTGTGGATGACCACGTCCGGCTCCGTCACCTGATTGTGGATCACGGAAATGGTACAGACGGTGCGGTTCGCCGCAATCACCGTGCCATTTGCGTCCAGAATCCGTCCTCTGGCTGCCTTGATAGCGCGTTCCCGCTGATGCAGCTCCTCTGCCATCTCACTGTAATGATCCGCCCGGTACATCATAAGAAACACAAGCCGCCCTGCAAGTCCCACCATGCCCAAACACAGCAGACCAAACAGGACGGCTATCCTTCTCCGGTGGTGGGTCAGAAACGCGCTCCGATTTCCATATTCCATACCGGCTCCCTTAAAACAGTCATTATTCTATTGTATGAAACAGCGAAAAAAGCTATTCCCCTGCGGATGAAGTTGCGCTCATGGTCTCACGCTCCGCCTGGGAAGTGGATTCTCCCGCGCTTTCTGTCTGGCTTTCCATCTGCCTTTCTGCTTCGGTGCTGCTCTCACTTTCTGCTGCACTGCTCTCCGGGCTGCTCTCCGAAGCGGAAGTTTCCGAGGCCGTCTGGGCCGGAGGAACATAACCACTTCCGGCATCCGTTCCGCTCTCCCCGGTCTCATCCGTTTCCGTGCTCTCCGGTACATCCTCCGGCAGATCGGAATCTGCGCCCGGCTCAATATATTCTTCGGTCTCGTATACCTTCGGCTCTGCCTCGGTCTCCGGAGTCACGCTGCTGTTGTCCGTGATGCCCTCTGCCTCCGGAAGCTGCGCGGCTGCCTCGCTCTGCTGCTGCTCAAAGTCTACAGACGGGAAGACATTCAGATAAGGAAGAATGTCGCCCATGATCTTGGAGAACACACCGCTGGCATAGGTACTGTGCGGCTGGTCCTCCACGTGCGGAGTATCAACCGTAACATACACCAGCACCTGCGGGTCATACACCGGGGCAAAACCACAGAAGGACAGCAGATAGTTCTTCGCAGAGCGCGGAATTTTCTCTGCGGTTCCCGTTTTTCCGGCAATCTCATAGCCCTCTACTGCGGCTGCCTTACCGGTTCCCTCAGAAACCGTGCGGTACAGCGCGTCCTTGATAAAGCTGCTGGTGGACTCGGATACGGTCTCCCGCACCAGCTTCGGTTTTACTTCTTTTACCACAGATCCCTGATCGTTTAAGATCTGCTTTACCACATGTGGCTCATAGTAGGAGCCGCCGTTGATGACGGAACAGTAGGCTGCCGCCATCTGGATCATGGAACAGTTGTAGTTCTGTCCGAACGAGTTGGTTGCCAGGTCCGCGGAGTTCATCTCACTGGCGCTGCGCACCAGGCCCTTGGCGTCTGCCTCACCCGGCAGGTCAATACCGGTCTTCTGGCCGAAGCCAAAGGCATCCATGTAACGGGTAAACGTGGTGGCTCCCATCTTTGCCGCGATCTGCATCATGGCATCGTTACAGGAAACCATCAGGGCCTCCGCCACCGTCAGCATGCCGTGTCCGCCTTTATGGAACGCCGTACACTTGATCTGATGACCGGCCACCTCCTGATAACCATCGCAGTAGAACGTATCATTCGGAGAGATAACGCCCTCCTCCAGAGCCGCTGCCACAGTAAAAATTTTGGAAGGAGATCCCGGCTCGTAGGTATCACTGATATCGTAGTTTCGCCATTTCTGGTTCCAGGCTACCTGAAGTCCATAGGAGCGGATCTCGTCTGCGGAATAATGTTCCGGCACCTGATCGATGGTGATGGTGCTGCCGTCTGTCTTTTTATGCTGACGGTTGTAGGTCTGCATGGCCTCTTTTAAGCCCAGCTCCCGCAGTTCTTCCTCGCTGAAGCTGTCCGCCGCGCTTCGCGGGTTGTTTAAGTCAAACATGCTGTTGTTGGCCATAGCCAGAACCTCACCGTTGTTCGGATTCATGACCACAACCCCAATATGCTCGGAACCCGGATCTGCCATCCACTCATTGATGCGCTTTTCCACCGCGTTCTGAATATTCACATCAATGGTGGAAACCACGGTGTTGCCGTTTTCCGCCGGCTTGATGACGCGCTCCAGATTGGAATCATCGTTTAAGTAACCGTATTCCCGTCCATTTGTGCCCACCAGGGAATCGTTGTAGGACTGCTCAATACCGCCGTTTCCGGTTCCGCCGTCACTGGTAGCAAAGCCAATGACGTTGCAGGCCAGGGAATTGTACGGATAAATCCGCCTGAACTCATCCTCAAACCAGACTCCCTTGACCCGGGCCTTGGAATCTGCCTTGGCATTGGCCTTATTCGTATCAGACTGGTACTGCTCAAAGGCCTCCTTCTGGTCATAGGAAAGCTGTTTTGCGTAGCGCAGGTATGCTTTCGTGGAATTGTCGCGGATGAGATTTCGCATCTCGGTTTCATCATATCCGAACACCGTTACCAGCGCGGTAACAGTAGCGTCCAGATAATCATCCTCCGCCGACATGATCTGCTTTGAGTCAATGATCAGGTTGTAAACCTTCTCTGTGGTAGCCAGGTAAGTACCATTGCGGTCCACAATGTCGCCCCTCCGGTACGGGAGCACACGGCTGTCATACTGCTGCTGGGACAGCACGATCTGGTTGTAGCTGTCCTGTTTTGTGGTGATGATGTGATACAACACATAGATTAACGCAAACAAAGCCAGCGTAATCACAATGACTGTGACCGCCAGCTTTTCCTGCATATACTTCGTGAAGATCCGGCGCGCGCCGGATCTCCGTTTGTCCCCCATCCTTGAATCCTGATTAGTGTTTTGGGATGTCCTCATACTGTCTTACATACTCACTTTCCGTTTTATCATATAATAATACCTGATTACGGTTGGCATATACCATGCCGAGTTCCTCTGTAGCTACCTTGTAGATGTGATCCAGATCCATGTCGGTATTGATGCGGGTCTGCAGCGCGTCGTTCTCAGAACGAAGCTGCTCTAACTGCTGCTCCAGACCTTCGATGTTGTGGATCTTGGCAGTCATGGAGGACTGCACATGCAGATATCCCACGCAGATATAAAGCGCGCAGACTGCTGCCAGCGTCAGCATGATCACGTAGGGCAGATCCATCTGAAGTGCCTTTTCCTGATTTCTTCTGACAGTATGGCTCATATTCTGGCGGTAGTGCACCACTCTCCGTTCTCTTGTGCGTTCCCTCTCTGCTGCCATGTCTCTTGCGGCAGTTCCGTACACATAGCCCTGTCTCCCTGCTGCTCTGTACGAAGCCATACTCATTCCTCCTTTTTTCTCTCTCGTAGCTTTGCGTTCTGTTCTTTTGTTTTTCTCTATGCTCTTTCAAATACCCGAAGCTTGGAGCTCTTCGAGCGCTTATTGTATTCGAGTTCTTCTTCCCCAGGCACGATCGGTTTTCTTGTAACGACCGTACCCTTGCTCTTTCTGCCGCACATGCATACCGGAAATTCCGGCGGGCAGATGCATGGGTTTTCGTTGTCCCGGAAACGCTTTTTCACGATCCGGTCTTCCAGGGAATGGAAGGTGATGATGCTTAACCGTCCACCCGGATTCAAAAGATCGATCATGGTGTCAATGGAACGGTTTAATACATCCAGTTCATGGTTTAACTCAATGCGGATAGCCTGGAAGGTACGCTTGGCCGGATGACCGCCCGTAGCCCGGATCTTGGCTGGAATGGCTGCCTTGATGGTCTCAATGAGTTCTCCGGTTGTCTCGTAAGGCTTTTCCTGGCGCCTCTGCACAATGTGCTTTGCAATGTTCTTTGCGAAACGGTCCTCGCCATAGTCACGGATGATGTGGTAAAGTTCCATCTCGCTGTAGGTATTGACGATATCTGCCGCAGTCTGGGTATTCCGCTGGTCCATGCGCATGTCAAGCGGCGCGTCCTCCCGGTAGGTGAAGCCTCTGGACGCGGTATCCAGCTGATAGGAAGAAACTCCCAGATCCAGATAGATGCCGTCCACCTTCTCAATGCCAAGGTCATGAAGTACGGAAGCAATGTTTTCATAGTTGCTCCGGACCACGGTAACCTTGTCCGCAAACGGTTCCAGGCGTTTCGTGGCTGCCGCGATGGCATCCGCGTCCTGGTCAATGCCGATCAGGCGCCCGTGCTCCCCAAGACGGCTGCATACCTCATAGGCATGTCCGCCTCCACCAAGAGTTCCATCTACATAAATACCGTCCGGTTTGATATTCAGACTGTCGACTGTTTCATACAGTAATACTGATTTATGCTCAAATGCCATCTTAAATTCCAAGACCCTCCATGTTTTCTGCAATTTCTTCCATATCGTCGTAGGTATTCGACTGATTCCAGTTGTCTCTGCTCCAGATCTCAATCCGGCTTCCTACGCCGACTAACACTGCGTCTTTATCGATCCTGGCAAATTCTCTTAAAACGGCCGGAAGCAAAATCCGTCCCTGTTTGTCTACTTCACAGGTGGTAGCGCCAGCAAGAAAAAAACGGGAAAACTTTCGCGCGTTCGCGTTGGTAAGAGGCAGGGCGTTCAGCTTTTCTTCCAGGGCTTTCCATTCTGTATTTTCATACACGAATAAACAGCCATCGAGCCCTTTCGTTACAACGAATTCGTCTCCAAGCTGTTCCCTGAATTTGGAAGGGACAATCAGCCTGCCCTTCGCGTCCACTGTATGATTGTATTCGCCCATGAACATAATCAATCACCTGTTACCTTGTTGCTCTTTTACGCCAAGCTGGCACCGCAGCTCAGAAAATGCCTGCCGTGTACTTAACCACTTCAGCGCCATTCTGCTCCACTTTGTGCCACTTTCCACCACTTGTATCATAAGTTTAGTACATGCGTAAGAAAATAGCAAGGTTTTTTTAACAAAAAAGGCTGGTAAATCAAGGAAAATCCGCAAAAAAAGAGGGATGTCCACACAGCTTTTGTGGATATCCCCCTTTTCAGAGTTGTTAAACTTTTGTTAAGGTCTTTTTCAGTATCCCATGGTGATATAAATCTCGATCAGCCGATCAAGTTCCACACTGTTTTCATAAACATAGCAGTACTCCTCCCCGTCCTCAATACTACCCTCCAGTTTTCTTCTGGCCTTCTCAATACAAGCGACCAGTTCCTCCTTGGAAATTTCCATGCCTGCGTGTTCTCCTTCCAGGTGTCTGATGAAGCATTACGTTACATCAATATTGCGACATGTTTTACAGAATTTACCATACAGAGTCTGTGCAAGTGATAACGGTTACGCGGCCTGCCTGTTCTTTCGTCCGCGCCAGATCAGGTTCCCAGCTGCCACAAGAATGAGTACCAGAGACAGTGCCTGGGAAACCGGAAGCCCGGTTCCAAACAGGATCAGCTGATCCGTGCGCAGGCTCTCGATCCAGAAACGGCCTGTCCCATAGCCCAGCAGATAGATCCAGAACATCTGGCCATCGTATTTTTTGTACTTGCGGAACCAGAGCATAAAGATCAGAAGACACAGATTCCAGCAGGATTCGTAAAGGAAGGTCGGATGTACCTGAATGAATTCCACCCCATTTTCCACGATCTTATGACTCAGGACATCCGCATTCAGCATGTTGTCATTCACCAGGGAGCGCCTGATGCGCATGGCAAGCAGACTGTCTGTGTAGCCGCCAAACGCCTCGCAGTTGAAGAAATTTCCCCACCGGCCGATGATCTGCCCAGTGACCAGTCCCAGCACCCCCGTATCTGCCATGGAGAAAAAGGACACCTTTTTCACACGGGTATAAACGATCATGGTGATGGCTCCGGCAATCACGCCGCCATAAATGGCAAGTCCGCCGGCACGCAGGTTAAAAATCTGCAACAGATTTTCCTTATAATAATCCCACTCAAAAATCACATAATAAATTCTTGCACCGATAATGGAACATATGATTGCGTACAATGCAAAATCCAGATACAGCTCCGGATCCTGCCCTCTCCGCTTTGCATCTGACTGGGCAATCCAGATGCCCGCCAGCATTCCGATTCCGATGATGATGCCATAAAACGCAATCCGGAATCCGAATACTGAAATACTGCTTTTCAGATGCTCAATCGTAATTCCAAGATGCACAAAACGGATGTCTGCTCCGTTCATAGTTTTCTCCTTTCAATGCTGTCTTTATTTTAACGCGCACGCGCGGCAAAGGCAAACAGATTCGTGCGACTTTGTTCGACAGCATTTTTGTATTTCTGATATTGCCGCATGAGTATAATGGTATAGGGAAAGGAGAAAAAAATCAACCATATTCTTTCGTAATCAGAAGTTCCACCGCCAGCCGGTCCTGCAGCCGTCCGCTCTTCACCGCTTCCTCCGTCTCCACACAGGAGTTCACATAGGAAAGAATCTGTTCCCGGCTGAACTGCCTTGCCTGGGGCATGGTCTTTCCTACTACGAATGGCTGCATCTTTAGTTTTGAAGCAATGGTTCCTTTGTCCATACCTTTTGCCATGAGTTCCTTCACCTGTAAAAGCTGGTTGAACTGCCTTGCAATCAGGAACAGGATACGCATGGGCGGCTCTTTTAATGTAAGGAGATCTTCATAAAGATCCATGGCCTTCCTGGTCTGGCGGTTCACGATGGCTGACACCATATCAAAAATACGGTTGGTTACCTGCACCGTACAGATAGCCATGACATCCTCGTCGGTAATCACATCCCGTCCCAGCGTATAGCTGATGACCTTTTCCAGCTCCATGCGGATGTTTTCCATATCATCCCCGGTCATGCTTAAGAACAGTTCCATGGTGTGATTCGTAATCTTTTTCTGTTCTCTGGCAAGAATGCCTCCTGCCCATCTGGCAAGCTGCGCGCTGTCCTGGCGGTTTAACTCAGCAGCGTAGCCCATGTCCTTTACCTTCTTGTAGAGACGGTTCCGCTTATCCACTTCCGTCTCCACAAACAGCAGAATGGTGGTATCCGGCATGGATGGCAGATACTGCACCAGGGCATCCGACGCACTCTTAAAAAAGCCGCTGTCCTCCACCAGGATCAGACGGCGCTCCGCAAAAAACGGCATGGTGTCCGCGAGGCGGATCAGCTCGTCCACATCCAGTCCCTTTCCCTCAAAGCGGGCAAAATTCATGGTATCGTCTCCGATGATGGCTTCTTTTAAGCGGTTCTTGTAGCTGTTCTTTAAAAATGCTTCTTCCCCGTATAAAAGATAGATCTGTTTGAATTCCCCTGTTTTGATATCCTGGTTTAATGTCTGCATTGCATGTATCTCCCATTCCGTTTTACCTTATGATAACACAAGCCGCAGAACGGAACAAGAAAAAACCTCCATTTGAAGCGTGCGCACAGGGTGCACATCACAACAGGGCTGCCGGTCCAAGTCCGGCAGCCCTGCGTTCCATTTAGATCTGAATCTTTATTCTGTTGGGAATCTTAATGTGTCTGATCACTCTTTTGTTACCAGACTGTCAACGGTATCCTGGGTAACAAGCTGATTATCCAGAACAACGTGAGCTTCAACCTCTTTGCCCTCAAGATAATCATAAGCAGTGTTCAGAATTGCTTTACCAAGGAAGAACGGCGGCTCTGCGATGGTTGCTTCCACACGTTTATCTTTGATTGCCTCCAGAGTATCATCGATGGCATCACAGCCAACCTTAACGATATCAGCAGTCCTGCCTGCGGCATCCATAGCCTCCAGAGCACCTAATAACATCTCATCGTTTGCAGCGTATAATCCGTCAATCTCCGGATTTGCCTGCAGGATATTCTCCATAACACTCATTGCTTTTGCACGGTCAAAATCCGCAACCTGACATGCAACGATTTCCATATCCGGATTCTCAGCAATTACAGAATTGAAGCCTTCCGAACGCTGCTGCGCAACATTGGTTCCCATAATACCCTGCAGCTCAACGATCTTTCCTTTTCCACCAAGGGAATCTACTAAGAACTGACCTGCGAGCTTGCCGGATTTGATCGCATCGTAACCGATATGGGAAATAACGTCGCCGCCGTTTGCTTCACGGTCCATGGTAAATACCGGAATGCCAGCCTCATTGCATGCCTCAATCGAAGAAACAATTGCATCAGAATCACAGGTATCAATGATGATCGCGTCCGGATTCTTCGTGATCAGATTCTCCACATCCTTCATCTGGATAGTCGGATCATCCTGTGCATCAGTGATGTAAAGCTCAATACCATGCTCATCTGCCGCTTTCTGAACACCATCTTTTACATCAACGAAGAACGGGTTTGTCTGCGTATTCATTGCAAGTCCGATCACGTAACCATCCTTCTTCTCTGCGCCTGTCTCTTCCTTACTCTCGTCGGCTTTCTCCTCTGCTTTGCTCTCTGCCTTTGTTGCTGCCGGTGCACTGGCCCCTGAACTACATGCAGTCACACCTGCACACACCATTGCCATTGCCATAAAAGCTGCTCCCATTCTTTTTCTCATAAATACATTCTCCTTTTTTATTTTTCCCCGCAGGGATATTTACACCTTTTATTCAGCCTTTGCAGACAGATCCTTTACCTTCTTGTCTACCAGTACTGCAATTAAGATCACCGCACCCTTCACAATATTGGTTGCATGCGGATTTACGTTCATAAGGGTCAGGATGTTATCAATAATACCCATGATCATCGCGCCGACTACCGTCGGAAGCACGAATCCGACACCACCGCTTAAGCTGGTTCCCCCAAGAATAACAGCTGCAATAGCATCCATCTCGATACCCGTTCCGCTTGTGGACTGCGCAGATCCAAGACGTGCTGTCAGAATCAGTCCTGCCATACCACACATCAGACCATTTAAGGTATATACCAGAAACTCACTGGTTTTTACCCGGATACCGGAAAGGCGCGCTGCCTCGCGGTTTCCGCCCACCGCATACACACTGCGTCCGTAGGAGGTCTGAGTGAGGATATAATGTGCCAGTAAAAATACAATGATGAGGATGATGACCGGAACTGGGATTCCTGCGATGCTGCCTTTACCGAAGAACTTGTAGGCATCTGATTTGATCGGAATCGGTGAGCCCTTTGTGTAAACAAGAATCACACCGCGAAGCAGCGTCATCATACCAAGGGTAGAAATAAACGGCGGGATACCGCAGACGGATACGAAAAATCCATTCACTGCACCGCAGGCAATACCGACTGTCAGGGATACTGCGACAGCCACAGCCGTATTGCCGGTCGATGCCAGCACACCGGAGGCCAGTACACCGGATAATCCCAGAATAGAGCCAACGGAAAGGTCAATACCACCGGTTAAAATTACAAATGTCATACCGCATCCAACAATTCCCGCTACCGTGATCTGCTTAAAAACATTGAACAGGTTTGTCACACTCAAAAAGCTTGGAGACAAAATCGTTGCAAATACACAGATCACAAGAAGGATCAACACGGAGCGGTAGATATTAATCTGATTGATTAATTTTTTCTTATTCATTTTCACTGACTCCTCCTGACGCATAGGCTAATATTTTTTCCTGATTCATCTCTGACTTATCAATTTCCAGAACGGTATATCCCTCACGCATGATCACCACGCGGTCACTCATGCCGATCACCTCGGGCAGATCCGTCGAGATCAGAATAATGCTCTTTCCCTGCTTTGTCAGTTCATCCATAATCTGATAAATCTCTGCCTTTGCGCCCACATCGACACCACGGGTAGGCTCGTCCAGAATCAGTATGGACGGATCTGCCTCCAGTACCTTTGCAAATACAACTTTCTGCTGGTTTCCGCCGCTCAGCTTTCCGGCAAGCTGAGCCGGACTGCTGATCTTGATATTCAGGCGCTTTACCTCTGCATTGATATTTTCTGTTTCTTTTGCCTTATTCAGATACAGACCATTGCTGATCTTATCCAGAGACGACATGGAAATATTTTCCCGGATATTACGGATCAGGACCAGTCCCTCCTGCTTTCGGTCATCTGAGACAAACCCGATACCTGCTTTTAAAGCTTTTCGTGGTGAGGAACAATCTTGTTTCTCTCCATTGATGATAATTTCCCCATCCGTCATCGGCAGTGCACCATATACGATTTTAGATAGTTCGATCGTTCCGGAGCCAAGAAGTCCTGCCACGCCAAGAATTTCTCCTTTGTGCAGCTTTAAGCTGACACCGTGTACTCCCTTTCCGGTTACATTGCGAAGTTCCATCGCAACATCCTGTTTTTCATAATTTCGTTTCGGATAAAGGTTGGTCACACTCCGTCCTACCATCATGGAAACCACATCATCATAATCGGTTTCTCCGATTGCTTTTGTCGCAATGTATTTTCCATCCCGGAATACGGTCAGACGATCTGAAATCCGGAAAATTTCATCCATACGGTGTGATATGTACAAAATAGAAATTCCCTTTGCCTTTAATTCTGCAATGATCCGGAATAAAATCTGAATTTCCTCATCTGTCAGTGCCGCAGTTGGCTCATCCATGATAATAACCTTTGCACCGATCGTCAGACATTTTGCGATCTCCGTCATCTGCGATTCTGCTACCGACAAATTCTTTACTTTATTGCGGCAGTCAAATTTTAAGCCAAGCTTTTTCAAAACCTCATCCGCATCCTGATAAAGCTTTTTCCAGTCAACCGCCCCAAGCTGTGTTTTCGGCAGTCTGCCAAGATACATATTCTCTGCCACAGAAAGCTCAGGAACCATATTAAATTCCTGATAGATCATGGCAATCCCCATTTTTTCCGCTTCCTTGGTTGAATGGAATACCACCTCCTGGTCATTGATGTACATATGACCGGAGGTATAGCCCTGCGCGCCTGCAATGATCTTCATCAGGGTTGATTTGCCGGCTCCGTTCTCCCCGCAGAGCGCATGAACCTCTCCCTCTTTCACATCAAGCTTTACCCCATCCAAAGCCTTTACGCCCGGGAATGTCTTAACAATATCCTCCAGGCGCAATATAACACGATCCCCCATTTTCCGCCTCCTTCGGGTTTCTTGCACTAATAAGCGCAGCCTGCAGTAAGGATTACATTGGTATAGCCTGTAAACTCTCCCGTAAGAATGATTGCTTTCGCGTTTGCGCTTCTGGCTTTTAATTCTGTATGCGGAATATACTCCACCGGAAGTTCCGCCGGAAGAAGCGCCTTTGCCTTTTCATGAAACTCTGGCGTTACACGGAGTGCCTCATCCGCAAAGGTAGCTTTTTCTACCACAATATATTTTAAGATTTCCTCCAGTACGTCCAGATAGGCAGGATCTCCCGGTCTCCAGCCAAGATCGATGCGCTCCACCCCTTTCGGGATCGGAAGTCCTGCATCTCCGATCACCAGTGTATCCTTATGACGCAGTTCCGCGAGCACTCTTGCCAGCTGCGGATGTAAAATTCCAGTTTTCAGCATAATTTCTTCCCCCTATTTTTTATGTGCATTTAAAAAGTCATCGATTTCACTTCTGACCGGCATAGATGGTGTCGTTCCAATTTTCTGAACAGATAATGCAGCCAGCGCATTCGCAAAATCTGCTGCCTCCCAGATATCCTTATCCTCGGCCAGTGCCGCCAGAAGTCCGCCATTGAAGGCATCTCCGGCACCTGTTGTATCAATTGCATTAACCTTATAAGCCGGGATAATTCCTTTTTTATCTCCGGTGTTGATGTAAACACCTCTGCCCCCCAGAGTAATCAGCACTCGTTTTACTCCTTTGCCGAAAAACCACTCAGCTGCTTTATCTGCCGCTTCTTCACTGTCAACCTTCACACCGGTCAGGATTTCTGCCTCTACCTCATTCGGTGTGATCAGATCAACCTTGCTGAGAAGTTCATCACTGATTGGCTGCACCGGCGCAGTATTTAAGATAACCTTAACACCCTTTTTGCAGGCAATATCCACGATGCGCTCTACAGAAGATACATTCGTTTCCAGCTGGGTCAGCATATATTCACAGCCATCCAGCAGATCCTCCAGAGAATCTACCTCCGCATCAGAAATCGTATTGCAGGAACCCAGAATCACTACAATCTCGTTCTGGCTGGTATTTTCATCTACCATGATCAGCGCACAGCCTGTCTCGGTATCATCCGAATACAGGATCCGGTCCTGCTTCATGCCAAGTTCCTTCATGGTATTTAACGCAATGTCGGCAAACGTATCCCGGCCAAGCTTTGTTACCATAGTCACATCGGCTCCGGCCTTATGAGCAGCTACGCCCTGGTTGAATCCCTTTCCTCCCGGTCCCATTTTGAATACGGTTCCTTTTACGGTTTCTCCTGCCGCCGGAAGATGCGGGGTTCTTCCCATCAGATCCACAACAAAGCTTCCAAATACAACTGTTTTCTTCCCCATAAGCTGTCTCCTTCTTTCCTTTTTATCCCCAAACTGCTACAGCAATACAATTCCATTTCCGGCACCGATCCGGTCCGCGCCTGCTTCTACCAGAGCCTTTGCCGCCTCCGGTGTGCGAATACCGCCGCTTGCCTTTACCTTTGCACGCCCGTCAACGGTCTTTTTCATCAATGCCACATCTTCCACAGTAGCACCACCGGTGGAAAATCCGGTTGAAGTCTTTACAAAATCCGCTCCGGCTTTTACAGATAATTCGCACGCCCGAACCTTCTCCTCATCAGTAAGGAGGCAGGTCTCAATAATCACTTTTACAACTGCGCCTTTGGATGCTTCAACCACTGCACGGATATCATCTTCCACGTAGTTATCATCTTTATCTTTCAGTGCACTGATATTGATAACCATATCCACTTCATCGGCTCCTGCTTTTACTGCTTCAGATGCCTCAAAAGCCTTGGCTGTCGTCAGCATAGCTCCCAACGGAAAACCAACCACGCAGCAGGTCTTTACTTCACTGCCCTTTAACTCGTCAGCCACCAGCGGAACAAAGCAGGTATTTACGCAGACAGATGCAAACTCATGCTCCTTCGCTTCTCTGCAGTAACGGATGATGGTTTCCTTTGTTGCGTCTGCCTTTAACATTGTGTGATCGATCATGCGATTTAAGTTCATAATACTCTCTCCTTTATAATAAATATTTCTCCTTCTATATGTAACCGGTTACATATTGTTTCAAAGAAAAATGTGCATCTTACATACACTTTTCTTTCGTACTCTTTTCTGATCCTCGCAGAATGACCCGATACGGAACCAGGATCCTTTTTCCGCGCTGCCGGTTCTTGATGTCTGCAAAGCATTCCATGAGAAGCTTCATAGCCTCCATTCCCTGTTGTCTTGCATCACGCTCCACCACAGACAGCCTGTAATCAATGACTTTCAGTGTTTCGATATCATCAAACCCCAAAAGCGCGATCTCCCGTCCCGGCGCCATGCCTTTCTCGGTCAGATATTTTAAGCAACCAAGTGTTGATTCATTGTTGGATGAAAAGATCGCTGTCGGCGGATCCTGCTGTTCAAGCAGATACTTAGTTGACTCATAGGCTTTCTCACTCTTGAAATCCCCATAGACAACATATTCTTCCCGCACGGGGATCCCTGCATCCTCCATGGCCTGCCGGTAACCCTGAAGCCGCTCTTTTCCAGGCTTCGAAGTGCTTGGTCCGGCAATCACAGCGATCTTTTTATGACCACTCTGGATCAGTGCCTCCACGCCGTCATACGCTCCGCCAAAATTATCAACAAACACTCCATCAAAGCGTGCTCCCCGGATATCGCGGTCGATAAGGACAACCGGTATGCCGGATTCTTCCAGCTTGAGCAGACTGTCCTTTGTAACCGTATCCAGCTGGGAGACCGGCGCAATGATCACGCCCTTCAGACGCTGACTGATCGCTGCATTCAGGAACTCATGCTCTTTGTCCAATGTCTCATTCGTTCCGAAATATACGATATTGTAGTGATAGCTGTCCGCAATTTCGCTGATTCCGCTGATGGCCTTAAAAAAGAACTCATTTTCAATATCCGGAATGATCACGCCAATACTCGGATTGTCATTGATGCTTAGGTTCCGCGCGATCGCATTGGGAACATAATGATATTCCTCCACCGCTTCCAGCACCTTTTTTCGTGTTTCTTCTTTTACATATCCAGAGTTATTCAGCACTCTTGAGACTGTGGCAGAAGAAACGCCTGCACGCTTAGCCAGTTCTTTAATATTCATTTAAAACGTCCTCTTTCGCTTCCATTTTAGGAAACCGATTACATATATGATATTAACATACATACCATGAAATGTAAACGGTTTTTTGTAATTATGCACAACTTTTTCTTTTTACTATGCCAGCCGATATTTTAACATCAAACTCAGAGAAAAGGAAGCCCTTAATTTCTGTAAAATAAAGGGCTTCCTCTGTCCCGCCGTATCATTCCCTTCCGGCAATCATCCGGTAAAACAGGGAAGAAAAAAGGCACAGAAGCACGATGGATAGCACGACACAGTCCAGCTGAAAGAGCCATGCACACATACTGATATGATTCCGTATTGCACATGGCTCTTTCTTTTTTATCCGTATTCTATTTTATTTTTACCATACAGCGCTTCTTAAAGAATGAAATGCCGTAGCAAAGGATCTGGTCATAATCCTCTTCATATTCCTTTGCGTACATGCGGTCATCAATCTGGGCCAGCGCCTCATCACATTCCGGTTTCAGCTTTTCCAGAATCTTTGTATACTTGGCCTCAAATACAGCCACCCGGCCATTCACCGGATCATAAACTACTACATCACTGCGGCCTTCCCCGTGCTCCTTATTGGAATCCACCATATATCCGGCTCCGGTAAAAATTCCGGCCAGAAACGCATGATAAAAGTCTTCCCGGTAGTCGTGGTAGCTGATGGTTCTTCTCAGAAGTGCGTTCATTGCTTTCGTGACACCCTCACTGTCTCCACTCCAGACTGCATCAAACAGGCTTGTCCGGTTCCATGTCCTGGCACTGTCGTCAAACCAACGGATAATGGTAGTTTCAAAAATCTCCCGGATTTCCTCATTTGGAATCATCAGGGCTGTTGTACCTTCCGGCACTTCTCCCGCAAAATCACAGTTTCTTGCACGGGTCAGATATCCGGTCAGATAAAGGATGCTCCAGAGATTGTCCTCTGAGGAATGCAGATAATCATAGGTCAGGTTTTCATCAATGCGCTGTACGATACACCCACCAGATAACAAAGTTTCCAGCTTCTTTGTAATACTGCTTCCCGCGTAATCAATAAACGAACGGATGATTGCGTTGTCACTGGTATTCTTCCAGTAACTGGCAGGTTTGGCATTGGGATTATGTTGCAGTTCCAGTATGTAATTCATCACATCCCATGGACAATACACATCAAAATCACCGAAATGATAACCGTCATACCATTCCTTAATCGTTTCTGCCTGCTCCCGTACATCCGCATCCGCAAGAATCTGATCCACTTCACTCTGTACGAAACCAAAATATTCATTCAGACGAGAATCTGCGATGGTATCCGAAACAAAATTGTTTGTCCCGGTAAAAATACTTTCCTTTGCAATTCGCAAACAGTCTGTAATAAACGCAAACCGGAGTGACGGATTATCTTTCAAGGCTTGCATAAGGCCTTTCATCACATCCAGCATCTCATTATAATAGCCATTGCTGTTCGCCTTCGCAACAGAAACATCGTATTCATCAATCAGAAGGATCACAGGTTTACCATAATAAACTTGGAGCATTCCGGTAAGCAATAGAAGACTGCCCTTTAATTCCGTTACCGTTGCATTTCCATTCAGAATCCGTTTCATGCTTTCTTTATCGTAGATGCTGATTTCATTGCTGTCAAGCAAATACAAATGCTGCTTGTACAGATTTGCGATGGCCAGATTCAGCATTTCACAGGCCGCTGAAAAATTCAGACCATCCACCTGCCGGAACGAAACAAATACCGTAGGCCACTGGTTCATCCACTTTTCGCACAGGCCCTGATCCTGTGTAATTGTAAGACCCTCAAATAATGCCCTGCTGTTTTTTCGAATGTCAAAAAAGGTATCCAGCATACTCATGGCAAGGGTTTTGCCAAATCGGCGCGGACGGGTAATCAGCGTAACCTTTGTTGCTGTTGTCTTAAGAAGTTCACCGATCAATGCGGTCTTATCCACGTAGTAATATCCATTCTGCCGGATCTCCGCGAAATCTGAAACTCCCACAGGAATGCTTAAAGATTTCATCCCGCTGCTCTCCTTTCCGTTTGCTGGTATCATGGTGACACGCTGCAGTCTCTGATCTATCCAATGCAGCGCATCTATAGTTCCATGATACCACAAACCTTTTATTCCTACAATTCTTATGTTTCAGTTCCTGCGTTACTGAAACTTCCTAACCCGCCACTTTCTGCGTTCTCGGGTCTGGATATTCTTTCAATGTCAGCCAGTATCCATGCTTTCCCTTGGGCTGATATTGAATATACCCATCTCTGCGCAGTTCATTCATCCGGGTAATAATCACCCCCGTAGTCCTTCCCATTTTCTGTGCAATCTTTTTGGCCGTCATTGCAGGTTCTTCTCTCAGAATATCAGAAACCATCTTCCGATCCAGCATTCTTCCCCGTTCCGTAGCCGGATCAAAGGGATAATCCAGAAATACTCTGACCTGATCCTGCTCTTTTCCCAGAATCTGGGAAAGAGCTGCTTTTTCTACGTTGCTGATTCCTGCTATATGAAGCGGATTGAAGCAGACCTCCAGCTGCCACTCAA